>Ga0194117_10000024_pt1 | contig 199221 bp, 205 predicted proteins | sample TA2MahsurfametaG_FD_160579 | JGI IMG/M metagenome (GOLD analysis project Ga0194117, IMG submission 160579) | Freshwater microbial communities from Lake Tanganyika, Tanzania - TA2015009 Mahale N1 surface | ecosystem: Environmental > Aquatic > Freshwater > Lake | place: Tanzania: Lake... | reverse complement strand
GACAACCATTTCAATTTCCATGCCTCCACCCTAGGGGTGGAAGGGCTAGCGAAATCAGCCGAATCGCACCGAGTACATGGTGAGTGAGGAATAGACGTACCCGTCGGTGATGATCTTCGCCCGCTCGCCCTTGGCGCGGGCGCCGAGCACATAGAGAAGGGGCAAAAAATGTTCGGGGGTCGGCGCGGCGTACGCGGCGTCGGGGTGTTCCTGCCACGCCTCGATGGCGGCAGTGTCCTCGCGTTCGATGGCATCGACGATGTAGTCGTGGAAGCGCACTCCCGCTGGATGTGCCTTGGCGTCGACCGACCAATCGATTGCGCCGAGGTTGTGCACGATGTTGCCGCTGCCCAAGATGAGCACACCTTGATGGCGAAGAATGGCGAGTCGGCGACCCGCCTCGAGATGCCAGGCAGCGGGACGCGTGAGATCGATCGACAACTGGGTGACGGGTACGTTGGCATGGGGAAACACATGGGCGAGAACCGACCAGGCACCGTGGTCGATACCCCACGTCGTGGTGCGGCCGATCGGTGCGGGAGCACACATCGGTCGCAAGAGGTCGGCCACACGCAGCGCGACACTCGGTGCACCGGCCGCGGGGTAACGGAACTGCGACAGTTCGGGCGGGAACCCGGAGTAGTCGTGGATCATCGCGGGGTCGTCACTCATCTGTACCAGCGTCGCCCCCGCAGGCGTTGGAGCCCAGTGGGCCGAGACGCACAGGATTGCCCGTGGCGTGGCGTAGATGCCGAGGTCGTTCATCGCCCGCGAGTGCTCGGCGTTGGCGAACAACGCCCCGAACTGGCCCCACGCGGCCGTGAACTCGTTATTTTCCAATGTGTTCATCGGGCTTCCGTGACCGATGAAGGCGACGGGCATGGGAACGGGCATGAAAGATTCCTATCAGGACGACAAAAAGTGTCCGCAGGCGGAGGGTTCGGGACTCCGTCACGCGACCGCTAGACCGCTAATGTCGCCATGGGCGACGAAAGGATTTGATCATGTTCGGAAAATTAAGCGTCACCGGCAGGCGCCGCCGGTTCTTGGGAGCAACGACGGCCCTTGTCGGCCTCTTTGCTTTGACGGCCTGCGAGACGGTCGGGCCACGACAGACGATCAAGGGCACCAACTCCAACACAGAGAGAACCGGATCGTTCGGATCGTCCGTGGCGATGTCCGGAAACGGGCTCGTGATGGCGGTCGGCGTGCCGACAGCAAAATCCGCTGGACTCCAAGAAGCCGGCCTCGTTCGGGTTTACGAACGTGAAAACACGGAATTGTCCTGGGGTTTGGTCGGCGTGCTCACAGCCCAATACCCGGCACCGTTGCAGGTGTTCGGCACGTCTGTTGCAGTGAACGCAACGGGCAGCATCATTGCCGTCGGTGCACCCGGCACCGTTGAATACAGGGCCGCAGGAAATGTCTTTGTTTTCTCCCGCATCGCACCCGGCGACGAGCACGTGTTGTCGAGCAGCATCACCGCGTCGAACCTCTTCGTCGATACGAATCAGCAATTCGGTTATTCGGTCGCGCTTAGTAAAGAGGGCTCGCGCTTGGCCGTCGGAGCACCGATCGCCAATGCAACGACGGCGGACACGGGCAGCGTCGCGACGGTTAACTCCGGAGTTGTCGAAGTGTTCGATTTGGCGGACGGCAAAGTCGGCGACTCGATAAGATGGAAACGACAAGCACGTGTTTCCGACACCAGACCACAATTAAACGCGCGGTTTGGTCATTCGATTGCGATGAGCGACGACGGCATGCGGTTGATCATCGGGAGCCCGTATTACGACACGAATCTTGAAGACGACGGTCGTGCGCTTTACTACCGCTTCGAGAACGGTGTACTCGGCAACTCGTTCTACTATCGCCAGTTGATTAACGATGGCTTATTAGATCCGATTCGTGGTCTCAAGTCGTACTTTGGATGGAGAGTCGCGATTTCTGCTGATGGATCGACCATGGCTCTCGGTGCACCGGGTTCGAGGAACAACGGCGGCGCAGTACTCGTACAGACTTTCGACACGGCGATAGGCTCCTTCAAATTCAGAAAGGCGTACTATGAGGGTGCGACCGGAGCCACGAGACTGCGCCAGACGGGTTGGACTCTGGACCTCTCCGGTGATGGTTCGCGTTTGATAGTCGGCGCACCGACGTCCGACGTCACCTTCGGAGCATGGGGAATCATCAACACGAAAACGCATGCGCTCGAATACGGTGGCGGCGGTGGAAATTTGGAAAGACTCGGTTCCGCCGTGGCCATCTCCGATGCCGGACAGGTATTCGTCGCATCGGCGCCAATTGCGGAGAATACGCTCGGATTCGTCCGGATCAGTGACACGTTGAAGGCACCGACCGTGCCCTCAATCAGCACTGCAACACCCGGTGACCAGTTCGTTGCCCTGACGTGGAAGGCATCGTTGAATGCAAGCGCGGACCTGTTGACGACCTACCAGGTGTACGCAGGGAATGTGCTCAAGTGCAGAACGATCGGGACGGCGTGTCTGGCGTTGAATCTTTCGAACGGCACGTCGTACGATTTCACGGTAAAGGCAACGAACGTTCTCGGCACCAGCGTCGCGAGCACGGTTCTCACAGCCACGCCGTTGGCAGCGATTGTCAACCCGCAATTGCCCGAAGGTTTCACCGGACAGGCGGCACCTGACACCGGACAGGCGGCACCTGACCAGGCAGCACCCGGCAACGTGGCCGGAGGAGCCACACCACTCACGGGACTCGGCTCGGCTCCGGGAGCCGTGACGGGCGTGAAGGTCGTCGGTGGTCGTCGCAACGTAAAAATCAGTTGGACAGCGCCGGCAGGTGACGGTGGCCAGCCAATTCTCGGTTACACCGTGACGGCAACACCGGGTGGTCGCAGCTGCACCACGCCGGATGCCACGACAACAACGTGTGTCATCGGCAAGCTGGGCGACATGAAGAAGTACACGTTCTCGGTGGTGGCGACGAACATTGTCGGCAACGGCGAGGCGTCGGCTGCATCACGCAACGTGTGGACCCAGCCGAAGGTATCGCGCTCAAAGAGCGCGGTCGCAAAGGACATCGCGCAGTTCGCCGGCTTGAAGGTTCCCGCGTCCGCCAAGTTCTCGGTGAAGGTGATCGGCAAGAAGTCGCCGGGCTTCTGCTCGGTGAAAGCCGGTGCGATCATCGGCAAGGCGTCGGGCCCCTGCAAGGTTCGCGTGAGCGTCACCCGCAAGGGTGTGACGACATCGAAGGACGTGGTCTTGCGCACCGTGCGCTGACACTGGCCACAAACGAAAGGAGGCCCGGGTTCGAGATGAACCCGGGCCTCCTTTCGTTGTACGGTCAGAGTCATGTTCGGTTTCAAGAAAGTCGCAATGGTGTCCCCGGCCGATGCGTTGCCCGGTCGGACAGACCAGACGATGCCCGTGCCCGCCGCACACTTCGTGAACGGCAACCCGTTGGCGGGTCCGTGGCCAGATGGAATGGAGGCCGCGGTGTTCGGTTTGGGTTGTTTCTGGGGTGCCGAGCGCAAGTTCTGGCAGACCGAAGGCGTGTGGTCGACGTCGGTTGGCTACGCGGGTGGCTACACGCCGAATCCCGCATATGAGGAGGTGTGTTCGGGGTTGACGGGCCACACCGAGGTGGTGCTGGTGGTGTTCGACCCGGCCGTCACCACGTACGCGAAGTTGCTGGCGGTGTTCTGGGAATCGCACGACCCGACCCAGGGTATGCGTCAGGGCAACGACGTCGGTACGCAGTACCGCAGTGCGATCTACACGATGAACGATGCACAGCGTGCGGCGGCAACGGCGAGCCGCGATGCGTTCCAGGTGGTGTTGGCAAAGGCCGGTTACGGCGAGATCACCACCGAGATCGCACCGGCGGGTGACTACTTCTACGCCGAGCCGTACCACCAGCAGTATTTGGGCAAGAACCCGAACGGTTACTGCGGGTTGGGTGGCACGGGCGTGTCGTGTCCCGTCGGCGTCGCCGGCGTCTGACGAGCCCTGCCGCCGCATGGCGATGACGTAGGCCGAGAAGAGCCACGTCAATTCGCGCCAAGGGACAGTGCCGGGTTGTTACCCCCAACCGTGTTTGCGGATGTCCTTTCCGTCGGCGTCTTTCGACTTTCCCTGCCAGCGGAGTGCACCCGGTGTTTTCGAAAGGCGCGCCACCAGCCCCTGCATGGGTGTGCCCTCCACTTGTTCGATCATCCTACGTTCGGCGAAGTGTGGGTCGTGTGCGATGTCGGCCATGTCGTACACGGGCCCGACCGCTGCATCGGCTTCCTCGAAGATGCGGATGACTTCTGCCTGCGTGCGCTGCGCGCACCAGGACGTGAGCAGTGAATTGATTTCTGCACGGTGTTCGACTCGGAGGTTGAACGTTGCAAAGCGAGGGTCGTCAGCGACGCCGAGAAGCGCGAGCACGCGCGCGGCCACCGAATCGCTGGACGTGGAGATGCCGACCCACTTGCCGTCGCTGCACCGAAACGTGCCGCGCGGAACGGTGTAGGGAATGCCCGAGCCGAGCCGTTGTTGTTGTTCACCTGTGAGTGCATAGAGCGCTGGCAGCGGCCCCATCATCTGAAAGATGCTCTCGAGCAGCGACACATCGACCACTTGGCCCTCGCCCGAGTGCAATGCGACCATCGTCGAGAAAGCTGCAACGATGCCCGTGACTTCGTCGGTGAGAGCGATCGGTGGCAACAGTGGTCCGCGGTCTGGTTCGCCACTGATGGCCGACAAACCGCTCATCGCCTCGGCGATGGAAGCGAAACCGGCCTTTTGTGCATACGGACCGTCCTGGCCGAACCCGGTGACACGGGTGACGACGAGTTGCGGATTGCGAGCGTGCAACACGTCGGGCCCGAGACCAAGACGCTCGAGAGTTCCGGGGCGAAAGTTCTCGACGAGTACGTGTGCGTCATCGAGCAACGACAACAAGACGTCACGGTCGGCATCGACCTTCAGGTCGAGTGCGATGGTGCGCTTGTTGCGATTGACCATCTTCCACCACAAACCCGTACCGTCGCGCGGGTCTCGCCAGGCCATGTTGCGCATCGAGTCGCCCGTATCGGGGTGCTCGACCTTGATGACGTCGGCGCCGTAGTCGGCGAGATAACGAGCGCAGTTCGGGCCGGCAAGCACCGTCGAGATATCGACGACACGGATGTCAGCGAGGGGGAGCCGTGGCATCGCTGCGGGTCCGTGCCGAATCTTCGATGCTCAGAACCAAGGCCGGTCACGACGGGCCGTGGAGGGGCGTGCCCACCAACGGCCACTGAACTTCCACGCACTGCGACGATCACGCAACGGTGAGGCAACCATTCCACCCGCTGCCACCGTCGCATGCAGAGCGGCGGCGATCGCCGCTGTTTCTTCGTCCGAGGGTTCGGGAGAAATGGAGAGGTTCTGGTTCATGCGCGGATCACCACCGAGGACACCAGTTTGTCGTGCCAGGTCTGCTTTTCCGAATCCCAGAGCATCCAGAGGTAGCCGAGGTAGAAAATCGCTCCCGAGACGAACGACCCGAACAGCCGTCCGACCGCCCGCCCGGTCCCGATGGGCGTCGTTGTGCGGCGGCACACCACGCGCACCCGCATGCGCCGTGACACGGGTCCGGCTCCGGTCGTGGCGATCCAGCGAATCGGGACTACGACAGCAAAGACCACGCTCACGACGAGTGCGGCAATGCCAAGACCAATGGGAGTCCATTCGATCTGGTCGGAGGTGCAGGTGATCGTGTCGTTCGTGGTGTCGCAGTTCTGAACGCCGAGCGCGACGAGGAAAATGCCACCGACGAGAATCGGTGAGGCATAGATGAGCGCGATGACGTTGTCGCCGATGCGCGCAAAGAGACGCACCCAGAAACCCGCGTACTGCCACGCGACGCGTGTCGACGGATCGGGGGGCGGCAGTGAGTTCATCGACGCCGGCTACAGCGGCATGTTGCCGTGCTTGCGACGCGGCAGTTCTTCACGCTTGGTCTGGAGCATCTGCAGGCCGTTGATGAGTTTGATGCGTGTCTCTGCCGGGTCGATGACGTCGTCGACGTAACCGCGCTCGGCTGCGCTGTACGGGTTGGCGTACTTCTCGGTGTAGTCGGCCACCAACTCTGCACGACGCGCGACGGGGTCGGCGGCCTGCTGCAGTTCGCGGCGGTAGACGATTTCGACCGCCCCCTGCGGACCCATCACGGCGAGTTCTGCCGTCGGCCACGCATAGGCGAGGTCGGCACCGATGGACTTCGAGTTCATGACGACGTACGCGCCACCGTATGCCTTGCGCGTGATGATCTGGATGCGCGGAACCGTCGATTCGCAGTACGCGTAGAGCAACTTCGCACCGTGGCGAATGATGCCGTCGTGTTCCTGGTTGACGCCGGGGAGGAAGCCGGGCACGTCGACGAAGGTGATGAGCGGAATGTTGAACGCATCACAGGTACGCACGAAACGCGCGGCTTTCTCCGAGCTTTCGATGTCGAGAACGCCGGCGAATTCCATCGGCTGGTTGCCGACGACGCCCACGACCTGACCATTCAGGCGCGAGAATCCGCAGGTGATGCTTTTTGCCCAGTACGGGAAGTACTCGAAGTACTCGTCGTCATCGACGACCTCGCGGATGACCTTCTTCATGTCGTAGGGCTGGTTCGGCGACGGAGGCAGGATGTCACGCAGCATCGGGCACTGGCGGTTCGGGTCGTCAGACGAGTCGACCGTCGGCGGGTCTTCGAGGTTGTTCTGCGGAAGGAACGAGAGCAGGTAGCGCACATCGTCGAGGCATGCCTTTTCGTCCTGCGACACGAATGTCGCAACACCCGACTTCGAAGCATGGCTCATCGCACCACCCAACTGTTCGAGCGTCACGTCTTCACCGGTCACGGTTTTCACCACGTCGGGGCCCGTGATGAACATGTGGCTGCTTTCACGCACCATGAAAATGAAGTCGGTCATGGCAGGCGAGTACACCGCACCACCGGCGCACGGGCCGAGGATGACCGAGATCTGCGGCACGACACCCGACGACAACACGTTGCGGTAGAAGATGCCGCCGTAGCTGGCGAGCGACACGACGCCTTCTTGGATGCGCGCGCCGGCGCCGTCGTTCAAGCCGACGACCGGGGCGCCAACCTTGAGGGCGAGGTCCATCAACTTGTGGATCTTTTCGGCGAATACTTCACCGAGCGCACCACCGAAGACGGTGAAGTCCTGGGAGAAGACGAACACCTTGCGGCCCTCGACGGTTCCCCAGCCGGTGATGACGCCATCGGTGTAGGGGCGCTCCTCGAGGCCGGCGGCATGCGCGCGGTGGCGGGCGAGCAGGTCGAGTTCCTGGAACGAACCGGGGTCGAGGAAATAGTCGATGCGCTCACGGGCGAGCATCTTGCCCTTTTCGTGCTGACGCTCGACCGAGCGGGGCGATCCCGCGTTGTAGGCCTCGTGCTTGCGCTGGCGGAGGTCCTCGATTTTCGCGTGCATGGGGTTGTCGCTCACCCGCGAGACGCTACTAGCCAGTCGTTGAGGGGGGCGAAGTCGCCTGGGTCGGGGGTGTTGTCGTGACGGCAGCGGGCGCGAGAGTCGTCACCGGGGTGATCGGCGGGGCTGTCGTCGGGCTGGCGACATCGGGTGGCAGCGACGAGGTGGTGGTGGCCGCGGGGTCATTGAGCGTGAAGGCACTCGACAGTGCCTCGAGGTCACCGGTCGTGCTGGTACCCGAAATCTCGATACTCCATTCGCCGGGTGCGGCGAGCGTGAAGTTACCCGTGTCGCCGAGCAGCGCGGCGCCGCGTCGTGTGAGTGGCACGTTGATGAGGTACCCGTCGTAGCCCGGTGCCTTGGGTGTCATGCGCACGGTGAATTCCTGAATGCGGCGTGGCTCGAAAAGTTCGACCAGGATCTGGTTGCGGCCCGTTGTTGCGGGGCTGACCGAGAAGCGCACGCGGAAGCGATCGTTCTCCAACTCTTCGCTGAACGCATAACGAGGGCCGTCGTCGCGCGGGGCCTCGTCGTAGTGGATCGGTGTCGTTGCCATCATCCACGACGTGAGCGCGAGGACCACGACGCCCGCTGTTGCTTCGGTGCCGACCGCCCGTCGTAGATGCGAGGAGATGTTTTCGTTGAGCGTGGAGACCCGCTGCATGCGCGTGAGCACGAACCGGCGGGTCACCCAGGTTGCATACGTCATGAACCCGACGAAGAGAATCTTGAGCGTGACGAGGCGGCCGTGTTGGCTGGTGACGAGACTGAAACCGTCGAAGCGGTAGGTGGCGATGACGCCGGTGACTATCGCGAGCGGCACGGCACGCGTCGCGATGCGTCCGAAGCCGCGGACGGCTTGCACGAGGTCGATCTCGCCCGGGCCGATGAGCACGACGCGCGAGAGAAGAACGAGACCTCCGAACCACGCCGACACCGCCACCATGTGCACGATGCCCGACGCATAGCCGAGTGGTGGGAGGCGGCCGCCGGTGCGGTCGAAGCCGTAGGTGACGGCGAGCGCGGCGATGATGCCGACACTCATCAACTGTGTGCCCGGGTCGAGAACGTGTTGCGGGTTCCACACGGCCCAGATGGCGAAGAGGCAGATGAGGACACGGAAGAGCAACGCCTTCCCCGGCCATGTGTCCCAGAGATCCCGCCAGGTATTGGGACTGATCGAGGCGGTGACGCCCCTACCCGTGTACTGCGCGGTCGTGTAGATGGCGACGAGAACGAGAGCAGCGACGTTCAACACGACGACGATGCGCAGAAAACGTCGGCAGACCGCGTACTCGACGCCCTCGGGCCAAGCGAACAGAATGAGGATCACCCCGCCGACGAGTGTCGCGGAGAAGATGTAGGCGAGAAGCCGGAAGAGGCCGAGCGGTCCCCCGACGCGCGGCGACTTCTCGACGACGGGGTTCCCGTCGCCGGGGGCTACCGGCGCTGGAATCGTGGTGCCCGTGGGTAACGACGTCGACGTGGTGGGCGTGGCGATCGAAGAGGTGAAGCTGAATGCTCCACTGCTGCCGTCGGGAAGTGCCCAACTCACGACACAGGCTCCCGCGGCGGGAACCTGTGTGAGTGGTGCACTGACGGTTTTCAGGTCGGTGCCGAGTTGTGCCGCGCCGAGGCTGACGATGTTGCCGTCGCAGACGAGAGAGAGTCCCATCTGATCGACGTCGTTCGGGTTGGCGAGCGGGTTCGTGAAGACGAGTTGCAGTTGTGTGGGGGCGACGGTGACGTTCTCGCTCGGTGCAGGGTTCGACGACGACAAGGTGTTGTCCCCCACCGCGTTCGCCGTGGCCGCCGAGCAAAGTGCAGCCCAGAGCCCGAAGAGGAATCCGACGACGATGGGGGCGAAAACCGACGACCGGACACGATGACGGACGGGAAACATGACGCTCTGCACGGTAGCCAATTCGCCGTGTGCGACGGGTCACGCCGCACCCACTCGGTAGGCTCGGTCCGTGGCCGTGCAATCGCTCTACCGTCGCTACCGGCCGCGCCGATTCAGTGAACTGCGCGGCCAGGAGCACATCGTTCGCGCGTTGCGCAATTCGGTGATCAACGAGCGAGAGGGTCAGGCGTACCTGTTTTCGGGGCCGCGCGGTACGGGTAAAACCTCGACTGCCCGCATTCTCGCCAAGGTGTTGAACTGCGAGTCACCCGTCGAGGGTGAACCGTGTTGCGAATGTGCATCGTGTGTCGCCGTCGAGGCCGGTACCAGCTACGACGTCATCGAGCTCGATGCAGCCAGCAACAACGGTGTGGAAGCGGCGCGCGAACTCATCGACAGGGCGGGGCTCGGTAGTCCCGGTCGCCACCGCGTGTTCATTCTCGACGAAGTCCACATGTTGTCCAAGCCCGCCGAGGCGGCGCTTCTAAAGACCCTCGAAGAGCCACCGTCACACGTTGTTTTCGTTCTTGCGACCACCGACCCGCAGAAGGTCAGTGAAACCATCCGCAGCCGCACCCAGCACCTGCAGTTCCACCTGCTGGCGATGCACGACCTCGCCGAGCACGTGCGTTTCATCGTCGCCGATGCGGGTCTCGAAGTCACCGACGCCGCGATCGAACAGGTCCTCGTGCAAGGAGGGGGAAGTGCCCGCGACACCTTGTCGGCGCTCGAACTGGTCGTTGCGGCAGGCGGCGTCGCGCCAGAGGCCGTCGATCTCGACGATTTCATCGAAGCGATCATCGACGGCGAACCGGCTCGCGCACTCGCCGCCGTCGCCTTTGCCGTGCAACAGGGTCACGACCCTCGCACACTCGGCGATCAACTCGTGCGCCACCTGCGCGAGGCGTTCCTCACGCAGGTGGCGCCAGAACTCGTGCAACTGCCCGTGGAACGTGCCGAGCACGTGGCTGCATGGGCACAGCGCATGGGTAACGGCTCGATCGTTCGATCGATGGAGGCCATCGGCGACACGCTCATCGAGATGCGTCATGCACCCGACGCGCGCCTGTTGCTCGAAGTGTCGCTGATGAAATTGTGCAGTCCGGGTGACTCGGGTGACGTGTCGGGTCTCATCGCACGCATCGAGCAACTCGAACGCGCGGTTGCCCGCGCTGCATCTGCTGCACCTGCGACACCGCCGCCACCGCGCGACCCTGCCACGGGGCGCGCGAAGTTGGGAGGTGCGGCACGGCCGGCCAGCGACACGCCGCGCGCCGCACCCGAGCCGAAGGTGGTGAAGCCCCCGGCGCCACAGGCGCATGAAAAGTTGGCAGGCGAGGTCGCCCCTCCGCCGGTACCGGTTGCCGAACGTGTGCCGTTACCGGCAACGGCTACGGCGGGCACTACGCACAGCGCGGCCGAATTGTGGCCACAGGTGCTGACCTCACTCAAGCCGTTGGTGCGTGCCCTCTACAGCGCGTGCAGTGTGTCGTCGCCGGGTCCCGACACGGTGGTCCTGAGCGCCCCGAACGCGGTGCACCAGGCGAAGTGCAACGAACACGTCGCCATCGTCGCGGCGGCGTTCGAAAAGGTGACCGGCCGGAAGATCGGGTTGAACGTCGATGTTGGAGACACGGCCAAAGACAGGTCGGCTGGGGTGCCCCGGGCATCACACCCGAAAGCTGCAAGCAACGAAACTCCCCACGACGACCATGAAACGACCGGATCGTCCGACGCGCAGGTTGTTCCCGCTGAAAGCGCACTTGATCGCATCAGCCGCAGTTTTCCCGGGTCGAAGGTGATCAACGAGGACCACGGCAAGTGAGTGCGTACACCCCACCGGTGCAGGCGCTCATCGATGAACTCGGAAGGCTTCCGGGGGTCGGACCGAAGTCGGCACAGCGCATTGCACTGCACCTGTTGAAGGCCGAGGATCACGATGTGGCCCGTCTGGCCGAGGCAATCGTGATCGCCAAGAAACGCGTTCGTTTTTGTGAACGTTGTTTCAACATCGCCGACGAGAATCTCTGCCCGATTTGCACGGACACCCGCCGCGAGGGTTCGATGTTGTGCGTCGTCGAAGAGGCCCGTGACATCATCGCGATCGAGAAGACGGGCGTGTTCCGTGGCCGCTACCACGTTCTGTTGGGTGCGATCAGTCCAATGGACGGCATCGGACCGGAACAGTTGAAAATCCGCGAACTACTGACACGGCTCGAGCCCGAGACCGTGCGTGAAGTGATCGTGTGCACGAACCCCACCATCGAGGGTGACGTCACCGCGATGTACCTCGCACGCGCCCTCAGCACGCTCGACATCAAGGTGACACGTATCGGTACGGGGCTACCCGTGGGTGGCGACCTTGAATATGCCGACGAGCTGACCCTTGGTCGTGCGCTCGAGGGCCGCCACGAACTGCGTGACTAGTGCAACAGCCGCCAATAATTTGCACCACGATCACCCGAAACCGACCCCCGAACTGTAATTTGGCGGCGTGACGAATCTCTCCGAAAAAGTCGTCCCACCTGCTCTGATCGACGTGGTTCGTGCTATCCCCGAAGCCTGCTACAGACGCTCGACCGTGCGTGGTCTCTCCTACGTTGTACGCGACGCTGCGCTTTATGCGGTCCTGCTGTACGCCCTGGTCACCGTCGATGTGTGGTGGGCGGTGCCCTTGTTGTGGTTGGCAACGGGTCTGTCCATCAGCGGCATTTTCGTCATCGGCCATGATGCATCACACAACGCCCTGTTCGACTCGAAGCGCCTCAACACTTTCGTGGCGAAGCTCGCACTGCTGCCGTCGGCCCACGTGGAGTCAGCCTGGGATTTCGGACACAACCGCGTCCATCATGGTCACACCGTGAAACAGGGCATGGACTTCGTTTGGCATCCGGTCACCGCCGAAGAGTGGTCGACGATGGGTCGTGTTGAGCGTCTGCGTCACCGATTCGAGTGGTCGTGGCTCGGTGCGGGTGTCTACTACGGACGCAACGTGTGGTGGAACAAAATGATGCGTTTCACCACGGAGGGCAAACTCGGCGGCACCATCGCGCGTGAGCGTCGGGTGATGTCGTTGTTCCTCACGCTTGCCGCCGCCGCGGTCGGCTACGCCGGTTGGCGCGCGTACGGAAACGTGCCCGGAATCTCCTGGATGATCGTCAAGGTCGTCGTCGTTCCCTGGCTGCTGTTCACCTGGATGATCGGCTTCGTCGTCTACGTCCAACACGTCAACGACGAGATTCGCTGGTACCCGCGCCGCGAATGGACGAAGTTCCGCGGTCAGATGGAGGGCACCACCAACCTTCGCATCCCCCGCGTGTTGAACTTCTTCCTCCACAACATTTTCGTGCATGTGCCGCACCACGTCGATATGCGTATTCCGTTCTACCGACTGCCGCGCACGATGCGATCCATCGAGTCACAGTTTCCGGGCATCGCCATAACGAAGAAATTGCGTCTGCGCGACTATCTCTCGACGACGGTTGGCTGCAAGGTGTACGACTTTGACGCCGGCAAGTGGTCGCGCTACCCGGTCAACTCTGCGGCCTAGAGAGCCACATCGTTGGTCGCGCCGTGACGGCGTGCGAGGGGCGACAGCGGATAGATGCTCCGCTTTCCACCGGCGAGAACTGCAACGATGCAGACAATGCCGAAGGCCGGCAATCCCTTCCAACCGAACAACTCGGTACCGATGGCGATGCAGGCGAGTGGCGTCTTTGACGCCGCTGCAAACACTGCGACGAGGCCAAGCGCGGCGAACAACGACACCGAGGCGTCAGTGACGCGGGCGAATTGGGCACCGGCGAGTGCCCCCATCACGAAAAGCGGCAGCATCTCTCCACCAACGAATCCGCTGCCGAGCGAAACCGCGGTGAAAATCATCTTCCACACGAAGGCGATGGCGGCGACGCCCACTGCACCGGTCAGCGCACTGTCGACCAGGTCGTACGACACCCCGAGATAGAGTCGGGAGTCGGCGAGCGCCACCAGACCAAGCACACACAAGCCACCGACGGCCGGACGTGCCGGTGCCCAGGAAATGGTGCGTGCGAAGGCATCCTTCACGAAGCACTCGACTGCGATGAAGACCCCGGCAACACCGCCAAAGAAAATTCCGGCGACGACGTACCGCCAAAGATGCGGCCAATCGAGGTTCAGTGCATCGGTGCGGAACAGCTGGTTGTGTTCGATGCCGACGGCCCGTGCCGTGATGTGTGCGATCACGCTCGACGCGACGGCAAACGGTAGGACGGACAGATGACGTCGTGACACACGCTGCACCTCGAGGGCGAAAAGCCCGCCGGCTGCGGGCACCCCGAACAGCCCGCCGAATGCGGCGGCAACGGCACACACGAGCAACGCCGAGCGCGACCTGCGGTCGATGCCCAAGCGCCGTGCTGCCCCGTCGACCACGCTCGCAACGATCTGTACCGCTGCGCCCTCCCGCCCGACGCTGGCGCCGACCAAGTGCGATGCGACGCTTCCCGACCAGACCATCGGTGCCATGCGCGCGGGGACATCACCGTCGGGAACGTGGGCTGCATCCAGAACCAGGCTCGTGCCACCCGCGGCCGGTTGGCCGAAGCGGTGATAGAGGAAGCCGACGACGAGGCCACCGACGGGCAACAGCCAGACGAGCCAGTCAAGGTCGGTGCGTGTCGTTGTCGCCCAATTCAGCGACCCGAGAAACAGAGCAGCGAGCAGACCACCAGCGACGCCGATGAACGTGGCGCCGACGGTGTGGACGAAGAGTGTCCTAGAGCGAGCGGACAATGATCGCGTCGCCCTGGCCGCCACCTCCGCACAAAGCGGCCGCACCCATACCACCGCCGCGGCGACGAAGTTCGTGGAGCAGGTGCAAGGTGATGCGATTACCACTCATGCCGATGGGGTGGCCGAGCGCGATGGCACCACCGTTCACGTTCGTGATTTCGTCGGTGATACCGAGTTCCTTCATCGATGCGATGCCCACCGCAGCAAAGGCTTCGTTCAGTTCGAAGAGGTCGAGGTCGGAGACTTTCCTGCCGACCTTTGCAAGCGCAGCCTGAATCGCGCGACTGGGCTGGTGGAGAAGCGAGATGTTGTCGGGTCCGGCAACGAGGCCGTACGACACCACCTCACCGAGTGGTCTGACGCCGCAGGCATCGGCAGCCTTTTTGCTCATCACGATGACGGCACTACCACCGTCGCTGATCTGCGATGCGTTGCCTGCCGTGATCGAGCCCTCCTTCACGAAGGCCGGTTTCAGACCGCCGAGTGATTCACCGGTGGTACCGGGGCGAACACCTTCGTCAGTGTCGAACATGAGGGGGTCGCCCTTGCGTTGAGGGATGGCAACCGGAACGATTTCCTCGCCGAGACGTCCTTCTTTGATTGCATTCGCCGCACGCTCGTGGCTCTTTGCGGCGAATTCATCTTGAGCGGCGCGGCTGATTCCACCCGCGTTGTACTTTTCGGTGCCCTCACCCATGAGGCAGGCATCGAAAGCACACCACAGACCGTCCTTGATGATCGCGTCGGCAAGCTCCGTGTTTCCGTAGCGGAAACCGCCGCGCGCACCGCTCGCGATGTAGGGCGCACCGGTCATCGACTCCATGCCGCCGGCAACGACGATGTCGGCATCGCCGGCCTGGATCATTTGGTCGGCGAGATAAATGGTGTTGATTCCCGACAGGCACACCTTGTTGACGTTGACCGCGGGCACGCGCAACGGAATGCCCGCCTTGATCGCCGCCTGACGTGCCGGCACCTGGCCTTGGCCGGCCATCAAGACCTGGCCCATCATCACGTGGTCGACCCGGTCGGGTTCCACGTTCGCGCGCGACAGTGCCTCGGCGATGGCCATGGCACCGAGCTCGGCGGCGCTGAATCCTGCGAGCGCCCCGCTCATCTTGCCGATCGGTGTGCGTGCTCCGCTGACGATGTATGAACCTGGCATGGCGGCAAGCCTAGGCGTTTCCCGCCAACGCGACGGTACCCGTGGGTAACCTCTCCGCATGGCTGGCAACACCGCTTCAGGAACGATGGCTGAGATCCGCGATGCGATTCTCACGGGCGCCGATTCGGCAACGATCGGAAAGTTACCGATACCGGCGGCGTACCGCGGTGCGCACCTGTTGAAATCGGAGACCTCAATGTTCGAGGGCGTGGCATCCAACGACAAGGACCCTCGCAAGAGCCTCCACGTCGGTGACGTACCGACACCCGAGCTTGCGCCCGACGAGGTGTACGTCGCTGTGATGGCGTCGTCGATCAATTTCAACACGGTGTGGAGCAGCATCTTCGAGCCCGTGTCGAGTTTCGGTCCGATGCAGCGACTCGCGCGTGAAAGTGAATGGGCCAAGCGCCACGATCGTGATTATCAGGTCGTCGGCAGCGATGCATCGGGTGTCGTGCTGCGTGTCGGTGCTGCCGTGCGCAACTGGAAAGCGGGCGACCGTGTGACCGTGCATTGCAATCACGTCGACGACCAGGACCAGTCGGCACACAACGACTCGATGATCGCGGCAAACCAACGCATCTGGGGTTATGAAACCAACTTCGGGGGTCTCGCCGATCTCGCGGTGGTGAAGGCCAACCAATTGATGCCCAAGCCCACTCATCTGTCGTGGGAGGAAGCGGCAGTCAACGCCCTGTGCAACTCGACCAGTTACCGGATGCTCGTGTCAAAGAACGGTGCACAGATGAAGCAGGGCGACGTCGTTCTCATCTGGGGTGCCACGGGTGGAATCGGGGCATACGCGGTGCAGTACGTGCTCAACGGTGGCGGGATCCCCGTCGGCGTCGTCAGCTCGGCCGGGAAGGCGAAGATCCTCCGCGAGATGGGCTGTGAGGCGGTCATCGACCGCAAGTCGGCGAATTACCGGTTCTTCGATGACGACGGCAACCACGACGAAAAAGAGTGGCGTCGCCTCGGGTCCGATATCCGCGACCTTGTTGGTGAGGACCCCGACATCGTCTTCGAGCATCCCGGACGTTCGACGTTTGGTGCATCGATGTACGTGGCAAAGCGTGGTGGCACGGTTGTCACGTGTGCAGCGACGAGTGGTTTCATGATGGAATTCGACAACCGTCACTTCTGGATGCGACTCAAGCGTCTTGTCGGCAGCCACTTCGCCAACTACCGCGAAGCGTGGGAGGCCAACCGTCTGATTGCCAAGGGGATGATCCACCCCGTCATGTCGCAGGTTTTCGACCTGAACCAGGTGGGTGAGGCGGCTCATCAGGTCCACCACAACATGCACGAGGGCAAACTGGGGGTGTTGTGTCTGGCCCCCGATCCGGGCCTCGGTATCGACGATCCCGCACTGCGGGCAAAGGCCGGCGAGGGGAATATCAACATGTTTCGCCAGTAGGCGAAGCAAAATGGGACGATGGAGCCATGCTGCTGACCGAGATCGACCACGTTGCCATCGCCGTTCGTGACCTCGAAGCGGCCATCGACTACTACCATCGCGCCTTCGGTGCGGAGGTCGAACACCGCGAAGTCGTCGAAAGCGACGGCGTCGAAGAGGCACTGCTGAAGGTCGCCGAAAGCTACGTGCAGTTGCTCACGCCGACCCGCGAAGACTCACCCGTTGCCAAGGCGATCGAAAAGCGCGGTGAAGGTCTCCATCACATCGGGTACCGCGTCGCGGACTGTGGCAAGGCTCTCGAGGCGATGATCGCGGCCGGTGCACAACCCATCGACAAGGCGCCACGGCCCGGCAGCCGCGGGACAACCGTCGCCTTCATCCACCCCAAGGGTTCGTTCGGCACGCTCATCGAGCTGGTGCAGGAGTAGACCACGCCCTACGTCGCCGCGCTCCTTGGTCTTGCGGCCGGCTATTGGGTGGTCGACACCGCCCAGAAGAACCTGCGCCGTATCCGCAAGTACACCCTGCACATCGGCCTGCCGCAGACGGCTGCGATCGCCACCTGGACTGCCGTGGGTGCCCTCCTCATCCACCGTGAGGCAACACGCGCTTTTCTCACCGTTGCCGCCATCGCGGTGTTCACGGGGCTGTTGGCCTTGTCGATCATCGATGCCTACACCCACCGTGTGCCGCGCTATGTGACCGGCCTGATGATCGTGACCGGTACCCCCACGATCGTGCTCGACGCCATCTGGCACTGGGACCCGACCGACTTGTTGCGGGGCGTTGCCGGTGCTGTCGCGTTGTTCGTCGTGTATTACCTCATCTCTGCGGTGTCGCGAGGCGGATTCGGAAAGGGTGACGTCATGCTCGCCCCGTCCGTTGGTTTGTTGCTTGCCTACCGTGGCTGGGATGTTCTGATCCGTGGCACCGTGTACACCTTCGTGCTCGCCGGGGTGGTGAGTGCGGTGTTGTTGGCGATGCGTGCCCTTGATCGTCGCGACCGCATCGCGTTCGTGCCCTACATCGCCACGGGCGCGTTCATTTCTTTCCTCGTTTAGGCCCTCGAGGTGAGCCGTCTAGGCTCGGGCCATGAGTGAAATCGAGGACAGGCTCGCCATTGGCGACGTGATCATCCGATATGCGGACTCGATCGACCAGTGCGACTACGACCGGTACTGCACGTGTTTCACGGACGATCTGGTGGTCACCGGTTTCGGACCGAGTCCAATCGAGGGCCTCGCAAAGTACCGCGAATGGGTATCGGCGGCCCGCGGCAAGTACGGACGCACGCAACACCTCATCGGCAACATCCAAGTAACCCTGAACGGAGATGAGGCGAAGCTGCGCAGTTACGTTCAGGCGACGCACGAGGATCCATCCGACCCCGACCACTTGGTTGTGTTGTGGGCGGCCTACGTCGATGACATGGTCCGGACGGCACAGGGTTGGAAGATCAAACGGCACCACCTCGACGTCCTCGTCAACCGTCGTCGCGTCAAGGTTTCCTCGATCTGACGCTCCGGTCGTGAAGGTTCACCTCATCGACGGCACGTACGAGCTGTACCGCCAGCACTACGGCCAGGCCGTGCGACACAGCGAACCGCCACCGTTGGCGGCGACCATCGGAGTCCTGTCGTCGACGCTGCAGTTGATTGCCGATGGTGCGACGCACCTGGGCGTCGCCACCGACCATGTGATCGAGAGCTTTCGCAACGGTCTCTATTCCGGCTACAAGACGAGTGATGGTATGGAACCGGTGCTACTGCACCAGATCCCACTGCTTGAAGACGCGCTGCGGGCGCTCGGTGTCACGGTGTGGGCGATGGAGGAGTACGAAGCCGATGATGCATTGGGCAGTGCGGCCGCCGTGGCGGCGGCCGACCCGCGCGTGAGGCAGGTCTTGATGCTGTCGCCCGACAAGGATCTCGGCCAGTGCGTGGTGGGCAGACGTGTCGTGCAGTTCGACAGGCGCAACAATCTCCTCATCGACGACGCCGCGATTCGTGAGAAGTTCGGAGTGGGGCCCGAATCGATCGCCGACTATCTGGGTTTGGTGGGCGACACATCCGACGGTTTTCCGGGTTTGTCGGGATGGGGGGCCAAGAGCGCATCCGCTGTGCTGGCGAAGTGGAAGTCGATCGAGGCGATCCCCGACGACGAGACCGAGTGGGATGTTCAGGTGCGTGGTGCCACGAAGTTGGCCGCGACGTTGCGCGACAACCGTGAAGCGGCAGCACTCTTCAAGCGAATCGCCACCATCGTCACCGATGTGGCGGTCGGGAATGTCGACGACTGGTGCTGGTCGGGCCCGACGAGCGACTTCGCGGAATTGGCAAGTGACATTGGTCAGCCGAACCTGTCGAAGAAAGCCGACGCGCTGGCCTCGCGTGCCAAAACGACGGGTACGTGACAACTCACGTAACAACTGAGGTGACGGCCAGGCGGTCTGCGGCACACGCCTGATCCGGTGGAGGCTGCTGCGTTCCCGCCCTGACCTGGTTGACCGGGCCGACGTTGCACAGGACCCGACCGCCACCTCACTTGCTGCTGTTGTGATGCTATCGGTGGATAGCCTGCGACATCCGGTACAGGTATCGGGAAGAGTGCGAGAGCGGCCGAATCGGCAGCACTGGAAATGCTGTGACCTCGCAAGGGGTCCGTGGGTTCAAATCCCACCTCTTCCGCCAGACATCATTGTTTGACTACATTGCCCGAGGTGGCAACCGAGGCAAACTCAGGCGCGGACCATGCGGTCGACGAGCAGGCGATGCGTGACGCGTTGGGCGAAGCACGCATGGCCTTGGCTCACGGTGACGTCCCTGTCGGCGCTGTCGTGGTGCACAACGGTGAGATCATCGCTTCACGCCACAACGAACGCGAAAAGTCCGGTGATCCCACGGCGCATGCCGAGGTGCTTGCTCTGCGCGATGCCGCCGCCCGTCTGGGTCGCTGGCGCCTCGAGGATTGCACGCTTTATGTGACCCTCGAACCGTGTGTGATGTGTGCCGGTGCGTTGTTGAATGCGCGCATCGGCCGACTGGTGTTCGGGGCTCCCGACCCGAAGGCGGGTGCAACCTCGAGTCTCTACAACGTGTGCGTCGACCCGCGTTTGAACCACAATCCGCCGTTCCGTCACGGCGTGCTGGCCGTCGAGTGTTCGGCTCTTGTTTCTGACTTTTTCGCCGAACGCCGATAGCGTCAACGATCGGAAGGGTGCCAGAGCGGCCGAATGGGACGGTCTCGAAAACCGTTGTGGGTTTGTGCCCACCGTGGGTTCAAATCCCACCTCTTCCGCCAGAAAGCCCGCCGCCAGGCGGGCTTTTTTCATTCCCGTCTACTTGACGTTGAGTTGTGTTGTGCGAGCGACCCCGGTGGTCGACCCGATGCGAGGTGTGATGGTGATTTTCCACCGACCGCGGGACAGAGCGGTCGCTTTGCAAGTGACTTTGATTGACGATTGAGCGCAACGGATCGTTTTGCGGGCGGATCCTTTCGTGGCCACAACCGAATACGTCACGCCTTCGACCCGCGCAAACGAAATGCTGCCACCCGACTTTCCGGCAACGACTTTGACCGCTGCGGGTTTGCCGGGCGCAGGAATGGTGGACGTCGACGACGAGGATGGGGGGGCTGCGGGAGCCGAATACGACACTCGTACAGTGGGGGTGGAGAACGTGAAGCCCGATGCCCGAATGACGACGGCGTCGTCGGTCACCGAGACGGAACTCGTAGACGTTTTCGCCGTGCCTTCCGTTTCGAAGACCTCGATCTTGAACGATGACGACTTGGTGACCGTGTCACCCCACAGGCACTTCGCCATTTCCATCGGGACGTTTGCTTCGTAAATCCCCAAATGCTCGGTGGTTCCGTTCGAGCGGAAGTGTGGAGCAGAGATCTTCAAGTCAAGCTTTCCACCGGTGAAGGTGGGGAGCGGATGCCCGTACCCATTCTCGGAGGTCATGATCGCAGGCTTTTCGATGCAGTCTTGCTTGATCGGATAAAAGCGACCATCAGACACGGTCATGCTGAAGTGTCGGACTTCGTAGTCACCGCGACCCGCAGGATCCGTCAGACTTGTGTTGTTGCTGATGACCATGTACACGAGGGGCGTTCCCTCCATCGTGATTCGTGATGCACCGGACGTCGACAGCTTTTTGACCGTGACACTTGCCTCGGTCAACTTGCCTGAAACGTGAGTAGGCAACACCCAACTCGTTCGAATGGTTGCGCGAAACTTGGTGTCGCGCGGCAAGGAATTGGCGTCGCGGTCACCGTTCGTTCCACTCGAGGCAATCGACGTCTGCAAGAGCAAGTTCCCGGTGTAGTTGACCAGGTGGGTGACCGTCAGTTCGGTTCGACCGTCGAGCGCCGTGATTCCGGGAATCGTCCAATTGCGGTTTGCTGGCTGGCCATTCGCGCCGTTCCCGATGGTGTTCGTGGAAGTGCCTTCGACCCACGAGCCATTGATGAAGGCAGAGACCGACTCAACACAATCGAGTTGAGTTGGTGTCAAACAGACGTCGACGATGAAGTCGCGTCGTCTCACGGCGTTTGGTCCAGCATTCACCGGATACTCGGCTGGCGGTGCGACTGGCGCCCAATCCGCTGCGCGGGCATCACGGTCTCGGCCCGGAGTTTGGACAATTCCCGCCAGCAGAGCCGCCATGACCGCTATGCACACTTTCCGAACTGCCGTCCTTGATGTCATTGAAGAAATATAGACCAGAATCGAAGGTCAATTTTCCGCAGCTATTTGGGTAATCAGGTGCAGGTGGATTCTTTGTCGGGAATCTTGAGATCGACGAGATAGGCGTCGACGCGGTCGGTGACGCACTCACTGGTGCCGTAGCCGGTGTGTTGATTTTCGGTTGCGATGATGAGACGACCGTCGGTGAGAGCTGCCGCCATCTTGCGTGACGATTCGAGTGGTGTGGCCGCATCACCCGTGGTGCCCACGACGACGATGGGGCCGATGCCGATATTCGCGACGCGCGACCTGGGTTTTGACTGCACAGGCCAGAGTGCGCAGTTGTAGCCGATTGCGAAGAATCTGCCGAGGCGCGGTGCGACCGCCTCAAACTTTGGGAGTCCGGCCGCGACGTCGTCGACCGTTTCATCGCCGTCGTCGTCCAGGCAACTGATCGCGATGAACGCCTCGAGCAGGTTGTCGTAGCTACCGTCGGGGCGACGCTGGTAGTAGTCGTCGTAGAGAGCGAGCAAGCCGGTTCCGTCGGCAATCGGCTTCTTCGTGGCATCGGCGATTGCTTCGGCAAGCGTGGGCCAGAGTGCCGATGAATACATGGCATCGACCACCGCGGTGTACGCAACCGTCGACGTGACGAGGGTTCGCTTGTCATTGACGAACAACGGGTCACGTTCGACGCGGCGCACCATTTCATCGAAAAGTGCCGCGGGGTTGCCGTAGTTGTGGGCGGCGCATGTCTTGCGTGTCGCACAGTCGGCGAAGAACTTGTTCAGTTCGCGTTCGAAACCGGCGGCCTGGTCGAGGCCTGCCTGCAGATACGACGCATTCGGGTCCGAGGCACCATCGAATACCGCTGCTCGGACCGTGTTGGGGAAAAACCTTGCCCACGTTGCACCGAGTTCACTGCCGTATGAGAACCCGAAGAACGAGATCTTCTCATAACCAAGCGCACGGCGCAGCGTGTCGATGTCGCGGGCACTGGCAACAGTCGAGATGTAGGGCAGGATCTCGCCGCTCTTGGACTGGCACGCATCGTTGAAGGCCTGTGTATCGTCGATCAATCGCTGGCGTCTGTCCGGTGTGTCGTAGGCGATCTCGGCCGAGAAGTAGGGGTCGACTTCATCGACACAGTCGACGTGGGGCTCGGACACGCCCGTACCGCGAGGATCGAAGGCGACGATGTCGAAATTGTCGATGAGACGTTGGGAAAAATAGAACTCGGCATCGTTGGCCATCGAGGCACTTTCGGCGCCGGGGCCTCCACGATTGACGAAGAGTGGTCCAACCGAGGGCGATTTGACGGCAGGTCGCATCCGTACGGCGAGTGTGAACGACCCGACCGAAGGGTTCTCGTAGTCGTATGGCACCTCGAGTGACGCACACTTCAATTTCGCCGAGTCTTCGCAGGCCGACCATGTGATGGGTTGAACTGGTGGTTGGGGAATCGAACTGGATGCAGCAAGTGTCGTTGTCGGGTTCGCACCGACGGGCGTCAAGGTGCCGGGGTTCCCGATCGTGGCGCCGGTGCTGGTCGAAGTCGCCGAGTCGGTGGATCCACACGAGGCGAGTACGGCGACCGTGACCGTGATGCGAATGACCGACCGAACAGGGGACGGTCGACGCATGGGTTCATAGGCTACGACCTCTAACCTCTCGAGGGTGCGCATGAATCCACACATGATGCTGCCGGGAGACGCAAGTGCGGTCGCCGGAGCGAAGCTCGGGCGACGGCAGTTTCGTCGGGTGTGGACCTTCGCACGGCCCTACAAATTGTCGATCGCCGGCTTTCTCGGGGCGATTCTCGTCTCGGCTTTGCTGGCCCTTGCCCCACCGCTGTTGTTCCGCGCGATTCTCGACACAGCCATTCCCGAAGCCGACAAGGGCCTCGTCACCGTTCTCGGAGCGATCTTGGTGCTGGCCGCGCTGGGCGACGCATTGTTGGCCATCGTGCAGCGGTGGTACTCGTCGCGTATCGGTGAGGGTTTGATCTACGACTTGCGTGTTGCTCTGTTCGACAAGGTGCAGCAGATGCCGATCGCCTTCTTCACGCGCACCCAGACCGGTTCACTGATCAGTCGCCTCAACAACGACGTCGTTGGTGCGCAGACAGCGCTCACCACCACGCTTGGCAGTGTTGTGTCGAACGTGGTTGTTCTCACGACGACCCTGACGGCAATGATCGCCCTCGAGTGGCGGCTCACCGCGCTGTCGTTGGTGGTGTTACCCCTCTTCATTTTCCCCGCCAAGCGCGTTGGCCAAAAGCTGCAGGAGATTGCGCGCGAACAGATGGGCCTCAATGCCGAGATGAATACCCAGATGACCGAGCGCTTCAATGTGTCGGGTGCCCTGCTTGTCAAACTGTTCGGGCGTCACCGCGACGAAGTCGAGGCGTTTGGCCGGCGAGCCGGAGGGGTGCGTGACACCGGTGTGCGTGCCGCGCTCTACGGCCGGGTTTTCTTCGTGGCGCTCGGCCTCGTCGGTGCGTTGGGAGCCGCGGCGATCTACGGAGTCGGTGCCCACCTCGTTGTCGACGGTGACATCTCTGCCGGAACGCTCGTGGCCATGGCGGCGTTCGTCCAGCGCATCTATCAACCCCTGACGGGCCTCACGAACTCACGGATCGAGGTGATGACCGCGTTCGTCAGTTTCGAGAGGGTGTTCGAGGTGCTCGATGCCCCGGTGATGATCACCGACTCGCCCGCTGCGGTCGACCTGGTTGACGCGAGGGGAGCAATCGAACTGCGCAATGTCGTCTTTAGGTATCCGGCCGGCCGCGAGGTGTCGATCGCGTCGCTCGAGGCCCCCGGCGTGATGCAGGAGAGCGACCCCGACAGCGACGTGCTGCGGGGAGTTTCGTTTCGTGTCGAGCCGGGCGAGACGGTCGCCCTCGTCGGCGCCAGTGGCGCCGGAAAGAGTACGCTCGCCGCACTCGTTCCTCGTCTCTATGACGTAACGGCTGGTGCGGTACTGATCGACGGTCATGATGTCCGCTCATTGACCCTGGAGTCGCTGCGCTCCACCATCGCGGTGGTGTCGCAGGATCCGCACTTGTTCCACGAATCGATCGGCGACAACCTGCGTTATGCGAAACCTGATGCAACGGTTGATGAAATGCGTGTGGCGTGCACGGCCGCGCGCATCATCGACACGATCGATACGTTGCCCGACGGGTTCCGTACCGTCGTGGGTGAACGTGGCTACCGCATGTCGGGTGGAGAAAAACAGCGTCTGGCAATCGCGCGTTTGCTGCTCAAGAACCCGACGATCATGGTGCTGGATGAGGCGACGAGCCATCTCGACAACGAGAACGAGGCAGCAGTTCAGGCCGCTCTCGACGAAGCATTGCGGGGACGTACCGCACTTGTCATCGCACACCGCCTGAGCACGGTGCGCAGCGCCGACCGCATCGTGGTGCTCGACCGGGGGCGCATCGTCGAGTCCGGTACGCATGAAGAACTGATGGAACGTGACGGGCTCTATGCAGCGCAGGTACGTGCCGGCTCGGCCGAGGGGATTCTTTCGTGAGCCTTCTCGAAGATGACTTCGGCAACGAGGGCTTCGGGGACGAACCCGAGGGTGGGGAGCCGGCAGACCGGACGCTGAGCGTCAGCGAATTCAACGATGCGGTCAACCGTGTACTGGGCCGCGGGTTCAGCACCGGGGCCTGGGTGCAGGGCGAGGTCGTGAAGTGGCGTGTGGTTGGTCGCCATGCGTACTGCCAACTCGTCGAGAACAGGAACGGTAAGTCCATCGGGACGCTCGAAGCGACGTTCTTTGATAGCGATCTCGTGCGGGTGAACAACACACTGCGCGAACACCGGGTGGCGATGAAAGACGGCATCAAGGTTCGGGTCTACGGCAAACCGGAGGTATGGGTCGAAGCTGGCAAGTTCAGCCTGGTGGTCAGATCGATCGACCCACGTTTCACCCTCGGTGACATGCAGGCGTCGCGCGATGAACTCGTGAGGAAGTTGAAGACGGCCGGCTTGTACGACGAGAACCGCCACCGCGAGTTCCCCGATCTGCCACTGCGCGTCGGTGTCGTCACGAGTGTGGGAACGGCGGCTTGGCACGACATCCGCAGCAGGTTCGAGGCGTCGGGTCTTCCGTTCCAACTCAAGGTTGCCAACGTACGCGTACAGGGTGATCTCGCCGTGCCGCAGATCGTGGACGCCTTGTGGGCCCTCGGTGCGCGCGACGACATTGACGTGATCATGATGGTGCGTGGCGGCGGCTCGAAGACCGACCTTGCGTGTTTCGATGCCGAGGCGATCGCGGTGGCGATTGCACAGTCGCCCCTGCCCGTCATCACGGGTCTCGGCCACGAAATCGACGTCAGCATCGCCGATGAAGTGGCTCACGCGCACTACACCACACCCACCGCGTGTGCGGCAGCGCTGATAGATCGTGTCTTGGCAATGGTCGATGCTGCCGAGTCTGGCTGGCAATCGATCGCGCGCCACGCGCGCGGGCTTCTCGACCTTTCCGAGTCGCGGTTGCTCGAGCGGGCGGGAGGAATCAGAACCAGGGCGATCGGTGCAGTGGAGCGGGCGAACACCCGTCTCGCACTGGTGACGCAGCAATTGACCACTCGGCCGGGTGCCATTGTCTCGGCGGCGGAACGAAACCTGTCGGTGTTCGACGCGCGGGCGAGGTTGCTCGACCCGGTGAACACGATGGCCCGCGGATGGAGTATCACCCGTACCACCGATGGCAGCACGTTGCGTTCGACGAAGCAGGCAAACGAAGGCGAAACGTTGGTGACCACCGTTGCAGACGGCACAATCACGAGCACGGTGACCGGAAAGGACACGGCAAATGGCTGAAGGCAAGAAGATCCCAAAAGCAAAATCCGACATCGAATCGTTGGGCTATGCCGATGCCGTTGCCGAACTCGAAGAGATTCTCGACACCCTCGAGTCAGAGAGCATCGACGTCGACGTGCTGGCCGACCGCGTCAAGCGTGCCGCCGCCCTCATCAAGCACTGTCGTTCGAAAATCGGTGACGCACGTCTGCACGTCGAACAGGTCGTTGGCGAGATCGATGCCAAAGGCTGAGGTTCCCGCATTCGTCGGCGATCTGGCGCATGAGGTCGAGGCCGAACTTGCCGCATTGATCACGCACGAGGAGCATCGTTGGCTCGCCGACAACCCCGACCTCGGTGTGCTTTTCGACGAGTTGCGGGGCCTCGTGCTGGGTGGTGGCAAGCGGATGCGCCCCGCGTTCTGTCTGCTCGGCGCCCTTGCCGCGGGGGGTACGGCGAACGCCGACATCGTGCGGGCGGGTGCTGCGCTGGAGATGTTGCATGCGATGGCGCTGTTTCATGACGACGTCATCGACGGTTCGGCATCACGTCGCGGACACGAAACAACCCACATCCGCCACACACGGCTCCATGTCGAGGGTGCGTGGGCCGGAGACGCGAACCGTTTCGGTGACGGGGTGGCGATCTTGGTGGGTGACATTGCCCACGTCTTTGCCGACCAATTGATGGGGTCGATGTCCGCAATGGTGCGTGATGTGTGGGGGCAGATGCGTCTCGAGGTGAACATCGGGCAGTACCTCGACGTCATCGGCTCGGCACGCCGTGACTTCGCATCCACAACCGTCGAGCGCATCGGGTTGTTGAAGACCGCCAAGTACACCATCGAGAGGCCACTGCACATCGGTGCGTTGATCGCCGACCCGTCCGTTGCCGGTGGCATCCTCGATGCGTTGTCAGGGTACGGAGTGTCCCTGGGGGTGGCGTTCCAGATGCGCGATGACGTGCTCGGCGTCTTCGGGGAACCCGACGTGACGGGCAAGCCAGCCGGGGACGACCTGCGGGCGTCGAAGCCGACGGCTTTGGTTGCCGAGGCGATCGCCGCATCCACCCCGGCCCAGCGTTCGGTGCTCGGGCGCATCGGCACCTCGGGGCTCGACGCATCGCAGATCGACGACATTCGTCGAGTCATCGTGGAAACGGGCGCGCTTGCATCAGTGGAATCAAGAATCAGCACACTCACCGACGTCGCCGTACGCGCACTCGACGTCCTCGATCTGCGCGAGGACGTCCGTGAAAAGTTCCTGTCCCTCGCCCATGCCATCGCATGGCGCAGTGTCTGACATACCATCACCTCGATGCTTCTTCGGGGACGTCTCCAGTGGTCGTTGGCAGGAGGAATGCTCGTCTTCTCGCTTGCAGCCGTCGCGGCGTCGTTCATCGGTGATGATGAGTCCTCCACATCGACGACGACGACGACATCGACATCCACGATCGTTCCCGTGTCGACAACGACCACATCCTCGCCACCGTCCGACTACACGGTGCTGCCCGGTGAGTCCCTGTTTTCAATCGCGCGGAAGTTCAACCTCGACATGCAGGAGATCATCGATCTCAACGAGATCGATGACCCCGACAAGCTCAATGCAGGTGACGTGCTCAAACTTCCGTCCGCAACGGGTTTTGTGGCGGTCATTTCCAACACCACTGCGGAGCCGTAGCGCCCTAGACTGACGGGCATGGAAACGTCGTTCTGGCCGACGCCCGACCACTGGTCGGTGAAGATTCCGCTGCACAGCAGCCACTACCGAATTCCGGCACTCCACGACACGGGCTTCGTCGCGTTGAAGCCCATCGAATTCACGGTGACGTCGGATGAATGGGAGTCGCTCGAGTACCTGGACTGGAAGAGCGGTGGCGACACGAACTTCGCGCCGATCGCTTCGGCCGACGGTGAACTCGATTGTCGCGGATTCTGGGACAAGGGCAAACCCGACAAGGGTGCGATCTTCACATCGAATGCGGCGAAGGCCCCGACGCTGGCGAAGTACGTGGAGGCAACCGGTGGAAACTTCGGTCGTGTTCGCGTCATAAAACTCGAACCACAAGATCGTGACACCGCCATCCGCTCGATCCATCGCGATGACAACAACCGTTTGAACCCCGAAAACGAGGGTTGGATCGTTCGCAGCTGGGTGGAACTCACGCACAGCCCCGACAGTTACATGCTGCTGATGGACAACGATGCCGACGGTCTTCCTGATCCGGCCACCGAACGTCGTGTTCCGTTGCCTCAAGGTGCACGATTCGTCGTCGACACGCAGCGTTTGTGGCACGTCGTGGTACACAACCATGACTTCCCCCGCTATGCACTGATCACATCCTTCGAGTCCACCCCCGCCTTCGCAGGATGGACCAACCGCGAACGCCTCTAGGTGGTCGACGCCAACACGCGGCAACGATCGTGACTATTTGCTGCGGCGCGCCGCGGCGATGTGGGCAATTTCGCCCATGATGCGCGAAATGTCGAAGTCTTTCGGCGTATAGACCGCCGCGATGCCGCGCTTGCGGAGATCATCGCGGTCGTCCTCGGGAATGATGCCGCCGACGATGACAGGCGTGTCGAGACCTTCGGCGGCGAGCAGGGTGAGAACCTCGGGAACAAGCGCGAGGTGCGAGCCCGACAGGATGGACAGGCCGATGATGTCGGGGTCTTCATCGCGTGCGCTGGCGACGATTTGCTCGGGCGTTAGCCGAATGCCGCTGTAGACGACTTCCATGCCGGCATCACGCGCGGCGACGGCGATCTGTTCGGCGCCGTTCGAGTGACCGTCGAGGCCGGGCTTGGCGACGAGGAACTTGGGCGGGCCACCCGGGATGCTCTTCACGAACCGGGCGACCTCGGCAAGTTCGGCGGTGCGGCGACCCAGTGCTGCGCCGACACCCGTCGGGGCGCGGTACTCACCAAAAATCTCGCGCAGCGCCGAGCCCCATTCGCCCGTGGTTCCGCCGGCTTTTGCAAGCGCGATCGACGGCGGCACGATGTTTTGACCCTCGGTGGCCGCGCGACGCAGGTCGCCAAGGGCGGCCTGCACCGCGGCGTTGTCACGCGCGGCACGCCAGGCGTTGGTATCGGCCACCGTCTGCGCCTCGACCGCCGGGTCGACCTTGAGGATGTTGCCGTCGCCTCCGAGTGGCGAGTCGGTGGTCTCGGTGAACTTGTTGACGCCCACCACGACCTGGTCGCCGCTTTCGATGCGACGGGTGCGCTCGGCCATCGATGCGACGAGGCGACCCTTGAGTTCCTCGATGGCTTCGAAGGCACCACCGAGCGAAAGGATTTCCTGGAGTTCCTCCCACGCTGCGTCACGAATCTCGGCCGTCCGGGACTCGACGACCTTCGAGCCGTCGAAGATGTCGCCGTGTTCGAGTAGGTCGGTTTCGAATGCGAGGACCTGTTGCATGCGCAGCGACCACTGTTGGTCCCACGGGCGCGGAAGGCCGAGGGCCTCGTTCCACGCGGGCAACTGAACCGAACGTGCACGTGCCTTTTTCGACAAGGTGACGGCGAGCATTTCGAGCACGATGCGCTGGACGTTGTTTTCGGGTTGTACTTCGGTGAGACCAAGTGAGTTGACCTGCACGCCGTAGCGAAAGCGACGGGCTTTTGGGTCGGTGACGCCGAAGTGTTCGAGACCGATGCGATCCCACAATTCGGTGAATGCGCGCATCTTGCACATTTCCTCGACGAAGCGAATACCGGCGTTGACGAAGAACGAGATGGAGCCGAACACCTGTGCAAACTGTGCCTCTTGCACCTGTCCGCTGGCGCGGACCGCGTCGAGAATGTCGATGGCAGTCGCCAGTGAGTAGGCAATTTCCTGAACCGGTGTGGCTCCTGCTTCTTGGAGGTGGTAGGAGCACACGTTCATCGGGTTCCACTTAGGTGCGTTGTTCGTGCACCAGGCCACCATGTCGACGATCAACCGCTTCGACGGCGCCGGCGGGAAGATGTAGGTTCCACGCGAGAGGTACTCCTTCACGATGTCGTTCTGCGTCGTGCCGCGCAGCGCGCCACTCGGTGTTCCCTGCTCCTCGGCATTGGCGACGTAGAGGGCGAGCAACCATGGAGCAGTCGCATTGATCGTCATCGAGGTGTTCATCTGCCCCGGCGGAATTCCATCGAGCAGCGTGCGCATGTGGCCGAGGTGTGCGACGGGAACACCGACCTTGCCGACTTCACCACGGGCGAGAACGTGGTCGGGGTCATAGCCCGTTTGTGTCGGCAGGTCGAACGCGATCGAGAGACCCGTTTGACCCTTGGACAGGTTCGTTCGGTACAGCTCATTGGATGCCGTGGCGGTGGAATGCCCCGAATAGGTGCGCATCAGCCACGCGTCTTGGCGACGGGGTTCAGCGGGGCGGTTCTCGGCGGTCATGGGTCAAGTCTCACGCGCCGGGCGAGATTTCCCAACGGCGCATCCCAGTAGCTCGAGATACTCGGACCGGGGCACCTCGACCACCCCGAGTGATTCGAGGTGTGGAGTGGTCCACTGAACGTCGAGCAGGGTCATGCCCGCGGCCCGCATCTTGGAAACAAGGTGCATGAGCGCGACCTTGCTTGCGTCGCGTTGGATGTGGAACATCGACTCGCCGGCGAAGAATGCCCCGATGCGCACGCCGTAGAGACCACCGACCAGGTGGCCCTCGGCGTTGCGGGTCTCGACCGAGTGTGCCCAGCCGAGTCGGTGAAGTTCTTCGTAGGCCTCGATGAATTGGCGTGTGATCCACACGCCCTCGCGCGTCGGTGACGCACAGGCGCGGATCACCTCCCCAAAACAGGTGTCGATGCTCACGGTGTAGCGGCGCGCACTCTGGCGCATCGAACGAGTGACGCGCAGTGCGTCGAGGGGAAGAACGCCACGGGCAGCAGGAGACCACCATCCGAGTTGGCGGTTGGTGCGTCCGATACCCATCGGAAAGAGCCCCGACCGATATGCGCGGACGAGAGTCGCCGGTTCGAGGTCGGCACCTGCCGCAACGAGGTCGTCGTTCGACCAATTCTCGGGCGGTGGGAAATCCCAGCGGCTTTCACCGACGGGAACCGGCGTTGCATCCCATGACACGCAACCAGTTCTAGTGCCTCGTGTCAGTAGGTGTGGAAGCCCCGACCGGTCTTGCGGCCAAGGTGTCCCTCGCCGACGAGGCGAACCAACGATTCGGCGGGGCGATCAGCGTCCTTGCCCGAAGCAGCATGGAGGGTTTCGATGATGGAGAGCGAGGTGTCGAGACCAACGAGGTCGAGCAGGGCGAAAGGCCCCATCGGGAAGTTGCATCCGCCCTTCATGGCCGTGTCGATGTCGTCGATCGATGCGGTACCGCGTTCCATCATCTTGATCGCGTTGTTGAGATAGGGAAACAGCAAGGCGTTGACGATGAATCCCGGATCATCGCGCACGAGAACGGCGTCCTTGCCGCACGCAGCAACGAAGGCCAGGGCAGCCTCGATCGTCGACTGTGACGCAGTGGCCGGACGGATGACCTCGACGAGGGGCATCGTCGTGGCGGGGTTGAAGAAGTGGATGCCGCACACGCGATCAGGCTGCAGCGTCGCCAAGGCGAGATCCGACACCGACAGCGTGCTCGTGTTCGTCGCGATGATCGAGCCAACCGGCATCACGGAGTCGAGTTGGCGCAGGAGCAGCATTTTTTGTTCGTAGTCCTCGACGACGGACTCGATGACGATCGATCCACGCGACAAATCCTCGAGGGTCGTCGTCGTGGTGAGATGCTGCAGTGCGGTATCGCGTACGTGTGACTCCAACTTGCCGCGTTCGACCCGCTTGCCAAGGCTCTTGGACACTTGGGCAACGAGGTCGGCCGCGCCGCGCTCGGTTCGCGAGCGCACCACGACTTCGAAACCGGCGAGCAGCGCAACCTCTGCGATGCCGGCCGCCATGATTCCTGAACCCGCGATGCCGAGACACGAAACAGCAGGTGAAGACATGGCGGTCACCCTAGTTACCAATCGGTAACTTTTGCAAGGGTGAATAGCGTGGTCCCGTGAGCATCGGACCGGCAAGCAAATTCGCCGCGCACCCCGACCGGCATGTGCCGCTAGAAACAGCCCACAACTGCCGAGACCTGGGGGGTTATCCGACGGTTGATGGTCGCTCGACGCGATGGGGTGTGGTGTACCGATCGGATGCCCTCTACAGGCTGAACGAAGCCGACTGGGCACACCTGCAGTCGCGCAGCGTGCGCCACGTCGTCGACCTGCGATCGGCCCACGAATGGGAAACCCGCGGACGCTTCCGCGACGACCTGTACCCCGTGACGCTGCACCATTTTCCTGTCCTCGACATTCCCTGGACCGACGACGACACCCCCGACGTCGACTCGGCGTACGAATTCTTGATGTGGGCCTATCCAGAGATGATTCGCAAGGGTGGCCACCAGCTTGCAGCCGCCGTCGAAACCGTGGCAATGCTCGACGACCCTGTCGTGTTCAATTGCGCGGCGGGCAAAGACCGCACGGGCCTTGTGGCAATGATGATGCTGACGATCGTTGGCGTTTCCGACGACATCGTGGTTGCCGACTTCGAGCTCAGCAACAACGGCATGGAGCGCCTGCGTGCATGGGCCGAGTCATACGACTCGAATCTCAGAGAGCGACTCGGCAATGCACCCGCAGCATTCCTCGCCGCCGATGGTCGTGCGCTGCGCGACTTGATGGTGGGTTGGGTCGCCGAACACGGATCCATGCGCACGTTTGCGCGAAGCCTCGGTGTCAGCGATGAGGCGATGACGCGCCTCGAGGAGCGCTTCGTCGTCCCGGGGCCGCCCGTCTGAGCCTCGGCTCAGGATTCGAGGATTGCAACCGAGTTCACGACGACGGTGCGGCTGGGTGCCCCTCCAAGATCACCCGATCCCGCGTTGAGCGCGAGAATACCCTTGACCACGTCGAGGCCCGACACAACCTTGCCGAAGTTGACGTAGGTGCCCTGACCGTCGAGTGCCGCGGCGTTCGGGCCGGTCACAAAGAACCACTGACCACCCGCGCTGTTTGGTTCCATCGTGCGCGCCATCGCAAGATCACCTTCGACGTATTTGTAGCCGTTGCCCTCGTCTTCGATGGTGTAGCCCGGGTCATCGGTATTGGTCAGGCCGCCCCCCTGAATGATGTCGATCGACGGGTCTGTGCGGAAGATCGTGGTGCCGTCGTAGTACTTGTAACGCGCGAGTACGACGAAGTTGTTCACGGTCTTGGGCGTCTTTGCGGTGTCGAGAACAACCTGTATCTCACCCTCGGAGGTGTCGAAGATGGCCGTGTAAGTCTTGGTGGCGTCAATACACAGAGGTGGTGCTTTTTCGAACTTGGTGACGCGCGCTTGGGTACCGTCGGCCTGCGGACATGCGGTGTCCCCGGAGATGGTCTGTCCGGGAACGGTGGAGGCTGTGGCGTCGTTGGCCGCAGGCTCGGGGAGGCTGCTCGCACCCAGGAGGGCCTGGATCTCTTCTTGGATCGCTTCATCGCTGGGCCCTGAATCATCATCGGCGACGACGTTCACGATGAGAAACAACGCCAAGATGACGGCGGGAATACCGATGCCGAGCTGGAGCCCACGCTTCTTCACTTTCGCTCGCTTTTGCTGCACGGCGAGTTCGGAGAGTCGCTGTTGACGGTTCTGCTTTTGACGTTCGCGCTTTTCGGTGCCCACGGGTTCCGCAGGTTAGCCCTACGCCGATAGCGTTTCTCACCTGTGGCAGTAGTGGTCCAAAAATTCGGCGGTACCTCGGTCGCCGACCCCGAGCGCATCAAGGCCGTCGCTGAGCACGTGGCCTTCACCAAGCGCCACGGCAACGACGTCGTCGTGGTCGTGTCGGCCATGGGAAAGACCACCGACAACCTCATTTCCCTCGCCAACCAGGTTTCGTCCACCCACCCGGGCCGCGAACTCGACATGTTGTTGACGACGGGCGAACGCATCTCGATGGCACTCGTGTGCATGGCGCTCGCCGACCTCGGCATCGACGCGGTGTCCTTCACCGGCAGTCAGGTGGGCATCATCACCGACACCGTTCACACCAAGGCAAAGATTCTCGAGGTCAGGGGTGACCGTCTCCGCGACGCACTCGCCGCGGGAAAGGTTGCGGTCGTCGCCGGTTTCCAGGGAGTCAGCACCGACCGTGAAATCACCACGCTCGGCCGTGGTGGTTCGGACACCACGGCGGTTGCTCTCGCCGCCGCGGTGAACGCCGATGTCTGTGAGATCTACACCGACGTCACCGGTGTCTTCACGGCCGACCCCCGTATCGTCCCCCAGGCGCGCAAACTGCAGCAGCTCGACTTCGAAGAGATGCTCGAAATGGCGGGTGCCGGCAGCAAGGTTCTCGCGCTGCGCTCCGTTGAGTTCGCGCGCAACCACAACATTCCCCTGCATGTGAGGTCGAGCTTCACATGGGAAACGGGAACCTTGGTACTCGACCGCAGTGAACAGATTTCGTCGAAGGAGAAAGCGATGGAAGAGCCAATCATCTCGGGTGTCGTGCAGGACACCGCCGAGGCAAAGATCACCGTGGTCGGCGTCACCGACAAGCCGGGCATCTCCGCCGCGCTGTTCGAGCCGTTGGCCGGCGCGAACATCAACGTCGACATGATCGTGCAGAACACCTCGAAGGAAGGCCGTACGGACATCTCCTTCACAGCCCCGAGAGCCGACTTGAAGAAGGCACTCGACATCGTCAACGGTGTGGCCAAGGAGATCGGCGCTGCCGAGGTCACGCACGTCGACTCGGTTGCCAAGATTTCGCTCGTCGGCGCGGGAATGAAAACCAGCCCGGGCGTCGCGGCAAAGATGTTCCGCGTTCTCGCGGGGGCGGGTGTGAACATCGAGATGATCTCGACAAGCACGATCCGAGTGTCGGTCGTGATCGACTCGGCGAGCACCGAAATCGCAATGCGCTCACTGCACACCGCGTTCGGCCTCGACAGTGGCCAAGCCTATTCGGCGCCGCTTCCCGAACGAAAGTAAGCCCGCGCTCGGGTAGGTCGGCAATACTGAACCAATGAGCCGACGCCGCGCGCAACTCACTCCGTGGCGTGTGGCCGGTGGTGTTGCGGACGAGAACACGAATCCCGACGCGGTTGTCCGCGAGACCGGTTGGGTGTTCAACAACGAAATCGGTGATGACCTGACACTTGGTGATTTCGTGATGTCGGGCAACAAGGAAGTCAATGCATACATGCGCGCCTTCGGGATGAACGACCTCGACACCAACAGCCTGTCGATTCTCGAGATCGGCTCGGGCATCGGTCGCATGACGTCACGCTTCACCCGTCGCTTCGCCTCGGTGGTCGCCGCCGATGTCGATGCGGCGTTCCTCGAGCGCTGCCGTGAAACCGTTGCGCGTCACGGCGAGGTGGAAAAGTTGCGCACCCTGCACGTGGCCGATGGTCATTCGATCAACCTTCCCGAGGAATCGGTCGACGTCGTCTTTTCGTACATCACCCTGCAGCACTGCGCGCATGCCGACGCGCTGCGTCTGACATCCGAGGCCTTGCGCGTGGTGAAGCCCGGTGGCACCGTGATGCTGAACTACCGCACCTGGGTACCCGCAGACGTCATGTTGCAGCCCGCCGGTGCGGCCGTGCGGGCACTGTGGAAGAACAGGGCGATTGGTCCCCGCGTCGCACGACAGCGATGGGCGACGCGCCTCGGTTGGCAGGCCAATCGCGTCGGTGTCGCCGAGGTCATGGCGTTGGTCGCCGCGAGTGGAAGGGGCTGTCGCGAAGTGCTCGTGTTCCGCAATCCGTCGCGGCGCAATTTGTTGTCGTCTTCACCCGCGGTTGTCGGTGGCACGCGCCCCGAGGAGCGACCACTGCCGCGAGCCAACAAGAGCCACTGGTGGTTAATTCTCCGGCTTTCGTAACGCGTATACCGCTAGTCTGCCGCCCATGCGCGTAGGAGTCGTCGGAGCGACCGGTCAAGTGGGGGGCGTGATGCGCGCGCTTCTCGCAGAACGTAATTTCCCCGTCACACAAATTCGCTATTTCGCTTCGGCACGTTCTGCCGGCACGACCCTGGAGTGGAAGGGCACCGACATCACGGTCGAAGATGCCGCAACGGCCGACGTGTCGGGTCTCGACGTTGCTCTTTTTTCCTCGGGCGCCACCTCGTCACGTGAACTTGCCCCGCGTTTTGCCGCCGCCGGTGCCACTGTCATCGACAACTCGTCGGCATGGCGCATGGATCCGGACGTTCCACTCGTGGTGTCCGAGGTCAACCCCGAAGAGGTGCACAACGCAAAAAAGGGCATCATTGCCAACCCGAACTGCACCACGATGGCAGCGATGCCCGTACTGATGCCGTTGCATCGCAAGGCAGGCCTCGTGCGTCTCGTCGCCAGCACCTATCAAGCCGTCAGTGGCGGAGGTCTCGCGGGTGTCGAGGAGCTTGGCATGCAGACAGCTGCAGTCGTTAACGGTGCGCGCGGCCTCACCTACGCGGGTGATGCCGTGTCCTTCCCGCAGCCGAAGAGGTTCGTGCGTCCAATTGCCTTCAATGTCGTTCCCTTCGCAGGATCCCTGGTCGACAACGGCGAGTTCGAAACCGACGAGGAAATCAAGTTGCGCAACGAGAGCCGCAAAATTCTCGGCATTCCCGACCTGCGAGTCTCGGGCACCTGCGTGCGCGTTCCGGTGTTCACCGGCCACTCACTGTCGATCAACGCCGAATTCGCCCGCGACATCACCGTCGCCGAGGCAATAGAGATCCTCTCCAACGCACCCGGTGTGAGTGTTGTGGACGTGCCCAACCCGCTGCTCGCAGCCGGTGCCGACCCCAGTTTCGTTGGTCGTATCCGCCAGGACCGTTCGGTGGAAGGCAGTCGCGGTCTGGCACTTTTCGTGTCGAACGACAACCTGCGGAAAGGCGCCGCGCTCAACGCAATCCAAATCGCCGAGCTCCTGATCTAGGGATCGGGATTGCGTCGTCTGCCCGGGCAGCGAAAAAATGGTCGGGGTGACAGGATTTGAACCTGCGGCCTCGTCGTCCCGAACGACGCGCGCTACCAAGCTGCGCCACACCCCGTGTTATGCGCGGGGGAGCCTATCGGGTGATTTCTTTTGCGGCGCGTTGCAGCCGTAATGCGTCGAGTGGTTTGACGAGGTAGGCCTCGCATCCACTGCGCTTGGCCATCTGTGCGTCGGCTTCGCGGTCGAGGAGCATGAGAACCGGAACATGGGGCAGGCGTCCACCCGTTTCGTCGAGGCGGAGATTCATGGTCACTGCCATTCCACCCATCGAGCCGATCTGTGAGTCGAGCACTGCGAGATCCGGTGTTCTGCCGGTGACTGCGTCAGTCACGTCGCGGCCGTTCGTACAGACGGTGAAGGAAGTTTCGGGGGAACCGAGAGCGGCCACGACCTCGTCCAAGACCCACTGGGCATCCGTGGCAACGAGAATGTGCACGCCGGCGACTCTAGTCGGCGTCCCCCAACGCCCTCCCGAGCAGCCGCAACGACGCGAATGTGTCGAGGCGTTCGTCCACGAGTTCGGGGACCAAGGGCACACGGATCCACGGGGTGTCGGGGCGCGCGGTGCGCAGGACCTCGAGGTTGGACTCTTCCGCCCGGCGTTCGTCGGCCAGCTCGCGAAGGTTGCCGGCCAGCGGCGCCGGAAGGGAGATGTCGCCGCCACCGAAGTACGGCATCAAGCGGTTTGCAACGACGAGGGAAACAGCCACGTTCGCCGATTCGAGTGCGTCGACGAAATAGGTCGCCTCCGCAACCGGCTCAGCCTGGCCACTCGTCACGATGATGTAGGCGGTGGAAGGTTCGTGCAACACCCGGTCCACGTCGTGTGCACGCTGCCGGAAGCCCGCGTCCAGTCCTTGGAAGGCCCTGAAGAACGCAAGCGCGTCGTCCAGCGCTTGTGCACCCACCACTTTTGCGATCGCTCGCAACACGGGTTGACTGACGGCACTGACCGCGCGCAGACCCACCGACGAGGGCGCAATGACGATGCGGTAGACGGGATGGTCGATGAATCGACGCAGCCGGGCAGGTGCGCTGAGGAAGTCGAGTGCCTGGCGGGTCGGCGGGGTGTCGACGATGACAAGGTCGAAGCGCTCGTCGCCGTTCAGGTCGTACAACTTTTCCGCTGCCATGTATTCCTGCGTACCCGAAAGAGCACCCGAGATGTTCTTGTAGAAGAGGTTCGACCTGATTCTCTGCGCCTGGTCTGCATTCGGGCTGTAGCGATCGACCAGGGCATCGAAGGTCGAACGAGTGTCGAGCATCAGGGCCCAGAGCTCTCCGTGTGCGTCGTCGAGTGGAATGCGCACCGGTTCATTGCCGATCGCAGTTTGGCCCGCGATCCCGAGGGCATCGGCGAGCCGCTTCGCCGGGTCGATCGTCACGACGGCAACACGGCGGCCGCCGATCGCCGCTCGAACGGCGAGTGCCGCCGACAGCGTGGTCTTGCCGACACCACCACTCCCGGCCACGACGACGACCCGCGAGTTGGCAAGCGTCTGGTCGAGGTGGGTACGGGTCATGGTGCACCACCCTCGAGATTTTCGATTGCGCCAAGGAGCTGATCTGTGCGGTCGGCGAGCGTCGCGTGCGTGTCGAGTGGCAGCTGAATCCGCGGCAACGGAAGACGTCTGGAGAGGTCGTCGAGACACCGTGCGTGACCGGCGATGCGATCGTTGCGGAATCGTGCGGCGCGGACAGCCGCCGAATCTTGGGCGAGCACGTCGGGGATGTCGATTGGCGGGTGCACGTCGACACGGTTCACGACAACGGGTGCGAGACGAACACCGATGTTTTCTTCGAGCGAGAATGCGGTCTCGACGGCTTCATTTACCGGAGTCGGTTCGGGAATCGTGACGAGTACGACCTGGCATCGTGTCTCGTCGTTCAACATCCCCAGCACGTCGTTCGCCTGCTGTTTGATGGGCCCGACAACGACCGAGTCGGCAAGGGCGCGGGGCGTGCGCAGCATCGTGAGGGCGTGCCCGGCCGCGGGTCCATCCACCACGATCACATCGGCGGCCCGGCCCCGCTCGAGTTGTTTCACCTTGCCCAGTACGAGCAGGTGGTCGATGCCCGGCGACGCTGAGGCGACCACGTCGACGATGCCCGAGGTGACAAGACGACGTGAAATGCGTCCCAGGCCCGAGCTGTCGAGGTATTCGGCCAGCGCCTCGGCCGGGGTGATCGTGCAGGCGGTGAGGCCTCGATCGCCTGCGCCACCAACGAGCAGCGGCTTGCCGTCGGTCTCGACGAGGAGCGACGTCAGACCCACCCGTCGAGCCGCGGTGACCAGCGTCGCTGCGACCGTGGATTTCCCCACGCCACCTTTTCCCGCAACAATGAAGACGCGGGATGCAGACAGGAAAAGTTTCGGGTCCACTCACTCACCGAATGGATCTGACGAAAGGGCTGGCATGCGAAAACTCAGTTTGGCAGTCGTGCTTGGTGGTTGCGCATTCCTCGGCCTGGCAAAAGGGCCCGCTGCGGCGGAAGGCAGCGGAAATGCCGCCGCCGAGGCCGCCGCGGCCGAGCTGTCACCGGTCGACGTCCAGGAAGTGAGCGGTCTCCTCGATGAGATCCAGGCCGACGCGATCGAAAAGGCACTGGTGCGTTCTGCCGAGGCCGGCTCGCAGGCCTTGATCCTCCAGGTCAACACACGTGGTGCCGTCGTCGCGCGTGAACGCATGGTCGAGCTCCTCGAGCAGATCGCATCATCGAAAGTCCCCGTCGCGATATGGGTCGGACCGTCGGGCTCCCGTCTCTACGGAATGGCAGCCCAGATGCTGGCGGCAGCCGACGTGACGGCCATGGCCCCCGGCTCGCGAATCGGGAAGATGGGCACCCCTGTCGCCGCCGAGGGCGTGACATTCGATTTCGGCTCCAGCACCGATTTGTTGCAGACCGACACCCTCGGATTCGCCGAGGCACGCAAGAGCGGTGCGCTCAAGTTCGCCAGCAACGATGAGGGTGTGCCCGTGTTGAAGAACATGGTCTTTGCCCTCGACGGCCTGACCGTCGACGGCAAGGTGCTCGACACCGTGGCCGAGTCACTCGACGGCGCGGGCCAGGTCGTGCGTGAGGCCACGACCGTACGGTTCTTCAAATTGGGTTTGGTCCCGGGTCTTTTCCACACGGTCGCCAGTTCGCCCGTGACGTATCTGCTGCTCATCATCGGTCTGTCGCTTCTCATCTTCGAGTTCTACACCGCGGGTATCGGCATTGCGGGTCTCGTCGGCGCGTGCTGTTCGGTGCTCGCGTGCTTCGGTCTCGCCGAGCTGCCGATCAGGGGCGTGGCGCTCGTAGCGATGCTGTTGGCGATGGTTTCCTTCGCCGTTGACGTACAGGTCGGTGTTCCACGTCTGTGGACCGGTCTTGGCCTTGTGTTGTTTTCCGTCAGCTCGTTCTTTTTGTTCCGTGATGTCGATGGCGCGAGCCTGCGACCCTCGTGGATCACCCTGCTCGTCGGTATCGGTGGTGCCGCCCTGACCTACATCGTCGGCATGCCATCGATGACGCGCACACGTTTCGGGACTCCCACGATCGGTCGCGAATGGATGGTCGGCTCGCAGGGTGTGGCACTCGACGACATTTCACCCGAGGGAACCGTGCGTGTTCACGAGGGTGCATGGCGTGCCCGCACGAACCGGGCAACCCCGATCGAGCGGGGAGCGACCGTCAACGTGGTGGCCATCGATGGCGTCACCCTTGAGGTCGAACCCCTCGAAGGGGCGGCCAAGGACTACCGCGAGCGGCACTAAGAGCCCATTTGCCGCGTTTTCTCCCGGACCCGGAGTCCTTGTCCCGTGGTAACCCCTGCCGTAAACTTATGGGAGCAAATTGGGGGGAAAAGTGGCGTTACGCCGCGAAGAAGAACAGAGCCGTTCGGCCCTTGCTTGGCAGCGTCAAGCAGGATGCAAGGGCGCGCTCGCCGAGGCCTTCTTCCCTCCTGTGCGCGTCGAGACCAAAGCCGAACGCGACTGTCGCGAGGCACGTGCGAAGAACGTGTGCGCGGCTTGTGCCGTGACGGAAGAGTGCCTCAAACACGCGCTCAAGACCGGCGAAGCGCACGGCATCTGGGGTGGCCTCAACGAAGTCGAGCGCCGCGCACTCCGCGCCGAGGAGTGATTTTTCGGCTGATCGCTGCGCGACCTAGAGACGTGGTCCGGCGATGCGTACATCTCCGCGACGCCGGGTGATACCCCGCGCGTCGAGCGCTTCGGCGAGGGGAATCGCAAACTTGCGCGACGTGCCGAGAGCATCGCGGAACTCGCTGGCGCTGAAGCCCTCGGGTTTGAGCGCCAGCAGTTGACGCACGACGTCGTGGGCCCGATCGATCGCCGACGTTGGGAAATGAATTCCATCGAGGGTGATGAGTCGACCCGATTGCACGAGTCGACGTAGTTCGTCGCGATCGAAACCCGAAGCTGCGGGTGGGGCGAAAGGTTCCGCTTCGAATGCCTCACGAACCGGGCTGCGCAGTTGTTGTGAAGGAGCCTTGTCGGGTGCGTACAGGCGACCATTTTCGATGGTCGCGACACCGGGACGGAGCATCTTCACCGCCTGACGCAGCGCATCGTCGAGTCCCGACACGTCAACACCATGTTCACCCGATGAACGAACCATGTCGATCAGGTCGGTGTGCGCGGCCGACAACATCGCCGCACTGAAAATGACGTCGTCGACCGTCGGTTCGTGCACCTGACCCGTACGCAAGAAGAGTTCGCGGGTTCCAACGATCCCCCGCTGTGCGATCAGCGTGTCGACATCGCCGGAGGGTCGGGCACGGGACAAAGGGGATGTCGGGTCGATCTCAAGAATCTCGCCGCCGGCAACGGTTTCGTCACGGCCGGTTTCACGCACCACGAACCGATCGTGTGGTGCGAGTGCCAACGCTCGCGGCAGAAAAACACGGGCGTGGCCCGAAGTGCCCGGCTGTAGTTCCTCCACTCCGATGAGTCGGATGGTTGCGGGAAGTTCCTCGGTGCCGACGTAGAGCAGGAAGTTGCCGCGTTTCGAGAGTGCGTGACGCAAACCGGGCAGCACGTGGAGGGTCGCATCGAACGTGTCGGCGAGCCACCACTCGTCTGGTCTGACCAATTGGTGTCCACGTTCGATGTCGGCGTGGGCGACGCCCGCGAGATTCACCGCGACTCGGGTGCCCGGGTTTGCCGACTCGACGTCACGGCCCGCCGTCTGCAGACTCCGCACCCGTGCACGCATCGCGCCCGGTACGACCTCCAGCTCGTCACCGCGGGTCAGCATCGCATCGAGCAAGGTTCCCGTCACGATGGTTCCGACGCCCGCCGCGGCAAAGACACGGTCGATCCACATCCGCGGCCTGGTCCGGCTCGTCGAGGTGCGCACCGGAACCGAACGTAGAAACCCGGCGAGTTCGTCGATACTGGCGGGGTTGTGGATGCTCGTCCGCACGAGCGGAGCGTGGTCGAGAAACGATCCCGCACATCTGTGGCGCACCAGCATCTCGACTTCATCGATGTACGGGGTCTCGACGAGGTCGCACTTGGTGATCGCGATCACGCCCTCGGGAACTCCGAGCAGGCGAAGAATTTCGAAGTGCTCCTCTGTCTGGGGCATCCACCCCTCGCGTGCATCGACGACGAAGAGGCAGGCATCGATCCCACCAACACCGGCAAGCATGTTGCGCAGAAATCGCACGTGGCCGGGAACGTCGACGAACGAAAGACCATCGACATGCGCAAAGCCGAGGTCGATCGTGAGACCGCGACGTTTCTCCTCGAGGAGTCGGTCGGTGTCGACCCCGGTGAGGGCACGAACGAGCGAAGTTTTGCCGTGGTCGACATGCCCGGCCGTGGCGACGACCGTCATGACACGGTCAGGGACGAAAGGGATTCGACAACGGCCGCATCGTCGGCGGGGGCCACCGAGCGCAGGTCAAGCACGGTGCGGTCGCCCTCGCGCCGCGCGATCACGGGAACGGGGCGCGATCTGAGTTGCGCACAGCGGTCGCCGTCCACCACGACTCCGGCCGACGGGATCGTCGCACCGGGGGTGCTTCCGGCGCCGGGAACCGCATCGGTTGCTTCGACGCGCGCGCCCAGGGAACCCCCGAGCGCCGTACCAAGTGAAGCGACGACGGCTTGGGCGCGTTCGTACACCGATTCGACCGACGCCGTTGCCATCGCCCAGAACGGGACATCTGTGCATGCGCGCTTGGTGGCGAAGGCGAGCAGAACCTGCTGGAGTGCGATGAAAGTCTGACCACCGGGACGCAGTGCGCGCATCAAGGGATGCGCACGACATGAGGCGACGAGGTCGGCGCGACCGGCGACGATCCCGCATTGTGGGCCACCCATCAGTTTGTCGCCGCTGAAGGCCACGAGTGCCGCACCATCGGCGAGCGTCTGGCGCGCCGCTGGTTCACCGTGCAGCCACGCCGGAGCCGGACCTTCGACCCAGGGACATCGGGCGTCTAGGAGTCCGGAGCCGATGTCGGACACGACGGGTACACCCAGAGCAGAGAGTTCGCCAAGCGAGGGCTGCTGGGTGAATCCCTCGATGTGAAAATTCGACGGATGCACGCGCAGAATGAGCGCAATGTCGTTGCCGTGCTTGGCCATGGCACGCGCGTAGTCGGATGCACGCGTTTTGTTGGTGGTGCCCACATCGACGAGTCGAGCGCCCGATTGCTCGAGCACCTCGGGGATACGGAAACCCCCGCCGATCTCCACGCTTTCACCACGCGACACGGCGACATCACGACCCGCCGCCAGTGCACCAACGACGAGTAAGACCGCGGCCGCATTGTTGTTGACGACGAGGGCGTCCTCGGCGCCCGTCAGCTCGGCGAGCAAGGCCGCAACGGCGGCGAGCCGCGAACCGCGGTTGCCCGTGTTCAGGTCGAACTCCAGTGATGTCGGTCTGGCACCGGCATCGAACCCGAAGAACGACGAATCGAGCGGTGCGCGACCGAGGTTCGTGTGGAGGAGCACACCCGTGGCGTTGATGACGGGTTGCACGAAAGATAGTTCGAGACCACGCGCGAGGCTCAGCGCAAGGGATTCGAAGTCACCGCCACTCGCGATGGCGAGGCGGGCACAGCGCACTGCAAGGGCGTGCGGCAGGGATGAACCGGCCGTGACGACACGTGCAAGAGAGTCAACAGAGGGAGGACGGTCGCTCACGCGCGCCAACCTAACGTGCCGCCCGAACGGTGGCTAGCCTGCGTGCCGGTGGTGGTTTTCTTCCTCATTTTCGTGGTGCTTCCCCTTGCCGAGATCTACGCGCTCATCAAGGTGGGGTCGTGGCTCGGGATTTTTCCGACGATCGCCCTGTTGTTGCTGGTGTCGGCCGCCGGTGTGACACTGCTCAAGCGCGAGGGTCTCCGGGTGCTGCATCGTATGCGGGACCAGGTCGCTGCGGGCAACATGCCGTCGAATGAGATCGTCGACGGCGTGTGTCTTGTGCTCGCGGGTCTGCTGTTGGTGGTTCCCGGTTTCGTCACCGACATCGTCGGCCTTCTGGTCTTGCTTCCACCGTTCCGGGCGCTGTTGCGGTCGGTACTACGCCGTCGCAATGGGAAGAAAATTCGTGTCATGGCCACCCACGGCGGTCGCATCGTTCACAACGGCCGTGTTCACGACGTGCACGGAACCTTTGAAAAGCGTGGTCCTGCAACCCCACCGGAGGCGATCGAATCATGAGGCACCGTGCATCGAGCGATCGTGAAATTCACGATGACGTGCCGGTGAAGCCCGCGGCCACCGTGATGCTGGTTCGTGACGACGATGCGACGCACGACATTGAGGTGTTCATGCTGCGACGGACCCTCAATGCAGCGTTTGCCGGGGGAATGTACGTGTTCCCGGGCGGCAAGGTCGACGCCGCCGACGGCGGCGACCACATCGAAGATCTCTGTGACGGTCTCTCCGATGCCGAGGCGAGTCGTCTGTTGCAGTTGTCGTCGGGTGGTCTCGCCTACTGGGTCGCCGCGATTCGCGAGTGCTTCGAAGAAGCGGGTGTTCTGCTCGCACGCCACGCCTCGTCCGGTGAGCCGGTGGGGTTTGACGATCCCGTAGTCGCGCAGCGGTTCACCGACTACAGACAGCACATCCACGACGGCAGCCTGGGCCTCCACGAACTGTGCGAGCGCGAGTCGTTGCGTCTGGCCACCGACGCGATCCGCTACGTCAGCCACTGGATCACACCGAGGGGCGAGGTTCGCCGTTTCGACACGCGGTTCTTCCTCGCCCGTGCACCCCAGGCGCAGGATCCGCTGCACGACGACGGCGAGACGATCGAAAGCCTGTGGGTCTCGCCGACCGGGGCAATCGAACGCTTCAAGCGGGGGGAACTCGCAATGATCCCCCCGACCATCCGAAATCTCGAGTTCCTCGTTCCCCACAACACCGCCGACGAGGCCCTTGCCGTGGCGATGAAGGTGGGTATTCCCCCTGCGATCATTCCACGGTTGCGCGTCAACGACGAGGGCAAGGTGACGGCCGTCGTGATGCCCGATGAACCGGGTTACGACGAGTTGCCCGACTGATCAGGCGGGCGGCCGGATCGACACCGCAACGCCGTCACTTTCGTCGCGTGCACTGCAACCCGACATGGCTTCTGATGAGACGGTCTGCTCGGCGATGCGTGCGGCGATATCGGTGAAGATGCGCGCGGCCTCACCCGTGCCGTGCATTGCGACGGGTTCACCCGCATCGCCACCCGCGGCAACGGTGGGTTCGATCGGCACCTGACCGAGCAGTTCGACACCAATCTCGTCGGCGAGTGCGCGACCGCCGCCGACGCCGAACAGCGGATAGGACTCACCTCGATCACAGCGGAAGTGGCTCATGTTTTCGATGACACCTGCGATACGAAGAAAACTGCGACGCGCCATGTCGGCCGCACGAATCGCCACTTTTTGGGCCGAGATGGCGGGTGTGGTGACGATCAGCAGATCGGTACGCGGCAACATCCGGGCGAGGCCCATCTGTACGTCACCCGTGCCGGGCGGCATGTCGATGAGCAGATAGTCGAGTTGCCCCCAATGCACGTCGTTGAGAAATTGTTCGACGGCCTTGGTGAGCATCAGTCCGCGCCACATCAAGGCGGTGCCCTCGTCGTCGACGAGCATTCCCATCGACACCACTTTCAACAGACCAGCGCCCACACGCCGCTCATTCGGCAGAATCATCGGCTTTTCACGGTTCTCGACACGTTGGGCCTCGAGGCGATCGGGCATGCCGAGCATGCGCGGAATCGAAAAGCCCCAGATGTCGGCATCGAGCACGCCAACGGTGGCGCCACGCGCGGCGAGTGCCGCAGCAAGGTTGACGGTGACGGAGCTCTTGCCGACTCCTCCCTTGCCGCTCGCAATGGCCAGAACGCGGGCGCTGACGGGCACCGCTGTCTCAGCGGCATTTTCGCGGGCTTTCCAACGAGCGCGGGTCATCACTGCGGTTCGCTCGTCGGTGGTCATTTCGCCCCAGTCGATGACGACCTTTGTCACAGCGGGGTGAACCTCGAGGCGCGACTCGATGTCCTTTTTCAGCTGTGCCCGCAGTGGGCAGCCCCTGATCGTGAGTTTGAAACCGACGTGCACGACGCCGTCGTCGCCAACGGTCACATCACCCACCATGCCGAGGTCGACCACGTTGTCGCCCAGTTCGGGGTCGATAACAGCCCGCAAAAGGTTGCGCACCGCGTCGGGAGAGGGCAAGGACCCCTTCGGCATGCCCGGATTTTCCTCGGGTGCGCTTTCCATGCCCTCAATGTATCGGTATCCTTTCGGGCATGATCACTCTCACCGATGCAGCAGCAACAAAGGTCAAGCAACTGCTCGAAGCCGAGGGCGCGAACGATCTCGCCCTTCGCGTTGCGGTGCGTCCGGGCGGATGCTCGGGCTTCTCGTACGAGATGTATTTCGATGGTGATGTCGCCACTGACGACACGCTCGCAACGTTCGGCGACGTGAAAGTGATCGTTGATCCCGCTTCGGCGCAACTGCTCGAGGGCGCAAGTCTCGACTACAAGGACGGCCTGCAGGAAGCCGGGTTCGCCATCAACAACCCGAACGCGACACGCACCTGCGGTTGCGGCAACAGCTTCAGCTGATTCCGTTGCGGGCGAACACCGCCCGCACCTCCTTTGCATCGAAGATCGCATCGAGGCGGTCGGTCAGGATGCCCTGCGCATCGGTCACGAACAGTGCGGGTTCGTACTTCATGTTGTAGGCGGTGACGGCTGCTGCCGGTGTCGCTGCCGTGCTGTCGGAATAAATCTCGGCGTGGAGAAAGGTCACGGCATCCCCGACCCTCTCGCGCACCTCGAGAATGGCATCGAGTGCCGGTGAGCACGTTCCTGTCTGGCAATATGCGGGGGTGCCCAGCAGGTAGGCAACCGGCTTGCCCAGAGCGAGCGCCTCGCGCAGCGTGATGTCATGGAGCGGACACGAGGGCTCGCGCGTGCAGACGGGGTCGACGTCGCGTGCATCGGCGAACGTTGGTGTGTCGACGGGTGGTAACGGATCCCCGACGAGCGGGATCGCGACCTGTGACCGGTCGAAGATTTGGATCGATGAACCGGGCTTGTCGCTGCCGAGGAGGTTGACGACGTACAGTCCGGGCTCGTTGATGGTGACCTCGAGGGGCCAATACGGCTGGGGTACGTCGGTGGTGTGCGACGCGACGATCAACGGCTCCTCGGGGCCGATCCTGTTGCCGTCGATGTCGGTGATGACAAAGCTCAGGTTCTCGGGGATTTCGGCACCGCTGTCCGCCGTGAGGACGCCGTCGGCGGCGGCGAGTGAATAGGGGAGCCGCAATCGTCCGGGCACGAGAACGTCACCGGGGAAGCGCTTGACGAGGTCCATGCCCGACAGGTCAAGGCCGGAACCACCGTTGCCGGCACAGGCTGCGAGAAGCGACGGCGCAACGACTGCAATGGCACCGACGCCCACACCCCGTTGGATGAACTGCCGACGTGAGAGGCCCGTCGTGCGCGAGATATTCACCATGGTCGAACTATAAGGTTGCGGAATGGCAGCGAAAAAGAAGTCCGTATCAAAGAAGTCCGCATCAAAAAAGACCGCGACCCACAAACCAGCGTCAAAAGCCGCCGCTCCTGTGGGACCGTACACCCCCGTTGTTCGCGCCGGTGACTGGGTGATCGTCTCGGGTCAGTTGGGCCTCAAGGACGGTGTGATGCAAAAGGGCGTATCCGCACAAACCGCTCAGGCCGTCGTGAATCTCAAAGCGCGTCTCGCCGAGGCGGGTGTCAGCGTCAACGACGTGAAGAAGACATTGTGCTTCCTGACCGACATGGACACCTTCGCGACGTTCAACGAGGCCTACGTGGCGGGTTTCGGCAAGAGCCGCCCGGCCCGCAGCACCATCGGTGTGGCAGCTCTTCCCGCGGGTGGCCAGGTGGAAATCGAAGCCTGGGCATACAAGCCGCTACGGTGACATCCATGCCCGGTGCAATCGTCATCGTTCTCGTTCTTCTCGTGTTCCCGATCATCGTTGGTCTGTCGACTGTGGTCATCGCAGCCGTGCTCGGTCACCTTCTCTGGAAGGATGGCGAAGCCCGCCACGCCGGCAGCGAACTTCTCGACACCAACATCTGACCGTGCCGCGCGCCGATCTTTTGGTGCGCGATGCGCTGCTTGTCGCCACCGTTGACGCGGGACGACGTGAAATCCCGGGTGGCTGGGTCGCAGTCAAGAACGGTTTGGTCTCGGGTGTGGGGTCGGCGGCCGATCCCGCACCCGAAGCGGAGGTGGTCATTGATGCATCCGATTGTCTGGTGACTCCGGGTCTGGTCAACACCCACCACCACCTGTATCAGAACCTGACACGCGCATATCCGCCGATGACGAACGCGGCCTTGTTCGGTTGGCTCAAGACCCTCTACCCGCTGTGGGCGGCCCTCGACGAAGAAGCGGTGCACGTCAGCGCCTGGGTGGGCCTCGCCGAGCTTGCATTGTCGGGTTGCACCACCTCGAGCGACCACCTCTATCTCTATCCACGCGGCGCGGGCGACCTGCTTGGTGCGGAAATAGCCGCGGCTCGCGACATCGGGGTGCGTTTTCATCCGACGCGCGGGTCGATGTCGCTGTCCGAAAAGGACGGGGGTCTGCCACCCGACCACGTCGTGCAGGACGACGACACGATCCTGGCGCAATCAGCCGAAGCCGTGGCCAAATACCACGACAGGTCACACGGCGCGATGGTGCGTGTCGCTCTCGCGCCGTGTTCCCCCTTCAGTGTGACCGAAGATCTGATGCGCCGATCAGCGGAGTTGGCCGAATCACTCGATGTGCGTCTGCACACCCACTTTGCCGAGAACACCGAAGATGACGACTTCTCGGTTGCAACATTCGGTTGCCGGCCGACCGAGTACCTCGAGCGCACGGGCTGGTGTACCGACCGCACGTGGGTGGCGCACTGCGTGATGCCGAACCATGACGAAGTTGGGCGACTCGGTCGTGCTGGAATCGGTGCGGCGCATTGTCCGAGCAGCAATCTCATCCTCGCCTCGGGCATTGCGCCCGTTGTCGATCTGCGAACGGCGGGGGTGCACGTGGGGCTGGGCGTCGACGGTTCTGCTTCCGCCGACAGCGCATCGCTGTGGCTCGAGGCGCGGCAGGCGATGCTTCTTGCCAAGTTGCGCAACGGTGCCGGTGCCGGCACCGCACGCATGGCACTCGAGTGCGCGACCATTGGCGGTGCGGGTTGTCTCGGCCGAGTCGGCGAAATCGGTGAACTGAGCCTTGGCGCTGTCGGCGACATTGCGGTGTGGTCGCTCACCGGGCCCGCGTTTGCCGGTGCGGTGGCAGACCCCGTCGAGGCGTGGCTGCGGTGTGGGCCCATCGCCGCCCGCGACACCATCGTCGGGGGCCGGCCCGTGGTGCGCAACGGTGAACTCGTGAGCCGTCGTGTGGAGGAGATGTTGCGCCTGCACTCGACGATCTCGCGGCGCATCCAGAAGGTCGCCGATTGAACGCATTCCCCTCGGCACGGGTCATGCGCTTGGTTCGGGTCTTGGCGCACCGGCGGCCGAGAGCGTGGGGGCGGTTGCGTCCGCCGTGCTTGCTGGCCTGTTGGCCTTGGGGGACCTGCGCGGCTGATCAGCCGTTCCAGCGCGACTGACCGAAGCGGTAGCCGACACTGCGCACGGTCTGGATGAGGTTGGCGTGTTCCTCGCCCAACTTCGCGCGCAGACGACGAATGTGAACGTCCACCGTGCGCGCGCCGCCGTAGTACTCGTAACCCCACACTCGCGAGAGCAGTATCTCGCGCGTGAACACCTTGCCCGGGTTCTGCGCGAGGAACTTGAGCAGTTCATACTCCATGAAGGTGAGGTCGAGGGGGTTGCCCTCGAAGGTCGCCTGGTAGGTCTCGAGGTTCAACACGAGACCGCCGTACTCGACGAGCTCGGCACGAGTGGCGGCTCCATCGGAGTACGTGAGGTGGCGCAGACGTGCTTCGAGTTCGCGCGGATGAAAAGGCGCCAGGCAGAAATCGTCGAACGAATCGTCGCGCATTTCCAACTGCCCGAGTTCGGCGCCCGAGATGAGGAGAAGAATCGGCACCGGCATCGCGTCACGGCGTCGCAGGGCGCGACAAAACGCCCATGCGCTCTCCGGGTTTTCGCCGCAGGAGACCACTGCACCCGCCCAGCCACCCGCGGGTTCGTGTTCGAGGGCCTCTTCAGGGGATGTGACGGCCTTCCACCGGTAGCCGGCAAGGTCGAGGGTTCGCGCGAGGTCGGCGGCGGGCGGGTCGGGCCAGACGACGAGAAAATCGGGCGAAACGGAAGCCATCGGCTACAGCGACCTCAAGTAGCGGTTGATTTCGAACGGTGTCACCTGGGTCTTGTAGCCGCGCCATTCACTGCGCTTGTTGCGCAGGAACCATTCGAAGATGTGTTCACCCAGTGCGTCGTGCACGAGTTCCGAGCGCTCCATCAAGTTGACGGCGTCGGACAACGACTGGGGCAGTTGACCGATGCCCAGCTTCGTGAGGGCGGCGTCGTCCATTTCGAACAAGTTCGCATCGGCCTCGACGGGAAGTTCGTAACCCTCTGTGATGCCCTTCATTCCCGCTGCAAGCAGAACCGAGAAGGCGAGATAAGGGTTGGCGGCCGGGTCGGGCGAGCGGTACTCGATGCGTGTCGCAAGCGGGTTGCCTTTCTTCGGTACCGGAACGCGGATGAGGCCGCTGCGGTTGTTGCGCGCCCACGAGATGTGCACCGGCGCCTCGAAACCGGGAACGAGGCGCTTGTAACTGTTGACGGTTTGGTTGGTGACCGCGGTGATCTCGGCCGCGTGGCGCAGAAGTCCGGCCATGAACGACTTCGCGGTGGCGGAGAGGTTGTAGGGGTCGGCCTCGTCGTAGAACGCATTGTCGCTGCCGCGGAAAAGCGACAGGTGAAGGTGCATACCCGACCCCTGTACGCCCTCGAGGGGCTTGGGCATGAAGGTTGCGTGGATGCCGTGCGCCGCAGCGACTTCCTTCACCGCAAGACGGAAGGTCATCACGCTGTCGGCCATCGACAAGGCATCGGTGTGGCGGAGGTCGATTTCGTGCTGGCTCGGTGCGTCTTCGTGGAAGCTGTACTCGACGGGGATGCCCATCGTTTCGAGTGTGCGAATCGTTTCCTTGCGCAGCGAGGTGGCCATGTCGGACGTCGTGAGGTCGAAGAAGCCACCCTCATCGAGGGGTCGGGGGAGTTCGCCCGGCTGTGGCGGTGCGAAGTAGAAGTACTCGATGTCGGGAGCGACGTAGAAAGAGAAGCCCTTCGCAACCGCAGCGTCGAGGTTGCGGCGCAGCACCTGACGCGGGTCACCGCTGAACGGTGTCGCATCCAAGTTGTGGATGTTGCAAAAGACGCGCGCCTCGGTGCCCTTCGGGTCGGCCCACGGCAGTACCTCGAAGGTGTTCGGGTCGGGAATTGCGAGAACGTCGGCTTCCTGCACGCGGCTGAAGCCCTCGATCGATGAACCATCGAAGGTCATGCCGTCGATGAGGGCGTTTTCCAGTTCGGCCGGGCTGATCGCAAACGACTTGAGGTTGCCGAGGATGTCGGTGAACCACAGCCGTACGAGGCGCACACCGCGCTCCTCGACGGTGCGAAGAACGTAATTGCGCTGTTGTTCTTGTTGCTCGAGCATCTCGCTCATCCCCCAAGTCTGCCGTTGATCTTCACGAATGCGTTCGACCGGAAAACGAACCGGGGGCCCGAAGGCCCCCGGAACTGTCGATTAGGTTGGTCCGTTGGACGACTGATCAGGCGCCGCAGACCGTCTCGAGAATGAGACGGGTGACGACGTAGGGGTCGCAGTTGGCGTTCGGGCGGCGGTCTTCTGCGTAGCCCTTGCCGTCGCGTGCCACGGTCCACGGGATGCGGATCGAGGCGCCGCGGTGCGAGACGCCGTAACTGAACTTGTTCCAGGGCGCGGTCTCGTGCTTGCCCGTCAGGCGGCTCTGGATGTCGTGGCCGTAGTTCTCGACGTGCTCCATGACGCGGGTGCCGATGGCCTCGCATGCGGCAGTGATCGTCTTCATGTTGGTGTCCTCACGCATCGCCTTGGTGGAGAAGTTCGTGTGTGCGCCCGCACCGTTCCAGTCGCCCTTTTGCGGCTTTGCGGCAAGCGAGATGACGACGTCGTAGTCCTCGGCGATGCGGTGGAGCAACCAGCGCGCAACGGTGAGGTGATCGGACACGGTGATCGCGTCGGCCGCTCCGATCTGGAACTCCCATTGTCCGGGCATCACTTCGGCGTTTGTGCCTTCGATCAAGAGACCGGCTGCCATGCAGGCTTCGGTGTGCCTCTCGATGATCTGTCGACCAACCACCCGACCTGCTCCGACGCCGCAGTAGTACGGGCCCTGCGGGGCGGGCATGCCGCCACCGATGGGGAATCCGAAGGGTGTGCCATCGATGCGCATCATCGTGTATTCCTGCTCGATGCCGTAGATCATCTCGGCCGACTTGTACTTCTCGGCGGCAGCGACGCACGCAGCGCGGGTGTTGGTCGGGTGCGGCTCATCGGTTTGGGCGAGGATGACCTCGCAGAGAACCAGAATGTTCTTTCCACCGCGAATCGGGTCGGGGCACCAGAACACGGGCTTGAGACCACAGTCGGACTTGTCTCCCGTCGCCTGCTCGGTCGATGAACCGTCGAAACCCCAGATCGGCGGGGTTGTGACACTGTCCTTGAGGATCTTCGTCTTCGAGCGCAGCAGCGGCGTGGGCTCGGTGCCGTCGATCCAGATGTATTCCGCCTGATAGGCCACTTTGGGTCTCCTTCACGTTGGGATTATCAGTCCGGACAATCCTGCCGTGGGGCAGTTTCCCTTCCGTGTCCCGATTGTGAACGCTGTGTAAAGACGCACACCGTTTGGCCCGTCGGTAGTCTCACGCCGTGGCGAAACTGCGCCTCGGCCTGGCCCAAATCAACCCGACCGTCGGAAACCTGGCGGACAACACCGCTGTCATTTCCCGCGCCTACGCTGCGGCAACCGCGGCAGGTTGCGATGTGGTTGCGTTTCCCGAACTGGCAGTCATGGGCTACCCGCCCGAGGACCTCGTGTTGAAGCCCGGATTCATTGCCGACAACCGCTCGGGACTCGACGCGCTCGTCGCGGCGACGGGTTCGACGATCCTCGTTGTCGGCTTCGTCGACCACGCCGAAATGACGGTCAACGGCGTGAGGGAGCGTTTGTTGTTCAATGCTGCAGCTGTCGCACGTGACGGGAGATTGCTCGGTGTCTACCGCAAGCAGTTGCTTCCGAACTACAGCGTGTTCGACGAAGAGCGGTACTTCGTGCCCGGCCCCGACGACCAGCCGATCTTCGACGTCGCGGGTCACAGATTCGCGGTATCGATCTGTGAGGACCTGTGGGCCGAGGGCCCGATCACGCACCAGGCCGCGCAGGGTGCGCGCATCATCGTCAGCATCAACGGCTCACCGTTCCATCGGGAAAAGTCGGGGGTGAGGCGCGACCTCGTGTCGGGGCGTGCCCGTGCGAACGGTGTCGTGATCGCCTACGTCAATCAGGTCGGCGGACAAGACGAACTCGTTTTCGATGGCGGGTCGCTCGTCGCCGATGCGCGCGGTGCCGTCGTTGCACAGAGCCCGTTCTTCGCGGACGATCTGCTGGTCGTCGACATTGCCGACGACGGTACGGTTGATGCCGTCTCGGGAGGCGCATCCGGGCCGTTGCCCGGCGATCTTGCGCAGGTCTACGACGCCTTGGTGTTGGGAACACGCGACTACGTACTCAAGAACGGCTTCACTGACGTCGTGTTCGGTCTGTCGGGTGGTATCGACTCGGCGTTGGTGGCAGCAATCGCCGTCGACGCATTGGGCGCCGACCATGTGCACGGTGTGTCGATGCCGTCGCGCTATTCGAGCGACGGCTCGCGAACCGATGCAGCACTCTTGGCAGCGAATCTCGGTATCGACCTGAAGACCATCGAAATCGAGTCGGCCTTCGCCGCCTATCTCGACATGCTCGATGAATCCTTCGCCGGCAAACCCGCCGACCTCACAGAAGAGAATCTGCAGAGCCGTGTGCGCGGCACGGTGGTGATGGCGCTGTCGAACAAGCACGGCTGGATGGTGCTCACCACGGGCAACAAGAGCGAGATGGCCGTCGGCTACTTCACGTTGTACGGCGATTCGGTGGGTGGCTACGCCGTCATCAAGGACGTCTTCAAGCTCACCGTCTATGAGTTGTGCCACCACGTGAACCGTCGTGCGGGTCGCGAGATCATTCCGCACGCGATCATCGACAAGCCACCGTCGGCCGAATTGCGGCCCGACCAGCGTGACGACCAGTCGCTACCGCCCTACGAGGTGCTCGATGCGATTCTCGAGATGTACGTCGAACGTGACATGACGGCGGGCGACATCATCGCTCTCGGCCACGACGAGACCTTGGTGCGCCGCATTGCCCGGCTCGTCGACTCGAACGAGTACAAGCGCCGTCAGTGTGCGCCGGGTGTGCGCATCACGACCAAGGCGTTCGGCAAGGACCGACGCCTGCCGATCACGAACGCGTACCGTGGTTGATCCGTGCGTGATTGACGATCAGAAGTGCGGTTGCGGTTGCCAGAAGTGCAGAGCCCACGGCCGCGGGTTCGACACCGTGGTTGTCATAGAGGCGTGTGGCGGCGATTGACACCGCGGCGCGCCCGAGAGTCCCCGCACCGAGAAGCAGCCCCATGCCCCGGCCGCGGCTGCCGGGCACCAACTGCGTTCCGATGGGTAGAAGGCTCACGATTGCAAACTCGAAACCGAGGATGACGAGCATGAGACCGACGAGTGCAGGCACGAGGCGATCACCGAGCCCGGCGATCACCAGGGCGGCGGGAACCATCACGGCGGCACCGATGGCGACGCTGCGTTGCTTGCCCCACGAGTCGGTGAACCGTGCGCTCGATGTGGCTGACAGCAGTTCGGCAAGACCGAGCGAGAAACCCATGGCAGCAAGACCGGCCTCGGAGAAACCGAACGTGTCCTCGAGAAACGGACCGAACGTGACGAAGATGCACTGGATTGCACCCATCAACGTGAAACACGAAGTGATGGCGAGCCAGCTCCCGGGCAGCAACACACCGTGTTCACCGGTTCTTGTCTCGTCGTGGTGGTGGCTCACGTCGTCGGTTGTGGGAAGACGGTTGCTGACGAGCCAGGCGAAAGTCATCACGGCAACTGCTCCGAGCGCGTAGGACCACCTCCAGTTCGTGGCCGCCGTGATGAGCCCGAGCGAACTGACACCAACGAGCATGCCCAGTGCCCACGAGATTTCGGTGAAGCCGACGACCGCGCTGCGCTTGTTCCACGGCACGTGATCGGCGATCCATGCGCTGAGTGCCACGTCGAAGCCGACCTTTGATCCACCCAGAAGAATGAGAGCGATGGTGAACACCGCAAGGTTCGGAGCCGCCGCGGCAAGGATCGTGCCGAATCCCACGCCCACGAGCGACATCCGCATTGCCTGACGCCTGGTGATCGTATCGACACGCTGTCCGATCAGGGGAGAAGCGAGGCCCGTGAGCTCGGACACGGTGAGGGCAATGCCCATCTGCGAGATCGAGATGTCAAAACCACGTGCAATCGTGGCGAGAAACGGTGGAGCGAAGCGGTACGAAGCGTTTGCCGTCGTGCGCGCGATCGTCAGCAAGACGACGTGAGTGCGCACTGTCGGCGAGAACGATTCGTCGAAGCGGGGCATCGTCAGAGCGTGTTGCTGACCGTTGCGTTGCGCAGAACGCTCACCGATTCCTCGACCTTGACCGTTCCGTTTGTCGTCACGGTGAACCAACAGCCCTCGAGGTTGCGGTGGCTGCGCTGGTCGGGGTGGCCGAGGACGCGACGCATCACCCGAATGACACCGCTGTGCGTGACGAGCAGCCCCGTCGGTTTGGATGATCTGCCACCGTCCGACTTGGCGAGTTCGAGGAGCACCGCGCGCACCCGTTCGAACACCGACTCGTCCGCCTCGTAGCCCGGTGGGCGCATGTCGTTGTCGATGAAACCGGGGAAGCCCTTGTCGATGTCGCGGCGTGTGAGGCCCTGCCATGGGCCGACATCGACCTCACGGAGTCCGGCCTGTGCGGGCAGACGCGGTATAGAAACCTCGCGCGCGATGATCATCGCGGTTTCGAGTGCACGCGACAAATCGCTCGATGTGACCCAGTCGAAGCCCTTTAGTTTGCGCGCCGCGGACTGCGCCTGGCGTCGGCCTTCCGGGGTGAGGGGGGAGTCGGCGTGGCCCTGCATCCGACCGACCGAGTTCCATTCGGATTGGCCGTGACGAACGAGAAGAAATCGAGCGAGCGTCACGTCCTGCAGGCTATGGCGGTTCCATTCAATGTGCCCTTCGGTTTGCCGTGGGCTTGGCAATACCCTCTCCGTACATGGCGACTTTGAGACTTTTTGCCGCCGCCCGCGAAGCCGCCGGGAGGGGTTCGGATGTGTTCGAGGTCGCCACGGTCGGGGAACTGCTCGATGAAGCGTGCCTCCGTTACGGCGAGGGGTTCGCCGCGGTGCTCGCAACGTGTCGGGTGTGGTGCAACGGCGACGAGACCGATCGCGGCGCACCGGTGGGCCCGGGCGACGAGGTTGCCGTCCTCCCTCCGGTTTCCGGCGGGTTCTAGAGTACGAACATCGCCGCTCCAGACGAATCCGCATCAGGCACGAACGTCGATCCGTCGTCGCTGTCACTGGGTGAACTGCGCGCTTTGCGCGCGACGTTGCAGGGGGAAGAAGACGTGGTGTCGTTCGTGCGCCGTGTCGCACAGGGCCGGCTCGACATCGTGCGTGTGGAGCGGTCCCGCCGTGGTGCGGGGTCGCATGCGAGTGCCGCACCGGGTGAGCTCGCCGCCGTGTTCGGCCAGCAACAGGGCGCCGGGTCGGCGCGGCCGCCGCGAGACACCGCCGTGAGTGCCGACCACCCGCGAATCGTCGAACTCAGCGACATCTGTGATCGATTGCACTTCGCTGATTTCGCCGATCTTGACGACGGGGAATTGGGTGCACTCGAGTCCGCCCTTGCCGCATTCGAAGGTGAGCGCTCGACGGAACGCAGGACCCTCTTCGGTCGCATCGATGCCTTGAGCCGCGAACTTGTCGAGCGCTACAAGAGTGGTGGCGCATCCGTCGACAGCCTGCTGGACTGACGAGCCCGAAATACCCGATCTTTCGGGTATTTCGCCCAAGTAGCCATTCCGACATTTCGTCACTAGACAGACGGGGTGGACAAGCGTCTCGTCGACCTGGGTGACTTCATTCGGCAGCGCCGCGAAGCCACCCAACAGTCGATTCGCGATCTTTCACGTCTCGCCGGCGTGTCGAATCCCTACCTGTCGCAGATCGAGCGTGGCCTGCGCAAGCCCTCGGCTGAAATCCTCCAGCAGATCGCGCGTGCACTGCATGTCTCGGCTGAGACGCTGTACGTCCGCGCCGGGATCCTCGACGGCGACAGTTCCCGCGCGCCAGCGGCGACGCAGTCGGTCGAAGAAGCCGTGCTGGCCGATCCGCTTCTCTCCAGTGAGCAGAAGAACTCGCTGCTCAGTGTCTACCGCACCTACGTGAACCCCGTGGCGGGCTGAGATGAAGCGCGTCTCGATTCTTTCGCTGCACACCTCGCCTTTGGCTCAGCCCGGCGTCGGTGACGGTGGGGGAATGAATGTTTACGTGCGCGAACTGGTGTCGGCACTCGCCCACGCGGGTCTCGACTGCACCACCTATACGCGTGCCTGGCGGCCCGATCTGCCCCGGGTGGTCAACGTCGAACCGAACCATCGCGTCGTGCACGTCGAAGCCGGTGATTTTGATCTGCCGAAGAATGACCTCGTGTCGGTCGTCGACGTGTTCGCCGAGGGCGTACGCGATCACATCTTGGAGACGGGTGGTACCGACGTCCTGCACGGCAACTACTGGCTGTCGGGCATTGCGGGACATCGTGTCAAGCACGAACTCAACCTGCCCCTCGTGATGACCTTCCACACCTTCTCGCGCGTCAAGGCCCAGGGTGGCGATCCTGAACCCGTCTCACGCGAGGACGCCGAGTCGTCGATCATCGGATGCACCGACGCAATCTGCGTCTCGTGCACCGAGGAGGAGCGACAGTTCAGATCGCTCTACGGCATACCTCCGGGCACGATAGAAATCGTCGCACCGGGCGTCGAGCAGGCGTTCTTCGCCCCCGGCGAAAAGCGCGGGGCGCGCCATGCGCTGCGCCTTCCGGTCGACGTTCCCGTCATGTTGTTCGTCGGACGCATCCAGCCGTTGAAGGGCCTCGACGTTGCGGTTGAAACCCTCGCGCGTCTTGCCGACCGTCGTGCTCGCCTCGTTGTCGTGGGTGGAGCCAGCGGAAACGAGGGTGAATCCGAGGTCGCACGCATCAGGTCGCTGATCGAATCCCTCGGTGTGGTCGATCGTGTTGACTTCGTTGCACCGCAGGCGCATCACATGCTCTCGACCTACTACAGGGCGGCCGACGTCGTGATAGTGCCCTCGCGCAGCGAAAGCTTCGGTCTCGTCGCACTGGAGGCCGCGGCGTGCGGTGTTCCCGTCGTTGCGAGCGGCGTCGGGGGTCTCATCACCATCGTCGAGGATGGCGTCACCGGTCACCTCGTTGCCGACCGCAGCCCCGACGTTTTTGCAAGCCACGTCGACCGCATCCTTTCCCACCCGGTTCAGGCCGCGGCGATGGGCGCGCGCGCCGCGGAAAATGCGCGCCGTTACACCTGGAGTTTCGCCGCGGCCCGCTTGCGTCGTGCCTACGCCGACGTGACGTCGCGCAACCGCATCCTTTGCCGGTAGCCGCAGATGAGTGAAATTTGGGCTGACGCCGTCCGGGGCATTCTCGCCCGGCAAATCGATGAGTGGCTGGCCACGTACAAGGAGAACAACGCGCTGTGCCTGGCCGTCGGGCGCGACCCCGAGGACGACATGCACTGGTTCGTGCGCATGAAAGGCGAGGAAAAGGAGTTCACGACGGTGTGGCTCACCCTCGGCCAACGAACTCTGCAGTACGAGACCTACGTGATGCCTGCTCCCGAGGAAAATGCCGTCGAGGTGTACGAGCAGGCACTGCGGCGCAGCAACAAGATGGTGGGCGCCGCATTTTCGATCGGCGTCGAAGATGCTCTCTTCCTGCGCGGTGAACTGCTCCTGTCGGGTGTCAGCGAGCCCGAACTCGACCGCGTGCTCGGCACGCTGTACGCCACGGTCGAACGGCACTTTCCGGTACTCATCCGCATCGGGTTTGCCAGCCGATTCGACGCGTAAAGCGGCCGTAGCCACCCGCAGTTCGGAACTAGCCTGCGCACATGATCAACGGGGGCATCTCGATCATTGGTGGCGGGAACATGGGTGGTGCGCTTGCCCGCGGCCTCGTTGCCGGCGGCCTGGCTGCGGCAGACCTGACCATCATCGAGGTCGACGCTGCAAAGCGCGCGGTACTCGCGGCACAGTTCCCCGGTTCGAGGGTCGCTGGTGAGGTGCTCGCATGCTCCAATGCGGTCATCGCCGTGAAGCCCGCCGATGCCGAAGCCGCGACTCGTGCCGCCGTCGAGGCGGGTGCAAAGACTGTCTTGTCGATCGCCGCGGGCGTGACCCTCGCGAAACTGGCTGCCGCCGCCGGGTCCGGTGTCGATGTGATTCGCGCCATGCCGAACACGCCGGCGCTGGTGGGTGAGGCGGCGTCGGGCTTTGCTCTGGGTAGCGGGTGTGGCGCGGAGGCCGAGGCATTTGCCGCGGAGGTGCTGGGCAGCGTCGGCCTTGCGGTGCGCGTCGAGGAGTCGCTGCTCGACGCGGTCACGGGCCTCACGGGTTCGGGGCCTGCGTATCTCTTCTTCGTGGCCGAGGCGATGATTGCGGCCGGGGTCGCCGAGGGTCTGCCGGCCGGGACCGCCGAGGCACTGGTGCGCCAACTCTTTGTCGGTGCGGGAAGGTTGCTTGCCGAGAGTCCGGATTCGCCGACGCGCCTGCGCGAAAACGTGACCTCACCGAACGGCACGACGGCCGCCGGCTTGGCGGCGTTGTCAGCGGCGGGCGGCCGTGAGGCGTTTTTTGCCGCGGTCCGCACGGCGACGGCACGCAGCGCCGAACTCGGTGCGTGAACCCTGAGTTTAAGCAGTAAAGAATCGGCTCCGCGGCTGCCCCGAGCAGTTTTACACGGTCGGAAACTTTTTTGTGAAAAAGTGCCCCGTCGCTTTTCCCAACCCCGATCGAGGTCGTATGGTTTGCCATAGACCACCGATCGGTTCGCCGGTCGGGAGTCGCGCCCGAAAGGGCCGCGCCGAGGGGTCGGTGTCATCGGGGGGTTGACACCGACCCCTTCGTATTTTCCGGTTCATTTTCTTCGGTCAATTTTCGGTGGAGAAAAATTTCGTCCGCAGATGCGACACACTTGGGGCGTGAGCGCCCGTTCGCCCTTCGATCACGTTGCTTTGCTCACCGACTACGGCCTCGACGACGAATTCGTCGGAGTAATGAAGTCGGTCATCGCCGACATCGCACCGCATGCGCGTATCACCGACATTGGCCACAACGTCCGCGCGTACGACGTGCGTGGAGGCTCCCTCATGTTGGCGCGTGCAATCCAATACGTGCCACGTGGTGTCGTCGTCGCAGTCGTCGATCCCGGTGTTGCGACCAAGCGGCGGATGATCGCAGTCGAAGTTGCAGGCGGTGAGGGTGTTCTCGTCGGGCCGGACAACGGTCTGCTCGTGCCGGCGGCCGCAATGGTGGGCGGTGTCGAACGCGCGGTCGTACTGTCGAACACCGGACTGCATCTGCCCGCGCCCGGTGCCACGTTCGCCGGCCGTGACATCTTCGCGCCGGTCGCGGCACATCTCTGCAACGGTGTCACATTCGACGAACTCGGTGACATTGTCGACGCCGACATCTTGATGCCGGGTCTTGTCGGTCTTCCCCAGGTGGGTGACTCCGAAATTCTCGCCGAGGTGACGTGGGTCGACGTGTACGGCAATTGTCAGTTGAATCTCGGACCCGAAGACGTGGAAATCCTGGCAGGCGCGTCGCGACGACTCACCGTCGTCGTCGACGGCGTGGAACGCAGTGCAGCCATGGTCAGCGCTTTCGATGACGTCGCCGATGGTGCGATCGGACTCGTCATCGATTCCTACGGCATGCTGGCAATCGCGAAGCGCCAGGACTCGGCCGCCCGCGACGTGGGCCTGGCAAACGGCGACCAGGTCGTACTTCGTGCCCCCCAACCGGGTGGAAAGGGCACGACGACGCGGGTTTCGCTCCGGAAAAACGCCCCCGACGGCCCGCGGCAGTAATTTGGCGGCGTGAGGCCGGCAACCACCCTGACCATTGCACTCCTGATCGGGGTCATCTTGGTGGCGGGCATCGTCCAGTTGTTGATGCTCTGACGGGTCTTTGGGGAAGAATGCCGACAAGCGTGACCGCACCCGACAATTTGGCGGGCATCATCGCCGGCCACCCCGGTCACCGTGTGGCGATCATCAGTCGGGGGCGTCCGACGACGTATGGCGAACTGCTCGGTCAGGTGCGACGGTTCCGCGGTGCTCTCCAGGGAATCGGCGTCACTCGTGGCGAGCGCGTGGTGATCATGGCAGCCAACGGTCGTCACTTTGTCGTTGCATACCTCGCCGTCGTCGGAATGGGTGCCGTAGCCGTGCCGTTGAATCCCACGGCCACACCGGCCGAGCTCGAGCGCGAGATCAACGAAGTTGGTGCCAAGGCCGTGGTCGTCGGACCCTCGGCAGCGCCGGCGTGGGCACGAATCTCCGCGGTGAGCGTGCCCACGGTGGAACACGTACTCACGGCGGATGCGATCGATGACATGGTGCGCAGCGGTGTCGAAGCCCCCGAAGCACACGTGCACCCTGATGACCTTGCGGTCCTGATCTTCACCAGCGGAACGGCCGGCGCACCGCGGGCTGCAATGTTGTCGCACGACAATCTCTTGTCGAACATTCGCAGCACCATCGGGGCAACGCCGATGCATGCCGATGATGTGTCGTTCGGTGTGCTGCCCATGTTCCACATCTTTGGCCTGAACGTGATGTTCGGATGTGCCATGGCAACAGGTGGCACGATCGTGCTCGTCGAGCGTTTCGATCCGGCGAGCGCGGTCGAGACGATCGTTGAGCGAAGTGTCACGGTCATGGCTGGTGCACCCGCAATGTGGGTTGCACTTGCGCAGATGCCGGGGGTCGATCACGTTTCGATGTCGACCCTCCGTCTCGCCGTCACCGGCGCAGCGAAGATGCCCGAGGACATGGCGTCGTTGCTGGAATCGAAGAGCGGAATAGTCCTCGCCGAGGGTTACGGCCTCACCGAAGCGTCTCCTGTTGTCACGACGGCGCGTCTCGTCGACGGCGCGGTCCGCTCACCGCGTGGTTCGATCGGTGTGGCGGTGAGCAGTGTCGAAATTCGCATCGTCGATGAAGCGGGTGACGATGCCCTCCTCGGTGACGAGGGTGAAATCTGGGTGAAGGGGCCGAACGTGTTTCGTGGCTACTGGAACGACGACGAGGCGACCGCGCGCGTTCTCACCCCGGACGGATGGCTGCGCACCGGCGACATTGCAGTGTCCGATGACGAAGGGAACCTCTTCATCGTCGAGCGCGCCAAGGATCTCATCATCGTGTCGGGCTTCAACGTCTACCCGGCCGAGGTCGAGTCGGTCATTGCCGAACATCCCGGCGTGAGGGCATGTGCCGTGGTGGGTGTGGCTCATCCGCACACCGGTGAGGCCGTGAAGGTGTTCGTTGTGTCTGTGTCGGGGGTGCATCTCGATGAAGAGTCGATCATCGAACACGCACGCAAGAAGCTCTCGCGCTACAAGTGCCCGACAAAGGTGAAGTTCGTCGACGAACTGCCGGTCAACGTGACGGGGAAAGTGCTGCGGCGAGCGCTGCGCTGATGCGCGGTCGGGTGCCGACGGCATTCGATGCGACCATGAACCCCGCGAAGAGGACCACGACACCGACGGCGAGTGTGACCGCAAACGCCTTGTCCCTGCCCAAACGGCCCGCGAGCGTTCCACTGGCCGAGAGGATGATGGCTGCCACCGCAATGAGACCATTGCCGACCGCGAGCATGCGCGGAGAAGTGGCGGCACGTCGCGCCGAGGTCGTCGCAGCAGGCACACGTCCACGCGCAACACGTGCCGCCGACCACAAGGCACCGACGATGATGACCATTGCCGGCAGGCCCGAGCCGACGGCTGCGAGGATGCGGGGTGTCGTGCCGAACAGCTCCTTGGCGGTTGGGAAAGCATCAGGGTCGACGGGTGCCTTCATCGGAGCCATCGCAACGACACCAGTCGCGTAACCCGAGAGGAGGAGGAGAACCGTCCGCGTCGCGTCGCCGACGCGGCGACCAAAGATCAGATAGATGGTTCCGAGTGCGAGCCATGCGACGTTGAGAACCGCGCCGGCGAGGAAGAAGAGGCGAAACGTGACCGAACTCCAGCCCCGGCTCTCGGCCCACCACAGCGCACCGGCTCCGAGGGCGAACAGGGCCATGGCCACCGACCAGGCAAGATCGTGGGGGCTGCGACGGCGGAACCAGCGATCGAGGGTGAGGAGACAAAAGGCACTCGCCACGAGACATGCACCTGCCGCGAGTGCGGTGGCGACGGCGTCGGGCGTCTGCATGTGTCGGAGGTTATAGGTCGAACCCCGAAGAGGACTTTCTGGTCGGGGGCGCAAGGGCATAACGTAAGGGGCGTGTCGGATTCCCCTCGCCGTCGCGTGCCCGAAGTTGCGCTTTCGCGGTTGCCTCTCTACCTGCGCGTCCTTGGCGAACTGTCGAGTGACGCCGTCAACCAGATCTCGAGTGAACAGCTCGCCGAACTGACCGGCATGAATGCCGCGAAAGTGCGCAAAGACCTGTCGTACCTGGGCAGTTTCGGCACGCGTGGGGTCGGCTACGACGTCAATTTTCTGACGTACCAGATCCAGCGCGAGCTCGGCCTCGACCATGACTGGCCGCTGGTCATCGTCGGTGCCGGAAATCTCGGCCAGGCCCTTGCAAATTACGGTGGCTTCACCGAGCGTGGATTTTCGATCGCGGGTGTCTTCGACACGGACGAATTGAAAATTGGCGGTGTCGTAGGGGGTGTGCGGGTGCGTCATATCGACGACTTGTCGCAGGTCGTGTTGTCGAAGAACGTGAGCATCGGTGTGCTTGCCACGCCGGCCTCCGCGGCCCAGGAGGCAGCCAACCGGCTCGTACGCGCCGGGGTCGGGTCGATTCTCAATTTTGCCCCCGTCGTCTTGTCGGTGCCCCGCGGGGTGTCGGTTCGCAAGGTCGATTTGGCCGGCGAATTGCAGATTCTCAGTTACTACGAGCAGCGTCGGGCCGTCAACGCCGCGGCCCGCAGGGCCGCCGGTGCCGCCGTGCAGGGCGTCAGCGCATAGCGTGGGGTTGCTATGTCGGTAGTGGTCATCGGTGTGAACCACCGGACGAGCCCCCTGCGGGTTCTCGAGCGTGTGGCGGTCGGCGCAGACGCAATGCCCAAGGCCCTCCACGCCCTGGCGTCCAAGGACAACATTCGTGAAGCCGTGGTCCTCTCCACCTGCAACCGCACCGAGGTCTACGCGGTGACCGAGAAATTCCACGCCGCATACGACGACATCGCGGAGTTCTTCTGCGAACTCGGCGGGCTGCGTAGCGATGAACTACATCAGCACCTCTACAGCCAGCACGACGATGCCGCCGTGCGGCATCTCTTCGAGGTTGCCTGTGGCCTTGACTCCGCCGTGATCGGTGAGAACGAGGTTCTCGGTCAGGTTCGTGGCGCTTGGTCGCTCGCCCAAGAGTCGGGTGCGGCACGAACGACGCTCAACTTGTTGTTCCGCCATGCCTTGGAAACCGGCAAACGGGCGCGCAGCGAGACCGGCATCTCCCGATCGACGACGTCGATCCCCTTTGCTGCGGTGGAGATGGCACGCGAACTGATCGGAACCCTGGCTTCCCGAAAGGTCCTCATCGTCGGTGCGGGCACGATGGGCGAGGGTGTGGCGGTCGCCCTCACGATGAACTCGACCACCCAGGTGGCGGTCATCAATCGCACCGAATCACGTGGTCGCGATCTTGCCGAACGTCTCGGAGCCACGATGCGGCCAATGTCGGAGTTGCGCGAGGCGCTGCTCGACACGGATGTCGTCGTCACGTGCACCGGTTCTGGCTCGTTCGTTCTCGACCGGGAACTCGTCGAGTCGACCATGGCCGGCCGTTCGGGCCGCACGTTGTTGATCGTCGACATTGCGGTGCCCCGCGACGTCGAAGAATCCGTCGGCGAACTCGCCGGTGTTGAATTACGCAATCTTGATGATCTGCGTGACTGGGTGAAGTCGGGTATCGAAACCCGAGAAGGCGAAGCCTCCAAGGTCGCGGCGATCGTCGCGGAGGAAGTCGAGCGGTACGGTCTGGACGCGACCGCCCGCCAAGCAGCACCGCTCATCGCTGCGATGCACGCGGTCGCCGAACGTGTGCGCGATGCGGAACTCCAACGCCACGCCAAGCGCCTCGCCGAACTGACCCCCGAGCAGGCCGAGGTAATCGAGGCTCTGACGCGGGGCATCACCGCGAAGTTGTTGCACGAGCCGACTGTCCGCCTGAAAGAGAATGCGGGTACCCCGCAGGGCGAACGATTGGCCGATGCCCTGCGTGATCTCTTCGACCTGCACTGACTCGATGACCGGATCGCGATGACCGGATCACGGGGTGACACCGCAGTGATTCGCATCGCGACCCGACCAAGTCCCCAGGCGCGGACGCAAGCCCAGGTGGTGGCCGACGCCATCAGCACCGCGACGTCGCGGCCGTGCGAGCTCGTGTTCGTCGAGAGCACCGGCGACCTGCGCGCCGACGTTCCACTGCACCAGATGGCGGGGCAGGGAATCTTCATCAAGGAAGTGCAGCGCGCAGTCCTCGATGGGCGTGCCGATGTCGCCGTGCACTCGGCGAAGGACCTGCCGACCGCGGGTGACCCGGGGCTCGTCATCGGGGCATGGTGCGTGCGTCGCGACCCGCGCGACGCACTCGTTGGTGCCCGTTTGGGCGATCTCGGGGCTGGTGCAACCGTTGCGACCGGATCAGCGAGGCGTCGGGCACAGTTGCGCGCCGCACGGCCGGATCTTTCTTTCACCGAGTTGAGGGGCAACATCGGCACGAGGCTCGAGCGCATTCCCGACCGCGGTGCGATCGTCATGGCCACTGCCGCACTCGAAATTCTCGGACTAACCGATCGCATCGCCGAGGTCCTCGACCCGACCACGTTCGTCCCGATGGTCGGTCAGGGCTGCGTTGCGGTCGAACATCGCTTCGGGGATACCGCCGCAGGTGAGGCCCTGGGGGCGATCGATGACGCGGCAACGCGCCACGCGGTCCAGACCGAACGCGCCTTCCTCGCCGTTCTCGGCAGCGGGTGTTCGCTGCCCGTTGGTGCGTACGTCGATCCGTCGGGCACCTTGACCACGTTTCTCGCCGAGGCAGATGCACCAAAGGCACGCTCTGTCGTGATGCAGGCCGACGTGAGCGACCCCGATACGGCACGATTGGTTGCGGCCGAGTTGGCGCGGGTGTCACGTCGCGAACTTGCCGGGCGTTGACGATGGACAGTGCCGACAGGCGGGGTCCGCTGGCCGGTCGACGAATCGTGGTCACTCGCCCGCATCACCAACAAGCCGAACTCGCCGGGGCTCTCGTCGCAGCGGGTGCCGATGTCGTGGGTCTGCCGCTCATCGAGATCGTCGAGTTGCACGACGGTGCGCAATTCCTGCGCAGCGAACTGGTCGGTGTCGATGAGGTCGCATGGCTCGTCGTTTCGTCACCGAACGGTGCACGCACCCTGGCCGCGCTGTGCGAAGAGGGTTGTGCGATGCCTCCCGTTGCAGCGATCGGCGAATCGACCGCGCGAGCCATCGGCCATGACGTTGACTTCGTTTCGCAGCGTGCGAATGCCGCATCGTTCGTCGAGGAGTTTCCCCCCGGGGACGGCCGTTTGATCGTCGTTCAAGGCGAGCGTGCCGATACGACTCTTGCCGACGGTCTGTCTGCGAAGGGTTGGCGTGTCACGCGTTGCAACGTGTACCAAACGGTCGACACCGAGCCGTCCGCGGTGGATCTCGCGTGGGCCGCGTCGGCCGACGCGATCGTGTTTGCATCGGGAAGTGCGGTCGAGAACTGGGTACGTCTCGTCGGTGCCGATTTTTCGGGTGTGATTGTCGTCATTGGACCCGTCACCAAGAATGTCGCCGAATCCATCGGGCTGCGCGTCGATGCGATGGCGGCAGAACCATCGATCGAGAGTCTCGTCACGGTTCTCACCACGACCCTCAGCCCGTAGCATTCAGGCATGTTTCCCGTCTCTCGTCCCCGGCGGTTGCGCTCATCTGCGGCCATGCGTGAACTCGTCGCAGAAACACGTCTGACCACCGACGACGTCGTGGCACCGCTTTTCGTGCGAGAAGGTATCGATGCTCCCCAGCCCATCTCGTCACTTCCCGGAGTCGTTCAGCATTCCCTGGCGTCGCTGGAGACCGAGGTCGCCGATCTGATCGCCCTCGGCGTGCGTGGCGTCGTTCTCTTTGGTGTCCCGCTGTCAAAAGACCCCGTCGGTTCCGGTGCGTTCGACCCGAACGGCATCGTGCAGGTGGCCCTGCGTCGACTTCGTGAACGCTTCGACGACCGTATCGTCCTGATGGCAGATCTCTGCGTCGACGAATACACGTCACATGGCCACTGCGGCATCGTCGACGACAAGGGGCGAGTCGACAACGACGCGACACTCGAGGTCTACGTCAAGGCCGCCCTGGCACAAGCCAGGGCCGGGGTGCACGTGGTTGCTCCCAGTGGCATGATGGATGGGCAGGTTGCCGCGATCCGTGCCGAACTCGACGGCGGGGGATTCAACGACATCGCGATCATGGGCTACTCCGCCAAGTACGCCTCCGCGCTCTACGGACCGTTCCGCGATGCGGTCGACGTTCAGATCTCGGGCGGGGGAAACCGCAAGGGCTACCAGCAGGATTGGCGCAACACCCGCGAGGCAATGACAGAAGTTGCCGCCGACATAGAGCAGGGTGCCGACATCGTGATGGTGAAGCCCGCCCTGGCTTATCTCGACATCATCGCTGCCGTTCGAGCGGCGACAAATCTACCGGTGGCCGCCTACCACGTGAGTGGTGAGTATGCGATGTTGAAGGCCGCGGCAGCCAACGGATGGATCGACCACGACACGGTGGCGGTCGAACACCTCACGGCAATCAAGCGAGCCGGCGCAGATTTCATTCTCACGTATCTCGCCCGTTGGTTCGCCGAGTCAGCCGATTAGCGCGCGAACAAGGAGCACCCACATGGCTGCCAGGTCGATTCCGTACTGCGACGAGACCGCCTGTCGCGCCGCGGGGTGCGTGCCGACGTTGTGCACGGGTGCGGGGATGCCCACGAATGCGGGGTTCTACGAACGTTCGGCCCGCGCCATCCCGGGCGGAGTGAACAGTTCGATTCGCGCGTTCAAGGCCGTCGGCGGCAGTCCGTACATCGTGGCGCGCGCCGAGGGTGCCCACGTCTGGGACGTCGAGGGCAAGCGGTACGTCGATCTCGTGCAGAGCTACGGCGCGGTGATTCTCGGTCATGCCCATCCGGCCGTGACCGCGGCCCTGCGAGCGGCCGCGCCCGACGGCACCTCGTACGGCGCGCCGACACCGCGCGAGATGAAACTCGCCGAAGCGATCTCGTCACGTGTCGCAAGTTGTGAACAGGTGCGACTGATGAACAGTGGCACCGAGGCGACGAGTACCGCGGTGCGTCTCGCGCGTGGTGCGACAGGTCGCAAACGCATCGTCACGTTCAGTGGGAATTTTCACGGTGCGACCGACGCATTGTTGGCGGCCGGTGGAAGTGGTGTGGCAACGCTCGGACTGCCCGGAACGGCGGGTGTTCCCGATGAAGCTGTGGCGAACACGATCGTCGCGCCTTACAACGTCGTGCCGACCCTCGATGATCGCGTCGCCGCGGTGATCGTCGAACCGGTGGCGGCGAACATGGGAGTCGTTGCCCCGACCCAGGGCTTCCTGACGGGTCTGCGTCGCGAATGCGACCGTGTCGGTGCGCTGCTCGTTTTCGACGAAGTCATCACGGGTTTTCGCCTCGGTGCGGGTGGTGCCCAGGAGAAGTACGACGTTCGCCCCGATCTCACGTGTTTTGGCAAGGTCATCGGTGGGGGGCTACCGATCGGTGCAGTCGGAGGCCGGCGTGATCTCATGGCGACTCTGTCGCCCATCGGCAAGGTGTTCCACGCCGGAACGCTCGCCGGCAATCCGATGGCAACGGCAGCCGGGCTCGCGGCACTCAACGAACTGACGGACGATGTCTACATGGAACTCGCGGCACGCGCCCGACGTTTGTCGTCGATGATGCGCGACGCGTGCGCCGCGGTTGGGGTTCCCGCACAATTTCCCGTCGTGGGCACCCTTGTCGGGATGTTCGTGGGTGAGGCTGCGCGTGGCGTCGCGCCGGTCAACTTCGACGAGGCAAAGAAAACCGACGAAGCGCTGTACGCAAGGTTGTTCCACGCAATGTTGGCAGAGGCCGTCGCGCTTGCCCCGGGCGCATACGAGGCGCTGTTCGTCGGGCTCGGTCACGACGACGGTGTGCTCGACGACCTTGCCGAACGCGTTCATCGCGCTGCCGGTCGACTCGGGGCGTAGACGGTGTGGCAGGTGTCGATACGCCGGTTCGCACTGGCGATCGGCCTTCCTGTGATGTTGGCACTGTGTTGGTGGTTCGTGGCGGTTCGTGAATCTGGTGGGAACACCGCCTCACGTCGGTCACATTTCGTCTCGTACACCGCATCGGTCGTGACCGTGCAGGCCGATGCAAACTGGGCGGTCAAGGACGGTCTGACGACCGGCACGGCACGTCTCGCGCTCGACGACGGCCGCACGCTGTACATCTCGGCGGCGACGCTCGGTGAAATTCTCTGCACGGATTTGAGCACCCCGAACGCGTGTGTTCTCCTTGCTGAAATGCTGGGCGACGCGCCAACGTGGTTTGCACTCACGCCGGCCGCCGGTGATGAGCCACTTTCCCGGCTTCCTCTCCCGCCGATCGTCGACATGTTGAACGACGGTGACGACGCAGTGCTCGAGAACGGTTGGGTGGTCCCGCTGGCAACCCCCACGAAACGTGAATGTGACACCGCAACGCCGAACCTTCGTGACTTCATCGACCGTTTCGGGTCGAACATGGAAGTAATGCTCGATCTTGCCGCCGATGAGATCGACACCGTGCGTTGCACGGCCGATTGATCAGGCGTTTGGGAACAGGCGAACGATTGCCGACGCGGCTTTGTATGCGGCCTCCGCGGGGCCGACTTCGTCGGGTCGCAGGAGGTTCGCCATGATGCGCAGGACCCATTCCATGAGCGAGCGGCTCTGAATCCCCACACGGGACAGTTCACGCATCAGTGCCGGTCGGCCGATGACTCGCGCGAAAAGACGCGCAACCTTGAAGTACTGGCCATACTCTGCGTCGAGCATCGCGGGGTACTGCTGCAACACCGAGGCATTGCGGGTGGTCAGCGCTTCGTGGAGAACCTCGGCCGCCATACGAGCGGTCTCGTATGCGTAGTCAATACCCTCACCGTTGAACGGGTTGACGCTGCCGGCGGCGTCGCCGATGACGAGATGGCTCGCGCCGACCTTCGGACCAACCGAACCCCCCATCGGAATACGACCCGCTGTCGGCTTCTGTGTCGGCCAAGCAGGGTCGATCTTCCAGGAGTCGGCAACTTGGTGCGCGTACGCCTCGAGAAGGTGCGTGGTGTTGACTTCCTTGAAATCACGGAATGTCGAGAGAAGACCGACACCGATGTTGACCGTTCCATCGCCCACCGGGAAGATCCACCCGTAGCCGGGCATCGAGTTGCCGTTGCGGTCTTTCACGTCGAGCGCCGATTCGATCCATGGATCGGCGTGCAATGGTGATTCCCAATAACTGCGGATCGCGGTGCCGTAGGGCCACTCGCGGGTGCGGTACGTGCCGAGCGCGCGCCCAATGCGACTGTTCGCACCATCGGCGATGATGACGTACTGGGCTTTGACTTCGATGCTCTCGTCGCTGCCCTTTTTCTTTGCGACGACACCGCGAACGAATCCGCGGTCCATGATCGTCTCGACGGCTTCGTGGCCCTCGAGCAGGGTTGCGCCGAACTTCGCGGCGTTGTAGGCGACCATCATGTCGAGGTCACGACGCCGCACGACGTAACCGTGTCGTGGGTACGTGGGGTGCGTCGGCCACTGCAATTCGAGTGCCTTGCCGTGTGCGGTTGCCCGAAGGCCCTCGTAGCGGTGGAATTTGGCGAGTTCGTCGGCCAGGCCCATGTCGCTGAGCTGCTTCACTGCACGTGGCGTGAGACCGTCACCACAGGTCTTTTCGCGCGGGTACGTCTTTTTCTCCAGCACGACGCAGTCATGACCCAGTTGCGACAACCAGTAACCCGCGGCGGCTCCTGCGGGACCACCGCCCACGACGAGAACCTCGGTGGAAATTTCACCCGTCGTCGACACGCCACCGAGGGTAGAGGTGGACCACAGTGGATGCGCCACCGTGCCCGGTGCGCCGGGGGTGACTTACTTCGCCGCGGTGGTTTCGCGTGGGTCGACCCCGACCGCATTCGGCGGCGGCATCAGGGCCTTGAAATCCTCGGCGAGGCTGGTGAACGACGCTGAGCCACCCTGCAACGCAGAGAAGATTTCCGACTCCGGGGAGCACCAATGCTCGTACTCTGCCGCCCATTTTTCGTCTTTCGGGTCGGCACCGGCGAGGTCGTATCGAACGTGACACACGACACCGAGGATCTCGTACTCGGTCAGGCCGCCACCGTATTTTTCGCCCTGTTGAGGCATCGCGTTGCCGTTGTAGGAAAGGGGTGCGTGTGCCCCGCCCTCTCGATCGGGGTCGCCGTACACCTTGATTCCAGCCGAGGCGTAGGCCTGGCTCCCCGTGTAGACGAAATTGAGCATGTCTTCGATGTGCGGGAAGGTTTTGAGTGCCCCACCCTGATACAAAGCGCGCCCTGCGCCGCCCTGGCCGCCACCCCCATGGCAGCCGGCACAGCCTCCCCAGACTTCGATGCCTTTGGCAATCGGGCCCTCGACGGTCTTTTCCGCCGGCTTGATGGCCAAAACATAGAGAAAAGCCCACACCGGCAGCAGACTGAGGGTCGCCATGGCCCAAAAAGGGATCTTCCGGCGGGCCTTGGCTGCGGCGACCACCGCGGAGTCGGGTTTGGCGACTTTTCGGGCGGGTTCCGGTTTGGCGGCCGCTTTGGTTGGAGCCGACACCGCGGGAACCGCGGGGGTCGAGGCACCCGACTCCGCGGGGGCCGCGTCAGCGGAGCCGCCGGCGCGCCGTTCGCGGGAACGCTTGAGGAGGTGCTCGGGGATCTCAGTCACGGCGCTTGAGCCTAATCCTCCGCACGGCGCGAGGGGGAATCAAACGCGTGTCTTTCGCTGTGCACGTGCAAATGAGAATGTCACCGAAATGGGGGTCGGGCGTTGGGTGCTCGCTACAGTTATTTTCGAAGTTTCATGGCGTCCATGTGACCTTGGTAGCGGACCCGGAAAGGATCCTCGGCGTAATGCTGGCAATCGACGTACTCAAGTGGCCGGGAGTGAACCAGGCGTTCATTTTCTCGTTTTTGCTGACCACCGCGCTTGCCCTCGTCGTGATCCCCTACGGCAAGCGCCGCAAGCCGGGCACTCCGGTGTCCTGGGGCGAGGCGATGATCGGTGCGACCTTCATTTTCGCGGTGTTGTTCCTCGCATTCGGAGTGGTGCCCCACCAGTGGATCGACCATGCCGACAAGAACCTCGGCTGGCGCAAAGACAAGCCGTTGCTCGGCCCGGGCGGAATTCTCAAGGCCCAGTCGAGCGGCGGGGGTTTTCCTTTCGAGGTGTCGTACGAGGCCTTGCGAGACATCATCGTCATCGTCATTCACGCTTTTTACATCGGCCTTTTCATGTTCGTCGCCGTGTGGTGGCAAAAGCGCGGACTTGCCCAGCCAAAGGAACTCGAGAAATCGACGTACGGTCGACCACTCGTGCGCAAGACCTGATCGAGGCGAAAACTCGTCACCCAAAACCACGAAGATCACCGAAAAAACCAAGAGGAAAGGAGACACCAGATGGCCAAAACAGATGCGAACCCACCCATGCCCGACTGGTCGACCGAGTACCAGTTGGTTGAGGTAGACGCGGACTACTTGACGAAGGCCGTCAAGCCCAAGCAGTTCATCCACATCGATCAGTCCGAGTGCATCATGTGCGAAGGCTGTGTCGACATCTGCCCGTGGAAGTGCATTCACATGGTCGACCCGAGCGCTGTCGCCGAAGCGATCGGCACCGAACAGCCGGGCCTCGACCCGCGTGACAACGTCATGTTCATCATCGACGACGACGTCTGTACGCGCTGCGCGCTGTGCGTCGATCGTTGCCCCACCGGGGTCATCATTCTCGGCAAGGTCGGCGCGCCCGCCGCCACCGGTGATTCTCACACTCGTACCAACAACCATGGCTACGCCTACGGAATGCGTTTTTAGGAGCACCCCCTCATGGCAAAGACGATTGACGACCAACCCACACCGACGCTAAAGGACCGCGTCTCGAAGATCGGTGAACAGGTGCAGGGCAGCCAGGCCTGGAACTCGATTTTCCGGCCGGGTTCGATTTTCCGCAAGGGCTACACCGACTCACCGCGTAACCGGTCGTACGTGATCATGAACTCGGTGCTCTACCACCTGCACCCGGTGAAGGTGAAGCGTCACGCCGTGAAGGTCAGCTACACGTTGTGCCTCGGCGGCCTGTCGTTCTTCCTCTTCATCCTGCTCACGGTGACGGGCATCTTCCTCATGTTCTTCTACCGACCCACCGCCGCCAATGCGTGGCAGGACATCCAGACACTGCAAACGTCGGTGACATTCGGGTTGTTGGTGCGCAACATGCACAGATGGGGTGCGCACCTGATGGTGCTCACCGTGTTCCTGCACATGGCACGCGTCTTCTACCACGGTGCATACAAGGCGCCGCGCGAGTTCAACTGGGTGATCGGCGTCATCCTTCTCACACTCACGCTGCTGCTGTCGTTCACCGGCTACCTGCTCCCGTGGGACCAGTTGGCTCTGTGGGCCGTCGCGGTGGGCACCAACATGATGGGTTACACACCCGTCTTTGGTAGCCAAGTGCGTTTCGTTCTGCTCGGCGGTGTCGAAATCGGATCCGAGACATTGCTGCGTTGGTACGTGCTGCACGTGATCATGCTTCCGTTCGTCATCGTGATATTCATGGCCATCCACTTCTGGCGCGTCCGCAAGGACGGCGGAATCTCCGGCCCCTTGTGATGGAGGAGAACAACAATGACTGAGATCCCCGAACACCTTTTGAAGCGAGCGAAAGCGGCACGCGAAAAAGCGGCCGGTGGTGACGCTGCCGGTGCTGGTGCCGGTGGCGATCGCATTCCCGACCAACTGCTCGACCGCACGAAGGCGGCCGGCGCCGCCGTCGCCGTCGCCGAACGCCCTACGGCCGTCGTTGCTGCCGCTGCAGCGGGCGCTTTGCCGATTGGTGCCGGCCCCGGTGGTCACACACAACGTCTGCTCACCGTCGTCAAGTCCGGTTCGATCCAGGAAGTGAAGGCTGCACCCGTCGACAAGGTGCATACCTGGCCGCACTTGTTGGCCGTCGAGTTCGTCGCGGCACTCGCCTGCACGGCCCTTCTCTTCGTCTTTTCATGGTTCGTCAATGCTCCGTTGCTACAAGCTGCGAACGTCAACCAGACGCCGAACCCGTCGAAGGCGCCGTGGTACTTCCTCGGTCTCCAGGAACTGCTCACGATGTTCCACCCGATGATCGCTGGCGTGACACTGCCGGGAATGGGTCTCATCGCATTGATCCTCGCCCCGTACATCGACAAGAACCCCTCGAACAAACCCGAGGACCGCAAGTTCATCACCAGCCTGATGACCGTGCACCTCATGTTCTGGGCCGTGCTCGTCATGATCGGTTCGTTCTTCCGCGGCCCGGGATTCAATTTCGTCTTCCCGTGGCGCGACGGCATTTTCTTCGAGCTGTGATCATCGAGACCTGACAGGAACACACACATGAGCACTCCCCTCATCATCGCCTTGGCAATCGCCGCGATCGTCATCCTCGGCGGTCTCGTCTTCGTCACCGCTGCACGCAAGTCAGAGGTGCGTGGCGCAGGCGCGTTGTCACGCGAAACCAAGAAACGCGATCGCAGTGCTGTGGCATCGGCCGCCACCGCAACCGGCCGCGCCTACGAATCGGCTGCAACGTCGACGTCAACCGAGGTCGCGGTGCTCGACTCGGTTGAAATCACCGAGTGGGTCGCGCCCGACCCCGAGGCGTTGGGTGAAACGCGCCGTGCGTTCTTCAACCGTGCAACGGTGACCCTGATGAGCGCGTCACTCGGTGCGTTCGGTGCGTCGCTCCTCGGCTTCCTGTGGATGGGCTCGTCGGGTGGATTCGGGTCGAAGATCGCCGTTGGCAAGATCGACGACGTGCTCCAGGGCGTCAAGTCAAACAAGGGTTTCATGTACTACCCCGAGGCCCGCGCGTGGGTCACCGAATATCCCAAGGATTCGCTCGCCAAGGCGCGGGCCGTGTACGGCAGTCAACCTGCCGTCCTTGCAGGCATGGAGGCCGGCGTCGTTGCGCTCTACCAGAAGTGTCCGCACCTCGGATGTCGCGTTCCTGATTGCAAGAGCTCGCAATGGTTCGAATGCGGTTGCCACGGCTCGATGTACAACCGTGTCGGTGAGAAGAAGGGCGGACCCGCACCGCGTGGTATGGATCGCTTCGGTGTCGCGGTGAACAACGGTGTGCTCGTCATCGACACCGGTGCCGTCTTTGGCGGCCCACCGATCGGCGTCAACACCACCGGCCAAGAGGCCGAAGGCCCGCACTGCCTCGCAGCGGGCGGAGGTGGCCACTGATCGTGGTTGCCGCCATCAACACCAACATCGCGTGGATCGTCCTTGGTGCGATCACCGTGTCGTGGGTGATCTACGGATTGTTCAACATCCGTGGGTCGCGCCGCGAACACGGATCCGAAATCGAATTGGCTGCGAACCGCAAGCCGTACTACGACGACGAGATTCTCGAGGGCAAGAAACTCGAGCGGACACAGTTGCTCGGCCTTGCCTTCCTGGCCGTCATCACCATCTCCCTCCCGCTCTACTGGGTACTCGAACCCGGTCGCCAGTCGAATGCGGAGTTCGGTTGGGACAAGCGCTTTGCGAGCTGGGGTGGCAAGTTGTTCGATGTCACCGCGAACGGTGGGTTCAACTGCGCGGGCTGTCACGGTGGCATGAAGGCGAACGGTGGCAACGCGCCATTCGCCGTCACCGACCCTAAAACGGGTGAGGTCAAGGCCGTCAGTTGGAAGGCGCCGGCACTCAACACCGTCTACCAGCGCTTCTCGGAATCAGAGGTGCGTTTCATCCTCGAATACGGTCGCCCGTTCTCACCGATGTCACCGTGGGGCACCATCGGCGGTGGCCCGATGAACGAACAGCAAATTCAGACGCTCATCGACTACATGAAGAGCATCCAGTTGCCGCTCGAAGAGGCGAAGATGCCAAAAGCCAAGGCCGACGAAATCCAGGCCGAGGCCGAGCGCCTCGTCAAAGCCGGTGCATACAAGTCGGTCGGTGAGGCACTGTTCAACCTCGACATCGACGGCGGTGCGTACTCATGCGCACGTTGCCACACCAAGGGCTGGTCGTACGGTGATGCGCAAATCACCGGCGGCGGAGCATTCGGCCCGAACCTCACGGGCGGCTCGACCGTTCGCCAGTTCCCGAGCCAGGACGAAATGATCGCCTTCATCAAGAACGGCTCGGAGTACGGCAAGAAGTACGGCGAGCAGGGCCAGGGCGGCGGACGCATGCCCGGCTTCGGCGCCACGTACACCGACGAGCAGATCAAGGCGATCGTGGAATACGTGAGAGGTCTCTAGGTGCTGTCCACTCTTCTCGCCGTTGGGTGGGAACCCGAGATTCGCGGTGCTCTGACCGTCATCATCGGCGTTATTGCACTGATGGGAAGCGTCTATTTGATTCTCGGAACCAACATGGGTGCGCGCCTCGGCTTGCTCGTGGCACTTGCCGGCCTGTTCGGCTGGATGGCAACGATGGGCGCCATCTGGTGGACGTACGGCATCGGTCTGCAAGGTCGCCAGCCGACGTGGAAACCCGCTGCACCGGTTTCGATCGTGCGTGATGCACGTCTGCTCGACCGAGCCGAGGTCATCGCCGCGCCGATCAGGATCGACTCCGGTGCAACCCCGACGGATCTCGCAAGGGCTGCGCAGGCAGAAATCGTCGCTGCGGGCTGGACGAGGCTCGATGACGCGGACCCGCGTCGCGGTCAGGCGGTGGCGTCGGCCGATGACATCATCCAGAACAAGGCCAAGGAGTACGCCGCCGGTGAATACACCGCGGTTGCCGTGTACGACCGGGGTGGTGAACGCTGGCCCAAGATTTCCGAATCACTCGACTTCACCGCACTCCTGCACAAGCCGCGCTACGCCCTGGTGGAGATCGCCTCGTTGGTGCCGCAGCGCACAGAACCCGGGCGCGCCCCGGCACGACCGGTCATCGACGACAAACAGCCGCACCGCTACCTGCTGATGATCCGAGACCTCGGCTCGAAGCGTCAACCCGCCGTGTACATCACCATAGGATCGACGATCATCTTCCTCATCCTCTGCTGGCTACTCCACCGTCGCGATCGCTTCGTGAGGGAGAACGTCGCGGGTGAGTTGAATCCGGCGAAGGTCTAGAAAGGGTCGGCACCGTGGGGCAGTACCTCCCGATCATCGTCCTTCTGGTGCTGGCGATCCTCTTTGGTGCATTGAGCTTTCTCGCATCGACGCTCCTGGCCCCGAAGCGTCCGCACGCGGCGAAGGAAGCGCCCTACGAGTGCGGCATTGTCCCCGGTCGCGAACCACCCCAACGTTTCCCGGTCTCGTTCTACATCGTCGCGATGTTGTTCATCATGTTCGACATCGAAATCATCTTCGTGTACCCCTACGCGGTCGACCGTGAGTTTCTCGGTTCGTTCGCGTTCTTCGAAATGCTCGCGTTCAGCGCGGTCTTTTTCGTTGCATTCGTCTATGTCGTCGCTCGTGGCGCACTCGACTGGGGCCCGGTGCAGCGTGCCGGGCGCATCGATTCGTCGCTCGAGGGGGTCGTTTCGGCAAATCGCACCACGACGTCGACCATCCGTCGCGTCGGGGCAGAGGGTCGCATCGAAGAGGACCAGAAAAGTGCGGTGGCCTGATGGGAGTGCGTGACGTCCTCGACGAAGGCCTCGCGGGCCTGCAGCACAACTTCCTCACCGGTCGCATAGAAGACCTGGTGAACTGGTCGCGGTCGCGTTCGTCTTGGCCCGCCTCGTTCGGTCTCGCGTGTTGCGCAATCGAGATGATGGCGACGGGTGCTGCACACTACGACCTCGCGCGTTTCGGAATGGAGGTGTTCCGTGCGTCCCCGCGTCAGGCCGACATCATGATCGTCGCGGGTCGCGTCAGCCAGAAGATGGCCCCGGTTCTGCGTCAGGTCTACGACCAGATGATGGAACCCAAGTGGGTGATCTCAATGGGTGTCTGCGCATCGAGTGGCGGCATGTTCAACAACTACGCGATCGTGCAGGGTGTCGATCAGGTGGTGCCCGTCGACGTGTACGCACCGGGTTGCCCGCCAACGCCCGAGACACTCATCCACGCGATTGAAACTCTCCACCAACTCATCGAGGACGGTGAAATTCTGCGCCGCCGCAAGGAGACCGGTGCGGGTGCGAACGTCCACATCCACGAAATTCCATCCGGCTCGGTGAGCACGCCGGTGATACTCGGAAGCCGCTGAAGATGGACAACGACGCAACCGCGACCGAACACGCACCCGCACCGACCCGTTACGGTTGTCGGATCAGCGACTCGCGAGGGCAGGTCGTCATCCACCCGACCCGTGACACGTACATCGCCACACTCAAGGTGCTCGTCGACGACACGTTCGTATCGTGTACCGACCTCACCGCCGTCGACTACTCGGCATACGCTTCGCGTGTCGGCCGGCCGACCGAGCGTTTCGAAGTCGTGCTCAACCTCATTTCGCTCGAGCGTCGCGAGCGACTGCGTGTGCGAGTTGCCGTACCGGAATCCGACCCGACTCTGGACTCGGCTTTCGACCTGTATCCCGGTACCGAAGCAATGGAGCGCGAGGTGTACGACATGTTCGGAATCGAGTTCGTGGGCCACCCCGATCTCTCGCGCATCTTGATGCCCGAGGACTGGGTGGGTCACCCGTTGCGCAAGGACTACGCGATCGGGCGTATTCCGGTTCAGTTCAAGGGGAGTCCGTCGTGACCGACCTCATCACCGCGACACCCGGTGCGACCGCCGAGGGCAACCAGGAGATGCGTGCGCGCAGCGAGCTCACCGCGCGCGAGGTCATGCGAGAGGTCGGTGCGGTGCTGCGCATGACCGAGACGCAGGCCGCCACGCTCGCCACCGACAACGTCGACCCAACCGAGGTTTCCGAAGATCAATCGATGATCATCAACATGGGCCCGCAGCACCCGAGCACCCATGGAGTGCTGCGCCTCATGCTCGAGCTCCAAGGTGAGCGCGTTCTGCGTTGCAAGCCGATCATCGGCTATCTGCACACCGGAATGGAAAAGACGGGCGAGGATCTCACCTTCATGCAGGGCGGCACCAACGTCACCCGCATGGACTACCTGTCGCCGTTGAACAACGAACTTGTCTTCTCGATGGCCGTCGAGAAACTGCTCGGTATCGACGAAGACATTCCCGAGCGCGCGGTCTGGATGCGTATGTTGCTCTCGGAGCTCAACCGCATGAGCAGCCACTTGTTGTTCCTCGCCACGAACGGCATGGACATCGGGGCAGTGTCGATGATGATCTACGGCTGGCGCGAGCGCGAAGAGGTGTTGCGTTTCTTCCAGAAGGTCACCGGACTGCGCATGAACCACAATTTCATCCGGCCCGGTGGACTTGCCGCCGACCTGCCCGGTGGTTGGCGCGATGACGTACTCGACATCCTCGACCGTCTGCCCGATCGTCTGGCCGAATACGACGTCTTGATGACCGAACAGCCGATTTGGCGCGAGCGCCTGCAGGGTGTCGGTGTCATTACCGCCCAGGAAGCCGTCGCTCTCGGCGCGACCGGCCCGATCCTGCGCTCGACCGGGGTGGCATGGGACCTGCGTCGTGACATGCCCTACCTGCGCTACGACGACGTCGAATTCGACGTGATCGTCGGTTCGTACGGTGATGCGTTCGATCGCTACGCGATCCGTCTGAACGAGATACGCGAGTCAATGAGGATCGTGCGTCGGATCCTCGACCGCATGCCCTCGGGTGACTACCGCATCCAGGACAAGAAGGTGACGCCACCGCCTCGCGCACGTATTGACGAGTCGATGGAGGCACTCATCCACCACTTCAAGATCTTCACCGAGGGTTTCAAGGTGCCAGAGGGTGAGGTGTATGTCGCAATCGAAAGCCCGCGCGGTGAAATTGGCTGCTACATCGTGAGCGATGGCTCACCAAAGCCGTACCGAATCCACATGCGCGCCCCCTCGTTCGTCAACATCCAGTGTCTACCGCACATGATGCGCGACGGTCTGGTGGCCGACGCAGTCGCGGTCATTTCATCGGTCGATCCAGTTCTCGGTGAGGTCGACCGATGAGCCGACTCACTGATGCCAACGTTGCAATCGCGAACGAAATCGTTGCGCGCTACCCACGGCCGAAGTCGGCCTTGATCCCCCTGCTGCACATCTCCCAGGAACAGAACGGTTGGGTGACCGATGATGCGATGAAACACATCGCGGAACTGGTCGGCGTGACACCCGCAGAGGTGCTGGGCACGGCCTCGTTCTACGAGATGTTCAAGTTCGAGCCTGTCGGCAAGTACGTCATCAACATCTGTGGCACGATGTCATGCGCCCTCATGGGCGCAGAGGAATTGCTGCACCACGCCGAGCACCGTCTTGGCATCAAGGTCGGCGGCACGACGCCCGACGGTTTGTTCACGATCGAGCACGCCGAATGCCAGGCCGCCTGTACGGAGGCCCCGTGCCTGCAGGTGAATTACCGCTACCGCTTTCGCATGACGCCGTCGCAACTCGATGCACTCATCGACGACCTCGCGGCAGGGAATCTGGCAGAGGAGATTCCGCCGCACGGCACGCTCGCCCGCGTCCGCCAGCACATCCCCGCCGATCGTGCGGTGGGTGCCGCGCCACCGGAAACACCCGGGCAGGAACCGGTATGGATGAACGGAAAGGCTGCGTTGTGAGCGGTACGTACACGCATGCTCCAGGCTTCTACGCCGGCGACCGGCCCCGGATCGTCACGTCGCGGTTCGAATACGCCGACTCGCACACCATCGAGCGCTACCTCGCGACCGACGGTTACAAGGGACTGCGGGCCTCGCTTGCGCGTCCTGCCGCCGACGTACACGAAGAGGTCAAGAACGCAACCGTTCTGGGCCGCGGCGGTGCCGGATTCCCCGCCGGCACGAAGTGGGGGCTCATGCCCGCGGGAAGCTTCCCCCGTTATCTCGTGGTCAATGGTGACGAGAGCGAACCCGGCACGTACAAGGACCGCCTGCTCATGGAGCGCGATCCACACCAGTTGATCGAGGGTTGTCTCATTGCGTGTTACGCGGCCGGACTCACGCGCTGTTTCCTCTACATCCGCGGTGAAATGGTGACCGCGCAGGAGCGCGTCGCGGCGGCGTTGAACGAGGCGTACGCCGCGGGCTACGTGGGCCGCAACATTCTCGGGTCGAGCTTCTCGGTCGACATTGTTCTGCACTGGGGCGCGGGTGCCTATGTCGTGGGTGAAGAGACTGCACTGATCGAAAGCCTCGAGGGCAACCGCGGGATGCCGCGCCTCAAGCCCCCGTACTTCCCGGCCGCGATCGGTCTCTACGGTCAGCCGACGATCGTGAACAACGTCGAGACACTCGCGAACCTGCCGTGGCTCGCCCGCAACGGCGCCGAGGCCTACACCGCAATCGGAACCCAGACCTCGCCGGGAACCCGAATGGTTGCGGTGTCGGGCCACGTGAAGCGTCCCGGTGTGTACGAGATCGTCAACGGCACGACCACCTTCCGCGACCTTCTCTACGGCGATGAGTTCTGCCAGGGAATCCGCAACGGGAACAAGCTGAAGGCCTTCGTGCCGGGCGGTGGTTCTGCGCCGTGGTTCCTTCCCGATCAGCTCGACCTTCCCTTCGAGGCGAGCCAGGTCGGCCCCGCCGGCTCGATGCTCGGGTCGGGGGCAATCATGGTGATGGACGAGACAACCGACATCCCGCACGCAGCGCTCACCTTGACGCGTTTCTACGCACACGAATCGTGCGGCAAATGCACGCCGTGTCGAGAGGGCGGCACCTGGCTGGAACGGATTCTCACCCGGATCGTCGAGGGTGACGGGACCGATGCCGACCTCGAACAGTTGGTCGAAGTTGGAAAGTCGATTTGTCCGGGGGACTTCCCGCACGCCGCGAGTGAACGTCTAGGACTCGCCGCCGTGCCGTTCCCGTACAAGATGACCACGATCTGCTTCGTCGGACCATCGGCCTATGCGCCGGTGAACTCGGCTCTCACCTTGTTCCCCGAGGAGTTCGCGGCGCGCGTCACGAGACGTAATCGCATCCCCGTCACCGCCGTGGCCGGTGAGTGATGAGCACCACAGAATCAAACGTCGCGACGAACACCGAACAGAAAGTGGCAGTCGATCCGAACGCGGTGTCGATCAACCTGAACGGCCGTGACGTTGCGGCGCGCAGGGGGGAGTTCATCATCGCTGCCGCGGACCGGGCCGGTGATTTCATCCCGCGTTTTTGCTACCACCCACGCATGAAATCGGTCGGCATGTGCCGTCAATGCATCGTCGAAGTCGAAGGTCCGCGTGGTCCGATGATGGTCGTGTCGTGCATGACCCCGGTCGCCGAGGGCCAGGTCGTGCGCACCGAGACAGAACAGGTCAAGCGTGCACAGGAGGGCATGCTCGAACTGCTGCTCGCCAACCACCCGCTCGACTGTCCGGTCTGCGACAAGGGCGGCGAGTGCCCGCTCCAGGACCAGGCGTTCTCTCACGGCCCCGGTGAAAGCCGTTACGTCGAGGAAAAGCGCCACTACGAAAAGCCGATCGCGATCAGCGATCTTGTGTACCTCGACCGTGAACGCTGCATCCTGTGTGACCGTTGCACGCGCTTTGCCAGCGACGTCGCCGGCGATCCTCTGATTTCGTTCACACACCGCGGCAACAACACACAGGTACTGACGTTCCCCGACGAGCCCTTCGCCTCGTACTTCTCGGGCAATACCGTGCAGATCTGCCCCGTTGGCGCACTGACAGCCAAGCCATACCGCTTCAAGGCCCGCCCGTGGGACCTGGAAGAGACCGAGAGCACCTGCACCACATGTGCGGTTGGTTGCCGTGTATCCGTGCAGTCGAGCCGCGACCAGATAGTGCGTCTGCAGGGAATCGACAACCCCGATGAGCCCGGCAAGGGAACGCTCAACTGGGGTTGGTTGTGCGACCGTGGTCGTTTCAACTTCGAATCCATCGCCAGCGACGAGCGTCTGACGGTGCCGATGCTCAAGGGCGAGAACGGGCTTGCGCCGACGTCCTGGGCCAACGCCCTCGAAGTTGCCGCGCGAACGATCCGTCTCGCCGTGTCGTCGCGCGGTGCCGACGGCGTTGCGATCCTCGGTGGCGCACGTCTTGCGAACGAAGACGTTCGTGCCTGGGCGATGCTCGCCGATGCAGTGGGCATCACGATGCGTGACCCCCAAATCGACGACGGCCTGCCGGCGGCGGTGTTCGAACTTCCGCAGGCAACCATCGAAGATGCGGCATCCGCCTCGACGATCGTGCTGCTCGCACCCGACCTGAAGGAAGAACTGCCCGTTCTGCATCTGCGTCTGCGCGATGCCGCAACGAGGCGTGGCGCACGAATCATCGAGATCGCCCCAAAGGCGTCGGGTCTGACCCGAGAGGCGTGGAAGTTCGTGCCCTACGAACCCGGTAAGCAGGTTGCCGCGGTACGGGCCGCCCTCGCCGACGCATCCATCGCCGCGCAGTTGGCGGATGGAAACGTGGTCGTCGTCCTGGGCCGGGCGAATCTCGCCGAGTCGGCGGACTTCACGCTGCAGGCCTACAACGCACTCGCTGCTGCCGTACCGGGCGTGCGTGTGCTCCCGGCACTGCGCCGAGGCAACGTGCGCGGCGCCCTCGAACACGGGCTTGCACCGGCCGCGGGCGATGCCCGCGACATTTTGCGTGCTGCTGCCGATGGCCGTGTCGAGTGTCTGGTTCTCCTCGGTGCAGATCCGCTGAGCGACGCACCGGATGCCGACCTCGCTCGACGTGCCCTCGCATCGGCTCGCAGCGTCATCGCTCTCGACACATTCCCCACAGCATCGTCGGTGCTCGCCGACGTGCTTCTGCCGGTCGCGGCCTACGCCGAGCGCACGGGCAGCGTCACGAACATCGAGGGAACGATTAGTTGCCTGTCGCAGCGCGTCACTGCACGCGGCACCAGCCGACCCGACTGGATGATTGCGATCGAGATCGCCGAGCGCCTCGGCCACGACCTCGGAGTCGCTTCCCTCACCGACTTGGCGGCACGGCACGCCCAGGTGGCGGGCAGGACCTCCCTCGAGACCCGCAACCTGGTCGCACCCGACCGCAACGCGTACGACCTGCGCCTGGTCGTTTCGCGCCGTATGTACGACCGTGCGGTCGGCACCGCGGCGAGCCGTTCGCTCGCCAACCTCGGCGCGGGTGCGGCAGTACACCTGAACCCGCGAGACATCGAGACCATCGGAACCGCAGCGGGCCGCGAGGTTCGCGTTTCTACCTCGCGCACGTCGGTCGTTCTGCCCGTACGCGCCGATGTGACCGTCACGAAGGGCACTGCTTGGGTTCCGTTCAACCAGGTCGGGGCCGACATCCGCGAACTCATCGATTGTGACCAACCAGTGAACGACGTGCGAGTGGAAAACCTGACGTGAGCGCCGTGTCGTTTCTGGCGATCGATCCTCTGCTCGAGGGCGATTTCCTGTGGACGCCACTCCTCATCGTGCTCGTGAAGGTGCTCGTCGTCTTCGTCGTCGGCCTGGTGGCGACGATGTTGATGGTGTGGTTCGAGCGCAAGGCGATCGCGGGCATGCAGAACCGCGTCGGGCCGAACAAGGCCGGCCCCTTCGGTTTGTTGCAGACGCTCGCCGACGGCATCAAATTGTTCTTCAAGGAAGACCTGCTGCCCGAGCGTGCCGACAAGTTCGTCTTCCGTTTGGCCCCTTACCTGTCGTTCGTCCCCGCGTTCCTCGCCTTTGCAATCATTCCGCTGGGTGGCGACTTCCGCGATGGCAATGGTGGCTTAGTGACGTGGTTCGGCCAAACCACACGTGTCCAGTTGGCCGACCCACCCGTGGGTGTGCTCTTTGCTCTCGCGATTTCGTCGATTGCCGTGTACGGCATCATGCTCGCCGGCTGGTCGAGCGGCTCGAAGTATCCGCTGCTCGGCTCGGTCCGTGCCTCGGCGCAAATGGTCAGTTACGAAGCATCGCTTGGTCTTTCGCTCGCCGCCGTGATCCTGGTGTGCGGAACGTTGTCCACGAGCGGCATTGTCAACGCCCAGTCGTCGCTCGGCTCCTGGAACCTCGTTGCGACGGGCGTCGTTCCCTTCCTCATATTTCTCGTTTCCGCAACGGCTGAACTGAATCGCCCACCCTTCGACCTCGTCGAGGCCGAACAAGAACTCGTGGGCGGCTTCAACACCGAGTATTCGTCGATCCGCTTCGCCTTGTTCTTCCTCGCAGAGTTCATGAACACGATCACGATGTCGGCGCTCATCGTCACCCTCTTCTTCGGGGGCCCCCAGCCGATCACAATCGGTGGCACGTCCCTCGACATTCCGCTCGTTCCGAACGGTCTCGAGGGAACCGTCTGGCTGCTGCTGAAGGTGCTCGTGTTCCTCTACATATACGTTTGGTTCCGTGGCACCCTTCCGCGATTCCGTTACGACCAGCTCATGGACCTCGGCTGGAAGTTCCTCATCCCCGCATCGCTCGGTTGGTTCATGCTCCTCGCCGGGCAACGTCTTGCGGACGACCGCGAATGGGACCAGTGGATCGTCATGCCGCTGTCGCTCGCGGTCATCACTCTCGCATTTGCCATGATGCAACTTGCGTTCCGCGCAAGTGATCGAAACCGTGAAGCCGAAGGGGTGCAGTTTTAGATGGGTTATCTGGGGGGGTTTCTTGTCACCGTGCGCCAGCACGGCAAGCGAAATCGTGTGACCACCGAATACTCGGGCGGCCGCATGTTCCGTCGCGGCAAAAAGGAGTCGCACGACGAGAAGGTCGAAAAGCCCGAGCGTCTGCACGGCCGCCACGTCCTCAATCGCTACGAAGACGGCATGGAAAAATGCATAGGTTGCGAGCTCTGCGCCGGCGTGTGCCCCGCAAAGTGCATCTACGTGCGCGGCAAGGACAACGATCCGGCCAACCCGACGTCGCCCGGTGAGCGTTTCGGATTCGTCTACGAGATCAACTATCTGCGTTGCATTCACTGTGACATGTGCGTCGAGGCGTGTCCGACCGAGGCGATCACCGAAACAAAGTTGTTCGAGTTCTCCTTCACCAACCGCCGTGATGCGATCTACACCAAGTCGGAACTACTCGTGGATGACGCGGGCAAGCCCCAGCATTTGCCGTGGGAGGACTGGCGTCCGGGTGAAGATCTCCACACCTCTGGTTGGATGCGCGCAACGTCACCCAGCGGTGACGCCGATTTCGAGGGTGTCGTGTCATGGAGCGGTGAACTCGGATACGGAGTGCGTGCGGCAGAGGCCGACCAGGCCGAGGCGGACCGCCGCTAGATGGATCTGTTCGTTTTCGTCTGTGCCGCCATCATGGTCTTGGTCGGCGCACTGGGTGTCGTGCTGCGGTCGAACCCGGTGCATGCCGCACTCAGCATGATCCTCACACTCTTTGGTGTCGCGGTGCTCTTCGTTGCGCGCGAGGCGAACTTCCTAGCCGCCGTGCAGGTCATCGTGTACGCGGGTGCGATCGTCGTGTTGTTCCTCTTCGTGATCATGCTTCTCGGCGTCGATCGTGCCGAAGACCTGCGCGCCGAGCCTCTCGGCAACATTCAGCGTCCGTTGGCTCTCGTGCTCGGTGTCGGCATGTTTGCCGTTCTCGCGGGCGCAATCGTGCGCTCGCGGGAGTCGCTGCGTTTCAGGGGTGAGGGCGTGGATACCGCGACCCTCGAAGACGCCGATGGCAACATCCGCCAGATTGCGCGCTCGATCTTCGGTGATTACGTCGTTGCTTTCGAACTCACCTCGGTGTTGCTGATCGTTGCGGTCGTCGGCACGGTGGTACTCGCGCGCCGGCGGAAGTCCGAGAGGACCCCGTCGTGATGGCCGCCGCGGTGGTCCCCACCACCACGTGGTATCTCATTCTCGCAGCCGCTCTCTTCGCGATCGGCATGACCGGGGTCCTCGTGCGCCGCAATCCACTCATCATGTTCATGTGTATCGAGCTCATGTTGAACGCGGTGAACCTGACGTTCGTAGCGCTCGCCACCGAACTCACCGACATAAACGGCCAGACGGCCGTTTTCTTCGTGCTCGTTGTCGCCGCTGCCGAGGTCGTGGTCGGTCTGGGCATCATCGTTTCCATCATGCGCCGGCGCCAACAGGCGACGGCCGACGACCTCGCGGCACTGAAGGGTTGATCCGGTGCTCGACGTCGTGTGGTTGATCCCTGCCCTGCCACTTGCTGGGTTCCTGCTGCTCGTGCTCTTCGGCCGGCGTCTCAACGAACCGAGGGCCGGCTACCTCGCGGCCGCCACGTGCGGAGGTGCATTCGTCGTCACCGTGCTCGCGTTCTTCGACATGTTGTCGAAGAGCGGGCAACAGCGATCCCACGTCGTCGAGGTCTTTTCGTGGATTCCGGTCGGTTCACTCGAAGTGAAGATGGCCTTCCTCGCCGACCCGCTGTCGATCACGATGGCGCTGTTCGTCACCGGCATCGGCACCCTGATCCACCTCTATGCCGTGGGGTACATGCACGGTGACCCCAAGTTCTCGAAATTCTTCATCTACCTCAACCTCTTCGCCTTCTCGATGCTGATGCTGGTCCTCGGCGAGAACCTGCTGGTCACCTTCCTGGGCTGGGAGGGAGTCGGTACGTGCTCGTACTTCCTCATCTCCTTCTGGCACACGCGTGAGAGTGCGGCGACGGCGGGCAAGAAGGCCTTCGTCACCAACCGTGTCGGTGACTGGGGCGTCATGACGGCGATGTTCCTCGCCTTTGCCTCGGTGGGCACGCTGTCGTACAAGGGCATCAATGATGCCGCGATTGGCGGCTCGCTCAGCCACGTCACGGCAACCGCGATTGCCCTCATGCTCTTCATCGGGGCCTGCGGCAAGAGCGCGCAGTTGCCCCTCTACATCTGGCTTCCCGACGCGATGGAAGGCCCGACACCGGTGTCAGCACTCATCCATGCGGCCACGATGGTGACTGCGGGGGTGTTCCTGATGACTCGCATGAACCCGGTCATCCACGAGGCGTACACGTGGGCACCGATGATCATCGCGGTGGTGGGTGCGGCAACCGCACTGTTCGCGGCAACCATCGCCGTCGCCCAGAACGACGTCAAGAAGGTACTGGCATATTCCACCGTGTCGCAGCTCGGTTACATGTTCCTTGCGGTTGGTTCGGGCGCCTACATCGCAGCGATCTTCCACATGATCACGCACGCCTTCTTCAAGGCGCTTCTCTTCCTCGGGTCGGGTTCCGTCATCCACGGTATGCACCACGAACAGGACATGCGCCGCATGGGTGCGTTGCGCAAGTTGATGCCCGTCACCGCGGTGACGTTCATCGTCGGTTGGCTCGCGATTGCGGGCGTCCCGCCGTTCGCAGGCTTCTGGTCAAAGGACGAGATTCTTCTCTACGTGTACGCGAACAACCGTGGTCTGTACGTCGTCGGACTCGTCACCGCCTTGCTCACCGCTTATTACATGACGCGCCAGGTGATCATGGTGTTCTTCGGTGAAGCGCGCTGGAACGACCACAGCGAGGAACACGGTGCACACGGCGACTTCAAGCCGCATGAAAGCCCACGCATCATGTTGTTGCCGCTCGTCGTTCTCGCCGGCCTGTCGATCGTCGGTGGTGCGCTGCAATTACCGTTCACGAAGGACCTGCACTTCCTCGAGAAGTGGCTCGAGCCGGTGGTGGAACACGGCGAGGCGTACATCAAAGGTTCGTGGGCCTATGACAACAAGTACCTGCTGATGGGCGTGGCGATCGTCGTCGCCGTCGCGGGTATCGTCGTCGCCGTCGGTGTCTACGACAAGAAGAAACTCAAGGCCGTCGAGCCCGAGATCCTCGCCAATGGCTGGTTCTACGACCGTCTCGTCTCGAACTTCATGGGTGGGCCCGGTCGACGCGCCTTTGATGCCGTTGCGTGGGCCGACGCGAATGTCGTCGATGGCGCGGTCCGCGGAACGGGCGTCGCCGTTCGTTCGACGAGCGGCATCGTGCGCAAACTACAGAGCGGGTTCGTCCGTGCATATGCCGCCGTCATCGCTCTCGCGGTTCTCCTGATGCTCGTTTGGTTCGTCTACAGGGGGATCGCGTGATGTTCGCCGCCCAAGCCGCGGGTGGCTCGGCCCTGTCGTTCCCGATCCTCACCACTCTCGTGTTGGTGCCCGCCCTCGGTGGAATCCTCACGATTCTCACGAGCAACCGTCGACCCGAGTCGACGAAGTTCGTTGCACTCGTTGCCAGCACCGTCACTGCGGGGCTCAGCATCTGGCTGCTGTCATCGTTCGAAACCGCCGACGCCGGATTCCAGTTCGTGTCGCAGCATCCCTGGATTCGCGATTGGGGCATTGGTTGGCATGTCGGGGTCGACGGAATTTCGCTGTTCCTCGTCGTGTTGACCGGATTGCTCTTCCCACTCGTCATTGCCGGCATCGATCCGCACCACGACCACAAGCGTTATCTCGGGTGGATGCTCGTCCTCGAGGCCGGTGTCATGGGTAGTTTCATCAGCCTCGACCTCTTTCTCTTCTTCCTGTTCTTCGAGATCGTCCTCGTCCCGATGTATTTCCTCATCGGCGGCTGGGGATACGACCAGCGCGTGTACGCGGCGACGAAGTTCTTCCTCTACACGATGTTCGGATCGGCGTTCATGCTGGTTGGCATCGTTGCAACGGCAGTGCTCGCCAAGAACAGCCTCGGCTACGTCACCTTCGATCTGGTGCAACTCGCCGAGGGTGCCGAGTTCGCCGCATCCAGCGGACGTTGGTTGTTCATGGCCTTCGCGATTGCCTTTGCGGTGAAGGTCCCGCTCTTTCCGTTGCACACCTGGTTGCCCGACGCCCACACGCAGGCACCCACCGGGGGGTCGGTGATCCTCGCCGGCGTGTTGTTGAAGCTCGGTACCTACGGATTCCTGCGGTTCGGTCTCTACCTCTTCCCCGAGGCATCGGTGTGGGTGCGACCGTTGTTCCTCACTCTGGCGGTGATCGGCATTCTGTGGGGCGCCATCGCCGCCACCATGCAAAAGGATCTCAAGCGTCTGGTCGCCTACTCGTCGGTGGCGCACCTGGGTTTCATCGTCCTTGGCACCTTCGCCTTCACGTCGCAGGCCCTCACCGGCAGTGTCATGCAGATGGTGAACCACGGCATCTCCACGGGCGCGCTCTTCCTCCTCGTCGGCATGATCTACGAACGCCGTCAGACCCGCGAGATCTCGCAACTGACCGGCCTGCAAGCGGTGGCACCGATTTTTGCCGCTGCATTCATGGTCGTCATGCTGTCATCGATCGGTGTGCCCGGTCTCAACGGCTTCGTCGGCGAATTCCTCATCCTCATCGGATCCTTCGGCAACGCCCGCTGGTGGGTCGTCATCGGTGCAACCGGTGTCATTCTCGCCGCGCTGTACCTGTTGTGGGCATACCAGCGTGTCTTCCACGGCGAACCCGACGAGGACAACAAGTCCTTCGCGGAGCTTCGCCCGCGTGAGGGCATCTTGTTGCTTTCTTTCATCGCACCGATCATCCTCATGGGTGTCTTTCCCAAACCGATGCTCGAGCGAATCGAACCCAGTGTGAAGGCGCTCGTGGCTCATGTCGAGACGAATGTCGGTCGCGGTTTCGAATTCGAGAAGAAGGACATCGCCCCGGTCGTGCATTCCGGCACGAACCCGTCCGAAACCGAAAACAAGGACGACGAGGGGCACGGGGGCTGACGATGTTCGCTGCTGAAACCCTCACCGGTCCCTCGATTCCGTGGTTCACCCTGAGCCCGCTGCTCGCGCTTCTCATCGGGGCGTGTGTGCTCATGCTCGGAGGATCGCTGTTGCCGCAGTGGCCGCGTGGCCTCTACGGAATCGTCACCGCTTTGAGCGCTGCAACGTCGATCGTCTTGTGTTTCTTCCTGTGGGACAACCTGAGCGACGGTCGACCCGAGACGATCATCGGCGACGCCCTCGCCTTCGACCACTTCGCGGTTCTGGGAACCATCTCCATATGTGTTGCGGTGCTGCTCGCGAGCCTCACGACGAGTGATTACCTCGTGCGCGAGGGTGAGGACGGTCCCGAACTGTTCGTGCTTTATCTCTCCGCGGCCATCGGCGGCATCGTGATGGTCGCCGCACAGGACCTCATCGTGTTGTTCCTCGGTCTCGAGACGCTCAGCCTCGCCCTGTACGTCCTCGCCGCGAGCAACAGACGTCGCGAAGAAAGCCAGGAGGCCGGTCTCAAGTACTTCATCCTCGGCGGATTCTCCTCGGCGTTCTTCCTCTACGGCATCGCGCTCATCTACGGCGCGACCAAACACACCAACCTCGGCCGCATCATGGAGACGCTGTCGAGCCAGCAGGCGTTCCCGCGCAACGACGTGTTGCTGCTCGCCGGCGTCGGTTTGCTCCTCGTCGGTCTCGCCTTCAAGGTCGCTGCGGTGCCCTTTCAGGTCTGGACACCCGACGTCTACCAGGGAGCACCGACACCCGTCACGTCTTTCATGGCGTCGGCCGGCAAGACGGCTGCATTCGCGGCGCTGTTGCGCGTGAGCGTGACCGCACTCGAAAGTCGTGTCGACGACTGGCGGCCGGTCGTGTGGGTGCTCGCAGTTCTCAGCCTCGTCGTTGGTTCGGTGCTGGCGGTGACGCAAACCAACGTCAAGCGCATGCTCGCGTACTCGTCAATCAGCCACGCCGGCTTCATTCTTCTCGGTGTCGAAGCCGCATCACACACGGGGTCGGCGAGCGCCGCCGATGGCATCGCATCGGCGATGACCTACCTGCTTCTCTACACCGTCCTCGTCATCGGAACCTTCACCATCGTCGGTCTCGTCGCGGGCAGGGGAGACAGTGCTTCGAACCTCACCGATTTCCGCGGACTCGGTCGGCGTCGTCCTGCTCTGGCACTCGCCCTCACCGTGTTCCTCCTTGCACAGGCCGGCATGCCGTTGACCTCGGGATTCGTCGCCAAGTTCGGTGTCATCCGAGCCGCGGTCGAAACAAGCAGCTATGCGATCGCGATCATCGCCATGCTCGCGTCGGTGATCGGTGCGTTTCTGTACCTACGGATCATGGTCAGCGCGTGGATGGAAGATGCCGAGGGCCAGGACGCGGCACCACCGGTTCCCTTCCTCTCGGGTCTGGCGGTGACGGCGGCCGTTGCCTTCACCCTCGTGGTTGGTATCGTCCCGGGCTGGTTGCTCGACGCGACACGTCAAGTGATCACACTCGCCGGCCGCTGATTCAGCGTTCGAGTTCCTCGACTTCGTAACCCGCGCCACGCGCGGCATCGACAACGATGTCGGCGTGTTCCGGGCCTCGTGTCTCGAGAACGATCTGTACACCGGTCTCCCGCACGTGCAGATCGACACCCTCGCGAACGTGCTCGACCTCGATCAGATTTGCACCCTGGTCGGCCAGCAGCGTGAGAAGGTTCGCAAGTCCGCCCGGACGGTCGGGAATGCGCGCGAAGAGAAGCAAGCGACGTCCGGCCTGCGTTTCGTGGCGGCGAACGAGCCCGGGCAACAGACCAAGGTCGACGTTTCCACCCGACAACACGACGCAGGTGACACCGTCGGGCGCGGGGCGCACGAGGCCGCGCATCAGTGCCGAGGCACCGACTGCACCGCCACCTTCGACGAGCAACTTGCCGCGCTCCATCAGCAGGATCATCGCGTCGGCGACATCGTCCTCTTCGACAACGACGACGTCATCGACGAACGCCTCGATGATCGGACGCGTCACCACGCCGGGCTTCTTCACCGCGATGCCATCCGCGAGTGTGACGACCGGACCATCGGGCGCGGGCAGGTGTGCGTAAGGTGCGCACGCCGAGACCTGCACGCCGATCACCCTGATACCCGGGTCGTGTTGTTTGAGCGCGATCGCCGCACCGCCCGTGAGACCACCACCGCCGAGTGGAATGACGACCGTGCGCAAATCAGGGATGTCCTCGACCAGTTCGAGACCCAGGGTTGCCTGCCCCGCGACAACCGCGGGATCGTCGTAGGGATGGCAGAAATTCATGCCGGTGGAGGCCGCACGTTCCTGGGCGAGTGCCACCGCATTGTCGAGTGAATCACCGCCCTCTGAGATCGTCGCCCCGTAGGAACGGCATGCGGCGATCTTCGAAAGTGAGGCCCCGGCCGGAACAAAAATCTCGCAGGCGACACCATTCACATGCGCGGCGAAGGCAAGGGCCTGAGCGTGGTTCCCCGCGCTACCCGCAACGACGCCCGCGGAGGCGACCGTACCGAGCGAGGCCAGCTTGTTCATCGCCCCGCGGATCTTGAAGGAACCCGTGCGTTGAAGGTTCTCGGCCTTCAACAAGATGCTGCCCCCGCAGCGGGCAGTCAGCGCAGCGGACTCGGTGATCGGGGTCCGCTTGACGTAGGCGGCGCCGGCCGCGCGCGCGGCAAGGATCTCGTCACGAGTTATTGGTGCCGTGCCCATCCGGAATTACCGTATCCCTGTGCGTGCAATCATCATCGCCAACGACGGCGACGCCGACGGTGGAGAGGTTGCGATGCGCTTTGTCCAACACGGATGGTCGTTCGAAACCTGGATCCGCGAGGAGGCCGCGGGGTGGGAGGATCTGCCCGACGACGTCGGCCTCGTTGTGCCCCTCGGCTCTGACTGGTCGGTCTATTGGGATGATGTTGCGTCCTTCGTTGCCGCCGAAGCAGCCCTGTTGCGGTTGGCCCATGGCCGGGGGGTGCCGATTTTCGGCATCTGTTTCGGTGGCCAGATGCTCGCCGCCGCCCTCGGCGGGCGGGTCGAGCGGGCCGCGCAACCCGAGATCGGCTGGTTTTCGGTGGCCGCGACCCCCGAAATGAGCCCCGTTCTGGCGCAAAACCCCTGGTTTTTGTGGCATTACGACCTGTTTTCGCCTCCGCCAACCGCAGCGGTGATGGGTACGGGCGACCAGGGTGCCCAGGCCTTTGTGCTCGGGCGCAGCCTAGGGCTTCAGTTCCACCCCGAGGTCACCCCGGCAATCGTCGAATGCTGGTCGGCCGGCCCGGGTGCGGCGGAACTGGCCCGAGTGGGTGTCGACCCCGTGGCACTCATCGACGCGACCCGTTCACATGCGCACGTATCGGCGCTCGCCGCGCACCGCCTCGTTGATTGGTTCATCGATCACATGATGCCGGTGCGCTGACCTCCGCACCGCGCATCGTCACACCCGACAACCTTGCGCCTGTTTCTGTCCCGGCGCTGGGTGGGTAGTAGGTTCGCATGCGATGTCCCCCTTCCTGCGGTCATACCTCACGGTCGTGTGGTTCGGGCTCGCGGCCTTTCTTCTCGGCGGCCTGCTGCTCTGGCTGGCGTCCTTGCTGCGACCCGTCAAGCCCAATCCCGAGAAGGTTCTCGCCTACGAAAGCGGCGTCAACCCGGTCGGCGAGGGATGGTCGCAGAGCCAGATCCGCTACTACGTATTTGCGCTTCTCTTCGTCGTTTTCGACGTCGAGGCGGTGTTCCTCTTTCCGTGGGCGACGCAACTCGAGCGGTACGGGTCGTTCGGTCTGATCGAAATGGGCGTGTTCGTCGCGGTGCTGCTGCTCGGCCTCGTCTATGCCTGGCGCAAGGGGGTCCTGCGCTGGGTCTGATCCGCGCGGGACACACAAGGTTCGAGAGGAACGGATACTCATGGGACTCGTAGATCGGGGGCGACTGCCCAAATCTCTGAATTCACTGTTCAATCTCGGGCGCTCGTATTCGCTGTGGGTGTACCAGTGGGGCCTCGCATGCTGCGCCATCGAAATGGGTGCCGCTTTTGGCTCTCCGCGCTACGACGTGATGCGTCTGGGTGTCATTCCGTTGCCCGCGAGTCCCCGACAGGCTGACCTCGTCGTGATCTCGGGAACGGTGACCGACAAGATGGCCCCGGCGGTCAAGCGTCTCTATGAACAGATGCCCGAGCCGAAGTACGTGATATCGATGGGCAGTTGCGCGAACTGTGGTGGCCCGTACTGGGACAGCTACTCGGTGACGAAGGGTGTCGACCAAATCATTCCCGTCGACGTGTACGTGCCGGGTTGTCCGCCGCGACCCGAGGCGTTGCTCGAGGGCATCGTCCTCCTGCAGCAGCACATCAAGAACGAGGACATGGGAGCGCGTTGGCGCGGTGAGGGCACCGTCTCACTGGCTGCCTCGGCCGAAGCCGAGCGGAAGGGAGAACCCGTTGTCGTCACTCGCTGAAATCACCGTGGCCCTCGGTGACGCCGTCGAGGACTCGTTCGAAAAAGGATCCGACGACGACGTCGATACGTGGGTTCGCGTCAAGACCTCCGCATGGCGTGACGCGGCGAGCACGCTGCGTGAAAAGCTCGACTACGACTACTTCTGTTTTCTTTCGGCGATCGACTGGTTGCCGTCGCCGTACGGCCGTGGCGAGGAAGACCCGACGGCCGAACGCGCGGCGATCGACTCGACGATCCGCCAGGGCTACACCGGCGGCGCGACACGCATGCAGGTCTTCGCGCGTCTGGTGAACCATCGCACGCACCACGGCGTCACGTTGAAGGCCGACGTGCCCGACGACTCGCTGACGATCGACTCGTGGGTGGGTGTGTTTGCCGGCGCGAACTGGCACGAGCGCGAAACCCACGAGATGTTCGGCATCTCCTTTGCCGGCCACCCCGACCTGCGCAACATGTATCTGCCCACCGATTTCGAGGGTCATCCTCTGCGCAAGGATTTTCCGTTGCTCGCGCGCATCGTGAAACCCTGGCCGGGAATCGTCGATGTCGAACCGCTGCCCGGTGGCAGTGACGAAGAGGGAGAAGCCGAATGACGATGTTGGGTGACCGCCAGCAACTCGCGTACATCGCGTCGCAGGCCGCCGACGCACGCGTGAACGTCGAGCTTGAGACCGAGGGCATGACCCTCAACATCGGGCCGCAGCATCCCGCGACGCACGGCACGCTGCGCATCATCGCCCGCCTCGACGGTGAGCAGGTCGTGTGGGCCGAACCGTCGTGCGGCTACATGCACCGTGGCTACGAAAAGCTCGCCGAGGTGCGCACGTTCCCGCAGGTCACCGCGCTGGTGAATCGCATCGACTGGTTGGGAAGTTTCGCCAACGAGGTGCCGTTCATCCTCGCTGCTGAGGAATTGATGGGCATCGAGGCGCCCCCGCGTGCGCAGTGGATCCGTACGATCCTCTTCGAACTTTCCCGGATCGCCAACGTGTCGCTGTTCCTCGGCGACCTCGGCGTGCAGTTGGGCGCGATCACGCCTGTGTTCTTCGCGTTCCGCGACCGCGAGTACGTGTTGAATCTGATCGAAGGCGCGACCGGTGGTCGGTTCCACCCGAACTTCGACCGCATCGGCGGCCTGAAGGACGACCTTCCCGCGGGCTTCATCGACGAGACACGGGTGGTGATGCGCAAAATGCGCAAGTTCTGCGACGAAATCGAGGGTCTCCTCTTTGGCAACGAAATCTTCGAGGCCCGTACCCGTGGGATCGGTGTCATCCCGCGCGACCTTGCGCTGCAGTACGGACTCTCGGGCGCGAACCTGCGCGGCAGCGGTGTCGACTGGGACCTGCGTCGTGACCAGAAGTTGCCGATGGCCTGGGACAAGGTCGACTGGAAGGTGTGGACGCATCCTGATGGTGACTCGTACGCACGATGCTGGATTCGACTCCAAGAAGTACGCGAGTCGACGCTCATCGTCGAGAAGTTGCTCGATTCGTTGCCGTCCGGCCCGGTCATGGCCAAGGTCCCGCGCATCATCAAGGTGCCCGAGGGCGAGGCCTGGGTGTCGACGGAGAACCCACTCGGCGAGATGGGTTACTACGTCGTCTCGAAGGGTGAGCTCGGGCCGTTCCGTGTGAAGATTCGCTCGGCAAGTTTCAACAACATCTCGATCGTGCCGTGGCTGCTCAAGGGCGTCTACGTGCCCGACATCATCACGATTCTCGCGTCGCTTTACTTCATTCTCGGGGACATCGACCGCTGATGTTGGGTTTGATCGCCGATGTTTCCTACTGGACGCAGTCACTGTTGCGTGTGTTCGGTGGGATCGTCGCAATTCTTCTGCCGGCGGGGACCATCGTCTACGTCTTCCTCTTCAAGATGATGTCGTTCATGCAGAGTCGGCTCGGACCGATGGAGGCCGGTCCGTTCGGTTCGTTGCAGCTGTTCGCCGAGGTGGGGAAGTGGCTGCAAAAGGAAGACCTGTATCCCGAACGCGCCGACAGGTTCATCTTCAAGATGGCGCCGCTCATCGTGTTGTCGAGCACCTTTCTTCTCGTGGCCGTCGTGCCCTTCGGCCCCGATGCGTGGTTCACCAATTTCGAGGCGGGTGTCTTCTATGCGCTCGCAGTCTCGTCGGTTTCGGTACTCGGTATTCTCATCGCCGGTTGGGCGAGTGCCAACAAGTACTCGCTTCTCGGTGGTCTGCGTGCGGCTGGCCAACTCATCGCGTACGAACTGCCGATGGTGCTCGCCGTCGTCGGGGTCGTCATCCAGGCCGGCACGATGAACCTGCAACAGATCGTCGTGGCGCAGAACACCGGCTCAATTTTCGGCTGGGCCGGCCTGGGCAACCCGTACATCCTCACGCAGTGCGTCGGATTCGTCATCTTCATGATCGCCGTGCAGGCCGAACTGACCCAGGCACCATTCGACATGCCGATAGCCGAATCCGAACTCGTGTCGGGTTACATGACCGAGTACTCGGGTTTCCGATTCCTGATCTTCTTCATCGGTGAATTCGCGACGGCCGGGGTGTTCGCTTTCATCGCCTCGGTTCTCTTCCTCGGCGGCTGGGGTGTGCCGTTCTCGTGGTTCGGTTGGACCAGCATCGACAGCATCGACAACTGGATGAACGTCGTTGGTCCGCTGATCATGTTCACCAAGATGATGCTCCTCGTCTTCGTCATCATGTGGGTGCGCTTCAGCTACCCGCGTTTCCGCGAGGACCAACTGCAGCGCTTCGCGTGGAAATCCCTCATTCCCCTGTCTCTCGTCAACATCATGGCGACATCGGTCCTCAAGGTGGCGTTCTGATGGCGAAGGTTCCCGGCCTGCTGAAGGGTCTTGGTGTCACGCTGGGCACGATGGTGGAAACCATCACCAAGGGCGCGAACACCGTGCAGTACCCGCACGAAAAGGAAACACCACCGATCCGTTCGCGTGGCGTCATCGCACTCCACGAGGGCAACTGCACATCGTGCATGCTGTGCGCCCGTTCGTGTCCCGACTGGTGCATCTACATCGAGGGTCACAAGGAACTCGCTCCGCCGCGCCGCGCGGGTGGCAAGCCGCGTCAGGTGAACAAACTCGACCGTTTCGACATCGACTATGCGCTATGCATGTACTGCGGCATCTGCGTCGAAGTGTGTCCCTTCGACGCGCTCTTCTGGAGCCCCGAGTACGAGTACTCCGAGCCGCGCATCGCCGACCTTCTCCACGACAAGGCGAAGCTGGGCGAATGGATGGAAACCGTTCCCGAGGCACCCGAGCTCGAAGCCGGCGCGGAAAAAAAGAGCAAGAAGTAGATGGTTGCCCAAAACATCGCCTTCGGCATTGTCGCGGCGGTCATGGTGTGGGGTGCCCTGCGTGTCGTCACGGTGAACAACGTGGTGCATGCGGCACTCTGGCTGGTGCTCGTGCTTGCCGGAGCGGCGGCCCAGTACGTGATCCTTGCGGCTGAGTTCGTCGCAATCACCCAGGTACTGGTGTACATCGGAGCGGTGATGGTGCTGTTCCTCTTCGGAACGATGCTCACCCGTGCCCGCATCGGAGCCGAACGGGAACTCAACAACAAGTCGTGGTGGCTCGGTGTCCCCTCCTCGGTACTGCTTCTGGGTGTGATCACGCTCGCACTCGTCTCGGGTTTCGGCGACGAGGAGCTGCCCAAGGATGCGGCCGTGGTTTCGACACAGGAAATCTCGGATCTGATCTTCGGGCCGTACCTGTTGCCGTTCTGGGCGCTCTCCTTCGTCCTGCTTGTCGCCGTGATCGGTGCGATCGTTCTCGCGAGGAAGGACTGACCGGTGCTCGTCAACCAGTTCCTCATCCTTGCCGCCGTACTCTTTTGCATCGGTGTCTATGGCGTGATCGCCCGCCGCAACGCGGTCATGGTGCTGATGTCCATCGAGTTGATCCTCAACTCCGTCAACCTCAACCTCATCGCGTTCGCACTCCGCAATGGCAGCGCCGACGGCCATGTGTTCGCGCTCTACATCATCGCGGTGGCCGCGGCTGAGGTCGGTGTCGGCTTGGCACTCGTTCTCCTCGTCTACCGCAACCGCAAGTCGATCGGCCTCGAGGAGCTCTCGGAGATGAAGGGCTGATCATGTTCGCCGCCCCCCAAGCCGCTGCCGAAACCGCCGCCGTCGCCCTCAAGTCGGGTTGGTTCCTCGACAACGCCTGGATCATTCCGGTCATCCCTGCGGTTGCCTTCGCGCTGATCATCCTGTTCGGCAAGAAGCTGCCGATGAAGGGCAGCGAACTTGGTGTCTTGTCGATGGTCGCCTCGCTCGTGCTCGCCGGTGGTGCCGCCTTCCAGTGGATCGACCGCGTCAACTCCGCGTCCGAGGGCCAGTACATCGAGCCCGTCATCCGCACTTGGAACTGGTGGCAGAGCGGTGGAATCGACCTGTCGATCGGCCAACACATGGATGGTCTGTCGCTGACGGTGCTCGTCGTCGTCGCTTTCATCTCGACACTGGTTCAGGTCTATTCGCTCGAGTACCTGCGCGGCGACCGCCGCTACACGCACTTCTTCGCGTCGCTCACCTTGTTCTCGGCGGGCATGATGAACATGGTCATCGCCGACAACATGATCCAGCTCATTCTCGGCTGGGAAATCATGGGCCTCTGTTCGTTCCTGCTGATCGGTCACTGGTGGGAGGACAAGGCGAACAGCCGTGCCGCCCTCAAGGCGTTCTTCACCACCCGCACCGGTGACATCGGCCTCCTCGCGGGTACCAGCATTCTCTTCTTCAGTGCGAACTCCTGGACCCGGGAGAACCTCGGTGTTTCGGGCTTCAGTATCCGCGGACTTTCGGCGTGGGCGCTCAGCGGCAGCCCGGGCAGCGTGGCCATCACGGCCGGTGCTTTTGCGCTCTTCGCCGCCTGCATCGGCAAGTCGGGTCAGTTCCCGTTGCACACATGGTTGCCCGACGCCATGGCGGGTCCGACCCCCGTCAGTTCGCTGCTCCACTCATCGACGATGGTCGTCGCGGGTGTGTTCCTCGTCGCGCGTCTTTTCCCGGTGTTCTACGAGGGCATGAACATCTACGGCTCATCGATGAACTTCATCACGTTGATCGGTGGTATCACGATCATCATCGCGGCCCTTCTGGCCTTCGTGCAGGACGACATCAAGAAAGTGCTCGCATACTCGACGGTGTCGCAACTCGGCTACATGATGATGGGGCTCGGCGCGGGTGCATGGCTGCCGGCCGTGTTCCACATCTTCACCCACGCGTTCTTCAAGGCCTGTTTGTTCCTCGCCGCCGGCTCGGTCAGCCACAGTGGCTCGCACCACTCCTTCGACATGAAGAAGGACATGGGTGGCCTGCGCAAGTACATGCCGGTCACCTTCGGGACATGGGTGATCTCGACGCTCGCACTGTGCGGCGTGTTCCCGCTGTCGGGATTCTTCTCGAAGGACGAAATCATCGACAACGTGGGCTATGCGGGTTACGACATCTTCATGATCGTTGGCTTGGTCGGCGCTTTCATGACCGCGGCCTACATGACACGCGCTACCTATCTCACCTTCTTTGGTGAACCCCGCGGTGTGCTCGCCGGCGGACACCATGAGGAGGAACATCATGACGTGCACGACGCGCATGCGTCGGACCATGGCGGTCATGAGACGCACGCGTCGCACGGACCGCACGAGTCGAACGCCCTCATCACCGTGCCCCTCGTCATCCTTGCCACACTGGCGGTCGGTGCGGGTCTCTTGAACGCGGTCCCCTTCGGTGAGAAGTGGGAAAACATGAAGAAGTGGGTCGAGCCGCGACCGGTCGTTGTCGGCGATGTCGACCGCGCGGCGATCGGCGAGTTGCGCGGCTTTCGCACGGCCGACACGTTGCCGCCCGACACGGTCGCAATTACCGAGGTGATTGCCACCGAGGACACCGTCGTTGCCGGCGAGGAAGTTGTTTCGCCGGATACGAACATGGCGCCGGCGCCGTTGATGGCGACTGTGGCACCCGTCGAAGGTGGCGAAGAGGCAACGGCGTACGCCTATGGAGAGGGACATTCGACCGAAGCGGGCGGCTACGGCGACTCGCATTCGTCGGTCTGCGGCAAGAAAACCCCCGAAGTGGGTGTCTGCCACGCGCCGTACGTGAAGCACGCGCCGTTCAAGTGGTCCAAGGCCGCGCTGTCGACGGCGATCGTCTTCCTGGGCATCGTTCTCAGCTGGCTCGTCAGCGTGCAGCTCTACACGCGCAAGCGTGGCTTGGTTGTCGGTCTGACCAAGAGGAACAGGCTGCTTGCCGCAGGCCATGGCTTCCTGGTCAACAAGTACTACCTCGACCACCTCTACGAAAAAGTCATCGTCAGGGGTGTCGCCCATCCGATCGCGAAGGGTGCGTACTGGGTGAACCAGAACATTCTCGACGGCGTGGTGAACGGTGCGGGACACGGCACCAAGGGCATCGCGCGTTGGGTCTACCGCAACGTCGACCAGCGAGTGGTCGACGGTGCAGTGAACGGTTCCGGCACGGTTGCCCGCGGTGCGGGTGGCGCTTTGCGTCCGGTTCAGTCAGGAAAAGTCAACCAATACGGGGCTCTGCTGTTTGCCGCTGCGGCGGTGGCAGGTCTCGTCCTAATCATCATCAACACCTGAGGAGCAATTCGGCATGGACCAACTCCGTGACGCCAACTGGGTGCTCAGCGTCGGCACCTTCCTACCGCTGGCCGGTGTGCTGGTGATGCTGTTCATCCCCAAGGCGGAGGAACAATTGAACAAGGCGGTCGCATTGCTGACGGCACTGGCGACCCTTGCTGTCGGCGTGTACACGATGACGCAATTCGACTACGACCAGGCCGGCAAGATGCAGTTCGTCGCCGAGACGAATTGGATCTCGGTGATCAAGAGCACCTATCACATCGGCGTCGACGGCATCAGCCTGCCGCTGTACTTCCTTTCGATGGTGATCACGGTGCTCGTGATGATCTACAGCTGGAACCACATCCCGTCACCGGGAAACCCCAAGGCATTCCTCATGTTGATGCTGGTTCTGCAGACGGGCATGGCGGGAACCTTCATTGCCCAGGATCTGATCCTCTTCTTCGTGTTCTTCGAAATCGTCTTGTTGCCGATGTACTTCATGATCGGTGTGTGGGGCGGCGAGAACCGTCAGTACGCGTCGCTCAAATTCTTCCTATTCACGATGTTCGGCTCGGCACTCATGCTGGTTGCATTCCTCGCACTGTTCTTCAAGACGGGTGCAGAGAGCTTTGCGATTCCGTACCTCGTCGAGAACGGTGGTGCGATCGCGAAGAACACCCAGGTGTGGATCTTCGCCGGCATGTTCATCGGCTTTGCGGTGAAGGTGCCGATGTTCCCGTTCCATACGTGGCTGCCCGACGCGCACACGCAGGCACCCACGCAGGGTTCGGTGATCCTCGCTGCGATTTTGCTGAAGCTCGGTACCTACGGATTCATGCGCATCGCCATCCCGACTCTTCCCGGTGCCGCCGTCGAATGGGCGCCGTGGATCGGCCTCCTCGCCGTCATCGGCATCATCTACGGTGCGCTCGGCTGTCTCGCACAGTCCGACATGAAGCGACTCATCGCGTTCTCGTCGGTGGCCCACATGGGCTTCGTCATGTTGGGCATCTCGACGCTCACCTCCTTTGGTATGAACGCCGCCGTGTTCGGCATGGTCGCCCACGGTCTCATCACCGGCATGTTGTTCTTCATCGCCGGAAGCGTCAAAGAGCGTTACCACACCCTCGAAATTTCCCGTCTCAGCGGCATGCTCCAGCAGGTGCCGAAGCTCGGTTGGATCCTCGGTTTCTGCGCGATGGCGTCGCTGGGACTGCCGGGTCTTGCCGGCTTCTGGGGTGAATTCCCCGCGATCCTCTCGGCCTACAACCCGGCCGACGGGTTGTCAGAAGAGGCCTTCCGTGTCTACATGGTGATCGCCGCGCTCGGAACAGTCTTTGCCGCCGCATATCTGCTCTGGCTCTACCAGCGCACGGCATTCGGCGAGCCGAACCCCGAGTTCACCGGCCAGGGTGACGGTCACGGACACCATCACGGCGACGGCCACGACGAAGTCCACGACGTCAACACGCTCGAGTGGATTGCATGGACGCCGCTCCTCGTCGCGATCGTGCTCTTCGGTGTCCTACCGAACCTCATGTTCAAGATCATCGACCCAGCGGTCACCACGATCGTCTCCGGATTCGGCGGCTGAACCAGTGTCGTCCCCGCTCCTGGCCGCAGTGTCGTGGACGGTGCCCACCGTCGACTACCACGGTCTCGCTCCCGAGATCGTGGTGGCTCTCGGCTTGTGCGTCGTGATGCTCGTCGACTTGTTCCTCGCGGAGCGCAGCAAGTGGCTGCTCGCCAGCCTCTCCGGCTTCACGTTGCTCGGCGCGTTCATCCCGGTTCTGACCCTCGCCCTCGACGACGGTGGCGCGCGTGCCATGTTCGACGGTCGCTACGTGATCGACGACTTCAGCCTCATTCTCAAGGGCCTCTTCCTGCTCGCGGGTTACGTCGTCGTGTTGCTCTCGACCACCTACATCGAGGAGGGCGAGTACTACCAGGGCGAGTACTGGGTGCTCATGCTCTCGAGCATTCTGGGCATGATGATGATGACGTCGAGTAGGGATCTCATCTCGGTGTTCGTCGCACTCGAGTTCCTCTCCATCCCCGCCTACATGCTCGCTGCTTGGCGCAAGCGCGACGCGAAGAGCAACGAGGCGGGCGTGAAATATTTCCTGCTCGGCGTGTTTGCGTCGGCGGTGATGCTCTACGGCATGTCGCTCCTCTACGGCGTGACCAATTCGACGCTCCTGTCCGACATTGGGGCATCGATTTCGGGTGAACTGACGGCAGTGCGCATCATCGCGATCGTCTTCGTGATCGTCGGCTTCGCCTTCAAGGTGTCGGCGGTTCCCTTCCATACATGGGCGCCCGACACCTACGAGGGTGCACCCACGCCCGTGACCGCGTTCCTCTCTGTGGCGTCGAAGGCGGCCGGATTCGTGGCCCTGGTGACGGTGCTCTATGTCGCGGTGCCCGAAGGGTCGGACGTGTGGCAGCCACTCGTGTGGGTGCTGGCCGTGCTGACGATGACCGTCGGCAACGTGCTCGCCTTGCGGCAAACAAACATCGTGCGCATGCTCGCTTACTCGTCGATCAGCCAGGGTGGATTCATCTTGATGCCGCTCGCCGTGGCGGCCGAGGGAGGCGCAGGGGGGGCCGCCCTGCGATCGGTCGTGACCTACCTCATCGTCTATGCGGCAACGAACCTCGGAATGTTCGCCGTGATTCTCACCGTCAGCCGCAAGACGCGCAGCGGTGAGATTTCATCGTTCGGTGGTCTATTTGGTTATGCACCCGCTCTCGGTGTGGTCATGACGTTTTTCCTCGGTTCGCTCGCGGGCATTCCGCCGCTCGGCGGCTGGATCGGCAAGTTCTCGGCGTTCCAGGCGGTTCTCGAAGCCGGCACCGGTTGGGCGTATGCGATTGCGGTCATCGGTGCGGTGAACTCGGTCGTCGCCTTCGGCTACTACGGCAACGTGATGCGTGAAATCTGGATGCGGCCGGTGCCCGATGCCAACACCATGCCGATTCGCACACCTGCACAATTGGTACTTGCGCTGGCGATCACGACGATCTCGACGCTGGCACTCGGTGTGCTGCCCGGTGTGGCGCTGCACTTCGGCGATCTCGCCATTTTTGCCGGTGCCTTCGCCGGCTGATCTCATCCACGCGGAGATTTCCGCGGCGGGCGGTGCGATTCCGTTCCGTCGATTCATGGAGTTCGCCCTCTACGGTGAGGACGGTTTCTATTCAGGGGCCGGTTCAGCAGGTCGCCGTGGGGACTTCATCACGTCTCCCGAGGTGGGTCCGTTGTTCGGCACTGTTCTTGCGCGAGCACTCGATGCGTGGTGGCAGGAGATGGCTTCACCGGCCGATTTCACGGTCGTCGAGGCTGCAGCCGGCCCGGGCACACTCGCACGGTCGATTCTGGCCGCAAGGCCCGCGTGTCTGGACGCGGGGCGTTACGTGGCCGTCGAAGTGTCGGCGGTGCAACGTGCACGTCACCCCGACGGGGTCGAGTCGCGATCAACGATGCCTGAAGCAGCATTCAGCGGCGTCATCATCGCCAACGAACTGCTCGACAATCTGCCCTTTGACATCGCGGTCTTCGACGGGGGCTGGCGCGAAGCGTGGGTCGCATCGAGTGGTGGTCGTTTCGTCGAGGTACTGCGACCCTTCGATGTCCTGCCGTCCGTACTGCCGACGAATGCACCGCACGGAGCGCGCGCACCGATACAACACGCCGCGCAGGCCTGGCTCGCCGATGCCCTCACCCGACTCGCACGGGGGTATGTGTTGTTGTTCGACTATTGCTCGCCGCTCACTGCGGCCGCCGCGTCGTCGCCGTGGCGTGAATGGTTGCGCACCTACGCGATGCACGAACGTGGTGGCCATTATTTGACGGACCCCGGCACACAGGACATCACCACACAGGTCATGCTCGACCAGTTGGAAGCCGTCGCCGCCCCAGAAGCGATCCGTACACAAGCGCAGTTTCTGCGACTGTGGGGCATCGATGACCTCGTGGCGGAGGGGCGGAGCGCGTGGCTAGCGGCGGCAGCAAAACCCGATCTGGCCGCGATGAAGATGCGCTCACGGATCAGCGAAGCTCAGGCATTGCTCGACGTGAGTGGCCTCGGAGGCTTCACTGCATTGACCTATCGAACCGGCTAGGGACCCCGATCAGGTCTGCGGCTTCTAGCCGGTCGACACCCGCCGTCACCGGGGTTGCGGGAAACCCTCACGGCGACCTTGCGCGTCCCTCCGGGCCCGTGGGACCACAGGACTCGATCATGGCGGTGTTGCCGTGCACCCGTGCGCTTTGTGGCGCGAGTCTTTCCTCTCCGACCGCAAAACACGTGGAGACCGGGCCGGGCGTCATCTCGGCACGTTCGGCGTGTCGTGCACGCTCGAAGCCGACCGCGGCGATCCCATCGGTCGTGGCCTCGCGCACACGCTCCCGCCGGCCGGTGCCCCCGCGCCGTGATCACGACCATCGATGCGAACGAAGTTGGCTGCCGTGAGCGTGGTGTTACGACTTGCTCTGCGGGTTCGTAGTCGGAGGAAGCGTCGTTTCGCGCGCCACTAGGGTTGCGTCCATGGCGGATGAAACAATCGAAGCACTCCTCCTCGAGCAGCGGAAGTTCCCCCCCAGCGAGGCCTTCAAGAAGAGGGCACACGTCGTTGGTACCCATCTCTATGACGAAGCCCATGCCGACTACGAGGCGTTCTGGGCCCGCCAAGCAGAAGAACTCGTGTCGTGGTCGCAGCCGTGGCAAACGGTGTGTGAGTGGAATCCGCCGTTCAGCAAGTGGTTCATCGGCGGGCAATTGAACGTCGCGTACAACTGCCTCGATCGTCACGTCGAGGCCGGCCGTGGCGGCAAGGTTGCCATTCACTGGGAAGGTGAACCGGGCGACACCCGCACCATCACCTACGCCCAGTTGCTCGACGAGGTCGAACGCTTCTCAAACGTGTTGCGTGGTCTCGGTGTCACCCGCGGTGATCGCGTCAACATCTACCTGCCGATGATCCCCGAGGCCGTCGTGGCGATGCTGGCCTGTGCGCGCATCGGGGCGGCGCACTCCGTTGTTTTCGGTGGTTTTAGTTCGCAGGCTCTCGCCGATCGCATCAACGATGCGAGCGCAAAGGTTCTCGTGACCGCCGACGGCGGTTGGCGAAGGGGTGAGGTGTTCGCACTCAAGCCCCAGGCCGACGAGGCGCTCGCATCGACACCGTCGATCGAACACGTCGTGGTCGTACGGCGTGGTGGAAATGCGGTCGACATGTCCGCCGGTCGCGACCACTGGTACCACGAGCTCATGGCCAGGGCCGATGAAAGGTGCGCAGCCGAACCGATGGATTCGGAACAACTGCTGTTCCTTCTCTACACCAGCGGCACGACCGGCAAGCCCAAGGGCATCATGCACACCACTGGCGGTTACCTCACGCACGTGACCTACACGCACAAGTATGTATTCGATCTGCACCCCGATTCCGACGTCTACTGGTGCACGGCCGACGTGGGGTGGGTGACGGGACATTCCTACATCGTGTACGGCCCGTTGTCGAATGGCGCGACGCAGGTGATCTACGAAGGGGTCCCGAATTTTCCGGGCAACGACCGTCTCTGGAGCATCGTCGAGAAGTACGGAGTCACCATCTTCTACACCGCCCCCACTGCGATTCGCACTTTCATGAAGTGGGGAACGCAGGAACCCGCCAAGCACGATCTCTCCTCGTTGCGCGTCATCGGCAGCGTCGGTGAACCCATCAACCCCGAAGCGTGGATGTGGTACCGCGAGAACATCGGCCGTGGCGACTGTCCGGTCGTCGACACCTGGTGGCAAACCGAAACGGGCGGCATCATGATCAGTCCGCTGCCGGGTGCAACCACGACAAAGCCAGGGTCGGCGACGTTCCCTCTCCCCGGAGTAGGCGCTGAAGTGGTCGACGAGTCCGGCAGGACCATCACCAAGGGCGGTGGCTATCTCACGCTGACGCACCCGTGGCCGGGAATGCTGCGCGGCATCTGGGGTGACCCCGAGCGCTACAAGGAGACCTACTGGGCCAGATTCCCGGGTCGGTATTTCGCCGGCGACGGCGCGAAGCTCGACGACGACGGCTACCTGTGGTTGCTGGGTCGCGTCGACGACGTGATGAACGTGTCGGGCCACCGCATCTCCACGACCGAGGTCGAGTCGGCACTCGTATCGCATCCCAGCGTCGCCGAGGCGGCGGTTGTCGGTGCCAACGATGCGACGACCGGCCAGGCGATCATCGCCTACGTCACCTTGCGCGGCGGTGCCCAAGCGACCGAGACCGATCTGCGCAACCACGTCGCCAAGGAAATCGGCGCAATCGCAAAACCAAAGACGATCTACTTCACGCCCGATCTGCCAAAGACCCGAAGCGGCAAGATCATGCGCCGTCTGCTGCGTGACGTTGCTGAGGGCCGCAACCTCGGAGACACGACCACCCTTGCCGATGCAAGCGTCGTCGCCGAGCTGCAGAGCCGCGCAGCTCAGTCCACCGAAGACTGAACCAGAACCGCTTCGCGCTCAGTCGCGGAAGTTTTCGAACTGCAAGGGGACCTCCAGGTCGGATCCCTTGAGCAGCGCGATGACAGCCTGCAGGTCGTCGCGCTTCTTGCCGGTGACGCGAATCTGTTCGCCCTGGGTCTGGCTCGACACGCCCTTCGGGCCTTTTTCCTTGATCAGCTTGTTGATTTCGCGGGCCTTGTCGGAGTTGATGCCGACCTTCACGGTGACGACCTGACGGACGGTGTCACCCGAGGCTTGCTCGAACTTGCCCCAGTCGATGCCCTTCAGGGACATGCCGCGTTTCACGAACTTCTCCTCCAGCAGGGTGCGCACGGCGCGGGCCTTTTCCTCGCTGATCGTGCGGATGGTGATCACCAGATCGTTCTGTTCGATGGATGAATCGGTGTTCTTGAAATCGAAGCGGTTGGCCATTTCCCGCTGGGCCTGGTCGACCGCATTGCGCAGTTCCTGGCGGTCGACTTGCGAGACGATGTCGAATGAGGGCATGTGCGAAACGCTACCCAGCCTGTAACCTCTCCCACGCAAAGGGTCGGTGCCCGAGCGGCCAAAGGGAGCAGACTGTAAATCTGCCGGCATTGCCTACGGAGGTTCAAATCCTTCCCGGCCCACTGCGGGTGGCTCCGCACAAAAAACAGCCCAACCCGAAAACGACTCCGCCCGATCAACGGACGGAGTCGTTTTTCGTTTCGTGCAAAAGGCACTGCATCACTGCGACGTCCAACCACCGATTGAACTTGCGTCCGACTTCGACCTCCACACCGACGAGGCGGAACCCGCAGGCTTCGTGGAGTGCGCGTGACGCCGAGCCGCTCGCCTCGATGCGGGCGAAGACCGCGTGGAAACCCGACTCGCGGGCGACCTCCAGGAGTGCGCTGAGAAGGAGACGGCCGATCCCGCGCCGGAAGAGTGACCGGTCGACGTAGATCGAATCCTCGACCGAGGTGCGGTACGCGGCCCGTTCCTTGTAGGGGGAGAGGGCACCGAATCCCAGAACCTCACCCTCGGCGTTCACCGCGACGATGGCGCTAAAGGCACCGGTCCGGGCGGCGATCCAGGCTTCTTGGTCGGCCAGAGTGCGGAGAACCAGATCAAAGGTTGCCGTGGTGTGCTCGACCTCGTGGTTGTAGATGGCGGCGATGGCGGTGGCGTCGGCGATGGTGGCGGGCCGCAGGGCGATGTGTTCCGGGGGCTCGTTCATGCTCGACACCGCCCCCGAAACTAGCCCCGACAGCGGGCGGAGAACCCGAAAAATCCGCGGATAGCATCACTAGCCGTCTCGGGTCCGCTCGGGTCACGCCCTCTTAGCTCAGTCGGCAGAGCGTTTCCATGGTAAGGAAAAGGTCGTGGGTTCGATTCCCACAGAGGGCTCCGCCTGGTTCGGATCAACCCGGCACGGCGATGGCGGCGTAGCTCAGTTGGTCAGAGCATCCGGCTCATAATCGGAAGGTCATCGGTTCGATCCCGATCGCCGCTACCAAACCAGTTTCAAGAAATCCAACAAACCACCCACAGAACAAACGGAGATAGGAAATGTCGAAGGCAAAGTTTGAGCGTACGAAGCCTCATGTGAACATTGGGACGATGGGTCATATTGATCATGGGAAGACGACGTTGACGGCGGCGATTTCCAAGACGTTGGCTGATCGTGGGTTGGCGGAGTACACGCCGTTTGATCAGATTGACAAGGCGCCTGAGGAGAAGGCGCGTGGTATCACGATTTCGATTGCTCATATTGAGTACGAGACCGCCAAGCGTCATTATGCGCACGTGGACATGCCGGGTCATGCTGACTACATCAAGAACATGATCACGGGTGCTGCGCAGGTTGATGGGGCGATTTTGGTGGTTGCTGCGACTGATGGTCCGATGCCCCAGACGCGTGAGCACGTGTTGTTGGCTCGTCAGGTGGGTGTGCCTTACATCGTGGTGGCGTTGAACAAGTCGGACATGGTTGATGACGAGGAACTGCTCGAGTTGGTGGAGCTCGAGGTTCGTGAGTTGTTGAATGAGTACGAGTTCCCCGGTGATGATGCTCCGGTTGTTCGTGTGTCGGCTCTCAAGGCCCTTGAGGGTGACAGTGAGTGGCAGGACAAGGTGATGGAGTTGATGGGGGTGTGTGACACGAAGATTCCCGAGCCGCAGCGTGAGTTGGACAAGCCGTTCTTGATGCCGATCGAGGACGTGTTCACGATTACTGGTCGTGGCACGGTCGTGACCGGCAAGGTTGAGCAGGGTCGTGTGCACACGGGTGATGAGATCGAGATCGTTGGTTTGCGTGATACGCAGAAGACGACGTGCACGGGTGTGGAGATGTTCCGTAAGTTGCTTGATGAGGGTCAGGCGGGTGACAACATTGGTGCTCTTCTTCGTGGGACGAAGAAGGAGGATGTTGAGCGTGGTCAGGTGTTGTGTGCGCCTGGTTCGATCACTCCTCATACCGAGTTCGAGGGTCAGGTGTATGTGTTGACCAAGGAGGAGGGTGGTCGTCACAAGCCGTTCTTCAACAATTATCGTCCGCAGTTCTTTTTCCGTACGACGGATGTGACGGGGACTGTTCAGTTGCCGTCGGGTACGGAGATGGTGATGCCTGGTGACAATGTGACGATGAAGGTGGAGTTGGGTAAGCCGATCGCGATGGATGAGGGTTTGCGTTTTGCTATTCGTGAGGGTGGTCGTACGGTGGGTGCGGGTCGCGTCACGAAGATCATCAAGTAACCGACCGCAAGTATTCGACCAGACAGGAACCAGCCATGGCCAAGAGCGACAAGAGGGTGAAGATCACGCTCGAATGCACCGTGTGCAAAGAGCGGAATTACATCACCATGAAGTCCAAGATCAACGACCGCGAGCGCCTGGAGATGAACAAATACTGCTCCCGCGAGCGTCGTCACACCCTCCACAAGGAGACCCGTTAGGCCGCTGGTACCCTGACTGCTCCCCGAGGGCAGTAGCTCAGTTGGTAGAGCATCGGTCTCCAAAACCGACGGTCGGGGGTTCGAGTCCCTCCTGCCCTGCACAGTACGAACAAACGAGAAAGACATGTCGAGCCAAGACCTGAACCGCGAGCAAAAGCGAGCGCTCAAGCGCATGGGTGCCCTGAACGAACAGGGTGCCCCGGTTCGCAACGCCCGTGGTCCGCAGCAAAAGGCCCCGAATGAGCCGAAGGTCGGACCCGTCACATACATCCGCGAGGTGCGAGAGGAAATGCGCAAGGTCGCATGGCCCACCTGGCCCGAGGTACGTCGTTACTCTCTCGTCGTTCTCGGAACGGTGGTCGTTTTCACAGCGATCGTCGGCGGCCTCGATTCGGTCTTCGGCTTCTTCGCCAACTGGTTGTACAAGGACTGATGCAGCAATGAGCGACAACTTCCTGCTCAATATGGGCGGTTCAAGCGCCGAGTCGAACGTCGTCGACGAGACGACCCCCGACGCGAGTTTCGACCTCACGACCACCGACGAGAACGTCGACGCCGACGAGTCCACCGACGAGGTCGAGGTCGACTCACCGTACTCGCGTCCCGGCCAGTGGTACGTGGTCCACACGCAGTCGGGTTACGAAAAGAAGGTTCAACTGAACCTCAACACCCGTATCCAGTCGATGAACATGGACGACCGCATTTACGAAGTGATCATTCCGATGGAGGACGCGGTCGAGTTCAAGAAGGGCCAGAAGCAGATCGTCCAGCGCAAGGTGTTCCCCGGGTACCTGCTGGTACGTTGCGAAATGAGCGACGAGTCCTGGTTCTGCATCCGCAACACCCCGGGTGTGACCGGCTTCGTCGGCCAAAGCCACAAGGGACAAAAGCCCACGCCGCTGTCGCGCCGTGAAGTCGACACGTTCCTCTCCGCCAAGGGCGACGGCAAGGCTGCCCAGAAGCGCAAGACGCCGAAACTCGAATACGAGGTCGGCGAGAGTGTTCGCGTGAAGGAAGGCCCGTTTGCCGACTTCACCGGCACCGTCGACGACATCAACGTCGACCACATGAAGTTGAAGGTTCTTGTCAACATCTTCGGCCGGGAAACCGTGGTCGAAATGGACTTCAGCCAGGTTGCAAAACTCTGAGAGTGTCAAAGCTCTGATTCCTCGATAGAAAGCCGACAAGGAACACGTCATGGCAAAAAAGAAGCTCGCAGCGATCGTCAAGATCCAAATCCCGGCCGGCAAGGCCACCCCGGCACCACCCGTGGGCACTGCTCTCGGACCACACGGCATCGCCATCATGGACTTCGTCAAGCAGTACAACGCTGCAACCGAGGCCCAGGCCGGCACCATCATCCCGGTGGAGATCAGCATCTTCGAGGATCGTTCCTTTACTTTCATCCTCAAGACCCCGCCGACCCCGGTGCTTTTGCGCCAGAAGGCCGGCTTGGACAAGGCATCCTCGACTCCGGGCAAGGCCGTCGCTGGTTCGGTCACCGAGGCCGACATCGAAGAAGTCGCAAAGATCAAGATGCCCGACTTGAACGCCTACGACCTCGAAGCTGCCAAGCAGCAGGTTCGTGGCACAGCACGTTCGATGGGCTTGAAGGTCGTCTGACCGGTTGGAATTGAATACGGCACGACCGGGAGGACCTCGCCCGGCGAAACGCCGCAAGACGAGGGAGATGATCACCAGAAAGTGATCGCGAAAGGAAAGTCATGGCACTCTCAGCAAGTTCAGGCAAGAAGTACAAGGCCGCCGTCGCGTCCTACGATCGTGAGGCGCTCCACACGCCCGCCGAAGCAACGGAGATCGTCAAGAAGTGTGCGACGGCGAAGTTCGACGAAAGTGTCGAAGTGGTGGTTCGCCTCGGTGTCGACCCGCGCAAGGCCGACCAGATGATTCGCGGCACCGTTGCGCTGCCCTCGGGTACCGGCAAGAGTGTGCGAATTGCGGTCTTCGCCAACGGTGAGGCCGCCCAGGCGGCGCGTGACGCCGGTGCCGATCTGGTCGGTTCCGACGATCTTGCGGCCGAAATCGAAAAGGGCAGCATGGATTTCGATCTTGCGATCGCCACGCCCGACCTGATGCCCCTCGTGGGTCGTCTCGGTCGCGTGCTCGGCCCGCGGGGTCTGATGCCGAATCCCAAGACCGGCACCGTCACCCAGGACGTCGCCCGAGCGGTCGGCGAGTTCAAGGGTGGCAAGGTCGAGTACCGCACCGACCGCTACGGCAACGTGCACGTTCCGATCGGCAAGGCCAGTTTCTCGGCGGCTGATCTGACGACCAATCTGCTCGCCGTTCTCGATGAAATCCAGCGCGCCAAACCGGCCGCGTCCAAGGGCAAGTACCTCCGCAAGGTCAGCATTGCCTCGACGATGGGCCCTGGAGTCAAGATCGACACCAACCGTCTCAAGCCAGACACGGTGTGATTGCAGTCGGTACGGCAGTAGACTCGGCTTCCACATAAACCATTCGGTCTCTCGCCAAAGACCTCTGGCCCGCACCGGTTCGCTGGTTCGGTTAATGGATTCTCCACCAGATGAGGCGAACCCTGAGATGGCCCTTCGTGTACGTCGCCTAGCGGCGTCATCGCGGGTCGTTGCAGCGTTCGTGCAAGCGAGCGCTCCGACCAAGCGAACACGAAGGAGGTGACATGACTTCAACAGCAATCCGCGGGGAAAAGGCAGCGATTGTCGCCGAGGTACGCGGCAAGCTCGCAGCAGCAGACGCTGCGATCGTGGCCGAATACCGCGGGATGACCGTGACTGCCCTGGCGACGTTGCGTCGTGAACTGCGCAGTGCCGGCGCGGAATTCAAGGTGTACAAGAACACCTTGGCCCGCTTCGCCGTGCGCGAGGCCGGCTTCGAGGGACTCGAACAGTTCCTCACCGGTCCGACGGCAATTGCATTCGTGCAGGGTGATGCGGCAGCAGCGGCAAAGGCGTTGCGTGATCAAGCGAAAGCGAACCCGCTTCTCATCGTGAGAGGTGGCGTCGTTGGCTCGACCACGATGACCAAGCGTGATCTCGACGTTCTCGCAGATCTGCCCCCGCGCGAGGTGCTTCTGGCACAGTTCGCCGGCGCACTCCAGGCGCCGCTCGTCAAGACAGCCGGTCTCTTGCAGGCGCTGCCTCGCAACATGGCCTATGGCATCAAGGCACTCATCGACCAACAAGCGGCATAGTCGCTTCCGAATCCCATCAACACCAAGAACTTCCAACAAAGAACCCACAAAGGAGAAAGAGCAATGGCTCTCAGCAAAGAAGAAATCCTCGACGGCATTTCAGCCCTCACCGTCATCGAATTGAAGGAATTGCTCGACGCGTTCGAAGAGCGCTTCGGTGTCACCGCTGCGGCCCCCGTGGCAGTCGCCGCTGTTGGCGCTGCGCCGGCGGGTGGCGGAGCAGGTGCCGAGGAAGAAAAGGACGAGTTCGACGTCATCCTTGCCGACGGTGGCGCGCAGAAGATCCAGGTCATCAAGGTTGTGCGCGAGCTCACCAGCCTGGGTCTCAAGGAAGCAAAGGACCTCGTCGACGGCGCGCCCAAGCCCGTCTTGGAGAAGGCCACGAAGGACGACGCCGCCAAGGCCAAGGCCAAGCTCGAAGAGGCTGGCGCGAAGGTCGAAGTCAAGTAGGACAAGACCCCGTCAGGGGTCCAAGTCGACCAACCACAACCCAGCGAACGCCGGCGTTGGCCGGGCGGAGCAGACCGGACCCCGGGGGAGACCCCGGGGTCTTTGTCTTTTCGTCAAGCCCAATTGCTTGACACCGGGGGCGGGCAGGTTTACGTTTCAGAGCGCGTGGCTGGACCCCCGGGCGGGGGTCTGTTTTTTGCGTCCCGTAGTTGCTTTTCGGGGTCCGGCGGTAGCATGGGAAGTTGCCGTGCAATGCCCCCTTTGCCTCTCCATGAGTCTTTGGGGTTCCTTTGCGTCCCTGCCCCCGCTCGCCCCCAGGAGTCAACTGTGACCTCACGCCCGCTGTCCCGCGACCGGTACACCTTCGCCAATCTGAGCGAGCCCATCGAGTTGCCCGATCTCATCGCCATTCAGCGGGAAAGCTTCGAGTGGTTCATGCGCCAGGGTTTGGCCGAGGCGTTCTCGGACATCTCTCCCATCAGCGATTTCAGCGGAAACATGAAACTCGAGCTCGAGTTCGATCCGACCGACGAAGATCTCTGCCCGCCGCCGAAGTTCCAGATGGAAGAGTGCCGCGAGCGCGACATGTCGTACTCGTCGTCGATCTTCGTGCGGGCGCGCTTCCTGCGCGCCGACACCGGAGAGATCAAGGAGCAGGTCGTCTTCATGGGGGATTTCCCCAAGATGACCGACAAGGGCACGTTCATCATCAACGGAACCGAGCGCGTCGTCGTGTCGCAGCTTGTTCGTTCGCCCGGTGTCATCTTTGAACCGGGTGAGCGCTTCCGTCTCCGCAACCTGTCCAAGCACCAGTTGGTGAAGGGCACCATTCATCCTTACCGCGGTGAGTGGTTGGAGTTCGACGTCGAGCAAAAGCCGGGCAAAGACGTCACGGCCGGAACGCGTGTTGCACGCAAGCGCCGCCTCGGTGTCTTCACGTTGCTCCGTGCCCTGGGTTACGACGAGGAGCACTTCCCGGGCTTCCTCGACCGGTTCGTTAGTTACTTCGACTTCCTCGAAGGCCAATGGGAGAAGGAGCGCCACGTCGCCCCGACCCGCGACGAAGCATTGGTGGAGATCTACAAGCGCGCGCGTCCCGGTGAGCCGCCGACGCTCGAATCTGCCCGTGCGTATTTCGAGAACGCGTTCTTCGAGTCGCGTCGCTACGACCTGTCCCGCGTCGGTCGCTACAAGCTGAACCGCAAACTCGGCGCCGAACTACAGAAGATCAAGTCGATCTTCAAACTCTCCGACGACCAGCTCGACCTTCCCTCCGACGACCAGCCCGTGCTGTCGAAGTGCGAAGTGCTCGCGACAATCTCGTACATGCTTCACCTCGTCAAGCAAGAGCCGGGTTACCGCCTCGATGACCAGGACCACTTCGCAAACCGCCGTATCCGTTCGGTGGGCGAGCTCATCCAAAACCAGGTGCGCATCGGTCTGTCGCGCATGGAGCGCGTCGTCCGCGAGCGAATGACGACGCAAGATGCCGAGGCCATCACACCCCAGACACTCATCAACATACGTCCGGTCGTGGCCGCGATAAAGGAGTTCTTCGGAACCTCGCAGTTGTCGCAGTTCATGGACCAGGTGAACCCATTGTCGGGTCTCACGCACCGCCGTCGTTTGTCGGCACTCGGACCCGGTGGTCTGAGCCGCGAGCGTGCGGGCTTCGAGGTCCGTGACGTGCACTTCTCCCATTACGGCCGCATGTGCCCGATCGAAACACCCGAAGGCCCGAACATCGGCCTGATCGGTGCGCTGAGCACCTTTGCGCGTGTCAACGAATTCGGTTTCATCGAGAGCCCGTACCGCAAGGTCGTGAACGGTCGCGTCACCAACGAGATCGTCTACATGGCCGCTGACGAAGAAGAGAACTACGTCGTCGCGCAGGCCAACACGCCACTCAACACCGACGGCACCTTCAAGGACGAGCGTGTTCTCGTGCGTCGTTCACCGCAGGCGGCCAGCCTCGAAGACCTGCGCAAGATGCTCGAAGCCGAGTCGTTCTTCGGAGCGACCACCGACATCGGTTTCGTGCCCGGTGCGGAGGTCAACTACATGGACGTTTCGCCCAAGCAGATCGTTTCTGTCGCAACCGCTCTCATCCCGTTCCTCGAACATGACGACGCGAACCGCGCACTGATGGGCGCGAACATGCAGCGTCAGGCTGTTCCGCTGTTGCGTGCAGAGGCCCCTTACATCGGCACCGGCATCGAGGCCCGCGCGGCACGCGACGGCGCCGACCTCCTGCTCGCTCTCGATGACGGCACCGTAACCGAAGTGAATGGTCGTGGTGTCACCGTGCAGTACGAGAAGCTCGGGAAGAAGAAGTACAACCTTGCCAAGTTCCGTCGCTCGAACCAGGACACCTGCATCAACCAGATCATTCGTGTCCGCGAGGGCGAAAAGGTGAAGAAAGGTGACCTGCTCGTCGACGGTCCATCGACCGACCTCGGTGAACTCGCACTAGGCAAGAACCTGTTGGTCGCGTTGATGCCCTGGGAGGGCTACAACTTCGAGGATGCGATCATCCTCTCCGAGCGTTTGGTCAAGGACGACGTCCTCACATCGATCCACATCCACGAGCATGAGGTTGATGCTCGCGACACCAAGCTCGGTGCGGAGGAAATTTCGCGCGACATCCCGAACCTGTCCGATGACATCCTCCGCGACCTCGACGACCGTGGCATCATTCGCGTCGGTGCAGAAGTCGGCCCCGGCGACGTGCTCGTCGGCAAGGTCACCCCGAAGGGGGAGACCGAACTCACCCCCGAGGAGCGTCTGCTCCGCGCCATTTTCGGTGAAAAGGCACGCGAAGTTCGCGACACGAGCTTGAAAGTTCCCCACGGTGAATCCGGCAAGGTCATCGACGTCAAGGTGTTCTCGCGCGAGAGCGGCGACGAACTCCCGCCTGGTGTCAACCAGCTGGTCCGCGTTTACGTCGCCCAGAAGCGCAAGATCTCGGTGGGCGACAAACTCGCCGGTCGCCACGGCAACAAGGGCGTCATCTCGAAGATCCTGCCCGTCGAGGACATGCCGTATCTCGAGGACGGCACACCCGTCGACATCATCTTGAACCCGCTCGGCGTGCCCTCACGCATGAACGTCGGCCAGGTGCTCGAAGCGCACCTTGGTTACTGCGCGCGTTGGGGTTGGGTCGACCCGGCGACCAAGCAGCCGGTCGGCGAGGCGATGCGTGGCACCGAAGTCAAGACCCGTCCGGCGACGCCCCCCGCCCGCTTCATCGCAACCCCGGTCTTCGACGGTGCGCACTGGGACGAAGCCGAGGCAGCGGGCAGGCACCCGACGATTCAGAGCATCTTCACGAACCTGAACCCCGACGGTGTCGACGGCCAGCGACTCATCCAGCCCACGGGCAAGGCATGGCTGCGCAACGGTCGCACGGGCGAGCGTTACGACAACCCGATCACGGTCGGCTACATGTACATCCTCAAGTTGTCCCACCTCGTCGACGACAAGATTCACGCGCGTTCGACGGGTCCGTACTCGATGATCACCCAGCAGCCCCTCGGAGGCAAGGCGCAGTTCGGTGGCCAGCGCTTCGGCGAAATGGAAGTGTGGGCACTCGAGGCGTACGGAGCTGCTTACTGTCTGCAGGAACTTCTCACCATCAAGTCCGACGACGTGCTTGGCCGTGTGAAGGTGTACGAGGCGATCGTCAAGGGCGAGAACATCCCCGAGCCGGGTATCCCCGAGTCGTTCAAAGTTCTCATGAAGGAAATGCAGGCACTTTGCCTCGACGTCGAGGTGCTGTCGTCCGACGGCTCCGAGATCGAGATGCAAGAGATCGACGACGACGTCTTCCGCGCAACGGAGGCCCTCGGTATCGACATCAGCCGACCCGAGCGCGGGTCCGACGATGACGACCGCGAGCGCCGTCGCGAGCGCGCCTTCTAACAGCCGGATCACGAGACCGAAAGAAACGGAACACACATGCTCGACGTCAACATGTTCGACCAACTGCGCATCGGTCTTGCGACCGCGGACCAGATCCGTCTGTGGTCCAAGGGCGAGGTGAAGAAGCCCGAGACCATCAACTACCGCACGCTGCGTCCCGAGAAGGACGGCCTCTTCTGCGAAAAGATCTTCGGACCGACCCGCGACTGGGAGTGCTATTGCGGCAAGTACAAGCGAGTGCGCTTCAAGGGCATCATCTGCGAACGCTGTGGCGTCGAGGTCACGCGCTCGAAGGTGCGCCGCGAGCGCATGGGCCACATCGAACTGTCCGCACCTGTCGTCCACATTTGGTACCTGCGCGGTACACGCAGCTGGTTGGCCTATCTCCTCGGCGGTATCGAGCCGCGAGAGGAACTAAAGGCCAAGCAGCTCGAGAAGGTCATCTACTTCGCCGCGAGCCTCGTCACCGAGGTTGACAATGAGCGTCGACACGCCGACCTACCCGAGTTGGAGAAGGGTTACCTCGAAACCCTCGACAGCATCCGCAAGGACATGGAACTCGCACTGGCTCGTCGTCTCAAGGACGGCGAAGCCGAGTTGAAGGCCCTCGAAAAAGAGGGTGCGAAGGACAGTGACATGAGGGCCCGCCAAAAGGCGGTCGACAAGGATGCCCAGTCCATTCGCGAGCGCTTCGAAGCCGACATCGACCTCGAGAAGCGCACGTGGGACGAGTTCAAGGGCCTCTACCCGCGGCTCATCATCGAAGACGAATTGCTGTGGCGCAACCTGCGCGATCCTTTCGGACCGTATGCCGAGTACTTCGAGGGCGGCACGGGCGCCGATGCGATCAAGTCGCTCATCGACTGTATCGACTTCGACGTGGAGGAACTGCGTCTGCGCGAGGCCATCGAAGCGGGCGGCGGCCGCAAGCCGCTGTCGGCACAACGTCGCCAGAAGGCCATCAAGCGTCTCAAGATCGTTGCGTCTTTCAACCAGCGCGATGAATACGGCCGTCGCCAGAACGACCCGAAGGCGATGATCCTGGACGTCGTTCCTGTGATCCCGCCGGAGCTTCGTCCGATGGTGCAGCTAGACGGTGGTCGCTTTGCGACCTCCGATCTGAACGACCTCTACCGCCGCGTGATCAACCGCAACAACCGTCTTCGTCGCCTGCTCGACCTGGGTGCGCCCGAAATCATCGTCAACAACGAAAAGCGCATGCTTCAGGAAGCCGTCGACGCACTCTTCGACAACGGCCGCCGCGGCCGCCCCGTCACGGGTCCGGGCAACCGTCCACTCAAGTCGCTGTCCGACATGTTGAAGGGCAAGCAGGGTCGCTTCCGCCAGAACCTCCTCGGCAAGCGCGTCGACTACTCGGGTCGCTCGGTCATCGTGGCTGGCCCGACGCTGCGTCTGCACCAGTGCGGTCTGCCGAAGTTGATGGCACTCGAACTCTTCAAGCCCTTCGTGATGAAGCGTCTCGTCGACCTCGAACTTGCCCAGAACATCAAGTCGGCCAAGCGCATGGTGGAGCGCCGTCGTCCGCAGGTGTGGGACGTCCTCGAAGACGTCATCAAGGAGCACCCGGTCATGTTGAACCGCGCACCTACGCTGCACCGCCTGGGTATTCAGGCCTTCGAGCCGGTCCTCGTCGAGGGCAAGGCCATCCAGATCCACCCGCTCGTGTGCACGGCTTTCAACGCCGACTTCGACGGCGACCAGATGGCGGTCCACCTGCCGCTGTCGGCCGAGGCCCAGGCCGAGGCTCGTGTGCTCATGTTGTCGGCGAACAACATCTTGTCGCCCGCATCGGGTCGCCCGATCGTGACTCCGTCGCAGGACATGATCATCGGTGGCTTCTATCTCACCGAGCTCGTCGCCGAGTCGGCTGGTGCGGGCCGCATGTTCCAGCACCGTTGGGAAGTGTTCCGTGCACTCGACGAGAAGTCGATCTCGCTGCACACGCCGATCAAGTTTCGCGAAGCACTCTCGGGCGGTGATCGTCGAACGATCGACACCACCGCAGGGCGTTTGCTCTTCGAAGAGGCATTGCCCGCCGACTACACCGAGCGCTTCGGTCACATCAACGAGCCGTTGAAGAAGAAGGAGATGGGTCTTATCGTCGAGCGGCTTGCCGACAACTACCCGAAAGCGGTCATTGCCCAATCGCTCGACAACATCAAGAACGTCTGTTACCGCTACGCGGCGCAGTCGGGTCTCACCATTTCCATCGAGGACGTGAAGACCCCCGCCACCAAGCGGGCCATCCTCGACGAATTCGAAAAGCAGGCCGACAAGGTCGAAAACCAGTTCCGTCGCGGCATCATCACCGACGGCGAGCGTCGCCAGCAGGAGGTGCGCATCTGGACCGACGCCACGGCCGAAGTGCAAAACGCGATGGAGAAAGAGTTCAAGGCGCAGCGCTTCAACCCGATCGAAATGATGGTCGGCTCGGGTGCACGCGGAAACATGACGCAGATGAAGCAGATCGCGGGCATGCGTGGCCTGGTGGCCAACCCTCGCGGTGACATGATTCCGCGTCCGATCAAGAGCAACTTCCGTGAGGGCCTCGAAACGCTCGAGTACTTCATCGCGACGCCGGGTGCCCGCAAGGGTCTCGTCGATACCGCTCTGCGCACCGCCGACTCGGGTTACCTCACGCGCCGTCTCGTGGACGTCGCCCAGGAACTGATCATCCGTGAACAGGACTGTGGCACGTCGCTGGGCGTGTGGGTCGAGAACGTGCAGCGCGACACCGCGAACACGCGTGCGTACCTCGAAACCAAGCTTTTCGGTCGTGCGCTTTTGAGCGATGTCACACTCGCCGACGGCACCGTGCTCGAGAAGAACCGCATCCTGTCCGACGAGGATGTCGTCGCGCTGCGCGACGATCCCGGCATCAATCGTGTCCGTGTGCGTTCGGTGCTCACGTGTGATGCCGAGCTTGGTGTCTGCGCGCTGTGCTACGGCCGATCACTTGCCACCGGCAAGTCGATCGAACTCGGCGAAGCCGTCGGCGTCATCGCGGCGCAGTCGATCGGTGAACCGGGGACCCAGTTGACCATGCGTACGTTCCACACGGGCGGTGTCGCCGGCAAGGACATCGCCGGCGGTTTGCCGCGCGTCGTCGAACTATTCGAGGCACGCACACCCCGTGGTTCGGCGCGTCTGTCGCGTGCATCGGGTGTCATTCGCATCGGTGAAGACGAAGGGAAGGGCATTCCTGTCTCGGTCGTCGACGACAGGGGCGAAGAGCATCTGACCTTGCTGCCGAGCGGTAGCCGTCTCATGCCGAACATCCGTGACGGTGTCGATGCGCAGGCGGGCCAACCTCTCACTGACGGTCCTTTCGACCCGAAGGAACTTCTCGAGATCAAGGGCATCCGCGAGACGCAGGTGTACCTAGTCGAGGAGGTGCAGAAGGTGTACCGCGACCAAGGCGTATCGATCCACGACAAGCACATCGAACTCATCGTTCGTCAGATGACTCGTCGGATCGGTGTTCAAGAGCCGGGTGACACGGGCTTCCTTCCGGGCGAGCGCACGGATGCCAAGACATTCCGTGACACCAACCGTCGCATGGTCGAAGAGGGCAAGCGTCCCGCCGAAGGCCGTCCCGAACTCATGGGAATCACCAAGGCGTCACTTGCCACCGACTCATGGCTGTCGGCCGCGTCGTTCCAGGAAACCACCCGTGTCCTGACCGAGGCCGCGATCGATGGCCGTTCCGACAGCCTCGTGGGCCTCAAGGAAAACATCATCATCGGCAAGCTGATACCCGCGGGAACCGGCATGCACGTCTACCGCAATTTCGGTATCGAGGCCCCGGACTACGAGCCGATGGCCTTCTACTCGAGCGACGAGGAAGACCCTGCCGCCTTCTTGGCGGGCATCCAGGGCTCTTACGTCCACCCCGAGGGCGACGCCGAAAACGCCTGACCGAGCGCATCAACCCGGCATCGGGCAGGTTGTGGCCGACGCCGGGTCGCGTATAGCGTTTCACGGGTTCCCGAGGGCGGTTTGCCGTCCTCAACTCGTTCTCTGTAGCGAAGGCTCCGACCTCCGGTGCCCCGCGACAATCCGTCAGCAAAGAGGTTCACGCGTGCCCACAATCCAGCAGTTGATCCGTCAGGGTCGCAGCGTCAAGACAACCAAGACGAAGACCCCCGCCCTGAAGGGATCGCCGCAGCGTCGTGGCGTGTGCACCCGCGTGTTCACCACCACCCCGAAGAAGCCGAACTCGGCCCTCCGCAAGGTGGCGCGTGTGCGTCTCACCAGTGGTGTCGAAGTGACCGCGTACATCCCGGGTGAGGGTCACAACCTGCAGGAGCACTCGATCGTGCTCGTGCGCGGGGGTCGCGTGCGCGACCTTCCGGGAGTGCGTTACAAGGTCATCCGCGGCGCGCTCGACGCAGCAGGCGTGAAGAACCGCAAGCAGGCGCGTAGCCGTTACGGCGCCAAGCGTGACAAGTAAGCCACTCGAGAAAAACAAAGACAGGTAGCACATGCCCCGCAAAGGACCCGCTCAGCGCCGCGAAATGGCCCCCGACCCGGTCTACCGGTCGTTGCTCGTGACACAACTTGTCAACAAGATCATGCTCCACGGCAAGAAGAGCATTGCCGAGAACATCGTCTACGACGCGATGAAGTTGATCGAAACCAAGACCGGATCCGAGCCGCTATCGACCGTGAAGCGCGCCATCGACAACGTGAAACCACCGCTCGAAGTTCGCAGCCGCCGCGTCGGTGGCGCGACCTATCAGGTCCCCGTCGAGGTTCGTCCGCGCCGTGCCAGCACACTGGCCATTCGTTGGGTCGTCGAGTTCTCGCGCAGCCGTCGCGAAAAAACGATGGCTGAATGCCTTGCCAACGAACTTCTTGACGCCGCCAATGGTCTTGGTGCATCGATCAAAAAGCGTGACGACATGCAGAAGATGGCTGAATCCAACAAGGCCTTTGCTCACTACCGCTGGTAGTCGGCTCCCTTCCCATCCCCCAAAGCGCGAACCGGACGACGCGCGACAGACACCGAGACGCAATAGACAAGGCAGACACTGAACATGGCAAAGCGTGAGTACCCCCTCGAGCGCACCCGCAACATCGGCATCATGGCACACATCGATGCCGGCAAGACCACCACGACCGAGCGCATCCTCTACTACACCGGCAAGTCCTACAAGATCGGCGAGGTGCACGAAGGCGCCGCGACGATGGACCACATGGCCCAGGAACAAGAGCGCGGTATCACCATCACGTCTGCTGCCACCACCTGCATCTGGAACAACCACCGCATCAACATCATCGACACCCCCGGACACGTCGACTTCACCATCGAAGTCGAGCGCTCGCTGCGCGTTCTCGACGGTGCCGTGACCGTGTTCGACTCTGTCGCAGGCGTCGAACCACAGACCGAAACCGTGTGGCGCCAGGCCAACAAGTACCGCGTTCCGCGCATGTGTTTCATCAACAAGATGGACCGCATCGGTGCGAACTTCTACCGCACCGTCGACATGGTGAAGGATCGTCTGCAGGCCGTGCCGGCAGTCATCCAGTTGCCCATCGGCGCCGGTGGTCCCGAGTCGAACAAGCCATTCGTCGGTCTCATCGACCTTGTCAAGATGAAGGCCCTCATCTGGCGCGACGAGGAACTTGGTGCCAAGTGGGACGAGGTCGACATTCCTGCCGACCAGGTCGACGAAGCAAACGCATACCGAGAGCAGTTGCTCGAAACGATCGCCACCTCTGATGACGCCTTCATGGAGAAGTACCTCGGCGGTGAGGAAGTCACCGAGGCGGAAGTCAAGGCAGCGATCCGCATCGGCACCCTCGCCTTCGATTTCGTGCCGATTCTCTGCGGTTCGGCCTTCAAGAACAAGGGTGTCCAGCCGATGCTCGACGCAGTCGTCGACTTCCTGCCGAGCCCGCTCAACATTCCGCCCGCGCAAGGGACCAACCTCAAGGGTGACCAGGTCATCGAGCGCGCGGCCGACGAGAACGGCCCGTTTGCGGCGCTCGCCTTCAAGATCGTCGCCGATCCATTCGGCAAGCTGACGTACTTCCGCGTCTACTCGGGGACCATCAGCAAGGGTGACGAGGTCTACAACAGCACCAAAGAGCGCAAAGAGCGCCTCGGTCGGATCCTGCTCATGCACGCCAATCAGCGTGAGGACCTCGATGTCGCCATGGCCGGTGACATCGTCGCCGGTCTGGGTTTCAAGGAGACCACCACCGGCGACACGCTCTGCGACCGAGACAACGCGGTCGTTCTCGAGCGCATGGAATTCCCCGAGCCGGTCATCCACGTCGCAATCGAACCAAAGACCAAGGACGACCAGGACAAGTTGGGCAAGGCATTGAAGTCATTGTCCGACGAAGACCCGACGTTCCGTGTGCGCACCGACGAGGAAACCGCCCAGACCGTCATCTCAGGAATGGGTGAGTTGCACCTCGAAATCCTCGTCGACCGCATGCAACGCGAATTCAACGTCGAGGCAACCGTCGGCAAGCCCCAGGTGGCCTATCGCGAAACCATCACGAAGAAGGTCGAGTCGGTCGAGTACCGCCACATCAAGCAGTCGGGCGGTTCGGGTCAGTTTGCCGTCATCAAGTTGACGCTCGAGCCGACGGGTCCCGGCGGCGGTTACGTGTTTGCCGACGAAATCACGGGTGGTCGTGTTCCGCGCGAATACATCCAGCCGACCAACCAAGGCATCCAGGCAGCGCTCGAATCAGGTGTCCTGGCCGGTTACCCGACGGTCGACGTCAAGGTCAGCCTCGTCGACGGTCAGTACCACGACGTCGACTCCTCGGAAATGGCATTCAAGATCGCCGGCCAGATGGGCTTCAAGAAGGCTGCCGAGATGGCCAAGCCCGTTCTGCTCGAGCCGATCATGGCCGTTGAGGTCGTCACCCCCGACGAGTACATGGGTGACGTGATGGGTGATTTGTCCAGCCGTCGCGGCCGCATCGAAGGCATGGAGGCCCGCGGCAACACGCAGGTCGTGCGCTCGCAGGTGCCGCTCTCGGACATGTTCGGGTACAGTACCGACCTCAGGTCACGCACCCAGGGGCGCGCGACCTACACGATGCAATTTCATTCGTACCAGCAGGTACCGGACGCAATCGCATCGGAAATTGTCAAGCGCGTCCGCGGCGAATAGCCAAAGACCCGAGAACGAATCACCGATCCTTGAAAACCCACCAGCAACAAAAACGGAGATAGGAAATGTCGAAGGCAAAGTTTGAGCGTACGAAGCCTCATGTGAACATTGGGACGATGGGTCATATTGATCATGGGAAGACGACGTTGACGGCGGCGATTTCCAAGACGTTGGCTGATCGTGGGTTGGCGGAGTACACGCCGTTTGATCAGATTGACAAGGCGCCTGAGGAGAAGGCGCGTGGTATCACGATTTCGATTGCTCATATTGAGTACGAGACCGCCAAGCGTCATTATGCGCACGTGGACATGCCGGGTCATGCTGACTACATCAAGAACATGATCACGGGTGCTGCGCAGGTTGATGGGGCGATTTTGGTGGTTGCTGCGACTGATGGTCCGATGCCCCAGACGCGTGAGCACGTGTTGTTGGCTCGTCAGGTGGGTGTGCCTTACATCGTGGTGGCGTTGAACAAGTCGGACATGGTTGATGACGAGGAACTGCTCGAGTTGGTGGAGCTCGAGGTTCGTGAGTTGTTGAATGAGTACGAGTTCCCCGGTGATGATGCTCCGGTTGTTCGTGTGTCGGCTCTCAAGGCCCTTGAGGGTGACAGTGAGTGGCAGGACAAGGTGATGGAGTTGATGGGGGTGTGTGACACGAAGATTCCCGAGCCGCAGCGTGAGTTGGACAAGCCGTTCTTGATGCCGATCGAGGACGTGTTCACGATTACTGGTCGTGGCACGGTCGTGACCGGCAAGGTTGAGCAGGGTCGTGTGCACACGGGTGATGAGATCGAGATCGTTGGTTTGCGTGATACGCAGAAGACGACGTGCACGGGTGTGGAGATGTTCCGTAAGTTGCTTGATGAGGGTCAGGCGGGTGACAACATTGGTGCTCTTCTTCGTGGGACGAAGAAGGAGGATGTTGAGCGTGGTCAGGTGTTGTGTGCGCCTGGTTCGATCACTCCTCATACCGAGTTCGAGGGTCAGGTGTATGTGTTGACCAAGGAGGAGGGTGGTCGTCACAAGCCGTTCTTCAACAATTATCGTCCGCAGTTCTTTTTCCGTACGACGGATGTGACGGGGACTGTTCAGTTGCCGTCGGGTACGGAGATGGTGATGCCTGGTGACAATGTGACGATGAAGGTGGAGTTGGGTAAGCCGATCGCGATGGATGAGGGTTTGCGTTTTGCTATTCGTGAGGGTGGTCGTACGGTGGGTGCGGGTCGCGTCACGAAGATCATCAAGTAAGGGAAACGACCATGGCTCAAAGCATCCGCATCCGCCTCAAGGCCTTCGACCACGAGATCATCGACCAATCGACGCGCAAGATCGTCGAGACGGTGACGCGTACCAACGCGTCGATCCGGGGTCCGATCCCGCTGCCGACCGACAAGCACCGCTTCACTGTGATCCGTGGACCACACGTCGATAAGGACTCCCGCGAGCACTTCGAGATGCGCATTCACAAGCGGCTCATCGACATCGTCGACCCGAACCAGAAGACGATTGACAGCCTCCAGCGCATCGAACTGCCGGCGGGTGTGGACATCGAAATCAAGCTCCAGTCGAGCTGAGTTCCCGACCGAGAACAACAATTTTTTTGCTACGTTCTGGGCGCAGCACACGCGGCACCGGCCCTTGGCGCTGTAGAACACACCCATGAGTAGCTGGAACGACTCAGATCAAAAAGAAGTGATCCCCACCCTCGAGCCGCACTGGACGCCCATCGCGGCCCGGTCCCCGCTCCCGCCTCCACCCCCCGCTGCGCCGTCGCCGGCACCGCATGTTGGCTCGCCGTCGCGTTCGCGCCGTCGCGGCACGCGTGTTGTCGGTCTCGCTTTAGTGTCCGCGGTGTCAGCACTCGTTGGCGCGGCGATCGGTGTGGTTGCCACACGCGACGAGGACAAGACGATCACCACGGGAACCCTCGTGACCGTCGAGCCCGCTGATGGTGAACCGGTGAGCGAAGCGACCACGCAGATCGGAAAGATCGCCGCCGCGGTTGCACCCAGTGTCGTCACGCTCTCCGCAACAATCAGCGGTCAGATGGGTGAGGGTGAGTCCGTCGGCACCGGGGTGATCATCAATTCGAACGGTGAGCTTCTGACCAACGCACACGTTGTCGAGGGCACCAAGACCGTGCAGGTCCGTCTCATGAACGAGACCGAACCGGTGAAGGGGACGGTCCTTGCCTCCGACCCACAGAACGACCTTGCGCTCGTCAAGATCAACGTGACCGGCCTCACCGCCGCGGTGTTCGCCGACCCGAAGAACGTGCGTCTGGGTGATCCGGTTGTTGCAATCGGTTACGCACTCAACCTCGATGGTGGTCCAAGTGTCACCTCGGGCATCGTCTCGGCGATCGGTCGAACCATCACCACCGAAAGTGGTGCACTCGACAGGCTGATCCAAACCGATGCGGCGATTTCGTCGGGTAATTCGGGTGGACCACTCGTCAACGACAAGGCCCAGGTGATCGGTATCAACACCGCGGTCGCGCGCAGCGATATGGGCACTGCGGCGAACAACATCGGCTTTGCCATTTCGACCGAGGAGGTACTGCGCGTAGTCGAGACGCTTCGCGACCAGGCCAACGGTGTCGAGCGCAAGCAGGGCTTCCTCGGTGTCGGTCTTACTGACCGCACGGATGGTGGCCAGGGCGCGGTCATCGCCAACGTCGAGGATGGCTCGCCTGCCGCGAAGGCCGGGGTGAAGGAAGGTGATGTCGTGCTTGCGATCGACGACGTGCCGATCACGGGTCGGACCGGCATGATCGCCGTGGTCCGCGATGCCCAGCCCGGTGACACGGTCAAGATCAAGGTCGAACGTGACGGCAAGACCATCACACTCAGCGCAACGCTCGTGGAGCGCGACACCTCCAACGACTAACAGGCTTCTCGGCGCAGCTAGGTGCAGATTTCAACAAGATTTGCTCCGAGATTCTCCGTTGGATTCTCGACGTACGGCAGTTCCTGTTTGCTACTCCTCCAATCCGGATGGTGGCCGAGAGCGACATAGTCTGAGCAATGTGAGCGTTCTCGTCGACGGTGCCGATGTTGAGTCGTACCATCGCGAGGGATTCGTCGTGCTTCGGGGTGTCGTGCCACGGGACGTGCTTGATGCACTCGCGGTCGGGGTGGAGAAAAACATGGCCAATCCCAGTGATTGGACGAACGACTACACACCCAAAGGTGCGGGCGGTCGTTTCTTCGACGACTACGTGAGCTGGCAACGAATCCATGAGTTTCGTGACGCCGCCCTCAACGGTTCGCTGCCCGAGATCGCGGGTGCTCTCTTGGGAACCCGTCGTCCACGTTTCTTCCACGAACACGTTCTGGTGAAGGAACCTGGAACCGTCACGCCCACTCCCTGGCACCACGACGATCCCTATTACGGAATCGATGGCATGGACAACGTCAGTTTGTGGGTACCTCTTGATTCGATTCCCGAATCGGTTGCACTGCGCTGTTTTCGCGCCAGCCATTCCTCGGGTCGACGATTCATCCCCAACCGTTTCAAAGACGACGCGCCGTATCTGCCAAGTGCACAAGGTTTCGAACCGATGGGGGACCCGACGGGATGGTGGGCCGACCCCAGCGTCTGCGCTTGCCCGGCTGAGCCCGGCGACGTCGTCGCTTTTCACTTCCGTACCCTCCACGCGGCACCAGGGACCGAAAATCATTCGGCAAGGCGACGGGTCGTGAGTTTTCGCTACCTGGGTGACGATGCCCGCTGGGCCCACCGCCCGTGGACCACCTCGCCTCCCTTTCCCGATCAAAACTTGGCCCCCGGGGACCTGCCCGATGAGGACCGATTCCCCACAATTGACCTCAAATAGCGGCCCCCCACACCAAACTGCCCCGCTTCCGGGTGCAGCGAGTCTCCACGAGCAGGCCTCCACACACCGAAACCCCGGGGTTTTGGGCGCGGATCTTGTCCGAATCTGCACCTCCGCACGCCGAGAACCCTGGGGGAAAGGGGGGAGGGCCCGATAGGGTTTGCCCTCCAATCGACGTCCGTGTGCGCCCAGCAACGGGAACCTCACGGCACAACCGAACTCAGTGCTCCGTCGGCCTCGCCGTACGGAGCATTTGCGTGAATAAGTCAAGTCATTTCATAGAGAAAAAGGGTTGCCGTCATGGCACAAAAAGCGATCGTCGGCGAAAAGGTCGGCATGACACAAGTGTGGGGCAACGACCAGCGCGTCATCCCCGTCACCGTGTTGCGTGTTGAACCAGCGCGCATCGTCCAGGTGAAGACCGGTGAGCGCGACGGCTACAGCGCTGTTCAGGTCACCTACGGCCACCAGGAAGCAAAGAAGTTGAACAAGGCCGAGGTCGGACACTTCGCAAAGGCCGGGGTCGCACCCGGTCGGCGTCTTGTCGAGTTGCGCCTCGACAGCGTCGACGGTTTCGAAGTCGGCCAGGAGATCACCGTCGAGACGATGCTCGCCGGTGAGCGCGTGGATGTCACCGCGGTCAGTCGCGGCAAAGGTTTTGCCGGTGGCATGAAGCGCCACAACTTCGCCGGCCAGGGCGCCAGCCACGGCAACCACAAGCATCACCGCGCACCGGGCTCGATCGGTTCGTGCTCTTTCCCCGGCCGTGTCTTCAAGGGTCTGAAAATGGCGGGCCACATGGGACACGAGCAGGTCACGACGCTCAACCTCGAGGTCGTGCAGGCTGATCTCGAGCGCGGGTTGCTGCTCGTCAAGGGTTCGGTTCCCGGCCCGAACGGCGGAGTCGTCATCGTTCGCAACGCGGTGAAGGCGAAGTGACGCGATGCCTTCGGTAACCGTGAGAACAGCAGCCGGCAAGGACTCCGGCAACATCGAACTCGCCGCGTCGGTCTTCGGCGTGCAGCCGAACGTCCCGGTGATGCACCAGGTCGTTACCGCCCAGCTGGCGCATCGCCGCGCGGGCACGCAAAGCACGAAGACCCGCTCCGAAGTCTCGGGTGGCGGCAAGAAGCCGTTCAAGCAGAAGGGCACCGGCGGCGCACGCCAGGGATCGACACGTGCACCCCACTACAGCGGTGGTGCGGTCGCACTCGGCCCGAAACCCCGCAAGTACGGTGAGCGCACGCCGAAGAAAATGATCAAGCTCGCGCTGGCGTCTGCATTGTCCGACCGTGTGAACGAAGACCGCGTCGTCGTCGTGGACGACTGGTCGTTCACCGCACCGAGCACCAAGTCGGCATCTGCGGCGCTCAAGTCGCTCGGTGTCAGTGGTTCGGTCCTCGTCGTCGTCGGCCCGAACGATGCAAACGTCGAAAAGAGCTTCCGCAACCTCCAAGATGCACAGGTCATCACGGCCGATGAACTGAATGCCTACGACGTGCTGTGCAACGAGTGGGTCGTCTTCACCAAGGCGACCCTTCCCAAGGATAAGGACGGCGAGTGATGAAGGATCCCCGCGACATCATCCTAAAGCCGGTCGTGTCCGAGAAGTCCTACGCATTGATCGAGCAGGGCGTCTACACCTTCGAGGTCCACCCGTCGGCCACCAAGCCCGAGATCCACGACGCCGTCGAGGCGATCTGGGGCGTCAAGGTCGCCGGGGTCAACACGATGAACCGCAAGGGCAAGGTCCGTCGTTCACGCGGCACCAACCGCCTTGGCAGCCGCAAGGACACCAAGCGTGCCCTCGTCACGTTGGCCGCAGGCAACGAGATTCCGTTGTTCGAGAGCTGACCGACAAGAACCGAGAGAACAGAGCACACTCATGGCAATTCGCAAAAGGAAGCCCACCAGCGCAGGTCGTCGTTTCCAGACCGTCTCCGACTTCTCCGAGATCACGAAGTCGACCCCGGAAAAGACACTTCTCGCACCGCGACCCCGAACGGGTGGGCGCAATGCATACGGTCGCAAGACCGCGCGTCACCGAGGCGGTGGACACAAGCGTCAATACCGCGTCATCGATTTCAAGCGCAACAAGGACGGCGTTGCGGCGAAGGTTGTGGCCATCGAATACGACCCGAACCGGACCTGTCGCATCGCGCTCCTCCACTACCTCGATGGTGAAAAGGCGTACATCCTCGCGCCCAAGGGTCTCGAGGTCGGCGATAACGTCGAGTCGGGCCAGGGTGCCGACATCAAGTTGGGTAACGCGCTTCCGCTGCGTTACATCCCCGTTGGTACCACGGTGCACAACGTCGAACTGCGCCCCGGCCAGGGCGGCAAGATCGGCCGTTCGGCCGGCATGGTCGTTCAGTTGGTCGCAAAAGATGGCGACTTTGCGACACTGCGCATGCCGTCGAGTGAGATGCGCCGCGTGCTCATCGACTGCCGCGCGACCGTCGGCGAGGTCGGCAACTCCGAGCACGAACTCATGAAGATCGGCAAGGCGGGTCGTAACCGTTGGAAAGGTGTGCGTCCGCAGAGCCGCGGTGTCGCCATGAACCCCGTCGATCACCCGCTCGGTGGTGGCGAAGGCAAGACCTCGGGTGGTCGTCCCGCTGTGTCGCCATGGGGCAAGCCCGAGCGGCGCACGCGCAACACCAACAAGGCATCACAGCAACTCATCGTTCGTCGCCGTCGTGGTGGCAAGGGTCGGAGGTAAGAAATGTCACGCAGCCTGAAGAAGGGCGCGTTCGTCGACGAACACCTGTTGAAGAAGGTCGATGCCGCGAACGCCGATACCGACCGCCGGGTCATCAAGACCTGGTCACGTCGTTCCACGGTCATCCCCGACATGGTCGGACACACGATCGCAATCCACGACGGTCGCAGGCACGTCCCCGTGTACATCTCGGAGTCGATGGTCGGACACAAGCTCGGTGAGTTCGCGCCGACGCGCATCTTCAAGTTCCACTCCGGCCAGGAAAAGAACGTAAAGGCCAATCCATGACCGGTCCCAAGCTCAACGAAGGTTCCTTCGTCGCCGGCGAAAAGACGGGCTCCAAGGCTGTTGCGCGCTGGGTGCGGATGTCGGCGTCGAAGGCGCGACCCGTCCTTGACCTCATCCGTGACAAGGACGTGCGGACCGCTGACGAGATCCTGAAGTTCACGACGCGCGAAGCCGCCCACGTGATCCGCAAGGTTGTCGCCTCCGCCGTGGCCAACGCTGTCACGAACGACGACCTCGATGCGGAGACCCTCTACGTGAAGGCGTGCTTCGCCGACGAGGGTCCCACGCTCAAGCGTTTCCGCCCGCGTGCCAAAGGCCGCGCGGGTCGCATCAACAAGCGCACCTGTCACATCACCGTTGTCGTCGGCGTCATGGATGACCGTCGCCTGAGCATTTTCCAGTCGTCGACCGCATCGCGTGGTGTCAACCCGGCAACTGCTGCCCGTCGCGCACGCGTCGAGCGTGGCCGTGCCCGAGCGGCCGCCGCCAAGGACGAAGCCGCGCCGGCCACCAACGAGTCAACCGAACCCGAAACCACCGCAACCGCCGACACGAACGGCGAGGAGAACTGATGGGCCAGAAAGTCAACCCCTACGGGTTCCGCCTCGGTGTGACCACCGACTGGAAGAGCCGGTGGTTCAGCACCCGCGAGTACAAGGAGTACCTGACGGAGGATTGGAAGATTCGCGAGTATCTGATGGGCGCACTGTCCGACGGTGCGGTGTCGCGCATCGAAGTGGAGCGCCGCCGTGACTATTTGCGAATCGACGTGCACACCGCACGCCCCGGCATCGTCATCGGCCGCAAGGGCGCGAAGGCCGACGAACTGCGTGCGGGTCTCACACGCATCACCGGCAACCAGAAGGTCCAGCTGAACATCGTCGAAATCAAGTCGGCTGAACTCGACGCTGCGCTCGTCGCGCAGGGTGTTGCCGACCAACTGGTCAACCGCATTGCATTCCGCCGCGCGATGAAGCGCGCCGTTCAGAATGCACAAAAGAACGGAGCCCTGGGCATCCGTATCCAGTGTTCGGGCCGGCTCGGTGGTGCGGAAATGAGCCGCACCGAGTGGTACCGCGAGGGCCGCGTTCCCCTGCACACGCTGCGCGCCGACATCGACTACGGCTTCCGCGAGGCACGCACCTCGTCGGGCCGCATCGGCGTCAAGGTGTGGCTCTACAAGGGCGACATTCTTCCGTACAAGTCGCAGAGTGACGACAAGATCCTGCGCGAAGCGGCGATGGCCGTCGGTGAAACGTCGGGCCAGTCGCAGGTTGGTCGCAAGGTTGTATCGAGCGCCGGACCAAGAGTTGTCGACGCCGACGCAGAAATCGCCCCCCTCATCAAGGAAGCAGACCCCGAGTTCGAGCGCCTCTTGGCAGAAGAAGAGGACATCGAACGTCGCATCCACGATGCACACGAGACGCCTCACTTTCGCGGGTCAGAGGACTGATCAATCATGCTGATGCCCCGCAAGACCAAACACCGCAAGCACCATCGCGGTCGCACCGGAGGAAACTCCAAGGGCGCAACCGACTTGGCTTTTGGCGAATACGGAATCCAGGCTCTCGAGCCCGGCTGGCTCACCGCCCGCCAGATCGAGGCCGCGCGTATCGCCATGACCCGCCACATCAAGCGTGGCGGCAAGGTATGGATCAACGTGTTCCCCGACAAGCCGGTCACGAAGAAGCCCGCCGAAACCCGGATGGGTTCGGGCAAGGGCAACCCCGAGTTCTGGGTTGCCGTCGTCAAGCCCGGGCGTGTGCTCTTCGAACTGTCGTACCCCAGTGAGCAGACCGCGCGCGAAGCGCTCTCCCGCGCAGTCCAGAAGTTGCCCATCAAGGCCCGCATCATCACCCGCGAGGAGACGATCTGACCATGGCGAAGAACACCGACCAGCTGCGTGACCTCGACCTCGCGGGCCTCGTTGCTGAACTACGGGCGACCAAGCAAGAGGCACTCAACCTCCGGTTCCGTCACGCCACGGGCCAACTCGACAAGACGAGCGAACTGCGCAAGGCACGCCGTCGCATCGCTCGTCTCAACACGCTCATCCGCCAGCGCGAGATCGCTGCCGCCGGAGCAGGGGAGTAAGTGAACACAATGTCAGAACAAACCACCCAAGAGCGCAACGCCCGCAAGGTACGGGAGGGCGTGGTCGTGTCCAACAAGATGGACAAGACCGCTGTCATCGCCGTCGTCGAGCGCGTGCGCCATCCGAAGTATGCAAAATCCGTGCTCCGCACGAAGAAGCTCTACGCGCACGACGAAACCAATGACGTTCAGATCGGGGATCGTGTGCGCGTCATGGAAACCCGACCGTTGTCGAAAAACAAGCGCTGGCGCGTCATCGAAGTCGTGGAGCGTGCGAAATGATCCAGCAGGAATCCCGTCTCCGTGTCGCCGACAACAGCGGTGCCCGCGAGGTTCTCGTCATCAAGGTTCTCGGCGGCACGCGCCGTCGTTATGCCTCGATCGGCGACGTCTTCATCGCCACCGTGAAGGACGCCATCCCCGGTGCCGGCGTGAAGAAGGGCGAGGTCGTGCGTTGTGTCGTCGTCCGCACCAAAAAGGAAAAACGTCGTCCCGACGGCAGCTACATCCGTTTCGACGAGAACGCCGCCGTGCTCATCAAAGAAGACCTCACGCCGCGCGGCACCCGCATCTTCGGACCGGTTGGTCGCGAGCTGCGTGACAAGAAGTTCATGCGAATCATTTCGCTCGCACCGGAGGTGCTCTAGATGAAGTTGCGCAAAGGCGACACCGTCGTGGTGATCGCAGGCAAGAACAAGGGTGAGCAGGGAGAAATCCAGGCCGTGCTTCCGAGGGAAAACAAGGTGCTACTGGGCGGTCTCAACATCGCCAAGCGCCACACCAAGCCGCGGCAGGCGAACCAGCAGGGTGGAATCATCGACAAGGAGGTTCCCGTCGATGCATCGAACGTCATGCTCGTGCACAAGGGCAAGCCGACGCGCGTGGGTTACAAGGTGAAGGCCGATGGCACCAAGGTGCGCGTCGCCAAGTCCACGGGTGAGGAGATCTGATGGCAACCACGACGGCACCACGTCTTAAAACCAAGTACGAGACCGAGGTGCGCGAAGCGTTGCGTGCCCGGCTCGGCGTGCAGAACGTGATGCAGATTCCCAAGATCGAGAAAATCGTCGTCAACATGGGCGTCGGCAAGGCGACTCAGCAGCCGTCTCTGTTGGAAAGCGCCGTTGCCGACCTCGCCGCGATCACCGGCCAAAAGCCGATCGTGACGAAGTCAAAGACCTCGATCGCATCGTTCAAGTTGCGCGAGAACCAGGCCATTGGATGCAAGGTCACGCTGCGAGGAGACCGGATGTGGGAGTTCTTCGACCGGCTCGTGTCGGTTGCGATCCCGCGTATTCGAGACTTCCGCGGCCTACCCGCGTGGTCGTGGGACGGTCGCGGCAACTACACCTTCGGCCTCGCTGAGCAGACCATGTTTCCCGAAATCGAGTACGACAAGGTCGACTCACCGCAGGGTATGGACATCACCATCGTCACCACTGCAACCACCGACGACGACGGCAAGGCATTGCTGGAGGCGTTCGGTTTCCCGTTCAAGCGCGGCAAGGACGCAGGTGCCAAGCCGAAGAGAATCGTCCGTCGTCGTGGTCCCGGGGCTCCGGGTTCCAAGGGCAAGAAGTAAGAGGGCACAGGAAAAATGGCAAAGAAATCTTTAATCAACAAGGCGAACGCCAAGCCCAAGTTCAAGGTCCGTGCGTACACACGATGCAAGCGTTGTGGCCGTGCGCGCGCGGTGTACCGGAAGTTCGGCCTCTGCCGTTTGTGCCTGCGCGAGCTGGTGCACCAGGGCGAGGTCCCGGGCGTGACGAAGGCGAGTTGGTGAGGTAGCGACATGATGACCGACCCCATCGCCGACATGCTCACGCGCATCCGCAACGCCAACACGGCGATGCACGACGAAGTGAAGATGCCGTCCTCCAAGCAGAAGCGCGCGCTCGCCATCGTCCTCAAGGCCGAGGGCTACATCGAGGACTTCACGGTCGCGCCCTCCACCAAGGGCCCGGGTGACGTTCTCACCATCAAGCTCAAGTACTCAGCCGACCGCCATCGCACGATTTCGGGTCTCACCCGCGTGTCGACACCCGGTCTGCGTGTCTATCGCAACGCAACATCCGTGCCGCGTGTCCAGGGCGGTCTGGGTGTTGCGGTTCTGTCCACCAGCCAGGGACTCATGACCGACCGTGAAGCGCGCAAGCGCAAGGTCGGCGGCGAAGTTCTCTGTTTCGTGTGGTGACCGGAGGAATCGACACATGTCCCGCATCGGAAAATCCCCCATCACACTCCCGTCGGGAGTCGACGTCACCATTGCTGACGGTGCCATCACCGTGAAGGGCCCGAAGGGCACCTTGACGCGTTCGATCCCGGGTGAGATCAGCATTCGCAAGGACGCGTCGACTCTCCTGGTCGAGCGGCCCAATGACGAGCGCGACAGCCGCTCGTTGCACGGTCTGACCCGCACGCTCGTCGCCAACATGGTGCAGGGCGTCACCGGTGGCTTCCTCAAGGAGCTCGATGTCGTCGGCGTCGGCTACCGCGCCGAGGCGCAAGGCGCCGGCAAGTTGCGCCTGTCGCTCGGCTTTTCGCACCCCGTCATGATCGATGCACCCGAGGGCATCACCTTCGAAGTTCCCCAGCCGACCCGCATCATCGTCAAGGGCATCGACAAGGAAGTCGTCGGGCAGGTTGCCGCCAACATCCGTTCGATCCGCAAGCCCGAGCCCTACAAGGGCAAGGGAGTGCGCTATCTCGACGAGCGCATCATCCGCAAGGCCGGCAAAGCAGGAAAGAAGTAAGGAGAGCGCCCCATGGCATCAATCGCACAACAGCGTCTGGAATCGCGCCTGCGGCGTCACCGCCGCGTGCGCAAAAAGGTCGTCGGCACTGCCGAGCGTCCGCGTCTCGCGGTCCATCGCAGCAACAAGCACACGACCGTTCAGCTCATCGACGACGACGCGGGTCACACCATTGTGGCCGCTTCGACGACCGAGGCAGCCGTGCGCGGGTCGGGCAGTGGTTCGACAGTCGCCGCCGCGACGGAGGTCGGCCGAGTGGTGGCGCAGCGCGCCAAGGCCGCCGGCGTCAGCAAAGTCGTCTACGACCGCGGTGGATACCTCTTCCATGGTCGCGTCGCCGCGGTGGCCGAAGCCGCCCGGCAAGCAGGTTTGGAGTTCTGATGAGCAACGTCACAGCAAACACACCCGTCACGGGTGAACCCGGTGGTCTGCGCGAGTCGCGCGTCATCAACATCAACCGGGTCGCCAAGGTCGTCAAGGGAGGTCGTCGTTTCTCGTTCACGGCACTCGTCGTCGTCGGTGACGGCAACGGCAAGGTTGGCCTCGGTTACGGCAAGGCGAAAGAAGTGCCGCTCGCCATACAGAAAGGCACCGAAGAGGCGAAGAAGAATCTCTTCGAAGTGGCCCTCGCCGGCTCGACCATCACGCATCCGGTCATCGGCGCAGTCGGTGCAGGTCGTGTGCTTCTCAAGCCCGCAACACCGGGTACCGGCGTCATCGCAGGTGGTGCCGCGAGAATCATCCTCGAAGAGGCGGGAATCCACGACGTGCTTGCCAAGTCACTTGGTTCCCCGAATGCGATCAACGTTGCACGTGCGACCATCCAGGGCCTGCAGTCGTTGCAACGCCCCGACGTGGTTGCAGCGCGCCGTGGTCTGCCAGCCGAGGAATTCGTTCCGAAAGGAATGCTCCGCGCCTACAACGAGCGCAAGAAGTCCGGGGGAGCCCACTGAACATGGCCGACAAAACAATCACCGTCACACTCGTGCGCTCGAAGATCGGCAACAAGCCAAAATCGCGGGGCACGCTACGCGCGCTTGGTCTCAACAAGATCGGCGACACCAACACGCTGCCCGATCGCCCAGAAATCCGGGGCATGATCGCGCGCGTCCCACATCTCATCGAAGTGAAGGAGAGCTGACATGCGCGTCGACGAACTCGCACCCGCACCTGGTTCAGGCAAGCGCCGCAAGCGCGTCGGTCGTGGGATCGGCGGCAAGGGCGGCAAGACCGCAGGTCGTGGCACCAAGGGCCAGTACGCCCGCAACACCGTCGCTCGTGGTTTTGAAGGCGGACAGATGCCCCTCAAGCAGCGCGTGCCGAAGTTGAAGGGTTTCAACAACCCGTTCCGCGTCGAGTACTGCGCGGTCAACCTCGACTCGATCAACGAACTGTCCGAGACCGAGGTGACCCCGGAGGTTCTCGTTTCGCGTGGAGTGGCCCGAAAAGGCAAGCCGATCAAAGTGCTTGCACGAGGCCGGATCACCCGCGCGGTGAAGGTCAGTGCACACGCGGTCTCGAAATCGGCCGAAACCGCCATCACCGCGGCCGGCGGCAGTGTCACCATTCTTCCGCCCACCTTCCGTGGTGTGCGTCCGCCCGCCAAGGGCAACCAGTTCACAAACCGATAAAAGCGCCGGCGCCATGCGCCGACGAAAAGGAGCACTGCAGTGCTGTCGAACATGAAGAACCTGTTCAAGGTCACCGACCTTCGCAACAAGATCCTCTTCACGATCCTGATGGTCGTCATCTACCGCTTTGGTGTGGCACTGCGCGTGCCCGGCGTCGACGGCGCGGCGGTTCGGCAGTTGAACGAGGCTGCCAAGTCCCAGGGTGCACTCGGCTTCTTGAACCTCTTCTCCGGCGGTGCATTCGGGTCGTTCTCGATTTTCGCGCTCGGGATCATGCCCTACATCACGGCGAGCATCATCATGCAGGTGTTGACGGTCGTCATCCCGAAGCTGGAGGAGTGGCAGCAAGAGGGTGCCGTTGGTCAGCGCAAGATCACACAGTGGACCCGCTACGTGGCCATCGGTATCGCGGTTCTGCAGGGTGCGGGTCTCACCTTCATCTTCGGGCAGGGTCGTGGCTCGGCGTTCTTCGGCGCAGCGGCACAGGCCCCCGACGTGGTGTTGCTGGATCCGTTCATGCCCCGCGCCTTGCTCGTGATTCCGACGCTCGTGGCCGGCACGGCGTTCCTGATGTGGCTGGGTGAACTCATCAGCCAGCGCGGCATCGGCAACGGCATGTCGATGATGATCTTCGCCTCGGTGGTCAGTGGCCTGCCGTACAGCTACTACTCGATCCTTCAGAGCAAGAAGTTCGTCGTGTTCGGCATTCTTGTCGCGGTGTCAATCGCCATTCTCTACGCGGTCGTTCGCGTTGAGTTGGGCCAGCGTCGTATCCCCGTGCAGTTCGCCAAGCGCGTGGTCGGACGCCGCATGTACGGTGGCCAGAGCACCTACATCCCGTTGAAGGTGAATCAGGCGGGCATCGTCCCGATCATCTTCGCCTCGTCGATCCTGCTTCTTCCCGTGCTCGCTTCGAACATGCTGGGCAGTGCCGAAGGTTGGCGCGGATCGATCGCGGGCTTCGTCAACGACTACCTGATCAACAGCCAGAACGTGCTCTACATCTCGGTGTTTTTCCTCCTGATCGTTGCCTTCGCGTACTTCTACAACTCGATCGCATTCGACCCCGTGCGCCAGGCCGACCAGTTGCGCAAGCAGGGTGGCTTCATTCCGGGTATCCGTCCCGGCACGCAGACAGAAAAGTTCTTCGGCAAAACTGTGAACCGAATCACTCTCCCCGGCGCAATGTTCGTTGCGTTCATCGCGATCCTGCCGTACATCATCCTTTGGATTGGAGACGTCGATTCGTTCCCGTTCGCCGGAACGACGGTGCTCATTGCGGTCGGTGTCGCACTCGAACTGATGCGACAGATCGACAGTCAGTTGATGCTCCGCAACTACGAGGGATTCCTGAAGTAGCGGCCCGCCGCGCTTCGCATGTCGCGGTGGTCGTCCCTGTGTTCAGGAGCCTCTGATGTCGAAAGGTGCGCGCATCGTTTTGCTGGGTCGGCAAGGCTCGGGCAAGGGTACGCAGTGCGTTCGCTTGTCGCGTCACTACGTCGTGCCGCACATCTCGACAGGCGACATGTTGCGTGCAGCCGTACGCGAAAACTCGCTGCTGGGACGCAGCGTCGTCGATGTCCTCGGTTCGGGTGGACTCGTCGGTGACGAGGTCATCATCGTGCTGGTTCGCGAACGCCTCGGCAAGGCCGATGCACGACGCAGGGGATTCCTGCTGGACGGCTTTCCACGCACGGTGGCGCAGGCCGAGGCCCTCGATGACATCGCCGATGGAAGTCCGTTGAATGCGGTGATCGACTTGGTCGTGCCCCGCGAGGTCGTGCTCGAGCGCCTGTCGGCTCGTCGTGTCTGCCGTGACTGTGGTGCGAACTACCACGCGGGTCCGGTCGTGCCCTCACCCTGGACCTGCGACACCTGCGGAGGTGACGTGGTGCAACGCGAAGACGACACACCCGAGTCGATCAATCGCCGTCTCGACCTCTACGAGAGCCAGACAGCACCTCTCATCGAGTATTACGGGGCCAGCAACCGGTTGTTCCCCGTTGACGGCGTGGGCAGCCCCGATCAGGTCTTCGAGAGGCTCACCACGGTCATCGATTCCCGCTAGGGCCCGTTCCGGGAAGGACTGGGCAGCCCGGTCGACCTGTGGCGTTGGGTCCACCCACCGATAGCATCCCCTACGCCCTCCCGGGGGCTGCCACCGTCGGTTCGTTCCCTCCAGGCGGCACATTGTTCGAGTCAGAAAAGCAGAAAGTCGAAGGAGTTCCTCCTGGCCAACCCAAAGGAAGATGCGATCGTGCTCGAGGGCACCATCACCGAGTCCCTCCCGAACGCGATGTTCCGCGTCGAGTTGGAGAACGGCCATCAGGTGCTCGCCCACATCAGCGGCAAGATGCGCATGCACTACATACGCATCCTCCCCGGCGACAAGGTCCAAGTTGAACTCACCCCTTACGACCTCACCCGCGGTCGTATCACATACCGATTCAAGTGAAGTAGAAGTGAGAAGGCCATGAAGGTGCGCCCCAGCGTGAAGAAATTCTGTGAGAAGTGCAAGATCATCCGTCGTCGCGGAACCGTCATGGTCATCTGCGAGAACCCCCGACACAAGCAGCGTCAGGGCTGACCGGGTCAGGAAAAGGAAACATCAATGGCTCGTATTTCCGGTGTCGACATTCCGCGCGAAAAGCGTCTCGAGGTCGCACTCACCTACATCTATGGCATCGGTCGTTCCACTGCGCTGAAGATGTGCCGGGAACTCGGCATCGACCACAACCAGCGGGTACGCAACCTCACCGAGGAAGAGGCCAACCGTCTCCGTGCGTACATCGATGCCAAACTCAACGTCGAAGGTGACCTGCGCCGCGATGTGCAACAGGACATCAAACGCAAGATCGAGATCGGCTCGTACCAGGGTGTGCGTCATCGCAAGGGCCTTCCCGTTCGTGGCCAGCGCACGCACACGAACGCCCGTACACGCAAGGGACCAAAGAAGACCGTCGCCAACAAGAAGAAGGCAGTGAGGAAGTAATGGCAAAGCCAGCAGCAGGTGGGCGCCGTCCGCGAAAGCGCGAGCGCAAGCACGTCTCTGTCGGAGTCGTGCACATCAAGAGCTCGTTCAACAACACGATCGTGTCGATCACCGACCTGGAGGGCAATGTCATCTCGTGGGCATCGTCGGGTGGTGTCGGCTTCAAGGGCTCACGCAAGTCGACGCCGTTCGCGGCGCAGCTCGCAGCCGAAAAGGCCGCCCGTGCTGCGATGGAACACGGCCTGCGGCGCGCTGAGGTGCACGTGAAGGGCCCGGGCTCGGGTCGCGACACCGCCCTGCGATCGATTCAGAACACCGGGATCGAAGTGTCGGGTATCAAGGACGTCACGCCGGTTCCGCACAACGGTTGCCGTCAGCCCAAGCGTCGGAGGGCCTGAGTCGTGGCACGCTACACCGGACCCAAGGTGCGCATCTCGCGCCGCCTGAATGTCAACATCTACGAAAACGAAAAGGGTACCAAGGCCCTCGACCGTCGTCCGTTTCCCCCGGGACACCACGGCCGTACGCGCCGTCGCAACGCCGGCAGTGAGTACCTCGCACAGCTGCAGGAGAAGCAGAAGGCGAAGTACATCTACGGCGTCCTCGAGCGTCAGTTCCGCAAGACCTACGACGAGGCCAACCGTCTCGCCGGTCCAACCGGTGAGAACCTCTTGCGTCTCCTCGAACAGCGTCTCGACAACGTCGTGTACCGCGCGGGTTGGGCCAGCACCCGTCCGCAGGCCCGTCAGTTCGTGAGCCACGGCCTCGTTCTCGTCAACGGGAAGCGCGTCAACATACCGTCGTTCACCGCGAAGAAGGGGATGAAAATCAGCCTCAGCCCGAAGGCGCGAAACATGATCGTCATCCAGCACAACATCGACGTGCTCGATCGGTCCGTGGTGGGTTGGCTCGAGACCGGCGACGGCGGCAAGGAAGTCGTCGTGCGTGACCTGCCCCAGCGCGAACACATCGACGTCCCCGTCCGCGAACAACTCATCGTCGAGTTGTACTCGAAGTAATCCCCCGAATCCGAAGGAGAGCACAATGCTCGTCATCCAGCGCCCCACGGTCGAAGCCATCGGCGATCCCGAGAACAATCGTCAGCGTTTCGCGGTCGGACCCCTCGAGCCCGGCTTCGGCCACACGATCGGCAACTCGTTGCGCCGCACACTTCTGTCGTCGATCCCCGGATCGGCCATCACGACGGTGCGCTTCGATGCGGCACTCCACGAGTTCGACACGATCGAAGGCATCGCCGAGGACGTCACCGAGATCATCCTGAATTTGAAGGACATCGTCATCGTGTCAGAAAGTGACGAGCCGGTCGTGTTGCGTCTCGACAAGAAGGGCCCTATCGACATCACGGCAGGCGACATAGCGCTTCCAGCCGGTGTCGAGATCCTCAACCCGCTCGTCAAAATCGCCTCGCTGAATGCCAAGGGCCACCTTGCCATAGACCTCACCGTCGAGCGCGGTCGCGGTTACATGTCGAGCGATCGCGAGTCCGAGAGCCGTGTCATCGGTGTCATTCCGATCGACGCCATTTTCTCGCCCGTGCGTCGCGTCATGTTCGACATCGAGCCCACACGCGTCGAGCAGTCCACGAACTACGAGCGTCTCGTTCTCGACATCGAGACCGACGGGAGCATCGGACCGCGCGAGGCGCTGTCCTCGGCCGGCGCGACGTTGCGCGCACTCGTCGACCTCGTGGCCAGCCTCTCCGACGAGCCGCAGGGCCTGGAGTTGGGCGAGGTCATTGGCGCGAACATCGGGTCCCCCGACCTCGATCTGCCGATCGAAGATCTTGATCTCTCCGAGCGTCCGCGCAACTGCCTCAAGCGTGCGCAGGTCAACACGATCGGTGAGTTGTTGATGAAGAGCTACGAGGACCTGCTCAACATCACCAACTTCGGTCAGAAGAGCCTCGACGAGGTGATCGCCAAGCTCGACGAGCGCGGTCTTTCGCTGCGCCCGTAGGACAAATTCCCCAGACGTAGACAAGGACTCGTCATGCCCGCAACACCCAAGAAGTCGAAGCGATTCGGTGGCAGCGCCGCCCACCAGCGTTTGCTGATGGCGAACCTCGCCGCATCACTGTTCGCGGCCGAAGGAATCGTCACGACCGAGGCCAAGGCCAAGGCACTGCGCCCGATCGCCGAAAAACTCATCACCAAGGCGAAGAAGGCCGGCGGAGATTCCCCGCTGCGGATTCACCGCATACGTCAGATCGAGGGTTACCTCGGTGACAAGGAAATGACGAACAAGCTGGTGAACGAAGTTGCCCCGCGTTACGCCACCCGCAACGGGGGCTACACGCGTGTCCTCAAACTGGGTGAGCGTCACGGTGACAACGCGCCGATGGCGCGTATCGAGTTGGTCTAGAGTCCGCGGCGCGACGCGCCTCGTCGATATGGACTCAGGATCGCCGGGGCCCGCCCTGAGGCGGGTTCGTTTCGTTCTCGCCTACCACGGTGAGGCCTACCACGGGTTTGCGCCAAGCACCGGTGTTCCGACCGTCGCGGGCACGTTGAGCGACGCTCTGCGTCGCATCACCGGGTACGACGTGGTGCTCAGCGGTGCCGGGCGCACCGACGCTGGAGTGCACGGATGGGGCCAGGTGGTTAGTTTCACCCTTCCCGACGAACATGACCTCGACAAGATCGTAAAGAGTCTGAACTCGATGCTCGAGCCGCACATCGTCGTGCGAGACTCGCGGTGGGTGGCCGATGACTTTGACGCGCGTTTCTCCGCGCTGTGGCGTCACTACAGATACCGAGTCCTGAACACGCCAACGGGCAATCCGTTCGAATCGGCGACATCGTGGCACGTGGAGACACCGCTTGATCTACGTGCGATGCAGCTTGCCTCCGATGCCTTCGTCGGTGAGCACGACTTTTCTGCCTTCTGCCGTCGACCCAAGCAGTCGGGACCCAGCAAGGATGCACCCGGGCCGTCGATGGTGCGGCGGGTCATCAGCGCACGGTGGAGCGATGTCGGCGATGGCATGCTGCACTTCGAAATTCGTGCCAATGCATTTTGTCAACAAATGGTGCGTTCGATCGTCGGCACGCTGGTCGAGGTGGGCATGCACCGGCGTCGCGCCGGTGAGATGACGGGCATCCTGCGTGCGTCCAGTCGTGTGATGGCGGGTCACGTCGCACCCCCACACGGTCTGTGTCTCATGGAAGTCGGTTACCCCGCGTGATCGCACCGTTCTCGGTGCTCGTCATGTCCACCCCCGTCGGGCCCATCGGTTCGGGTCTGGGTGGGGGAGTCGAGACCACGCTGCGTGCGCTGGTGCGTGGTCTCACCGCTCGCGGCCACCGGGTCGAAGTGGTCGCACCGGCGGGGTCACAGTCCGTGGGTGTGCCGATGCACTGCGTCAATGGAACCCCGCAGGCGTCGATGCAGTTGCTTGAACGGTCGACGGTCTCTACCACCGACGACGGTTCGGTGCTCACGAACATGTGGACCGAGATCAGCCTGCTCGCCGAAGGTTTCGATGTGGTGCTCAACCTTTCCTACGACGAACTGCCCTTCGTCCGTGCTGTCGACGTCGGGCGCCCCGTCGCACATCTCGTCTCCATGGGTTCACTCACCGATGCGATGGATGCCGCCATCGACACGACCCTGCGGTGTTCGCCGGCGTCCGTTGCGATGCACACCCGTGCACAGGCCGAGACGTATGCACGTGGCGCGGCTGCAACGATCGTCGGCGGTGGAATCGACTTCGACACGTGCAGGTTCGCCGCATCACCCCAAGCCGACGGTCGCATGGCATTCGTCGGACGTGTGTCGCCCGAAAAGGGGCTTGTCGATGCGGCACGCGCGTGCGCGATCGCGGGAAGGCCCTTGCACGTGTGGGGCCTGCTGCAGGATCCCGACGAATGGGCGAGGGCACTCGGCTCGATGCCCGAAGGCGCTCTGATACACCGTGGTTTTGTCGCACCGGACGTCATGCGTTCGCAGATCGGCGAGTGTGCTGCGATCGTGATGGCCTCGAAGTGGGTCGAGGCGTTCGGCAACGTTGCAGTCGAGGCGATGGCCTGCGGCCTGCCCGTCGTGTCGTACCGGCGCGGCGGTCCGACCGAGGTCGTCGATGACGGCGAGACGGGTTTTCTCGTCACACCCGACGATGTGGCCGGACTGGCCGAGGCGATTGCGCGGGTCGGCACGCTGTCCCGCCGGGCCTGCCACGAACGGGCCGTCGAGCGGCATTCCCACGGCGCCTTTGCCCAGCGGGTCGAGGCGTGGTTGGCCGGGGTTTTGGTGGGTGCCGTGGGTACCGATTTCCCCGCCTGACCCCTTATCCTTACGGGGTCCGTCGTCGCAGTCGGCGCACGACCGAAAGAGATCACATGGGTACCTATTCTCCGAAAGCTTCCGAAATCACGCGTGCATGGCACGTCATCGACGCCGATGGCATGGTGCTGGGTCGTCTGTGCACCGAGGCCGCCCGTTTGCTGCGCGGCAAGCACAAGCCGATCTTTGCCCCGCACATGGACACGGGTGACCACGTTGTCATCGTCAACGCTGACAAGGTGATCCTCACCTCCGACAAAGCCAACCGCGAGATGGTGTACCGCTACTCGGGCTACCCGGGTGGCATGAAAAGCGAGTCGTACCAGCAGTTGCTGGACCGCAAGCCTGCCGAGGCTCTGCGTATGTCGGTCGCGGGCATGTTGCCGAAGGGACCACTCGGTCGACAGATGATCACCAAGTTGAAGGTTTACGCCGGCCCCGAGCATCCGCACGCCGCACAGCAGCCGACTCCCGTCGCTCTCAAGAGCGCCACTGCTCGCTGAGCTACCGAAACACGAAGACCGACACAGGAACCACCAAGGAGACACCGTGGCAAGCCAGCCGCTCACCCAAACCACCGGACGCCGCAAGGAATCGGTCGCGCGTGCGCGATTGCGCTCGGGAACCGGTGTCGTCACCGTCAACGGCCGCACCTTCGACGACTACTTTCCGATGGCGACCCAGCGCATGGTGGTTGCCGAGGCTCTGCGTGTCACCAGCACCGAAACCGTCTACGACGTCGACGCGTCGATCCATGGTGGCGGAGTGAACGGCCAGGCCGGTGCCCTGCGCATGGCGATTGCGCGCTCGCTCGTGGAACTCGACGGTGAACTGCGGCCCGTGTTGAAGAAGGCCGGTCTGCTGACCCGCGATTCGCGTCGCAAGGAGAGCAAGAAGTACGGCCTGAAAAAGGCCCGCAAGGCACCTCAGTTCACCAAGCGTTGAGTCGAAGCGCCGAGTCAACTTGTTGAAGTTCGGCACCGACGGTGTTCGTGGTGTTGCGCACCGCGAGATCACCCCAACTGCCGTCCAGTTCTATGCCCGCGCAGCCGCCCGGGTGTTGCGCTGCTCGCGGGTCGTCGTCGGCCACGACCCGCGTGAATCGAGCCCCGCACTGGCACACGCCGTCGCCGAAGGTTTCCGTGCGGAGGGGGTCGCCGTCGACTTCGTCGGCATGGCACCGACTCCCGCCGTTGCCTTTCTCGCCCAGCACCACGGGTGCACTGCCGCAGTCGTCACGGCATCGCACAACTCGTACACCGACAACGGACTCAAGTTCTTCCGTGACGGCGGATCGAAGCTCAGCGACGACGAAGAAAGAGCGATTCAGGTGATTTACGAACGGCTCGTCAAGACGAACGAGGGATACGTCGAGCCGTCCCTGCCCGACGGCTCAACGGGCCTCGACGCGTATGTGGACCATGTCTGTGCAGCAGGAACCTCCGTACGCGCGGGCACACGCGTCGTCGTTGATTGTGCGAACGGCGCGATGAGCTTCGTTTGCCAACAGGTCTTTGCAAGGCTCGGTATCGAAGCACACGTGGTGAATGCGTCACCCGACGGAACCAACATCAACGTGGCATGCGGTGCCGCCCACCCCGGGAATTTGGCAGCGGTCGCACGTGGACACGTATGCGACCTTGCGATTGCATTCGACGGCGACGGCGACCGAGTGATCGCCGCAACGAACGAGGGCAGCGTTGTCGACGGTGACCACCTGCTCGCGCTGGCTGCCCTCGACTTGAAGTCGCGTGGTCTTCTGGCGAATGGTGCCGTGGTCGTGACGGTGATGAGCAACATTGGTTTTCACAGGGCCATGGAGGCGGCAGGCGTCACCGTGCACACCACGGCGGTAGGTGACAGGTCGGTTCTCGTCGAGCTCGACCGCACCGGTGCGGTGCTCGGTGGCGAACAAAGCGGGCACATCATTCACCGCTCACGCGCAACGACGGGTGATGGTCTGCTTGCGGCAATCGAACTCATCGACATGCTCGGCCGGCGCGGTGAGCCGTTTGCAAAGCTGGCCGCAGCGGCGATGACGTCCTATCCGCAGGTATTGGTCAACGTGAAGGTGAACGGAGATGCCGCGTCGGTGGTGGAGGCCTGCAGGGACGTGGTGCGTGAGGTGGAAGCAGAACTTGGTGACGAGGGTCGCGTCCTCGTGCGTCCAAGCGGCACCGAGCCTCTCGTGCGCGTGATGGTCGAAGCACACGACGTGGCGACTGCTCGGCGCCACGCGGAGCGCATTGCCGACGCGGCCCGCACGGCACAAGGGTAAACTCGCCCCATGTGCGGCATCATCTGCGTGCTCAGCCGCAAGGCCGACCGCCCCGCACCGGATCGAGACGAGGTACTCGACGCGCTCGACACCGGTCGTCGTCTCCTCGAACTACGTGACGCATCGCGCGTGGCCGAAGCCACACGTGCTCTTGCTGCGGCCGACACCCTGCTGAAAGGTGAGCCCGGTGTGCGGGCACTCGTCGGCAACCGTGAACTTGTTGCGGGCATCAACACAGCGGTTGCGGCAATCTTGCCGGTTCTCGCTGCAATCGAGTCCGACCTCGAAGCAGCCGACGATGTGCATGCCATCGAGGCCTCGGCCGAATCCATCGCGGCAGCAAAGGACGTCCTGTGGTCGCTGCGCAACGACCGTCTGCGCACGGCGCGCGAGATCGAAGCTCTGGCCGGACTGCACGCGACTCCCGGTGCACTCGACGGCTACCTTGCGATTCAACAGGCGTTGTCGGCAATCGACCGCATGGAAGTGCGCGGCCGCGACTCGGCCGGTATTGGTGTGGTGGTGTGGGGACACGGGTTGACCACGGATCGCCTGCCCGTCGGTGTCACGTGGGCCGAGCGTTGCCAGGATCCGCTGTTTGTTTCCCGCTCGCTGCGGGTCACCGACGACGTGTGGACTTTCGTCTACAAGGCAGCCGCCGAAATCGGCGAGCTCGGTGACAACACCCGTGCGATTCGCAAACAGGTTCTCGACGACGACGTGTTGCGCCACGTTCTCGCACAACCGGGCGCGCGTGTCACCTTGATAGGCCACACCAGATGGGCGAGCGTCGGCATCATCTCCGAACCCAACGCCCACCCCGTCACGGGTGAAGAGGTGGATCGTCCGTCGCCCCTCGTCCTGGCAGTCCTCAACGGTGATGTCGACAACTACGCCGACCTGAAGGTTGAACATGGCCTCAGCGTCGCCGAGCCGATCACCACCGACGCAAAGGTTATTCCCAGCCTCGTCGCACGCCGGTTGGGTGACGGCGTCGACCTGAAAGATGCGTTCGTATCGACCGTCACCCAGTTCGAGGGATCGGTTGCGATTGCGACCGTATCCGTGGCCGAACCCGACCGAGTGATGCTCGCCCTGCGGGGTAGTGGTCAGGGCATGTGCATCGGCCTTGCCGAGGACTCCTTCATCGTGGCGAGCGAGCCCTACGGAACCGCCGAGGAGACGGGTGCAATCGTGCGCATGGACGGCGAACGCGGTGAGATCGTCGAACTCCGCTCGTCTGCGGCAGGCCAACTCGCCGGGATCAAGCGTTTCCTCTACGACGGTACCGCCGCACCCGTGAGTGATACCGACATCACGTCGGCGGGTGTCACGACGCGCGACATCGACCGTGGCGATGCACCGCACTACCTGTTGAAGGAAATCCTCGAGGCACCCGAAAGTTTTCGCAAGACCATCCGTGGTCGCATCCACGACCGCGACGGTCTCGTCGTAGCCGAGCTCGACGAGGAGGTCCTTCCCGACTTCCTGCGCCGTGAACTCGCCCAAGGCAGGATCAGGCGTATTCGCATCATCGGCCAGGGCACCGCCGCCGTTGCCGGCAGCAGCATGGTGTCGTTGCTCGTCGCGCTCACCGGCGACGCCATCGACGTCGATGCGCAGACGGCGACCGAGTTGTCGGGATTCGGCCTCAGCCCCGAGATGAGCGACACGCTCGTGATTGCCGTCAGTCAGAGTGGAACCACCACCGATACGAACCGTACGGTCGATCTCGCGCGTGGTCGTGGTGCGCGGGTGATTGCAATCGTCAATCGTCGCAACAGTGATTTGGTTCTGCGCTCCGACGGCGTTCTCTACACATCCGACGGTCGCGACGTCGAGATGAGCGTTGCGAGCACGAAGGCGTTCTACGCGCAGGTAGCGGCCGGTGCCTTGCTGTCGTGTGCGATCAGCGAAGTGGCCAACCTTGGTTCCGCACAACTACGCAGCAGGGTGCTCGGCTCGCTGCGCCGTGTTCCCGATGCGATGAGGGCCGTCATCGGCCAGCGTGGAGCCATCGCCGACGCCGCGCGTCGCCACGCTCCGGCCAAGCGCTACTGGGCCGTCGTCGGCAACGGAGGCAACGCGGTCGCCGCCCATGAAGTTCGCATCAAGTTGTCGGAACTGTGCTACAAGTCGATCTCCTGCGACATCACCGAGGACAAGAAGCACATCGATCTGTCGTGTGAGCCGCTGATTCTCGTCTGTGCCGCGGGCCTCGAGGGCGGTACCGCATCCGACGTCGCCAAGGAAATTGCCATCTACCGCGCACACAAGGCGACCCCCATCGTCGTTGCCACCGAGGGCGAGCAGCGCTTCGATGCCGCCAGTGCGGTGCTCACCGTCCCCGAGGTCGACGAGTCGGTCGCCTTCGTTCTCTCGGCGATGGTCGGCCATCTCTTTGGGTACGAGGCTGCCCTTGCCATCGACGCAACGGCGCGACCCCTGCGAGAGGCACGAGAAACGATTCGCGACGTCGTGGCAAGGCACGCCGAGGCGGCGACGTTGGTGTCGACCGTCAGCCACGCGGTCGCACCCGCCACGGCGCGGTTCCGTGACGCACTCCTGACGGGTCGATACGACGGAACACTCGAGGCGTCGACTGCCGTGCGTCTCAGTTCGGTGCTCGCCGATCTCTCCTCGCGTGATCCGCTTGATTCGTACCAGCGCCAAACGGGCAAAGTCGTCACTCCCGCGGTGTTCCTCGGCGACCTCACCGAAGCCCTGACCCGTGCCATCGATGAACTCACACGCCCCATCGACGCGATCCGTCACCAAGCCAAGACGGTCACGGTCGGTATTTCCCGCAGCGATGAGGGACTGATGGACCGTGCACTCGTGCAGGCCGTGGTGTCGTCGGGTACCTCGCGCGACCGGCTCACGTACCGAACACTCAGGACTCTCGCCGACCTCGATGCGGCGGTTGCCGCAGTCAACGGATTCACCCGCTACCGGGTCGACGGTGGGTCATCGCAGGACGCGACGATCACGATCATCGAGCGGGGCGGTCTGTCGAAAGACTTGAAGTCGCGTGTCGACGGAACTGCGACGCTCGTCGGAACGAAACACCGAGTTGCTCGTGACCAAGAAGTGCTGGTCACGCGCGGCCGTTTCGACGGTCGCACCGTCATCCTCGTGCCCGAAGTGAAGTCGGGTGAAACGACGGGCATCACACTGTTGCACGTCACTTTCCATCCGACGCTTGACGCGACGAGCATGAAGGGCGTCCTCAAGGGTTATGACGATCGCTACAACCGACTAGTCGACTGGGTCAAGGAAACCGAGAACGAGTTTCGCGACGACCTGCTGGCACAGATCGGCGTCGCCGAGGCGCTCATCGCACCGATCTCCGAGGCGGCCGAGCGCTGGCGCACGCGATGAAGGGAATCGGTGTCGACATAGTCGATGTCGTGCGATTCCGTTCGGCTCTACAGCGAACGCCATCGATGAGACAGCGGTTGTTCACTGACGAAGAGATCTCACTTGCCCTGGAACGGGGCAACGATGTCGCGACCCTTGCCGCACGCTTTGCCGTGCGCGAAGCGGCGATGAAGGCGCTCGGCGTGGGTCTCGGCGCCTTCGACTTCCACGACGTGTGGGTCCACAAGGCGCGGTCGGGGGCCCCCGAGCTCGTCGTTGCGGGCCGCGCGGCCGCACTCGCCACCGACCGTGGTGTGAACGGTTGGTATCTGTCGCTGAGTCACACCGAATTGGTTGCGATCGCGGTCGTCGCGGCACTCTGACCCGTACGCTGTCTGCGTGCAGTCGGTACTCACGCCCGAGCAGATGCGCCATGTCGACAAGAACAGCGGCGCGTCGTTCGACGTGCTCGTCGAGCGGGCGGGTCACGCCGTCGCCCATGCCGCGCGGCTATTGATGGGTGGAACCTATGGTCGCCGTGTCGTCGTCGTGGCCGGCAAAGGCAACAACGGTGCCGACGGTCGCATTGCCGCCCGACACCTCGAGGAACGCGGTGCGCGCGCCGTCGTCTTTGATGCCGAGCGGGCCCCGATGTTGCTCTCCGAGTGCGACCTTGTCATCGACGCCGCCTACGGCACTGGCTTCCGGGGTGAATACTTCGCACCAACGACACGCGCGCCGATACTCGCCGTCGACATCCCGAGCGGGGTCGACGCACTCACAGGCGTCGCGCACGGTTCGCCCCCGCGGGCCACGGCGACCATCACATTCGGTGCACTCAAGCCCGGCCTCGTTCTCGAGCCGGGTCGCAGCATCGCCGGGGAGGTGTCGGTCGTCGACATCGGTCTCGCCACGCACCACGCGGCTGACATTGATTCTCGCCTGCTTGCAGTTGTCGACTCCAACGACGTTGCCGCATGGGTTCCACGCCGCGCGCCATCGGCTCACAAATGGAACATGGGTGTGCGCGCCATCGCGGGAAGCCGCGGCATGCTGGGCGCTGCACGGCTCGCGTGTGCGGCGGCCTACCGCGCCGGAGCCGGGATCGTACATTTGTCGTGTGTCGGTATCGCGGGCGACATCGACGCACCGACCGAGGTCGTTCATCGTCCGCTGCACGGTGAGGGAGGGCTACGCGCCGCACTCGGCGACATCGACCGATTCGCCGCGGCTTTCATCGGGCCCGGGATCGGTCGTGGCGACGAACTCGTCGATGACTTCATCGACTTCGTGGTGGGCTGTCCGTGTCCGCTCGTCATCGATGGTGACGGCCTGCAACTTCTCGGTGCTTCACGTGACGGCCGACATGGCCTCGCCGCCCAAGTCATCGCCCGGCGATGCGCCGCAACGATTCTCACGCCACATGAGGGGGAGTTCAGTTCCCTCGTCGGTGGTCCTCCCGGTGCTGACCGCATTGCGGCCACCCGCGCGGCGGCCGCAGAGATCGGTGCGGTCGTGCTGTTGAAGGGTCCGACGACGGTCATCGCCGATCCGTCGGGTGACGCACTGCTCGTCGAATCGGGAGACGAACGCCTCGCCACCGCCGGGTCGGGTGACGTGCTCACGGGTATCGTCGCAGCGCATCTGGCGCGCGGAGCAACGCCGTTGCACGCGGCTGCAGCAGGAGCATTCGTGCACGCATCGACGTTGCGCGACCTGCCCCAAGACGGAGTGGTCGCCAGCGATCTCATTGCGGGGTTGAATCAGCATGGCTGACAACACGACGCGGTGGGCCTGGGCGAGGGTCGACCTTGATGCATATGTACACAACATCACTGTGCTCAAGCGCATGGTCGCCCCGTCGGGAGTGTGGGTGGTGGTCAAGGCCGACGCATACGGGCACGGCGCGGTTCCCGTGTCGCGGGCGGCGGTGTCGGCGGGTGTCGGCGGTTTGTGCGTCGCGATCACCGCCGAGGGAGTCGAACTGCGCGACGCGGGAATCGACGCACCGATCCTCATCTTCTCCGAACAGCCCATCGGCGAAGTCGACGACATCGTGCATCATCGCCTGACCGCGACCGTCTACCGAAAGCAATACGTCGAGGCTCTGGCTTCGGCCGCACGTCGCAGGGGTGGCGTGCGTGTCGACGTCCACGTCAAGGTCGATACCGGCATGCACCGCGTCGGGGCCGATCCCGCCGATGTCCCCGCACTCGTTGCAACGATCGGTGCCAACGCCGATGCGCTGCGACTTGCGGGCATCTACACCCACTTCGCGGCCGCCGACACCCCCGGGCATCCCGCCAATGCGGTCCAATCGCAGCGTTTTGCGGCCGTGCTCGACGCGCTCGGTCCGGTCGACGCATCGGTTGCGATACACGCCGTCAATTCGGCCGGTGCGATGTCGATACCGACCGAGCGACGCGATCTGGTCCGCGTCGGCATCGCAACGTACGGCGTCGTCCCGGGGGAAGGCGTCATCGACCACTGTGGCGACCTACGGCAGGTGATGTCGTTGCACGCACGCGTGTCACGTATCCAACGTCTCGCCGCCGGTGAAGGCGTCTCGTACGGTCACCGATTCGTCACGTCTGCACCCACCACTGTCGCAACGCTTCCGATTGGGTACGCCGATGGCGTGCCACGACGGCTCTGGTCGCAGGGCGGCGAGGTACTCGTCGGGGGAAAGCGGCGGCCGATCATCGGGGTGGTGACGATGGACCAGCTGATGGTCGACTGCGGTGACGACGAAGTCGAAGTGGGTGATGAAGCCGTGCTCTTTGGAACGCAGGGCAGCGAGCGCATCAGGTCCGAGGACTGGGCGCGGGCCCTCGACACGATCGGCTACGAAATCACCTGTGGAATCGGTCGACGCGTGCCGAGGCTCTACAGCCCTAGCGTGTAGCGCGAGCGATCCACGATGTACCTGCATGCCGACAACCTTGACGACACCGGGGCCATTGCTCGGGTGGTCGCAGGCTTCCTGCGTACAGGTGACGTCGTGGTTCTCGCGGGGGACATGGGTTCGGGAAAGACCGCGTTCACGAAGTTGGCGGCATCGGCCCTCGGTGTCACCGAACCCGTCACCTCGCCGACCTTCAATCTCGTGCACACCTACGCGGGCGAGGCGATGAGGGTGCACCATGTCGATTTCTTTCGTCTGACACGCACTGATGAGATCGAGGATCTCGCCATTGACGAGTTGGCACGCAGCGGTGTCGTACTCGTGGAATGGGGTGATGTCGGCGACGAGGTCGTCGGTGATCAGCTCGAGATACGTATTGCCGTCGGGGACGGCGAAGACGAACGCGACTTCTCATTACGGCCCGTGGGGCGTCGGTGGGATGCACGTTGGGAGAAAATGCGTCACGCCCTCGCCAGTCACCTGGTCGACGACTGGAGTGGGTTGTGAACATTCTTGCAATCGACACCGCAACCGAGCAGGTGAGTGTTGCAGTCGGCGATGCGACACGCATCGATGCAGCGTTCTGTGTGGCGAGCGACCGGCGCCACGTCGAGGCGCTCATTCCCGCGGTATCCGTACTCCTCGGCAATCTGGGAATGACGGTCCACGACCTCAGTGCGATCGCGGTCGACGTCGGTCCGGGTCTCTTCACCGGCATGAGGGTGGGTCTGGCCACTGCGGGGATACTCGCCGACCTTGCCGAGATCCCCGTCGTGGGACTCGACAGCCTCAGCATCGTTGCCCACGGTGCACTTGCCGCATCGCCGCTCGACGTCGACGACGCGGACATCGTTCTGCCCGTGCTCGATGCGCGCCGAAGCCAGGTGTACTGGTCGATGTTCCGCAACAACTTCTCCGCCACTGAACCACTCGACGAGGTGCGCCAGCCGCGCGTCGGCGACGTGGCCGAACTCCTCGAGGAAATCTTGGACCGCGGCCAACGCGCCCTTGTCGTGGGCACGGGGGCGTCGCGCTACGCCGAGGAACTCGCCACCTGTGCCGGGACCACGCGCATGGGGATGCGGTCAGGCCTCGCGGTGTTCCCCTTCGACCCGAACGTCCCTCAGGCCACGACCCTGTTGCGGCTCGCTGCGGCGCGGGTCGAGTCGGGTGCGGTCGGAGACGGTGCGCAACCCATGTACCTGCGGCCGCCCGATGCGGAAATCAACTGGGTGAGGCGATGAACCCCGTTCTCGACATCGAGATCATGCGCAAACGGCATCTGCGCCGTGTCATGCCGATCGAAGAGGTCGTCTACCCCCGCCCGTGGAGCATCGGAGTATTCACCGCCGAGCTCGACCTTGTGAAGTACGGCGAGCGCTATTACATCGTCGGCACCATCGACGACTGCCTCGTTGGCTACGCGGGTATTCTCTTCACCCCCGACGACGCCCACGTCACCAACATCGCAGTCGACCCGGATTGGCAGAGGCGGGGAATCGCCACGGAACTGTTGCTCGAACTGTGCTGGAAGGCCCGCGAACGCAGTTGCCAAGGAATGTCGCTGGAGGTCCGCGCCAGCAACACCGCCGCCCGGGCGCTCTATGCGCGATTCGGATTCGCACCCGCGGGTGTGCGGCGCAAATATTACGAGGGCGTCGAGGATGCGATCATCATGTGGTGTCACGACCTCGGGTCACCCGACCATGTGCATCGCCTGCGCGCCATCGAAGACGAGCGTCGCCTTGCCGTCAAGGGAACCGCACAATGAGTGCAGCCGATCATGTCGATGAATCGACGGTGGTGCTCGGTATCGAGACCAGCTGTGACGAGACGGCCGCCGCCGTCGTGATGGGCGGCACCGACGTGTTGTCGTCGGTCGTCTCCAGCCAGATCGACGTGCATGCCAGGTTCGGTGGTGTGGTTCCCGAAATTGCCGGTCGTGCACATCTTGAACTCATTCGACCCGTCATCAACGAGGCACTCGACACGGCCGGTGTGCATCCCGAACGCATCGACGCTGTTGCGGTCACCATCGGACCCGGCCTGATCGGGGCGCTCCTCGTCGGGGTCGCGGCGGCCAAGGCCACGGCATTCGCACTCGACCGTCCGTTCGTCGGGGTGAACCATCTCGAGGCCCACCTCTATGCGGCGCTTATAGAGGACCCCAACCTGGAATTTCCCGCCGTTGTGCTGCTCGTGTCGGGCGGCAACACGCTGTTGCTGTCGATGGATGCGCCGGGCAGTTACCGCTTGCTCGGTGCCACGATCGACGATGCAGCCGGTGAAGCCTTCGACAAGGTCGCCCGCTTCCTCGACATCGGATACCCGGGTGGGCCGGCAATCGACCGCGCCGCGCAGCAGGGCAATCCGCGGGCCGTTGATTTCCCCCGTGCGATGCTGCACGACGGTTACGACTTCTCCTTCAGCGGTTTGAAGACCGCGGTGATGAACCATGTCCGCCAACACCCCGACGTCGCCTCCAACGACGTCGCCGCAAGCTTCCAGGCCGCTGTCGTCGACGTGTTGGCCGCCAAACTGATGCGAGCCGCGCGCGACACCGGGGCACGCAGCGTCGTCCTGGGTGGTGGTGTTGCTGCGAATACCTTGCTGCGCAGTGAGGTCGAACGGCTGGCTGTGGTCGATGGTTTTCGTGTCGCCTTGCCGAGCCGTGCGATGTGTACCGACAACGCCGCCATGATCGCCGCCGCGGGTTGGTACCGCCTGCGCGATCATGGGCCGTCGCGTCTCGACATTGGTGCCGTACCGAACCTCGCCCTCGTTGCCGACACCGTGCGTACGAACCGATCCGCCGCGTTGCGCGACCGCCGATGACCGCGGCATTGCGACTCGGCCGCCACACGGTTTCGCCACCCGTCGTGCTTGCCCCGATGGCCGGCGTCACCAATGCACCGTTCCGTGCGCTGTGTCGCGAGTTCGGCCCGGGTTTGGTCTACGTCAATGAAATGGTGATGGCGACGGCACTCGTGCGCGGCAACACACGAACGCAGCGTATGGTCACCTTCGGTGCCGACGAGTCGCCGCGCAGCCTGCAGTTGTACGGCTCCGACCCGGTGATGATGGGTGAAGCCGCGGCACGACTCGCCGACAATGACATCGTCGACCACATCGACATCAACTTCGGATGCCCGGCGGCAAAGGTGACACGCCGCGGTGGTGGTGCAGCCGTGCCACTCAAGCGCAACTTGTTGCGCGCCATTCTCCGTGAGACTGTGCACAACGCAAAGGGAATCCCCGTCACCTGCAAGTTCCGTATGGGTGTCACTGACGACCTGATGACGTACCTCGACACGGGAACCATCGCGGCCGAGGAAGGCGTCGCGTGGGTCGCACTGCACGCGCGAACCGCGGAACAGCACTACGCGGGTCTTGCACGCTGGGATGCGATCGCGGAGCTCAAGCGAAGTGTCCCCGGTATGCAGGTGCTCGGAAACGGTGACATCTGGGATGCGCGCGACGCTCTGCGCATGATCGAACACACCGGATGCGACGGTGTCATCGTGGGCCGCGGTTGTCTCGGCAGACCCTGGTTGTTCCGTGATCTCGTCGATGCCTTCAACGGCCGCGCACTTGCCGACCCACCACCACTCGGCTTCGTTCTCGACATCATGCTCCGCCATGCACGTTCGCTGGTCGACTTTTCGTTTCCCGGCAAGGGCATTCGCGAATTCCGCAAGCACACGGGTTGGTATCTCACGGGATACCCCGTCGGTGGGGAGGTGAGACGCCGCGCCGCGCAGGCCGACACCATCGAACAACTGCAGGAACTGTTCGCCGGTCTCGATCCCGACATGACCGTGGTGCCCGACGGTGAGCGGGCAAAACGAGGTCACACGAACGGTCCGATCCGTGTCGTATTGCCCGAGGGGTACCTCGATGCGCTCGAGGATCTCACGCCACCCGACGACGACGAGGTCGCCGCGTTGAGCGGCGGCTGAGGCAAACGATGGCACCACCGGCACAGCGGCAGTCGTTCGTTCTTGCATCGCGGTCGCCGCGTCGCATCGAACTGTTGCAACGCATCGGACGCAATCCAGCGATCGACCCCGCCGACATCGACGAGTCGATGCGTCGGGGTGAATCGGCCATCGACTACGTGCAACGCCTGAGTGCGGAAAAGGCACAGGCCGTTCTCGCGCGCCACCCCGGTGCGGTCGTGCTGGGTGCCGACACGTGTGTCGAGCTCGATGGTGTGGTGCACGGCCAGCCGGTCGACCGCGAGGAGGCACGACGCACGCTACGCACGCTGTCGGGGCGTACCCACAACGTGCACACCGCCGTCACGGTCGCCAGCGGGGCCCGGTCGCGGACCATCCTCGAGTCCGCGCGGGTCACCCTCCAGCCCCTCGGCGAGGCGCTGGTCGAGTGGTATCTCGACACCGGCGAACCCTTCGGCAAGGCCGGGGCATATGCCGTTCAGGGTCATGGATCCGTCCTCGTGACGGGGGTTCGGGGGCTCATGTCGGGGGTCGTGGGCCTGCCGCTCGGGCCCGTCGCGGCCCTCCTCGACGAATTCGGCGTCTAGCACTCGCCCTGCGCGGTTGCCAACCACTGCCGACCGCCCGTAGCCTTCGCACTCGCTCCCATCGAGTGCTAACCGCCCCCGGGGGGCTACCAATTCCCGATGTTTATCGCCATCAACCCAAGCCAAATGGAGGCTGCGAAATGAACCTGAAGCCGTTGGATGACCGGATTGTCGTAAAGCCCAACGAGGCCGAGCAGACCACGGCATCTGGTCTCGTGATCCCCGACACCGCCAAGGAGAAGCCCCAACAGGGAACCGTCCTCGCCGTTGGCCCCGGGCGTTGGAGCGACGACGAAGGCCAGCACTTCCCGCTCGACGTGAAGGTCGGCGACACCGTCCTGTACAGCAAGTACGGCGGTACCGAAGTGAACCACGGGGGCGACGACCTCCTGATCCTCTCCAGCCGTGACGTTCTCGCAATCGTCACGAAGTAGTTCGGGGACCAGCTCAACATGGCAAAGATTCTGAAATTTGACGACGAAGCACGGCGCGCACTCGAGGCCGGTGTCAACAAGCTCGCCGATGCGGTCAAGGTGACACTCGGACCCAAGGGCCGCAACGTCGTTCTCGACAAGAAGTTCGGTGCGCCGACCATCACCAACGACGGTGTGTCGATCGCCAAGGAAGTCGAGCTCGAGGACGCTTTTGAGAACATGGGCGCACAGCTCGTGAAGGAAGTCGCGACAAAGACCAACGATGTCGCGGGTGACGGGACGACGACGGCAACCGTCATCGCCCAGGCGATGGTGCATCACGGACTGCGCAACGTCGCGGCCGGTGCCAACCCGATGGGTCTCAAGCGTGGCATTGAAAAGGCCGTTGCTGCGGCCGTCGAGTCGATCAAGAGCCAGTCAAAGGACGTCGACGACAAGCAGGACATTGCAAACGTCGCGACGATCTCGGCTGCCGACTCGGCAATCGGTGGCGTCATCGCCGACGCGATCGACAAGGTCGGCAAGGACGGTGTCGTCACAGTCGAGGAGAGCAACACGTTCGGCATCGAACTCGACTTCACCGAGGGCATGCAGTTCGACAAGGGCTATCTCTCGCCGTATTTCGTCACCGACGCGGACCGCCAGGAGGCGACCCTCGATGACCCGTATCTGTTGCTGTATTCGTCGAAGATCTCGTCGGTGCAGTCGATGCTGCCGGCCCTCGAAGCCGTCATGAAGACGGGCAAGCCGCTCGTCATCATCGCCGAAGACGTGGAGGGCGAGGCGCTCGCAACGCTCGTCGTCAACAAGATCCGCGGCACCTTCAACTCGAGCGCCATCAAGGCCCCGGGCTTCGGTGACCGTCGCAAAGCGATGCTCCAGGACATGGCGGTTCTCACCGGTGGCCAGGTCATCAGCGAGGAAGTCGGCCTGAAGCTTGAAAACGTCACGCTCGACCTGCTCGGCCGTGCCAAGCGTGTCATCATCACGAAGGACAACACGACCATCGTCGACGGTGCGGGCTCGAAAGACGACGTGAATGCGCGTATCGGGCAGATCAAGACCGAAATCGACAACACCGACTCCGACTGGGACCGCGAAAAGCTCCAGGAGCGCCTCGCCAAGTTGGCCGGTGGTGTCGCCGTCATCAAGGTCGGCGCTGCAACAGAGGTCGAACTCAAGGAAAAGAAACACCGCATCGAGGACGCCGTCTCTGCAACCCGTGCTGCAATCGAGGAGGGAGTTGTCGCCGGCGGCGGCACCGCCCTCGTGCGTTCACGTCCGGCGGTCGCCAAGGTCGTCGAGTCGCTCACGGGTGACGAGGCAACCGGTGCACGTACCGTCTACGAGTCGCTGATCGCCCCGGCACGCAACATTGCCGACAACGCGGGCCTCGAAGGCGCCGTTGTCGTGCAGCGCATCGAAAGCGAAAAGGGCGCGGTCGGCCTCAATGCGGCGACCGGCGAGTTCACCGACCTCATCAAGGCCGGCATCCTCGACCCTGCAAAGGTCACGCGTGCGGCGTTGCAGAACGCGGCATCAATCGCGGCCCTCGTTCTGACCACCGAGTGCCTCGTGGCCGACAAGCCCGAGAAGAACGCGCCCGCTGCAGGTGGCGGCATGCCCGGCGGAATGCCGGGGATGGGGATGATGTAGGGAGCCGTTCATCCCGCGAATGGTCGCAGAGCCCGGGCGAAAGCCCGGGCTCTGTGGTTGTCGGGACCTACTGTCGTCGTATGTCGGTGAAGCCCGCACGTCTCGGTCTTTTTCATCAAGCGGGTGACTACATCGTCGCCGTGCTTCTGTTGCTGTCGCTCTCGCGCGCCGAGGCCGGGGTGTGGCCGCTTGCGATCGGTGCGTTCGGACTCGTCAATGCCGCCGCGACACGCGGCCCACTTGCTGCGTACCAGCGCATACCGCTGCCGGTGCATGGTGCGATCGATACGGCACTCATCGCTGCGTGCGTCGTGGGGGCCGTCGCGGTGCGCGGCAACACGACTGATGCGCTCGTGTTGGCGTCCGCAGCGCTGCTGCAGGGCACCAACGTGTGGCTTTCCCGCGCGGTCGATCGTGTGAAGGAATGATGCCCTCGGTACCCTTGCGCGTATGGCCTTCGAACGTCCCGCACCCGATCTCACGAAGCTGCTCACCGCGTGGGAGCAGTGGGAAAAAGGCGAGGAAATGCCCGGCAAAGTGCTTGCCAACATGAAGACCGCGGGCCTGGCCGAGATCCTGCGCGAGTTGCGCGACTCGGGCTGGAAGCCATCGGCCTAGTCGACCCCAAGCCCATGCGACCGGGGGGCAGCCAGCACATTCCACGGCCCACCGATTGGAAACCGGGGGGTCCCGCACCGTGGGCCGAGGCCGACCTTTCCGCTTTTTCCTTCGACCACGTTGTCTCACGGTTGTCGGCACACAACGCACGATCGATCCACTCCGAGGCCGCACAACAGGCCAGGCCAAGTGCAGTTCTCGTGACCCTGCATCCCGGTGGTGACGGCACCGAGGTGGTGCTCACCAAGCGCGCGTCGCACCTAACGAACCACAGGGGAGAAATTTCCTTTCCCGGTGGTCGGGTCGAACCGGATGAGAGCATTCGTGAAGCCGCGCTGCGTGAAGCTGCCGAAGAGGTGGCCATGCCCTCGCACGACGTTGAACTGGTCGGTGAACTCGACCACATCCTCACCGTCGTGAGCTCCAGCTACATCATTCCCATCGTTGGCACCCTTGACTACCGCCCGCAACTCACCGCATCAGCGGGCGAAGTGGACCGCGTTTTGCACGTGCCGCTCGCTGATCTCGCCCGTGCCGACACGTACCGTGAAGAACACTGGGTGACGCCCTACGGAAAGATGAACGTGTACCTGTACCACCTCGACGACGAAACAATCTGGGGAGCAACCGCACGGGTACTCACCCAGATCATTCGTTTGTCAGTCGGTGTGTGAGTCAGTCGGCAAAGATGCGCACCGCGACATAGAAGGTGTCCGCCCACAGATAACATTTGTATCGCTGGGTAACCTCGCGGGGCGCACAAGTGGTTCTCATGTCGGCAAGGAAACGGTCGTCGACACGCTTGCGGTTCTCCTCGGTGAATGCTCCGATGATTTTCAGGTTGCGGTAGCCGAAATCGTGACGCTGGCAGGGAAGTCGGAAGTTGAACGACCGACCGGCGTTCCCGACGAAGGGCGCGCTGCAGTAGTCGGTCGACCAGTCGAGCTCGCGGTAGACGAGTCGGTTCTCGCGAACGAAGCGCGGGAACTTGGTGAGTTCGGTGGTGAACACGCCACGCTCCACGACCGTGACAAGAGTGGCCGCAGAATGCGGCGAAGGGGCAGCGACCGAGGCCGCCACGAAGAGGAGGGATCCGATGAGTCCCATTCACTCTCCTTTCCTCGCGGGCAGTGTGTGCGTCAGCCCCCTCTGATCGTACGGAGAGCCTGGACGGTCATCATGGCTCCCACTGCCGCCTCTTCGCCCTTGTTGTCGGTGTCAGCGCAGCGTTCGAGGGCCTGATCGAGCGTGTTCACCGTGAGAACTCCGAACGCGACGTGGACCCCGGTGTCGAGCGCGGCCCGCTGGAGACCCGATGCCGCCTCACCCGAGACGTACTCGAAATGGGGGGTGTCGCCACGAATGACCGCGCCAAGTGCGATGACCGCATCGACGCGTCCGGTTTGGGCCAGTGCTTTTGCGGCCACGGGCAGTTCGAAGGCGCCCGGCACCCAATGTGTCTCTATATCGGTGTCCCGAACGCCGTGCGACGTGAGGCCGCGCACCGCGCCGCTCCGCAACGCATCGACGATTTCGAAGTTGAACGTTGCGCACACGATCCCGAAGCGCATTCCAGCCCCGCCGATGTTGGAGTCGATCAATCCGTCGTTCGGTCCGACCACGGTGCCCCCTACTTCCCGTCCAGCTCGATCAGGTGACCGAGGCGTTCCTTTTTCGCGCGCAGGTACTTCTCGTTTTCAGGCGTCGGTGGAATTTCGATCGCGACGCGCTCGACCACAGAGAGTCCGTATCCACCGAGGCCGCCGTACTTGGCCGGATTGTTCGTCATCAGGCGTAGTTCCTGTGCTCCGAGATCGGCGAGGATTTGTGCACCGATTCCGTACTCTCGGCTGTCGACGGGGAGACCCAGTTGCAGATTGGCATCGATGGTGTCGAGTCCTTCGTCCTGCAACGAGTATGCGCGGATCTTGTGGCCGATCCCGATTCCACGACCCTCGTGGCCGCGCAGGTACACGACGACGCCGCGACCCTCGGCGGCGACGAGTCCCATGGCCGCGGCGAGCTGCGGCCCGCAGTCGCAGCGTCGACTGCCGAACACGTCACCGGTCAGGCATTCGCTGTGCACCCGGGTGAGCACCGCACCGTCGGCGGCGATGTCGCCCTGCGTGAAGGCAAGGTGTTCGATGCCGTCGATCGTGCTGCGGTACGCGTGGCAGGTGAACGTGCCCCACTCGGTTGGTACCGGAGCGGCGCCGATGTACTCGACGAGACGCTCATTGCGTCGGCGGTACTCGATCAGCATCGCGATCGACGACAGCAAGAGACCGTGTTCGGCGCAGAATTTCCGCAGGTCGTCGAGACGCGACATCGTGCCGTCGTCATTCTGGATTTCGCAGATCAAACCCGCGGGGGAGCAGCCGGCAAGCCGCGCAAGATCGACGGCGGCCTCGGTGTGGCCGGCACGCTTGAGCACGCCACCCTCGCGGGCCCGCAGAGGGAAGATGTGACCCGGGCGCGCAAAGGCGATGTGGGCGACGTTCGGGTCGGCGAGGGCCGCGATCGTGGCGGCACGGTCGGCCGCCGAAATGCCCGTTGTCGTGCCGGCGATCAGGTCGACCGACACGGTGAAGGCGGTGCGGTGGCTTTCGGTGTTCTGGTCGACCATCGCGGGCAGGCGCAGGTCGTCGCATCGTTCGCCGGTCAGGGGTGCACACACGACGCCCGAACTGTGGCGGACGATGAAGGCGAGCTTCTCAGCGGTGGCGAACTGGGCGGCCATGATGAAATCGCCCTCGTTCTCGCGGTCTTCGTCGTCGACCAACACCACTATCTCGCCGCGTGCAACGGCGGCGAGAATGTCGGGTATCGGCGCAAAACCATTGTCGGTCGGGCTCATTTGGTGTCCTGTCCTGCTGCGATTGTCAGGGGCTCGACGACGACTTCGACGTCGTCGCCGAGTTGTTGAAGTGAAACGACACGTCCACGCCACATGTCGGCGATGTTCGCGGCTGCGGCACCGCCGAACACCCCCGGTGCGTCGTCGCCTCCTGCGATGGCAGGTGCAAGGTGGATTACGTAGCGGTTGACGAGGCCCCGCCGATGAAAGTCAGCCGCAACGTGCGCACCACCTTCGACCAACAGCTGCAACACGTTCTCCCCGCCGAGGGAATCAAGCAACGCTTCGAGTTCACCCGACCATTCGGTGCAGGGATGCACCCTGGCGCCCGCTGGCGCCGAACCAAGAACGATGCGCCGGGGCGAGGGTCCCTGGGCATTCCGCACCGTCAGCGCCGGGTCGTCGGTCCGCACGGTTCGGGCACCGACGAGAACCGCGTCGCTTTCGGCGCGCAATTCGTGGGCGCGTTGACGTGCAACGTCACCCGTGATCCAGCGACTCGAACCATCGGTGGCGGCGGTGCGACCGTCGAGCGTGCTCGCCATTTTGAGCACCACCCAGGGTCGGCCCGTGGTGCGGTGGTGCAGATACGCCGCAAGCTGCGACCGTACCAACGGGGCACATGCCCCGACGTCCACGGTGATACCGGCAGAGCGCAACTGTTCGACGCCTCGCCCCGCGACCTTCGTGTCGGGGTCGACGACACCCACGACCACGCGGGCCACACCGGCGTCGATGATCGCCTGCGTGCACGGGCCGGTGCGCCCGCTGTGCGAGCACGGCTCGAGAGTGGTGTAAAGAGTCGCGCCGCGCGCAGCATCGCCGGCGCGGCGCAGTGCGGAAACCTCGGCGTGCGGTCCGCCCGGGGCCGCGGTGCAGCCTTCGTAGGTGGAACCGTCGAGAGCAACGACAACCGCACCCACCCAGGGATTGGGGCGCGCCACGAGACGCGCCTGGAGCGCCGCGCTCACGGCGCGGCGCATGAGTTGTTCGTCGCGCACGTCAAACGTGCCCGAGTAAACGGTCATGCCTCCACCTTGCTCCCATCCGGACTCTCACCGTCGGTCCCGGGATTTCACCAGGTCGGCCCAACCGCGTGAGCGGAAGGGTTCGCGGACTGTCACCGCCGGTTGGGACTTGCACCCAAACCCCGCAAGGGGTGTTTTCAGTTGTCCCCCACAGACTACGGGGTGGTGTCGCGGTTTTCCGTGTCGGTTTTCGACCAGCGTGAGGCAGGGTCAGTGACTTCCGCCGCTTTGCGGCGGTCGGCCCGCAGAACGTTGCGGAAAACAACCGAGAAGATGATCGCGAGGCCAATGATCAGCACCGCGAAGGTGGCCAGTTGGAGCGAGCCCCCACGCTCACCCGCATCCGTGGGCTTGGTGCCACAGCCCGGCTTTTGCAGGAGCCCGATGCATTCCGACGGGTCGCGCTCGATGTCCCAGCCGTAGAGGGTCGATGACGGGACGTCGGAGTTCTGCGGCGTGGTCACCAACACATCGTCACACGGCCCGCAGTCGATTGGCAAGCGGCAACTAGGGTTGGAAAAATGTCACGTTCGTCGGACACGGTTCTCGTCGTCGACTTCGGCGCACAGTACGCGCAGTTGATTGCCCGCCGCGTGCGCGAGGCAAACGTGTACTCGGAGATCGTTCCGCATCGCATCACCGCGGCCGAGGTGAGCGCGAAGGCGCCGCGAGCGATCATCCTCTCGGGAGGCCCGAAGAGCGTGAACGTCGACGGCGCACCGACACTCGACCCTGCCATCTACGACCTTGGCACCCCGATTCTCGGCATCTGTTACGGCCATCAATTGATTGCCCGTCAGCTAGGTGGTGAGGTCGCGCGTGGTGGCCGTGGTGAATACGGACGAGCAACGCTCACGCGCGGAAGTTCACCGTCTCGGTTGCTCGACGGCATGGCGGCGACGTTTCCCGTGTGGATGAGCCACTTCGACCATGTCTCGCGCATGCCCGACGGATTCACCGGGTGTGCATCAACACCCGACGCGCCCATTGCCGTCATGGAGAACGCGGCGCGCAAAGTGTGGGCCGTGCAGTTTCACCCCGAGGTCGTGCACAGCGAGAACGGCCAGGAAATTCTCCGGTGTTTTCTCATCGAACTGGCTGGTTGTTCGCCGTCGTGGACGATGGAGTCGATCATCGACACCCAGGTCCAGGCGATCCGCGCACAAGTGGGGAACAAGCGTGCAATCTGTGGTCTGTCGGGTGGCGTCGACTCGTCTGTTGCTGCCGCCCTGGTGCACCGCGCAATCCCATCGCAGCTCACGTGTGTGTACGTCGACACCGGTCTCATGCGCAAAGGTGAGAGCGACCAGGTCGTCGAGATGTTCCGTCGCAACATGGGTATCGAGCTGATTCATGTCGACGCGGGTGCACGGTTCTTCGAGAAGCTGCGGGGCGTCAGCGAACCCGAAGCGAAGCGCAAGGCGATCGGCGAACTGTTCGTGCGGATCTTCGAGGAGAACACCGGCGGTGTCACCGACGCCGAGTTCCTGGTGCAGGGCACTCTGTATCCCGACGTCATCGAAAGCGGTGGCAGCGACGGCACGGCCGCCGTCATCAAAAGCCACCACAACGTCGGGGGATTGCCCGAGGACATGACCCTCGGGCTCGTCGAACCACTGCGGTCGCTCTTCAAGGACGAGGTGCGTCGCCTCGGCACCGAACTCGGCCTGCCCGACGAAATGGTGTGGCGCCAACCCTTCCCGGGGCCGGGTCTTGGGGTGCGGATCATCGGCGAGGTGACCCCCGAGCGGGTTGCCACTCTGCAGGAAGCCGATGCCATCGTGCGTGAAGAAATCCGTGCCGCGGGTCTGGAGCGCGAGATCTGGCAGGCCTTCGCCGTTCTGGCCGACATCAGGTCGGTCGGGGTGATGGGCGACGAGCGCACCTACGGCCACCCGATCATCATCCGGGCCGTCACCAGTGACGATGCGATGACGGCTGACTGGGCGCGGTTGCCGTACGACCTGCTCGAGCGGATCTCGAACCGCATCGTCAACGAGGTTCGCGGAGTCAACCGCATTGCTTACGACATCACCTCCAAGCCCCCAGGCACGATTGAATGGGAATAGGAGTCGGGTTACTGTATCGGTAGTTCGCCGCAGCTGCCGAAGATGCGGCGGGATGAGGGAGGCAAGCCCAATGAAGATCCGTTCCGTCGCTCTCGCAGGAGTGATCGCTGTTGCCGGTATCGCCGTGCCGACGTCGATCGTCGAGGCCAAGAAGGCAGGCATCACCGTGAAGGGCACCGCGCCCGGAGCCGCCAAGGCATTCCTCATGACGAAGAAGGGTCGCGCCTACCGTGCGAACGTCGATGCGTCGGGCAACTTCGCGATCACAGGGGTGCCGGCCACCGTCATCAAGAACGCAACGTTGCAATTCACCAACTCGACGAGCAAGTACCTCGGCACCGCCGTCTATCGCGTGGTGAAGAGCGTGGAGAAGGGCAAGCCCGTTTACAAATCGATCATCGGTTTGAAAGCGGTGAAGAGCGGCACGTTGAACGTCGGAGCACTGCGAAACATGGATGGCTGGTACAAGGCGGCCAAACCGGCAGCGGCAGGCACTGCCGGTGTGCGTGCTCGTGACAAGTCGGGTAAGCCAAAGGGTGCTGGTCTCGCGGGTCGCGTGAAGTTGGTGACCGCGAAAGTCGCCACGATGTCGACGCTGCGAAAACTCGCCGCAACGACGTGCCCCGACGGCAGTCCAAAGGACGTCGACCTGAATGGAACCGACGGGGGCCAAGACCTCGATTGCGACAGCGTGCCGAATGCCATCGACGTCGATGACAACGGCAACGGTTCGCTGGACATTCTCGACCAGTCGACGAACAACCGGAGCGACAAGACAAACTTCACGGCGAGCATCGCGACGTACAGCGGCATGCGTGCATCAATGGATTCGAAGTTGAACATCAACGCGCCCGGCGTAACAATCGACCAATTGACGACGAATATCGCAAGTCTGCTCAGCGGGAAGGATGCAGGCGGAGGTTCCTTCGACCTCGCTGTGTTCCTCGGCGACTGGTCGTTGATTGCCGCTGCCGGAGCCGCACCCGATGCCGTCTACATGGAATGCCCGGGCATCAAGTGGTGTGATGCCGCTTCGGGAACAGGGACTGCCTTGATCAACGGCAACTCCGAGATGAACGAGATTTCGGGCGCATCGGCCTACTGGCAAACGCCGAAGGATTGGAAGTCTTTTGCCAGCACCGAGTTCTCAAAAACGGCGATCAAGGCAAGCGAGACCTACAAGACGAATGGGCTCTACAAGTTCACGCAGAACAATCAAGTGCGCTGGGCCGCTTTCTTGACGCCGAACTACAGGGAAAAGGACGTCGCGCAGGTTGTTCGCGCCAATGACGTCATGATCCTCCATTCAGTCGTGGGAACCAACGATGTTGCAATTCCCGTCACCGTCAGTCCCTTCTTCGTCACGACGCCCTACCTAAAGTCGGCAACTGCTGACGGCGTCAAGGTCGACAAGGACAATGCAAACTTCGCAAATGGTCACATGAAGATTGGTGCGGACGGCAAGCTCGGAATCGAGTTCTGGCGTCCACAGCGCATGGTGCTGGAGGGCGAGACCGGACCTGCCGGGTTCGAGGCGTTCAAGTCACAGCACGGGCTGAACTACGGAATCGTTGTTACAAGCGGACGTATCAACGGCCAACAAATTCAATCGAACGTCGAGGTGGGGTGCGCGGGTGCCGAGGTCGACAGTTACTACAAGAGCACGACTTTGAAGACGTCGACCAAGTCGTACGGTGATCCGACGGAAGACCCGGCTTCCGACTTCTGGGCGTTGAAGGACGAAACTGCCGACAGCGATGCGGACAACGTTCTCGACCTTGAAATCAATCTGAAGGATTGTCTGACGAATCACAAGCCGGCGCACTTCAAGCAGCAGCGTCCCGACCTTGTAGGAAAGACGGTTGGCGAAGTGCTGAACCTGAAGTGGAGCGACTTCGTGTCGAATAGTGACAACTGGATTGAAGCAACGTTGACCGGGGTTGGCTCGCCCTCAACGAACGGGTACAACCGTTCGGTTCTGCAGTTCAGGATTTACCCGTCGACTTGGAACGGGACGATTGGTGGTTCCAACAACAGCTCGTCGGGCAACAGTTCGAGCGGCAATAACTCAGGCAACAGCGGCTCATCGGGGAGCAACAATAACTCAGGCAAGTCGGCAACGACACTTGACATCAGTGTCGACGCATCATCGACCGCTGCTGTGGGTATCACGGGCGTCGGTGGAACATGCGCAACGGTCCCGTCGTCGGGTCTTGCTGCGAATGGTTCCTGCTCGGGTGAACAGACGAAAGACACGGTCATTCTCGATGGACAGGGCTCTTCGGGCGTGATCTCGCTCGTTGACGGCCACACCGCACCGGATCTGCTCTCCCCGTCGGGCGGCAATCAATGTCTCCCCGCTGACGGCAATGCACGCAGACTCCTTTGCAGCATCCCGCGTGGACAAGGAACGAAAAAGATTCGCGTGAAGGTGAGTTGAACGGGTGTTTTACTCTCATTCTGCGCGAAAACGCTGGAAAACTGCTGTGCATAACTGAAGAATTCGTCGAAAGTGGGGGTCTGCGGGCCCCCACTTTTCTCATCTCGGTAGAGTCAGTGAAGTCATGTTCGCACGCCCCCGCGCCCGACTGATCGCACTCGTCCTCGGGTGTGGGTCGTTGATGGGCGTCGTATTACCAGTGTCGGGGCCGGCCAACGCATCCTCGGCGAACATCCAGAACCAGGTCAATGCCCTGTTCGACGAACTGGATCGTTTGGAAGCGCAGATGGACGTCGCCTCCGAGCGCTACGCCGAGGCCGTGGCGATGCAGGACGACCTGAAGCAGCAGATCATCGATTCCGAAGCTCGCGTTGCCCAGAAAGAATCTGAGTTGTCGACCATGCGTCGCGATCTTGTCAAGGTGGCCCAGCAGGCGTTCATGAACGGTGGCCGAAGCAACAGCCTGACGTCGCTCTTGACCGATCCGGGTGGCTTGAACGCGACGGTACAAAAGGAGCACCTGCTCGCGGTGGCCCTCAATTCCGGTGCCAATTCGACAGACGAGGTCGACGCGCTGGTCGAAGACCTGGAACTCGAACGCAAGGCACTGCAGAAAAAGCAAAAAGCCGCTGAGCGGGCTGCCGATGCGGCAAACGCGCAATTCAACTCTGCCGAGGACCTGGCCAATGCGTACCAGCGCAGACTGAGCAAGGCGCAGGCCGACCTGGGCGAGGCGCTTGCCGCCGAGCGTGCCCGGCGTGACGAACTTGCGTTGCAGCGCTCGGCTGCCCTGGCCGCCAAGTACAGGGCCGAGGCGGCAAAGTACAAGGTGAAGGCACCGTCGTCGAAGGCCGGTGTCGCGGTGCAGGCAGCCCTCGGACAGTTGGGCGTGCCGTACCAATTCGCTCGCAGTTCACCGGGCGTCGCCTTCGACTGCTCGGGTCTCACGAAGTTTGCGTGGGCGCAAGCCGGTGTGTCTTTGCCGCACTATTCGAAGGCGCAGTACCAGCTCGGCCCGCGCATTCCGATTCAGGCCGTCCAGCCCGGTGACCTCATCTTCAGCCGCACGCCGATTGGGCACGTCTCCATCTACATCGGCAGCGGCAAAATGGTGCACGCCCCGCGTCGTGGCGACGTCGTCAAGGTTGGTGCGGTGCCGTGGGAACGTGTCGTCGGCATCACACGGCCGGGCTGATTCGCCGTTGGTGCCGTACAACTAGTCTCGTCGCGTGATTCACGAAGAGCGAGTGTCGCGTTGGCTCGAGGACAACGTCGATGGTCTCGTTGGTCCGTTCCACTTCGACATGATCGTGGGTGGGCGCTCGAACATCACCTATCGCGTCGGCGATGCCACCGGGCGCGTCGTCGTCCTGCGTCGGCCACCGATCGGTCACGTGCTCGCCACCGCCCACGACATGGCGCGTGAACACCGCATCATTTCCGCCGTTGGCACCACCGACGTGCCCGTGCCGAGAACGCTGGGGGTCTGCAACGACACGGCGGTGAACGGGGCACCGTTCTACGTGATGGGATTCGTCAACGGGGTCGTGCTTGACGGGCAGGCGAAGGCGATGGGGCTCGCTTCCGCGACGCGACGGGCTTTGTCCGAGGATCTCATCGATGTCATGGTGCGTCTGCATGCGGTCGATATCGACGCCGTCGGTTTGGGAGATCTCGCAAAACGGGACGCATACGTCGAGCGGCAAATCAAACGATGGAGTACGCAGTGGGCGAACTCGAAGCAGCGCGAACTACCCGAGATCGACGAAGTGGAAGGCCTGTTGCGTGCGGGTGTGCCCCCACAATGCGGCACGGTGATCACCCACGGCGACTACAGGTTCGGCAACTGTCTGGCCGACCTCAGAGACGCGCGAATCGCCGCGGTACTCGACTGGGAACTGTGCACGCTGGGCGACCCGATGGCCGACATCGGTTATCTGGGTGTCTACTGGAGCGACCCGGGTGTGCCGGCGCGCCGTGAGAACGACCCGTCCGGCCTGGAAGGTTTCCCGACGTACCGCGAGATGGTCGACATGTATGCGTCGAAGTCGGGCCGTGACTGCTCGAACATCGGCTACTACGTGGCATTCTCGTCGTGGCGGCTCGCGGTGATCAGCGAGGGCGTGTATGCGCGTTACGCGCACGGTGCGATGGGCAAACAGGACTTCGACCCGACGCCCCTGCGTCGTGGTGTAGAACTGCTCGCGGAGGCGGCACTCACCGCACTCAAATCTGGTGTGTAGTTGGGGGGAAACATGGGCGCCACCGCAGGGACCGAACTTGATGGGTGGCAGCGCGGCGAGTTCAGCGCGGCGGGCTTCACCCACTCCACGTACCGCAAGGGCACCGGACCCGGTGTCGTCGTGGTGCACGAGATCCCCGGCATCACCCCGAGTGTCCTGCGTTTCGCCGAGGAGGTCGTGGCGGCGGGTTTCACGGTCGTGATGCCCTTGCTCGTCGGTGAGGTGGGCCGCGACGTCTCGCGGGGTTATCTCGCGAGTTCGATGTCGAAAATCTGTGTCTCGCGCGAGTTCACCACGATGGCGATGAAGAAGACCTCGCCCGTAATCGCCTACCTACGCGCACTCGCTCGTCAGTTGCATGAAGACGTCGGTGGTCGGGGTGTCGGCGCAATAGGCATGTGCTTCAGTGGCGGGTTTGCACTCGGCATGATGCTCGACGACTTCGTGGTCGCACCGGTTCTGTCACAGCCGTCGTTGCCCTTCGTCGTGGGCCGCGCGCGCGGCGCGGATCTGAACCTGTCCGCCGACGATGCGGTGGTCGTCGCAAACCGTGCGGCTGCAGGGTGCCAGGTTCTCGGCCTGCGCTTCACCGAGGACAAGCTTGTGGGGGACCGTTTTGCGTCGTTGCGCACACTGCTCGGCGATGCGTTCGTGGCCGTCGAGTTTCCTTCCGCACGGAAGTCGGATCACTCGGTGCTCACCGAGCATCGCCGAGAGGAAGGCGTCGCCCGCGTCCTCGGTTTCTTGCGCGAGAAATTGCTCAACTGAGCGCGTCGGCCGCCATGGTCTTGGCGGTCTTGTAATCAGCCTTGCCGTTCGGCGCACGTGGCACCGTCGACACGAACACGACACGCTTGGGCGCCTTGTAGCCGGCGAGTTGATTCTTCACACCCACGATGATCGTCGCTTCGTCGACACTTTGGCCCGGCGCAACAGACGCAACGGCCGTCACCGCCTGCCCAAACTTCTCGTCGTCGATACCCACGACGAGGCAGTCGAGAACACCCGGCACACGCTTGACTGCTTCCTCCACCTCTTCGGGGAAGATCTTCTCGCCGCCGGAGTTGATCACCTGGCTGCCGCGGCCGAGAAGGATCAGCGAACCATCCTCTGCAACCATGGCGAGGTCTCCGGGGAAGGAGTACGCAACGCCATCGATCGTGCGGAACGTCTTTGCCGACTTCTCTGGATCCTTGAAATAGCCGAAGGGAACGCTACCCCCGGCGGCAACCTTGCCGACCTCACCCGACCCCGGGACAACCTCGCGGTCGTCGTCGGTGAAGACCTTCGTGGTCGGCATTTGCGAGAACTTGGCGGTCTGGGGCGGCAGACCCTTCATCGAAATCTGCGTTCCCATCGATCCCTCGGTGGAACCCATTGCATCGACGAGCACGAGATGCTCGACGCGGTCGAGAAGTTGCTCCTTGACTTCGGCGGTCCACATGACACCCGATGACAGCATCAACTTGAGTGACGACAAGTCGTAGGTGCGACCCTTTGCGGCGGCTTCGTCGATGGCGCGGATGATCGGCTTGACGAACGAGTCGCCCACGACGACTGTCATCGAAGCTCTTTTCGCCTCGACGGTTTCGAGCATTTCAACGGGGTCGAAGCTACGCGACTTCATCGTGATGACGTTCGCACCGCCGACGTGGGGCATCATCGCGCCGATCCACATGCCGGTACCGTGCATGAGCGGGCAGCCGGGCATCGAGACAACACCGGTTCCGGCTTCGATGCCCGCGCGCACCGCGGCGGGCAACTCATCGACAGTTGCCGGAGGAGCGAGACCCACGAGCGGCAAACCACCCGTGATGAAGCCCTGCGCCATCGGGCCCATCTTGTACATCACGCCTTTCGGCATGCCTGTGGTACCACCCGTATAGAGCATGTAGGTATCGTCTTCGCTTCGCGTGATGCGCTTCATCGGCGAGTGCCCCGAGACGACGGATTCGTACGGCACCGCCTTGGCCACGTGACTCTCGGCCGAGTCGGACACCTCCACGACGAACTTCAGCTTCGGGAGGCGATCGACAACGCGTGCCACGCGGTCACCGAGCGACGAGTGGAAAAAGAGCGCCTCGGCGTCGGAGTTGTCGAGTAGGTACCACAGTTCTTCGTCGAGGTATCGGTAGTTGACGTTCACCGGCACGCCGCGGAACTTGAACGCAGCGAAGTGCGCCTCAAGGTATTCGTTGCTGTTGTAGAGGTAGAGGCCAACCTTGCTGTCGGGACCGAGGCCGACATCGACCATTGCCTGGGCGAGACGCGAGGCACGGTCGTCGTACTCCGTCCACGTGCGGGTGAGGTCACCGTGCGTTGCCGCCGGTGAATCACCGATCACATCGGCGATCGATTCCCAAAGGGTCGCGAATTGACGTTCCATGCGGAACAAAGTTAGTTGACTTTTGTCACGACCCGAAAGGCCCCGTCCGAGAATTTTTCGATGGCCGTCATGAGCCCCTTGCGCGAGGCAATCATCGGGGTCGTCAGCAACAGATGTCGCGCCAGGCGACCTTTTGCCGCTTTGGCATCGTGGCCTCCCGCCCTACCGTTCGACGTCACCAAGTCGACGATGACGTGGTCCACGTCGAGGAATGGGTCGGGGGAGTAAGCAGCGCGATGTTCGGTCGGCAACAAATCGATCACGATGCACCCCCGCGCATAGTCATTGACGGCGTCGCTCACCGCGTCACGCCACCACCTCGCCAATGTGCCCGAGAACCCGGGAGGCCGCACCCCCATTTTCAACCTGTAGTCGGGGACGGGATCGCTGGCCAGGCTCGCCCCCGTCAGGCCGCTCAGCACGATGATCCGCGCCAGGGCCCGCTCGCGTTGCGCGGCGGTCATCCCCGCCAGGTCGAGGTGCTCCCAGACCACACCTGTGTAACGCTCGGCCGCGGGAAGGGTCAGCGCGCCAACAACGCCCCGGTTCGCCGCCTGCGCCCGCTTCAGGTGTCTGCCGCCCACTCCCAAAAGCGCGGCGTTTCCGCCACCCTCGGCGGCAAGTGCGGCGGCCACCTCGCCACGCCGCGCACCGAGCTTGAGCCCGAAGGTTCCGCTTTTTGGCCTCCACTTCGTACCGGGCCGTCCCCCCTCGGCTTTGCCCTCAGAGGGCGGGAGAAGGAGCACAAAGTTGAGACGCATCTGGCGAGTTTGTCTCACGGTGGGTACCATCTGTCCAGCCGACGTGACCGCTGGCGCGGTCCGCGGGTCGAAAAATTTGGACAGATGCGATGACATATCTCGAGCACAACTCCATCTACGGGCCCGTCAGCGACTGGGCGGGCGACTTCGATCACGCGGATCCTGAATACAACCTGCGCGCACACGCGATCTGGGATCAGTTGCGTGGAACCTGTCCGGTCGCCCACACGCAGCGTTACGGCGGAACTTGGCTTCCCACCACACACGAGTTTGTGCACGAAATTGCCTATGACACCGATCACTTCTCTAGTCGCAGTGTCGTCGTTGCGACGGTGAAGCCGAGCGACAACCCCGATGCACCGCCCGCACCCATCGGCGGAGCGCCGCCCATCACATCCGATCCACCGTTCCACCAGCACGCACGCAAAATTCTTCTGCCTGCTTTTGCGCCGTCCGTCATCAACGAGTGGGAACCCGAAGTGCGTCGTCTCTGCCGCGACCTCATCGCGAATATGGGGTCACTCGAAGTAGTCGATGCCGCCGTGCAGTACGCACAGAACATCCCCGTCAATGTGATTGCACGCATGCTCGGTTTTCCGCCCGAGGACGGTGAACTGTTCCGTGGCTTCGTGCACAACGTCCTCGAGGCCATCAATCTCGAACCGGGTTCGCGTATCTTGGCGTTCCAGGAACTCGATGCCTACATCAGCAGGCAGGTGCAGGACCATATCGACAACCCGCGCGAGGATCTCACGAGCTTCCTGCTCAATGCGACGATCTTCGACAGTCCGCTGTCGCCAGAGCACGTCGGTGGAACAATCATCCTCCTGCTCATCGCGGGCATCGACACCACCTGGAGCGCGATCGGTTCCAGCCTCTGGCACCTCGCGACCAATCCGGTCGACCGTCGTCGCCTCGTCGACAATCCGGCGCTCATGCCGATGGCCATCGAGGAATTCCTCCGCGCCTACGCACCGGTCACCATGGCCCGCGTCGTAAAAGAGGACTACAACTTCCACGGCGTCGAAATGAAGGAAAACGACTGGGTTCTTCTTCCGTTCCCGGCAGCCAACCGCGACCCCCAAGAGTGGGACGACGCCGACAAGGTGATCCTCGACCGCGAGTTGAACCGTCACGCGGCCTTCGGCCTCGGAATCCACCGTTGTCTGGGTTCCAACCTCGCGCGCCTCGAACTGCGCATTGCGGTCGAGGAGTTTCTCGCCGCGTATCCCGACTTCGAGCTCGCGCCCGACGAGGTCGTGAAGTGGAGTGTCGGCCAAATTCGAGGACCGCGCGAACTGCCCGTTCGTATCATCGGCCGCGCCAACTGAACCTTTCCCGTCGTAGACGACCATCCACCTGCTACAAACAACGGTTAGTGATCGACCTCGACTCCCTCAATCCTGATCAATACGATGCGGTCGTCCATCCGGGCGGTCCGTTGTTGGTGGTCGCCGGTGCGGGGTCCGGAAAAACTCGGGTGCTCACCCAACGAATTGCCTGGCTCATCGACCAGGGCGTGCACCCGATGCGCATCCTCGCCATCACGTTCACGAACAAGGCCGCCGGCGAAATGCGTGAGCGTGTCGCCGCACTCGTCGGCCCGGTCGCGAACAAAATGTGGGTGGGTACGTTTCACTCGGCATGCGTGCGCATTCTGCGTGAGAATGCCGCACGACTCGACTTCCCGAGGTCGTTCTCGATCTACGACCAGGCCGACTCTCAGCGTCTCGTCGGCTACGTCGTGCGTGACTTCGGCCTCGACGTGAAGCGATTCCCGGCGCGTGGTGTGCAGGCGCGTATCAGTCTCTGGAAGAACGAACTCATCAGCCCCGGGAAGGCGAAAGACGTCGCGGCCGGGCTGCTCGATTCGCGCAACGCCGATATCTACGCCGAATACCAGGTGCGTCTGGAACGCGCGGGCGCCATGGACTTCGACGATCTCTTGCTGCGGACAGTGCAGTTGTTCCGCGACAACCGTGACGTACTCGAGATGTACCAGGAACGCTTCTTGCACATTCTCATCGACGAATACCAGGATACGAACCTTGCCCAGAACGAGATTGTCCTCATGCTCGGCACCAAGTCCCGCAACGTCTGCGTTGTCGGTGACACCGACCAGTCGGTGTACCGCTTCCGCGGTGCCGACTTCCGCAACATCCTGCAGTTCGAAGAGTCCTTCCCCGATGTCACAACCGTCGTCCTCGCGCAGAACTACCGCAGCACGCAGAACATTCTCTCGGCTGCGAACGCCGTCATTGCCCACAACATCGAGCGCCGACCGAAGAATCTCTGGACCAGTGCGGGCGGGGGGGATCCCATCGTTCGCTACTACGCCGATGACGAACACGACGAAGCCGGATGGATTGCCCAGCAGTTGCAGAACGCACATGAAGCCGACGGCAGGCGCTGGAACGAAATGGCCGTCTTCTACCGCGCCAACGCGCAGAGCCGCATTCTCGAAGAAGCGCTCATGCGCTACGGCGTGCCCTACAAAATCATCGGTGGCACACGCTTCTACGAGCGCAGGGAAGTCAAGGATGCCCTGGCATACCTGCGTGCTTCAGTGAACGAGAACGACGAAGTCAGTGTCAAGCGTGTCATCAATGTGCCCAAGCGTGGTATCGGCGACGGCAGCATCGACAAGATCGATGCGTTCGCCCTCGCCAACCGCATCGGCTTTGCAGCGGCAATGCACCGCGCCGCAGACGCAGGCGTGTCGGGTGCCGCGGCGAAGGGCCTCGCAGAATTCCTCGAGACAATCTACGAAGCCGGCAACCACCAAAGCCAGGGTCCGGCCGAAGTGTTGCGCATGGTGCTGGAGAAGTCGCGCTACATGGCCGAGCTCGAGGCAGAGGGCACGGTTGAAGCCGATGGCCGTCTGGAGAACCTCGCCGAGCTCATCGGCTTTGCAGAGGAATTCGACACCGTCGACGAGTTCCTCGAACAGGTCGCGCTCGTGGCCGACACCGACGAGATCGACAACGACAGTCGTGTCATGTTGATGACACTCCACGCTGCAAAGGGCCTCGAGTTTCCGCTCGTCTTTCTCGCCGGCTGCGAAGAGGGCGTGTTCCCGCACAGTCGCAGCCTTGCCAACCCCGAGGAGATGGAAGAGGAACGTCGTCTCGCCTATGTCGGGATCACCCGTGCCCGCGAGGTACTCCACGTGTCGCACGCCGAGAGCCGCAACCTATACGGCAACACCCAGTACAACCCGCCCTCACGTTTCCTCGACGAGGTTCCAGACGAGCTTTTCAGGAAAGAGGGTCGCGTCAAGGCCTTCGGTGGCGGGCGCCGCGAAGAACGCGGATCACGCTCCGCGAGCCGCTCGTTCTCCGATGACTTCACCAACCGTCAGGTTGATGCTGCCCTTGCCGCCGGCAAGCGCAATGAGCCCAAGCCCCAGGGCACCATCACCGACTTCCGTGTCGGCGAAGATGTCTTGCACCCCACCTTCGGCGAGGGTGTCATCATCGAGCTCAACATCGGCCGCGGTCGCACCGAGGCCACCATCCGCTTCCGCGACAAGGGCACCAAGACCCTCGACCTCGCCTGGGCTCCTCTCCAACGCCCCTGAGCCGTCTCGAACACGGCGATCTGTCGGGATTCTGGGTCATGAGGGGGGCCACATTCACTCGACACGGCGTCTCGCACTCTGCAAAGTCGCGGTGCCGGAGTCGTGGCTGGTCTCGGACTACATCGCGCCACGCTCGACGAGCACAGCAAAACTTTCGCAGACCGACTCCTGGCGGCTGTCGGTGCGTGAGGTTTATTTGTCGTCGTTGACGCGCAGGTCGATGTAGAGCGTCTTTTTGTTCTCGACGAGGGGCCGCACATCGGTGGGTCGGGCGAGGTCTTCGATGTCAATGGTGCGACCCTCGCAATCGGTGAAGGCCCTGGTTCCTTCGACCTGCTTGGCGATGCAGACAGAATCGCGGTCGGCGGGCCAGGCGTAGAACACACGCCAGCCGACGGCGGGTTGGTTGCCTTCGTGGTCGAGAACGATGCTGCGGGTTCCATCGGGGTCACGCAGGTCGGGGTAGAGGATGGGGCCATTGGCCTCCACGGAGGCAGCGACCCGTTGGACCGCGCCGACCTCGAAGATCTTGTCGCCGAGGTTGGTGATGCGCTCGGGGTTGCGGGAGATGAGCGAGGCCGCACCCCACAGGGCCAGGAAGACAAGGGCGAAAAAGCCGAGACCCGCCACGACGGGAACCACGGCGCGCGCGAGGGGACTGCGCAATTGAGTGCGGGGCCGAGGGGTTGCCACACCCCCAGTGTGGCGGGTTGGGGACTTTTACGCACAACGGCGTAGGGTTTTGTTCTTGTGAAACGCCCCTACCGAGTAGTTGTCGCCAAGCCCGGTCTCGACGGCCACGACCGCGGTGCCAAGACCATCACGCGTGCCCTGCGGGACCATGGCTTCGAGGTCATCTACACCGGGCTCCACCAGACGCCCGAGCAGATTGCCGAGACGGCATTGCAAGAAGACGTCGATGCGGTGGGCCTGTCGCTCTTGTCGGGTGCACATCTCACGCTGTTCCCACGCGTCATGGAAGAACTCCGTGGCCGTGACCTGGGTGACGTGTTGGTGTTCGGCGGCGGCGTCATTCCCGAAGCCGATGCCCGTGCGCTAAAAGAGCAGGGCGTTGGTGCGGTGTTCGGTCCCGGTTCGTCGCTCAAGGCGATCTGTGAATGGCTGGAAGACGAACTCGACAAGAACGTCGCCGTCTGATCGCAATCCACAATCGAGTCTCGTCCGTAGTCAGCAAGGAGCCAGAGTGGACCTCTTCGAATACCAAGGCAAGCAGTACTTTGCGAGATTCGGGATCCCGGTGTCGGCCGGCGGGGCCGCCCGTACGGTCGACGAAGCGGTGAAGGTCGCAGACGCATCGCAGTACCCGGTCGTGGTCAAGGCACAGGTGCAGGTTGGTGGACGTGGCAAGGCCGGCGGTATCAAGTTGGCGAACAACGCCGACGAGGTGCGTCTGCATGCGGGGAACATCCTCGGAATGGACATCAAGGGCCACGTCGTGAAGTGCCTGTGGGTCGAGCACGCCTCCGACATCGACGAGGAGTACTACGCCTCATTCACCCTCGACCGTGCCGCAAAGAAGCACCTGCTCATGCTGTCGGCACAGGGCGGTGTCGACATCGAAGAGGTCGCCGAGCGAGACCCGGGTGCGATCGTCAAGTTGCATGTCAACCCCGTCGAGGGACTCAGCGAGGCAACGGCAAAAAAGGCCGCCGCAGATGCGAAGATTCCGTCCAAGGCAGTGGATGGCGTCGCGAAAATTCTCGTTTCGCTGTACGAGTGCTTCACCAAGGGCGACTGCGATCTTGCGGAAATCAACCCGTTGATCCTCAAGCCGACCGGCGAGGTCCATGCGCTCGACGCGAAGGTCTCGCTCGACGACAACGCCGCGTACCGTCACCCCGAATGGGACGAGTACCGCGCCACGGAGGAGCTTGACGAGCGCGAACAGTTGGCCCGTGAATCGGACCTCCAGTACATCGGTTTGTCGGGCACGGTTGGCATCATCGCCAACGGCGCAGGCCTGGCCATGAGCACACTCGACGTGGTCAACCAGGTTGGCGGCTCGGCGGCGAACTTCCTCGACATCGGTGGTGGTGCAAACGCCGACCAGATGGCTGCTGCACTCGGTGTCATAAACTTCGACAAGAACGTGAAGAGTATTTTCATCAACATCTTCGGTGGCATCACCCGTGGTGAGGAAGTGGCCAAGGGCATCGTCGAGGCACTGTCACGCGTCGATCTGCGCGCGCCGATCGTGATCCGCCTCGACGGCACGAACGCCGTTGAAGGCCGCGAGATTCTCGCCAAGGCCGGCATCCCCACATCGAAGCTCGAGAGCAGACCCACGATGCTGGAGGCGGCACGCGCCGCCGTTGCGATCGCGAACGGAAAGTAGGAGAGGGCCATGGCGATTTTCGTCGACGAAAACACGAAGGTCATCGTTCAGGGCCTCACCGGCGGCCAGGGCAAATTCCACGGTCTGCGCAACCGCGCGTACGGCACCAAAGTCGTCGGCGGTGTCACGCCGGGCAAGGGTGGCCAGGATGTCGAGGGCGTCCCCGTGTTCGACTCGGTCGCCGCGGCCGTGTCGGCAACGGGTGCCGATGCGTCGTTCATTGCGGTTCCACCCAAGGCGGCGTCGGTGGCCATCCTCGAGGCCGCCGCAGCCGGTGTGGGCTTCATCGTGTGCATCACCGAGGGCATCCCAGCCCAGGACGAGGCAAAGACGTTCAACACGCTGGTGCGCGACTACCCGGGTGTGCGTCTGCTCGGCCCGAACTGCCCGGGCATCATCAGCCCCGGCAAGTGCAACATCGGTATCACGGCAGGTGAAATCGCCGAGTTGCCGTCGGCCAAGGGACCCAACGTCGGCATCGTGTCGCGTTCTGGAACGCTCACCTACCAGGCGCTCTACGAACTCAAGCAGCAGGGCATTGGCGTGAGCACATGCGTTGGTATCGGCGGCGACCCGGTTCCGGGTACGTCATTCGTCGACTGCCTTGCCGAGTTCCAAGAGGATCCCGAGACCCACGCGATCATCATGATCGGCGAAATCGGTGGTTCTGCCGAGGAAGAAGCCGCCGACTTCATCAAAGCGAACGTCACCAAGCCGATGAGCGCCTACATCGCGGGCGTCACCGCGCCGGCCGGCAAGAAGATGGGCCATGCGGGCGCCATCGTTTCGGGCGGCAAGGGAACCGCGCAGGGGAAGATGGATGCCCTGCGCGCCGCCGGTGTACGGGTCGGTCTCAACCCCACCGAGGCCGGCTCGTTGATGGCCGAAATCGTCAAGGGCCTGAAGTAACGGACCGAGGTTCGACAGTGCCCCGCGCCCTCCTCAGCGTCCACGACAAAACGGGGATCGAAGAATTCGCGCGGGGTCTCGTCGCGTCCGGTTGGGGAATCGTCTCCTCGGGTGGCACGGCTGCGACGCTCGCCGCTGCGGGCCTTGCCGTCACCGACGTTGCCGAGGTGACGGGTGTGCCCGCGATCCTCGACCATCGCGTGGTGACGTTGCATCCGGCGGTGCACGGGGGAATCCTCGCCGACACGACGAAACCCGAACATCTGGCCGACATGGTGAAGTACGGAATCGAGGCGTTCGACCTCGTCGTTGTCGGCCTGTATCCCTTTTCGTCGCAGCCGGGTATCGAACTCATCGATATTGGCGGACCCGCGATGATCCGGGCGGCTGCGAAGAGCTTCGCCCGAGTCGGCGTCGTCGTCGAGAGGTCGCAGTACGCACCGGTGCTCGAAGAGATCCGTAGGGACGGCTCGCTCTGCGATGCGACACGTCGTGCCCTGGCGGCCCGCGCATTCACCACCACGCGCGACTACGACTCGGCCATCGTCGAGTGGATCACCGACGGTGCATCACGTTCGGTCCACCTTGAGCGCGTCGAAACCCTGCGCTACGGAGAGAACCCCCATCAAACGGGCACTCTGTGGGACGTTGCGGGGTCGCCCGGTTGGTGGCGCTCCGCCCGGCAACTCGGCGGCAAGGAAATGTCGTACCTGAACGTGTTCGACGCCGACGCGGCGTGGCACCTCGTCAACCGCCTCACGGGGCCCGCGGCCGTCGTGGTCAAACACTCCAACCCGTGCGGCGTGGCCACGGGGGCGACCATCGGCGACGCCTACGTGCGCGCGCATGCATGCGACCCGGTCAGTGCATTCGGCGGCATCATCGCGCTGAATCGCGAGGTTGACGCGGTCACGGCGGCATCGATCAACGAGGTCTTCACCGAGGTTGTCGTCGCCCCGTCGTATGCGGCCGATGCGCTGGCGGTGCTGCGGTCAAAGAAGAATCTGCGCATCGTCGCAGCGACCCGACCGCTGAGGACCGGAACCGAAGTGCGCAGCGTCAGCGGGGGAGTGTTGGTCCAGGACATCGACCCGGTGAACGACGACCCCGCGACGTGGCGAGTCACCTCTCAACGTCAGGCCACCCCCGAGCAAATCAACGAGGCATCGTTTGCATGGTCGGTGTGTGCGGCGGTGAGTTCCAATGCGATCACCATCACCAGAGATTTTTGCGCGGTCGGCATCGGTGGAGGTCAGCAGAACCGTCTCGATGCGGCGCGTCTTGCCTGCGAGCGAGCGGGCGGTCGGGCGGTAGGTGGGGTGGCCGCCAGTGATGCGTTCTTCCCGTTCCGTGATGGCCTCGACATGCTCGCCTCCGCGGGCGTGACCGTCGTCGTCGAACCCGGTGGCAGCGTGCGTGACGACGAGGTGATTGCCGCGGCAAATGAACACGGAATCGTGCTCATCTTCACGGGTACGCGCCACTTTCGTCACTAAACTCGAACCACATGGCCCGCATCTCCGACCTTCTTGCTGTGGGGCGCACCTTCTCCTTCGAGTTTTTCCCCCCGAAGAACGACGCGGCCCAACTCTCACTCGGTCGCACCATTGCCGAGCTAGAGGGTTTGAACCCGGCATTCGTTTCGGTCACCTACGGCGCGGGTGGCAGCACCCGCGAGCGCACGCGAGATCTCCTCGTGTGGATGCGAAAAGAAACGACCATCTCACCGATGGCGCACCTGACGTGCGTGGGACACACCCGCGCCGACATCAACACGATCCTCGGGACCTATCGGTCGGCCGGGATCGAGAACATTCTCGCCCTTGGTGGCGACCCGCCCTCCGATCCCGCCGACGTGGGGCCCAGTGACTATGCATACGCACTCGACCTGGTCGAGCACCTCTGCCAAGACGAGGGCTTCAGCATCGGCGTCGCCGCCCACCCCGAAGGCCACCCACGCAGCACCTCGCGCGCACAGGACCGTCGCTTTCTCGCAGAGAAGTTGCGTCGCGCCGACTTCGCCATCACGCAGTTCTTTTTCGAGGCCGAGCACTACTTGCGCATGATCGACGAACTCGCCGCACTCGGCGTGACCAAGCCGATCATCCCCGGCATCATGCCCGTCACCAACGGCGGCCAGGTACAACGCATGGCCGAGCTGTCGGGTGCGGTGTTCCCCGCGTGGCTGGCGAGGCGTCTCGACGGTGTCGAGGACGCCGACGAGGTTCGTCGCATCGGCGTCGAAGTCGCCACCACACTGTGTGCCGATCTACTTGCAGCCGGAGCCCCGGGCCTGCACTTCTACACGCTCAACCGATCCACCGCGACCCGCGAGATCTACGCCAACCTGGGTCTGCCGGTCTCGTAGGGTCCGGTTCGATGTCGGACGCTGCATCCCCGCAGTCCGTGTCCCCCGCACAGGATTCCACCGCTGAAATTCGCGCTCGCGCGGTGGTGTCCTATCTGCCCGGCCTCGACGGACTACGCGCCGTCGCCGTGGTGGCCGTCATCTTCTACCACGCGAATCATTCCTGGTTGCGCGGTGGGTTTCTGGGTGTCGAAGTGTTCTTCGTCATCAGCGGATACCTCATCACGTTGCTCTTGCTCGCCGAGTCGACACGCAACGGGCGCATAAGCCTGCGCGACTTCTGGATGCGGCGCGCACGACGTCTGTTGCCCGCGCTGTGGACGCTGCTCGTGGGTGTCACCTCGTATGTCGCCGTTTTCCGACGCAGTGAGCTCGGCAATCTGCGAGGTGACGTCATCGCAGGTTTCACCTATGTCACCAACTGGTTCCAGATCCACACCGGCAGTTCGTACTTCAGCGATTTCGGCTACGTGCCGTTACGGCATCTGTGGTCGTTGGCGGTGGAAGAGCAGTTCTACCTGCTCTGGCCGCTTCTCATGCTCGTCACCACGAAAATCGCTCGTCGTCGACTGCCTATGGTCGGTTTTCTGTTCCTCCTCGCATCGATTGCAATCGCCGTAGCGTGCGGCTGGCTCTACCGCACCGGCCCCGTCGACGACATCACCCAGACACCCAACCAGTACTTCTCGTTCCTCGGCCGCAACGTGTCGCGGATCGACTTTGCATACCTCTCGACGATCACCCGTATGGGTGGCTTGTTCATCGGTGCCGCACTTGCGATCTGGTGGCGACCGTGGTCGGTGGCGCGTGCGCGCATCGCCAGCCGTGGTGCAGCACTCGACATCATCGGACTGATCGGTCTCATCGGTTTGGGCGCAATGATGTGGCGCTTCGAGAACGTCGTCGCCGGAGGCCAGGAAGGCACACGCGGCTACGACCTGCTGTACCGCGGCGGTTTCTTTCTCGTCGGCCTTGCATCCGTTGCCGTGATCGCGGCAGTCACGCACCCGACCGCGGTGCTCGGCCGTGTCGTGCTGGGGAACCGGGTCTTGGTGTGGATCGGTCGGCGTTCCTACGGGATGTACCTCTACCACTGGGCGATCTTCCAGTTTTCGCGCAAGATCGCCGGCGGGGAATTGACGATGCCGCAGTTCGTCGCTTTGATGGCGATCACCCTGGTCGTCACTGAGTTGTCCTACCGACTCATCGAAACGCCGGTCCGCAAGGGCAACTTCTCTCTTTGGCTGCGTTCATGGCGCGGGGCAGAAACATCCGAGCGTCGTCGTCATCGCACCCGCATGGTCGCAGCCGGCGTTGCTGTTGCCGCTTTTCCAATCTTCGGCATCGTCAATCTGTCGACCGCAAAACTGCAACTCGACGCGATCAGCCAGAGCCTCGTCGACGCACAGGACGCGACGACCGACGTTCTGGCCCAGCCCACCGCCACGACCCGACCCGCGACGTCCGAACCGCGGTCGTCGACATCCGTGGTGGCCACCCCGACAACTTTGCCCGCCGCTCGCATCGACGTGTTGGCGATCGGCGACTCGGTGATGTTGGGTGCGGCACGCGAGATGTCGAAATACGGCTTCACCGTCGATGCCAAGAAGAGCCGGTCATTCAAGGCCGCACTCGAAATCGTCAACTACGTGAAGTCAACCGGTGCACTCGGCGACAACGTGGTCATTCACCTCGGCACGAACAGCGGCACGGCGGCGGACACGATGGATGCGATCTTCTCCGTGCTCAGCGATGTCGACCGTGTCGTGGTTCTCACCAACGCCGTGCCCAACCGTGACTGGGAAGAGGCCAACAACACTCTCATCCGCGCCCTTCCCGACAGGTTCCCGAACGTCACCGTCGTCGACTGGAAACTGCTTGTCGACCCCAACCCGGACTGGGTCTACGACGACGGAACCCACCTGCGCCCCACGGGTCAGGTCGCCTACACCGAGGCGATCATGGCTGCCCTCGACCGACCCCTCGTGCCCGTTTCCACTACGACCACGACATCGATTGGGGCGCTGGACTAGGCCCGACCTACGCTCTCCCCCCATGACAACCCCCGTACGAGTCGCCATCACAGGCGCAGCAGGTCAAATCGGCTACAGCCTCCTTTTCCGTATCGCCTCAGGCGCAATGCTCGGGCCCGGGACCCCCGTCATCCTCCAGCTTCTCGAAATCACGCCGGCTCTCGGCGCGCTCGAGGGTGTGAAGATGGAACTCGACGACTGCGCGTTCAGCCCGCTTGTCGATGTGATCTCCACCGACAATGCCGACCTTGCCTTCGGTGACGCCGACATCGCGCTTCTCGTCGGCGCGATGCCGCGCAAGGACGGCATGGAGCGCTCCGGCCTGCTCAGTGCGAACGGTGGCATCTTTCGGCCCCAGGGCCAGGCGATCGGTGCGAATGCCAAGAAGGACGTCAAGGTTCTCGTCGTCGGCAACCCGGCCAATACCAACGCACTCATCGCCATGAACAACGCCAGGGGCATCGACCCCGGCCAGTTCACCGCCATGACCCGCCTCGACCACAACCGCGCCGTGACGCAGATTGCCCAGAAGTTGGGCCGTCCCGTGACATCGGTGAAGAAAATGACGATCTGGGGCAACCACTCCACCACGCAGTACCCCGACCTTTTCCACTGTGAAGTGGACGGCAAGAACGCAGCCGCGCTGGTCAACGACCAGGCGTGGCTAAACGAGGTCTACATCCCGACCGTCGCCAAGCGCGGTGCCGCCATCATCAAGGCACGCGGTCTCTCCTCGGCTGCGTCGGCTGCCAACGCAGCGATCGACCACATCCACTCGTGGGTGAAAGGTACGCCCGAGGGAGACTGGGTGTCGATGGCGGTCGTGTCGGATGGTTCGTACGGCGTTCCCGAAGGCCTCATCTCCTCGTTTCCCTGCGTGTGCAAGAACGGCAGGTACGACATCGTCCAGGGCCTCGACATCGATGCCTACAGCCGCGGCAAGATCGACGCCTCGGTGGCCGAGCTCGCCGAGGAGCGTGACGCGGTGCGTCAACTCGGTCTGATCTGATCGGCCCACCCGATCGAATCACAAGGCCCCGGGATGAACCGGGGCCTTTTCATTTCCGGTAGTCGGTGCGGTCCGCGACGGCGGTGAAGATCGGGTCGAGGGCGGCCAAGACTGCCTGGCATTCGAGGAGCAGGGGAGCATTGCCCGAGAGCCTGATGCAGCCGGTGATGAAGGCGTCTTCCGCCGTGATTTCTCCCGTTGCAACATCGACGGCACTGAACCATTCCTGCTCGAGACGAACGTCCTCGGGTCCGGCGGGTCCGGGTCCGAATGCAACGCGGCCGTTGCCGGATTGCAGGTGATAGGTCACCGTGCCGTCGGGTGACTCGGTGATGACCTGGGTGATGCCGATCCTGTGCAGTGCCCCGAGCGCCTGTAGATCAAGATCGGCCGACACGAGGCGACCGACCTCTTCGATCCAGTCGGGGCTCAGGTATCGCATCAGACGAATGCACTGGCAAACACCAAGGCCACGATCGTCATGACTTTGATGAGAATGTTCATTGCGGGACCCGAGGTGTCCTTGAAGGGGTCGCCAACGGTGTCTCCAACGACGGCAGCCTTGTGCTGGTCACTGCCTTTGCCGCCCGTCGCCTCGATGTACTTTTTCGCGTTGTCCCAGGCGCCACCCGAGTTGGCCATGAAGATGGCCAGCGCGAAGCCGGTCACGAGTGCGCCGGCGAGCAAACCGCCGAGTGCATCGACGCTGACGAAGCCCGTCACGAGCGGCACGAGGACTGCGAGTGCACCGGGCAGGATCATCTCCCGCAGCGAGGCCTCGGCTGAGATCGCGACGCATCGCGCAGAGTCGGGGATGACACCCTCCCTGCCCTCGCGGAGACCCGGAATTTCGCGGAACTGCCGACGAACTTCCTCGATCATCTTCGATGCCGCACGGCCGACGGCGTCGATCGTGAGTGCGGCGAAGAGGAACGGCAACCCCGCCCCGACAAACAGACCGATGAAAACCTCGACCTCACCGACGTCGAGGCTGAGAGTGCTTCCCGCCTTTTCGATGGCGTACTGGAAACTCTTGAACAGCGCGAGTGCTGTGAGCGCGGCGGATCCGACCGCGAAACCCTTTGCGATTGCGGCCGTGGTGTTGCCCAATGAATCGAGGGCGTCGGTGACCCTGCGAACCTCGGGGTCGAGGTGCGCCATTTCCGCGATACCGCCCGCGTTGTCGGAAATCGGGCCGTAGGCATCGACCGACACGACGACACCGGTCGTTGCGAGCATGCCGATTGCCGCTAGTGCAATGCCATAGATGCCACCCGGCACGCTCGTCTCGCCAAAGGCCTGGTCGCCGCCCCAATAGGCAAGGCCGACGCCGATGAGAATGAGGATGACGGAAGTTGCGACGGACAACATGCCGACCGAGATACCGCTGAGAACGGTCGTTGCGGGCCCGGTCTCTGATTGCTTGGCAATTCGCTTGACCGAATTGAACTGTTCCGACGTGTAGAACTCGGCGGCCTTGCCGAGAGCCCATCCAACAACGAGTCCGCCGATCACCGCAACCGAGATACCCCACGGCTTCTGGTTCGGGCCGTCGAACACCCAGTAGGAAGTGGCGATCGTGCCGATGACGGTGAGACCCATCGCAACGTTCGTCCCGCGATGGAGAGCCGTGCTGAGCGAGTGCGCCTCGGTCGACTCGCCACCACGCACGAAGAACGAACCCAGAATCGAGGCGACCATGCCGATGAAGGCGATGGCCATCGGGTACACGAGGAATCCGATGTTTGCCGCGAGGCCCGCTTCGGCGGCGGTGAGACCGGTACCGACACCACCGGCTGCGAAGGCGATCAGAGAAATCGGGGCGATGATCGCCCCCGCGTACGACTCGAAGAGGTCGGCACCCATGCCCGCGACGTCGCCCACGTTGTCGCCCACGTTGTCGGCGATCGTTGCCGGGTTGCGCGGGTCGTCTTCGGGAATACCGGCTTCGACCTTGCCGACGAGGTCGGCGCCGACATCGGCTGCCTTGGTGTAGATACCACCGCCGACGCGCGAAAACAGAGCGATCGACGAGGCACCCAGACCGAAGGCCGTCACGATCTCGAACGCGTCGTCGACCTCCAGCCAAGTCACAAAGACGATGTACGTGACGGTCAGGCCGAGAAGGGCGAGACCCGCCACCGTGAAACCCATCACCGCACCGCCGCGGAACGCGACGCCCAGTGCCTTGGCGGGGCCTGACTTCGCGGCCTGGGTGGTGCGGGCGTTGGCCATAGTGGCAACGGTCATACCGATGTAGCCGGCGAGGCCGGACAGCAACGCACCAAACACGTAGGTGAGGCCGGCAAGCGGCGCGACGACGATTGCGAGCACAATCGCGAGAATGGCCACGAACACCGAGAGCCACGAGTATTCCCGCTTCAAGAAGGCTTTTGCCCCCTTTTGGATCTCGGTCATCAAAAAGACCATCCGTTCGTCCCCGGGAGGGGCGGCGCCCACCAACTTGAAGTAGAAGGCAGCCAAAGCCAGCGCCGCGATTGCGGAAAGCGCGGCAAGGTAGGGGATTGAACTCATTGGGTGGATCGTCCTTGTTTTTCGTTTGGTGCTTCGGCGGGTCGCCAACCAGCCAACCCGGCGCACTTGGGTCACGCGGGCCAAGTGCTCAGGGCGACCTCGAGTGTAGGGAACCGAGACGAAGCGGAGCGAAACCACCGAATTTGGTCACACCCCCCGATTCGGCTCGGGAAAAGTTCGCCCGTCGGGGGGTGCGGGGGTACCGTTTTCTGCGCCCCTCGGGGCGTTGAGCGCCAAGAAAGGCAAGCAGATGGCACAGGTTCTCCACGGTCGCGGCCCGGTGACCGGCACGGCCGCGAAAACCCCGCGCAAGCGGCGACCGTTCCTCCTCGACCTGTATTCGACCGCGGTCGGCAAGAAGTACGCGATGGCGATCACGGGCATCGCCCTGATGGGGTTCGTCCTGTTCCACATGATCGGCAACCTGAAGATGTATTTCGGTGCCGCCGACCTCGACAGCTACGCCGAGTTCCTCAAGAAGTTGCTCTACCCGCTCGCCCCCAAGGGCGCGGTTCTGTGGCTGCTGCGCGGCGGCCTGATCGTGATGGCGGCCATCCACATCCATGCAGCGGTCTCGCTGACTCGGCTCAACCGCACCGCCCGACCCGTTCGCTACCAGAGTGAGCGTGATTACCAGGTCGCCAACTTCGCCAGCCGCTCAATGCGCTGGACCGGCGTCACCGTTTTCCTCTTTCTCGGCTGGCACCTGCTCGATCTCACCTTCGGCGTGACCAACACGATCGGTGCAGACGGCGAGTTCATTCGCGCAAACGTGTACGACAACGTGGTGCGCAGCCTCGACCGCTGGCCGGTCGCCGCGTTCTACATCCTCGCCAACATTTCACTGGGTATCCACCTCTTCCACGGTGCGTGGAGCCTCTTCCAGTCGATGGGTTGGAACAATCCCCGTTTCAACAAGTGGCGCCAGGCATTTGCGACGGGATTCGCAACCGTGGTGGTCGTCGGCAACGTTTCATTCCCGATCGCAGTTCTCGCCGGCGTGGTCGGTGGCTGAGGAAGAAGGACAATCATGAGCGTCGAACTCAACTCAAAGGCTCCCGGTGGTCCACTGTCGGACAAGTGGGAGAACTACAAAGCCGACGTGAAGTTGGTGAACCCGAACAACAAGCGCAAGTTCAAGGTGATCGTGGTCGGTACCGGCCTTGCCGGCGCGTCGGCTGCCGCAACCTTGGCTGAACTTGGCTACCAGGTAGATGCGTTCACGTTCCATGACTCGCCGCGTCGCGCGCACTCGATTGCCGCGCAGGGCGGAATCAACGCGGCGAAGAACTACCAAGGTGATGGCGACAGCATTCATCGTCTCTTCTACGACACCATCAAAGGCGGTGACTTCCGCGCCCGTGAGTCGAACGTGCACCGCCTCGCCGAGGTGTCCGTGGACATCATCGACCAGATGGTCGCCCAGGGCGTTCCCTTTGCCCGTGAGTACGGCGGTCTGCTCGAGAACCGTTCGTTCGGTGGCGCCCAGGTCAGTCGTACGTTCTACGCACGGGGCCAAACGGGCCAGCAGTTGTTGCTCGGCGCCTACCAGCAGTTGGCCCGCCAGATCGGCCTCGGCGGCGTGCGTCTCTTCAACCGCACCGAACTCGTCGACGTCGTAACCATCGAGGGCCGCGCAGCGGGCATCGTCGTGCGCGACCTCATGACCGGCGAGATCGCGTCGCACTCGGCCCATGCGGTCGTGCTCGCAACGGGCGGCTACGGCAACGTGTTCTTCCTGTCGACCAATGCAATGGCCAGCAACGTCACTGCTGCATGGCGCGCGCACCGCAGGGGTGCATACTTCGCGAACCCCTGTTACACGCAGATTCACCCAACCTGTATCCCCCAGAGTGACGAGTTCCAATCGAAGTTGACGCTCATGTCCGAGTCACTGCGCAACGACGGACGTGTGTGGGTGCCCAAGAGCGCCGACGAAACCCGTCCCGTCGTCCAGATCCCCGAGGAGGACCGCGACTATTACCTCGAGCGTCTCTACCCGTCGTACGGCAACCTCGCGCCACGTGACATCTCGTCGCGTGCGGCCAAGCGCGCCATCGACCGCGGCCAGGGTGTCGGCCCGCTGAAGAACGGCGTGTATCTCGATTTCTCCGATGCGATCAACCGTCTCGGAAAGAGCGTCGTCGAGGAGCGCTACGGCAACCTCTTCGAGATGTACGAGCGCATCGCGGGCGAGAACCCGTACGACGTGCCGATGCGCATCTACCCGGCTTCGCACTACACGATGGGTGGGCTCTGGGTCGACTACGAACTGATGACCACGATCCCCGGTCTCTACGCCGCGGGTGAGGCGAACTTCTCGGACCACGGCGCCAATCGCCTCGGTGCGTCGGCCCTGATGCAGGGTCTCGCCGACGGCTACTTCGTCCTGCCGTACACGATCGGCAACTACCTCGCCCCGATGTTGAACAAGCCGATACCCGGTGTCGACCATCCTGAGTTCAAGGCCGCCGAGTCCGCGGCACGTGAGCGCTTCAACGGTTATCTCAACGTGAAGGGCACACGTTCACCCGATTGGTTCCACCGTGAAGTCGGCAAGATCATCTGGGACTACTGCGGCATGGAGCGCACACAGCAGGGCCTCGAAAAGGCGTTGTCGGAACTGCCCGCGCTGTACGACGAATTCAAAAAGGACCTGCGCGTCACGGGTGGTGGCGAGAGCCTCAACCAAACCCTCGAGAAGGCCGGTCGTGTCGACGACTTCTTCCAGCTCGGCATACTGATGTGCCGAGACGCCCTCGACCGCGAAGAAAGTTGCGGCGGCCACTTCCGCGCCGAATACCAGACCGAAGATGGCGAGGCGTTGCGTGACGACGACAGATTCTGCAATGTATTCGCCTGGGAGTGGACCGGCGACCCGATGTCGGCCAAGTGCAACATCGAAGAGTTGAACTACGAGACCGTCCACCTCGCGACACGGAGCTACAAGTGAGCAACCATCTCAAGGACATCACCCTCAAGATCTGGCGTCAGTCGGGTCCCGACGACGCAGGACACTTCGAGACCTACAAGGTCGACGAGATCAGCGACGAGGCCTCGTTCCTTGAGATGCTCGACTACCTCAACGAGCGCCTCATCAACGAGGGCAACGAAGCCGTCGTGTTCGACCACGACTGTCGCGAGGGCATCTGTGGCACCTGTTCGCTCATGATCAATGGCCAGGCCCACGGTCCCGAGCGTGCAACGACCACCTGCCAGTTGCACATGCGCAAGTTCAAGAGCGGTGACAGCATCACCATCGAACCGTGGCGTGCGCGGGCGTTCCCGATCGTCAAGGACCTGATGGTCGACCGTTCTGCGTTCGACCGCATCGTTGAGTCGGGTGGTTTCATCACCTCGCCAACCGGGGGTGCGCCCGACGCGAACCTCATCCCCATCCCCAAGCCCGTCTCCGACGCCGCCATGGATGCCGCACAGTGCATTGGTTGTGGTGCCTGCGTTGCGGCCTGCCCGAACGGGGCGGCCAATCTCTTCACCTCGGCCAAGATCGCCCACCTGAACCTGCTTCCGCAGGGCCAGGCCGAGCGTTTCAAGCGCGTCGAGGCGATGGTCGAGACGATGGACGAATACTTCGGTTCGTGCACCAACCACGGCGAATGCGAAGCGGCGTGCCCGAAGGAGATCTCGATCGACGTGATCGCCCTCGCCAACGCCGACTACCGCAAGGCAAAGAGCAAGAACCGCAAGCAACTCGCCCGCGCCTGATCAATGTGCCCGAGGGCAGGACTAAGGGGAGTCTCTCGTCCGGGGGTGCCCTCAGTGCACCGAGTTGTCTGCCGCAGCGATCAACTCGTCCACGATTCGCCGAGCGACATGGCGCTGCGGGAACGGATTTGCCCTCAGTTTCTTGGCACGCGTGAGCAACTTGCGGTGTAAGCGGCGTCCGATGTCCTGCGGCTCGTTGTCGATGAGCCACTCGGCGACCGCAACGACCGCCTCGGCCACTGCGTCAATGTCGAGTTCCGGGACTTCGAGCAGTCCCTTCAATGTCGTGAGTAGTGCGACAAGGTCGTCGATCGGGTTTGTGATGGGCGGCGCAGAGACAACCCGTGGGCGTGACGGCGACCTCAACCTCGCCAACGTGCGCTGCGCGAGAACCCGATCATCTTCACTCATGCGTGGCGTACTCGAATCAAGGCAGAGGAATGCCACCGACCGCAAGGGGGACGGCGCGAAGCGATGCGCATCGGTGGCGACTGGTTGAACGACACGGGTCGGAATGATCGTGTCGGTCGAGCGGGAGCGATCGACTGCCAACCAAGCGGTGTACTTCGACAGAACACGGTGACGAACGGACAGTTCGATGATTGCCGTACGACCCGCTGATTCGTCGATGCGGTCGGTCATCACGTCGTAGTCGAGGGCGTTGATGCGCGCCTTGGCCCAACGTGTGGTCGCAGAGGCGTCTTCGCAGGCGCGAACCACGACGACTGCAAGAGTGCCCGCATCGGTCTCGATATGTACGACGGCACCGGACGCCGGTCGCGGCGCGCGTGCCCACAGCGTGACGGTGGCGTTCGCGTAGATGTCGGGTGTGAGGTGAGGGGCCTGATCGGTCAAGCCCGGCATGTCAATGCGTGCATTGCGGTAAGCGGGCTGGGCGATGCGCTCGCAGACCTTCTTCGCGACGTCCCCGACGACATGGGCGGCCTCGACTCCGACGAACCACCCGTTCGCGGCAAGGGTCTCGAGGTAGCCGTTGAGTTCCTGGCCGATGCCGACGACGATGACGCGCGCGTTGCGCAGTTGCACGTCGCGTTGACGGGCCGCTGTGGCCTCGTCACCGTATGCGCCGTCGGTGATGAGCAGCACGACCCGCTCGAATTCGTGCGCATCTTCACCGTCATCGAGTTGGGCGAGGGCGGCTCCGGCGACCTCGATCGCGCCGTCGAGTTCGGTTCCGCCACGCGCGTAGATCGACGCGATCTCACGACGCAGGTGGTTGCGACATTCTGCGGTTGCCGGAACGAAGCCGTGAGCCGTTGCGTCGAGAACCTCGGTGTCGGAGTCGAAGGTGAGAACATGCACGAGGTCATCGCGCGTCAGTGTGCCGATGACGTCGTTCGCGATGCGAATCGCAGCATCCATGTTCCAGCCGTCCATGCTTCCCGAGCGGTCGACGAGAACGGAGACAGCGCGACGAGTCTTGGTCTTGGTGGTCGGTATCGCCACGGTCCGAACGACGACTTCGAGCGTGCCGAGTGTGGGGTTGTCAGAGTCGGCCGTCCACTTGGCGTCCATCACCTCATTGGCGGCATTCCACTTCAACACGATGTCGCGGTCGAGGGAGAAGTCGCCAATGGTGACCTGCGACGGGGTCACCGATGCACCTTCGACGGTTGTGCAGACAAGCTCGTCGACCGCCTCGGTGAAGGTGATGCTGACCGTGGAGTTGACGTGGACGTCGCCCGCATGTCGAGGTGGAGTGAGCGCCTCTGCGTTCGGCGTGCCTTCGGGGACGTAGCGCTCTTTCACGAGGGTGGGGAAGCGCACCGTGACTTCGTTGCCGTCGCGGACAACGGTCGCATGAACGACGATCTCGATGCTGATGGCCTCGCCCGGATGGATGTTGCCGACCGCCGTTTCGAAGATTTCTCCGGCGTGCTGTTCGAGCAGCATTGCGGTGTGGCCCTTGGCCAGCGCCTCTTCGTATTCGGCTTGTGCGGCCTCGCGCTCTTTGATCTCCGCCTCGATCGCCCTTCCGCCGATGTGCATCGTCGCACGGTTCACCGCGCCGGAATTCGGCAGCGGGAACGTGTAGACGGCTTCCATTGCCTCCTCGAGCGTGTTGACGAAAGTCTGGACGACGGTCCACACGACACCGACACCGTCGACGACGGCATCGATGCGAACTGACTCGAGAGGAAGTTCGGTGTCACCTGCACGAAGACTTGTGCCGGTGGTGGGCAGGGGAGCGGAGAGTGTGGTCATCATCTGTGGTGTTTGCCTCTTTCTTTGTTGTTTGTTGGTTGATGGGTTGTTTGTTTTGTGATCAGTTGTCGTCGAGTTGGGCGAGTGCCGCGCGGACAGCGCGCAGTTCCTTGGCGGTGGGCTGTCGTGTGGTGAAGCCCGACAGCGTGATCGAGTCACTGATGCGCACCGACCACCCACTTGCATCGGAAAGAACGGTGGGCTCGGTGAGTGCGTGCGACGAACGCAGTGCCGCACTGACCAGGTGACGGGACTCGAGAGCTACATTCGCAAGCCGCCATGCGTCGGCGCCGCGCGACTCGCGGAACCGGGGAATCAACTTGAGCGATTGACCAGTTGCCTGAGCGCGACGGATGCGGATGAGGTCGTTGACGTGGTCGCGCGTCCAGAGACTGCGTCCACCGACGCGAACCGCGGGACGCACGAGACCGAGCGTGACGTAATAGCGAACGTTGCGCTGCGTGAGAGCAGATGCGATGCGCCCATCCTCGACGGGCAGGTCGGCAACGGCCTCGTTGGCAGCCGCGATCAGGTCGTCCATTGCGAGCAAGTCGCCCGAGGCGATGGGTGGAGATGAAAGTTCCATGGCGAGAGTATCTTACACTAATTACTGTTACTGTCAACCTCAAGACAGTAATTTTTCCCAAAAACCTCTGAAACCCAATAGCGGCGGGGTCCCAGCGGGCCCGATCCCTGGGACCACAGCAAGCCCGAGGGGGTACTCTCGCCCCCATGTCCAACGTGCCGTCCGCCCCTTCGTCCCTTGCCTCGACCCTTGGTGCACTACGCGCGTCGGGTTGGCAGTCGGTGCCGGTGAAAGACGAGATGCGTCGCAATGCGATCGCAAAGATCCGCGCCGGTGAACCATTGTTCGCGGGGGTCTTGGGCTACGAGAACACGGTCA
>Ga0194117_10000020_pt1 | contig 213941 bp, 190 predicted proteins | sample TA2MahsurfametaG_FD_160579 | JGI IMG/M metagenome (GOLD analysis project Ga0194117, IMG submission 160579) | Freshwater microbial communities from Lake Tanganyika, Tanzania - TA2015009 Mahale N1 surface | ecosystem: Environmental > Aquatic > Freshwater > Lake | place: Tanzania: Lake... | reverse complement strand
CGCGCACGCACCCTGCTCGTCCTCTCCGCGGTTGCCGGCGCCGAAGGGATTCAGGTGCCTGAGGAACTCATCGACGAAGAGGTGCGCCGAGCGCAGCCACAGGTGCAGGGTCAGCGGAAGCTGGAGGCGTATCTCGCTTCAGAGCGTGGTCGCCGCGCCATTCGCGCCTCGCTCCGTCGCTCACTTGTGGTTGAGAAGATCGTTGAAGACTGGTTTGATGCTAACCCTGGCGCATGGCCTGCATGGGGACCTGAGCGACCACCGCGTCCCGCAGCGAGCGCCCTCAGCCCTGCGGTGAGCCCCGCCGGCGGGTCGGCTGACGCTCCCAAAGCGAAGCGTTCGCCCGCAAAGCGTTCCGCGAAGTAAACTCACCCTCCACACCAGACGCTCCGGTCGCGGGTCGTTCGAAGGTTTAGACGCTAGGAGGGGTCAATGCTCGTACCAATGGTGATTGAGTCGTCCAGCAAGGGCGAACGCGCCTACGACATCTGGTCGCGCCTCCTCAAAGAGCGCATCATCTTCCTCGGCGCGGGCGTCGAAGATGACATTGCGAACCTGGTGATTGCACAGCTCCTCTTCCTTGATGCCGAGGATCCCGAGAAGGAGATCTTTCTCTACATCAACAGCCCAGGGGGCGTGATCACCTCAGGCCTAGCAATTTACGACACGATGCAATATGTGCGCGCACCAGTGAGTACGATCTGTACTGGCATCGCCATGTCGATGGGTGCCGTCCTCCTCGCCGCAGGTGCACCTGGCCGGCGCTTTGCGCTGCCACACAGTCGAATCATGATCCACCAGGGTTCTGGCGGGTTCCGAGGTAACACGCCAGACGTCTTCATTCAGGTGAAAGAGATGGAGAAGCTGGTCAAGACCACCCAGGAGATCCTCGCCGCGCACACCGGCCAACCGATTGACAAAGTTGTGAAAGATACCGACCGCGACCTCTTCCTCTCGCCCGAGGAGGCGGTGGAGTACGGCATCATCGACGAAGTCTACAAGCTCCCTCCGGTCGTTCCGCCGAAGAAGAAGTAGGCGCGCGGTATGGCAGAGGCGCGTGACGGGACAGGTCGCAACGGTTCCAGGGGTGGCGAAGGGACACGAGGTGGTGGCCGCCGCGCAAAGTCTGGTGGACCTGGGAGTGGATCCTATCGCTGTTCGTTCTGCCGGAAGACGCAGGAGCAGGTTCGCAAGCTGATCGCTGGACAAGGCGTCTTCATCTGCGATGAGTGCATTGCGCTCTGCGCGGAGATTGCGGTTGATCCGTCACCGAGCGTCTCAGTACGAGGTAACCCTTGGGGCGACACTACCCCAACACCCCGCGAGATTCACGCCGCACTGAACGAGCATGTGATCAGCCAGGAGCGTGCGAAGCGTTCGCTCGCTGTGGCAGTTCACAATCACTATCAGCGCATCGCCGCCCCCGCTTCGCCCGACGGCGTGGAGATCGCCAAGTCAAACATCCTGCTCGTCGGCCCGACTGGGTCAGGGAAGACGCTTCTCGCGCAGACATTGGCACGCTTTTTAGACGTGCCGTTCTGCATCGCCGACGCCACCAGCCTCACTGAGGCTGGGTATGTTGGAGAGGATGTTGAGAACATCCTGTTGCGTCTCATCCAGGCGGCGGATGGCGACATTGAGCGCGCGCAGCGCGGCATCATCTACATCGATGAGATCGACAAGATCACGCGGAAGGCGGAGAACCCCTCAATCACGCGTGACGTCTCAGGTGAGGGCGTCCAGCAGGCGCTGCTCAAGATCATTGAAGGAACCGTGGCGAACGTGCCACCACAGGGTGGTCGAAAACATCCGCACCAAGAGTATCTCCAGATCGACACCACCAACATTCTCTTTGTCTGCGGCGGCGCCTTTGAGGGACTGGACAAGATCGTCGTCGAACGCGTGGGCCGTCGCGGGATCGGGTTCGGCTCCGATGCTCCGAAAGGGAGTGATGAGCGCGAGCGTGTGCTTGAACAACTGATGCCCGACGACCTCCTCCGCTACGGGCTCATTCCCGAATTCATCGGACGCCTCCCGATGGTGGTCGCCCTCGATCGGCTGACCCTTGACGATCTGGTTGCGATTCTCGTGCAGCCGAAGAGCGCGCTCGTGAAGCAGTATCAACGGCTCTTTGAACTCCACAATGTTGAGCTGCAGTTCACACCGGGTGCGCTGCGTGCCACTGCGGAGAGGGCGCTGCTCCGGAAGACGGGCGCCCGTGCGCTCCGTGCCGTGGTGGAGGAGACACTTCTCAACACGATGTACGAACTCCCAGATCGTCGCGACGTGCGCCGCTGTGTGGTGACGGAGGAGTCAGTCACGGGTAGTGTCACTCCACTCTTGCTGAGTGAACCGGAGGACGGCGGCGCTGCGAGCGACGGAACGCGGGCGGCGAGCCCACTGCAGCGCCCTAGAAAAGCGGCGCCGCGCGCGTCGGCGTGAGCGCCCCGCGCGAGCTCGGCTCCTCCTACACCCCGAGCGAGATCGAGCCGCAGGTCGCGGCGCGCTGGGCGGCAAGCGACTACGGGAACCCTGAGGGTCGGGACAGCGTCGCCAAGGTGGGCCTCCCACCGTTCACGATCATCATGCCGCCGCCGAACGTCACCGGCGGTCTCCATGTAGGACATGCACTCTTCGTCACCCTGGAAGATCTCCTCGCGCGCAGGGCACGGATGGAGGGGCGACCCACGCTCTGGCTCCCTGGCGTTGACCACGCATCAATCGCCGCACAGTTCGTGTTGGACAAGATCATCGCCGATGAAGGGGAGAGTCGCGCCAGCCTCGGTCGCGAGCGCTACCTGCAACGGATGCATCGCTTTATGGAAGAGACGCGTGGCATCATCCTGGGGCAGTTCCGTAGGCTCGGTGCGTCAGCCGACTGGGGGCGCACCCGCTTCACGATGGATGAAGTTTCGAGTCGCGCCGTGCGCGGCGCCTTCGCCACGCTCTATGAGCGCGGCCTCGCGTACCGAACCGAGGCGCTGGTCAACTGGTGCCCAGGTTGCAAGACGAGCGTCTCCGACCTTGAGTCAATTGCCGTAGAGGAGCGCGGAAACATCTGGGAGATCCGATATCCGCTGGAAGGTGGTGCGCCTGGTGACGGGATCGTGGTCGCAACCACGCGCCCTGAGACGCTGCTCGGCGATACGGCGGTTGCCGTCCACCCAGACGACCCGCGCTACGCGAAGTTGATCGGCTCGCGCGTCATCATTCCGTTCGTTGATCGCGCCGTTCCGATCCTTGCCGATGACTTTGTGGATCAGACGTTCGGCACTGGCGCGGTGAAGGTGACGCCTGCGCACGATCCGAACGACCGAGAGGTGGGCCTGCGCCACAACCTCCCAGCGCCGACGATCTTGGATGAGGCGGCGCACATTGTGGCTGACGCCCCGAAACCGTTCGCAGGAATGGAGCGGTTTGCCGCCCGCAAGGCGATCGTTGCGGCGCTTGAAGCGCTCGGTCTCCTCGTCTCGGTGAGGCCGCACACCGCGAATCCGGCGCGCTGCCAGCGGAGCAACGACATCCTCGAGCCGCGCCTACGAACGCAGTGGTTCATCCGCACCAAGCCGCTCGCTGAGAAGGCACTCGCTGCGACGCGCTCAGGGAAGACACGCATTGTCCCTGCGCACTTTGAGAAGACATGGGAGCACTGGCTGACGGAGATTCGCGATTGGAATGTGAGTCGCCAGCTCTGGTGGGGGCATCGGATCCCTGCGTGGTATTGCGCGGATAACCACATCACCGTCAGCGCCGACGAAGAGGGACCGGTTGGCTGCAGCGAGTGCGGCGCGCCCGCTGAGAGCCTCGTACAAGAGAGCGACATTTTCGACACGTGGTTCAGCTCTGGCCTCTGGCCGTTCAGCACACTCGGTTGGCCGGATCAGACGAGTGATCTGAAGCGCTACTACCCGTCACAGGTGATGGAGACGGGGCACGACATCCTCTTCTTCTGGGTGGCGCGCATGATGATGCTCGGCATTGAGCTGATGGGCGAGCCACCGTTTGAGACGATATATCTGCACGGGATGGTGCGCGACCCCGAGGGCCAGAAGATGTCAAAGACGAAGGGGAATGTGGTTGACCCACTCTCGCTGATTGATGAGATTGGTGCCGACGCGCTGCGCTTTGCGCTCGTCTCGGGGACCGCGGCTGGCGCCGATCAACGCCTCTCTCCGGAGAAGCTGGAGAACGCGCGCAACTTCATGAACAAGCTCTGGAACGCGGCGCGCTTTGTGCTCGGCGCACGCCCCGCCGAAGTCACGGGTGAACGCCCGGATGCGCGGAGCGCGCAGGAGGTTGCGGGTGAGTTTGGTGCATGGATGTCGGCGCGCATCAGTAGCGCGATCGAAGATGTGGATCGGAACCTCGCCGGATACGGGTTCTCTGAAGCGGCGCAGCGCATCTACGATGCGATCTGGGCCGAGTACTGCGACCAAGCGATCGAGCTTGCCAAGGTCACCCTTGCTGACGAGTCGCGGCCCGCGGAGGAACGCGTTGCGGTCTGGTGGACGCTCGTCGATGGACTCGATGCGCTCCTTCGCCTCTTGCACCCAGTGGCGCCATTTATCACGGAAGGGATCTGGGAGGCGCTCCCGCGCCGCGAGGGAGATGGACCACTTCTCGCCACCGCCGCATGGCCTGCGCGAGACGCCAAGGGAGGCGACGGTGCGACCGCAATCGATCAGTGGCTGGAACTTGTGCGCGAGGTACGGGCGGCGCGCACCAGCACGAAGCTCCCAGCCGGCGCGTGGATGCCGCTTGCGGTTGCCGCACCAGCGACTCTCGCCGCATCAGGTGAACGCTTGCGCGCAGCAATCGAGCGACTCGCGCGTGTCCGTCCGCTGACGATCGACTCGAGCCTTCCCGCGGGGGAGGAGGGGATGCTGATCGTTGCGGGTGCCCTCACCGCCCGACTCACGCCGCCAGAGGCGGACGCATCAACCCGTGATGCGGATCGTGCGCGTCGCGAACGGGAACTTGTTGCCGCTCGAGCGCAACTCGCGGCCGCTGAGACGCGGCTTGCAGATCCGTCATTCACAGGGAAGGCTCCCGCAACGGTGGTCGCAGGGGCTGAACGACGGGTCGCAGCGTTGCGCGATGAGATCGCTCGTCTTGAGCAAGACGCCTGATGCCCTTCTACGACTATCACTGTACACGCTGCGGCACCACCGTCGAGTTGCTGCACGGTATTGATGATGAGACGAAGCGAACACACGAGGCCTGTGGTGGCCCGCTTGAGCGTCGCTTCTCGGCGACGAGCGTGCATTTCAAGGGGAGTGGTTGGGCGAAGCTTGAACGACGTGGTGGGGAGAGTGGTGGTGCTGTGACATCCGCCGTCACATCAGGGGGCACGCCGAGCGCAACCCCTGCGCCGTCCACTCCAACACCGAGCGCCCCCCCAGCAAAACCGTCGGGAGGCGGCGGGGAGTAGCCCCTAGGTCGTTCGGAAGAAGTCACAGATTCGCTCTGCGACCTCGCGTGCGACGGCAATCTGCGCGTCGCTCGTCTGCGCACCAAGATGCGGTGTCAGTACGGTGTTCGGTGCGGCAAGGAGCGGTGAGTCCTTCGGGGGCTCCGTCGCGTACACGTCAATCGCAGCGCCTGCGATACCTCCTGAGCTGAGTGCTGCGGCGAGCGCACGTTCGTCAACCAGACTCCCACGTGCCACGTTGATCAGCACCGCATGCGGCTGCATCTTCGCGAGCTCCGCCGCGCCGATGAGCGGGCTCGTGCCAACAGCGGGAGTGTGCAGGGTGACGACATCCGATTCACGGAGGAGCAGATCAAGCGGGAGGAGACGCACGCCAAAACTCGCCGCATCGGAAGGGCTCACCATCGGGTCGCTTCCGAGGAGGAGCATGCCAAAAGCGGTAGCGCGAGCGGCAACTGCGCGACCGATTCGTCCTAGGCCAACGATGCCGAGCCGTCGACCACGAAGTTCGAACCCCTTGAGCGTCGCACGCGCCCAGGTGCCGTCGCGCACGGATCGATCACCGCTTGTGACGTGTCGTGCGAGTGCAAGGAGTAGCGCGAACGTGTGTTCTGCCGCTGCAACCGTGTTTCCATCTGGAGCGTTCACAACGAGGATTCCTGCACGCTCAGCCGCAACTGCGTCGATGTTGTCGATCCCGACACCGGCGCGTCCGATGATGCGCAGCCTCGGTCCCGCTGCAATCAGCGCGGCGTCTACCTTGACCTGAGAACGTACGATCAGCGCATCTGCCCCGCCGAGTGCAGCGGCAATGGCGTCACGCGATTGACCAGAGAGATCGTGCACGGTGTGTCCCGCCGCCTTGAGCGTTTCAACACCGCTGGCTGCGAGCGTTTCCGCGATGACTATAGTCGCCATTGGTGGGCGCGCCGTTAGGCGCTGATGAAGCCGGTCGTAGTGGCAACCAGCCAGATTGCGGCGAGAAGTCCAAGGAGCCCCCCGTACGTCATGACGATTCGCCGCAGGTCTCGACGGACAACTGGGAGCTCCGTTGCAATCTCGGCGGCGAGCCGCTGAGCAGATGCGCCCCGAGTCAGCGCGTCGAGGGGATTAGTCGCCACATTGATCACGCGCGGGGCCTCAAGCTTCGCCTCGTATGCCGCAGCGGCGGCCTCTTCGGCGGCGGTAAGGCCTCGCTTCGGTGCGTTCGGCCGCTCCTTCTTCGGGCGCTGATCAGGCCTAAAGCGCTTCACACCCTTCGCCACGATTCCTCCTCTGTCTCCGCTCTCGTCGCGCAGCGGTCGCTGCATTAGGTGCAGGATAGCGGAGAGCACGTGACCATTAGATGGCACGAGGGGGCTGATACGATCGGGTCATGCAGGCCGATGCGATCAGCAACCTTACCGCCGCCGCCGCGCTCCTCGGGGGCCTCGCCGTTCTGGTCGCCCTCTTGGCCCTTCTTGCCGCCCGAACCGCCCGCCGCAAGCTCGCAGCGCTCATGCGCGAGGGCGAGGGGAGCAGGGCAGGACAGCTCGCACAGCTTCTCGAAGTGACAGCGGAGCATGGCCGTCAGCTGCGTGACGGATCGGCGCGCATCGCTGGCCTTGAGTTGGCGGCGCAGCGTGCGGTGAGCCGGATTGGGCACGTGCAGTTTCAGGCGTATGACGATGCGGGCGCGGGGCAGAGCAGCTCGCTGGCGCTGCTCGATGATGTCGGGAGCGGCGTGGTGATCACGACGCTCCACGCTCGAGTGGGGACGAGGATCTATGTGAAGCGTCTGGTTCACGGCGAGAGCGAGACCGTACTCGGTGAAGAGGAGCGCGCAGCCATTGACGCGGCACTCCGTCCGCCGAGCGATACACGCCGCGCCAAGTGACACCACGCGCGCCACGCGGCGCAGCGTCCGTCGGGAGAGACTCAGCGCAGAGTGATCAGATCCCCGTATGGACGGGGGTTTCCGTGCGCGCACCGCGGGCATTCGAAGAGGGGGTCAAGCACCTTCTTGCAGATCTCAATGACGATCAGTACAAGGCGGTCACGCATGGTGAAGGGCCGCTCCTTGTCGTCGCTGGGGCAGGGACTGGAAAGACGCAGGTCATCACTCGACGAGTGGCATGGTTGATTGCACAACAGCGTGCCGCACCAGAAGAGATCTTGGCACTTACGTTCACCGATCGTGCCGCAGATGAGATGCAGGGGCGTGTCGATCGACTCGTGCCGTACGGATATGCAACAACGCCAATCAAGACCTTTCACGCTTGGGGCGATGAGCTGCTTCGTGAGAATGCCCATCGCCTCGGCATCTCCGGCGAGCTCCGCGTGCTCGGCCGCGCGGAGATGGTGCTGCTTCTTCGGGAGCACCTCTTTGAACTCGGTCTCTCACGATTTGCGCCGCTCGGAGATCCAACGCGATTCCTCGGTGACATTGCGGGGTACTTCTCGCGAGCAAAGGAGGAGGGGGTTGGTGCGGATCAGATCGATGCGTTTGCTGCAGGCCTTCGTGCACGCGTAGAAGCGCTGAGGGGTGAAACGGTTGACGACGTGAAGGTTCGTCAACAGGTTAGCGCCCATGCAGATGCACTCGAGCGGCTCGGCGAGGAACATGGTGAGCTCGCCGCCGCCTATCGCGCGTATCGGGCCATCCTCGCGAGGAGCGGTCTCCTCGACTTTGGCGATCAGGTGCTTCTTGCATTTGAGCTTCTGCGTGACGATCCCCTTGTCGCCGCGCGCGTTCGCGAGCGCCACCGTTGGCTCCTCGTTGATGAATTTCAAGATACGAATCGGCTCCAAGGAGCTCTCGTTGACCTGATCGCACAGGGGAGTCGCAACCTGACCGCCGTGGGGGATGATGACCAGTCGATCTATCGATTTCGCGGTGCCGCCATCGAGAACATCCTTGGCTTCGTAGACCGATACCCTGATGCGACAAAGGTGGTGCTCACAAGGAATTACCGAAGCACGACTCCGATCCTCGCCGCGGCGCGTCGACTGATCCGATTCAATGACCCAGAGCGACTTGAGACGAAGCTTGGGATCTCCAAGGAGCTGCGCGCCGAGGCCGAGGGGTCCGCACCGCACCCTGTGGCGTTTCGCCGATTCCGGACGACTGCGGATGAGGCGGACTGGATTGCGAACGAGATTCGCAGCTCGATCAACTCGGGGCGGCTCCCACGAGACCATGCGGTGCTGGTGCGCGCCAATGTCGACACCGCGGAGATCAGTCGCAGCCTGAACATGGCAGGGATCCCATGGCGTGCGAGCGGTGCGGCGGGCCTCTACGACCGGCCGGAGGTACGTCTTCTTCTTGCAGGGCTGCGGCATGTTGCAGACCCAGACGCTTCAGCCCCGCTCTTCCTGATCGCTGCAGATCCGCGATTCAAGGTGCCAGCGGGGACGCTCGCTGCTGCGGTCGGGAAGTCGCGACGAGAGCATCGCCCGCTCCGAGAAGCTCTGCAGGCCGTCGGTGCATCTAACCCCGATACGGTGCGGCTGCTCACACGTCTGAGTGACCTGGTGAAGGAGAGTGTGGAACGGACGAGCGGAGAGGTGCTCTACCGCTGGTTACGCGAGAGTGGTCTCCTCGCAGCGCTGACGCGTGAGGGAACCCCAGAGGCAGATGAGCAGATCCGAAACATTGGACGACTCTTTGACGTAGTTCGCTCACGCAGCCGTCTGCTTGAACTTGATCGTGCACCATTTCTGGTCCGCTACCTGGAAGAGCTCGGTGAGGCGGGCGACGATCCCTCTGCCGCCGATGTCGACCCAGATCTTGATGCCGTTGCCCTGCTGACGGTCCATCAGGCGAAGGGCCTCGAGTTTCCGGTGGTCTTTGTGGCCAACATGGTCGAGACACGCTTCCCTGCGCGCGGACGCCCTCCGCGCCTCGCGCTCGCGGCGGAGCTCGGCGGCAGCGATGAGATCGTGCCGCGCGACCCACGCGCGCCCGTGACGCAAACCGCACTGGATGCGGAGTCGCTACGGGAGGAGCGTCGCCTCGCCTACGTCGCGCTGACGCGCGCGCGCGAGCAGCTGTATCTGACCGCCTCGGAGCGTGCGACCGGCGGCGTCCGCCCTCGCAAGGTGAGTCGCTTCATCTCGGAGGCACTCGACCTGGCACGCACGCAACTCGAAGAGACGCCCGTCGCAGGTGAGCGCAGTGGTGCGGTTGCCGCACTGGAGGTGACGGAACCTACGGCCGCCGCCCTGCCAAACCGTGCGCCCGGTGCCGCAGAGCAGACACCACTGACACTGAGCTACACCGCGATCGAAGCGTATCTCGCCTGTCCGTTGCGATACCACTATCAGCAGCGCCTCCGAATACCGCTTCCACCACATCACGCAGCAATCTATGGATCGGCCCTGCACGCTGCAGTGGCGGAGTTCCATCGCGGTCAGATTGCCGGATCGGTACCCGAACGCATGGCGCTCGTTGAGGCACTGAATCGGAGTTGGCAGAGTGCCGGCTTTATCTCTCGCACGCACGAGGAGGCACGCTATGCGGCCGCGCTGAAGGCGCTGGAGCGATTCAGCGCTGAGGAACGTGCAAGTGGTTCTGTCCCCGCGTATGTCGAGAAGGACTTCTCGTTTGAGATCGGAGGGCACAAGATCCGCGGCCGATGGGATCGCGTAGATGTCACGCCGCTTGCATCTGGCGAGCGCACGCGCGAGATCCCTGTCATCGAGATGAGCGACGAAACGCTCCGTCCCACGCTACCGCTGGGCGACGAATGGGTTGTGATCTCAGACTACAAGAGTGGAGGTAAAGACGATGAAGAGGGGAACGTCACTCGCGCGCGCGACGCGCTGCAGTTGCAGATCTACGCGCTCGCCTGGCGCGCTGCCACGGGAAGGCTTCCAGACGAGGTGAGCCTCCGATTCCTCGATTCAGGGAAGTACGCAACCGTCCCTGTTGATCCGAAGCGCATCGCGAAGGCTCGCGACCGAATCGTGGAGGCGGCGGAGGGGATCCAGTCGGGATCGATGGAGGCGAAGCCCGACCGAATGAACTGCACGTACTGTGCCTATCGCGAGCTCTGCCCGTCATCGAAGGCTCCGGCGGGTCGACCAGCATGACGCTGTGGGATCAGCAGGGGCGAGAGACGTCGGCTCCGCCGCATCGACAGTCGCCGCGCGTGGAAAACCCACCACGAATCCCTGTTGCGGATCAGCGACTGATCCGCCTTCTTGCGCTCGCTGCGCTTCTCACCATTGCCGCCTCGGTTGCGGCGGCACTCAACATTGATCCAATCGGAGACCCAGTGGCGGGGCTCGGCGTCTCCGTCGTGTTCGGGCTTGGGATCAGTTTCACCCTCGCTCCCATTCTGCTCATTGAGTCGTATCGTCGTCACCCGGGCCAGTGGAGAGGGCGGCGAGCGAGGGCCCTACGACGCAGCCTCATCGTCGGTGTGCTCGTTGGCGGCTACAGCGCCTTTCGAGTTGCAGGCCTCGGGAGCCCCACGGGGCTCCTGATCGGTATTGCCCTTGCGGTTGTCATCGAGGTGGCGTGGACGCGAGCGGACAACGACGCGGTGTGACGCTCGAGGTGTGGTGTACGATGGCCACGCGCCCCGCTGGACGCAGGATCGAACCGGCGGCGCTTGGTCATTAGTGGTGTGTGAACATGAGCGCAAACAAACCCCCTTTCTCTGAATCTGTTGCCGCCCTCGGCTGGGGCGCCGCTCCAGAGGCGCGTGACCCAGACGATCGACCGTCGTACGTGGGACCCGTCAGTTTCTCCCAACTCCCATGGATCGAGGATGCGAACGAGATCAAGAAGATGCAGGCGGATATTGCGATCATCGGCGCACCGTTCGATGACGCGGTAACCCACCGGCCAGGGACTCGCTTCGGCCCGCGCGCAATTCGCGAAGCGCAGTATCAGACTGGTCTCCTGCACTCCCTCCAAGTTGGCGTTGATCCATTCCGTCTTCTGACCGCTGTTGACGCGGGCGATGCCGCGGTGGTTCCAGGTCGCGTGCAGCACGGTCACGGAGAGATCTATCGGAAGGTGCGCGAAGTCGCCGCGACTGGTGCGATCCCAATCGTGCTAGGCGGAGACCACTCCATCACCTGGCCAAACGCCACGGCAATTGCTGAACTGCGATGGCCGAGGAGCATTGGCATCCTGCACTTTGATGCGCATGCTGACACGTCGCCCGACGGATACGGGTCGCTACACAGCCACGGCTCACCGATGCGCCGACTGATTGAGTCTGGTGCCGTTCAGGGGAAGAACTTCGTGCAGGTAGGGCTTCACGGCTACTTCCCAGATAGTGAAACGCTCAATTGGATGAAGGGTCACGGGATGCGAACACACCTGATGACCGAGATCGAAGAGCGGGGGGCAGAGGCGGTCATCCAGGACGCGATCGCAGAGGCACTCGATGGCCCAGACGCGATCTGGATCAGCGTGGATATTGACGTGGTTGATCCAGGGCTGGCCCCTGGAACTGGTACGCCAGAGCCAGGCGGGATGCTCACTCGCGAGCTGTTGCGTGCACTTCGTCAGATTGCGGCTCGCGTACCGATCGCGGGGATGGACATCTTGGAGGTCTCTCCGCCGTATGACTGGGCAGAGTCAACGGCGATGATTGCGAACCGCGCGGCTCTTGAGGTGATCAGCTCACTCGCGAAGCGGAAGGCGGCCGGCGAGACGATTCGCTGGGAGCATGGACGCTGATCTACACAGCGAGGCGTCGACTCCTCAACGACGAGGGTGACCTCAACGCGGGCGCTCAGGAGGACCGTGCGCTTTGGCGCTCGCTCGCCGAGGCGACTCGCGGCACCATCGTTGAGTTCGGCTGTGGCGCTGGTCGCATCCTTGCGGCGCTGAGCGTCAGCGATCGAAGCCTCATCGGCCTTGATCGCGACCCTGAGGCAATCGCTTTCGCCCGTGAGCGCCTCCCCAACGCTCAGATCCTCGACGTGGATCTCATGGACTGGGCGCCACCGAAGAGCCTTGAGCGGAGCGCGGGACTTGTGATTGCTGGAGGGGATCTTCTGCCACTCCTCCTTCTCGATGAAGAGTTGCGCCGCGTGATGGACCTTGCCGCGCACCTCGTCGCACCAGACGGCCTCTTTGCCATCGATGCCACCCGCATGGATCCAGCACTCCTCCGCGAGGCGGCTGGGCGCGTGGAGTGGGGCGAAGATGTGCGCTGGCGCGCCGCGGACGGCAGCGAGATCCTGCGCGACTCACGACTCCTTCCGGATCCTCTCGGGCGCGAGCGCGTCGCACAACTCCAGATTCGGCACACCCAGCATGGCGAGGGCGGGTACGTTGATGAACGCGAGCCGTTCCATGTGCGCGCGTGGAGTCCTGCCGAGGTAGAGGGGGCGGCGAGTGCGGCAGGGCTTCAGGTGGCCACGCGCCTCGAAGAGGATCGGATCCGCTGGCTGCTACGGTCTACGCATGCCTGATGCACGACCGATCGGCTTCTTCGACTCCGGCGTAGGCGGGCTCACCGTCCTCCGCGCGTCACAGCAGCGGCTCCCAGGCGAATCAACGATTTACATCGGCGATAGCGCGCGGCATCCGTACGGCACGCGAACGGATGCAGAGGTGCTTCAATTCTCGGAAGAGCTCACCGATGCGCTCGTGGCGCGCAACGTGAAGGCGATCGTGGTCGCGTGCAACACGGCTACCTCCGTTGCACTGAGCGCGCTCCGCCTCCGACATCCGGAGATCCCGTTCATTGGTGTGGTACGTCCAGGGGCGGCCGCGGCGACGCTCGCAACCCGAACGGGTCGAATCGGCGTGATTGCAACTGAGGCGACGGTACGCTCCGGTGCCTACTTCGCTGCGATCAAAGATCAGAATCCTGCGGTGCAGGTGCTGACACGCGCCGCATCTCAGCTGGTGCCACTCATTGAGGCGGGAGACCTGGACGGCGCCGCGTTACGTGACGCAGTCGACGGCGTGATCGCGCCATTTCACACATCGGAGGAAGCGCCGCGCATCGACACGCTGCTACTCGGGTGCACGCACTTCCCACTGATTCGAGGGATGATCGCAACCGCGCTCGGTGAGAGCATTGCGGTAGTTGACTCAGCAGCGGCCACTGCAGCAACGCTGCAGGAGGTCATCTCAGTGAACCACCTCGATGCTCCAGGCTCAACGCGCGGTACAGCTGCTGATCCTGGGAGCGCTGGCCACCGCGCCCCAGATCGTGTGGATGTGCGTGCGACTCATGAGGTCTTCACCACGGGAGACCTCACGACGTTCCGCACGCTCGCGTTGCGACTCTTTGGCGATCAGGGCTCAGAGGTTGCGGTCCTCCCGCCACCGAGACGCTCGGGGAGTTGAGGGAGGATCGCCTCCACGATTGAGGCGGCATTCGCGGCGGCGAGTGGCAGGAATTCGTCAAAGGCGGTTGGAGCTGATGAATCTGCCGCATCGCTCACACTACGAATCACAATCCATGGGATTCCAAAACGCTGGGCGACATAGGCGATCGCTGCCCCCTCCATCTCCACAAGATCCGCGCCGGTACGCTGGGCGATCGCGTCGCGCGTCGCGTGATCATTGACGAACCAGTCACCCGTTGCAATGCGACCAACGCTTACGGCGAAGCCACGTGCGGCACCTTGCACGTGTGCGGCCTGCGCGGCGAGTTCGGCAAGTCCCGGCTCTGCGCGCAGGAGCGGCTTACCTTCAGAGGGTAGGTCGCTCCCGTAGCCGAAGAGGGTGAATCCAGACGCGCTGACCGCCGCAAAGTCGTGTTGTAGAACTTCGGTACTGATCACAACATCTCCAACGCGGTGTCCGGCGTGTAGTGCTGCAGCGGAGCCGACCGAGATGATGCATCGAGGTTCAAGGGCGCACGCGGCGGCAACGGCGCTTGCGGCGGCAACCTTCCCCACGCCGCAGCGAAGCAGGGCGACGGCACGTCCGCCGAGTCGACCTGTGAGAAGGTCGCCGTCTGCAACACCAGGGAGGCGTCGTTCTTCAAGTTCCGTTGAGCGTTGCTCCAGCGCTTCGCGCTCCGCTCGGAGCGCTGCCGCAATCAAGATTGGGCGTTCCGTGAAAGGCATCTGCTTAGGGTAGCCGCTTAGTTTGACTCGTCCTCAGCGCGTTCAAGCTCTACAACGGCGGAGCGCAGGGCGCGTGGTTCACGACCGGCAAGGAGGTCTTCGGCATCCCTTAGATCCGAGTCATCCTCCCCTTGATCGTCGGTGGACTCCGATGGGCGGTCTCCGGCCTCGTCGCCGAGTGGGATCAGCGTTGTTTCGCCCTCTTCAACAGATGCGCGCACCGCGGCAACCAGATTGCGATCGAGGGCCGGATAGAAGCCGTGACTGCGTTCAAGCTCGACGGCGATCGCCTCCACGAGCGTCTCTTCCGTATAGGACTCGACGACTCTGCTGCGCGCCTCCTCAACCGCGGCGAGAAAGTTCCGAGGGGAGATGCGTTCGTCGTGGGCGAGGGTGACACCGAGCGCCAGCTCATCCTCGGCTTCGTAGAGCTCGTAAAAGTACATGCGCCGGAGGCTATCATCGTCGCGTCGCCTTGTCGCTTGACGTGGCGAGCGCGGCAGGGTGAAACTGGAACGATGAAGTTGCGACTCGAACGTGCGCTTCCTACGACGGCTGCGCGATTGTGGGCACTTGTGGCCACCTTTCTGCTCTTTGCGTTCGTTGCCCTGATCGGTCGAAGCCTCATCGGTGCACTCGAGGTGAATGCCGAAATCTCTCGCTTGCGCGATGAGAACGCGGTACTCGCGGCGGAGGCAGATGCGCTCATCGCTGAACGTATTCTCCTGGACGATGCCGCTTTCCTCGATCTGATCGCGCGAGGCTACGCGCTCGGTTCGTCCGTAGAGCGACCGTTTGTCCTTGCCGCCGGCGCGACCGAACTCCCTGACGATGCTCCAGGCTCCGCGGCTCGTCGACTCGCGGTTGAGGAGGAGGCGCGAACCCCGCTCGATGCCTGGATCGAGGTTCTCTTCGGCGACTGAGGCGTTACCTTTCTGGATCTCCGTAGACTGTCCAGTGCCAAGGCTTCACCGGTTTCCCCGTGAGTTCAATCGCCACATGCTTTACCTGGGTGTACTCCTCAAACGAGTAGTGGCTGAGATCTTTCCCAAAGCCTGACTGCTTGAATCCGCCGTGCGGCATCTCGCTCATGAATGGCAGGTGGTCGTTGACGAGTACCGCACCGAACTGCAGGGCCGCCGCCATTCGATGCGCGCGCTGCACGTCCGCGGTCCAGACGCTGGCGGCAAGTCCATACGCCGTGTCGTTCGCAAGCTTGATCCCCTCTCCCTCGCCGGAGAAGGGGAGTGCGACAAGCACTGGTCCGAAGACCTCTTGCTGGACGATCTCGCTCTGCTGTGTTGCCCCGGTGATCAGTGTCGGAGCGTAGAAGGCTCCACCCTCACATCCGCTCGGACGCTCCTCGGAGCCTCCCACAACCACTTCGGCTCCGGCCGCGCGTGCGCGATCGACGAAGCCTGCGACTCGATCCCGATGCCCGAGCGAGATAAGTGAACCCATGTCGGTTGTCGCACTGAACGGATCGCCGAGGCGAACGCTGCGCATCAGCTCGGCAATTCGGGCGACGATCTTCTCGTAGATACGTGTTTCGGCATAAATCCGTGTCGCGGCCGTGCAGTCTTGTCCAGAGTTCACGATCGCGCCGATCAGTGCGCCGCGCGCCGCGCTCTCAACATCCGCATCGTTGAAGATCACGAGCGGGGCCTTCCCACCGAGTTCAAGGTGGAGACGCTTCAGTGTTGGCGCGCTCGCCGCCATGAGTTGGCGGCCGGTTGCAGAGTCACCAGTGAGCGTAATGATGTCAATGCGAGGGTCCGCGGCGAACTGCGCACCGATCTGTGGCCCGGGTCCCGTGATCACGTTCACCACTCCGTCAGGAAACCCAACCTCGCGTGCAAGTTCGGCGAGCCGTATCGCGGTGAGCGGCGTTGCACTCGCCGGCTTCATGACGACGGTGTTCCCTGCGGCGAGCGCTGGGGCCGCCTGCCAGATGGCCATGGCGAGCGGGTAGTTCCATGGGGCGATCAACGCCGCGACGCCGACTGGCTCTCGGCGAATCATGGAGGTGTGGCTTCCGCTGAACTCCGAAGCGGCGCGACCTTCAGGGCTACGCAACACGCCAGCGAAGAATCGCAAGTGATCTACCGCGGCGGGGATGTCGCCATCGCGACGCAACTTTCGAGCCGTTCCCGTCTGCCAGACCTCCATGTCGGCGATTGCGTCCGACTCTGCCGCAAGCGCGTCGGCAAGACGAAGGAGGAGAAGCGCGCGGTCTGCCGGTGTGATGCTGCGCCACGGACCTTCATCAAACGCCGTGCGCGCAGCATTGATGGCAGCGCCAACGTCCGCAGGCGACGCGAGCGGGATCTTGCCGATCTGCGCGCCGGTCGCTGGGTGAACCAGGTCAAAGGTTGCACCGCCCTGCGCCGCACGCGAGGTGCCGTTGATCAGGAGTTGCGGCGCGAAGTTGGGTGCGGTTTTCGCCATTATTGAAGGGTAGGCGATCCCGCTGTGGAGGTGTGGCATCTGTCGCGCTAGGATGGCGCAATGAGCAGCGAACAACCTCCGAAGCGCCCAGCGCGCGTGGTGAAGCGCGCGGCAGCGAGCGCTCTCCCGGCGTCAGTCACACCGGCTGCCCCGCATGTTGCCTCCGCGCTCGCCGCATCGAGCCCATGGGCATATGCCCCAGCGCCTGAGTCAAAAGAGCTCGCCCTGATTCGTCCGCGCTACGGGCTCTTCATTGACGGCCAGGAGCGCGCACCGGCGAGTGGTGAAGTGGTCATCACCTACAACCCCGCGACCGAAGAGCCACTTGCCGAGGTTGCGAAAGGGGGCGTCGAAGATGCAGATCGCGCCGTTGGTGCCGCGGAGCGAGCGCATCGAAAGGTCTGGTCCAGGCTTGCGCCGCGCGAGCGGGCCAAGTACCTCTATCGCATCAGTCGCATCTTGCAAGAGCGGAGTCGTGAGTTTGCGGTGACGGAGACCCTCGACTCAGGGAAGCCCATACGCGAATCCCGCGACGTAGATGTGCCGCTCGCGGCGGCACACTTCTGGTACTACGCGGGCTGGGCGGACAAGCTCGAGTACGCCGTCCCCGGACGCCGTCCTGAGTCACATGGCGTGGTCGGACAGGTGATCCCGTGGAACTTCCCACTCCTGATGCTGGCCTGGAAGATCGCACCGGCGCTCGCCGCGGGGAACACCGTCGTCCTGAAGCCAGCGAGCACCACGCCGCTCACCGCACTCCTCTTCGCCGACGTCTGCCGTCAGGCAGACCTTCCACCTGGCGTGGTCAACATCATCACGGGTCCGGGCGAGATGGGAATGGCGATCGCCACCGATCCCCGCGTTGCGAAGGTTGCCTTCACGGGGAGCACTTCCATTGGGATCAAGATCGCGCAGGGGATCGCCGGCCACGGGAAGGCACTGACCCTCGAGCTTGGCGGCAAGGCGGCGAACATTGTCTTTGAGGATGCGGCACTCGATCAGGCGGTGGAGGGCGTCATCAACGGCATCTTCTTCAATCAGGGCGAGGTCTGCTGCGCGGGGAGTCGCCTCTTGGTGCAGGAGTCGATCGCCGAAGACTTCATTGCCCGACTGAAGGATCGAATGTCCACCCTTCGCGTCGGCGATCCAATGGATAAGAACACCGATGTTGGTGCAATCAACTCACCTGCACAGATGGAGACGATCGGCGAACTGGTATCGAGTGGTGTCGCCGAGGGTGCGAACATCTGGCAGCCAGAGTGCGTCCTCCCTGAACGTGGCTGGTTCTACAAGCCGACCCTTTTCACCAATGTTGCGCAGAGCCACCGCATTGCCCGAGAGGAGATCTTTGGGCCAGTCCTCTCCGCGATCACGTTCCGCACCGTGGACGAAGCGATTGAGAAGGCGAACAACACTGCGTATGGACTCTCCGCCGGAATCTGGACCGAGAAGGGGAGCCGCATCCTGCAGGTTGCGGCACAACTGAAGGCGGGCGTCGTCTGGGCGAACACCTTCAATCGCTTCGATCCAACATCACCGTTCGGTGGATACAAGGAGTCGGGATACGGGCGTGAAGGTGGGTTGCAGGGGCTCCATGCCTACTTGAAGAGTTCCTGATGGGGAAGAAGGGCGGCAAGAAGCGGGAGCTCCGCGGGAGTCCCCTGCTCGGTGCAGTCGCTGTCCCAGATGACGCTCGACTTGAGGTCCGGCGCACACCAAAGCTTTACATCGGCGGCGCGTTCCCGCGCAGCGAATCGGGTCGCACTGACGTGCTACCGCTCGCGCGCGGTGGGAGTGTGAACATTGCGCGTGCATCGCGCAAAGATCTGCGTGAGGCGGTCAAGGCTGCGCGATCTGCGGCTCCGGCCTGGGCGTCTCGCAACGCCTCACTTCGTGGCCAGATCATGTATCGCGTCGCCGAGCTGATGGAGGGTCGGGCCGCTCAGTTCCGCAACGACCTCCTGTCACACGGCTATGGGAAGTCTGAGGCGACAGAAGAGGTGACCGCAAGCATTGACCGCCTCGTCTGGTTTGCTGGTTGGCCGGACAAGATCCCTGCCGTCCTTGGCGGCACCAATCCGGTCGCATCTTCACACTTCGTCTTCACCATTCCTGAGCCCACGGGTGTGGTGGCGGTCGTTGCGCCAGAGAGTTCACCGCTCCTTGGACTGATCACACGACTCGCAGGCGTGTTGGCAGGCGGCAACGTTGCCGTCATCGTTGCGAGCGAAGGGGCGCCCCTCCCCGCCGTCACGCTCGCCGAGACACTCGCGGTCAGCGACGTTCCAGCCGGTGTGGTGAACATCCTCACCGGCCGACGAGCAGAGCTCATGCCGCACCTTTCGCGCCACGCGGACATCGATGGCATCGACCTCTGGGGCTGCCCTGACGAGTTGCTCATGGACGCGGAGCGTGGAGCGGCGGATCATGTTGCGCGCATTGCGCGGCGTCCACACGGCGAGAAGGATCGAGCGAACGCTTTTATAGGAGAGCGCGGTGAACGCATCGACGGCATGATCGCCTTCCTCGAGATGAAGACGGTCTGGCATCCAATCGGTACGTAGCTCCACGCGGTCCGTCGCCCACGCCGGGCGCGCCAGTCTAGTCCAGTGTGAAGTCGTCTGGATCTGCGTACGCCCCGGTCGCCTCCTTCTCGAGCTGCATGAGCAGGTCGTTTAGCAGGCTCGAGGCGCCGAAGCGGAAGCGATCTGGAGTCAGCCAGGCTGGGCCGAGCGTTTCATGCAGAACGACCAGGTACTGGATCGCCTCCTTTGCCGTCCGAATGCCGCCCGCAGGCTTCATGCCGACAACGCGGTTGGTAGCGTTCCAGTGCTCCCGGATCGATTCAAGCATCACGAGGGTGACGGGGAGCGTTGCCGCCGGCGCCACCTTCCCCGTTGACGTCTTGATGAAGTCGGCTCCCGCCGCAATCGCCAGGGCAGAGGCGCGGCGTACCTCGTCGTAGCTGCCGAGCTCGCCAGTCTCAAGGATCACCTTCAAGTGTGCTGGTCCGCAGGCGTCCTTCACCGCCACAATCTCGTCCCAGACCTTCGCGTAGTCACCGGCGAGGAACGCGCCGCGGTCAATCACCATGTCGATCTCATCTGCGCCGGCAGCAACCGCGTGTTTCGTCTCTGCGATCTTCAGGTCAAGCCACGATCTCCCGCTCGGAAATGCCGTGGCGACCGCGGCAACCTTCACGCCACTCCCTGCGAGCGCCTCCTTTGCAACGGTGACAAGGTCCGGGTAGCAGCAGAGAGCGGCCACGGACGGGATGTCAGAATTGCCTGGGTGCGGGTGCATCGCCTTTGCGGCGAGTTGGCGGATCTTCCCGGGCGTGTCCTTCCCCTCGAGTGTGGTGAGGTCGCACATGCTGATCGCGAGACGGAGCGCCCATACCTTCGTGGATCTCTTGATTGAACGAGTCTTCAGCGCGGCGACACGCTCCTCCACGCCGACACGGTCAACTGGGGTGACGTTGCGGAGCCAACCTGCCAGCGCTCGCGAATCTGTGGCGGTTGGGAGTGAGAGGCTCATGTGAGGAGTATCCTCTGCGCACGAAGTTGCGGCAAGGGGAGCATTGTAAGGGGTGGTACCAATGGGGAGAGCGCACGAACCAGCCTTCGTACGGGCAGATGACGACCTACGCTTCTTTGCCGAGCTCCCGAAGGCCGAGTTGCATCTTCACCTTGATGGCTCTCTCGATCCGGCGCTCGCGCTCGAGCTGGCGCGCACGCGAAAGGTTGACGCGCCGCGCGACTGGGCGGGGATGCGCGCCGCACTTGTTGCGCCGGAGCGCTGTGTTGATCAGGCTGATCTCCTCCGCGCCTTTGATCTGCCGATCGCACTCCTCCAAGATGAAGAGGCACTCGAGCGCGTAGCGGACCAGGTCGTCCGCGCCAAGGCGGCAGAGAACGTTCGCTACATGGAGCTCCGCTGGGGTCCGCATCTCCACACCCTGAAGGGGCTCACGCAGTCAGAGGTGATTTCCGCTGTTGCGCGCAGTGTGAGCGCTGCTGCGGCAGAGGTTGGCGTGCAGGTGCGCCTGATCGTCACTGCGCTGCGCTCACACAGCGTGGAGGAGAACCGTGCCCTCGCGGCAGCGGCGGTTGCGGCGCAAGATCGTGGCGTGGTTGCCTTTGACCTTGCCGGTCGCGAGGCGGCCTTCCCTGATCCGCTCACGTTCAAGGATGCCTTTGATGTTGCGCGGAGTGGTGGCCTGGCGATCACTCTGCACGCGGGCGAGTGGGGTGGCGCGGCACAGGTTCGCCGTGCGTTGGAGGTCGCGCCCGCGCGCATCGCGCACGGCGCGGTTGCCGTTGATGACGCTGCCCTGTGCGACGAACTAATCGCGCGCGGCGTGGTGCTCGACCTTTGCCCCTCAAGCAACGTTCAGGCGGCGATAGTACCTGGATACGGTGACTTCCCAATCCTCGTCCTCCACCGCCGCGGCGTGCGCGTCACCCTTAACACCGATGACTTGATCGTCAGCGATCTGACCCTTTCGGAGGAGTACCTGAGGGTCCGCCGGCGCCTCGGTGCAGCGGTTACCGAGCTCCTCGCCCTCGCTCGCACGGGGTACGAGGTTGCCTTCGTTGAGGACGAGGCGCGCCGGCCACTCTTGGCTGCGTTCGACGCGTGGGTTGAGGAGCGGCTCAGTCAATAGGGAGACGGCAGGACCTGCACGGGAAACCTGAGCGCAAATCAGCAGAGAATCAGGCACAATGACGCCAGAGGCTAGCACTGTGCTGGCCCGCCGAGGCGCGTGCCTCGGCTAAAGAAATAGCGGAGGGCTACAAAGAGATGAAGACGCGAATGCTCGCGCTCCTCACCATTCTCGGGCTCGTCGTGGCCGCCTGTGGCGGTTCGACGGCTGAGTCACCATCCGCCTCTGTTGACGCCGGCAAGGGCGACTACAAGGCGTGCCTCGCACTCGACGTGGGCGGCATTGGTGACAAGAGCTTCAACGACTCGGCATACGAGGGACTGCTCGAAGCAGAGGCCGCTGGGTACGACACCCAGTACAGCGAAGCGAAGACTGGCGCGGACTACGCTGCCAACATTCAGCTTCTGATCGATGAGGGATGCAACAGCATCATCGTCGTCGGCTTCAGCCAGGGCGAGGCTGTTGTGGCTGCGACAACTGCAAATCCGGATATCGCATTTGCGTGGGTCGACTCGACCTGGGCAGATGCGAACATCCCAGCGAACTTCACCGGCCTCGACTTCCAGATCGACCAGGGTTCAATGCTCGCGAGCTATCTCGCGGCAACCATCTCTGATTCGAAGAAGCTCGGCGTGTTCGGTGGTCAGCCGTTCGCAGGCGTGACGCGCTTCATGGACGGTTGGGTTGCTGGCGCAAACTACTATGCAGAGGAGAGCGGCAGCGCAGTCGAAGTTCTCGGCTGGGATGCGGTTGCTCAGAATGGAACGTTCGCTCCGAGCGACAATCCATGGGGGAACAAGGAGTTCGGCAAGTCGACCGCCGAGCAGTTCATGAGCCAGGGAGCTGACGTCGTGCATCCAGTCGCCGGCCAGACCGGTGAGGGAACGTACGAAGCGATGCTCGCAGCGGGCAAGTACTCGGTCGGCGTAGACGCTGACCAGTGCCTGACGCTTCCTGACTATTGCGGCACGCTTCTCACATCGGCCATGAAGCTGATTGGGCCAGTCGTGTTCGCGACGATTGAGAAGAACTATACGGGCGACCTCGGCGGTGAGAACCTCACGGGTACGCTCGAGAACGGCGGAGTCGGAATTGCTCCGTTGAATCGCACCGAGGCGGCATGGACGGCGGCGTTCGGCAGCCTCGTGACCGCAGACGTCATTGCAAAGGTCGAGGCTCTCAAGGCCAAGATCATCAGCGGTGAAGTCAAGGTTTCGGACTACTTCGACTAGGTAGTTCGCGCGACGGGAGCTGATCGCTCGCGTCGCAGCGCAATCGGTCTCGGCGGGCGACCGTCGGGACCGATTGCGCAAGTTGCAACCGTCTGGAATCAACCTTTGGAACGTCAAGATCGGAGTCTCGATTGTCGTTGCGATTGGAGCTACGGGAGATCACCAAGCAGTTTCCCGGTGTGCTCGCGAACGATCACGTCTCGATCCAGGTAGAACGTGGCAAGGTCCTCGGCCTGCTCGGGGAGAACGGCGCCGGGAAGTCAACCCTGATGAACATTCTCTCTGGGATCTACCGCCCTGATAGTGGCAGCATCGTCGTTGATGGCGAGGTGCGAGTCTTCAAGGATCCTGCTGAGGCTATTGCGGCGGGTATCGGAATGGTCCATCAGCACTTCATGTTGGTATCCGTGTTTGACGTCGTTGAGTCGGTCGCCCTTGGGGCCGAGACGTCGCGTGGTCTCCTTGGAACCTTCGACCGCAGTGCCGCGCGAACGAAGATTCTCGAGCTCTCCAAGCGATATGGCCTAAGCGTTGATCCTGATGCGAAGATCGAATCGCTCCCAGTTGGTGTTCGCCAGCGCGTGGAGATCTTGAAGGCGCTCTATCGCCAGAGTGACGTGCTCGTCCTCGACGAACCGTCGGCGGTGCTTACGCCTCAGGAGACGGAAGAGCTGTTCGATATCATCCGCGGACTGGCGAAGGCCGGGACCTCGGTGATCTTTATCACGCATAAGCTCCACGAGGTCCTCGAGGTTGCGGACACCATCACGGTCCTTCGCCGCGGAAAGGTGGTCGACACCGTCAAGCCGAAAGATGCCGACCCGAAGAGGCTTGCCGAGATGATGGTGGGCCGAGAGGTGCAACTCACCGTCGACCGAGGGTCGGCGAAGGTTGGTTCAGTTGCGCTGAGCCTGGAGAAGGTCGACGTCCTCAATTCGGCAGGTGAGATCGCGGTCTCCAGCGTGGACCTGGAGATTCGTGCGGGCGAGATCGTCGCCGTTGCCGGCGTCCAAGGGAATGGGCAGACAGAGCTGGTCGAGGCGATCACCGGACTGCGACCCGTGGACAGCGGCGTGATGACACTGAACGGCAAGAACATCGTCGGGGCGACCCCGCGGCAGATCGCCGACGCTGGAGTCGCGCACATCCCCGAAGACCGCAGCCGCGACGGCATGATCAAGGGGATGACCGTCGCCGAAAACCTGATGCTGAACTCCTACCACCGTGCGCCGTTTAGCTCGGGCGTAACCCTCAACCGCGCGGCGATCAACTCGACTGCAGAGAAAATCGTAAAAGACTTCGATGTGCGAACTCCGTCCATCCACACGGATATCGCTAGCCTCTCAGGTGGCAATCAGCAGAAGGTCATCGTGGGACGAGAGTTCTCGCGATCGGTCGCTCTGGTCGTCGCGGCTCAACCGACTCGTGGGCTCGACGTGGGCTCGATCGAGTACATCCACAAGCGAATCGTCGAGCAGCGCGACGCTGGTGCGGCCGTCCTGATTGTCAGCACCGAGCTCGACGAAGTGCTCGCGCTCGGGGATCGGATTGCCGTGATGTTCGAAGGTCGAATCGTTGGCGTGCTCGATGCGAAAGATGCAACGCGCGAGCGTGTCGGTCTGCTCATGGGAGGATCAGCGGCATGAGGCGCGTTCGAGAGCTCCTCTCCGCGATTCGGCTCCCGGCGCTCTCGATACTCGTCGCGCTCCTCGTCGGTGGGGTGGTCATCATTTTGAGCGACCTCGAAGTGCTGGCGATGATCCCCACCAATCCTGTCGGCGCACTCGGCGAGGGGATCGGACGAGTCGGCGCCGCCTACTCGGCGCTCCTTCGCGGCGCGTTCGGCAATCCTGAGCGAATTGCAGAGGCGCTCGCGTCTGGGGAGCCTGCTGAACTTGCGCGCGCGGCACGCCCGATCACCGAGAGCCTGCTGAAGTCGATTCCGTTGATGTTCGTCGGGCTCGGCGTCTCAGTGGCATTTCGGTCTGGAGTCTTCAACATCGGAGGCGAGGGGCAGTTCCTAATGGGCGGTCTCGGCGCGACCACCGCGGCAATCGTGCTCGGCGGTGTGGGGCTTCCCGCCCCGCTCGTAATCGTTGGAACCATCGCCGCAGGTGCGCTGCTTGGCGCGTCGTGGGGCTTTATCCCCGGATTCCTTAAGGTGCGCGCGGGCTCCAGCGAGGTGATCACCACGATCATGCTCAACTACATCGCCAGCCTGTTCGTCTTCTTCCTGCTCTCGAATTGGACGCTGATCCAGCGCGAAGACGGAACCCAGCCGATCTCGAAGGCACTCGCCGACTACATCGTGATACCCGGCATCCTGCCCATCCCCGAACTCCGATTGCACCTCGGGTTCCTGGTCGCGCTCGCCGCCGCGGCAGTGGTGAGCTGGTTCTTGTTCCGTACCACGCGAGGGTTTGAACTTCGCGCCGCCGGCCTGAACCTCGATGCAGCGCGATATGCGGGCATGGGTGCCTCCTCGTCGATCGTTGCTGCCATGGCGATCTCGGGCGCGTTGGCCGGCATGGGCGGCGCGTTCGAAGTCACAGGGACGATCAAGCAGTTCTCGACCGTGGTGTCCGGCGGGGTGGGATTCACGGCGATCGCGATTGCGCTGGTCGGTGGCACGCGCCCGAGCGGCGTGATTGCAACCGCCCTGGTCTTCGGCGCGCTGCGCAACGGTGGAGGACTGATGGGGCTTGAAACTTCTATTCCGATCGATCTCCTCTTCTTTATCCAGGCGCTGGTGATCATGTTCATCGCTGCCCCAACACTCACGGCGCGCATCATCCGCATGCCGTTCAAACGTAAGGCGAAAGAGGTGGCCGCATGAGCGCTGCAAAGAAGTCCGCGACCCCGGCAGTTCGCACCATGGGTGCGGAGGAGCTCAAGGCGCTTCGCGGCTCGCGCATTCGAGCAGCGATCTTCGCAATCTTCGCTTTGGCCGCGTTTGCCGCGGCTACCGCCAACGGCGCCACTGTGGCGAATCTTTCACTCTGGCTGGACACCATCGGTGGGTCCGACGCACTCATCTCGTTCCCAGTGTCCATCGTCTGGATCGCTGCAGGCCTCGTCCTCGGCGCGGTTGCAACTGCTCAATATCGCCGTGGAGGCAGTTACCGATGGCGAATCGGGTTCGCCGTCGCCGCTCCTCTCCTAGTCCTGGCAACGTTCACCACGCTTCTCTCAGGTACGCCTGCGAACCTAACGGTGCTCTTCACGGGAACGTTCAACTACGCTGGCCCGGTAGCCATCGGTGCACTCGCGGGCATCATCTCCGAGCGGAGTGGCGTCTTGAACATTGCGATCGAGGGGAAGTTCCTGCTCGGCGCACTCTCTGGCGCCGTCGCGTCGAGCATCTTCGGCGTGGCGATCGCAGGACCTGTTGCAGGCGCAGTGCTCGGCGGCCTGGTAGGTCTGCTCCTTGCAGTGCTCGGCCTCCGCTACAAGGTCGATCAGATCGTCGCGGGCACAGTGATCAACCTTGGCGCTGCTGGAATCACAACATTCGTCTATTTGCGTGTGCTCCAGGTGCACAGCGAATTCAACAACCCGGTGAGCATCCTGCCCGTGAAGATTCCGATCTTGGGTGACATTCCAATCATCGGGAACATCTTCTTCACGCTGAGTCCCTATGCGTATGCCGCCGTGATCCTCATCGCCTTCTTCACCTACATGCTCTTCCGCACGCGATGGGGTTTGCGCTTGCGTGCGAGCGGCGAAATGCCAGCTGCAGCGGGTACCGTCGGCGTCGACGTCATGAAGTTGCGCTATCGAGCGATGATCCTCGCGGGAGCACTTGCCGGTTTCGCCGGTTCGTATCTTGCGCTTGGCGGCACTGGCGGCTTCGGCATGGGTATCTCCGCGGGACGCGGCTTCATTGCGCTTGCGGCACTCATCTTTGGTGCGTGGAAGCCGTGGAACGCGCTTGGCGCTGCACTGATCTTCGGATTCGCTGAAGCGGCATCGACGTTGCTTTCAATCCTCGGCGTCGGTCTCCCGCCACAAGTACTGCTCGCCGTGCCGTATGTGATGACGATCATCGTCGTTGCTGGCTTGATCGGCCGCGTGCGCGGTCCGGCATCTGCTGGGCGACCATACGAACAGGGGTAATCGCGTGTGTGCGACGGGTGCACTGCGGTGAGCGGTGACAACCCTCGGATCGGCTGGCCGACCTTTCACCATGCGAATCTCACGCCGAGGACGGCCCCAGTAGGGAGCGTCGAGTCGCCGTTGCCGATCATCGTGGATAGCGATCCAGGTCTCGACGATGCGCTCGCGATCGCGCTCGCCGTGGTGCGACCGGAGTTGCGTCTGCTCGCGGTCACAAGCGTCGGAGGCAACGCGGATGTCCATCACTGCACCGAGAACGCACTTCGGTTGTTGCACCTCTATGGTGCGGACGAGGTTCCGGTTGCCGAGGGTGCCTCTGGACCGCTGACCGGTCCGCTCGAGCGCGCGACCGAGGTTCACGGCGAAAGCGGACTTGGCAAGACGATCCTGCCCGCCGCCTCGAGGAGGGCCGAGCCTGAGGGTGCTGTTGCGCTGATGGCGCGCCTGTTGGCCGCTTCTCCTGTTCCGGTGGCGCTTGTGCCGGTTGGTCCGCTGACGAACATCGCCCTGCTCATCCGTAGCTATCCCCACCTCGCTTCCAAGATCGCGCACATCTGCTTGATGGGCGGTTCGGTCGGCGAGGGGAATTCTTCGGCCTCGGCAGAATTCAACATATACGCGGATCCAACGGCGGCAGAGATCGTGTTCAACAGCGGCCTGCCGATCACGATGATCGGCCTTGATGTCACGCACCATGCGATTCTCGACCGCACGATCCTCACGCGTCTGCGCGCTCTCCCCGGAGCCTCCGCGAAGGCGGCGGCAGAAGTGCTGGAGTTCGCCTTTGAACGCTCAGCCGCGTGGGGCCAGGGCGAGAAGATGGCCATTCACGACGCGGTCGCCGTGCTGCACCTTGCGATTCCCGATCTGGTCGGTGTGGCGCGCTATCACGTGACGGTAGATGCAACGCAAGGACCCGCACGCGGCCGTACGATCGGCGATGCAAATCCATATCGTCTGTCGCGTGACGGTCGGGCGGGGAACTGCGATGTCGGGCTGACGATTGATCCGATCCGCTTCTCGGATCTTATGGTTGAGGCGTATTCGACGCTGCCCTAGGCGATTTGGTGCGCCCTCTGGTTCGCAGCGCGGCGAGGATTCCCGGAATGGCATCTGAAATCTCACGCTCTGTTCGCTCGTACGCGCTAATCGGATGACCCCAAGGGTCCGCGAGGTCCGCGCCAGACGCGGCGGGATCGAAATCCCGTATCAGACAGACGTCGGGAGGAGCATCTTCACGCGCGACGATCTGACGAGCATCGCGGAGGTTCCAGCGGTCTGCCGCTAGGATGAGGTCTTGCTGACGCGCCAACTCCGCGGTGAGCTGACGGGCGCGGTGCGTTGTTCGCAGTCCCCGCCGGGCAAGGAGCGCCGCACTGTGCTCATGCATCCCCTCACCTTCGTGCTCGTCTGAGGTCCCAGCGCTGCTCACGCGAACTCGCGCGGAGAGAGAGGGATCCGCTGCGATGGCTGCGTCGAGGAGTACCTCCGCCAGAGGGGATCGGCAGATATTGCCGTGGCAAAGGATAAGGACACTGAACATCCTCCGAGCCTACCTGAGTGGAGATGGGGATCATGGGCTGGGGTGCTGCGCTGCGGGGGCGGGTTCGGTATCCTTGACGGAGCGCGAGGCGGGGTAGCTCACCGGTAGAGCAGGGGATTCATAAGCCCTTGGTAGCAGGTTCGATTCCTGCCCTCGCTACCAGCGCCACGAAGGTTTGAGAGCAGAGGAGGTCAAGGTGGTCCCGAAGTCCCTCCGCAATGGCGCCGTGATGCTGATGCTCCTCTTGGGCACGGTGTTGCTCCTGGGGAGTGTGCTCCTTTCGCCAACCCCCGCACCGAGCAAGGACTACTCCGCCTTCTTGAGTGACGTAAAGAGTGGCCGCGTGGACGCGGTCGTGCAGCAGGACCAGACGCTCACGATCACGTTGAAAGGATCGCCACCAGAGAACTATCAGGTGCAGGTGCCCACGCAGCTGACGGACGTCTACAACGATCTGCTCGCGGCGGCCTCCGCGGGCGGTCAGAGCGCCGAGAGCATCACGTTCGGCGCCAAGGCTCCCGATGACTCAGGGCGGCTGTTGAGCCTACTGATCAGCGCGCTCCTCCCTGTGCTGCTGATCGGCGGCCTCTTCATCTTCATGATGCGCAGCGCGCAAGGCCAGAACAACCAGGCGATGAGCTTCGGCAAGAGCAAGGCGAAGATGTTCGTGGCCAACAAGACTCCTGTCACGTTTGCTGAAGTTGCCGGCGTAGAAGAGGCCAAGGCCGAGCTCGCCGAGGTCGTTGAATTCCTCAAGTTCCCAGAGCGATTCGAGGCGCTCGGGGCGAAGATTCCGAAGGGGGTGCTCCTCATCGGGTCTCCAGGGACTGGCAAGACGCTTCTCGCCCGCGCCGTTGCTGGTGAGGCGGGCGTGCCGTTCTTCAGCATCTCAGGTTCGGAGTTTGTTGAGATGTTCGTCGGCGTCGGCGCCTCTCGCGTACGGGATCTGTTCGAGCAGGCGAAGCGAAACTCTCCGTGCATCGTCTTCATTGACGAGATCGATGCGGTGGGTCGACAGCGTGGCGCTGGACTCGGCGGTTCACACGATGAGCGCGAGCAGACGTTGAACCAGATCTTGGTGGAGATGGACGGATTCGAAACCGGAACCAACATCATCATCATTGCGGCCACAAACCGCCCTGATGTGCTTGACCCGGCACTGCTGCGTCCTGGTCGATTTGATCGGCAGGTGATCCTCGATCGCCCTGACCTGAAGGGCCGACTTGCCATCTTGAAGGTGCATGTGAAGGGGAAGCCACTCGACAAGACGGTTAATCTTGAGGAGATCGCACGCCGTTCACCGGGATTCTCTGGCGCCGACCTTGCGAATCTCATGAACGAGGCGGCAATCCTTGCTGCGCGCCGTAGCAAGCGCGCGGTTGGCATGGATGAGTTTGCCGAGGCCCTAGATCGCGTCATGGCTGGCCCACAGCGGAAGAGCCGCTTGATCACCGAGCCAGAGAAGCAGATCATCGCGTATCACGAAGGTGGTCATGCGGTGGTCGGACGCATCCTTGAGAAGTGTGATCCGGTCAGCAAGGTGACGATCATCAGCCGTGGCATGGCGCTCGGCTACACGATGAACCTGCCAACAGAAGATCGCTACCTGCAGAGCAAGAGCGAGTTTGAAGACAAGATTGCGGCGATGCTTGGCGGCAACGTTGCGGAGCAGCTCGTCTTTGGCGACACAACGACCGGCGCATCCAACGACATTGAGAAGGCGACCGATCTTGCCCGCAAGATGGTGACGCGATTTGGGATGTCTGAGAAGCTCGGAACGGTCACGCTCGGTCGTCAAGATGAGATGATCTTCCTTGGCCGTGAGCTGTCTGAGCAGAGGAACTACTCCGATGCGGTTGCCAAGCAGATCGACGAAGAGGTGCGGGCGATCATCGATCGTGGCGCCGCGCGTGCACGCGAGGTGCTGACGAAGCATCGTGATCGACTTGATGCGCTGGCGGCGAGATTGATCCTGGAGGAAACGATCGAAGGCGAGGCGTTCGAGGCGCTGTTTTCCGATCTCCCACCGAAGCCAGCCGCATACACAGATCTGATCGCACGGCTTCGTTCCGCTGGAATCAACATCCCAACGAAAGAAGAGGTTGAGGCGGCGGCAGCTGAGGCGGCGAAGGGCTCGACGCCAACCACAGGAGGGGCGGCCGCAGGGCAGCCTGCCTAATGGCGTACGCACCGACGCTCGCCTGGGTGCCACTCAGTGGCCCGGAAGAGGCGCAACTCGTCGCCGCGCACGCCGCGCGAATGCAGCGCTACGCTGACTTCCTGGCGATCCCAAGCGTCTCGGCGATCCCTGAATATGCGCCTGACTGCCGCAAGGCTGCAGAGTGGCTTGCTGCGGAGTTGCGTCGGATCGGCGCTCAGCGCGTAGAAGTGAGTGAGACGGGCGGCCATCCCATTGTGGTGGGCGAGCGCATTGAAGATCCGAACCTGCCAACGATCGTCATCTATGGACACTACGACGTTCAGCCTGGCGACCCGCTCGATCTCTGGAAGACGAGTCCCTTCGAGCCGATCGTTCGCGATGGGCGCATGCTCGGTCGCGGCTCGGCCGACGACAAGGGGCAGATCCTCATCCACCTCGCCGCGCTTGAAGCACTCTTGAGCACGCGCGGCAGGCTTCCCGTCAACGTGAAGTATCTCTTTGAGGGGGAAGAGGAGTCGAGTTCCGTCAACCTAGAGCGCTGGATGGCGGCGAATCCTGAGCGTTGCAGTGGCGATGCAGTCATCATCAGCGACAGTGGGTTCTTTGACGGAAACCTCCCCGCCCTCACCGTGGGCCTTCGCGGGATCACCTACTTGCAGGTGGATGTACGAAACTCCGACGTTGACCTGCACTCTGGTAGCTACGGCGGTGCGGTCATCAATCCAGCGAACGCGCTCGCATCAATGATTGCCTCCCTACACGACGAGAACCGTCACGTCACCGTTCCCGGCTTCTATGACGATGTCTTGGAGCTCAGCCCAGAGGATCGTGCCGCCTTCGCCGCACTCCCGTTCAATGAGACCAACTTTCTTGCAGGGATTGATGCCAAGGCGACGCAAGGTGAGGCGGGGTACAGCACGGTGGAGCGGCGAGGAGGGCGGCCGACCCTTGACGTAAACGGGATCTGGGGCGGCTTTACTGGCGATGGGAGCAAGACGATCATTCCAGCACACGCGCACGCGAAGATCTCGTGCCGCCTGGTAACTGCTCAAGATCCAGCGAGGATCGCACTGCAGGTGGAGGCGGCACTGAAGGCGGCTGCCCCACGTGGGCTTCAGGTTGAGGTGCAGAACCTCGGCAACGGATATCCGTTCCTCACCCCGCTCGGCGATCCATATTTGAGTGCGGCCGCGAATGCGTTGAAGGAGACCTTCCGCGCGGATCCACTCTATATCCGAGAAGGTGGCTCGATCCCAATAGCCGCGCTCTTCCAGCGTGAGCTCTCACTCCCAGTGGTGCTTCTCGGCTTTACGCCGCCAGATGACAACGCACATGCGCCGAACGAGTCGATGGATCTTGGAAACTTTGAGGGCGGCATTCGCACTGTGATTCGCGCGCTGGACGCGATCGCGGCCCTCCCTTAAGCGAATCATGCGCATCGCACTTCTCGGTCTCGGACTGATCGGCGGTTCCATCGCGAAGGCGCTTCGCGAGGATCCGGCGGGGGTGGGACCATTTGACCCGACTGGCGTAGATATCGCCGCATGGACGCCGAGTTCGGCGGGTCCGCGCGCGGCACTCGAGGCGGGTGCGGTTGATCACGTGGCGCGGACGATCGCTGAAGCCGTGGACGGTGCCGAGCTCATTGTCATCTGTGCACCACCGATCGCTGCAACGAACATTCTTGACGAGCTCGTGATCTGCAGACGTAGTGGCCGACTCGCAGAGGGGACGGTCATCACCGATGTGCTCTCCACGAAACGATGGATCATGGCCGAGGCATTGAAGAGAACCCTGCGATTCTGCGGGGGGCATCCAATGGCGGGGAAGCACGAGACCGGATTCGCGGCAGCGGACGCGAGCCTCTTCGTTGGTCGCCCATGGGTCGTGGTCCCAGATCATCACGGTGCGAGCAGTGCTGCTGCGCTCGTCGAACGGCTTGCATCGAGTTGCGGTGCGAAGCCGATAATGATGGATGCGGATCTGCACGACGCGGCCACGGCGGCGGTGAGCCACCTTCCGTTGCTTCTCTCTGCGGCACTGGTGAGTGCCGTGTCGCAAGGGGAGCAAGGGAAGGCTGTCGACGGCTGGCGCGTCTCGCATCTTCTGGCGAGCAGCGGATGGAATTCCGCAACCCGGCTCGCGCGTGGCTCCGAAGAGATGGGTGCCGACATTCTGGCGACGAATGCACGGGAGGTACGCCGCCGGCTTCGGGCGCTTCGCGATGAACTTGAGCGATGGGATTCGCGCCTCGCGGCAGCAGAGAATGACCCAGTCGTAGCACGCACCGATATCCGTGCTCGACTCGCTGAGGCTCGCGAGACGCTTGAGGAGCTGGGGTGAGCCAGGGCCAAGATCGCACCGACCCACTTGCGCGCGGAGCCGATGAGATGATCTGGGGGATTCCGCGCGCGACCGCGCTCCCGCACGGAGCATGGCGCGGCTTTCGCGCCTTCGCTTCGCGTGAAGAGGGTGATGCGGAGATCGCACGACTTGAAGGGGCGGTGCAGGTGCGCCCTCGCCGAGAGCTCGAGATGGACCCCGAATGGAAGCAACCGATCCCGTACGCGATCGCGATCTTTCGGGATGCCACGAACCGCGCGCATCTCTTCTGGATGGATCGACTTGAGGGGACGAGTGACCGTCGACTTCACGGTCGTGCCTCGTTTGGTGTCGGGGGGCATATTGGCGCCGCAGATACAGGGATAGAGGAGGCACTCACGCGTGAGTGGAACGAGGAGGTTGCCACGCCATCACTGCCCCGTTTCACGCCGATCGGGCTGCTCAATGACGACGGTGATGACGTTGGTCGCGTGCACCTCGGGGTCGTCTACCTCGCGCTACTTGCGTCGCCTGAGATTCAGGTGAGGGAGCGAGAGAAGCTTGCCGGTGCGCTCGTACCACTGGACGAAGCGGTGGCCCGGGCAGATGAGCTTGAAGGCTGGTCGGCGGCGCTCATCGCGCACATTGAGGCGCTCGCGACGTAAGCGCCTCCTAGTACGCGGTGCGTACCTGTTCGAATGCAGGATGGCACGATGCCTCTCTCCATCTCAAGTAGCACGCTCATTGGGATCCGTGGCGCCCCCGTTGAGGTGGAGGTTGACGTCGCCACAGGGATCCCTGCGGTACGAATAGTTGGCCTCCCAGATGCCGCCGTGGGCGAAGCACGAGAGAGGATCCGTTCGGCGATCCGCTCTTCAGGATTCACTTGGCCGGCACGAAGAATCACCGTAAATCTCGCCCCCGCCGACCTTCGAAAGAGTGGTGGCTCCTTTGATCTTGCGATTGCACTCGGAATCCTTGCGGCGAGTGGTCAGTTGCGGCTGGCGAGCCAGCGGATTGCTGCGCTCGGTGAGCTTGCGCTCGATGGGAGGGTTCGCGGTGTACCAGGCGCGCTACCGCTCGCCCTCCCACTTATGGCCGACCAGGAGCGCACCCTCCTCGTGCCGGTGGAGACTGCGGCGCAGCTCGGTGCGCACGCTGGGGTATCGGCGCACGGAATCGCGACGCTGAGGGAGGCCGTCGATCTACTCCAAGGCGCCGCGCCCGTCGCGCATCACCCTTCAGGCCTCGATGGAGTGATAGAGCAAGGCAGCGCAGTGGGGCGCATGAACGCACCAGATCTCTCATCAATCCGAGGACAGCCGATCGCAACGCGCGCGCTGCTGATCAGCGCAATCGGTCGCCTCCCACTTCTGCTTGAGGGGCCGCCCGGCGTTGGGAAATCCATGATGGCGCAAGCGCTTCACGGCATCCTTCCAGACCTCACGAGTCAAGAGGCCACCGAGGTTGGTGCAATCGCTTCAGCTGCTGGTCGCATCTCCCCAGCGCCTCGACCCCCGTTGCGCACTCCGCATCACGATCTCACGGTCGCAGGCCTAATAGGAGGTGGCCCACGATTGACTCCGGGCGAGCTCACCTGGGCACATCGGGGTCTCCTGATCCTCGACGAGATTGGAGAGTTCCGTCGCGACACACTGGAGGCGCTTCGAGAGCCGCTAGAGCGCCGTGTGGTCCGCCTCTCACGTGCGGGACGATCGGAGGAGTTCCCCGCGACGACACTCCTCGTTGCGACTGGGAATCCGTGTGGATGTGGTGAGCTGGAGTCGAGTGATGGCTCATGTCTCTGCACGCCACGCGCGCGAAGTCGCGGTAGCCTATCGCTCTCTGCGCCGATCCGCGACCGCTTTGCATTACGCATTCGACTTGGTCGACCGCTCGCGCCGATTAGCACGCTCCCAACGGGGAGCCTTACAACTTCGGCGGCACGGAAGGTGGTTGCCTCTGCGCGGGCCGCGCTGCCCGTGCAAGAAGAGACGTTCAAACGAGTCAACCCGATGCTTCTGCGCGCACTGGCGCGAACGCATGCCGATCGCATCAGTGGTCGAGGCTGGGAACAGCTCTCGACGATCGCGTGTGTCAGTGGGCTGTTGAGTGGCCGAGAGTCGATTGGCGATACTGAGCTCGCTGAGGCGCTGCACCTTCTCGGTGTTCGTTGATGCGGAAAGTTCTGCCAGGAGACGCGGTGATTCCGTCTCGCCGTCAAGCCCCACTCGGTCTCAACCCAGACAGCGATCGTCGTCGACCACTCTGGGTGCACGGGGACCCTTCGGTGTTGCGTCTTCCTGCGATAGGCATCGTGGGGACTCGTCAGCCGAGCGCCCATGGACTTGCAGCCACGCGCGCGATCGCAGCGACGTGCGTTGCCGAGGGTTGGCTGGTGGTGAGTGGCGCGGCCCGCGGGATTGACGAGGCAGCGCACGCAGCGGCGCTCAGCGCGGGAGGGAGAACCATCGGGGTGTTGCCGAGCCCAGCGCCCGGGGGATTGCGTCGGGGTGCACGACGGCTGGGTGACAAGATCGTGAGCGCCGGCGCGTTGGTTTCGGATCGGCCGCCTGGAACGCCATCCGCGGCATGGAGCTTTGTCGCTCGTAACAGCCTTTTGGCAGCGTTGACCGACGGCCTGATCGTGGTTGAGGCGCCTGAGGGGAGTGGAGCACTCATCACCGCTGAGGCCGCATCCGATTTCGGCCTGCCGCTGGCCTTCGTAACCGCACCATACGGTGCGAAGAGTGCCGCAGGCGGCCTCTCCTGGCTGGTCCGTGCCACAGCGCCAACCCTCCTCCCTCCCGAGTTGCCTTCGCCGCAGCTACTGCTTGACGATCATGGGCTACGAGCATGGCTCGGTGTCTGTGCGGCGTCGTTGCGCGAAGACGGAGACGTCCGTGCGCCTCAGAACCCGCTCCCAACAGCAGCGCCAACGCCCGGCGGGTTGCGCGGTTTGATCCTTCTCGCCCTCGGCCGCGCGGGTGCGGCAGGACTCACTGAGGGGGACCTACTTGTGGTGAGCGAAGGGGTGGAGGAGGCGCTTCCAAGCGCGCTAACCCTGCTGGCGCTCCAGGGCCTTGCGGAGCAGCGAGGTGGGCGTTGGAGGGTCTGTGAAGGGGCGGTGCTACGCTCTCGCGCATGAGTAAGGGAGTGACAAAGAACCTGGTGATCGTGGAGTCGCCCGCCAAGGCGGCAACGATTGAGCGCTATCTTGGCCCTGATTTCACGGTACTTGCCTCCTACGGGCACGTTCGCGATCTCCCTCAGAAGGCGCGCCGTGCGGCGAAGGGGAGTGTGGCTGCGAAGCGGCCACGCCGGAAGAAGGGCGATCCCCCCGCAGTGAAGGCGGCGAAAGGGCTCGGCAGCCTGGCGGTAGATGTGGAGAACGGCTTCACACCGCACTACGAGATCATCGAGGAGAAGGAGGGGCGCCTCGCCGACATTCGCCGCGCGGCGAAGGCCGCAGATTCCGTCTGGCTCGCCACTGACCTTGACCGTGAGGGAGAGGCGATCGCCTGGCACGTGGCCGAAGCGCTTGAGATCCCAGAGGCGGATCGGCGCCGGGTGACCTTTAGTGAGATCACCAAAGGGGCGATCTTGGAGGCCTTCAGTCAGCCTCGCGCGATCAACCTCGACCTGGTCAACGCCCAGCAGGCTCGACGCATCCTGGACCGTCTCGTCGGGTACAAGCTTTCGCCGCTCCTCTCTCGCCTGGTCGCCCCACGCTCTTCGGCGGGTCGCGTGCAGTCCGTTGCCCTTCGATTGGTGGTTGAACGGGAACGTGCCATTCGAGCATTCATCCCGCGCCACTACAGCACGGTCGAACTTGGCATTCGGCCCGCCGTAGACCCAGAACTCGTGATCCCAGCGAGTCTCGTTGGGCCCAAGGGGGAGAACCTCGAGGTTGAACCAGACGTTGCTGAGGCTGCGGTGGAACGGATCACGAACGGAAGTGCCACCGTCACCGAGCGCAGTGAGAGCACGCGGAAGCAGCGGCCGGTACCGCCGTTCACCACATCAACGCTCCAGCAGGAGGCTGGCCGAAAACACGGCTATCGCTCACGCGTCACGATGCAGTTAGCGCAGAAGCTGTACGAGGGCGTAGACATTGGCGGCGAGCGCACCGGTCTGATCACATACATGCGCACAGACTCTCCCACGCTGAGTCAGCAAGCGATCAGCGAGGCGGCAGAGGTGATTCGTGTGCGTTTTGGGAACGAGATGGTCGTTGAGGGTGGCCGCCAGTACGCGTCGAAGTCGAAGAACGCGCAGGAGGCGCATGAGGCGATTCGTCCCACGAGCTTCCATCGAACACCAGAAGAGGTCGCGACGTATCTTGATGATCGCGAGTTGAAGCTTTACACCTTGATCTGGCGCCGTGCGATTGCATCGCAGATGCCTGACAAACTCTCTGCAACCACGACGCTCTTCTGGAGCGTCGGGGAGGATCAACTCAAGACGAATGCCACTCGCACCCTTGAGCCTGGATTCACCGCCGTCTACCTTGAAGGAAAGGACGACGAAGATGAAGACGCGGAAGCGCAGCTTCCCGATCTCCCTGAGGGTTCAAAGGGGACGGTGGCAACGGCAGAGGCGGTTGCGCATCAGACCAAGCCTGAGCCGCGTTACACCGAACCAACCCTGGTCAAGGAGCTTGAGAAGCATGGGATTGGTCGCCCTTCCACATACGCGGCGATCATCGAGCGCATCCAAGAGCGAGAGTATGTCGATCGAGACCGCGACAATCGACTTCGAGCCACGCGACTCGGCGAGACCGTCTGTGATCTTCTGACGACACACTTCACCGCATTTGTTGACCTCGGCTTCACAGCGGGGATGGAGGAGGAGCTTGACGCCGTTGCCGAAGGACGTGCCGACTGGCGTGAGGTGCTTGGTAAGTTCTGGGCAACATTTGAACCACTTGTTACTGAGAAGGCGGCAAGCATCGGGGCGGGTGACTACCGCAGCCGGCCGAGTGAGGAGAAGTGCTCTGAGGGCCATCCAATGGAGGAACGCCTCGGACGATTCGGGTGGTATCTCGCATGCAGCCTCTACCCAGATCATTCGGAGAGAAAGTCACTCTCCAAGGTGATCGGTGATGACACTCCAGGCGGTGACATCCCAACTCTTGAAGGGGAGGGACTCCCGTGCCCTCAGTGTGGCGCGGAGCACGGTGGTGCGCTGGCCCAGCGACGCAGTAGATTCGGCTATTTCCTTGGATGCAATCGCTACCCTGAGTGCAGATTCATTCCGAAACCTGAGGTCCCGGCGGAGTTTCGGCTCTCTTTCGAGGCGGCATGCCCCACGTGTGGGGGCGAGCATGGTGGGAAGTTGCGCCCGCGACGGAACACCAAGCGGAACACCTACTTCTATTCATGTGATCGCTACCCTGAGTGCAAGACGATTCGCCCGCGCCCAACGGGGGCGGTGCATGGTGGTTGCGGAGCGGTCATTGGCAAAGATGACGAAGGTGGTATTTGCACGCGATGCGGCGCGCGCGTTGATCTCCCGGAGACCGAACTCCTCGGGCTCGTGATCACGGGCGGCACACCTGATCCGCTTGCCTTTGCGCCGAAGCGTGGACGCCGCACCGCTGCGGCTGGTGCGAAGGCCGAAGGGAAAAGGGCGAAGGCTGACTCTCGGTCTCGAACAAACAAGTCAAAGGGGAAGCCGAAACGAGTGCCCGTTGGAGTGGCGGTTGCAGACGCTGTTGCAGAGAGCGATGACGGCGCACCTGCCCCTGAGGACGAGGCGACCTGATGAGTGGGGGCCGGAGAGCGGCTCCAGTGACGCGCGGCGGAGCGTCCGCATCGGATCCTCGCGTCGCCACCTTCATGCAGCACCTTGCAGCCCGCACGCTCTCAGCGGCAACAACCCGCTCATATCGCACGGTCGTTGAACGATTTCTTGCATGGTCCGATGGCGAAGGCATTGATTGGCGCAAACCCGCACGGGCCGACCTTCGACGTTACGTCGCTCGACTTGGTGAGGGCGCGCAGCGCTCCACCGTGCAGCAGCGCCTGGCAGCGCTCGGCACGTTCTATCGCTTCTGGGTGCGACGAGGGAGCGTGCCGAGCGACCCGCTGCACGCGCTGGCACGACCGCAACGGGAGCGACGACTCCCTGACATCCTGAGCGCGGATCAGGTGTCGCGCCTCATTGATACGGCCGCTTCTGGTAAGCCTGTGGAGTTCGCGCTGCGAGATGCTGCGCTCATTGAACTTCTTTACGGCGCGGGTCTTCGGATTGCAGAAGTCGTCTCAATAGACGTGCGAGATCTCGATCTTGTACGGGGTGAGGTGCGCGTAACAGGGAAGGGCGAAAAGGAGCGAATCGCGCTCTTTGGGTCACCGTGTGTGAGTGCACTCCAGCGCTACCTTGCGGACGGGCGACCGCGGTTGATGTCCTCGTCTGATAAGAAGTCGTCTGCACTTTTCTTGAATCGAAACGGCGCGCCTCTTGGCGAGCGTGGCGCTCGCGCGCGTCTCGATGCGACGGCGAGACGTGCCGGCCTTCCAGCAGGTTTCCACCCGCACACGTTGCGACACTCGTTCGCAACGCATCTCCTCGACGGTGGTGCAGACTTGCGCGTCGTCCAGGAGCTTCTCGGCCACGAGAGTCTCGGGACAACGCAGGTCTACACCCATGTCTCTACGACTCGGCTGCGCGGCCTCTATGCGTCCGCTCACCCGCGTGCGCGCCGAGGAGGTGGCCGATGACGAGTCAGGCCGTCCGCAACAGCGTACTCCTCTCCGTTGCCGCCTTCGCATCTCGCCTGCTCGGTTGGGTGCGACTGATCGTGCTCCTCGGTGCGTTTGGTGCCGACGGTCGACTTGATCCGTACCTTGCAGCCTTCAAGGTGCCGGACATCATCTATCAGTTGATCGCAGCGGGGCCGCTCTCCAGTGTGCTCGTCCCACTCGTTGTCCGCCTGCGAACCGAAGGTGATCCGGCGCGAGCACATCGACTCATCAGCGCCGTCTTTCTTCTCTTCGGACTTCTTGGGCTTGCCGTTGCGCTCGTCGCCATCCTTCTCGCCTCCGGATTGGCGCAGGTGCTTGCACCAGGGATTGGTCTCGCCGGCCAGGATGAAGTTGCGCAGCTGAGCCGTATCTTGGCCCCATCTTCGGTTGGCCTCGGGATCGTTGCTGTGGCGAGCGTCTGGAGTGCGACGAGCGAAAGATTCTTCGCCTCTTCTATCGGGCCGTTGGTGTACAACCTCTCGGTCATCCTCTTCACGCTCCTCGGCGCTTCTGCCTTCGGGACGACCGCACCGGCAGTCGGCACGGTGGTAGGCGCATCCCTCTTCGCCGCAATCGCGCTGTTTGACGCTCGAGCCGGCGGACTTCGGTTGGTGCGCCCCTCGTTCCGTGATCCGCTGCTATTCGGCGCCCTCCGTTCACTCGCACCACGCATTGGTGGACTCCTGGCGATCCAGGTGGTCCTCACCGGACTGATTGCCGCCGCGAGTACCCTCGGTGCGGGAAGCATCACCGCCTGGTCATACGCGCTCTCGGTGGTTCAGTTGCCACTCGCCATGGTGGCTGGTTCGATTGGCACCGCACTCCTCCCCGTTGCCGCACGTGTGTTGCACACCGAGGGTCGTGTGGGTCTTGGGCGGGTTTCACGGACAACGCTCGGTGCGGTGCTCTGGATGCTCACTCCGGTCGCGCTCCTCGGTGCGCTCTTCGCGGCGAATCCCGCGCAGCTCGCACTCGGGATCGATCCGGCAAGCGCCGTCGGCACACTGCTCGCTGCCGGGCTCAGCCTGCTACTCCTCAGCCTCCCGATCCAGGGGATCACCAGTGTGGCGACGCGCCTCTGCTACGGCAGTGGGGACACCGCAGGTCCAGTGCTCTGCAGTCTGATCGGCGCCGCAACCATGGCGCTCAGTGTCACCCCGCTGATCGGGGCCTTCGGATTTGTCGGGCTTGCCGTTGCGGTGCTCATCGGTGAGCTCCTAGAGTCGCTGCTTCTTCTGCTGAGACTGCGCGCTCATCTTGATGGACGTCTCTTCCGCGATCTTGCGAACCCGATCGGTGCAGTCCTTCTCGCCTCCCTCGCTGCGCTCGCGATTGCGGTTTCCTTCGCGACCGTACTCGGGACGCTACTCACTCGGGAGACATTCCTCTTGCGCGCGCTTTCGGACAGCCTCGCCGCATCCATTGGGCTCCTTGCGTATCTCGGCATAAGCAGGCGATTCGGCCTAACGGCAGCGACCGCCCCTCTTGATGCCTTGCGTCACGCCACCTCTGCGCTCCGCGCGCGCGTGGGGGCTCGCTCGTGACGCGCGTCGGCACCACTGGAATTGAGCGCGCACCTGCAAACCTCTTCCAGGATCCTGTGTTGCGTGCCGAATGGGATGAGCGTGCGGTCACTGCGCCTGGTGGGGACATGCACCAAGGGAGCGCATTTGCTGCTGATCGGATGCGGCGCGGAATACGCGTTGTCCCGCTCTACGTGGATGGGGCGCCGCTCCTTGTGACGGTGCGGCGACTACCGATCCTTGGTCTCGGCGTCGCAAGTATCTCGCGTGGCCCTGCAGTCGTGGCGGACGTCCCAGCAGACGAGCTCATACAGATCCCTGATCTGCTCAGGCGCGTGGCTCACTGGCTGCGTCGCGAGGAGGGGGTGGTGGAGTTGCGCGTTGATCCCTGGGCTCAGGAGAGCCCGTCACTCCGCGATGCATGGAGCGCCGCGGGATTCTCCCCGTGCGAAGAGAGTTTCTTCAGTCGTCACTCAATGTGGATTCGCGCGAGTGCGATGCGCGGACAGAGCGAGGAGGCGCTCTTCGCGCAGGTCAATGCGACGAAGCGGAACGAGGTGAGTGCGGCGCGTCGTGCCGGCGTCTCCGTCCGCCGCCTCGAGGCACCAGATGGAGTGCTCCTTGCGAACGTAGCCGACATCGTGAACGAGACAGCGGTCAGGCGTGGTTTTGCAACGATTGACCCGGCCCGAACGCTCCCAACCTGGTCGGATCTGATGCGCGCCGGGCAGATGGAGGTGTGGCTCGCTGAGCTTCCGGACGGCACGCTCGCCGCGGTGGAGACGGCGCTCCGACACGGTGAACGCCTCACCAGTCATCACGCCGGGTCCCGCGATCTTGGCGACCGAGCACCCGTGGGCGTGGTGCCGCTCTTGCGATGGACGTTGATCAATCAGGCGCGCATCGAAGGGAGGATTGCCGACCTCGGTGGGGCTGACATCGCCGGTTACCGTGAGACTCCGGAGCCTGGGGATCGCATGTATGGGCTCTATACATTCAAGCGCTCCTTTGGCGCATCATGGGTTGAGATGAGTGGCGCGCATCGTATTGTGGTCAACCCACTCGGCGCTCGGCTCCGAGCTGTGCTTCGTCGTCTGGCGGTCGGCGGCCGATGAACGCGCAAGTTCGGCCAGAGAGAACGATCCGTGCGCTCATGGCGCGACTGCGCGAACGCGGTCTCCTTCACGTGAATGTTGCGGAGGAGTTGACCGGAGCGACGGAGGAGATCACTTCAGGGATTCAGAGTGACTCGCGTTTGATGCGTCCTGGCGGAATCTTCGTTGCAATTCGTGGCGCACGCGCTAACGGCGCAGAGTTTGCGGCAGATGCGTTTGCCCGCGGGGCGATCGCCACCCTTGCCGAGCCTGCTGAGGCGGATTTGATCCTGAAGGCGCAAGGCCGTCGAACGCAACTCGTGATCATGGTGACGCACGCTCGTCGTGCGCTTGCGGAGGCTGCCGCCTGGTGGGAGGATGACCCATCCGAAGGATTGATCGTGATTGGCGTGACGGGAACTGATGGGAAGACAACTACCGCAACGTTCCTTTCGACGGCGCTCACCGCTGCCGGTATCCCTGCAGGGCTCCTCTCAACGGCGATCGCCCGTGTTGGGGGAGTGCAGCGTCCAACCCCGATGCATCAGACCACACCTGAGGCGCCAGTGCTGCAGGCGCAACTCGAAGAGTCTCGACGCGCTGGCGACCGCGCGGTTGTCGCGGAAACCACGAGTCACGGACTAGCGCTTGATCGTGTGGCCGGGATCTCTTACGCGGCTGGTGTGTTCACAAACTTCGGTTCGGATCACCTTGACCTGCATGGAACGATTGACGCGTACCGCGCGGCAAAGTTGCTCCTGATCTCGCGCATCACCGGTTCATACGCGAGTCGTGCAGCTGGCCTCGCTCCGCTCGCCGTGATTCGGCGTGCAGATCCCGCCCTTGCACCGTTTGTTGCTGCGGCAGATGCGGCTGGGGTCAAAGTGGTCGACTTTGATGTTGCGGAAGACGGAGCGCTCTTATTGGACGGCGCTCGGCACCTTGTGAAGTTGCGCATGCCAGGGCGCATCAACGCGCTCAACGCTGCCGCGGCCCTTGCCCTCATAGCGGCGTGGGGACTCCCGCTTGCGCCAGCGATCGCAGCAGTTTCTGACGAGCCCGGTCCGCCGGGTCGGAGCGAGCGCATCTCCTGCGGGCAACCCTTCCCAGTGATCGTAGATTTCGCGCACAACGGCCAATCGCTTCAAGCGGCGATACAGGTGGCCAGAACGCTCGCAACCCTAGGTGGCCGCGTCCTCCTAGTGACAGGTGCCGCAGGGGAACGAGACGCCGGACGTCGATCCGCGATCGGGCGCGTCTGCACCGAGGCAGAGCGGGTCTGGATCGCAGATGAGGATCCGCGCGGAGAGAGCCCTGATGTGATTGCTGCCGCGATCTTCGATGCCGCGGTGGCGCACGCTGGCGCGGCGGCAAAGGATCGGATCACGGTGCTCCACGACCGTCGGGCAGCGATCAGGGCGGCGATCGGTGAAGCGCGCTCCGGTGACGTCGTGCTGCTCGCGGGGAAGGGGCATGAGCGGACGATCGAGCGCAGCGGAGGTGCGGAGGAGTGGGATGAGGTGAGGGTGGCAACTGAGGTGCTCACCTCGCTCGGCTATCCTCAGCGCACATGAGCGCAGAACCGCAGCCGATCAGTCGCGATGGCGCCCAGGCGCCGCAGCTTCCCGACGCGATCGCAAAGGTTCGCGCGCTTGCTCGCCCAGTCGCTGAGCTGCGCGAGAAGCTCCTCGCAAAGGTGTCTGCACACCACGAAGATGCGAGCGCCGCAACACTTGTTGCAGCGGCATTCGATTTCGCCGTGCAGGCACACGGAGAGCAAGTGCGTGCCTCTGGAGAGCCATATGTGACACATCCAGCAGAGGCGTCACTGATCCTCGCCGATCTTGGCCTTGATGCGACCACGCTTGCTGCAGCACTCCTACACGATGTTCCAGAGGATACCGGCGTCACCACAACGGAGATCGGAGAACGTTTCGGAGACGAGATTGCCACCCTCGTGGATGGCGTCACGAAGTTGAGCAAGTTCTCCGCTCTCACCGCAGAGGAACAGCATGCGGAGAACATTCGAAAGATGTTCTTGGCAATGTCGCAAGACATCCGCGTCGTGCTGATCAAGCTCGGCGATCGTCTGCACAACATGCGCACGCTTGCAGCACTCGGCATTGATAAGCAGCGGCGCATCGCGCGGCAAACCCTGGAGATCTACGCGCCACTCGCTGAGCGTCTCGGCATCTGGCAGGTGAAGTGGGAGCTCGAGGATCTCGCCTTCAAGGCCCTCGAACCCGAGCGGTACCATGAGCTCGCCCGACTCGTTGACATGCGCCGTGATGCTCGGGCGGCGTACGTGACGCGAGCGATTGAAGTGCTCCGCCCGGAGTTGGAGCGCGCAGGCATTCATGCCGAGTTCACCGGTCGCGCGAAGCACCTCTACTCCATCCACAAGAAGATGTCTCGAAAGAACACCGATTTCTCTGAGATTTATGATGTCTTCGCGATCCGCATTGTGGTCAATGACCTTCGTGAGTGCTACGCGGCCCTTGGCGCTGTTCACTCAGTGTGGCGTCCGATCCCTGGCCAGTTTGATGATTACATTGCAGTCCCAAAGAACAATCTCTATCAGAGCCTTCACACGGCGGTGGTCGCGCTCGATGGACGGCCGCTTGAGGTCCAGATTCGAACTCGCTCGATGCACGAGGTTGCTGAGGTAGGGATCGCAGCGCACTGGCGCTACAAGGATGGGAGCAGGTCGGATGCGGCTTATGACGCGAAACTGGCATGGCTTCGGCAGCTCCTGGAGTGGCAGCGAGATGTCACCGATGCATCTGAGTTTCTTGAAGGCGTTCGTTTGGACGTCTTCCAAGATCAGGTTTACGTGTTCACGCCAAAGGGTGACGTAAAGGAACTCGCCGCCGGAGCGACACCTCTCGATTTTGCATATCTCGTTCATACAGATATCGGACACCGTTGCATTGGGGCCAAAGTGAACAATCGTCTCGTACCACTCGAGTATCGGCTCAAATCTGGCGATATCGTTGAGGTGGTGACGGCGCGCGGAAAGCACGGTCCAAGCCGCGACTGGCTGGCAATTGTGGCGACGCGCCAAGCGCGCGACAAGATTCGGCAGTGGTTCAAGCATCAGGAGCGTGACGAGAACATCGCCCATGGGCGAGAGTCGTTGGAGCGCGAGCTACGACGTCTAGCGCGCAGTTCGCTCGAGGCGGTTGGAAAAGATCGCATCGAGGAGGTGGCGAAGCAGCTCAATCAGGGGAGTGCGGACGATCTCTTCGCGGCGATCGGCTACGGCGCGATCGGACCGCAGCAGGTGGTCTCACGTCTCGGTGTGGCCTCAGATGATGCGCACGAGATTCTCCCGTTCAGTGTGGCGCCTCAACAGGTAGTTCCTGCGGAGCGCACGGGCGGGATCCGAGTGAAGGGGGTTCCAGACCTCCTTACAAGGTTCGGACGCTGCTGCCGGCCGCTTCCAGGTGACCCAATTGTCGGGTTCATCACGCGCGGTAAGGGAGTGACAGTGCACCTTGCGAGTTGCTCCACCTCCTCGTCGGCACGTGAGGCCTCCAGACTCATTGACGTGGAGTGGGAGATCGCACCCGCGACTACCGAGAGTTATCCAGTCACCATTCGCATTGAGGCTTCCGACCGAACCGGGCTCCTCTCCGACATCACGCAAGTAGTGGCCGACCAGAAGGTCAACATCCTCGCCGCATCGGTTGGGATGACCGGTTCTGGTAACGCGGAAGTGCTGACGACCCTCGCGGTTGGCTCCATAAGCGAACTCGCGCGCCTGATGGCGCGTATTGAGCGAATTCGTGGTGTGCGCAGCGTGGCACGGGAGCCGCGCCAGTGAGCGGCTTCCAGGCACCGCGCGGGATGCGCGACCTCTTCGGCGCAGATGCCGCTGCCGTCGCCGCTGTTGAGCGAGCGGCTTACGCCGCCGCGGAGGCGGCGGGCTATCAGCGCATCATCTCGCCAATCGCGGAAGAGAGTGCACTCTTTGAGCGTGGCATTGGTGGCTCTACCGACGTTGTTGCAAAGGAGCTCTATCGACTCACTCCGCATGCAGAGGATTCCACGACTCTCGCGCTGCGACCAGAGGCAACCGCCGGAATCCTCCGCGCATATATCCAGCATGGCATGCGCAGTGCGCCGCAGCCGGTCCGACTCGTCACCGTCGCGCCATTCTTTCGGCATGACCGACCACAGAAGGGTCGCTATCGCCAATTTACGCAGTTCAACGTTGAGGCGATCGGCGACGCTGGCCCCGGGATCGATGTTGAGGTGATTGAACTCGGCGCAAGTTTCCTGAACCAGCTTGGGCTTACCGGCGTTGAAGTTCATTTCAACTCTGTTGGCTGTAGCGACTGTCGACCCGCCTATGCGGCAGCGCTCCGGGCGCACTTCGCCCCGATTGAAGGAGAGCTTGGAGAGGTCGACCGGACTCGGCTCCGTGATAATCCACTCCGCCTGCTGGACTCAAAGGATGCGGCTGTCATGCGGCGGGCGGAGAGTGCACCTGCACTCCCCGGTCACCTCTGTGATGCATGCGCCGTGCATGCGGACGTCGTTCGCGCGGGCCTCGCCGTTGCTGGCGTCAAGGTGATTGAGTCCCCACGTTTGGTGCGCGGACTCGACTACTACAATCGCACCGCATGGGAGTACCTCCTCCCTGGCGAGGAGGGGCAGCAGGGAGCACTCGGTGGCGGTGGACGCTATGACGGACTTGCGGCGCTCATCGGTGGTGGTCCAACCCCCGCCATCGGCTTTGCGATCGGTGTGGACCGCGTGGTCCATGCGCTTCACGATCGGAAGATTGAGATCCGCGCAGCCACGCAACCACTTACGGTGATCTGCGGGATCGACGAGGGGAGCATCGGGGCACGCATTCGGCTCGCCTCGCTACTTCGGGCTGCAGGGTCTGCCGCACGCGCCGACGTTACTCCCCGTAAGATCGGCAAGCAACTTGAAGGTGCGTCGCGTGACGGAGCGGTCGCCGTCATCATTGTGGAACCCGATGGTCGCTATAGCCTTCGAGCCATGATCGATGGCAAACAGGAAGAGCCGACTGATGAGGCGAGCGTGCTGCGCGCCGTTGCCGCACTCGTGAAGCGAACCGAAAGGAGAGCATGAGCGAATCAGGACGACTCGCAACTGGCCTTCGCACTGACGTCTGCGGCGCACTGCGCGCAAGCGATGCTGGGCGTCGTCTCCGTCTCGCTGGCTGGATCCACCGTCGCCGAGACCATGGCAGCCTCGTCTTCATTGACCTTCGCGATCGCTACGGCATCGTGCAGGTGGTGGTGGATGCAGCGACCGCGCCAGAGGCACACGCAGCGCTCGTCGACGCACGAATTGAGTGGGTCATTGCGGTCGAAGGGGTTGTTACCCCACGTCGTGCTGGGACGGAGAATGAGAAGCTCCCAACAGGGGCCATTGAAGTGGCGGCCGACTCGGTGCGCATCCTCTCGCAGTCTAAGACGCCACCCTTCTACATCAACGAGCCAGATGCACCGATTGACGAAAGCGTCCGCCTGAAGCATCGCTATCTTGACCTCCGGCGCGAGTCGTTGCGAGACCGACTCTTGATGCGTAGCGCCATGGTGCAGGCGATCCGCGAAGTGCATCACGAACACGGCTTTGTTGAAGTCGAGACGCCGATTCTCATCAAGTCCACACCAGAAGGGGCGCGCGACTTCATTGTGCCTTCACGTCTTCAGCCGGGGAGTGTCTACGCCCTTCCGCAGTCGCCCCAACAGATGAAGCAGCTTCTGATGGTCGCTGGGTTTGACCGCTACTTTCAGATTGCACGCTGCTTCCGCGATGAAGATCTACGCGGCGACCGTCAACCCGAATTCACCCAGCTCGACCTTGAGATGAGCTTTGTCGACGAGGCGAGCGTGCGTGGCTTCGTAGAAGAGATGGTGATTGAGGTGACGAGGCGCACACGGCCCGACCGGCCAATGCAGCAGGTACCTTTCCCTGTCTTCACGTATGAAGAGGCGCTCGAACGCTACGGTTCGGACAAGCCAGACCTTCGATACGGAATGGAACTGATCGACCTTGGCGCCGCACTCCCCGCTGCCACCGGTTTCAAGGTCTTTGATGATGTTCGTTCCAGTGGCGGCCGAATCCGCGCCATTCGCGTCCCTGGGAAGGGTGGCGTTGCGCGCTCCGAGATTGATGACCTCACCGAACGCGCGAAGCGTCACGGGGCGAGTGGGCTTGTCTGGATCGCCCTGCAGTCAGATGGTGAAATCAAATCACCGATCGCCAAGTTCCTCTCACCAGAGTCGGTTGAGGCAATCTGGAGCGCGAGTGGCGGCAAAGCTACCGCACCCGAGGGCGATCTCATCCTCGCGGTGGCGGGCGAGCGCGTACGTGCGGCAGAAGTACTCGGACGCCTACGGGTGGAGATTGCCCTTGAGGCGAACATGGCGGATCCCGAGATCCTCGCCTTCTGCTGGGTTCACCGCTTCCCGATGTACCAATGGGATGAGGAGTCAAGCCGCTGGGATGCGACGCACAATCCATTCAGTGCTCCTGTACCCGAGCATGTAGAACTCCTCGCCACAACTTCCGGAGACGTACGCAAGCGTTCCGCAGGGGATCCGGCCGGCAGGGCTCTTGCGCAGCAGTACGACGTGGTTCTTAACGGCTGGGAACTTGGTGGCGGCTCCGTGCGCATCCATGATCGTGCGCTGCTTGAGCGATCATTCGCACTGATGGGGCACTCTCTCGACGATGCGCGCGCCAAGTTTGGCGCACTTCTCGACGCGTTTGAATACGGCGCACCGCCACACGGCGGCATTGCGATCGGTGTTGAACGCTGGGCCGCGTTGTTGGCAAACCAGGTCAACATTCGCGAAGTGATGGCCTTCCCGAAGACGCAGTCGGGGAGTGATCTCATGCTTGAAGCGCCATCAGAGGCTGATGCGAAGCAGTGGAGTGAACTTGGGCTAACAACTGCTACGAAGGCGAGCACCCCGCGGCGGTAGCGGAGGGTTGACGGGGAAGGGAGGCGCACATGCCCACCGCCAAGATCCGCGGCGCGGAGATCCACTTCGACACGTATGGTGAGTTGACGCAAGGTCGCGATCCGATCCTGTTGATCCACGGCTCGTACATCACCGGGTCTGTCGATTGGGGTGGCGTGGCGCCCAGTTTGGCAGAGGAGTTCCACGTGATCGTCCCAGACTGTCGCGGCCATGGCCGGAGCAGCGACCCTGCTGGTCGGTACTCCTTTCGCGAGATGGCCGCTGACGCCGCCGAACTGATTCGCACGCTTGGTCACAGGCAGGCGCACGTGATTGGGCACAGCAATGGTGGCAACGTGGCGCTCGTTACGCTGATGGAGCATCCCGAAGTGGTGGCGAGCTGTATCCCTCAGGCGGCGAATGCCTACGTCAGCCGAGACCTCGTGGAACGGATTCCAAAGAAGTTGGATCCTGAGCGCGTGCGAGCGGAGGACCCCAGCCTGATGTCGGAAATGATCGAGCTCCACTCGGCTCGTCACGGTGCCGATTATTGGGCAACACTCCTACGGCGAACAGCTGCAGAGATCGTCAGCGAGCCGAACTACACGGCGCTGGATCTCTCGCGCGTCCAGCGATCAACGCTGGTGATCGAGGGTGAACTCGATGCAACAAACTCTCCCGCGGCGCATGGACGCTTTATCGCGCAGCACATCCCAGGGAGTCAGCTGTGGATTCCGGCAGGCATCGGCCACAATGTGCATGCTGAGATTCCTGCGGAGTGGTGTGAGCGCGTGCTGAACTTCGTCCGCGGAACGTTGGCCACGCAGCCCAGCTGAACGAAGGGGCACCGTGCAATCTCGGGTCGTGCGCCTCGAACTCGTGAGCCCGTGGAGCATCGCGCACGGTGTCTCGACCGAGCGCTCCACCATCATCATTGAGCGCGATGGCGGATACGGCGAGGCGGCGATCGTGCCGTACCTCGGAGAGTCGGAGACTGAGATCCTTACGACACTGGAGTCGTTTGACGCGAATTCGCACGAGTTTGACGGTGCTGGGCTCCGAAGCGACTCCTTAAAGCGGCTGACCTCACGGGGTGCGCGGTGTGCACTGGATCTTGCCCTCCATGATGCGGAGGGTCGGGCACGTGGCGAGCCGCTCTGGAAGGCTTTCGGCGTCAACGAGACAGCTCCCATTGAGACCTCCTTCACGATCGCAATGGACACTCCAGACGAGATGGCGAGGCGAGCCCGTGCGGCAGAGGCGTCAATCCTGAAGCTCAAAATGGGCGGAGACGATGATGAGGCGTGTGTTGAAGCGGTTCGTGGTGTCACGAATGCAACGTTGCGACTTGATGTGAACGGAGGGTGGAGTCGTGAGGACGCGGCGCGCCTGATTCCACGCCTCGCTCGATTCAAGATTGAGTTGGTGGAGCAGCCACTTGCGGTCGCAGATCGGGACGGCTTCTCATGGCTCCGTGCCCAGCACCTCGGCGTGCCGATTTTTGCCGACGAAAGCGTCAGCACTATTGAGCATGTCGACGCGCTGGCCCAGGTCGTTGACGGGATCGTGATCAAGGTGCGGAAGTTTGGCGGCCTTATTCCCGCGCATGCGGCGATTGAGCGTGCGCGCAGCCTGGGACTGCGAACGATGATGGGGTGCATGATCGAGAGCTCACTCGCCGTCACTGCGGCGGCACACCTCGCCCTGCGCTGCGACCTCGCAGACTTGGATGCACCGCTGCTTATCCGTAATGATCCGTTCAGTGGAGTGACGTATCGCGGTTCAGCGTTGCTCCTGCCAACAGGTGCTGGGATCGGTGCTGCGCCGCGCGAAGGAAGCTAGGAGGGGCCGTCTCCGCGTCGTTCCCACGGATCAATCGCGTGTGTGTCGGCGGGTGGCGCCTCGAATCCAAGACGGACTCTCCCGTCTGACGGCTTGATCGCCGCCTCGTCACCACATTCGACTCCCGTGCCGGCGGAGGCGTTTCCATATGAGAGGAGCGAAAGCGGGGTGAGATGCACGGGACCCGCGGTCCCGTTGTGTGCGGCGTGGAGTGCCACCTCCGGTGCGCGCCCATGCGCAGCGATCAACGCGGTGATCGTCTCTGGGTCGAGGCCCGCATGGGTCACGGGGAGGGAGAGGAGTGCGGTGGTCCCCCCAACGAGGCGGAGTGCCTCGGTGGCCGCCGCTTCCGCAGTGCCAGCCTCCGTTGGCAGTGCGAGCGGAGCGAGATCCACCGACCGGGTCAGTCCAGCGACGAGGATCGGGTGCGCGCCACCAGCCCAGGCCACTTCGATGAGGCGGCTGAGAGCAGGCGAGGGGCGGTCGCCGACAAGTGAAGAGTCACCTGCCAGGATCAGCGCAGCAACGGTCATGGCCCGAGTATACGCAGGCGCGAAGCGTGCGAGAATCTTGACATGACAGCCCTCAACGCCCCCGCAAATCTCGTCGCCCAGACGGGCATTCGCACCGTGGGCATCGTCGCCCACGTTGACCACGGGAAGACGACGCTGGTCGACAGTCTCCTCCGTCAAAACGGCGCCTTCCGTGCCAACGAAGAGCTTGTAGAGCGCGTCATGGATAGTGGCGACCTTGAACGCGAGAAGGGGATCACGATCCTTGCGAAGGAGACGGCGATCCAATTCAAGGGTGTACGCGTGGTGATAGTGGACACTCCAGGTCACGCCGACTTCGGCGGGGAAGTGGAGCGAAGCCTTCTCGCGGTCGATGCGGTTCTCCTGCTTGTTGACGCATCTGAGGGTCCGCTCCCGCAGACGCGTTACGTCCTTTCAAAGGCGCTCGCGCGCTCCCTCCCAGTCGTGCTCGTCATCAACAAGATTGACCGTGCGGACGCGCGGATCAAAGAGGTGATTGATGAGGTATACGAGCTCTTCCTTGATCTCGGTGCGAACGAACAGCAGATCAACTTCCCGATCGTCTACAGCAATGCGCGCGCGGGAACCGCAACGCTCGACCTTGAGAAGCCTGGCACCGATCTCATCCCGCTCTTGGACGTAGTGCTCGAAACCGCCCCGGCGCCGATGCATGAGCCTGGCCACCCATTGCAGGTGCTGATCACGAACCTAGCGGCGAATGACTTTGTAGGACGGATCGCCGTTGGGCGTATTCGCAACGGGACCGTGCGCAAGGGGGCGAAGATCACCGTGCTGCGCGAAGAGAGCGCACTTAGCGGGACGGTGACATCGCTCACGCTCCCGATGGGCATCGAACGCGTTGAGGTTGCTGAAGCGGGGCCCGGTGAAATCGTAGGCATTGCGGGCCTCGCCGATGTAGAGATTGGCGAAACGATCACGGACCCGACAGATCCCCGACCCCTAGAACGGCTTCACGTCGATCCGCCAACACTTCAGATGACGTTCGGCGTAAACACGAGCCCGATCGGTGGTAAGGACGGGAAGTTCCTTACGTCGCGCCAGCTGAAGGCACGTCTCGAGAAAGAGGTGCTTGGAAACCCGGCGATTGAGGTCAGTCCAACGGATACAGGGGAGGCCTTCCAGGTGCGCGGTCGCGGCGAACTTCAACTCGCCATCCTCGTGGAGCAGATGCGACGCGAAGGATTCGAACTTGAAGTGTCGCGCCCTGAAGTGCTCTTGCATAAGGGTCCAAACGGCATCGAAGAGCCGTTTGAACAACTCACCATCGACGTCCCGGTTGACTTTGTGGGAGTGATCACTGGCATCATGGCGGAGCGTCGCGCGCGGATGGAGAACATCCAGCATGGAGCAGACGGGCGAGCCCGCGTCGACTTCTTGATCCCGACGCGTGGCCTGATCGGTGTTCGCGGTCGCATTCTGACCGAAACGCGCGGCACGGCGCTCATCCACCAGTTGAGTGCGGGCTACAAGCCCTGGGTTGGCGAAATCCCACATCGAACGAATGGCTGTCTCATCTCAGACCGAACTGGGGTGACCACGGGCTACGCCCTTTACGGCATACAGGAACGCGGTGAACTATTCGTGACCGAAGGCGAACAGACCTACGAGGGCCAGATCATTGGCGAGAGCGCCAAGCCTGGAGACATGGATGTGAACGCCGTGCGTGAAAAGAAGCTGACGAACATGCGAACGCACTCCCACGATGAGGCGATTCGTCTGACCCCGCCGCGGCGCATGGCACTTGAGAACGCACTCGAGTTCATTGGTCCTGATGAGTTGATCGAGGTGACGCCATCGGCACTTCGACTGCGCAAGCGACTCCTCAACGAGAATGATCGACGTCGTGAGGCGGGCCGGCGCGCCGAGATGCGCGAGGCGAACCAGTAACGCCGATGGGTTTCGCGAGGATCTTTGCTGATCACGCCGCTGGTTCCCCTGTTCGATCAGAGGTAGCTGAGCTGCTCGCCACGTTGTACCGGGATGGCATTGGAAATCCGAATGGTGGTCATGCTGAGGCGCGACGGGCACGCGCGCTCCTCGATGAAGCGCGTGTCACGATCGCAGAGGCGTTCGAGGTTGAGCCTCGCCAGGTGACATTCACAGGGAGCGCGTCCGAAGCGCTCGCCCTCGCACTATGCAGCGAACTTTTGGACACGGGGTCCCTGCTCACCACGGCTACTGAGCACCGCGGCGCACGAGCACTCGCCAACCGCCATCAGGCTGCGGGTGGGTCGGTTGAGCTGATCCCAGTGAGCGCAAGTGGGGCCTGGCGTCTGGAGGACTTCCATCCACGCGCTCACACCGTGGGTCTACTCGCGATCTCATCGGGCGAACTCGGGACAGAGCAGAACGTCCAAGCACTCCGAGGGGTGTTGCCTGATGCTGACTTTGGCGCGCTGATCCTTGACGGCGTACAGGCGGCTGCATCACGCGCGCTGCAGTTTTCAGAGGCTGGCGCGACGCATCTTGTGATTGGATCTGCAAAGTTGGAGGGGCCAGCAGGGATCGCGGCGCTCCTCTCAGCTCCGGATCGCCATCTAAAGCCACTGGTGCCGGGGGGTGGGCAGGAACGCGGACGTCGGGGCGGCACTGAAGCCGTTCCGCTCGCGGCAGCATTCGCCCACGCCGTTAGGTTGTCGGTGCAAGAGCGCGAAGTGACGCGGCGTCACTTGAGCGCGCTCTCCGCCGCCTTTGACAACGCGCTGGGCGCGCCAGAGGCTCATGGGCTGAGACCGACTGGCCCCGCTGATCGCACGAATCGGCTCCCGGGTCATCATTCATACGCCGCGAACTGGGCCCTGGGTGATGACCTTGTTGCCGCGCTTGATCACGCGGGTCTTGCGATCTCAACAGGTTCTGCCTGCTCCAGCGGCTCACGTGAGCCATCAGAGGCCCTTGCCGCCTGCGGTCTCTCTGACGACGAATCGCGCGGCGGGATTCGAATCTCCTTCGGTCGAACGAACAGCATTGACGAAGCGGTGCGGGCCGCGGCGATCGTTGCGGCAACATGTGCGCGCGTCCGCGACCTGGCGCTCACTGAGGTGCGACCGGTATGACCACACACGGACTACCCAGCGGGTGGCTCCCTGAGCCAGAAGCAATGGAGTCCGAACGCGTGCTCGTTGCTCTCTCTGGCGGCGTCGATTCGTCCGTTGCAGCAGCGCTCCTCGTCGAGGCCGGACACCAGGTGGTTGGCGTATGGATGCGACTTCACGATGCTGCGGATCGTGTGGACGGCGGGAGGAAGAGTTGTTGCACCCTTGATGCAGCGGACGACGCGCGCCGCGTGGCGGATCAACTGAAGATCCCATTCCACATTCAGAATCTTGAGCGCGAGTTTGCCGATGCGGTGCTCGAACCATTTGTTGGTGCGTACCTCGGAGGTGAAACGCCAAGCCCCTGCGTCGGCTGCAATACCGCGGTGAAGTTCGGCGCGCTCGTGGGGAAGGGGAGTGCCCTCTTCGGTTGCGAGGCGGTTGCGACCGGTCACTATGCCCGACGCGCGGTGAGCTCCGACGGCCTTTCGTGGCGGCTGCGCTCCGCAGTGGATCAAGACAAGGACCAGACCTACTTCTTGCATGGACTACGCCGCGAGGCGATCGCTCGGGCGCGCTTCCCGCTCGGTGGAATGACAAAGCCAGAGGTGCGGGAGGCGGCACGCGCGCGTGGACTCCCAACGGCGGAGAAGCCAGAGAGTCAAGAGATCTGCTTCGTCCCAGATGGCGATTATCGGTCGCTCTTGCGCGCGCGTGGTTGGGAGCCACAGCGCGGCGAGATCGTTGACGAGAGGGGAGAGATAGTCGGCACCCATGAGGGGAGTGCAGGATTTACCGTTGGCCAACGCCGTGGGCTCTCCGTGACAGGAGCGTCGCCTCGGTATGTCAGCGCGATTGATCCGCGGACGAATCGCATCACGATCGGTCGCCGCGAGTCACTTGAGTGCCGAGCGATTGAGTTGACCGGGGCAGCCACACCGAGCGGCGAATTGCCGGTCGGTGTAGTACTCAATGGCGCAGCGAGGATTCGACATCGCGGGGCTACTGCCCCTGGTCGCCTCGTCAGTAAGGGGGGCGGTGCTGCGACACTGGAGTTAAGCGATCCCCTCTGGGCGCCTTCGCCCGGCCAGACCGTTGTCCTCTATGAGGGCGAGACGCTTGCCGCTGGAGGTCAGATCAGCGCCCACGTGCCGCTCCATGCTTGAGCCAGCGCCGCTGTTGATTGGTCTCACGATCGCTGTGGCGGCGCTTGCTGGGCGACTCCTCACGGTCTGGGCACCGCTCCCAATTGCGATCGTTGCCGCGGGGGTTGGCGCACTGTTCGGACAACTACTTGGGGAGCGAGTCTTCGGTGGATTACTCCCAATCGGTGGAGTGGCATGGCCCGCCCCACTGATCGGTGCACTGCTCTTCGAGCGACTCGCTGCCCGTATCGCGACCGGCTGGGAGCGGGGTCGACAGCCCTAAGGGCGACGGAGCTCGTGGTTCCCTCTGCTACGCTCGGCTCATGAAGCGAGACACACGGATTCCTTCATATAGCGCCGCTGAACTACGGTCGCGATTCATCGCCTTTTTTGAGGCTCGCGGGCACGCCGCCGTGCCAAGCGCCTCACTGATTCCTGCAGGCGATGCAACTCTCCTCTTCACGAACTCTGGAATGGTGCAATTCAAGGAGCTCTTCAGTGGTGCGGAGACACGCTCGTACACCAGGGCGGTTGATTATCAGCGCTGCCTTCGAGTGGCGGGGAAGCACAATGACTTTGAAGAGGTCGGGCGCACGCCACGACACCACACCCTCTTCGAGATGCTCGGGAGCTGGTCGTTTGGCGACTACTTCAAGCGTGATGCCATTCTCTGGGCGTGGGAGTTCTTGACGGTAGATCTCGGGATCCCAGCCGACCGGCTGGCAGCGACGATCTACTCCGATGATGAGGAGGCAGCGACGATCTGGCGAGAGGAGATTGGACTCCCGGCGGAACGTCTCGCTCGCTGGGGAAACGTAGAGAAGGGCGACGATGCCAACTTCTGGCGGATGGCCGAGACCGGACCGTGCGGTCCATGTTCGGAAATTCACTTTGACCGCGGCGCAGAGCTCTCCTGTGGCTCGACCTGTATCCCCGATCACTCTGAGCAGTGCCCGCGATGGCTTGAGATTTGGAACCTTGTCTTTATGCAGTACGAACAGCATGCGGATGGTCGTCGGACCGAGCTGCCCTTCAAGAGCGTTGATACGGGGATGGGTCTCGAGCGACTCGCCAGCGTCAGTCAGCAAGTCCTCTCAAACTATGACACCGACCTCTTCCTCCCGATCCATGCGCTCTTGCAGAAGATGACCGGTCATGACAAGGCGATGCTTGAGACGCAACGATTCAGCTATCAGGTGATTGCTGACCACTCGCGGGCAGTCACGTTCTTGCTCGCCGATGGCGTACGACCAGGGAATGAGGGGCGAGGCTATGTGCTGCGCCGTATCATTCGACGCGCGGTACGCCACGGGCGCCTACTTGGGATCGAGCGGTCGTTTCTCCCAGAGGTTTCCCGTGCTGTCATTCGGATGATGAGCGAGGCCTACCCATACCTCCGTGGAGCTGAGACCCTTGTTGTGGAGTCACTCGAGCGCGAGGAGGCGCAGTTTGCACGGACGCTCGACGGGGGATCGGCCCTCCTTGCCGACGCGTTGAAGCACCTTGCCAAGGGGGCGAGCGCAGCTGGGGTACGCGCTGATCAACTCCGCGATGATGCGCCGCAACTTGACGGAGGCGTCGCCTTCAAGCTTCATGACACCTATGGGTTCCCCATAGATCTAACCGTTGAGCTCGCCGCCGAACGTGGCGTGGCCGTCGATCGTGCTGGTTTCGACGCGGCATTGACGGAGCAGCGACAACGTTCTCGTGGCGGGAAGAAGTCGGAGCTTGCCGAACACGCCGCCTACGTTGCTCAGCTCGAGGAGCTTCTCCGGGCCGTTGGCGACACCGAGTTCATTGGGTACGAGCATCTCGAGGGCGGCACCACAGTGAAGGGGATCCTTTCGGATACGGGAAGCGTGGCACGCGTCGAATCTGGGCGCGCACGAATTGTGGTGGAGCGAACCCCTCTCTACGCCGAGCGCGGTGGTCAGGTCGGAGACCAGGGCGAGCTGCTCGGCGCGAAGGGCGCACTGATCGGTCGCATCACGGACACCCAGCGTCCCGTGGGCGCGATGACGCTCCACGAAGCGGAGCTGAATGGGCCACTCGCGATCGGCGACCGCGTCACGATGCGAGTAGATGCACCGCGGCGAGCGGCAACGGTGCGTAATCACACTGCAACCCACCTACTGCACCGTGCGATTCGCATCGTTGCAGGCCCCGATGCAAAGCAGCGCGGCTCTCTCGTTCACCCCGAGTACCTCCGGTTTGACTATCCCCTCGACCGTGCCCTGACTCGTGAGGAGCGCAACGCGGTCGAAGCCGAGGTGCAGCGCGCGATCCGGTCGAACATTCCAATTGTGGCGGCCGAGATGAGCATGAAGGAGGCGGTGGAGGCCGGTGCGGACGCGTTCTTTGACGAGAAGTATGGCGAGCGCGTGCGCACGATCAGGATGGCGGACTATTCCCATGAGCTTTGCGGCGGTACCCATTGCAACGCGACTGGTGAGGTTGGGAGTTTCGTAATCATTTCAGATCGCAGCATCGGTTCCGGTCTGCGGCGTATTGAAGCCTTGAGCGGCCCCTTGGCAGACGAGTATCTTCGCGCACGAGTGAAGAGCGTTGAGGATGCCGCCGAGCTTCTCGGGCTGCAAGATCAAGGACAACTGACTCAGAAGATCGCCCAACTTCAGGCGGAGTTGAAGAGCGCAAAGCGTCGAGCGCGTGAGGGTGGCGGGTCGCGGATTGATCCTGCGGCACTCATTGAACGTGCGGTGAGCGCACCAGGGGGCCACCGAGTGCTCATTGCAAGCGTCGACGTCGAGGACGTCGAGGAGCTCAAAGAACTCTCAAGTCAACTTCGAAAGCGCATGGGCCCGGGGGTCATTGCGCTTGTGCGTGCGGGAGGGGCGCCAGACATCCTTGTTGTTGTTGAGGGGGTGGATGCCGCGGTCGTGAACGCAGGAAGCATCGTTGCGGCAGGCGCGTCGGCAATCGGCGGGCGCGGGGGCGGAAAGGCGAACATGGGCCAAGGGCGAGGCGCGGAGGGGAGCGATGCAGCAATCGCGATTGCTGCAATGGCGGCTGCGCTCGGTCTCCCCTCGGCTGGCGCCGCTGAATGAGCGCGGCTGGTCGGCGACTCGGAATTGACCTTGGTGATCGCCGCATCGGCCTCGCGGTTGCCGTCGACGATGTCCCACCGCGCGGCCTTCCAACCATGAGCCGAGCGGCGCGTGTCAACGCGGATGCCGCGAGGCTTGCTGTCATCTGCAGTGAACTAAGGATTGATCGACTTGTGATTGGACTTCCCCTCCACAGCGATGGACGAGCGAGCACGCAGGGCGAGAAGACGCTCCGCTGGGCCGATGAAGTGGCAGGGCATCTTCGTCTGCCAGTGACGTTCATTGACGAGCGCTACTCGTCAGAGCGTGCCAGGGAGCGCGTGGGTAGGCAGGGCGGAGGTGCAGGCGGCGGCGAACCTGGTCGACGCCGTCGGATGGCATACCGCGCATCCATTGACCAAGCGGCGGCTGAACTCATCCTCGAAGACGAAGCCGATCCGAGCCTACATGTCGATCCAGGACTGATTCGCGCGAGGGGTGAGGCGTGAGCGGCACGCGTCGCCTTGCGTTACTCGCCACGCTTCTTCTGCTACTGGTGGTGGGTCGTACCGTGGCCCCCTCAATCCTGGGCGATGCGCTCATCAGCGCTGGCCTTCGTTCACCAGGGATCCTTTCCCTGCCGTTTATTGGCGACATTGCTGTTGAGCGACTCGGTGCGCGGATCTCGTCTCCAGCATCCAGCGACACCACGCTCGTCAAGGTAGAGATCGCGGCCGGGAGTAGTACTGCTGCGATCGCCGAGCAACTCTTCTCCGCGGGGCTGATTGCAGATCCGACAGGATTCATCGTGGCGGTTGGCCGTGCCGGATTCGAGGGGGAACTGCAGGCGGGGGTCTTTCAGGTGGCAGGGAGCATGACGCCGGCCGAGGTGGCGGCCGCACTGACCCAGCCGTACCGCGAACCTGCAATCGCCGTCCAGTTGCGTGCAGGCCTTCGCCTCGAACAGATCGTTGCGCAGGCGGGGACGATCGATCTCCCCTTCACGCAACGCGAACTCCTTGACCTCCTACGCACGCCACCCGCCGCGCTGGTCGCCGACTATGACTGGCTTGACCTGCCCGCTGGAGCAGCCCTTGAGGGGCGACTCGGCTCTGGCACGTTCAATGTGCCAGTGAGCGCGACTGCAGAGGGATTCGTCCGCATGCTCCTTGATCGTTTCGCGGAGCAGGTTCCGGCAGAACTGCGTGGCCCAACAGCCGATGGTCGTTCGTTCCATGAGGTACTGACGCTCGCGTCAATCGTTGAGCGTGAGGCGGCCCTCGATGAAGAACGACCGCGCATGGCGGGCGTCTACGCATACAGACTTCAAGAGGGAATCGGTCTATTCGCAGACCCGACCATCATCTGGGTGGCCGACTCAGCGGCGCTTCGCACGTTGAAGCTCTCGAAGTGGGAGGACTACGAATTCTGGACGTTCCCACCGCAACCGTATGCTGGTTTGGTGCCGCCACGAGTGCCGCAAGACCTTGTCCCATGGAACACGTTTGTGCGTGGCGGGCTCCCGCCCACTCCTGTCGCATCGCCGTCACGAGCGTCAATAGAAGCGGCTCGGAGCCCAGACAAGAGCCGCAAGGAGATGTACTTCGTCTTGATCCCTGGCAGCGGTGGCCGACATGACTTCAGCAAGACGCTGGCCGAGCATGAAGCAAAGGCGAGAAAGTACGGTTGGAAATGAGTGCATTGCAGGAGAGATCGCCAGTTCCAAGCGATTTCGCTCCTCTCCCGCGCCAGGCGGACCTACAACGATGGAGTGAAGCGGACACAGCGGCACGACCAGCACGGATTGCGGCGCTTCGCGCGCGCGTACGATCCGAGGGAATCGACGGGCTCCTGCTTACATCACATGCGGATGCGAGATACTTTTCTGGCATCTGTTTCGGCCCAAATGAGGAGCCGACGGCCGGCGTCAGCGGATGGATTCTCATCACCGCGGATGCGTTCGCGATCTTCGCAGATTCGCGCTACACGGTTCAGGCTCGCCGTGAAGCGGTGCTCGCCACTCCGCTTGATCCCGGGAGTGATCCAGGCGGGGCGATTGCGGCGTGGGCGCAGGCACACGGCGTACGAAACCTTGGAGTTGATCCTAGTGTGATTCGTCACGCGATCTGGGAACGCATACGAGAGGCCGCCCCCGGACTCACCCTCACTCCAACAAAGGGTTGGGGGGTTGCCCTCCGCGCAGTAAAGGAGCCCGCGGAGATCGAACGGATCGCCGCCGCCTGTGCCGTCGCAGATCGCGCACTTGCCGCCGTCCTGCCGAAGCTCCTCCCTGGCGCAACCGAAGCAGAGGTAGCGTGGCTCTTGGAGCGCGAAATGCGTGAGGGCGGAGCCGAGGCACTCGCTTTTGATGTGGCCGCTCTGGCTGGCGCAAACGCCGCACTCCCACACGGCAATCCAGGGTCGCGTCCGTTTCAGCGCGGGGAGGTTGCCCTCTTCGACTTCGGGGCACAAGTTGCGGGCTATCGCAGTGACATGACTCGTACGCTGTTTGTTGGAACAGCGTCTGACGCTGATCTCGCACTTTACCAGTGTGTGCTTGACGGACAGCAGGCGGCGATCGCAGTCCTGCAACAGGCGATGGAGAATGGAGCGTCAGCGCTCCCCTCAGGACGCACCGTAGACGAGGCTGCGCGCGCGGCCATGGGTGATGCGAACGGCGTGTATGAACATGGGCTCGGCCACGGCATCGGGTTGCAGACCCATGAGTCTCCCTCTCTCTCGCGTGGCGCACCCGAGATCCCGCTCCCTTCTCCGACCGTGTTCAGCGTGGAACCCGGGATCTACCTTGAGGAGCAAGTCGGGATTCGCATCGAAGATCTCGTTGCGGTTGACCTTGAGCGGCGCAGCGTGCGCACGCTCACGCGATTCCCTTCCGCACCCCTGATCGTCGGCTGACGGCTAGACTGGCCTTCACGTAAGGGTCATGGTCGAACGGCCGTGAGGCCGAAAGAGAGGGGGGGCCAGATGATTTCAACCGGCGAACTCAAGAAGGGGATCGTCATTGAGTTGGAGGGCGACCTCTGGCAGATCCTCGAGTACCACCACATCAAAGTTGGTCGCGGGTCGGCCCAGGTTCGAATCAAGTTCCGTAACGTGCGGAAGCAATCAATCGTTGAGAAGACGTTTCAGGCGGGTGAAAAGTTCCCACGCGCCACGCTCGAGCGTCGCCCAGCGCAGTTCCTCTTTTCAGACGGGAACGATTACACGTTCATGGACACCTCAACGTACGATCAATTCGTGATCACGGGCGACCAGCTCGGCGACGCAAAGGAGTACATCAAGGACAACCTCGTGCTCGAGCGAATCAGCTACGAGGAGGAGACGATCGGCGTGGAACTCCCTATCAACATCGATCTGATCGTCAAGGAGACTGACCCTGGATTCGCAGGAGATACGGCAACGGGGGCACGTAAGCCCGCCACCCTCGAGACCGGTCTTGTGGTGCAAGTCCCGCTCTTTGTCAACGTTGGCGACCTCATCCGCGTGGATACGCGAACGGGCGAATACCAGACTCGCGTCTGATCACACTGCCGACTCCAGAGGAGGCACTCAGCGTCTCTGAGGTCGCGGCACGTATCCGTGCGCAAATCAGCGAAGATGCGCTCCTGTCATCGTGCGCAGTCATTGGTGAAGTGCAGAGCAGCATGCGCAGCACGGCGGGACACGAGTACCTCACGCTTCGCGACGCTGAGGCCACGCTTGACGCCGTTCGATTCCGCGGAAGCATTCGTCCTGGCGAGGAGATCCCTGCGGTAGGTGAGATGGTGATCCTGATTGGCAGGATCGATCTCTATGCGCCTCGAAGCAGATATCAGTTGGTCGCAAGCGCGCTGGTTCGACCGGGTGGGGCTGGGTTGCTCTCACGGGAACTAGAGGCGCTCAAGCGAAGGCTTCAGGCCGAAGGTCTCTTCGACGCAGCTCGCAAACGCCCAATCCCGCTTGCACCAGAGGGGATCGCAATCGTCACCTCTCGCTCCGGCGCGGTGCTGCACGATGTCGTTCGCGTCCTGCGTGGATCTGCGCCACAAGCGCGCCTCCTACTTGTTCATGCAGCGGTTCAGGGTGCGACTGCGCCGAGGGAACTCGCAGATGCGATTCGGCGTGCCAACGCGCATGCCGCTCATGAGGCGCGCGCGGGGAACCGAAACGCGCCACGTGTGATCTTGCTCGCCCGAGGCGGCGGCTCGAGTGACGACCTGTCTGCCTTCAACAACGAAGAGCTCCTGCGTGCAATCGCTGCCTCAGAACTCCCAGTGCTCTCTGCGGTTGGACACGAGTCAGATGTGACACTGTCAGACCTCGTCGCAGATGATCGTGCGGGGACACCGAGCATTGCTGCCGCTCGACTTTCACCGAACCTTGAACTGATTCGCGCAAGACCGATGCAGCTGCTCGGACGTGCGTACCGCGAGGTTCAAAGACTCGTTCTTAAGCGTGCTGCGGAGGTGCGCGAAGAGGGACGCTCTTTGATGGTGGTCGGACCTGAGAACCGGATTGAGCGGGAGGAGGAGCGCCTCGCTCAAACGGGGGACGACCTTGTGCGCGGAATCCGACTCTCCCTTCGTGGGGCGGCAGACCAGGCCCGACAGGCGCACCTGTTGCTCGCGGCCCTCTCGCCGCTCGCGATCCTCTCTCGTGGATATGCGATGGTGGAAGGGGGAGATGGGTCGATTGTGCGCTCGTGGCGACAAGCTCCTGTAGGTCGTGAGATTCTAGTCCGGCTCGCCGAAGGATCACTTGTGGCGAACGTGAGGCGGAGCGAAAAGGGGGGTCACAATGACGGCAAGGCGTCCTAAGCAACCTGCTCGCGCCCTCCCCGAAGACTTTGAGTCAACGATGCGCGAACTTCGCAGTATCGTGGAGCGCCTTGAATCAGAAGATGGTGGCCTTGAGGCTGCCGTCACCCACTTTGAGCGCGGCGTGAAGCTACAAGAGCACGCACAGAAGCAGCTTGAGGCTGCGCGACTGCGGATTGAAGAGCTGCTCCCTGAGGGTGGGCTGGCGGAGCTTGATGAAGACGAGGACGAGGAGGAGTAGTGGTCGTCGAGCAGCGAAAGGTCATGGATGAGGGAATCGCGCTGCGCGCGGTCGGTCCAGACTCGCTCCTTGCGCGCCTGAGTGGACCGGGCGACCTGAAGGAGCTCTCCGACTCAGAACTCACGCAACTCGCCGAAGAGATCCGCACTGCCATCATCGCCACCACGGCGGTGACGGGAGGCCACTTGGGCCCAAGTCTCGGGGTGGTGGAGTTGACGATCGCGCTGCATCACATCATGTCATCTCCTGTCGACCGAATCGTGTTCGATACAGGTCATCAGGCTTACCCACATAAACTTCTGACCGGTCGCCTCGCTCGTTTCGGTAGCCTCCGGCAACTCGGCGGCATCGGTGGATTTCCGCGGCGGAGCGAGTCCCCGCACGACGTGTTCGACGGTGGTCACGCTGGAACCGGGATCTCAATTGGACAAGGTCTCGCGCTCGCTCGCGATGTCCGCGGAGGTAGCGAGAAGATCGCGGTGATCGTTGGAGACGCGGCCCTCATGAGCGGGCTCAGCCTTGAGGCGCTCAATGATATCGGGCACCGCCAAACTAAGATGCTGATCGTGCTGAATGACAATGAGATGTCGATCTCGCCGACCGTCGGAGCAATCTCCACCTATCTCTCCAAGGTCAAGCTCTCAGGAACATGGCGCGAGAGCAAGGGTCGTTACGATCGCATCGTGGGCGCGATTCCACTCGTTGGTTCGACGCTCGTTCGGTTGTCGAAGAGCTTCCGCCGCTCCGTGGTCTCCTTTGTACAGGAGCCTGGACGACTCTTTGAAGACCTTGGGATCACCTATGTCGGCGTGCTGGACGGGCATAACCGCGCCCAAATGGAAGAGGCATTCCAGAGCGCATTCAACATGCCAGGGCCAGTGATCGTGCATGTCCGGACGCAGAAGGGCCGCGGCTACAGGCCTGCGGAGGCGGATCCAATCACCTTCCACGGGGCCGCACTCCCAAAGATGGAGGTTGGCGTGGCAACGGATTCATACGGAAAGTCGGGTGCCGTTCCCGTAGCGCCCGCACCGAAGAAGCCGAACTACACCTCCGCATTTGCCGCGGAGCTCGTTGCTGCAGCCGCAGACGATCGCCGCATCGTTGCCATCACAGCTGGGATGCCCACTGGGACGGGACTTGACACATTCGCAAAGGCGTATCCAGATCGCTTCTACGATGTCGGGATTGCGGAGCAGCATGCGGTGGCCGCCGCAACTGGAATCGCGATGGGTGGTGGTCGACCAGTGGTTGCGATCTACTCCACCTTCATGCAGCGGGCGTGGGATCAGATTGTCCACGACGCCTGCCAGAATGATCAGCCAGTACTCCTCGGTGTTGACCGGGCGGGTCTCGTCGGCGAGGATGGGACGAGCCACCAGGGAATGTTTACGCTGACTGCACAGCGGCAGATCCCGCGCCTTGTGATCGCGTCACCAAAAGATGAGCAGGAGCTCCGTGCGCTCGTGCGCACCGCGCTGGCCCAGGATCATCCGTTTGCGCTCCACTATCCTCGCGACAGCATTGAAGGGGTTCCAGTTCGCGATCCGAAGCCGATCCCGGTCGGCAAGGCGGAGACGATCGCGGACGGGACGGATATCGTCATCCTCGGATTCGGTCCAATTGTGCAGCGCGGCATTCGTGTGGCAGAGCGACTCCGTAGCGGCGGACTTTCAGTGGGCGTGGTCAATGCGATCTGGGCGAGCCCGATCGATCATGAACTTTTCCGTCGGCTCGCGCGCTCCACATCTCTGCTTGTCACGCTCGAGGAGAGCGTTGCAGCCGGAGGCTTCGGTGGCGCCGTGGTTGAATCCCTGGCGGCGGATCAGGCGGCAACGGGTCAGCCCGTTCGCGCGACGGTCTTGAGCATTGGGATCCCAGCGGGAGCATTCGTCGACCATGGAAGCGTGAGCGACCTGCGCACGCTGATCGGGCTTGATGAGGCGGGAATTGAACGCCAGATCCGCTCGGCCTGGGAGGCACGTCGCCCGAGCTAGCCGTCGTTCGATACGCCACCCGAGTGTGGCCGTGTGCGATGATGCAACCATGCGCCGCTACGGTTTTGTGTACAACCCAACCAACGACCTCGCCCTTGAGGCATGGGACGAGGCGGCAGGTTGGTGCGCTGCGCGTGGGATCGAGTATTGGGGGTGCGCAGCAGAAGAGCGGGAGAAGATTGTCGCGGCCCTCCCAGGCAGCGAGGTCCTCTTCTCGCTCGGAGGTGACGGAACCTTCCTCCGCGCCGCAGCCGCTGTGGCCGAGCAGAGCGTCCCACTCCTCGGCATCAACCTCGGCAAGATCGGCTTCCTTGCCCGATCGGAGAGCTTTCAACTCTCGAGCGCCCTCGAGTCGTTCAGTGAGGGGAGGTGGAATGTACAGGAACGCATGGCGCTTCGTGCGAGCGTGCAGCGCGCTGACGGTGGGGAGCGCGTCTTTACCGCTCTCAATGATGTAGTGATCGCGCGTGGGCGCCTTCCGCGCGTGGTTCGCCTCGATGTTGCGATCGGAGAGAGCCACCTCGCAACGTACGTCGCAGACGGCGTCGTAATCTCATCGCCAACTGGTTCCACGGGCTATTCGTTCTCCGCTGGCGGTCCGATCCTTGACCCGCTGAGCCGCAACATCATCGTCACCCCCATCGCCGCCTATCTCGCCACACTTCGATCTGTCGTGGTGGCCGCCGATCAGGTGGTGACATGTACGGTCGTTGATGGCGAGGAGACCGTGATCTCGATTGACGGCTGGATTGACGAGCCGCTCGCCACTGGTGATCGAGTGCGTGTGTCGTCTGCACCACTCCCAATTCGCTTTGCCGAGCTGCACGGCCTCGCCCCCTTCTGGGACCTTGTGCGCCAGAAGGTGGATCTCCTTCCACGGTGAGCGCTGCAAAGCGCACCCCTGCACGCGGATCGCGCATCCTTGAACTTGGTGTCTCCGGACTCGCAATCATCGACGCGGTGCGCGTTGAACTTGACCCTGGGCTCACGGTCCTAACCGGCGAGACTGGCGCAGGGAAAAGTCTCATCGTTGACGCGCTCGCCCTCGCTCGTGGTGCGCGTGCCGATACTGATGCGATCCGGAGTGGCGAGACGAAGCTCCGCGTGGACCTCCTGCTGAGCACAGGTGAAGCGGAGCAGATCATTGTGCGAGAGGTGCACAGCGAAGGGCGCTCGACTGCGCGCATCAACGACGAGCTGGTGACGATCGCGGCGCTCACTGCGGAGGTATCGCCGCGGATTGAGATCCATGGGCAGCACGATCAACAGCGGCTCGGGGATCGGGTGCGCCAACGTGATCTGCTTGATCGCTGGTCAGGCACGCTCGAAACGAGAGAGAAGATCGGCACACTGGTTGAACAGCGCGAACGCTTGCAGGTGGAGTTTGATGAACTCGGCGGCGATGACGCCCGTCGCGAGGCGCTCTTGCTCATTGCGCGTGCCGAGCGCGATGACCTTCGGAGTGCTGCGATCGAACCCGGGGAGGGAGAACGACTCCGTGAGGAGCTTCGTCGCGCAACGAATAGGGAACGTATTGATGGACTCCGTGCTGAGATCCTTGCGCTCTTGGACGCAGACGACGAGGGCCTCCGAGCGCGTTCTCGCCTTCTTGATCGGAGCGCTCGAGAGCTCCTCAAGTTAGATTCCGGGAGCGCGCGTCTTGCCGAGCGCATTGGCGCACTTGCGGTAGAGATCGATGATCTCGCTCGGGACGCAGCGCGTGACCACGCAGGTGAGGTGCTGAGTCGACCAGTTGCCGAGCTTGAAGAGCGACTCGGCCTCATTCTTTCGCTCGAGCGTCGCTTCCGAACCGACGAGGCGGGCCTCGCGGATGCCCTTGAACGGGCTGAGCAGGAAGTCGCGCGCTTGGAAGGGGCGACGGAGCGCCAGAGTCAGATCCTGACGGAGCGAGCGGCCCTCGCGCAGCAGATTGGAGGCGAAGCGGCGCAGTTGCGGGGCGCGCGGGTAGCTGGAGCCAAACGACTATGCAACGCCGTGAACCGTGCCCTTGAGTCGCTCGCGCTTCCGCCCACATTCGTGATTGCGGTTGCACCCCGAGCCGGAGGCGAAGACGATCCACTGGTTGGAGGGGCCGCCTGCCTCGTGGACCGCAGCGGTGGGGATGATGTCGAGTACCTCTTTGCGCCGAATGCTGGCGAGCCCGCAGCACCAATCGCAAAGATCGCCTCAGGCGGTGAGCTGAGCCGAGTGTCACTCGCGCTGGAGGAGGCACTCAGCGATGCGAGCGAAAGCCGGACGCTGGTCTTCGATGAGATAGACGCGGGGCTTGGAGGGCGGGCCGGTGAGACCCTTGGCAAGAGCCTCAAGCGAATCTCCATGCAGCACCAGGTGCTTTGTGTGACGCACCTTCCGCAAGTGGCGGCGCAGGCCGACGTGCACCTGCAGGTGCGTAAACGTGAAGAGGGGGGGCGAACGATCACGGAAGTGCGTCGCCTTGACGTCGACGAACGGTTGCGTGAACTTGCCTCAATGCTCACTGGCGATGCCGCAGGGAGTGGGGGAGAGGCCGCGGCACGGGAACTCTTGGCAAAGGCGGGCAAGAGCGGATCATGAACGGGCGTCTCGCCGCGCGCTCACTTGAGCGCATCATTGAGTCGTGTCTCGTTTACTTGAGTGTTGAGCGAAATCTCTCCCCGCGGACGCTGGAAGCATACCGTGGCGATTACCGGTCCTTTGCAGCGTCACTCGGAACAGGTGATGCGTGGCGCAGCGACGCGAAGGCGGCCCAAGCGTGGCTCGCTGGGGCGAACGTTGCGGTTTCAACCACTCGCCGTCGCGCCGCGGCCCTTCGCGTGCTCTATCGATTCGCGGAGGGCGAAGGGGAGTTGACGCGATCAATCAGCGCAGAGATTGATCTGCCGCGTACCCGTAGGAATCTCCCCGCGGTGCTTCGCCTTGACGATGTGGAGCGGTTGCTCCGTGCACTCGCAACCGCGCTCGGCGACGGTGATCTCGCACGTGCTGATGCCCAGCGTGCACACGCGCTTGGAGAGACACTCTATGGATCAGGGGGGCGCGTGAGCGAGATTGTCGCGCTGGATCTAGACGGGGTGGATCTTGACGAGGGGAGCGTCCGTCTCTTTGGAAAGGGTCGGCGTGAGCGTCTGGTGCCGATCGGTGAGCCGGCGGTTGATGCGATTAGGGCTTACCGCGACAGTGGCCGCGCGATCCATGCGCAGGCGAGCGCGAGGCGCAGCCGCGCTGCGGTGGAGTCGAACGCACTATTCCTCGCGCATGGCGGCGCGCGTCTGCGACGCGAGTCGGCGTGGAGTGTGATTCGCGACGCGGCAAACCGCGCGGGACTCGGCACCGAGATCCATCCACATACGCTCCGGCACTCATTCGCGACACACCTCCTTGATGGCGGTGCGGATCTGCGTGTGGTGCAGGAGTTGCTCGGCCACGCGGACATCTCCACCACGCAGCTGTACACGCACCTGCTTGGGAGCCATGTGCGCGATGCGTACAAACGGGCGCACCCCCGAGCGTAAGCGGCTACCATTGAGCGATGGGTGCAGAGACGTTCGCTCCACTCGCCGCTGCGCTCCTCTTGCTCCTGATCAGCTTTCCAGTCCACGAGGCGGCACACGCTACTGCGGCATGGAAACTTGGAGATGGACATGCTCGGGCACTCGGACGCGTCTCCCTGGACCCGCGGCGCCACATTGACCCGTTCGGGGCAGGCCTTCTTCTCCTGTCGGCACTTTCTGGTGGAGGAATGATCGGTTGGGCGAAGCCGACACCGGTGATGGCGCAGAGCCTGCGCGGCGGGAGTCTTGGCTGGGCGATCGTGGCCGTCGCGGGCCCGCTGGGTAACCTCCTTCTCGCGTTCATCGCGGCAGCACTGTATCGGCTGATCGGAAGTCTTCCAGCCTCAGACACCATCGGAGTGCTGATCGTCTACTTCACGTACTTCAACGCGAGCCTGCTCTTCCTCAATCTCCTCCCCATCCCACCGTTTGATGGTCGAGCGCTTCTTACGGGGATTCTTCTGCTCGTCTCACCCCGCCTGGCCGAGGTCGTTGAAGGTCTGACCTCTTCACGGCTTGCCTTCCCTCTGGTGATCGTCCTGCTCTTCTTCACCCCGCTCGGCTCACTCCTCGGTGACCTGAGCTTTGAATTGACGAAGTTGTTGCTCGGACCGGGATGAGAGATGTAGCGGCGCCCCGCGAGCGGCGCGAGCGGCGTATCCTTGCGCGTGAGTCAGGGAGGGGCGTGAGATGAGTCGATCGGTACTGGCAGAGGGGTTTGAACTTCCGGACCCTGCCGCTGTTGACATTGAGGGCGTCGTCTTCCGGCGCGAGCAGGGGGGTCTCTTCGGTCGCTCTCGCTCCTATGTTGCGCTCGGAGAGTTCAGCGGACCTTACGGGCTCCTTCTTGCACTCATCGAACGCGACGAGCTTGATGTCTGCCGCGTCCCACTCGCACCGTTTGCCGATGAATTCCTCCGCTTCTTCGCGGAGATCCCTGACGATCGCTTGGAAACGCTCTCGGCATTCGTGTCAGTTGCCGCACAGCTCATCGTTCTCAAGAGTCGCGCACTTCTCCCACGGCCGATCGTTCATCAGGGGCTTGAGGCTCACGACCTTGACGATGTCGATGAGGCGGTTGATCTGCGCGCGCGGCTCCTTCGCTACCGAGTCTTCCGCGACGCGGCTCGACTGCTCGGTGAGAGACTTCAGTCGTCGCTCTGGCAACGGGAGCAGCCAACCCGCCTCCTCCCACAGCCGAAGCCAGTGCTCCTGGAGCCGTTGACCCCCGTCATCTCTGACCCGAAGCGACTCGTTCGCGCTGCCACTCGCATCGCACTTCGTCGACGTCCACTTGCCGATCTCGCGCTTGCGCCTGTTGGCCTGAAGGTTTCAATTGGCGATCGACTCTCGGCCATTCGCGAGGCGGTGCAACAGAGTGGGATGAGCGGTGTGGACCTTGAGACACTCCTTGGAGATCGCCGCGATCGCTCGTTCATTGCGGTGACGTTCCTGGCCCTCCTGGAGTTGGCAAAGCTCCGCGAGGTTCAAGTCGTGCAGGATGCCCTCTGGGGTCCGATCATCATCACAGAGAGTGCACCGGAGCGCGTACATGTGTAAGGGGGGAGAATGAGTACCGAGAGACGAGCGGGGGTATCCCTACCAGAGCGGACCCGTGCGGCAACAGCGGCTGACCTTGAGGCGCTGCTCTTTGTCGTTGATCGTCCGTTGACGCGGAAAGAGGCGGCGAAGCTTCTTGAGGTTGAACGCGCCGCACTTGATCGCCTGGTGAAAGAGCTTCAGTCAACTCTCGCGGGGCGCGGGATCACGCTGCTCACTCACGGGGACGAACTTCAGCTGACGAGTGGCCCTGAGCAGGCTCGCGCCGTCCTGGCGTGGATTGGGACTGGTGGTTCCGATATGACCGCGGCTCCCCTGGAGACCCTCACCGTGGTTGCGTACCGTCAGCCGGTGACCAAAGCGGGCATTGAAGAGATTCGCGGTGTTGATGCAGACTATGCACTTCGCGTCCTCCTGGAGCGCGGACTCATTGAAGAGGTCGATCGTCTCGAGACCGCTGGGCGCCCGCATCGATATGCCACAACAATGGAGTTCCTCCGGAAGTTTGGACTCTCATCTTTGAGCGATCTTCCTCCACTGGAGGGTGACGCGGCGTCGATCTTGAGCCTGCCGCTCGCCAGCGATGAGCATTCAATCGCCGGAAGCTCGCCAGACGAAGGTCCGACCACGCCGTCTGGCGAAGGAGCCCTCGCTGACTGATCTGATCCGCGTCAATGTGCTCGTGGCGGAGCGCTCGGGCCTCTCTCGTCGTGGTGCTGATGCAGCGATAGCGGCGGCGCGGGTTACGAGCGCTGGCCGTCCCGTACTCCTTGGCGAGCGCATGGAGCCGAGTTCGCTCCTCGAACTCGACGGGCAGGCTCTGGTTGCGCGCAGTGGCTCGCCAGCTGACACGCGCGATCCGCTTGGTGGCGCGGAGATGTTCGCATGGCATAAGCCGTGGGGGGTCACCACTACGCACGCTGACCCACATGCGGCGATCACCCTACCCCAGGCCCTTACCCCGTTCTTCGGCGAGTCGCGCGCTGCGCGTATGCTCTCAATCGGTCGACTCGATCGGGAGAGCGAAGGACTACTGCTCCTCACTCCTGAGCGCCGCCTCGTCTCCCCGATCGCACACCCGCGTGCAGGTCTTAAACGTGGATACGCAGTGATGTGCGACCTTCCGCTGGGGCACGCGGAGCATACGCGGTTACGCGCAGGAATTCGGCTTACCGACGGTTGGGCGCGCGCGCTCGACGCTCGGGAGATGCGACCGGACGATCGACTCCCAGAGGATGTGCTGGACGATGGGTCGGACCCAGCACAATGGAGTTACATCTCACTCGGAGAGGGGCGCCATCATGAGGTGCGTAGGCTTTACGGCGCGATTGCCCGTCCCGTGCGTCGCTTGATTAGAATCTCTTTCGGGCCCGTTCATCTTGCAAACATCCGTGTCGGTGAGGCTCGTCCGCTTGAGGTGGAAGAGCGCGCCGAGCTCGGCAACGTTCTGCTTGCTTCAACAGCCCGTGCGGCGGTCAACTCGTGACGCAGATTGCCATTGACGGGCCAGCGTCAAGCGGGAAGAGCAGCGTCGGAATCAGAGTCGCTGCATCCTTCGGGTACGGCTTCTTGGATACTGGATTGCTGTATCGGGCGGTCACAAGGGCGGCACTTGATCGTGGCGTATTTGGTCCTACTGGCGCGCTCGTTGAAGGGGCAGTAACCACTCACTCTCGCGGCGCCGAGAAACTCGTTCAGCTCGCGAACCTCGCGGAAGTCGATCTTGAGAGCGGGAGTGCGACGATCGTGGTGGATGGCAGGCGCTTTGAAGCGTCAGAGCTTGAGGGTAGCGACGTGGAGCGCGCCGTTGCTGCGATTGCAGCCATCCCAGAGGTTCGGGCAGCGCTCCGCACCGTACAGCGCCAGACCGCCATGCGCGGAGGGGTGGTCCTCGCCGGCCGTGACATCGGGACGGTCGTCTATCCGGAGGCTCCACACAAGTTCTTCCTTGACGCGTCCGCTGAGACGCGCGCGTTGCGTCGGGCGATCCAACGTGGCTTTGTCGAGGGGTCTGATGAGCATCAGGAGGCACTGCGTAACCTGATCGCTCGGGACCGGGAAGATCGCGACCGATTGGTAGCACCACTCCGCGCCGCTGATGATGCACTTCTGATTGCGACGGATTCCCTTACGCTTGACGACGTTGTTGGTCAGATTGTTCAGAGGGTGCGTTCTTCATCGCATGTCACTTGATCGTCCACCGCTCGGCATGCGCCTCTCCGACGCCTTCGGAGGCTGGGCCCTACGCCGCCTCGCACGCGAGATCGTCGTCGAGGGGATGGATCAGATCCCAACGTCGGGGCCGGTCATCTTGGTTGGGAATCACATCTCTTGGCTTGACCCGATCTTCCTCGCGTGCTGGCTAACGCCTGAGACCGGAAGGGCAATCAATTGGATGGGGAAGGCTGAGGCGATGCGCTGGCCGCTGGTCGGCACCTTTCTGCGAGTCAATGGCGTATTCGGAGTGCGGCGGGGGGCGGCAGATCTTGAGGCATTTCGTTTGGCTGAAGGGGTGCTCCGAGATGGGAACGCTTTAGGGATCTACCCTGAGGGGACGCGTTCCCGTGATGGGAAGATTGGTACCTTCCGCGACGGCGCGGCCCTTCTCGCGTTGCGCAGTGGAGCCCCCGTGATCCCCGTTGCAGTGAGCGGTACCGAGCAACTTTGGCCTCGCGGCGCACTGTTGCCTCGACGGGCGGCAAGGATCCAAATGGTGATCGGGGAGCCGCGCAGATTCATGCATTCAGAGGGAGCGCGTCCCGCCCTCTCGCATGTGGCCGAGCAGATGCGAGCCGCTGTCATCGCCCTACTCCCGCACGAGTACCGCCCATAGAGGAGTTGCGCACGGCGAGCGTGGGAGACTCTCCCGTGGCAGGTTCGCTCGGATGGGGGGAGTGGGGGATAATCGCTCACATGGGTAGTGTTGAGAGGATCAGCATCGCGAAGCGCACGGGGGTCTGCTACGGCGTGCGTGAGGCGATCGACAAGGCAAAGGTTGCGCGTGCCGAAGGGAAGGCAACCCACACGCTCGGCCACGTCGTGCACAACGAGGGGCTGATTGCCGATCTTCATGCCCGTGGCATTGAGAGCGTGGAGACCCTCGACCAGGTGACAGAAGGCGCGGCAATCGTCATTCGCGCGCACGGGGTGACTCCAGAGGTGCTACAGCGCGCAAACGATCGTGGACTTGAGGTGATCGATGGCACCTGTACGTGGGTGGTCCAAGAGCACCGCGAACTGGCCAAACTCGTGGAAGAGGGCTATGAGATCGTGCTTCTTGGAACACCGCACCACCCGGAGGTCGTTGGCCTCCTTGGATTCGCCCCCAACGCGATCCTGGTTGACGAGGAGGAGGATTGGGCGAGGATTCCACGGAGGAAGCGCATGGCTCTGATCACCCAATCAACGCAACCGCCCTGGAAATTCGAGCGGCTCGCCGCCTTTCTCGTCTCTCGCTGTCATGAGCTGAAGGTGTTGAACACCGTATGCCCTGTGACGATTCGTCGCCAGGAGGATACGTTGGAGGCGGCGCGATCCGTTGACATGATGGTGGTTGTGGGCGGAAGCAAGAGCGCGAACACGAAAGAGCTCACCCGCCTCTGTGAAATCAGCGGCACGCGAGCGCTGCAGATCGAATCTGCCGCTGATCTACGTGATCCTGAACCATTCGCAGGCGCAATCCGAGTTGGAGTTACCGGCGGAACTAGCACGCCAATCGAAGATCTTGAACGGGTAGCTGCGCGGATTGCTGAGCTCGCAGGCACCGAGACGGTAAAGGAGAGAGCGGGGGAGATCGCGCGGGAGGCGCTCGCCTCCGCAGCGACACCGCAGTACCGAACAACTTCCATCGCCGAACCGAGCGGTCAATGAACCTTCGGCAGATTGCGGACGAGGATACGGGCCAAGAGCGCCTGCCGCTCGTTGCACTCGTTGGGCGGCCGAACGTCGGAAAGAGCACACTCTTCAATCGGTTTGTTGGCGAGCGACGAGCGGTTGTTGAAGATCGTGCCGGAACGACGCGGGATAGACTGATCTCAATTGCCGAGTGGAACGGATTCAGGTTTCGCCTGGTAGACACTGGAGGGATGCAGCCCGCCCAAGGCGATGTCATTGACGTAGCCGTTCAGGACCAGGCGCGAATCGCTGTGACCAGCGCTGACCTCATCATCTTGGTGGTGGATGCGGCGACAGGACCAAACCCTGGCGATGCAGAGGTGGCACAACTACTGCGAAAGAGTGGCAAGCCGATACTCCTTGCGGCGAACAAGTCCGACAACATCGAACGAGAGCGCGCAGCGCACGAGTTTGCGGAGCTCGGCTTTGACGCGATCTATCCGGTAAGTGCACAACATGGGATTGGCTCCGGCGATTTGCTCGACGTGCTCGTAGATCGGTTGCGCGACTTGCCACCCGAGATTGGCCTTCCCGCTCGAGACGGAGAGGTGACGATTGCCATTGTGGGGCGCCCGAACGTTGGGAAGTCGAGCCTGTTGAATCAACTCCTCGGTGAAGAGCGCACCGTTGTGAGCAACGTGCCAGGAACGACGAGAGACGCCATTGACGATCACATTGATCACGCCGGTCGATACATCACGCTCGTTGATACCGCGGGAATCAAGAAGCGGGGGAGGATTGCATCAGGTCCCGTTGCGGAAAAGTATGCAACCGTTCGCTCTGTTGCGGCGCTAGATCGCGCCGATGTAGCACTGCTTCTGATTGATGCATCAACGGGCCTGCAGGCGCAGGATCTTCACGTAGCAGGCTCTGTTATTGAAGCGGGGAAGGGTCTCGTCGTTGTGATGAACAAGTGGGACCTTGTTGAGAAGGACGGCTTCACTTTTGATACGGCGATGGGTCTGCTCCGTCGCCAGGCCCCCTTCCTTGATTTTGCACCGATCCTCTCAATCTCCGCGCTGACGGGCCTGCGCGCGACGAAGGTGCTGGATGCAGCGATTGCTGCGGCGGATGCGCGTAAGTTACGAATTCCTACTGGCGCACTGAACCGCCTCGTGGCAGAGGCGGTTGCGCGCCAAGAGCCTGCGCATAGCGGCAGTAAGCGCCCGAAGATCCTGTATGCGGCACAGGCGGCGACGCCGCCACCTACCTTCGTCCTCTTCGCACGAAATGCGGGGCAGGTCCATTTCAGCTGGCAGCGCTTCCTTGAGAATCAGATCCGCGACCAGTATCCGCTGACGGGGACCCCCATTCGTATCGTGGTTCGAGAACGAGCGGCGGAGGAGGGTCGTGAGCGTGGACGTGCGGGTGGTCGGACAGGGAGTCGGAGTCGATGATTCGAATCCTTGGTGCCGGAGCATGGGGGACCGCCCTCGCGGCGCTCTGGGCGCATCCGCGCACCGGAGTGGACGCTCCAACGATTGAGTTGATCGCGCACACTGCCGCAGAGGCATCCGCGATCAGCGCAGCTCGAATGAATTCGCGTCGGCTCCCAGGAGTCGCGCTGCCTGAGAGCATCCGGATTCGATCCGTTGAAGATGAGATTTCGGAACTTAGCGCAGGGGATCTCCTCGTTGTCGCGATTCCGTCTGACGCCATTCGCGGGGCACTTGCCCAGGTAAGGGTTGGAAGTGCGAACGTGGTGATGGCGTCAAAGGGGCTCAGCCAGGAGGGCGAACGCGTCTCCGAGCTTGCGGTTGCCGCAGGTGTGAGCCCGTCAGCGCTCTTCACCCTCTCAGGACCAAACCTCGCCCGTGAGATCGCAGCAGGTAAGCCAGCTGCTGCAGTGCTGGCCACCCGCGTTGGATCGCATGACGACGTCTTCGCTGCATTGGCGCGACAGAGCTTTAGGCTCTACATGAGTGACGATCCAATTGGCGTAGAGGTTTCGGGCGCGCTGAAGAATGTGCTTGCGATCGCCGTGAGCGGCGTCCGCTCACTCGGGTATGGCGAGAATGCCGCGGCAGCACTTCTTTCCCGAGGTGTCGCAGAGATGGCACGTCTTGCGGAGGCCTGTGGAGGACGCGCCGAGAGTGCGTTCGGACTCGCAGGAGTTGGTGATCTCGTACTCACCGCGTCCAATACGGGTTCGAGGAACGCACGGCTTGGTGAGCTTCTGGCTACCGGCGTGTCGGTGAGTGCTGCGGTCGAGACGATCGGTGCCACCGTGGAGGGGATTCCGACCGCGCACGGTGCTCTGCTACTCGCGGCACGGCTCGGCGTCGAGCTGCCAGTTACGGCCGCAGTCGTTGCTGCGCTTGAACATGGCGTGAGCATCGAGCGACTTGCTGAGGGACTGCTCGGACGTGCTCCAACTGCGGAGTGGCACTAAGCGGGACTTATCGGGGCTGCTAGAATCGCGGCTCGCGCACAGTAACGGAGCGTAGCGCAGCTTGGTAGCGCGCTTGCATGGGGTGCAAGAGGTCGCAGGTTCGAATCCTGTCGCTCCGACCATCAACACGTGAAATGCAGAAGGCCCGGGGTTTCCCCCGGGCCTTCTGATGTTTAGCGTCGGCGGCGTGCCGCCGTGAGAGGCCCTGTTGGTTAGCGGCCTGAGTTCTTCAGGGTTGCGATCTTCCAGATCAGCAGACCGTAACCTGGCTTCGCCAGGATGTCTGCAATCGTGTATCCCACCTGCTTCAACACAAGACCGTCCCCAGCCGTCAAGCCCAGGCCCGTCGAGATAGTCGGGAGCAGATAGGCGATCGGATAGACGCCCCAGGTAGCGATCAGCACGACTCGAAGCACCTTGAAGATGCCCTGAATCTCCTTGCTCTGTCGCTTGAAGGACGCATCGATGCCGCCGAAAAGGTCACGGAGAATCAGGACGAAGAAGATCGTGCTGATTGCGCCCCAAATCGTGCGTGAGGAGTCGAGGACCACCGAGGTCTGATTGTCCATCTCGCCGATGTAGCCCGTGGCGATCATGAGGAAGGCGTAGAGCACATTCCTCTGGATGAGCTTGCTCTCGACCCTCTTGTCGAGGCGAAGGACGAGGATCAACTCAGCGACAAGGAGTGGCACCGTGAGGAGCCAGTCAACGTAGCGGTAGGCCTCGTTGAACTCGCCGAGCGAACCACCTGCGGTGGCAACCCACGAGTCGAAGATGCGGACATAGTGGTAGAACGCGATCAGCACCACAGTGGCTGAGAGCGTGACTGCCATTCGGTTCCCCTCCTTCAGCGCTCCGCGTGCGGAGACGAAGAAGAAGAAGCTCGCGCCCATCGAAGCGATGGCGAGCGACATGAAGTTGTATACCAACTGGTATCCCTGTTCTGGACTCATCTATAGACCTCCAAATATCCTTGCGGCCTCTCTCCGCCGCTCGCCCGATTATGCCGCAGTCGGGCACTTTGTTGTGGAACCGCAACAGTCGCGCAAATCGGCTCTGAGATGTAACAAATGTAGTTTGAGCGCAGCAGATTGGGTGTGTGCAAGGGCAGTGGAGGGGTCGAGGCGCTACGCTGAGATTGAGGGGGTAGTCATGCCATCGATAGAAGAGCTGACACGGATTGAGCCAGTCCACCTAGCCCGGCTAGAGGCGCAGGGGATCTTCACCACGGGGCTCCTACTTGAGCGGAGCGAAACGCCGACCAGACGTCAGACGCTCGCCGACCAGACCGATGCCTCCCTCGCTGACGTCGACGAGTGGCGCGACGAGGCGCTCCTGCTAAACCTCGCCTTCTTTGGTCGCCAAGAGCATCAGCTGCTCGCCGTGGCCGGATATTCAGGCATTCGCTCGCTCGCGGAGAGTGATTGGGAAGAGTTCCTGGCCGCCGTAACGCGGGCAACCCTCCTTCTTGGCAGAGTCGCGCCTGACCCGCTCTCCGTGCGTTCGTGGTGGGAGCAGGGACGCGTCCTCGTCGACGCGTGAAGCTGATGCGCCGGGCGGCGCGTCGAATCGGTGCATCCTTCTTGACCCTTCTCGCCCTGATTGCGGGAACTCTTGGCCTATTCCTCCTCCCGCCAATTGTGCATCTCCTACTTGATCTTGCAGATGCGGCGGAAAACCTCAATGTCGTCCCATCAGTGGCATACGCGTTGTCCGATGAGCTCGTTCGCGATCTCCTCGTTGGCGGAGCCTTTGGTGTGCCGCTGGGTGCTGAACCGCTGCTGAGCGACTCAGAGCGCTCGCACCTGGCAGATGTAGGCGTCCTCTTTCGAGTCCTGATGGTCGCGGGTGCAATCTCCCTGGCCGCGCTCGCCACGCTCTTCATTCGAAAGCGACGCTGGTTTTATCAGGCACTCCATGACGGGGCGCTCCTCCTTGGAACGGGCGCCGTGCTTGTTGGCGGTGCGTTCGCATTCGCGTTTGACGCGACATTTACGTTCGCCCATGAGCTTCTCTTCCCCGGTGGGAAATGGACATTCAATCCTGCGACTGATCGCCTTGTGCAGCTCTATCCCATGAACTTCTGGCTGATCGCTGCAATTAGTTTCTGTGTGGTGCTTGTTGGGGCCGCGGTACTTGGAGTCTCACTTGCACGGAGCCGGCGACGATAGTGGGAGAGCTCTACCTCGTCGCAATCATCGGGTCGATCTTCGGAATCCGTGGCATTGCACGGCGGTGGAGCCCCTGGACACAGCGAACCGTGGTGCTCCCGGTTGCCATTGCGATCAGCATCGCCTTTCTTCTCGTGGACACGATCGGCTTGGCGCGAGGCTGGTTTGCGACACCCGCCAACGCCACGACACTTGCGCTCCCCGGCTCGGGCCCGCTCGGTCGGGGATTCCCAATTGAAGAGCCGCTCTTACTCTTTGGCATTTCGTCGTTGGCAATCCTGATCGCCGACCTGGTTGGACGCGGGAGTATTCGAGTGAACGCGCCGCTCGGATTGCGAGAGGCTGTCGGGTTCGCACTGATCGGCGCGCTTGCTGGCGGATCGCTCGGCGCAGTCTTGAGTGGCGCGGAGTACACGGTCGCTGCTGCGGCGCTCGCTGGGGGTGGTGTTGGGCTGGCATGGCCACTCCTCGCTGCCGATCGAGGCTCGCAGGCTTCGTTTGTGGGGTTCATCCTGCTTACGCTCATCTTTGACAACCTACTCTGCGTCAGCGGACTTCTGACATACCCCACAGAGCCGCGGAGTGGACTGCTTCTATGGGCTATGCCCATTGAAGATCTTCTCTATGCAACTGGACTCGTGGGCGCGACGCTGAGGTTGCGTGCGGAGGTGGTAACCGGAAGGGGAAGCGCCTGGAGAATTTTCCTGGCGTCGCGACCGATCTCCTGGATCAACACCGCTCTCCCGTTCTTGGCGGGCCTGGTTGCAGCGGGAGCAGAGGAGCGCCTCGGCGGTTGGCTTCTCGCGCCGTTACTCTGGTGGGGCGCTGGCTACAACCTCTTCTTGTACGGCATCAACGATCTTTACGATCGTGCGAGCGATGCGAGGAATCCGCGTAAAGGCGGGGCGGAGGGAGCGCTCTTGCAACCGCGAGATCTGCCTCCGCTCCGCGTGGCCCTCTTGGTGGGTGGTGTGTTGCCCGCACTCATGATGGCGCTCCTCCTCCCGGCACCTTCAGGGCTTGTCCCACTCGCCGCCGTGGCGCTCGCGGCGCTCTACAGCGCCCCGTGGTTTGCGCGTGCCCGTTCCATCCCGATCCTTGACTCCTTGGTCTCCTCGTCGCACTTTCTGCTTCCGCCGATCGCTGGTCTCCTCTTCGCGAGTTCGTTCAGTGCGGAGTGGTTTCCCCCACTTGCGGCGCTAGGGCTCTGGGGTGTTGCGAGCCACGCACTCGGGGCGATCCAAGATATTGATGCCGATCGACGCTCAGGGATCAACACGATTGCTACCCTTTTGGGGCCTACTCGCACCGCATGGTTCATTCTGATCGCCTATCTCACGGCGGCGTTACCACTCCTGCTTGCACTTGAGTCACTCGCACGAATTGCCGCGCTCATCCCGATTCTCAGTGCCGCGTCGGCGGCACCGCTGGTTCGCTCAGCCAACTCATGGAGCGCCGCGCGCGCCACCTGGCGAAGATTCCTCTGGCTGAATGTGCCACTCGGCGTGATTGCCTCAATAATTCTTCTTGAGAGCTGGCGCTGATGCAAGATCGTCGACCACCGAACGGCCTGGCGGGGAGCCCAGAACTCCCGCTCGAGCGGATCGACGATCTGCTCTCGCGATTGCTCACCCACGTTGAGGTACTCACCGGGGAGCCAGCCCCCCTCGAACGGTTTGGCGTTGAGGGTTTGCTCGACAGAGTATTGGCCGCGCCGTTGCGTGCTGCCGTACCCCATCCACCGAGCGATGTTTCGGCGATGGATGGATGGGCCGCCCGTGCGGCAGATCTGATCAACGCATCAAGCAGCGAGCCAGTAACCCTGCGTTGTGCTGGTGATGTGGCGGCGGGTGGGCCCGCGCCTTCCGCGGAACTTTCTGCTGGTGAGTGCAGAAGGATTGCAACCGGAGCAAGAATCCCGCGCGGCGCAGACACGGTAGTCCCCGTGGAGCGGAGCTACCTGGACGATCCGCGCAGCGGTGGAACGGCGCTGCAACGAGCCCCCCACACACTTCCGGAACAGGTCTGGTTTGCCGCGTCGCAAACTGTTGGATCTCATGTTCGAAGGCGAGGCGAGGACATGCAGGTAGGAGATACGCTCGCGGAGTCTGGAGCTCTCATTGACGCGGCGCTGCTTTCGGTCATCTACACGAGCGGGGTGAGTGAGCTCATGCTGACGTCCCGACCTCGAGTTGCGATTCTGACCAGCGGCGACGAACTCTCCGATGTGGCAGGCTCATCCCAGGTCCGTGATAGCAACGGGCCAGCACTCTCTGCACTCGCGCTCAGCGAAGGGGCATCCGTGGTTGCTGTGGAGCAGGTAGGCGATGATGCCGATGCAACCCGTGCGGCTGTCGCGCGCCTGAGTGCGATCTGCGATCTCTTGGTGACAACGGGCGGCGTGAGTGTCGGTGCTCACGATCATGTAGGTGCCGCACTTGATTCGCACTTCGAACTGATCGCGTGGAGAGCGGCGATTCAGCCTGGGAAGCCGCTTCTCCTCGGAGTACGGCGAGCTGGCGCCCACGGAGCCCAGGTTGCTCTTGGCGTCCCTGGAAATCCAGTGAGTGCATTCGTGATCGGCATCGAAGTTCTCCTGCCCCTCATTCGTGCGCTTACCGGGAGGCCCGCCTATGGGATGGAAGTCGAGGGGGTACTTGAGGAGGCGGTGAAGAGCCCGGTCGGTCGCCGCTCCTTCCTTCGGCTCACCGCGTTACGCACGCCAAACGGGGATCTTGCTTGCGATCAGGCGGGTCGGATCCGCGTGCGCCTCGCGGGTGGCCAGGGGAGCCATCAGACAGCGCCGCTGGCAAAGTGTGACGCGCTGGGCGTGATCGATGAGGAGGTCGGCGACCTGCAGGCGGGCACAAGCATTCGCTTGCATCCACTTTCGCGCGCAACACGACGAGTTGCAACGCCGAACGGTTAGGATCAGCGCATGGCAGAGCAACGTCTCACGCATGTTGGAAGCGACGGCCGTGCATCAATGGTAGATGTTGGCGGAAAGCCCAGGACCGAACGGCGCGCGGTTGCAGAGAGTCGAGTCACGACCTCACTTGAAGTGCTTGAGCTCATTGAACGCGATGGAACGCCAAAGGGGGCGGTCCTGAGCACCGCGGAGATTGCGGGCGTCCAGGCGGCGAAGCGCACGGCGGAGCTGATTCCACTCTGCCACCCGCTCGCACTCTCCCTTGTAGAGGTGCACTGCAGCGTCGACGAGCACGCGGGTGCGGTGTTGATTAGGGCTGAGGTGCGCTGCACTGGGCAGACAGGCGTGGAGATGGAGGCACTGACCGCTGCATCCGTGGCTGCACTTACCGTCTACGACATGATTAAGGCACTCGATCGCGCCGCCGCGATCGGCCCGACACTGTTGCGTGAGAAGTCTGGCGGCGCCAGCGGGACGTGGAGGCGAGATGGGTGACGAGAAGCGGAGTGTGTTGATTGTGACGGTGAGCGACTCCGTCGCTGCAGGCACGCGCGAGGATCGCTCTGGCACGCTCGCCGCTGCCGCGATGGAGGCGCACGGCTGGGACGTATCACGTGCAACCGTTCCGGATGAACGCGATCAGATCAGCACGCTGCTTCGCGAGCGAGCGGGGAGTGTCAACGTCATTCTGACGACGGGCGGAACGGGGCTAACCCCACGAGATGTCACCCCAGATGCAACCCGCCCACTCCTGGAGCGAGAGATCCCTGGTATCCCCGAAGCGATCCGAATGCTGGGACGGTCGCAGACACCTGCAGCGATCCTTTCGCGCGGCGTGGCGGGCGTGCTTCGCGGAAGTCTGATCGTCAACATGCCTGGCGGTAGCGGGGCGGTTCGGGACGGATTGGCAATTCTCCTCCCAGTTCTAGAACATGCCTGCGAGACGATCGCAGGTCCTGTGGACCACGGCTGATCGGTCGTCCGCCTGGCGGGGTACCTCCCTCGCTGTGGAGAGGGATGGGCGCTCCGCAACGCTAGGGCGTGTGTAGACTCGTCCTGCCGCCACTATCTGTGGGGGAATGAGGAGGTAGGGTGCGCTGTCCGTCCTGCAAAGAACCCGATACGCGGGTGGTTGACTCTCGCGACCTCGATGAGGGGAGCGTCATCCGGCGTCGTCGTGCCTGCCGTATCTGTGGGACTCGCGTCACCACGTATGAGCGCGCAGAACTTGCGCGACTCTATGTGGTCAAGCGTTCTGGTCTGCGAGAGGAGTACGACCCACTGAAGTTGCTTGATGGGCTACGTACCGCACTCGCTCGCCGGCCAGTCCCAGTGGACGCTCCCGAACGTGCGATGGAGGCGATCGAGGCACAGATCCGCGCGACAGGGGTCACGGAGATCTCAACGTCACGAATCGGCGCGCTCGCGATGGCAGCGCTTCGCGAGATCGATCAGATCGGCTACATCCGATTTGCAAGTGTGTACCAGTCATTTGAAGATCTGTCGACGCTAAAGCGGGAGGTTGATGCGCTCGTTGAGGAGAAGGGTGCTGGGGGCGGAAAACGCCGTCGCCGAGCGAGTGTGGAGAGCGAGGCGTGAGCGTACTCTCCGATCGCGATCTCCGTGCCGCACTCGCCTCAGGCGAGATTGAGGTCGCCCCGTTTGATGATCGCGATGTGCAGCCGGCCTCCATTGACTTGCACCTTGATCGCATCTTTCGTGTCTTCCGCAACAATCGGTATGGGTACATTGACCCGCGTGCTGAACAGCCCGAGCTCACTGACCTTGAGGTCGTGTCGGAGGAGGAGCGCTTCATGCTTCACCCTGGCGAGTTTGTCTTGGGGCAGACGCTTGAGCGCATCAGTGTCGGCAACAATCTCCTTGGGCGTCTCGATGGGAAGTCTTCTCTCGGTCGCCTCGGGCTTCTGATCCACTCCACCGCTGGGTATGTGGATCCAGGCTGGGTTGGCAATCTCACCCTAGAGCTCGGGAATGTGGCGCGACTTCCCATTGCCCTCTACCCGGGCATGAAGATCGGACAGATCTCCTTCCATCGCATGTCGAGCGATGTCGAGCAGCCGTACGGCAGCAAAGAGCTTCGCAGTCGTTACCAAGGGCAGACCGAACCGACCGCGTCGGCGATCCATGTGGATTTCGACGCGACACGCCGCGAGACCGAACGACCGTAGTGATGCTGAACCCGGAGGGGACCGGCGTTCGACCGGTTCGAACGATTGAACTCGGTTCCGTCAGCGTTGACCTCTTGCAGATCGGGGCGTTTCGCAGCGATGCTGGTGCCATCTTCGGGCCAGTCCCGCGCACAACCTGGGAGCCACTCGTGCGCGATGAGATCGACACAGCTTCGCGACTCCTTCAATCTCTGAACACACTCCATATCCGTACACCAACTGGAGCCGCCCTTCTCGAGACTGGTGCAATCCCGGCAGGGGAGCGTCGCGAGAGCGACGAGATTCATTCGGTCAGTGCGCGTGACGCGTTGATCGCGTCAGGGCTAGATCCTGATGGCCTTCGCTACGTGGTGCCCAGTCACCTGCACCGCGACCACGCAGGCGGGCTCACCGGGAGCGGCGGGACCGCCGCCTTCCCGCGTGCAAGGATCGTTGCGCCGCAGGCAGAGATTGACGCCGTGGCGAAACCATCTTCTCGCGCGCGTGCCGCCTACGATCAGCCGCTTCTCGCGAGACTCTTTGTTGACTCGCCCCCAGATGCGTTTCTTGATCGGCGCCAGCTCCTCCCCGAGGTTGAGCTGCGGCTTCTCGGTGGACACACTCCTGGATCTCAAGCGACCATCATTCGGGGACGAGAGCGAACGCTCCTCTTCATGGGGGATCTCTTCATGCGTCCGTGGCAGGCGAATCCGCGATGGGTAACCGCGTTTGATGATGCGGCATGGATCTCAGTTGACGCAAAGAGCGCAATCTTTGCTGAGGCGGCCGCGCACCAGTGGCTGGTCGTTCAGAGTCATGAACTAAATGCGCCGCTCGGGCGCGTTGAACAGGATCGAGATCGATTCCGCTTTATCGCCGAGTAGCCCTACGGAACGCGTAGGAGCGGGGCGATCAGATTAGGTCCGTCCTCTGGCGTAAACGGGCGAGGGAGAACCTGCAGGACGCGACCCTCCGCATCAAGCAGGATTTTGGTTGGGAGTCCACCCGCCAGAGCGGCGCGGAAGAGCGCTCCATCAACGTCGAGAAGGATTGGATACTCAATCTCATAGCGTTCCGCGTACCCCCGAACGGTTTCGCGTAACTCTTGCACGGAGATCCCGACGAGGAGGAGTCCCTCGTCGCGATAGGCACGGTCGAGTGATCTGAGCGTCGGGGTTTCCTGTTGGCACGGTGGGCACCAGGTGGCAAAGAAATCGACGATGATCAGCCGCGGACCTTCTAGTCCCGCTACACGCCGCGATGCGATCAGATCACCGTAGGTTTCTCCGTCCGCCGAAGGCTGGTTCGGGGGGATGAGGAACTGGCTGCCAAGCAGCGGACCACTCGTATCGGGGTCGATCACGTACTGCCCTCGCTCGTTGAAGCCGGTGCCTGACGATCCAGGGATTGGGACGCTGGTCCCAGCGAGTCCGAGGAGGATCGCAATGCCGATCGCGACGACGGCGATGCGAGCGAGTGCGCGACGCGGGAATGGTCCGATCATCGCCACGCCTAGAGCCCGGGCAGTCCAGGAAGATAGCGCGCGAACTGTGGAAGGAGCCCAGCAGCGATCGCGACTCCGATGAGGGCGACGAGAGCCCCACCGAGTCGACCGGCGGTGCCAGTGCCGCGTCGGAGCGAGGAGAGGATCCGCGGAGTCCGTTTGTCACCGCGTGCGGCGATACCTGCGATCAGGATGAATGGGAGCCCCAGCCCGGCGCTGTAGCTCAATAGGAGTGCAGTTGCGCCGAGAGGATCGCTTGATGTCGCAGCAAGCGCAAGGATTGAGCCAAGGACGACGCCGATGCATGGCGTCCATGCTGCAGCGAAGGCGAGGCCAAGGAGAATGCTTCCAGAGCGGCCAGCGGCGCGCACAGCACGTGGAGCAACGCCGCGATCCAGTATTGGGATGCGCACGAAACCCGCCAGGTGAAGCCCGCCGACGATCACTGCAACCCCAAGCGGGAGCTGGATCGCAGGGAGCAGCCCTGCGAGTGCACCGCCAGCGTATGCGGCGCCGAGACCGAGAAGTGTGAAGAGTGATGTGAATCCACCCACAAAGAGAGTGGCATGTAGAAGTGGAGACTCTTCACCCCTGAGCGCTGACATGCGGCCTAGATACGCGGGGACGAGCGGGAGGACACATGGCGAGAGGAAGCTGAGCGCGCCCGCGAGAATGGCGGTGAGCAGGCTGATCTCAGACACTGGTCACACGCGACTCTCGAGATCTGCGAGAAACGACTCAATCCGTAGCCGACTCGTAGCCAGTGGCAGAAGCGCGCCGCGGTACTCAATCGCTGGAATATCCGTGAGCAGACGTTGATGAAGGGCCGGATCCTGCTCGATATCGATCTCTCGAACGGTAGGGGGGAGCGGGGAGGCCGCGAGCACGGCGCGTAGGGCGCCTCGCGCCTCGTCGCAGAGTTTGCACTCGGGACGCGTGTACAGGGTGATCGGCTGGGGCTCCATCGTCGTATTCTCCCACGCGGGGCTGGGCTACCATCTTCCTCGAGCCCCCGTAGCTCAGTGGATAGAGCGCCGCCGTCCTAAGGCGGGCGTCGTCGGTTCGATTCCGGCCGGGGGCACCATTGGGCCAAAGGGGTCGGTTGAGGAGGACTGGTGAGCGAACCGCAGATCACGAAGGAGATTCCAGACTTCCAGCGGCCACCAGATGTTGGAGTGCTCCGCAACGGAGCATTCCTCCGCCTCTGGATCGCCCAACTTCTCACCCAGATCGGCGGGAATGTCGTCCTCTACGGGCTCACGGTGCTTGTGGCAGAGCGAAGCGGGTCGACGTCGGCGTTGAGCTTGCTCTTTTTGAGCTTCCTCGTCCCTGCAGTCGCACTCTCCCCAATCTCTGGCGTCTGGGTGGACCGCCTCGATAAGCGGCTGGTACTTATCGTTGCGAATTTTTCCCGTGCCATAGCCTTCTTCCTGATGCTCGGCAGCGTGGACTCTCTCGGCATCGTGCTGCTCTTGAACATATTCGCGAGCTTCATGACCACCATCTTTGCCCCAGCCGAACTTGCGATGATTCCCATGCTGGTTCGACGCGACCAGTTAACGTCAGCGAACGGCCTCTTCACCTTTACGCTCAACGCTGCGTTCGCGCTCGGCTTCGCGCTTATTGGACCTGCTGTCGTGCGAATTGCAGGGCCTGAGGCCTCAATCATCCTCGTGGCGATCCTCTTTCTCTTTGCTGGACTACTCTGCATTGGACTCCCCTCCGCGCCACCGAACGCACACGCGGACGGACTGATTGGCTCCACTCGTAGCAGCACTCGCACCACTACCACTGAACTCGTCGAGGGCTTGCGATACATTCGCGCACACGGATCTGTCGGCTGGTCGCTCCTCTACCTAGCGATCGCAGCAAGTGTCGTTGGCCTCATGGGCGTACTCGGGCCCGATTATGTTGCCGATGCTCTCGGCCTTGGAGCGCGTGACTTCTGGCTGATCGTCTTGCCAATTGGACTTGGGGTGGTCACGGGAATCTTGACGCTCAATAGCTGGGGGAAGGCCGTCTCTCGAAGGAGACTCATTGAAGGCGGTCTCTTCGGGGTTGGAGCCGGCCTTGCACTTCTTGCGCTCGCGGAACCTATCAGTGCGGCGATCTCTGATGGCGCTAGTACCATCGGAGGACTTCCGGTCAGCACTGGTGCTTCAGCACTCGCCACGGTGATCTTCATCGCGTACTTTGCAGGCGCAGCGTATGGACTCGTCGCGATTCCAGCACAGACAGCGCTCCAGGAAGAGCTACCAGTTGAAGTACGTGGGCGAGTCTTCGGCGTGTTGAACATGCTCGTCAGCCTTGGCAGCTTTGTCCCGATCATCGCCGTGGGGCCGATCGCCGACACCTTTGGGGCAACGAACACGCTCCTCGGCGTCGGGCTGACCATTGTCGTGGTTGCCTTGCTCTCAATCGTACGCGGGCCGCGCCGCGTAGGGAGCTCTAGCGCGTCGTAACCTCCCCCTCTGCGGCCGCAACCGCGATTGCTGCGGCGAGCGAGGCATTGGACTCCGCGAGTGCAAGGTTGGCGGGGATGGAGCGCGCGGCAGTTGCATCGGCGATCGCCGCGAGAATTCTTGGCGTTGCTGCTGGGCCTCGTGCACCTGCGGCCTCCGCTGCGGCAAGACCCTTCTCAATCGCGACCGCGATCTCATCCGCTGGGATCTCGCTCGCTTCTGGGATTGGGTTGGCGATCAGAAGTCCGCCACCCCATCCGATGGCTCGTGCGGCATGCATCATTGCGGCAACTTCTCGCGGGTTCTCCGCGCGATGAGCGATCGGAAGCCCACTGCTGCGACTCCAGAAGGCGGGGAAGTCGTTCGTTCGATAACCGACCACGGGAACACCGAGCGTCTCAAGGACTTCAAGGGTCTTCGGAAGATCGAGAAAGGCTTTCGCGCCCGCGCTCACAACCGCAACTGGGTGTCGCGCCATCGCGCCAAGATCGGAAGAGACATCAAAGCTATCTTCTGCGCCACGATGTACGCCGCCAATGCCACCCGTCGCAAAGATCGCGATTCCACTAAGGTGCGCGATCGCCACCGTTGCGGAGACGGTGGTGACCCCGGCGGGGAGACGCTGTGAGATCGCGGCGGGGATATCTCGCTCGGCAAGCTTCACGGAAGCGTTGAGGAGACGATCCTCCTCGCTCGGTTCAACGCCCGCGATGAGCGTGCCATCAAGAAGCCCAGTGAGGGCAGGGACGGCTCCTACCGCTCGTATGGCGGCATTCACGCGGTCGAAGCAGATTCGGTTGTGGGGTGCGGGCAGCCCGAGGTTTGAGGTGATGGTGGACTCAAGCGCAACCACGGCGCGACCCGACGCGAGAGCGTCAGCAACCTCTTGTGAGATCCTTACCTGCACGTCATCCCCCCTCTTGCTGCTGCAGATGCGCGCGCGCCGAACGATGGCCCTGGTACAAGGCATCCTCCCATGAATCACCGCTTGCACGAGCAACAAGGAAGCCCCCTGCGAAAGCATCACCAGCACCCGTGGAATCAATCGATCCTGCTATCGGAGCTGCGGCGACTGAGGCGAGCACCTCGCCACTGGCGGCGCGCACGTCGGCATGACCAGCGCCACGCTTAACGATCAGTGTCATGCCTGCGATGGGCGACTGGAGGAGATCAAGGTAATCCGCCTCTTCTTCATTCGCGAAGAGATGCGATGCGCCACTTGCAGCGAAGCGCGCTCGGCTCTCGTCTGGACCCCAGGCGGTGAGCGCTCCAACCGAGGAGGCATCGAGCGAACTCGGTATGCCGCTCTCGCCTGCCTCCTGAAAGAGGCGCAGCATGGTGGTTGCCAGAGGCTCACCCATCAACGAATAGGCGGGAGCGTGAAGCCAAGCAGCCCCACGGAGCAACTCGGGACCTGGGTGTTGCAGGCTTGTCGCCACCCCACGATCTGGAAGCATGGTTCGTTCCCCATCGGGCTCAACGATCACGATGATTGATGGGCTCCTGCCTGAGCGCTGGAGAAGTGGTTCGACACCGGCGGCAAGGAGCGCCGCCTCTAGAGCGTTGCCTGTGGCATCACTTCCAATCGCTCCAAGGAACCGAGCACGGCCACCTGCGGCCACGGCTGCAACGGCCACATTGGCGGCACTACCGCCGCGTCGACGAGTGATTTGCGCCGCGGCGTCACTGCCGCGTCGCCACGGGGCAGTGAGGCGAACGGCAATCTCATCAATGAGGTCGCCGACGCTCACGATCAACGGCCCGTTGGCCGATCGTCTCACCTGGGGCTCACTGCCTGCGTTGCTCATTGGCGGGGAGTGTATCGGCTATCCTCTGAGACCTTGGGCGGTTAGCTCAGTTGGTTAGAGCGCAGCCTTGACATGGCTGAGGTCACAGGTTCGAGTCCTGCACCGCCCACCATTAGCCCGAGGAGGCAGGGAAGCGACGAATGGCTGACGACGCGGTCCAGGCGGTACAAGAGGAGGAGCTCCTCGCCGCCCCTGTGCGCGGATCAGCCGACGAACTCCTAGACGCTGGCGCTGCCGACCACTTCGGCCGCATGCGTCACTCGGCCGCACACGTGATGGCCGAGGCGGTGATGCGCCTCTTCCCGGGGGTCAAACTTGGCATCGGCCCAGCGATCATCGACGGCTTCTACTACGACTTCCTTCTCGAACGCACGCTCACGCCGGAGGATCTCGCTGCAATTGAGGCGGAGATGGCGAAGAGCATCGCCGCGGACCACACGTTCAAACTGCAGGAGCATACGTTTGGCGACTTGCGTGCCTCACTCGTTAAAGCGGATCAGGTGCTCAAAGTTGAGATCTTGGACGATCTTGCAGCGAACGCAACGGCATCCGGACAGCCAGTACCGAGTGTGACCACGTACACACATGGCGAATTCCAGGATCTCTGTCGCGGCCCGCACGTTGAGAGCACCGGGAAGATCGGTCCGTACAAACTCCTCTCGGTGGCTGGCGCGTACTGGCGCGGCAAGAGCGACCGACCTGCGCTGCAGCGCATCTATGGAACCGCGTGGGACACGCAAGAAGAGTTGGAGCAATTCCTCTGGCGCCGCGAGGAGATGAAGAAGCGGGATCATCGTCGACTCGGCGTTGCGCTCGATCTCTTCTCATTCCATGACGTATCACCGGGGAGCGCCTTCTGGCACCCCAAGGGGCAACTCCTCTGGCGCACCCTTGAAGGGGCGATGCGCGAACTCCAAGATGCGCGCGGGTATCAGGAGATCTCCACGCCGATCATTGTGAGCAAGCGCCTCTGGGAGAAGTCTGGGCACTGGGACCTCTACCGCGAGAATATGTTCATCATTGAGTCAGAGGGTGAAGAGTTCAGCCTGAAGCCGATGAATTGCCCCGAAAGCACCGTCATCTACAAGACAAAGACGCGGAGCTACCGTGATCTTCCACTGCGACTCGCCGAGTATGGCCGTCTCCACCGCAATGAGCTGTCTGGAACTCTGAGCGGCCTGACCCGCGTGCGTCACTTCATCCAGGATGATGGGCACATCTATGTACGGCCAGATCAGATCGAAAGCGAGATTGACGCGCTGCTCGGCGAGGTCGCTACGGTCTACGGTTGGTTTGATCTCCCCGTTGAATTTGTCTTCTCGACGAAACCTGCCAAAGCGCTCGGTGATCCGAAGCTTTGGGAGAAGGCAGAGTTGATGATTGAATCGGCGCTTAAGCGGTCGGGCGCCGTCTGGCGCCTTAGCCCAGGAGATGGTGCGTTCTACGCACCGAAGATAGATATCATTGTTCGCGATGCCCTTGGACGTGAATGGCAGACTGCAACCATCCAAGTTGATCTCGCCATGCTCCCTGAGCGCTTCGATCTTGAGTATGTTGATGAGGCGGGGGAACGCGTCCGACCGATCGCAATCCACCGCGCTATCTACGGTTCACTGGAGCGCTTTATCGGCATCCTCGTTGAGCACTTCGCGGGAGCACTCCCACTCTGGCTTTCACCTGAACAGGTGGTGATTATCCCCATTGCGGATCGCCATCTTGATGCAGCCAAGGCTGGTGCCGAGATCTTGCGCCGCGTAGGGATTCGCGTGAGCATTGATGATTCGTCGAATCGCATGCAGAACAAGATTCGCCTTGCGCAAGAGCAGAAGGTGCCGCTGATGCTAGTCCTTGGTGATAAGGAGATCGAGGCGGGCGGTGCTGCGCCACGCTGGCGAGATGGGAGCCAGGAGCCAGCGACCAGCTGGGATGCGCTCGCGGCGAGGCTCGCTGCACTTGTGTCGTCACGAAGCGTCTCGTGAGACGAGCCTCGGGCAGCCCCCTTTTGTTGAGGTGCTACGATGGCAGCTCCCGCGGAAGTTCTCCGTGTGGTTTGGCCTAGACGATTGTGAGGGTGTAGCCGATTAAGGACCTGCGCATCAATCTGCAAATCCGCGTACCGCAAGTGCGCGTCCTTGATGAAGACGGCAACCAGCTGGGAGTCCTCCCCACACACGAAGCACTCCGACAGGCACAGGAGCGCGGATTCGACCTTGTCGAGGTCGCTCCAACGTCGGCCCCGCCCGTCTGCAAGTACCTGAATTACGGTCAATACAAGTACGAATTGCAGAAGAAGGAGAAGGACTCGAAGAAGCGGCAGAAGATCGTTGAACTAAAGGAGCTCCGCTGCACCCCCAAGATTGGCGAGGCTGACCTTCTGACGAAGATCCGCCAGGCCCATAAGTTCCTCTTGGCGGGGGATAGGGTCAAGTTCTCGGTCAAGTTCCGTGGCCGTGAGGCGACCCATCCAGAGATCGGCCGTGCGATCCTCACCCGGGTTGCGGAGGGGCTCGCCGATGTTGCCCAACTTGAGCGCCCTCCGCTCCTTGAGGGGCGTTTCCTCTCGATTCAGCTCCTTGCGCTGCCCAAGGCGAAGGGTCGTGAGCCATCTGCCCCGAGTTCCGCTACGCTACCCGAACCAACCGCCAGTTCACCCGAAGGGGAGTGACATGCCGAAGATGAAGACGCACAAGGGGGCCTCGAAGCGCATCGGCTTCACGGGCTCTGGGAAGCCGATCCACGTCATGGCCTGGCGTGGCCACCACCTAGAAATCAAATCACAACGCCGCATCCGCCGCTACGCGGGCAAGGCGGTGCTTGGACGCACGCATCACAACCAGATCTCGCGACTGCTGCCCTACGGCGGCTGAGTTAAGGAAGGGGAGAGCGCATGGCACGAGTAAAGCGCGGAGTAGCTGGGCATAAGCGCCATAAGCGCCTGCTTGAGGCTGCCTCCGGCCGTCGCGGCACGCGATCCAAGCTTATTCGGCCTGCCCGCGAAGCCCTCCTCCACGCGCTTGCGTACGCCACACGCGACCGACAGCAGCGAAAGCGCCAGATGCGTGAGCTCTGGATTCACCGCGTGAACGCGGCAGCTCGGCTGAACGGTCTCTCGTACTCTGTCTTTATCGCCGGTTTGAAGCGCAACAACGTTGCCATTGACCGGAAAATGTTGGCTGACCTCGCCGTTCGCGATGCTGCGGCCTTCACTGCAGTCGCGGACGTAGCGAAGCGCGCCTGACGCGCTAGGTCGCAGCCGTGGAGCTTGCGGCACTCGAGAAGCAGCTTCGTACCCTTCAGGATGAATCCACAGCGAAGATTGAGGCCGCCACATCACTCGCAGACCTTGATGACCTCGGCACTTCGCTGTTGGGAAAGAAGGGGGCGTTGACTGATCTGCTGCGGGGGATCGGTTCACTCTCTGCAGACGATCGCCCGAAGATCGGCGCACTTGCAAATGAGGTACGCGCGGCGATTGAATCGGCCCTGGAGTCTCGTCGCACCGTTGCGGGAGCCGCTGAACTTTCCGCGCGCATCGCCAGTGAAACTGAAGATGCAACAACACCGGGTCCACTTCCAGCGTTCGGCTCCCTTCATCCGATCCCGGAGACGATCTCGGCGATTGCACAGATCATGGGTTCATTCGGATTTACGGTTGTGGAGGGTCAGGAAGTTGAAGACGATGTCACAAACTTTCAGCTGCTCAACATACCGGAGGACCACCCTTCTCGAGATTTGTGGGACACGCTCTACCTGCGTGAGCCAGGCCGTCTCCTCCGCACCCATACGTCGCCAGGCCAGATTCGAACGATGCGCACGATCGAGCCGCCGATTCGAGTCATCCTTCCTGGGCGCTGCTACCGATACGAAGCGGTGGATGCGAGCCACGGGTTTGAGTTTCATCAGGTGGAGGGGCTGCTCGTTGATCGCGGAACGACGCTCGCCGACCTAAAGGGGATTCTGGATGAACTTGCTCGGGGGCTGTTCGGTCCAGGAACGCGCACTCGCTTTCGCCCCGGCTACTACCCGTTCACAGAGCCTTCGGTCGCCGTCGATGTCTCGTGGGACGGCTCAAGGGACGGCTGGATGACGATCCTTGGTGCGGGGATGGTGCACCCGATCGTCTTGGAGAACGGGGGCATCGATCCCGAGGAGCACCAAGGTTTCGCCTTCGGACTCGGCGTGGAGCGCATCGCCATGCTGCGTCACGGGATCCCAGACCTTCGCGCGCTGCTTGAAAACGATCTGCGCCTCCTGCGAGGCTTGCGATGAGGGTCCCGATCTCCTGGCTGCGAGAGCTCGTGGATGTACAGCTGACCCCTGAGCAGCTTGCTGATGCGTTAACGCTGCGTGGCCTTGAGGTACGAAGCGTCGAGCGTTGGGGGGGCGCTTGGAACAAGATGGTCGTAGGCGAACTCCTTGAAGTCGGACCACACCCACGCGCTGACCGGTTGCAGTTGACGAAGGTGCGTGTTGGGAAGGATCAGGTGTTGGAAGTCGTATGCGGTGCACGCAACATCGCCGCCGGTCAACGCGTCCCTGTGGCGCTGGTCGGCGCCCTGATGCCAGATGGCCGCACGATCGAGCGTGCCGAGAAGATGGGAGTCGCTTCTGAAGGGATGCTCTGCTCTGGCGCAGAGCTCGATGCCACAGATGACGGTGACGGCATTCTGATCCTCGACGCAAAGGCCCCGCTTGGTGCGCCACTCAGTGATTATCTCGGCGAAGACGTCATCGACGTTGATGTGAAGCCGAACCGTGGCGATCTTCTGTCGATCCTTGGGCTGGCGCGTGAGGTTGCTGCGATCACCGGTGCCCCTGTGAGCTATCACACACGCAGCATCAGAGAGTCCGGAGAGAAGGCGAGCCACGGGCTATCACTCTCGGTGGATGATGCAGGACTCGCCCCGCGAGTTGTGCTTCGTATCGTTGATGGCGTCAAGGTCGGCGCTGCCCCAGATGCGGTGCAGATGCGATTGAAGACGGCGGGCCTCCGTTCGATCTCAAATGTGGTGGACGCCACGAACTACATCATGCTCGAACTTGGGAAGCCGACGCATGCCTTTGATCGTCGCGCGGTTGGCAGCACGATCCATGTCCGGTTGGCGAAGCGTGGAGAGACACTTGAGACGTTGGATCATGTCTCACGAACGCTTGATGGGAGTGACCTTGTGATTGCGGATGAGCGTGGCGCCCTCGCTCTTGCAGGAGTGATGGGGGGAGCATCAAGTGAGGTAGGGGCTCAGACAAACAGCGTGATCATTGAGAGCGCCGTCTTCGCACCGACCTCTATCCGCCGCAGCGCCCAGCGGCACAGCCTTCGTTCCGAAGCTTCACACCGCTTCGAACGCGGGCAAGAGCTCGATTTGGCACCGCTAGCCGCTGAGCAGGTTGCAGCGCTGATCAGTGCATGGGCTGGAGGGAGCGTACGCGCGGGTTCGCTCGATAGCGATCCGAAGGCGATCGGTAGGTTGCGAACACTCCCGTTCCGACCCGCTCGCGTCCGGTCACTTCTTGGCGTTGAGATCTCGAGTGAAAAGCAGGCATCACTGCTCGCCGCCATTGGCATTCAGTGCACTGACGTAACCAAGGCATCGCCAGTCCAGGTGACACGGACACGAACCGTAAACGCGGAAAAGGGGAGTCTCCTACTTGCAACCATACCCGCGTGGCGGCGTGACATTGAGTTTGAAGCGGATATCGCGGAAGAGGTCGCTCGCCTCTTTGGCTATGACCAGATTCCGCCAACGCTCCCTGGTCGAGACTTTCCTAGCTACCGCCCACAGCCAACGACGCTGCGAGATCTCGTGCGCGCACAACTTGCCGCCGTAGGGGCGAGCGAGGCGGTCACCCACGCACTCGTGTCTGAAGCGCTGAGCGATCGACATGCGGAGCCGATCAACCTTGTCAGTGGGGAGCTCGCTGAGCGCGAAGGTGCTGCGAGCAGTGCGCTCCTGACACTCGCAAATCCGCTCTCCGTAGATCACGATCGATTGCGGCGCTCACTCTTGCCGAGCCTTCTTGACCGTGCAGAAGCAAACATTCGCTATGGTGCGCAAAGCGGCGCCCTCTTCGAAGTCGGTCGCGGGTACGGTGGCGGGAGCGGCGGTCCACAAGAGTGGACACGACTCGCAATCATCGCATGGGGAGAGATGGGCGCTGCGGCGCCAGGGGAGAGGCCGCGAGTTTGGGATCTCAATGAGATGAAGCGAGTGATCACGTTGCTCACAGTCGTCACGGATACCACATCTCGTTTTCTGCCACTGGCCGTGGATGGCGACGGCACGCTGTTGCACCCAGGGCGCTCCGCGCGCATTGGGGGAGACGGAATCGCTGGCCTCGTGGGCGAGCTCCATCCGGGAGCCCCAGAGTGGCGCGAGGCACCGCGTTTCATCCTCGCTGAGTTTGCCCTACGCGGACTGCGCGCTGGCCTGCCGAAGGTGCGCCAAGTCACTCTGCCGCCAACCACACCTCCGGTTCAACGTGACGTCGCGCTTGCGGCTCCTGCCCGTGTAGCGGTTGGAGACCTTGTGGCACTCGCACGTGAGACTGTTCCTCTCGCTGTACGTGTTGAACTCTTCGATCTCTTCTCTGGCACTGGATTGGCTGAGGGCGAGCGCTCTGTGGGGCTCCGCTTCACCTTCCAGCCTCCACAGGCAACAGGACTCGACGAAGCGATCAGCGACCAGCTTGCGAAGTTCACCACAGGCGCTGGAAAGAGGTACGCGACGCGGGTGCGCGGGGCTGAGGCAGAGTGAGCCTCACGGTTGCGGCCGACGCGATCGTCCTCTTCGGCATCGTGATCGCCGTGTGGTCTGGATGGCGCACTGGCGCGGCACGAATGATCGTGTCAACGCTTGCGGCGATCGCAGGTATATTCCTTGCGGCACAGGGGAGAGGGCCACTCGCAAGCCTGATCTCACAGGTACTTCCGGATGCCGATGAAGTGCTAGTAAGCCTTCTGATCTTGGTTGGAGCGTCGTGGATCTTTCTCGGTCTCCTCTCTTGGATTCTCGGCAACGTGCTTCGTGGAGTCTTGCGCACCATTCGACTCGGTCTCCTCGATGACGCACTTGGCGCGGCCCTCGGACTTCTGCAGGGACTCTTGATTTTCGGCGTGCTTCTCATACTCCTGAGCGCGTTGGCGGGCGTGAGCGGCCTCCCAGATCCGATCGCTGAGGTGTCGAAGGCGGCTCAGGGGTCGCAGGCGGCGGGCCTGCTGCGCGAAACGATCTACCCGCTCCTCTGGTCACTTCTCGGCGCTGGCCTGCCGAGCGAGTTGCAGCAGATCCTCCGCCCATAGGGGCGAGATGAGAGCAACGCGACCGCCGTATGACGAGCGCTCTCTCCAGCGCCTGGAATGGAGTGCGCTCCTCTCGCTGATCGCGGTGAAATGTGGCTTCGCCCCTTCCCGTGAGCGTGCTCTCGCCATGCGCCCCGCGCTCGGCGATGCGATGGCGACGCGTAGACGCGAGTTGACGCAGGAGATCACGGCGATCCGTCAACGAGGCGTGGATCCACACGTGGGTGGCGCCGCGGATCTTCGTCCCGCGCTCGATCGCGCGGAGAAGGGGGGCGTCCTTGATGGCGGCGCGCTCTTTGCAGTTGCCGAAACGCTTCGGGTGGCAGAACGGCTCAAAGGGGAACTGGCAAACGGAGGGCCAGCGCTGGTGCGAGTCGCCGATGAGATCACCCTGAGCAGGACGCTGCGCGGGCGACTTGAGCAGGCGATCCTGCCTGACGGGACGCTCTCAGACAATGCGTCTCCGCTTCTGGGAGGTCTTCGCGCTAATCATCGCGGCGCACTTGAGCGGCTACGGACACGCCTTGAAGGGCTTGCCCATGCAAAGGCGTACAGCCCACATCTGCAGGAGCCAATCGTCACCCTTCGCAACGGGCGGTACGTGCTCCCAGTCCGTGCGGAGGCAAAGTCAAAGGTTCCGGGGATCGTCCACGATACGAGTGCGACGGGTCAAACGATTTGGGTCGAGCCCCTTGAGGTCGTTGAACTTGGGAACGCTGCGCGTGAGGCTGAGGCGGCTGTGCAGGGGGAGGAGGCGCGGATCCTCGCCACCCTGAGCGCGCTAGTAGGCGGAGAGGCTGTACCACTGCGCGGAACGGTTGCGCTCCTTGCGCACATCGATCTGGCCCGTGCAACAGCTGATCTTGCGGCAGAGGCTGATTGGAACTTTGCAGCAACGCGAACTGATGACCACCTCACGCTTCTCCGTGCACGTCATCCGCTCCTGCTCGGCGGAGCGGTTCCCATTGACCTTGAACTTAGTGACAGCCAGCGCGTACTCCTCATCACTGGCCCAAACACGGGTGGTAAGACGGTCGCCCTCAAGACCGTTGGTCTCCTGATCGCGGCACACCACGCTGGCCTCCCTATACCCGCCGATGCCGGCTCTGGGATACCGCCTACAGGTGGTCTTTGGGCGGACATCGGTGACGACCAGTCGATCGCGCAGAGCCTCTCCACCTTCTCGGGACACTTGACCTCGATCTTGCGGATCCATCGAGCGGCAGAGGCCGGCGATCTGATTCTTCTTGATGAAGCGGGAGCGGGCACTGACCCCGCGGAAGGGGCGGCGCTCGCTGCCGCAATCATTGATGACTTTCGACGTCGTGGGATGCGCCTCTTGGCAACAAGTCACTATGCGGAGTTGAAGCAGTACGCGCATGTCACGGACGGAGTTGTCAACGGCGCCGTCGAGTTTGACCTCGCCACGTTGCGGCCAACGTACCGACTCCTTGTTGGCACCCCAGGCGGCTCGCAGGCGTTTGCGATTGCCGAACGACTCGGCCTTCCAGCCCATCTGCTGGATGCGGGGCAAGCGCGGCGGAGCGATCAAGGGGTAGCGCTCGATGCGTCACTCACTGCTGCTGCAGAGGCACGCGAGGCTGCACGTGAGGCGCAGCGTGTTGCTGAGGCACTCCAACAACGTGCAGATGAGTCGCTCCAGCAGGCCGTGGCGATACGGAGGCTCGCAGAGAGTGAGTTGCGCGACGCTCGCCAGCGAGCCAGTGCGGATGCCCTGGCCTCAGCCGAGCAACTTCTGGCACATGTTGAACGACTGCGTGCTGCCCTCAACGACGGGGCGCTTACCCCTGCGGTTCTTGATGCAGAGGCCGCCCTTTCTGAAGCGCTCGCGCCGTATAGCCAGCCTCCCGGTGTCGACTCATCGACCGAGCACAGGAATGAGTCGGCTGAGATTGGCGATGACGTCCAACTGTACAGTGGCGTACGCGGCGAGGTCGTGGAGCGCTTGAGCGGTGGGAGACTGGTCATCGCCCTTGGGGGGATGCGCATCACCGTTGAAGAGCACGAGATTACGGGAGTCCTCGGCAAGGCAGCATCGCGTCGAGGATCTGTGGTTCAACCCCAGGCTTCCGCTGATGCAACCGCACGTCTCGATCTTCGAGGTGCACGCGTTGAAGATGCGCTTGCGGCCCTAGAGTCAAGGATTGATGCGGTGCTACTCGCCGGGGGTGACCGTCTCGAGATCATTCATGGCGTGGGCACAGGCGCGTTACGGGATGCGGTGCGGCGACGCCTGCGGGAGTTGCCTGAGGTTCGTGAGGTGCGAGATGCTGATGCGTCTGGTCGGGACGGAGTAACGATCGCGATCCTTTAGGGGAGGGGAAGGGGAGAGAGGCACGAGCGTGTCGGCGCGATCTCGCCACCCCATGTGTTTCCGAGTGGCCGCCAATAGGACTCGTAGAAGTAGGTCGTCTTCCCCAGCTTTGCTCCCCCCTCGATGTTGATCCCTAATCGCGCACGTTCGGCCCATTCAATGTTTGCTGCTTGCCAGGTTGGCCACTCCGCTTCTAGGAGGCTAAGATCCATGAACTCCTTGCTGATCTGCGGTCCCGAGCAGCCGCTATCCCACAAGAGCCCTGTGGCCTGATCAATGTCAAGCGTGCGGTAGCTGCTGCAGGAAGTTGTCGGAGCGGTTCCCGGAAGGAAGTACTCTTCAACTGTCATCGTGGTGCATGGACCAGGGAGTTCACCCGTATGGGCATCGATGACGATCTTCTCAACGCCCTCTGGCTCTGGGAATCGAGCGATCGGGAGGTTGCGTGTGATCTCGGTGAAATACGACTGCCAGAGACCACCCGCCGCCGAAAGCGAGAGGACGGTGGTTGGTGAAGCATCCGAGTTGCCTGTCCACACCCCTGTGACAAGGTGTTGTGCATTCGGGTCCGCTGGCGCCGCAAGATAGCCGAAGGCAGCAAGATCCTTCGCCTGATCTGTAGTCCCCGTCTTCATGGTTGCAGGCCGGCGCTTCCCGTTCTCAGCGATCAAACGACGAGATGCCCACACAGGGTTTTGCGATGGATCGGTGTTCGCGGCGATGATGTTCGTGATCACCTCAGCCACCGCGGGTTCCATCACGCTCCGTCGCTCACTCTCTGGGCTCGACGCCTTCCAGATCAGTTCTCCGTTGCGATCCTCGATTCGCAACACGTAGCGTCTTGGCACTGCGTCGCCCTTGCTCGCAAGTGCGCTGTATGCGGAGAGCACGTCCACGTAGCGGGACTCAAGTGTGCCGATCGCGATGGATGCGCCAGCGTAGTTGTCATCGCCAAGAAACTTGAAGACGCCGCTCCGCATGTCGTTCCAGATTCGATCAGCCCCGGTGCGCAGCGCTGTCTTAACAGCTGGAATGTTCAGCGAACCTTGCAGCGCATGGCGCATGCGCACTGGACCGCGTTCGAGGTTGTCCCACTCTCCGGGTGTCCATCCCTCACCAAAGTCGACAGGTACATCCATGAAGAGGCTGGCTGGTGTGATCGCTCGCTCTTGAAGCGCGTAGGCATAGATGATCGGCTTAATCGCCGAGCCAGGCTGACGATATGCCTTCAGCACGTCGTACTGGGGTTGGAAGGCAGGCGAGTTAGATTCGGCATAGAAATTGGCCGAGCCCGTGTATGCGAGAATGTCGCCAGTTCGTGCATCCATGGTCGCGATCGCCGCGTTGTGAATGTTTGACCCTCGAATCTTCTTGAGCCAGTCGGTTGGCTTGGGTATTCCGAGGCTCTGCAGATACGGCTTGTAATCCACCACGTCAGCGGAGAGGACGGCCGCCGCCCATTTGTCAGCGCTCTGCTGCATACTCCAGTCGAGTGTGGTCGTGATCTTATACCCGTCAGTGTCGAGCTTGGTGCAGACTGCTGAATCATCGGGGCAGACGACTGCCGCTGCCGCCTCGCGCACAATGTTGATGAAGTGTGGTGCGCGGACCTTTCGAAGGGGCGGCTCAATCAGGGTGATTGACTCGACCAACGCCGCATCAATCGCGGCATCCGTTACGGTTGGATCCTCGAGCAAGATTCCGTCATTGCGCGCATCTCGCAACAGGTTAAGCACGAGGGCTCGGCGGAGTGCAACGGGTGTGTCGAGGGGCACCTCAAGGACGCCATTCCCATTGCGTGCCGCCACGTTGCGCAGGTCATACTCGCTCGGCGCTTGCGGGATTGCGGCAAGGACCGCAGCCTGCCCGAGCGTGAGGAGCGAGAGATCCGTGATCCCAAAATACTCAGCAGCCGCCGCTTGAATCCCGTACGCGCGCGACCCGTAGTAGTTGTTGTTCATGTACGCCGTGATGATCTGCTCTTTCCCCGCGCGCTCAGGGAACTCCTTAGTGAGTCGAATCGCCTGGATGATCTCTTTTGCCTTCCGTTCGTAGATGCTCCCCTGGAAGGCTGTTTCAGGAAGGAGGATCGCGCGCACCAGCTGTTGAGTGATCGTAGAGCCGCCGCGCCCTGAACCGCCGAGCGTATCGAGGGCCGCGGCGATGAATCCAAGCGGGTCGAACCCCGCGTTCTCCCAGTAGGTCTTGTCTTCGATCACGGTCGTTGTGTCAATCACGTGTGCAGGGATGGCCTCAAAAGGGATTGCCTCACGAAGATCGGTGCCGAAATCCGCGAGCTTCACTGTCCCGGTGCGATCAAAGACTCTAGAGTTTTCACCGAGCACGATTGAATCCAGATCACGCGGATCTGGCAGGTCGAGAAGCACACGGTCGTAGACGCGGGTGATGCCAAAATGGGCAATGGTGGCGATGAAGAGGCTGATTGCCAGGAGGGCAAGCGGGAGGAGGACGGCGAGACCGCCGGTTCGGCGTCGCGCTCGTCCGGCACCTTCAGGGCGGTTCGAACCAGCCATGCTCATCTCTCTGAAGGTAGCATAGGGTCGTGGTTGCTTCGTATCGCTCGAAACTGCTTGCCGAATTCTCCGAGCGCGGTCTCATCCATGAGGTGAGCGCTGGGCTCGATGATCGTCTGGCAAGAGATCCCGCAATCTCTGCCTACATCGGTTTTGATCCGAGCGCTAATTCGCTCCATGTTGGACACCTGATGGGCGTCCTTGCGCTGCGGCGTCTGCAGCTAACGGGTGGCCGCCCGATCGCGTTGGTGGGCGGCGGAACGGGGATGATCGGCGATCCGTCTGGTCGCTCCGCGGAACGGAATCTCCTTAATCGTGCCACGTTGGATGCGAATCGCGGCGCGATAGGCGCGCAACTCGCCCGGCTCCTCGACTTCTCTGGCGCATCTGGCGCTCTCCTGCTGGACAACCTTGAGTGGCTCGGTGGTCTCGGAATGATCGACTTCCTTCGCGACACGGGGAAGCACCTCTCGGTCAGTTACATGCTCGCCAAAGACTCCGTGAAGAACCGGCTCGAAGGCGGCCTCTCCTTCACAGAGTTCAGCTACATGCTGTTGCAGAGCTATGACTTCTTGATGCTGCGCAAACTCCATGGGGCTGAGCTTCAGATGGGTGGTAGTGACCAGTGGGGGAACATCACTGCAGGGAGCGAACTGATCCGTCGCGTGGATGGCGACGGGCGCGAAGGGGCTCCGCTCGCATTCGGCCTCTGCTACCCGCTGCTACTCGCAAAGAGTGGCGAGAAGTTCGGAAAGACGGCAGAGGGGGCCGTCTGGCTCAGTGCAGAGCGCACCAGCCCATACGCATTCCGCCAGTACTTCATGGATCAGCCGGACGAAGCGCTTGAGGAGCTCTTGCAGCGCCTCACGTTGGATGAGAGCGCAGCGATCCACGCCCTTCTCCAAGAGCATGCGAAAAACCCTGGAGGACGCGCGGGGCAACGACGCCTCGCAACGGCCGTAACGACACTGGTTCACGGGGAGAGCGAGGAGTTGCGTGCGCGACAGGTTGCGGAGACCCTCTTCGGTGGTCCTGAAGGAAGGGGGAGCGACCCGCGCGCACTGGATGCGAGCGGACTCGCCACCCTCGCCGCGGAGTTGCCAACAGCGCCGCTCCCTTCTGCGGCGGAGGCCACGCTGATTGACCTGGTGATCGCGGTCGGCTTCGCCGCCTCGAAGAGCGAAGCTCGTCGCCTCGTGGAGCAGGGGGGCATCTCTATCAATGGTGATGCCGCCGCCGATCCGAACGCGTTGGGGAGCAGCTTCAGCCGCCTGAACGACGGATCGCTCCTCCTGCGCAAAGGGAGACGCGACTATCGGATGTTGCGAGCGGGCTGAGCCCCTCGCCTATACTCAGTGCATGTCTGGTCACTCAAAATGGTCAACGATCAAGCGCGCCAAGGGTGCAACTGACGCAAAGCGTGCCGCGCAGTTTACGAAGGTCTCTCGCGAGATCACAATTGCTGCACGCATTGGCGGGCCCGATGCAGCCTCCAATCCACGACTGCGCCTCGCCGTTGAGAAGGGACGTTCCCTCAACATGCCAAATGACAACATCAAGCGCGCGATCGAACGCGCGTCCGGCCTTGGGCAGACAGATGCCTACGAGGAGATCACCTACGAGGGCTACGGTCCCGGTGGCGTGGCAGTCCTCGTGGAGGCGGCAACAGACAATCGAAATCGCACCGCATCTGAAGTCCGCAGTCTCTTCACGAAGGCGGGTGGTTCACTCGCGAGCAGCGGGGCCGTGGCCTGGCAGTTCGAAGCGCGCGGCATCATTGAGTGCAGCGGCGATTTTGCAAAGGTCGGCGAGGCCGCAATTGAGGCTGGTGCTGACGATGTTGACGAGGCAGGCGGGAGTGTCTTTGTGTACGCTGACCCGTCGGCACTTGAGAGCGTTCGCGCTGGTCTCGAAGGCGCTGGGGTGACCGTGAAGTCTGCCGAAGCGAGCATCGTGGCGAAATCGACGATTGACATCAACGCGGATGACGCGCGAAAGAACATGAAGCTGATTGATGCGCTCGAAGAGCTGGACGACGTGCAGCGAGTGACTGCAAACTTTGAGCTCTCAACAGAGCTTTTTGTTGAGCTGACGCGATGAGCCTACGGGTCCTCGGGTTGGACCCTGGCACCGCAACCTTCGGATGGGGGATGGTGCAGGGAGGCGAGGAGCGACCGCGCTATCTTGCGCATGGGGTCATCACCACCTCACCAAGCCAGTCGCTTGGCGAGCGCCTTCTTCACATCAGAACCGAGCTCACGCAAATCGCTCGGAGCGAGCGTCCAGACCGGATTGCGATTGAGCGCCTCTTCACGCAAGGAAATCTTCAATCTGCGATCGCAGTTGCCGCCGCGCGCGGACTCGCGCTGATGATCGCGGCTGAGCTACTTGTTGAGGTTGTTGAGGCAACCCCTTCAGAAATGAAGCGCGCAATCGCTGGTGATGGGCGTGCCACGAAGAGTGGCGTGATTCGTGCCGTGACGAAGCTGCTCAACATTGCAGGAACGCCACTCGTTGATGACGCAGCCGACGCACTCGCCCTCGCGATCTGGGGTGGCGGTGCCGCTCGGATGCAACAACTTGCGGGCTCCGCGCGACTTGATCGCTCGGCGTCCTCTGGGGCGTCCAAGGAGAGCGGATTCGATCGCGCGGTCCGTCGGGCACTACGTGAGGAGCGGAGGTAGCCGTGTACGCGTTCGTTGCCGGGAGTGTGCGCTGGATCGAAGACGACGCTGCCGTGGTCTTGAGCGGTGGGCTTGGTCTCCGCATCCGCGTCCTCCCAAGTCTCCTCTCCACCCTTCGCGAAGGTGACACCGTGGAGCTCTTCCTGCATCACATCGTGCGGGAGGAACAGGAGACGCTCGTTGGATTTACAAGCCGCGACCAAGAGCGCCTGTTTGCAACTCTATTGGATGTGAGTGGAGTCGGGCCCAAGGTGGCACTCGCCCTCCTTGACACCCACGGAGCAGAAGGGCTGCGCCGCATGCTTGTGGATGGCGACGAGAAGCTGCTCGCGACCGCTCCTGGCGTTGGTCGTCGCCTTGCCGCGCGTATCATCGTGGAGCTTGCCGATCGAATCGCGCGTGGCGCAGCAGGTGACGGCACCCCAAGAGCGGGTGAGAAGGGGCGAGACGGAGGTGATCTTGCAGCAGCACTTCGGAGCCTCGGATTCCCGCCACGAGATGCGCGTGCACTCGCTGCCACGGTGGATGAGGACGTCGCGATGCGCGGTGAGTCGCTTGATGTGCGGCTGCGCGCCGCGCTCCGTGAACGAGCATAGGCCCGCAGGGGGTAGGTGGTGACGAAACATGCGAGCAACGATGTAGAGGAGCGAAGCCTTGAGGTCTCGCTGCGCCCCGCCACGCTTGAGGAGTACATCGGTCAGGGTGAGGCGAAACGTTCCCTGACAACGCTGCTGCAGGCTGCGCGAGAGCGCGGCGAGGCGGCCGACCACCTGCTCCTGCATGGCCCGCCGGGTCTCGGGAAGACCACGCTCGCTGCGATCGTGGCCCACGAGCTTGGCGTCCAGATTCGCTTCACCTCAGGAACGGCGATTGATCACGGCGGAGATCTTGCCGCAATCTTGACAAACCTTGCGCCACGACAAGTGCTCTTTATTGACGAGATTCATCGCCTCGGACGCGCCGTGGAAGAGGTGCTCTATCCCGCCATGGAAGACCGCTCCATCGACATCGTGATTGGGAAGGGACCCTCTGCGCAGCCGCTGCGCCTAGAGGTGCCACCCTTCACGTTGATCGGAGCAACCACTCGCATTGGGATGCTCTCGGCGCCACTCCGAGATCGCTTTGGCGCATCGCAGCGCCTTGACTTCTACACGGACGGCGAGCTCGCTGAGATCCTCCAGCGTTCGGCTGGGATTCTTGGTGTCAGCATCACGGAAGATGCCGCGTCGCTCATTGGAGCACGAAGCCGCGGAACGCCACGAATTGCAAATCGACTCCTTCGACGCGTACGTGACGAGGTTCAGGTGGCCGGTTCCACGGAGATTACAAGGGAGCGTGCGGCAACGGCGCTTGCGGGACTTCAGATTGATGACGCTGGACTCGATGCAACGGATCGAAAACTGTTGCAAGTCATGCTCGACAAGTTTGACGGTGGGCCGGTAGGCGTTGCGGCGATGGCGGCGCTACTCGGCGAGTCGCCAGACACGTTGGAAGACGTGTTCGAACCATACCTGCTCAGGGTCGGCTTTCTTGACCGCACACCTCAAGGACGAGTCGTCACTGAGCGCGGTCGCGCACATCTCGGCCGGGGCAGTAGCTCGCTTTGGAGCGGGAGCTGAGCGAGAGCGCGCGGCTCGCCGCACTCTCTGACCCATCGACGCTTCCCGCGCGCGCATCACGCCCGCTTCGCTTCACCGTTACAGCAACCGACTCGCACTCACGTGCCCGCGCTGGCACGCTTACACTGCCGCATGGCGTTGTCGAGACGCCAGATTTCATGCCGGTTGGGACGAATGCGTCTGTGAAGTCACTAGACCCTGACGACTTGCACGCGATCGGTGCCCAGATGATCTTGGCGAACACGTACCACCTCTATTTGCGACCGGGGCACGAACGGATTCAGCGTCTTGGCGGGCTGAACAAATTTGCTGGCTGGAGCAAGCCGATGCTGACTGACTCCGGTGGTTTTCAGGTGGTATCGCTTGGACCCCTGATGCGAATTCGTGAGAATGGAGCACGCTTTCATAGTCATCTAGACGGGAGTGATCACCTCTTCACCCCTGAGCGATCGGTGGAGATCCAGGAAGCGCTTGGACCGGATATCGCAGTGGCGTTTGACCAGCCTGTCATGCCTGGGTCAACCGAGCGTCGCGATGTCCTGCGCGCGATGCAGCGAACCCATCGCTGGGCGGTCCGTTCGCTTCGGGCGCACTCGCGGGGCGACCAGGCGCTCTTCGGCATTGCGCAGGGCGGAATTGACCCTGAATTGCGGGCGGAGTCTGCCAACTACATTCGTTCGCTCCCTTTCGAAGGGATCAATCTCGGTGGACTAGCCGGCGATGAAACTCCTGAGGAGCGCAACACCGCAGTCGAGGCGACGATTGCCGCACTAGATGGTGATCATCGTGTGCGTTACCTGATGGGTCTCGGATCGCCGGTTGACTTGCTTGAGGCGGTTCTGCGCGGCGTCGATCTCTTTGACTCGGTCCTCCCAGCGCGGGTCGCGCGCAACGGTCAGGCGTGGGTCACTGGAGGTCGATTCAATCTTCGGAACGCTCGACATCTCGATGAGGACCAACCACTGGACGCCATCTGTGACTGCACGACCTGCCACCGGTTCAGCCGTGCCTACCTGGCACACCTCTTCCGAGCGGAGGAGCTACTTGGCTATCGCCTCCTCACGATCCATAACCTGCGCCATCTGAGTGCCTTCATGGGTGCCATTCGGTTGGCACTCCGCTCGGGTACACTCGCAGCCGAGCTGCCGCGGCTTCGCGCCACGGCTGGGGGGCCGGGGACCCCTCGCTTAGGAGTTGGCGACGAGCCCTCCGAAGAGCCCGCTCGCGGTGCAATGCGTCCACGGTACGCCGAGGATGGCAGGCTTCGCGAAGTCAATCGACAGAGGGCAACAGCAAGAGAAGGCAGGGAATAGAGATGGCTGAGAAGAGCGAAGGGAAGGGCCCGAAGTCGGCGACGCCCGACAAATCCGAACCGAAAATTGACGCAAAGGCGTCCACAGAGCGGAGCCGTGCGGTAGACGCAGCAATCCTCACGATCGAGAAGCAGTTCGGTCGCGGCGCGATCATGAAGCTTGGCTCGCGAGAGCGACTTGAGGTTGACACCATTCCAACCGGTGCAATCTCGTTGGATCTTGCACTTGGCGTAGGGGGCCTGCCGCGCGGAAGGATCAGTGAGATCTTCGGGCCAGAATCATCTGGCAAGACCACGATCTGCCAGCACATCATCGCTGAGGCCCAGCGTCGCGGCGGCGTTGCCGCCTTCATTGACGTGGAGCATGCGCTTGACTCTGCCTATGCGGCTGCAACTGGCGTGAATGTTGATGATCTCCTCGTTTCGCAGCCAGACACTGGTGAGCAGGCGCTGGAAATTGCGGAGACGCTCATTCGATCAGGTGGCGTCGACATAGTGGTTGTTGACTCGGTGGCGGCACTCGTGCCCCGTGCAGAAATCGAAGGCGAGATGGGCGACTCGTTCGTCGGCATTCAAGCGCGACTGATGAGTCAAGCGTTGCGCAAGCTCACTGGTGCAGTGGCGCGTTCGAACACAACGCTCCTCTTCACCAATCAGCTGCGTGAGAAGATCGGCGTAATGTACGGCAGCCCAGAAACCACGCCAGGCGGTCGCGCGCTGAAGTTCTATGCGTCAGTCCGGCTCGACATTCGTCGCATCGAGACAATCAAAACCGGCACAGAGTCAGTTGGATCACGCGTGCGCGTGAAGGTGGTGAAGAACAAGGTTGCTGCGCCATTCCGTATCGCCGAATTTGACATCATGTACGGCGAAGGGATCAGCATGGAGGGTGGCCTCCTTGACGTAGGCGTTGCGGGGGACATTGTCTCCAAGACCGGCGCATGGTTCAACTTTGGCGACGTTCGACTTGGGCAGGGACGCGAGCAGGCGAAGGACTTCCTCAAGGCAAACCCAACGGTCGCTGCCGAGATTGATGCGAAGATTCGCGCCGCCACCGCCACGCTTGACGTACCGGTTGCACCTCCAGGCGACGGGGAGTAGTCGCGACGCGCGGTGAGACGCCGCAAAGATCCGGCGCTCATCAAGGAGCGCCATGCAACTGCAGACGCCGCAGCGGTCTTAGAGGCCGCTGCGCGTTCGCTTTCTGGTGCCCCGCGCACCAAGCGCGCCCTGGCTGAGCGGCTGATCAAGGCGGGGTACCCAGAGGAGCACGTGATCACCGCCACTGATCGGCTGGAAGCGATCGGCATTATTGACGACGAACGCCTAGCGCGCTCGCTGGTTGAATCACGCGACCGTTCTCGACAGCGTGGCGATCGTGCGCTGGCGCAAGAGCTGCGTCGGCGTGGCGTCCCTGAAGAGATTGCTCTTCGTGTGCTGGCAGAACGATCAGACGAAGCAGATGGCCTTGCGCTCCGCGAAGGTGAACAGACACCGCTCAGCGCCGAGGAGCGTGCCGCCTATGCGGCAGCTGCAAGGGTGCGCCTCCGTGGAGGCGATGCGCGTGCCGAAGTGCAGCGCGTGGCCCAGGTGCTCGCACGGCGTGGGTTTCCATCTGGACTCTCCTGGCGCATCGCACGTGAACGGGTTGCTGGGGCGGGGGAGGGGATCATCCCCCCGCAGCCGCCTGAGGGGCTGGGCGAGGCGGATTGATGCCCTTCGGCAGCCTCCCGAGGGGCCCACGAGGCGTTTGACCGCACGGAATCAAAGCCGTAGCCTTCAATCCCCAGCCAGTTGGCTGGTCAAGTGACCAATTACCGCGCGTCAGCCCGCGGAGCACGGCAGACAAGAGGGACCAATGGAAGACCTTAACGGGGTTATCCCCGTCGTTGCCGCCGTATTCGGCGTATTGCTTGGCATTCTTATTCGTCAGTTCATCGCCGCGGCGGGGATCCGCGCGGCGACCGTCCGGGCCCGCAGCATTGTCGAGGAGGCTCGGCAGCAGCAGAGCGCACTGATCATCTCCGCGAAGGGGGAGATCTCGCGGATGCGTGTTGCAGCCGAAGACGGCCTTCGACAAGAGCGAGAGCAGATCACGGCCGAAACAGAGCGCTCGCGCCTTAGGGAAGTGGCTCTTGGAGAGCGAGAGGCATTCTTCGCTGAGCGTGAGGTTTCTATTGCGGAACGCGAGCGCGGCCTTCTGGAAGAGGCGGCGAACCTTGATGCGGCTCGAGCATCTGTGAGCGCGCGACTTGCTGAGGTGGCGGGACTCGACGCTGAAGCTGCGCGCAAAGAGGTCCTCGCACGACTCACTGAAGATGCAGAGACTGAGGCGCAGCGCCTGCGCGCGACCCTTGAGCGCCGAGCGTCTGAGGAGGCTGCGGATCGCGCACGAGACATGATCTTGACAGCGATGCAGCGGGTCGCGGCTGATCACAGCACGGAACATTCAGTGACGCACATCAAGCTCGCAAGCGAAGAGATGAAGGGGCGTCTTATCGGCCGCGAAGGGCGCAACATCCGCGCACTCGAGGCTGCAACCGGTGTGGAGCTGCTCATTGATGAGACGCCGATGCAGGTGACGCTCTCCTCCTTCGATCCGGTGCGACGCCAAGTTGCACGGGTCACCATTGAACGCCTGATGCAAGATGGCCGGATCCATCCCGTGCGCATCGAAGAGATTGTCGAAAAGGCACAGAGCGAAGTGGATGCCACCGCCCTCAAGAATGGGGAGGAGGCCGCACTTGAGGTAGGCGTAACTGGAATCCCGACCGAACTTCTCCGCATCCTTGGACGGCTGCAGTGGCGCACTTCATACGGCCAAAATGTCCTGCTGCACTCAATCGAAACTGCGCAGGTTGCAGGCGCTGTTGCAGGGGAGCTTGGCATGGACATTCGCGCAGCGAAGGTCGGCGGGCTCCTGCACGACATTGGCAAGGCGCTTGATCACGAAATTGAAGGCACACACGCCGCGATTGGTGCAGATCTTGCGCGCCGGCACGGAATGCCGGAGGGGATCGTCAATGCGATCGCTGCGCATCACCAGGAGGTCGAGTGCACCGCACGAGAGGCCCCGATCGTCCAGGTTGCAGATGCGATCAGCGCCGCGCGCCCCGGAGCCCGCGGCAATCAGGCTGAAGCTCATCTACGTCGACTTGAGGATCTACAGAACATTGCGATGAGCTTCGAAGGCGTTGAGAAAGTGTATGCGGTTCAAGCGGGGCGAGAGGTTCGCATTCTCGTCCGACCAGACAGCGTGGATGATGATCGTGCGAGAGAGATTGCACGGGATGTGGTGAAGCGTATTGAGGAGCAGCTCTCGTACCCTGGGCAGATTAGAGTCACGGTGATTCGCGAGACGCGGGCGGTTGATTACGCCCGCTGAGCGGGCAACGCCCCTTCTCGCGGTTGCGGGCCCAACCGCGGTTGGGAAGAGCGCGGCGGTGCTTGCACTCGCTGAGTTGCTTGAGCGAGATGGGGCCAGTGCGGTGCTGATTTCCGCGGACTCACGACAGGTGTTCCGAGGCTTTGACATTGGGACGGACAAACTACCTGCGCAGGTGCTTGCAGCGCGACCCCACGCCGGAATCGATGTGGCGGAGGCGGATCAGCCATTCACGCTCTATGACTGGCTCGCGGTCGCGCGTGAGGCCGCAGCGGGTACGCCTGATGGTGAAACGCCACAGATCGCAATTGCTGTGGGCGGCACCGGACTCTATCATCGCGGACTCCTGCGCGGCTTCTTGACCGGCGGCGCGCGACCACATGACCCAGAGCTTCGAAAGCGGCTCGAGCGTGACCTAGTCGAGGAAGGACGAGAGCACATTGAAGCGCAGCTCCGGGGGCTCAACCCGGCAGCGGCAGATGCAGTCGCGAATGCGAGCCCGCGACGAGTCCTCCGCGCGCTCGAGATTGCACAGTTGGGAGGTGACTCAATGGCAACAGAAGAGGAACCGTGGTCAGGTCCGAGCGCATATGTTCTCCTCGATGAACCTGATCTTGCTGCACACCGGACCAAGATCGCGGAGCGAGCGGCAGCACAGTTTGCTGGAGGTCTTGTTGCCGAGGCGAAGGCGCTCGCAGCACGACTCCCAGTAGGAACGCCCGCGCTTTCAGGAATTGGATATCGCGAGGCGCTGCAGTATCTCGCAGGCGAGATCAGCGAAGAGAAAGCGGTCACGCACTCGTCAGGGCGAAGTTGGGCCTACGCGCGCCGACAGCGTACGTGGTACCGCGGCGAGCCAATCACGCACACCATTCACGCGGGTGCACGCCGATCTCCCGAAGAAGTTGCGGCGGCCCTTTACCCCATCGCGCGCAGCCTGTTTGATCAGGGTGGCCAATAGGTGGGGGAGAAGAGGGTGCGACAAAGGCGAGCACCGATCTCGATCGCGCCGCCAGTAGAGCGCGCCTTCCTTATCGCGGTAGATACTGGCAAAGATGCTGGCTGGCCAGCGGTTGATAGCCTTGAAGAACTAGCCAGCCTCGCACGCACCGCGGGCGCTGAGATAGTAGGTGCAGAGTGGCAGCAGCGTCGTCACGCAGACCCAGACACGTACATTGGAGCCGGGAAGGCTCGTGAACTTCTTGCTGCAAAGGTGGAGACTGGGTTCACACTTCTGATCGCAGATGACGAACTATCTCCAACCCAACAGCGTGGACTCGAGGAGATCCTTGAAGTGAAGGTTATGGATCGAAGCCGCTTGATCCTTGACATCTTTGCGATGCATGCACGCACCCATGAGGGTCGTCTGCAAGTTGAACTTGCGCAGTTGGAGTATCAACTTCCGCGCCTCACACGACTCTGGACGCACCTTTCGCGCACTGGTGGTGGTATCGGAACGCGAGGACCCGGCGAATCACAGCTTGAAACTGACAGACGATTGATCCGTGATCGGATTGCTCTCATGAAGGCGCGCGTTGACCAGGTTCGACGCAGTCGCGGAACCGGCGCAAGAGCTCGGGCCGTGGGTGGCGTACCGACTGTGGCGATCGTTGGGTATACGAATGCTGGCAAATCCACGCTGCTGAACAGCCTTGTCGGAAGCACGGAGGTTCATGCGGAAGATCGCCTCTTCGCCACGCTAGACCCAACGAGCCGCAGGTTAAAACTCCCCAGCGGAGCTCACGCAGTTCTCACCGACACGGTAGGCTTCATCCACAAGCTGCCGCATCAACTCGTCAATGCCTTCCGAGCAACGCTTGAAGAGGTTGAGCGCGCGGATCTGCTCCTTGAGGTCATCGACGCATCGGATCCGCACTGGGCCGAGCACAGGGCCACCGTTCAAGAGGTTCTAGAAGAACTGAGGGTTGACGAGAAGCCGCGCCTTGCGGTTGCGAACAAGTGCGATCGCCCGAATGCGGCAGCGCTCATCGAGGGGGCGATCAAGGTGGCGGCGGCAACAGGGGAGGGAGTCCCAGAGCTCCGCGTTGAACTTGAGGTGCTTCTACAGCGGCAAGGGGTAGCGGTGGATCTCGAACTGCCATACGGGGTGGTTGGCGAGGTTGAGGCGCTTCGAGCCAAGACCGGCATTCAGGTGGCATATGAAGACTCGGCACTCCGCGTCACAGGGTTCGCCCCAGCTGAGGTTGCGAAGGCGTTGCATGCGCTGAAGCGGCGGGCGATCGGACGAGTCCTGTAGCCGAGGGAGATGGGCTGGCCGGCCTCGTGGCTGCGCTTCCTATTGCTTCCGATAATGATAGTTATGTGATGCAGATGTGGTGCAGCTGAGCACGAACGGCACGGCAAACACGTATCCTCTTCCCCATGCGGATCGAATTCATCGCTCAAGCCGGCGTGAAGATTCATACCGCGCATGGGTCAATCCTTTGCGACCCTTGGTTCAACCCGGCGTACTACGCGAGCTGGTTCCCATACCCTCGGAACGACCTCCTCGATCATGCGGCGCTTGGAGCGACCGACTATCTCTACATCAGCCATCTGCATAGAGACCATTTTGACGCTGAGTGGCTCGCTCGCTGGTGCAGCAAGGATGCCACCGTGATCCTCCCCGCCTACCCGCTCCCTGAGCTTCGGGAGGCGCTGGTGGCCCTCGGGTTCCACAATTTCATCGAGACTGCATCTGGGGTTCCGGTACGCCACGGCGGCCTGACGATCGTGGTTGAGGCGCTCACTGCCCCTACGGACGGCCCGATTGGTGATTCGGCCTTACTCGTAGATGACGGGAACGAGCGTGTGCTGAACCTGAATGACAGCCGCCCCATTGACCCCGATCGCCTCCTGGTCCAAGGGGCGATCGACATCTGCCTGCTTCAATTCAGTGGGGCGATCTGGTATCCAATGGTCTACGAGATCCCCGAACGCGCCAAGCAGGCGTTCGCGAAGAAGAAGCGCGCCGCCCAGTTCGCCCGTGCAGCCCGCTACACCGAGATTATCGGCCCTCGGGTTGTAATCCCTTCGGCGGGGCCACCGTGCTTCCTCGACGATGACCTGTTCCGTTGGAACGATGTCTCCAATGCTGACGACTCCATCTTCCCCGATCAGCGCTTGATGGTTGAATATCTTGAGCGAGCTGGCCAAGCCGCTGTACTGATGCTCCCTGGCAGCTCAGGCGAGTTTGGTTCGTCCGGTCGCTTCTCCGTGGAGCACTTGCAGGGAGAACTGTCCGTGCAAAATGTCTTTGCGGATAAAGAAGCGTATTTGCGCACGTACGCTAAGGATGTTGCTCCGCGGATCAAGGCAGAAAAAGCCTCTTGGGTCGGTCCGCGCACAGATCTCGTTTCGGAACTAAGAGCGTGGTTTGAACCTCTTATGGCACTCGGCCCTCGAGTCTGTGACGGGATCGGGGCCGCTGTGCGAATTGAAACTGACGATGAGAGCGTGCTCCTCGACTTCCCGGAGCGTGAGGTGCGTCCTGACGATGGTCGCGAGGTTGACTTCCGATTCACCATCCCCCGCCTCCTCTTGGATCACCTTATTCGAACTCGTACGGATGATTGGGTCAACTCTCTCTTCCTCTCGTTGCGGTTCAAGGCCTGGCGGCGTGGCGCGTATAACGACTACATCTACACTTGGTTCAAGTGTCTCTCGGTGGGCCGGATCCAGTACGCAGAGGGGTTTTACGCGGAGAATGGCCCAACAGAGGGGACCTTTGAGGTGGGTGGCTGGCAGGTCCAGCGCCGCTGCCCACACATGAAGGCGGACCTCACCCGATTCGGCACTGAGGATGATGGGACTTTCACCTGTAGCATTCACGGCTGGCAGTGGGACCTCGCCACGGGGCGTTGCCTCACCTCTGATGGCCACCCGCTCTATGCTCGCCCCCTGAGCGCGGCCGCACAAGAGCACGCGGCTCGACTTGCTGGTAGCGAGCCACCGAGTCCCGATCAGTACGCAGGCGGGCCTGAGGGTAGCTAGCCGCCCGCGAGAACCTTTGCGAGGCGGGTAGCGAGCTCGGTCGAGCGCCCACCCCCCATCACGAGCACAACAGCGTCTCCGGGAAGCGCGTCCGCGATCTGGTCAGCGGTTGCTTCAACGGATCCAGGAGCCTCCGCCGGCACGCCGCGGCGGACAATCGCCGCAGCGAGCGCCGCGGAGTTTGTGATTGAGAGGTCTGTATCGCGCACCGCGAAGATGTCAGCCACAAAGACGCGATCGGCTGCCGCGCATGATTGCGCGAGCTGATCCAGGAGTGCCGCCGTGCGATGGTATGTGAGCGGCTCGATCGCGAGCACGAGGGGGCGACCTGGATATCGAAGCCGAACGGTTGAGATTGTGGCGTCGATGGCGGTGGGGTGGTGACCGTAGTCGTCCAGAATCGTGACCCCACCCTGCTCATAGCGAACCTCCATCCTCCGCCCGACCCCCCTAAAGGAGGCAAGTGCATGGCGAATTCCATCAGCGCTACCGCCCGCTGATGCCGCAAGCAAGGCGACTCCCAGAGCGTTAGCGGCGTTGTGAGCTCCAAGAAGGCCGATCGGAAGCTCATTGTCCAGTAGGCCGCTCGCAGCTGGCGCGAGGCGCTTCGCCCCCGCGCTAAGGCGAAGGTTCTTGAGCGCGACCCTCCCCTCCCCAGACTCAACGAGCTCTGCGCTCGCGTCTGCGTGGCTGAGGTCGACTGTCTCTGTGCGTCTGTGTGAGCGGACAGCGTACGTCAGGAGGTTCCCGTGGTCCCGACCGTGGAGCGCAGTTGCAATCTCGTATCCCCCGAGGTCGGCAACATTCACGATTAGGGGCCCCCGCTCAAGAATCGGCGCTGCCCAGCCAAGGAAGGTGCGAACGACTGCGGAACGATCGGCGAAAACATCGGGATGATCCCAGTCTGCGTTCAGGATCAGGGCCCCGTCCGCGAGGTATGAGTCGAAATTCCCGCCGTATTCGTCCGCCTCCACAATGAAGCCAGGCTCGGTGCCGAGATGAATGGGTGCCCCTGCGGGGCTCCCCTCCCCCTCTACGAGGGGCCCGCCGACAAATGCCGATGGGTCGCGCCCAGAGGCTCGCAGCGCTGCCAGGAGCCAGCCGGTGGAGGTCGTCTTCCCGTGCGTTCCTGCAACCCCCAGAAGTGTGCCTCCGCGCGTTGCGGCGGCATCTGCGATCACCTGTTGGACTGAAACGAGTGGCAGCCCCGCCTCTCGCGCCGCTCTCAACTGGGGGTGGTCGGGCTGCGTGCTCGTGATTGCCTTGGAAACCGCCACGATGTTTGCACTGCGGATCGCGTCGAGATCCCCTTCAGCGCAGATTTTCACCCCTGCCGCCGTGAGCATCCGCGCCGTGTCAGATGAGAGCTCACGGTCATACCCAGTGACTTGAACGCCAAGGGCGGCGGCATGGAGGGCGGCGGCTGTTGCGGCGGTCCCCCCGACGCCAACCACATGGAGGCGGAGCGGGAGAGAGAGCGGAGCACCTCGCCGAGCGGGGGCTAGCCCCGCGCCGATCTCGTCGATCCGGCGAGTCACCAGGTCACCTCAGCGGTAGTTTTCAAACTGGAGGGGTCGATCGACCTCCATTGCGCGCAAGTAGTCAATCACCGCCTGGAGCTCATCGCGTGATTTCCCTGTCACACGGACAGCCTCACCTTGAATCTGTGTCTTTACCTTCGGAAAGGTGTCGCGAATCGCTTTGGTGATCTTCTTTGCCGTTGGGTCATCCAGTCCACTGCGAAGTTTCACGTGAATCCGAAGAGTCTCGCTCCCCGCAGCCTCTGGTTTCCCCCAGCCGAAGGTGCGTAGGTCGATCCCCCGCTTAACCGCCTTCGATTCAAGGATGTCGCGGAGCGCCTTCAGGCGCAACTCCCCGTCAACCCTGATCACCAACGCATCCTTCTCCTCCTCGATCTCGGCCACCGCTCCGCGAAAGTCGTATCTCGTGGCCACCTCGCGACGGGTCTGGTCTAGGGCATTCTTCATCTCCTGTCGGTCAAAGTCAGAGACGACGTCAAACGAGTTGTCTGATGGCATTGTTACCTCCTACTTTCGGGTTGAGCCAAGGACGCGTCCGTCGCTTCGGAAGCTCCAGCTCTCGGGGACGCCCGCTACCCCGAGCGCTTCAAGCATACGACCGTTGAGCGTGATTGCAGCGCCACGCGGGTTTCCAAATCGGATGTCTATCGCGGAGTTGCCCCTCAGAGTGCGACTTTCACCGTCGCGAAGCGTAATCCCGGTTGGTCCTACGGTTGAGTCGATCGCGCCATCGGTCCAGACTCGGATCCACGTCCCGCTGCCACTTCCGCTAACGGTAACTGTCACGCCTGCAAAGACAACCTCGACTTCACGAAGCACCTCACTCACAGTCCCGTTCGGTCCAGTTGCTTGGAACCTGATGCTCCAGGAGCCAGCTGGGAGTGAGAGATCGCCCTGGATCGTGCCACCACTGTCGGCGGTGTAGGTGGCCATAACCACTTCTCCGTCCGCATCGGTTGCGTCCACCTTCACGATGGAGTCTGGCTCGGAGGTAAGTGCTACTGGAACGGCCCCGCCGCTCACGCGCAGCCCCGCCGTGGGACTCGTGACATCAAGGCGAGGTGCATCGCTGACCGGAAGATCAACGATGAACACGCGACGCACGGCTCCTCCACTCGAGGAGCCCGTGGCTGGGTCAAGGGCACTGATATCAACCTCGGTGCGACCCCCTCCTAATGGAACCTCAACGCTCCAGATCCCGGCGGAGTCGGCCTCGGTGGTTACCGAGTCACCCACCCCTTTCTCGATCAGGACAATCGTCCCCGCACCAGCAGTTCCGCGAATCACCACCACTCGTGTCTCGGCAGAGAGGGTCAGGACCTCTTCGCTCGGGCTCACCACACTAAGCCCTGGTGGGCTCGCAAACCTGATCAACTGAATCACAAGAAAAGCAGCCGTCGCGAGAACGCCGAGCCCAACAAGTCCAAGTCCAAAGAGACTTCGCAGTGCCGCGCGCAGGCCACTGGACGCGGCTCGTCCGCCCTTCGTTCCTCTCCAAGCCTGCGGCTCTGATTCGCGTGCCATCGCCGCCAGGACTTCACCACCCCATGCGGCCGATACCGCAGCGGGATCAAGCCCAAGGTGTCGTGCATACGTTCGCAGGAGGCCCAGCAGATAGACGCGTTCTGGGAGGGCTGCATGGTCCTCACGCTCAATCGCTTCAAGTATCACTGAGCGGATCCGTAGTTCGGCGGCAACTGCCTCAAAGGTGAGGCCGCGAGCTTCGCGTGCATCACGAAGCCTCGCTCCGATACTAGGTGTCACACCTGGTGGGAGTTCACTCTGGTCGGTCATTTGAATCACTATCTGGAGCACTGTTCGTGGCGCCGTCGCGACGTACGACACGTGCGTTGGAGCCGTCAAATGCGCCTATGTAGCCACTCGCCTCTAGCTGATCAATGATTCGAGCTGCCCGTGCGTACCCGATGCGAAGTCGGCGTTGTAGAAGCGACGCGGAGGCGCGGTCATGCTCCTGAACCACCGCCACGGCCTCATCAAAGAGTCGGTCACGGTCGCTCTCGTCCGCGGTTGCGCCTGGTCCTCCGCTCGCGCCTGGTACGGACTCAACGATCTCATGCCGAAAATCTGGAAGCCCCTGCGAACGCCAGTGGTCTACGACCGCCTCGATCTCCTGGTCAGAGACAAACACACCCTGGAGTCGAATCGGTTTAGGTGCGTCGGAGGGCTGGAACAACATGTCGCCGCGCCCAATCAAGTCCTCGGCGCCTGGAGCATCAAGAACGGTGCGCGAATCAACCTGACTTGCCATTGAGAAAGCTATTCGGCTCGGGATGTTCGCCTTGATTAGACCCGTCACCACATTGACCGAAGGTCGTTGGGTCGCGAGCACGAGATGAATGCCAGTCGCGCGCGCCTTCTGCGCGATGCGGACGATCGGCTCTTCGGTGCTACGACCATCTTGCATCATCAGATCTGCTAGCTCGTCAATGATCACGACGATGAACGGAAGCCGATCATTTCGGTCCACGCGACCATCGTTATAGGCTGCAATGTTTCGGGCGCCCGCTTCAGCAAAGAGTCGATATCGATTCTCCATCTCTAGCATTGTCCAGCGCAGTGCTGCCGATGCCTTGTCAGCTTCTGTGATCACGGGAACAAGGAGATGTGGAAGGCCGTTGTATCCAGAAAGTTCTACACGCTTTGGGTCGATCACGATGAGCCTCAGCTCGTCTGGCCTGGAACGAAAGAGCAGGGAGGCGATGAGGGCGTTCACCATGACGCTCTTTCCAGATCCAGTGGCACCAGCGATGAGGAGATGCGGCATCTTGGTGAGATCTGCTGCACGCGCAGTGCCCGCGACATCTCGCCCGAGTGCAAAGGTGAGCCCTTGGCTGGAGTCTGCGAACTCTACCTCCTCGAAGATGCGCTTAAGTCCGACCACGTTACCCTCGCGGTTCGGAATCTCGACGCCAACCACCGAGCGCCCCGGAATCGGCGCTTCAATGCGAATTGATCGTGCAGAGAGTGCCATCGCCAGATCGTCCGCAAGAGCCTCGATCTTGCTCACTCGCACGGATGCATCAGGCGCTAGTTCATATTGCGTCACCACAGGACCAGCGCTGATCCCCACAACCTGCGTTGTGATGCCAAAGCTCGCAAGCTTGGACACGATGATCTCGCTATTTTTCTCATGATCCATCCCAGTTCCGGCACGAGCGGGGGCGTGCGCGGTGAGGAGTTCAATGCTTGGAAGGATGTATTCGTGCCTTTCGCCACCTACTGGAGGAGCAACTCCCTCGACAGAACGCGCTGATAAGCCGTCGCGCACGGACGAACCCGCAACTCTTGCTGGCGCGAACGTCGATGAAAGCGGCGGCACAGATTCTGCAGGATTGCGCGGGGGGCTCGTGAGCGCGCGCGCTTCGACGAGACCCGCTTCGTCACTCCCCTCATCCGCATCGTGCGTGAGCGCGATCCGATTGCTGGTCTCGTCACGGTTCCCATCAACGATTAGCGAGGCGTTCGCTCGCGCCGCCTCGCGATCTCTTTGCGCCTGCTCGCGACGCTCTGCGAGCTCCTCTACTCCTCGGGCAATCGCCTCAGTGCTGGCGAGCGCTCCCGCCTTTGCGCCGCCGAAGAGTGACGTGGATATCCTGCGGACCGTGGATTCCGCCAGGATTAGCGCAATAGCGATGAGCAGTGCACTCCACGCAGCGAGTCCGCCGATCGGTGTCAAAAGACTGGAAACACCGCCGCCGGTGATCCCGCCGATGATGCCACCTCGACCAGGAAAGAGAATCTCAACGATCGCCAAGAGTGCAGGTAGCGCAGCGATCGCGAGGAGCGCGCGGAGAACATCACGAGCAGACTTCTCACCGCTCCGTTCGAACCAGATGCCGAATGCGATCAGCGCGGGAGGGAGCATCCAGCGGCCAGCCCCGAACCATGGTGCGAGAATGTCACGCAGTGCATCGGCCAGGAGTCCGCGCCCTGGGAGTATGAGGCCAACAGCGAGCACAACTCCAGTGACCGCGAACACGAGGAAGATGATTGTCCGCGCCGCCGCGCTGCTAATCACCCTGCCACCGCTGGCTCGGCTGCGGCGCCCGCCTCTTGCCACGTTAGACCTCGACGACGACTGGCACCACAAGTGGCCGTCGTCGTGTCTCACGACTCAAAAATCGAGAGACTGCTTCGCTGAGCTGCGCCTTGATCAGACCAGTCTCGGCGCTTCGATCATTCTTTTGCTGGATTGCCTTTAGCGCAATGCTGATCGTCGCCTCAACCAGCCTATTGTCCTCATCCCCGTTCAGGAAACCTCGTGTGACGAGCACTGGGCGCCCGACTGGCTTCCCAGACTGCGCATCGACCGTCGCGAAGATGACAACAATCCCGTCATCTGCGAGGGTGCGTCGGTCCCGAAGCACGATTTCGCTAATCTCGCCAACCGAGGAGCCGTCAACGAAGACAGCACCATGCGGGATCGGCGTCGTGCGTCGTGCGCTGCCATCGGCGTAAAATTCTATCGGCGTACCGTTGTCAATAATGAAGACATTTGATGCGCTCACACCCATCTGCGTGGCAAGCCGTCCGTGCGCCACCTGCATCCGCATCTCACCGTGCATCGGCACAAAATGTCGTGGCCTGGTGAGCGCGAGCATCATCTTGAGTTCTTCCTGCGACGCGTGCCCGGAGACATGCACTTGTGCGATTGAGTGATAGATCACATTCGCTCCAGACTTGAAGAGATTGTCGATCGTTCTTCCAACCGCTTCCTCATTCCCTGGGATTGGCGATGCCGATACGATCACCGTGTCGCCGTTTTGGATCTCGACGTTGCGGTGTTCGCCATTGGCCATCTTCGCCAGCCCCGCCATCGGCTCTCCCTGTGCGCCTGTGGTTGCAATGACGAGTGGCTCCTTGCTCCGCCGACCGATCTCCTCCTTTGCAATCAGAGGTGTGGGAAATGTCAGGTAGCCAAGATCTCGAGCGATCTTGACGTTATGTTCCATGGATCGCCCCACAACCGCGACCTTGCGTCTGAATTCGCCCGCTGCGTCTAAGACTTGTTGTATCCGTGCAATGTTTGAGGCAAACGTCGCTACGATCACCCGACCAGGCGCATCACTGATGATTGACTTGAAGGCTTGGCCGACCACCTGTTCGCTCGGGGTATAGCCTGGTGCCTCTGCACGAGTGCTATCGGAGACAAGTGCCAAGACACCCTGTGCGCCGAGTCGCGCAAGCACTGCGAAGTCAGCCGCCTTGCCATCTGCTGGCGTCTGATCAAACTTGAAGTCACCCGTGTGCACGACCGTCCCAACTGGCGAGTGGATCGCATAGCCCATGGCATCAGGGATCGAGTGTCCTACTCGGAACGGCTCGATCACAAACGGTCCGATCTCAATCTGATCGCCCGGATCAAGGGGACGGAGTGGATTGGCGGTGACCTTGTGCTCTTTCAGCTTATTCGCGAGGAGACCACGCGCAAGGGTGCTCGCGTACACAGGGACGCCAGGAAGATCAGGGAGTATGTGGGGAAGCGCGCCAACATGGTCTTCATGGCCGTGAGTGATCAGAACTGCCTTGACCGCGCTCTTTCGCTGGCGCAGATAGGTGATATCGGGAATGATGATGTCTACGCCGAGCGTGGTTTCATCAGGGAATGCGAGCCCGCAGTCGACCAGGATGATCGTCTCCTGGTACTCGTAGAGGTAGAGATTTTTTCCAATCTCTCCCATTCCGCCAAGCGGAATGAGCCGGAGCGGCGACCCGCTTGGCGCTGCGCGGTCGGGACGCCGCCGAAGCGCGGGGCGCTGACCCATTGTTCGTTTCACGGTGCCGGATCGGGGCTGCGGTCGCCCCTCCTTGCGCCGCTGAGGACGAGCGGGAGGACGCTGCCCCGAGCCGCCGGAGCCACGCTGTCTCATTCAGCCTCCCCTTCAAAGAGGCGGAGCTGTGCCTGCTCCGCGCTAGGTTCCTTCCGCAACAGCCTAGCCTCCCCCGCCTCTCCGCGAGCGGAGGCCCAGCGAGCGCGTGCAGCAGGGAGTTCTCGGACCAGCGCACCCATGTCCCGCTCAAGCGTCGGACGCAACGCGCCGTTGTGAAGCGCCGCTGCGGGGTGGTAGAGCGGAAAGAGTGTTGCGCCGAGCGGGAGCCCCACTCCGCCTGGCAGCGGGTTCCCATGGACCGCGGAGATCTTCGCATCGGGGGCGAAGGCGCGAAGGGCGTGACGGCCAAGCGGCGCCACGATCACGGGGCTCAGGAGGGCGAGTTGGCGCTCGAGGAACGATGCGCAGGCGGCGATCTCCTCGGGCGCTGGATCGCGGTTTTCGGGTGGGCGGCACTTGATGACGTTCAGCACGAAGACATCCTCTCGCGCATGGCCTGTGAGCCCAAGGAGGAGGTCAAGAAGCCTTCCGGCTGGCCCAACGAATGGTCGACCGACCGCATCCTCACTCGCACCAGGGGCCTCTCCAACAAAGAGCAGCTCGGCATTTGCGTTTCCCTCGCCCGGGACGCTATGCGCCCTGAAGGAACCGAGGGGACAGGCCCGACAGGATTCAATCTCGTGCGCGAGGTTGGCGAGCGCCGCCGCTCGCCCTTCAAGCACGCGCCGCGCTTCCCCAGAGCAGCTGGCGCTGAATCAGTAGCTCGGCGATCTGCACTGCATTCGTCGCTGCACCCTTGCGAACATTGTCGCTCACAACCCAGAATGCGAGCCCGTGCTCAACGCTCGCATCAACACGCACACGGCCAACAAAGATCCCGTCGCTACCTGATGAGGTTGCCGCGAGCGGATAGGTGTGTGTTGCTGGGTCGTCCTGCACAAAGACGCCATCTGTCTGTGCAAAGACTGTCCTTGCACGGACAGGAGAGAGCGCTCGCTCGAGTTCAACGTGAACAGCCTCCGAATGGCTCACCTCAACAGGGATGCGCACTGCCGTCGCACTGATCCGCAGGCTTGGCAGGTTGAGAATTTTGCGGCTCTCACGCACGACTTTCTGCTCCTCCTTTGTGGAACCGTCTTCCAGGAAGACATCGATCGCTGGGATTGGACTGAGGACAACCGGGTGTGGGTAGATGGTAGAGACAGGCGGCCTCCCTTCCACTACGGCGGCACGCTGCTGCTTAAGATCATCAACAGACTCTGCACCGGCCCCAGAAACAGCTTGGTACGTTGCGACCACTACCCGTCGAAGGCCCGCCTCTTCCTGCAGAGCCTTTAGGAGTGGCGCAAGTTGCATCGTTGAGCAGTTTGGGTTCGCAATGATCCCACGGTGGTCGCTGAGTGCTTCAGGGTTCACCTGAGAGACCACCAGGGGCACCGACGGGTCCATACGCCATGCGCTGGAGTTGTCTACGACTGCACATCCACGTGCCGCCGCTTCAGGAGCAAGCTGCAGACTCACGTCAGCCCCAGCGCTGAACAGCGCAATGTCTACGCCAACAAATGCGTCCGGAGTTGCCTCTTCCACCGGGATCTGCGCTCCACAAAATGAGACGGATCTCCCCCCTGCAGATGCGGCCAGGGGCAGGAGCCTTCGAATGGGGAAGCCTCGCTCCTCAAGGACGCTGATCATGGTGCGACCAACAAGACCAGTCGCACCAACGACGGCAACGACATACCCGTCGCTCCCCGTTCCCGCGCGTTGCGATGTGCTGCGATTCATGTCGCGAGTATAACGAACGACCCGCCGCTCTGGCGACGGGTCGTACACTTGGAGATGAGCTCGTGAATGGCTCCGACGCAGGCTACTCGCGTGGTGTAGCCTTATGGCGCTGCATAGCAGCTCGTCGGGAGAGGTTCACTCGCCCTTGACGGTCGACCTCCATGACGACGACCATAATCTCGTCGCCAACAGCAACCTCGTCTTCAACGGTATTGACGCGGTAGTCAGCAAGCTCGCCAATTCGGACGAGACCCTCCTTGCCAGGGAGGATTTCAACGAAACAGCCGAAGCCCATGATGCGAGTTACCTTGCCCATGTACAGCGCGCCTATCTCGACCTCCTTAGTGATGCCATTGATCGCATCAAGAGCACGCTTGGTCCGCTCAGGGTCGCTGGAGGCAATCTGCACGGTTCCGTCATCTTCCACATTGATGTTCACCTGGAAATCGTCCTGTAGCTTGCGAATGACGGCTCCACCCTTGCCAATGATGTCACGAATCTTTTCAGGATTGATCTTGATCGTCGTGATTCGCGGCGCAAAGTCTGAAAGTTCAGGTCGCGCGGTAGAGATTACCGCATCCATCTTGTCGAGAATCTCGAGCCGCGCGGCTAGCGCATCTTTGAGACCCGTTCGAATGATTGCTCCTGTGATCCCTTGCACCTTAATGTCCATCTGAAGGGCAGAAATTCCCTCACGAGTGCCTGTCACCTTGAAGTCCATGTCGCCAAATGCATCCTCCTTACCGAGAATGTCAGTGAGTACAACGAATTCGCCATCTGGTTCCGACATGAGGCCCATCGCCGCGCCAGCAACCGCCGCCTTGATGGGCACGCCGGCATCAAGTAAGGCCAGGCTTGAGCCGCACGTGGAGGCCATTGAAGTTGAGCCATTTGACGTGACGCATTCAGAGACGACACGAATCGTGTATGGGAATTCTTCGGCCGACGGAAGCACTGGTAAGAGGGCTCGTTCCGCGAGTGCCCCGTGCCCGATCTCTCGGCGGCCAGGTCCCCGCATCGGCTTGTTTTCACCCGTGCTGTAGGGCGGCATGTTGTAGTGATGCAAGTAGCGCTTGGTTGCAACTGGCGAAATCGTATCCAAGCGCTGCGCCTGTGCGATCGGACCGAGGGTGGCGATGCTGAGCGCCTGTGTGTCGCCGCGCGTGAAGAGACCCGTGCCGTGGGCGCGTGGCAGGAGTCCAACCTCAACGGTGATCGGGCGGATCTGATCCACCTTTCGACCGTCAATACGGATCCCCTCCTTCATCGTGAGGGTGCGACCGGTCTTCTTATGCATGTAGCCGAAGAGGTTCTTCCCGAGGCGCGCCTTGCGACGTGCCGCTTCGAGAAGCGCCTTCGGTTCGCCCTTCCCGCTGCGCGCTGCACGGATTGAGTCGCTGATCCCCTCCTTGAGGGTGGCGAGTCGCTCTGGGAGCTCTGCGGCGAGTAGGAGTAGCAGCTCGGCGGTTGCCTCCGCATCGGTTCCTGCGCGGTGCGTTGGGGCCGTGGTTACGCCGTAGATGCGCGCCAGATCGCCGAGCTTAAACGACTCGCTCTCTGGGTACGCCTCACGGAAGAGGACGAATGTATCGAGGTACTGCCCCTGCTCCGTGGCAAAACAGCGACCCTTGCCAAGCGCCTCGTCAAGGAACGAGACATCGAAGCCAAGGTTGTGACCAACAAGGATTGCTCCCTTTGCGAAGTCTGCAAACTTCTCTGCCGCCTCCTTTGGCGCGATCCCCTTCTTCAGGTCGGCAGTGGTGATGCCGTGCATCTGCACGCCTACGATCGGATTGCCGGCATTGACGAGTGTGCTCCACCGGTCCGTGATCTTGCCGCCCTTGATCTTCACTGCGGCGATCTCAACGAGGTCCGACAGCTTTGAATCTAGCCCTGTGGTCTCAGTGTCCACGACGACGAACGTCGCGCCATTCGCAACTGCCTCAGAGAACGCAAGCACGCTTTCAACGCCAGGTTCAATATACGGAACGCGCTTCGGCTTGCCCACCTTCGCGCGGAGCTGCTCTTGAAGGGAGATCAGCGCCTTGATGGCGTCGTGACCGAACTCGATTGCCTCGGCCATCTTGGCTTCGCTAATGAGATTGGCGCCGGCTTCAACCATCATGATCGCATCTGTTGTGCCAGAAACCACGAGGTCGAGATCGCTCGTCTCCAGCTGCTCGAAGGTTGGATTCAGGATGAACTTATTGTCGACCAGTCCAATGCGAACTGCACCGATTGGGCCAAGAAATGGAATCTCTGAGATTGTGAGCGCCGCTGATGCAGCGATCGTCCCGAGGATGTCCGGATCGTTCTCCTGATCCGTGCTCAGCACCGTGATGACAACCTGGACGTCGTCCTTGTAGCCCTCAGGGAAGAGTGGTCGAATCGGGCGGTCGGTAAGTCGAGCAGAGAGCGTTGCGTTCTCTGAGGCCTTCCCTTCGCGTTTGATGTAGCCGCCAGGGATCTTCCCCGCCGCATACATGCGCTCTTCAAACTCAATCGTGAGCGGGAAAAAGTCGAGACCCGGTCGTGGGTCGCTTCGATTCGCCGTGCCGAGGACGACCGTGTCGCCGTAGCGAACCGTCACGGCGCCGCCTGCAAGGCGAGCCATTCGTCCCGTCTCAATGGTGAGTGTCTGGCCGCCAAACTCGGCGGATACCGTTGTGATTTCCATGTTGCTCCTCTTCAGGCCGCGCCCATATGGCGCCCGGCCGAACTAGCTGCCCAGCGGTGCTGAGCGGGGGTTAGCGACGAAGGCCGAGCTTCTCGGTGAGTGCGGCGTGCCGGGCCACATCCTCGCGTCGTAGGAAAGTCAGCAGGCGACGTCGCTGGCCGACGAGCTTCAAGAGCCCTCGGCGCGAGTGATTGTCCTGCTTGAATGTCTGAAGGTGCCCAGTGAGCCCCTCAATGCGCTCCGTGAGGAGTGCGATCTGAACCTCGGCAGAGCCGGTGTCCTGAGCGTGTCGCCCATTGGCAGCGACGATTCGCTCGGTCGTTGTTCGATCTAGTGGCAAGGTCTCTCTCTCCTGTCTGGGGGGCTCCAAGGCCCACCCCAACTCAATTCAAATCTCTTGGACGCCCGAAGCGTAGCAATCGGCGCCCACTCCGTCCAGCGTGCCCGCTCAACAGGGCTGCTCGTAACCGAGATGTCCCCTCAGGAAGGCGGTCGGCGGCGTCATGATCGAGGCTAAGGGTCCGTTGGGCTGGGTCGAAGCGTGCGCGTGCTACTCGTCCTGTGAGTGGGAGGCGACCCGAACGGTGGGCTGCCGCGCCAATTCGGACCTCGTACTCCCCTGCCGGCGGGAGTGCGAAGCCCTCCCATTCAACCTGCAGATCGAGACCCTCCTGGACCCGCCGTGCCAAGATCGCGTGCGGTCGGCCGAGAGCATGGGCGGCCGCCGAGAGATCCCCAGCCGCGATCGCTAATCGGATCGCGGTGCTTCGAATTGGAACCCCCTTCGTGCGCGCCTCCGCAACAGGGTGTACCTGAATCCCTCGACTTGCCCCCCAAGAGCGAATCTTGTCGATGCGCCCCTCTCTGCGATGCCCAAAGGCGCTCTCTGGCGAGAGCACGATGCTCCGTGCCCCCGTTGCCGCCACAAGACGCTCAATGAATGACTCCCACGCCGTGTCGCGCATCTCCACGTCAAATGGAAGGTCGCACCACTGCTCGACGCCCGCAGATGTGAGGCGTAGCTCAAGCTCCATGGGATCGAGAAGCCTGAGTGGAGCTATGCCGCGAAGGAGAAGGTCAGGGTGGGGATGAAATCCTATGTGGATCCGATGAAGGCCTGCGGACGCAGCGAGACGCTCTGCGGCGAGTAGGATCCGCTGATGACCCCGATGCAGACCGTCAAAGATCCCTACCGTGAGTACCGAGCCGTCGTCTCGAGCACCCGCGAGTTTCGCACCTTCAAGCTCCTCCCAGCCGAAGAGGTGCGACTGGCTCGAGCCACCTTCGAGGTTCACCCTGCCTCCACGGGATGCCGTCTCCCAGGAGACGTTGCGTTAGGGGTGATGAACACGCGCTCTGGTTGAACGCCAGCATCCGTTCGCCGACCAAGGGCGGCAAGATTGTTAGCAACCATCAAGCGAACCTGATCACCCATCGGGATGTTCTCAATTGAAGGTCCACACAGGTGTGCCGAGATTAAGGCGCCATCTTGCAAGAGTCGAGTTGCTGCTCCGTTCAGATCGATCCGTGGAATGGTTTCGATACCAGCGTCAAGCGGAAGGAGCATCTCAGACAGCCGACCCGCGAGCGCCGCCTCCGCAATGGCGGTCATCGAGTGGGCCTGGGCGACGTCGAACGCTCCAGAACCGATCCGACGCAACGCCACCAGGTGCGCACCGCTTCCTACTGCGGCCCCCAGATCGCGAGCGACAGCCCGAATGTAGGTCCCTGAGCTGACATCCAGCCGCGCACCCATAAGAGGTTCGTCCGGTTGGCTCTCGTCCCATGCGGACATCTCGAAGCGGGTGATCTCAATCGAGCGGGGAGCAAGGGTGACTGTCTCTCCTGCGCGCGCACGTTCGTACGCCCGTACGCCGTCGGTTCGCTTTGCGGAGTGGCTTGGGGGGACCTGCTCAAGTGCGCCGCGAAACCTTGGAAGAAGCGACTCAACGTGCTCACGAGTCACTCGAGCTGTCGCACCCCGAATCAGTTCGCCATCAAGGTCATCGGTTGTGGTTCCACCGCCGAACGAGAATGTCGCCTCATAACGTTTCGCCCCTCCTAGATGTAGCGCGGCGAGACGCGTTGCGCGTCCCAGGACGAGCACGAGAAGGCCAGTCGCAAAGGGGTCGAGCGTGCCGCCGTGACCGATTCGCGGTTGACCTGAGATTCGACGCACCTTCGCGACAACATCATGGCTCGTTGGTCCGTTCGCCTTGTCGACGAGCAGAATGCCGTCGATGCCAGGTGTACTTGGACGTCGGCGTGCCACTGCTTAAGCCTCGGCGCCGTGCCCCGTACGAAGTGAGGTGACCGCGCGAAGCACTGTTGCAACCGCGTCATCAAGCGGAGCTGCAACACTCGCTCCCGCCGCGCGCGCATGTCCGCCACCCCCAAAGAGTGCAGCGATCTTCGTCGCGTCGAGTCCCTGCGCCTTTGTCCGTATCGATAGGCGCGTCGCATCTGCCCCCTCCTCCTTGAAGAAGAGCGCAACATCCGCCTCGTCAATCTGGGCGAGCGTGTCAACAATCCCTTCGGTCTCATCTGGTCTCGACCCAGTCGCCTGAAGGTCAGATTTCAACGCAGCGACCCAGACGGTGAGCCCCCCATCTGACATTTGAATGCGATCGAGCACGCGCGCGTGGAGGCGTACCTGCGCCGCCGGCTTGGAGCGGTAGAGGCGACGGGAGATCTCGCTGATGGGTGCACCCGCCTCAAGCAGAAGGGCAGCCATCTGCAGGGTCCGTGGGGTCGTGTTGTTGTGCTGGAAGGTCGCGGTGTCCATGATGATTCCAGCCGCGAGTGTGGCCGCGAGGTTGCCATCTTCAGCAGCGAGATCGGATCCAAGCGCAACGGCTATCAACGTGATCATCTCGCATGTAGCTGCCGCAGTCGGATCGATCCACTGCAGGGGTGAGTTGCTGCGGTTGGAGACGTGGTGGTCAATGGTTGCTCTCGTCACACTGCTCGGCAGCGCTTCCATGAGCGCGCCCGCGCGCCCGGCACGGCGTGTCTCACCACAGTCGACAAGGACAACCGCGTCTGGGGTCCAGTCTGGTGGCTCTGTGAGCACACGATGGATCATCGGGATTACGTCGTATACGGCTGCAGGGGTGTCCGCACAGAAGACGGCGACCTCAGTACCTCGCTGCTTGAGAATTGATTGAAGCCCTAAGGCCGCGCCAAGCGCATCCGCGTCTGGTCGTTCATGCGGGACGATCCAGATCTTCGATGCACTCTGCAGTAGCTGCAGGAGTTCAGCAGGCACAGTGGCGCACGCCTCGGCGCGAAGAGCAGCGGCACGTGCACCCAGCGTCATGAACCCTCCCCGGAAGGTCGAACCGTGCCAGGGTTCGGGAGCGGGGCTAGATCATCAAGCGGGTCGTCGCCGCGCTCGATGCTCCCGAGCAGTTGCTGGATCCGGCTGCCGCGCTCACTCGCAGCATCCAGCTCAAAGTGCAGCGCTGGAACGCGCCGGATGCGAAGGCCCTTCGAGATGACCGTGCGTAGGTATGGGGTAGCACTCCTCAGTGCTAACAGAGATGCCACTCGTTGCTCATCCGTGCCTATCGCGCTGATGAATACCTTCGCATGGCGCAGATCGGGTGACGTCTCAACGCCAACGACGGTCACAAAGCCCAATCGTGGGTCACTCACCGATCGCGAGAGATGGGTGCTGATCTCCTCACGCAGGAGTTCGTCAACGCGCGGCATTCGCTCGGTCACTAGAGCACCCTACGCGTTGACTGCTCCCCGACGACCTCCAAGATGTCACCCTCTTGGATTGCAATCGTAGGTCCAAGGCCAATGCCGCACTCATGACCCTCTTTCACCTCGCGAACATCGTCACGGAATCTTCGGAGCGACTCCACGACATCTGTGGCTACCACAGTTCCGCCGCGTATGAGGCGAACTTTAGACCCACGCGTGACGCGACCTTCTCGAACAACACAACCAGCAATGACAAATCCCTTCGCAGGGAAGAGCTGCTTGACTTCGGCGCGACCTTCGACAACCTCAGACTTCTCCGGATCAAGCATCCCTTCAATCGCCGCCTTCATGTCGTCAGCGAGTTCATAGATGATCTCGTAGAGCCTGACATCTACCTTCTCAGTGTCCGCCATTCGTCTGGCCCCTGGAGTGAGAGTCGTCGTAAAGCCGAGCACAATGGCGTCGGAGGCGGAGGCGAGCAAGATGTCGTTTTCGGTGATCTCGCCCGCGGCCGACATGAGCACATTGATGCGAATCTCATCGCTCTGAAGCTTCTCCAATTGATGTTCTATCGCGCCGAGGGAGCCCGCGACATCTGACTTCAAGATGACGCGGACCTCTTTACCGCCCCCTGACTGGATGCGCCGGTAGAGCTCTTCCATGGTCGCCCGGCCGCCGCCGTCACGGGCGGTCGCTGCCTCGCTCTTTGCGGCTTCAGCGAGTTCGCGTGCCTCTCGATCATCGGCGGCTACCCGGAAGATGTCCCCGCTCGATGGTACCTCGGGGAGGCCAGAGATCACGACAGCTGTGGACGGACCTGAGCTCTTTACACGCGCGCCGTCAGGGGTTTCGAGTGAGCGGACCTTCCCTGAGATCGCCCCTGCGACGATCGCGTCGCCAACGCGAAGGGTTCCAGTCTGGACGATCACGGTTGCGATCGGGCCACGCCCCTTATCGCGTTGCGCCTCGATCACGGTGCCGATTGCGGGGCGTGACGGATCCGCCTTGTAGTCACCAAGGTCAGCGACGAGTAGGACCATGTCCAGCATATCGTCTAGGCCAACCCCGGTCTTCGCCGAGACCGCTACGAGCGGAACGTCGCCGCCATACGCTTCCACCAGCACATTCGCTTCTGCAAGTTCACTCTTCACTCGTTCGGGGTTCGCCTCGGGCTTGTCTACCTTGTTCATGGCAACGATGATCGGGACATTAGCCGCTCGAGCATGACTGATCGCTTCCGTCGTCTGAGGCATCACCCCGTCATCCGCAGCAACCACAATGATGGCGATGTCTGTGACCCGCGCGCCACGTGCGCGCATCGCAGTGAATGCCTCGTGTCCTGGGGTGTCAAGGAAGAGGATGCGACGATCTCCGCGCTTCACCAGACTTGCGCCGAGGTGTTGCGTAATCCCACCGCGCTCTCCCGCTGCAACGGTTGTCTTTCTGAGCGCATCGAGGAGGCTCGTCTTTCCGTGGTCAACATGCCCCATCACTGTGACGATTGGCGCACGTGTCTCAAGGGCGGCGGTCGCTGACTCCTCGAAGAGGATCTGCTTGGTCGCCGCGGGTGGGGCTTCCGGTGCCTCCGTCGGCTCCTCTTCTACGACTTCAGGTTCAGGCTCTGCCACATTGAACCCGAGCTCTGTTGCGATCAGCGCAGCGGTCTCGCGATCGATTCCCTGGTTCATGGTGGCAAACACCCCACTGCGGATGAGTGGGTTGATGATGTCGGCTGGGTTAACCTGGAGGGTTTGGGCGAGTTCGCCAACGGTCATGGATGGCGGTAGCACCAGCACCCCTGTCTCGTGAATCTGCTGCGGCTTTGGCGGGCGCGGTTCAGGAATTGCACGGTCAGGCCGAGCGGGTCGCACGCTCCTTCTCTGCTTGGTCATGCACCCCTCCTCTCGTTCGAGCTCTCTACCCAGGCGCGGCGCTCCTCTTCGATGACGTCAAACTCTTTATCGCTTACGGGACCCCGAAGCCCCTGCCGGATCGCGGCCCGAATGTCATTCCGATGCGAACCCCCGCACATCCATACTCCGCGACCGCCACGCTCTCCAAAACGCAGCGTGCCCTCGCCGTCGCGACATACTCGTAGCAACTCCTGACTGCCGAAGCGCCGCCTGCAGAGCACGCACGTGCGCTCCGCCAATCTGCGCGTCTCTATGCCTCACCCTCGACGGTTACCGCCTCAGTGCCTACTGGAGCAACCGCCGCCGGGCTGGCAGATCCGTCGCTGGCAATATCAATGCGGTAGCCAGTTAGGCGTGCGGCGAGTCGGGCATTCTGCCCTTCGCGACCGATTGCCAGCGAGAGGGCATGCTCTGAAACGGTGACGACTGCTGACTTGGCACTTTCGTCAACCACAACTGAGGCAACGGGGGCTGGCGAAAGCGCTCGACTGATCATCTCTGCGGGGTCATCCGTGAATGCGATGATGTCAACTTTCTCACCACCGAGCTCCTCAACCACAGCCTGCACACGCGCACCACGTTGACCGACAACGGTGCCGACCGGGTCAAGTCCCACTTGGCGTTCGCTCACAATGACCTTCGAACGGTGTCCGGGCTCACGTGCAATCGATGTGATCTCAACGAGGCCCGAGCCGAGTTCCGGTACCTCAAGCTCGAAGAGCTTCTTCACAAAGTTCTTGTGGGACCTCGTGAGGAGGATCTCTGGTCCGCGGACGGTGGTGCGAATCTCTAGGAGCAGGGCCTTGACGTTCTCTCCGATCCGAAACGTATCAAGCGGCGAAAGCTCTGTTGAGGGAAGGTAGGCTTCTGCACGACCAAGATCAAGGACGAGATTCCTGCGGTCGACGCGCATGACAATGCCGGTAAGGATCTCCCCTTCGCGCTCAGCGAACGAGCGCATCACCTGCTCTCGCTGAATCTGAACGAGGCGCGCTTGAAGGGTTTGCCGGGCCTGCGCAGCTACGATGCGCCCGATCTCTGGGCTCATCTCTTCGGTCTCGATGAGATCCCCGACCGCGGTCCCTGGGTGCGTCGCTCGAGCCTCCGCGAGCGTCCATTCAGCCCCCGGCACCGAGACCTCTTCCACCACTCGACGGGCTCGGAAGACCCGCATCGAGCCCGTGTCGGGGTCGAGCTGCACGTGGATATCGACTGCACCGTGACGTCGGTTGAGAGCTGCGGCATACGCCTCTTCGGCCGCCTGAAGCACACTTTCGCGATCAATCCCGCGCTCAGCACCCAACTGTACGAGGGCGCCAACAAGCTCCTTGCTCATTTCTGCCTCCCTTCTCGCTTGGCAGCCCCGATAAAAAAAGACGCGGGGGTCACCCACGTCTCTCGTCCGGCGGCCGTTATCAGGGAGATCATAGCACGCCTCCAGAGAGGCTCAAACTGTGCCATCCGCCACGAGGCGAACACGCAGCGTCCTCCTCGGGGGAGTGGGTCTCGTTGGGGCGGTTAGCGGCTTGGGTAGTGCTCGACAACGTAGCGGTCGAGGATCTCCATGAATTCGGCAACGATCCGGTCGCCTCGCAGGGTTGTCAGCAGGGCACCGTCTTTAAAGACGGGGGCAACTGGCTCTTCAAAAGTTCCTGGCAGACTGATTCCAAGGTTCGCATGCTTGGACTCCCCTGGCCCGTTGACCACACAGCCCATCACCGCCACCTCCATCGCCTCAACGCCCGGGTGGCGATCGCGCCAGACTGGCATCTGCGACCTCAAATAGTTCTGGATCTGCTGGGCCATCTCTTGGAAGAAGACGCTCGTCGTCCGCCCGCATCCAGGACAGGATGTCACTTGTGGTGAGAAGGCACGCAGCCCGAGGGACTGCAGCAGCTGCTGCGCTACCTCAACTTCAAGGGCGCGATCGCCTCCAGGCTCTGGGGTCAGCGAGACGCGAATGGTGTCCCCGATCCCTTCGTTGAGAAGGATCGCGAGCGCAGACGATGTTGCCACGATGCCCTTCATCCCCATCCCCGCTTCGGTGAGACCAAGGTGGAGCGGGTAATCACACCGCGAAGCTAGCTCTCGATACACGTCAATCAGATCGCGAACGTTCGAGGTCTTTGCTGAGAGGAGGATGCGGTCATGCGGCACCCCCGTCTCTTCGGCGAGCTCCGCTGACTGAAGAGCGCTTCGAACGATGGCTTCGATCGTCACGGCTCGAGCACTCTCTGGCGAACCAGACTTTGCGTTCTCCTCCATGAGTTGGGTGAGCAGAACCTGATCAAGCGATCCCCAATTCACGCCGATTCGCACAGGCTTCCCATGGTCATTGGCAATCTTGACGATCGTCTGGAAATTCTCATCACGGCGCTTCGTGCCAACATTTCCTGGATTGATTCGATATTTCGCGAGAGCAGCGGCGGTTGATGGATAGGCGGCCAAGAGCTTGTGGCCGTTGTAATGAAAGTCGCCAACGATCGGCACGGTTACACCTTCGTCCGCAAGCCTGCGAACGATCTCAGGTACGGCTGCTGCCGCCTCCTCGTTGTTCACGGTGACGCGCACGATCTGGCTGCCAGCACGCGCGAGGTGCGCGACCTGCGCCGCTGTCCCCACCGCGTCTGCAGTTTCCGTGTTTGTCATCGATTGCACGACGATCGGATGAGCCGAACCGACAAGTACCCCACCCACGCTGGCAGAAGGCGTTGGGCGACGTGTCGGGCGCAGCAGATCAGGTCGATCGGCGGCGGGGCGTGGGACTACAGGAATATCCCGACGCATCACGCTCCTCCACCGAAAACCGTTGCCAGATCGCCAAGCGTGATCCAGAAGAACAAGAGAAGCATTGCGAGTGCCCCGGCGGTAACCAGCGCCTGTTCAACCCTTCTTCCACGATCGCCGCCGAGCGCGCGACGAAGGAGGAGTGTGGCGACGCGTCCACCGTCGAGCGGCGGGATAGGCAATAGATTCAAGATTGCAAGATTCGCGGAGAGGAGGGCGGCAATCTGAAGGAGCCCACTGAAACCGAGCCGCTCTGCTGCCCCCGCGACGCCTACAGCAATCCCTACTGGTCCCGCGAGTGCAGGCCCATCTTCAGCACTGCGAAACGGTGCGGTCAAGAGGTCAGCGAGTCCGCCGATGATCGCTCCCCCCGCTTGAATGGTGCGTTGTGCAGCGAGACGGACCATCTCTGTGAGCGGGCGTTCAAGCGGGCCAGCCGCGAGAAAATTGCCGATACTGATACCGAGCACACCCTGACCGGCCGCCTCTTCAATGGTGCGTAACCGAAGCGTGATCTCGCGGGAGACACCGTCGCCGCTCAAGACAGTCAATTGCACATCGGACCCTGCCGCCTCGCGGAGGCCCACGAGCGGAGTCTCGAAGCGATCAAATGGAACGCCATTGAGTGAAGAGATGCGTTCCCCAGGCAGGATCCCGGCATTCGCAGCTGGTGAGCCAGGCTGCACATCGGCGAGGAGGATCTCACCTCGTTCAGCCAGTGGGCCCGCAAGTACGAACATAAGTGCAAATGCGACGAGAAGATTGACGACAACGCCTGCCAGCATGACGAACACTTTCGACGTGAGTGAAGCGCGCTCCCAACCGTCAGGTTCGCTGCTCCCTTCAGTGGCACCCGCCATGCGCACAAAGCCACCGAACGGAAGTGCGTTCAGCGTGAGGAGGGTGCGAGACCCCCGATGCAGTACCGCGATTCGGGGCGGAAAGCCGATCCCAAACTCCTCCACGGCGATTCCTCGGCGACGAGCCGCAACGAGATGGCCGAGTTCGTGAACCACGATCAGCGGAACGACTAGAAGGAGGAGGACCAGAAAGGGTCCTAGCACTCCACCAACCAGGGCAAGCAGTTCAGCCATCGGTTCAGACTACGCCCGCTGCGCTTCGGTTGCTCGGCACGGCCAGGACCTGCTCATACCGGGCGCCAGGCTGTCGAGTAGGCGCGCACCTCATCTCGCAGGTTGATGAGTGCCTCCACGCTCTCAGGGGCGGCGCGCCCACCGAAGCGATCACACGCATCGTGAAGGAGCGCAGGGATGCCTCCAAAGGTGATCTCCCCCGCAGCGAATCTGCTGGTGGCAATGTCGTCAGCGACAATGAGCGTGGCTGGCGCCGCCCCGCCGGCCAACCCAGCCGCAAGGGCTATCGCGAGACCAGGGAAACGTTGCGGATCCGGCACGTCGAAGGTGAGCTCGCGCAGGTCAGCAAGGTTGACGGCTCGAACTGGTTGTTCGCTGCGCTGTGGGTAGTTCATTGCATAGCTGATTGGAACCCGCATCTCAGGGGCACCGATCTGAGCCTTCATCGAACCGTCGGTGAAACTGATCGCTCCGTGGATGAGGCTCTGAGGATGCACCACGATCGAAATCTGCTCCATGGGCGCATCAAAGAGGCGGTGTGCCTCAATCACTTCCAGCCCCTTGTTCACAAGCGAGGCCGAATCAATGGTGATCTTTCCGCCCATCTTCCAGGTCGGATGCTTCAGAGCATCCTCGAATCGCGCGTTGGCGATGCGCGCGGCATCCCACGTTCGAAAGGGTCCACCACTCGCGGTCAGCCAGAAACGCTCCACACGATCGATGGATTCACCGGCCAGACACTGCCAGAGGGCCGAATGTTCGCTGTCTACTGGGCGAAGGCGCTCGAGGATCTCTGTGCCACGTCGTGCAGCAGCGCTACGCGCCGCGCCGATCACCAGTTCACCACCAGCAACGATCGTCTCCTTATTGGCGATTGCAACGGCCACTCCAGCCTGGAGTGCATCAATGGTGGCATGCAGGCCCGCGATCCCTGTTGCAGCAGCGACCACGAGATCCGGTGCCGCTCCGAGAAGGGCGTCACTCAACTCTACGCCACTCTGCCCTACGATTCGGAGTGCGCGCGGATGCGCGGCTGCGAGCTCCTGCACGGCAGCGCTCTCGTGGCCGACCGCGTACGCAACGAGCTCAAAGCGGTCCGGAGAGTCACGAAGTACCTGCAGCGTCTGCGCACCGATCGATCCGGTCGCACCGATGATGGCGACTCGCTGCCTATCCATCAGCTGCCAGGAAACGTAGCCCGCACAGCCTCAAGCATGATCGCCGCAAGGAGCGCCACCGGTGCTGCGAGAAGCAGGCTATCGATTCGATCCAGCACTCCGCCGTGCCCTGGGATCAGCGTTGCGGAGTTCTTGATGCCAGCCGCGCGCTTGAAGAGCGACTCGATCAGGTCTCCGGCCTCGGCGGCAGCGGCAACGAGGAAGCTTGTAGGGAGCGCCCAGACAAGCGGGGCGTCAAGCCAGCTGATGGCGGCGGCTGCGCCGAGGAGTGTCGCTGTGCACAGTCCCCCAATCAGTCCTTCTACGCTCTTGCGCGGAGAGATGAGGGGGGCAAGCTTTCGTCTCCCGAGTTGTCGACCAACAAGATATGCCCCCGTATCGGCGCTCCACACTACCGCAAGAAGCCACGCGATCCATGGCGCGGGTGTCTCACCGCGAGCGTAGCCGAAGAGCGGTATGAGAAGAAGTGGGGAGAGCCAGACGGCCGTCGCCACTGTGCCGAATAGTGAACGAGCGTATGGCGCAACGCTCCCGCGCTTCACGCGAAGTGCCCGGACAAGTTGCACCGAGATCAGTGCGAGCAGGGTGAGAACCCAGCAGGCCACCGCTTCTATGGGGCCGACGGCGACAAGTGCGACGAGCGGCAACACGAGAAGAGCCGCGCTCCACACAGCCGACGCACCACCCGAAATTGCCCCAACAATCTGCGCCCCTTCTCGCGCCGCTAGCACGATAAGGAGGGCTGTCAGTGGAAGTGTCCCGTATGGCCAGATCAACAAGCCAGCCGCGAACGGAAGGATGAGCAGTGAACCGATCGCGCGCTCAGCCAAGCTGTTGCGCTGCCGCCTCATCTTCCGAACCGCCGTGTCCGCGCCGCGTATGCGCGCATCGCTGATTCAAGGTCTGCGCCGCTGAAGTCCGGCCAGAGCCCAGGCCAGGTCACGAGTTCGGTATACGCAGTCTGCCAGAGAAGGAAGTTCGAAAGTCGCTCCTCGCCGCCGGTTCGAATCAGTAGGTCTGGGTCCGGGATTTCACGGGTGTAGAGCGCGCCGCTGATCGTCTCCTCGTCGACCTGTTCCGGCTCCACCCTTGAGCGCACGATGGCGCGAACGGCATCGACGAGCTCCGTTCGTCCACCGTAGTTGAATGCGACGTGCAGCCGCATGCTCCTCCCTGCAGCCGTCGCATCACACGCGCGCTGGATACGTTGCGCGGCGTCCGCTGGAAGTTCTTGAAGGCGACCGAGGAAGTCAACCGCAATGCTGTTACTCACTAGCGTGGCAGTTTCACGTTCGATCGTTTGCGCGAGCAGGGCGAAGAGTTGGTTCACCTCGCGGTCATCACGACCCCAGTTCTCGCGACTGAATGCGTAGACAGTCAGGTGCTCAATGCCAAGCTCGGCGGCGCGAGTGATGACGCCTCGCAGCGCTTCGGTTCCTGCCGTATGCCCGTCTAGTTCATCTCGACCCTGGGCTTTAGCCCAGCGACGATTTCCGTCCATGATGATGGCGACATGGCGCGGCAGGCCCTGCGCCGCCGGTCCGCGATGGACGAGCGGTGGAGCGTCAACCGGACGATCGACGCTACGCTCGGTCAACCTTCGAGAACCTCGCGCTCCTTGGAGGACGCCATGCGGTCGATCTCTGCGATCTTTGCGTCCGTTGCCTTCTGTAAGGCGTCGAGTCGGCGCCTAGAATCATCCTCCCCGATCTCCTTTGCCTTCTCAAGCTTTTTGATGGCCTCCTGCTCGTCACGACGAGCATTCCGAATCTCAATGCGTGCCTCTTCGGTCCTCTTCCCCATCTGCTTGACAAGGTCCTTTCGGCGCTCCTCCGTCATCGATGGGACGCGAAGCCGAATGATGTTTCCGTCAACTGCGGGAGTCATTCCTAGTTGGGCGCTGTTGAGCGCCTTCTCGATTGCGGTAATTGCGGTTGGGTCCCACGGCTGCACGACGAGGAGCGTGTTCTCGGGGACGCTGATGCCAGCCATCTGATTCAACGGCGTTTTTGCGCCGTAGTGGTCCACCGTGATGTGCTCGACGAGTGCCGCGCTGGCCCGCCCGGTGCGAAATCCACCGAGATCCTTGCCGAACGCCTCGACAGCTCGGGTCATACGCTCTTCCACGCTTCCGCTCATCGAGTCCCCTCCTTAGAAATCATCGTGCCCACGGCCTCACCGCGCACTGCCTTCAACACGTTTTCATGGGTGTCCAGGTCAAAGACGACGATCGGCAGGCTGTTCTCCATGCAGAGTGAGACAGCCGCCGCGTCGAGCACCTTGAGGCCCTCCACAAGGACACGGCCGTAGCTAATCGCTGGAATCCTGACCGCATCGGTGTGCACGTGGGGGTCCTTGTCATATACGCCATCCACCTTCGTTGCCTTGAGCATGACCTGGGCGCCGATCTCAACCGCGCGCAGTGCCGCTGCGGTATCCGTGGTGAAGTACGGGTTGCCGGTCCCGGCCACGAAGACGACCACACGGCCCTTCTCAATGTGGCGAATCGCACGGCGACGGATGTATGGCTCAGCTACCTCGTTCATCTCGATTGCCGTCATCACGCGCGTCTCAACGCCGGCGCGCTCCAAACCATCTTGCAGCGCGAGCCCGTTCATGACTGTCGCGAGCATGCCGATATGGTCTGCTGTAGCGCGCTCCATTCCAGTCGCACTTGACGCGGACATCCCTCGGAAGATGTTGCCACCGCCCACGACAATGCCAACCTCCACACCCAAGGCGCGAACGCTCTTCACTTGCTCGGCGACGAACATGAGAACCTTCGGATCAACGCCGTACTGCTGGTTGCCGAGGAGTGCCTCCCCAGAGAGCTTCAGGAGAATGCGGGAGTAGCGCGGCGTTTGCGTCATGGCTGTGCCGCGTGGCTCGCCATGGTCCGACTCAGAGCTCCTCGCCGAGCGCGTAGCGCACGAAGCGGCGGACACGAATGTTCTCACCGATCGTCGCAATCGCGTTGGTGATCAATTGCCCAACCGTCTCTTCACCATCGCGGAACGGCTGGTCGAGAAGGCACACCTCTTCAAACCACTTACGAAGCTGGCCGTCAACAATCTGCGTCCGGACCGCCTCTGGCTTTTTTGCAAGCGCCTCATCTGCTTCGAGTTCCGCGCGCTTTGCTGCCAATACATCAGCCGGGATCTGCTCCTGGCTGACATACTTCGGGCTGAGGCCTGCGATCTGCATGCCGATATCCTTCACAAGTTTCTGGAACTGTTCGTTGCGCGCTACAAAGTCTGTTTCGCAGTTGACCTCAAGCAAGACACCGACGCGACCTCCGGTGTGGATGTATGAAGAGACGAGCCCTTCACGCGCGTCACGACCTGCCTTCTTTGCAGCGGCGGCGAGCCCCGCCTCTCGAAGGGCGGTGACGGCCTTCTCAACATCTCCACCAGCCTCTTCCAGCGCTCGCTTGCAATCCATGAAGCCCGCACCAGTTCGCTCGCGAAGATCTTTTACCGCTTCTGCGCTAACCGCCATGACGTACTCCTCTTCTTCGCTCTGCGTTATGCGCTTGGGGCGCTCTCGTCTCGAACGGCTGCTGGAGCTGGCTCCTCGTCAGGCGAGAAGCTCAACGTCCCGGCCGCACTCAGTGCAGCAACAAGATCGTCCTGTGCATCAGATCCCGCTTGGCTCTCTGGTGCAGCTGCGGCCGCAGCTGCAGCCTCCTGCGCCTCAATCTCGGGGAGTCGAGCGGCACGCTCTGCCGCGCCTTCAATGACCGCGTCGGCGACCGCCTTGCAGATCAACTTGATGCACTTGATCGCGTCGTCGTTGACGGGAATCGGGTATTGCAGCTGATCTGGATCGACGTTCGTATCAGCGGTGCCAACAACCGGAATGCCAAGCTTGTTGGCCTCCACAGCGGCGAGGGTTTCGCGGCTCGGGTCAATCACGAAGACCATGCCAGGTGCGCGGCGCATGCGGCGCATGCCGCCAAGAACTCCGCGCAGCTTTTCAAGCTTGTCGCGAAGTTTCGCCGCCTCCTTCTTTGACATCAGCTCAAGCTCGCCAGCCTGTTCGCGAGCTTCAAGCTGCTCGAGAAGCGTCAGTCGCTTCCGAATTGTGGTGAAGTTTGTGAGCATTCCACCGAGCCAGCGCTTAACGACGTAAGGCTGACCGGCGCGAGTCGCTTCCTCAAGAATGGGGGCTTGCGCCTGCTTCTTTGTGCCAACGAAGAGGATCGTCTCGCCATTTGCAGCGGCTTCGCGAACTGCAACGAGGGCAGCATCAAGATGCTTTGCACTCTTGGCAAGGTCGAGGATATGAATGCCGTTTCGCTGGGCATAAATGAAAGGCGCCATCTTTGGATTCCAGCGCCTGGTCTGGTGCCCGAAGTGGGCACCGACCTCCAGAAGTTCGCGCATCGTAACTGCGGCCATGGTTCTCCTCATCACGGTTATGCCACCGCGGGACGCCATCGCGACCCCGAGGGGCCACCGTTGCGAGGCGACATGCTCCGCGTGCGTATTCCCTGACCGGGGTCAAGGGCTCCCAACTGGGCGCCGGGTGATCCTACCACCCTCCACCCACCTCGTCCCCCGCTCGGCCACCCCCCGCACAAGGCGAAACCGACGTTCCCCAGGGGGTCCAGCAACCAGAAGTAGATCAACGCGAGCCAGGCCGCTGATCGCTTCACGCTGGCGGCGCAGTGCGGCGCGCTTTCTCTTGCCAAGGATCTCCGCTGGAGTGACCGCTCCGACGAATCTACGGGCACGAACCTCAACCGCAACCAGTCGGTCGGTCTCGTCACGCGCAAGGATGTCGACCTCTAGCCCTGCGACGCGCAGGTTACGCGCCAGGATCCGCCAACCTGCACTTGTGAGCACAGCTGCCGCCTCTCGCTCTGCGGCTGCTCCGATTTTCGCCCGATGGTTCGACACAGGGAGAGACTCAGCGGTTGGGCGTACCGTCCGCGTATTGGCTAGGCGGGGCCTCCGCCGCTGCGGACGATTTGCGCAGCAACTGGGGCATACGTTCGTCGGTGATGTGGCGTTACGCCAAGCTGATCAAGGGCGGCAAGATGGAGCGGTGCGGGATATCCGGCATTGGAGTCCCATCCATAGCCTGGATATCGCTCGGCGAGCCGCGCCATCAACTGATCACGAAGCACCTTCGCCACAATGGACGCGCAGGCAATCGAATAGACGCTGGAGTCTCCCTTGATAATGGTTTCGTGTGGGCCGATGAGCGCACTCAGTTCGTGCGCGGGCGAACCGTCAACAAGTGCGAACTCAACTGGCCGACCGAGGCGACGTTCAAGGGCGTGGACCGCCCGTTGCATGGCACGGTGGGATGCAGCTCGTGGATTGAATCGCTCAACCTCTCGAGCCGATGCGGCACCGAGCCCATAGGCAACCGCTGCACGACGAATGATCGGGTCAAGGTGCTCACGTTGGTTGCGTGACAGGGCTTTAGAGTCACGAACGCCACCAATCAGCTCGCCGTCCGGCATGAGTATTGCGCATGCAACAACTGGACCAGCGAGTGGAGCGAGCCCAACTTCGTCAATGCCGATAACGGCACGTTCAGGCGAGCCGTGGTGAATCTCTCGCTCGCGTGTTGTTTGTCCGCGGCCACTGCTTGGCCGGGGAGAGATCACGCCTTCGCCTGCTCCGAATCGTCTGCCGCGGCTACCGCTGGCTCTTCTGCAGGCGTCTCTTCAGTGGCGGGAGCACCTGGCTCTTCGGCGGCAACCGCATTACGTACCTCTGCCGATGAGGCTTCGGCAAGAGCTACCTCTTCGACAGCGGCCTCAGCCACCGGCTCTACAACGGGTTCGACGTATACAGGATTGAGAACCTCGCCAAGCTCAGCGCGCTTTTCGCGTAGCGATGACTGCTTGCCGACGCGATCGCGGAGGAAGTAGAGCTGCGCGCGATGCGATACTCCGTGGCGAACGATCTCAATCTTCTCAATACGGGGGCTGTGCACCTTGAAGGTTCGCTCGACCCCCACGCCCGAAGCGATGCGTCGAACGGTGATCGTAAGTCCAAGTCCGCCACCGCGAAGGCGCATGACTGTCCCCTCAAACACCTGGATGCGCTCACGATTCCCCTCAACCACCTTTGCCGACACCTTGACGGTGTCGCCAGTCTTGATCGGAGGCAGATCGCGCTTCATCTGCTCGTTCGTGATCGTTCGAATCAAATCCATGGGTTCTCCGTGATGGCTCAGCAGGATCCTGCTGGTGCGGAGCGGCAGGATAGCACAGGGAGGCGTACCCCTTCGCTAGTCGCCCTTCTTGCGAGGTTGTGCTCCCGGAAGGAGATCAGGGCGGCGGGCAACAGTCCGTAGGCGGGCCTGCTCGCCTCTCCATGCCGCAACTGCAGCGTGATTGCCCGAGAGCAGGATCTCTGGGACCGCCACCCCACGAAATTCGGCCGGACGCGTGTACTGTGGGTATTCAAGCAGGTTCGCGGAGAATGACTCCTCAGCGAGCGAGGCGGCCTCAATTGCGCCGGGGAGAAGTCGAAGGAGCGCGTCACAGAGGACGATGGCACCCGGTTCTCCGCCGGAAAGGACGTAGTCGCCAATGCTGATCTCAAGATCAACATATGCTCGCACACGCTCGTCAACCCCTTCGTATCGCCCACAGAGAAGGATCAGGTGGCCAGAACGTGCAAGGGTTCGCAGCCGTGACTGCTGGAGTCGCTCCCCGCCAGCATCCAGGAGAACAACCGTGCTCCCCTCAGTTCGAAGTGCCTCAATCGCGTCAACAAGTGGTTCGGGGCGCATCAGCATCCCAGCACCCCCGCCGTACGGTTCATCGTCCACCGCGCGATGCTTGCCGATTCCCCACTCGCGGAGGTCATGGACACGTAGCGATGCGAGACCACGTTCGATGGCGCGTGCAGGGATGCTCGCCGAAAGCGCGGAGAGGATCGTGTCAGGGAACAGAGAGACCACATCGATCCGTAGAGGGCGCGCCTGCTCGCTCATGGGTTTCGGTCCGAGCGTTCCAGGCGAGCTGACTTCACGCGCTTTGGACCTCTTGGGGTGAGGTCCGATCCGGTGAGGTCCGCAATGATCACGCCCTCGCGCGGTGTGAAGCTGACGATGATCGAGGCGACTGCTGGTACGTCAATTTCTCCGCCATCCGCTGTGCGGACGATGTAAACCTCCGCGCCGCCAGCACGGTAGCAATCAATGACTGTTCCGATCAGTTCGCCCATTCTGTCTCGCACCTGAACGCCGATCACTTCATCCCAATACACCCGTCCCGAGTCGCCTGTGTCCGCAGCGAGTGGAAGCGAGAGATAGCGCCCGATCAGGATCTGCGCAGTACCACGATCTGCGATCTCAGCAAATCGTGCGAACCCGCCTGGCGAGGCGGGGCTCCAATCGGTAAGCGTGAGCCTCCGATCACTCTCTTCAACACGAAACTGCTTCCCCACGACAAAGCGCTCAGCAGGATGATCGGTAAGGACCTCAAGGCGGAGCGTGCCATCCAGTCCGCGCGCACCACGTACCTGCGCGACGCGCAGTTCGCGGACAGCGTCAGCCGATTTCGAGGACGTAGTTCTCTCCAGTTCTATTGGAGATCACCTTGAGAAGGCTGCGCATAGCTTTTGCGATGCTGCCGTTTCGTCCGATCACGCGACCCATGTCATCTTCATCAACGATCAGGCGAAGGACGACGGCGTCGCCATCCTCTTCCACCTGTACGCTCACCCCATCAGGATTGTCTGCTAGTGACTTCGCGACATATGCCACAAGTTCTGCTGCCGGCACTTACGCCTCCTCTGCTGGTGCCGCGTCGACGGCCGCCTCTGTGGCCTCCTCAGTGGCAACTTCTGCCGCCGCTTCAGCGGCGAGTTCTGCGGCCGCCTCTGGTGCAGCCTCGACAACGATCGTCGGCTCTTCAACCACTGGGCGAGTGCCTGGGGCTGTGTAGCCCTTCTCTGCGGCCTTCGGGCCCGTCTTTCCGCCAGGAGATGTTTCGCCTGCGCGTGCCTTCGCAATCAACTTGCCGACAACTTCAGATGGCTGAGCACCCTTTGAGATCCATGCGTCCACCTTCGGCAGGTCAAGGACGAGTGTCATCGGTTCGGTGCGCGGGTTGTAGTGCCCGAGAGTCTCGAGCGAACGACCATCGCGCGCGCGGCGCCGATCGGTTGCGACAACTCGATACGACGGCTGTCCTGTTGCCCCTACCCGTGTCAATCTGATTCGAACGCTCATCCGTACAACTTCCTCCGTGGGCCTGGCATTCGCCAGGCGAGTAACCCCGAAGCGATGGGGTATGTGTCTGGGGATAGTAGCCGCTCGAGGTGACCTGCGCATCAGGGACGCGATCACCTACCGCCGGCCACCCTTCCGACGGGCCTTCTTCGCCTTCCGATCCTCCTTCGGGCGGATGTACCCGCCAGCGTGCTTCCCTGGAAGCCCCTTCCCCCCTCCAGCGAGCCGCACAGGATCAATCCCCCCAGTTCTTCGAATCAGGAGGCGCATCTCCTCGAGGCGCTTGACCAGACGATTCACCTCTTCAATCGCGTGACCGGCCCCAGCAGCGATGCGGCGACGTCGAGGGATTGAGAGCAGCGATAGGTTCTCCCGCTCAGTCGGCGTCATGGAGAGGATGATCGCCTCTGCCCGCTTCAACTCCCCCGCCGCAACAGCCTCCTCGGCTTGGGCAGCCACGCCTCCCATGCCTGGAATCATCTTTACGATCTGCCCAATCGGGCCCATTGACGACATCTGTCGCAACTGTTCGAGCAGATCGGAGAAGGTCATTTCGCCCTTCGCTGCGCCACTCCCGCCCTTTGTCGCAACGGGTGCGCGTGGATCGCCCCCCGCATCGCGCACGATCTCTGCAAGCGTTGCCAGATCCCCCATCTCGAGGATGCGTCCAGCAATACGATCGGGATGGAAGCGCTCAAGCGCTTCAGGTCGTTCACCTGTCCCAAGATAGACAACGGGAATTCCCGCGCCACCTGCAATCGAGAGCGCAGCGCCACCGCGCGCGTCGCCATCCAACTTCGCCAAGATGAGACCCGTCGGATCGGCCACCTCCTTGAAGCCTTCAGCAACGCGGAGCGCCTGTTGGCCGGTTGCCGCATCCAACACCAGGATGCGTTCGCGCGGGTTAACCGCTGCGCGCAACTCAGCGAGCTCACCCATCAATTCTTCATCAATGGTCGTCCGTCCCGATGAGTCGATGATGAGGAGGTCACGGCCGAGCTTCTTCGCCGATTCAAGCGCGCGATGGCCGATCTCTGCCACTGGGGTGCCGATCGGTTCACGGTGGACAGGTACGCCAATCGCTGCGCCCAGCAGCGAAAGCTGTTCAGCCGCGGCGGGCCGCCGAGGATCTGCCGCAACGAGAAGCGGGCGTCGCCCGTCACGAAGGAGTCGGAGCGCGAGCTTTGCGGCGGTCGTGGTCTTCCCTGCACCTTGGAGCCCAAGGAGCAGGATGCTCGCCGTCCTTTCACGCAGGTCGAGTTCTCGGCCTGAGCCCCCAAGCGCCTCAGTGAGGGCCGCGTGCACGATCGCAAATAATCGTGCACCACCCCCTATGCCGCCGACAACCTTTTCGTCGTGTGCACGGCTGCGCATTGACGCGATGAGCGAATCGGTTACGGAGAGCACAACGTCCGCATCGATGAGCGCAGTTCGGATCTCCGCAAAACTTGCTTCGAGATCTGATTCACTGATGCGGCCCCTTCCGCCAAGCCGTTGCAGTGAAGCGCGAAGCCGGCTTCCTAGCGCGTCGAACATACGAGGAGTGTACGCTGCGCGAATGAAAAAGAGGGGTAGGCTCACCGTGCCGCGCGTAGGGAATAGCGCCGCTGTGCGCCGCGATGTTCGCATCCTCATGGCGGCGCAATCCGCCTCCACATTCGGGTCGTTCATCACGCGTGCGGCCCTGCCGCTGCTCGCGATCATCGGCCTCAAGATCTCCGCCGAGGAGGCTGCCATCATCGCAGGCGTGGACTTGATCGCTGCGACGCTCGCAAGCCAATTTGCGGGCGTGTGGATTGATCGTCTGCCACGTCGACCAGTGATGATCGCCGCCGATCTTTTCCGTGCACTGCTCCTCGCCAGCATCCCGATCGCTGCGTTCATGACAGACGGAGTGTCGCTCGTTCATCTGATCCTGGTGAGTGCCGCATGCGGAGCATGCAGTACCGCCTTTGATATTGCCGAGCGCAGTTACCTTGCTGGACTGGTGCCCACGCCGGATCTGCGCTCGGTGCTCGCGAAGGTGCTGGGAATCAGGGGTGCTGCGGAGTTCTTCGGTTTCGGCGCCGCGGGCCTCCTCGTGGGCAGCATTGGTGGTCCAGCCGCGATCGGAGTGGATGCGCTCACGTATGTCGCCTCCGCGCTGCTGTTGACCACGCTACGTGTCAGGGAGCCGCGACTGCCACCGGCGAAATCACGCCGGAGCTTTCTTGTGGAGGCTGAAGAGGGACTACGACGCACGTGGGGGATCTCAATCCTGCGGCCTCTCATCGCCTCAAGCGCCGCGATCGGCATCTATTTCGGACTCTTCCGCTCGGCCTACATGATCTATGTCGTGCGAACGCTTGGCCTCAGCCCCGAAGTGGTCGGCTTCATCATTGCGAGCGGCGGCATCGCGTCATTCACGGGCGGGCTGCTCACGGAGCGAATCTCACTCGCCCTCGGCACGGGTCGTGCGATCAGTGTCAGTTTGATCATCGTAGGGATTGGACTCGCGCTCGTTCCCCTCGCGCCAGGGGCGACGCTTACAGGTATCGCCCTCCTTGTTGCGCACCAGTTTCTCAGCGATGGATTTGAAACCGTTTGGGAAGCGAACCAGGGTGCGATTCGTAGCCGTGTCCTCCCTGACGCGCTGCAGGGACGCGCCAGCGCCGCACTTGAAGGTGTGAGCCTTCTCGGAAGATTGACGGGCATCACCGCAGGCGGGCTGATCGGAGGCTCAGCCGCCGGAAGCGGTGCGGCACTCTACCTTGGCGCAGCAGCCTCAATCGCCGCCGGCATCGTGATTGGGCTTACCAAACTAGGACGAATCCAGAAGATCAACGATCTCCCACGCGCGCTAGATCGCGTCGCCTAAGAGCCCGTCCACGTAGGCCTCCGCGTCGAACGGAAGGAGGTCGCTCCCTCGCTCCCCCACTCCAACCCAGCGAACTGGGAGGCCGAGTTCACGACGTACGGCCAACGCCACGCCGCCACGCGCCCCCGCGTCGAGTTTCGTAAGAATCACGCCATCTACGCCGGCTGCGCGATTGAACCCGCTCGCCTGCGCAAGCCCGTTCTGCCCAGCCGTCGCGTCAATGACAAGGAGCACTTCAACCTCTGCCGCTGGCGCGAGCTTCTGGATCACTCGGCGCATCTTGGTGAGCTCATCCATGAGGCCAGTCTTCGTGTGCATGCGGCCCGCTGTGTCGATGATCACTGGATGCAGCCCTTTCGCATTCGCCTGGGTCAGCGCATCGTGGATCGCCGCCGCAGGGTCACCGCCCGGCCTCCCCTCCGCAATCTCGACGCCCTCTCGCGTTGCGAGAAGACGCAACTGATCGATCGCCGCCGCGCGGAATGTGTCTGCGGCGACGAGGATCGGTTGCAGCGACGAAGCCTTTGCGCGTGCCGCAAGTTTTGCCGCTGACGTTGTCTTCCCAGCTCCGTTCACGCCTATCAGTAGGATGATCTGTCGGTTGCCAGCCGTGCTGGTTGGATCACTCGGCGACTCTTCGCGCATCAACGCAAGAAGCGCCGTGCGCAACCGTTCACGCCCCGTACCACCCTGAGCCTCTCGTGCCGCGCTGATCAGCCCTGCAGCGACGCCCGTTCCAGCGTCGCTTTGGATCAGCGCGCGCTCTAGGTCACCCCAGTTCGGCTCAGGGGCGAGTGACCTGCGGAGTGCCTGCAAGATTCCGGCGCCCGAAGGAGCGGCAGCGGCGCTGATGCTCGCCTTCTCGTCATTCGTGCTCTTTCGCCAGAAGGCGAGCTTCAACGGGCAGCCTCGCGCTCCGCCCGTGCCGCGTCCGCGATCCGTTTCGCCTCATCAAGCCGCAAACCAAAGACGCGGCTGGTGGCATCCTCTCCCGCGGTGACACCCCAGAGGCTATCGGCAACCTCGACCGTCCCACGGTTGTGCGTAATCACCACCACCTGCGTGCGCTCACTCAGCTCACGAATCGCGTCACCGAATCGCGTGACATTCGCCTCATCGAGGGCGGCATCGACCTCGTCGAGGACCACGAATGGGAGCGGGCGCACAGCGAGCATCCCTAGCAGCAGCGCCACACCGGTAAGGGCGCGCTCACCTCCTGAAAGGAGAGAGAGCGGCTGGCGTCGCTTGAGCGGTGGTCGCGCATCGATCTCTACGCCAGGCCGGCGCACCCCCTCCTCTGATGTGAGTCGTAGCTGAGCATCGCCGCCACCGAAGAGAAGTTGGAAGTTTGCAGCAAAAGTTTCTTGAAGTGCGGTGAACTGTTCGGTGAACGTGCTCGCGACGAGCGTGTCTAGTTCCGCCATGAGCGTGGAGGCCTTGGCGATGGCACCGTCAAGATCACCCGTCTGCGCTTCAAGGCTCTCAAGGCGCTCACGGAGTTCGCGATGCTCGATTGCAACGCTCGCCCCAGCTGCATCGAGCGGTCCAATCTTTCGACGCAGTCGCTCCAGGGCTCGCACCTGCTCGGGATCCGGTGGCTCCGCAGGAGATCCGGAACGGAATCCTTCAGAACCCCAGTGATCGAGAAGCGCTGCGGCCTGTGCACGCGCAACCGCATCTTGCACCGAACGCTCCTCGTTCGAGACCTCTTCGAGATCGCCTTCAGGTGCACCCTCAGCGCGGGTCGCGCGCAAATCATCGGGGAGTCCTTTGGCGATTCGGGGATCTGTTGCGAGCCTCCGCCCGAATGCCACAAGGTCGCCCGCCAACTCTTCAATCAGGCGCTCGTACTCAAACTCAAGGCTCTGAGCATCACGCTCGAGGGGTCTCAACGCCTCATCAAGATCCGACTCGCGCTGACGCAACGAACGCTTCCGCTCGTCGTCAGCTGCACTCTCGCGCTCGATTCCCTCCTGTTGTTCGGCAAGTCGCTGTACCTGTGTTTCACGCTCATGGACCGCCATTCGAGCAGCATCCGAGCGACCGACCAACTCGATCCTGTCTGCCTGCAGTGCCGCGCTTCGCGACTCCAAGGCACCTCGCTCTTCCGCGGCTCGTGCGATTCGTGCGGATGCGGCTGCAATGCTTGCATCACCGCGAGCACGAGCGAGTTCCCATGCCCGAAGCGCCTGTCGATCCGCCTCCACCGCTTCGGAGATTGTTGACCGCCGCGCTGTCAGCTCCTGAATCCTCTGCTGCCACTCCGCAGCGGCGCTTCCGGTGCCCGACGCTGTCTGTGCGCGTGCGTGCAGTGCATCTCGTCTCTCGATGAGGTCGCTGAGGGCTTCGGTGAGCTTCTGCAGCCTGGAGTCTCTGTCTGCGGCGTTGCGGGCTGCCGCGATCTGTTCGCGTTCACGCTCGGCGCGGATGTCCGCCGCGCTCCGCAACAAACTTCTCGCGGAGAGTTCTGCCGAGCGATGGCTGAGGGCGAGGGCCGTGGCTGCTGCAAGCGCGGTCTGCTCTGCGGATGCCTCACTGCGCAGGGTGGCGGCGGCAGCGTTCCGCCGCTCAGCTTCGCCTCCGAGTTTCGAGATCTCTGCGTCGAGGAGAGCATCTTCTGGCTCCGTCTCACGGGTCACCACACCTCCGGCCCGGATCACCGCGCCACCGCGGGTCACGATCAAGCCGCCGACCGGTAGGTCATCGAGCGCGTCAAGTGCGGCGGCAACTGATGGAGCCACGGCAACTCCGCTCAAGACTCGAGCCAAGACCCCGTCAGGATCCTTAACAACCTCCGCGCTCAACGCGGGAAGCGTTGGGTGTTCGGCGGCAAATCGACCCGGCGAACCTTCAATGAGGAGCGCACCCTGTTCATCATCGAGAAGAGACGCCCCGTTACGGTTGACAACGAAACCGCGCGCTAACGCGCCAAGCGCGGCGAGCACGGCGTTCCGGCCCTCTTCACGGATTTCAACACCAGCCAAGAGGCTCCTGCCACCAATCGCGCGCGCCGAACGCGCGAGGGCACGCTCTTGTAGCGCCGTACGCCGCGCTTCCAGTGCGCGAAGTCGACCCTCGATGGATGCACACTCAGCCTCCGCGGCACGAGCGGCGCGCTCGCGTTCCCCGACGACCGCTCGCAGGGTTGCTTCCGCAGCCTCTGATGAACCTGCCTGCTCAGCTGCACGCGTCGCAGTTTCGCTCGCGTCGCGATAGGTCGCGAGTGCAGCATCGCGTCGCGCCGTTGCTGCCGATAACTCGTCAGCGGCGCGATCGGCTCGGAGCGCATCAACCTCTGCCTCAATACGCGCAATTCGTGCCTCCGCCTCCGCCACCTCTGACGATCGCGCCCGCTCCGCACGTGCGATTGAATCGCCACTACCCGCCAGGCCACGTTCGCTCTCCAGTGCCCGAAGTTCGCGACGAGCGCTTGCAAGATCAGCGTCGGTAAGTTCAAGTGCCGCAGCAGATTCAGCATCTGCCGCTGGTGCTGCCATCGCCCGGATCTGTTCGACAGCAAGGACCTCACGTTCCGCCTCCGCGACCTCCGCATTCAACCGTTCGGAATCACGAGCGATCGCCGCCACTTCTGCATCCGATCGAGCGCGATTACGTTCTGCCGTTTCTCGAGCAGCTCGAGCAGACTCCAGTTCGCCTCGGGCGACCTCAAGCGCAGCGCGCGCTTCAGCAAGGCGGAGGCGACGGGCACCTGACTCGTTCTCCGCGGAGCGGAGCGATTCGCGTACAGCGCCGAGCTCGGCGCGAACCTGAGCGAGCCTGCTCGAGCTTGCTCCTCGTCGCGATGCGAACCAGCTGGCGCGGGTTGCGCCGAGTGTCGCGATGCGATCTACGGCATCGGCGAGCAACTCATCTCGACCAGCCTCCTGGCGCGCCAGCGCTGCAAGGCGCCGTTCTTGCGGTCGCAACGCAGCGAGAATCTCTTCAACGCGCGCACGATTCTCGGTTGCCTCCTTCATCTCCGCTTCAGCACGTGCGCGTCGACGTTCATGCCGCGCAGTCCCAGCAAACTCTTCAACCAGCGCCCGACGCTCCTCGGCACGGAGGCTAAGTGCCTGGTCGACAGCACCTTGACCGATGAAGAGGAGACCATTCTCCGCAAGGCCTGCGCCATCAAGGAGCTCGCTGAGATCGCGGAGCCGAATTCGCTCCCGGTTCAGCAAGTACTCCTGACCGCCGCCGCGATCGGCGCGTCGTGCGATCTCAATCTCTGTGAAGGGAAGATCAAAGAGCCCATCATCGTTTAAGATGCTGAGGGAAACTTCAGCAAGTCCGAGTTGGCGACGCTTCTCCGAACCGGCAAAGATCACCTCATCCACACGCTTCGAACGAATTCCACGTCCAGCTTCGCCGAGTGCCCAGCGCAGTGCATCTACGATGTTTGACTTGCCACTGCCGTTTGGACCAACGATGGCGGTGATCCCCGAGGTGAACGCGATCGTGGTTTTGTCAGCGAAGGTTTTGAAGCCGCTGAGCCGAACCTCTCGCAGGCGCAGCCGACTCATCAGACAGCCCCCTTCGTGACGCCGAGAAGATCGATCGCCGCCTCCGCTGCAGCAGCTTCTGCGGCCCTTCGGCTCGGTCCGCTGCCTCGTGCGATCTCGTTCCCATCAACTCGCACCGCGCACTCATAGGTGCGCTCATGCTCTGGGCCGCTGGTCGCGATGATGTCGTATCGTGGCAGCGATCCATTCTTCGCTTGCGTCCACTCCTGAAGCATGGTCTTGATTCCCTTGCCAAGAGAGGCGCGCGGTGCTGCGATCTCCTGCGCAAGGTGTGTCAACACGTACCGCTCCGCCTCCTGAAATCCATGAGCAAGGTAGACAGCCCCGATGAGCGCTTCGAACGCCGCGGCGAGCGCGGCAGGACGCTGAGCGCCGCCACGCTGTGCTTCGCCTTCACCGAGAAGGAGTTCATCGTCGAGGCGCATCCGTTGGGCGACATCTGCGAGTCCATTTCGGCTGACGATGGATGCACGGCGCTCAGACAGGTCTCCTTCGCGTGCGCTCGGATCTGCGCGGTACAGTGCCGCGCTCACAACTGCGCCGAGGAGCGCATCCCCAAGAAATTCAAGGCGTTCATTATCGTCCTGTGCGCCAGATTGATGACGCCGTGAGGGGTGCGTGAGTGCGAGCACAATGAGATCCTCAGCTCCTGCAGGGATGCCAAGGCGCACCGCGAGTCGCGATGCGTGGGCAACCGTGGAGTCTGCGGCCTGGCTCACGATCGAAGGGGGCGCGCCAGGCGGCCAGATGGCCGCCGCACCTTACGCCTTCTTTTCGACGATCGCGTTGACCGCGTCTTCTACCGTCTTAATCTTTGTCAGCTCTTCGTCGGCAATCGTGACGCCGAACTTCTCCTCAAGACCCATGGCGAACTCTACGAGGTCAAGTGAATCGGCGTTGAGGTCCTCAATGAAGGCGGCAGTCATGGTGACCTTCTCCTTCTCCACCCCGAGCTGCTCGACGATGTAACCCTGAAGCTCCTGGAAGATCTGTGCCTTGTCACTCATTGGTCGCCCCTCCATCTCTCTCCGCTGACGCGGTGCTTCCCTCCCGCTGAGCGGTGCCAAGGACACCGCTCACCAGTTTCCGTGCCGGCTCGCCGCTGTACGTGCGTGCCAGAGCCGTCCAGGCTGCGAGTGCCTCCGCAGGCGCCGCCGCGCGCGAGTGTACCACCTCGGCGAGGCTCACTCGGAGGATCGTGCGGTCAATGTGCGTCAATGTTGCGAGGGGGAACGCAGGCGCGAGGCGGACCAGCGCAGAGTCAATCCCGGGGCGATGCGACTCCACAAGTTCAATCAGCGCCCGTGCAATGGCGAGCGGTTCCCCCTCGACATCACCGGCGTCTGCCCGCCGCTTCAGGATTTCAGCAGCACTCCGAAGTCCAAACTCTGCCTCATAGAGTGCCGTGAGGGCATCCCTCCTCCCCGCGGTGCGGATTCGGAGTGCTGCATCACGAGGCGCAGCTGGTGCTCTCTTCCCCGGCATCTCAATCGGGGGCTGGTCCGCTGGGAAGGCCGTCTAAGGTGACGGGCGGGGCTCCAGCGAGCGAACGCGCGATTCTTCCACTCACACCCTCACGAACCGTGCGTGCCGCGGTGCCACACGCAAACGTGACCATCCGTTTTCGTGCCCGACCATGTGTGATCACCACGCTCCCCTTCACGCCGAGCAAGACCGCACCGCCAATGCGCTCGTAATCTAGTTTCGTGCGAATGCGGGTGATCGCGGGTCGCATCAAGATCGCAGCGAGCGGACCGAAGGGAAGGCGCCGAAATTCTTCGCGGAACATGTCGGTGATGGTTGTGGTGACACCTTCCACAAGCTTGATGGATACATTGCCCAGCACCGCGTCGCAGACCACAACATCTGCCTCATCGGCTGCAAGGTGGCGCCCTTCAACGTTTCCAGTGAAGTTCAGTTCTGCCAAGTCGAGCAGTTCGGTAGCCTTCTGGATGCGCTGATCCCCCTTCCCCTTCTCTTCTCCAATGGAAAGGAGGGCGACGCGTGGGTTTGATACTCCAAGAACGTGCTCAGAGAAGATGCTTCCCATGTGCGCATACTGGTAGAGATTCTCCGAGGTTGCATCTGGATTCGCGCCAACGTCCAGCAAGACGAGTGGCTTCTCCCGGAGCAGGAATTGGACCGCAAGGGCGGGACGATCAACGCCAGGGAGTCGCCCGAGCCGCAAGACCGCGGCCGCCATTCCCGCTCCGGTATGGCCCGCGGTGACCACCGCATCGGCGACGCCCTCGCGTACAAGGTTTGTCGCCACAAGGATTGACGCGCCCTTTCGCTCCCGAAGTGCCTGCGCGGGATACTCGTCCATGCCGATCACATCTGGTCCGTGAACGATTCTGGCATTCGCTGGGAGCTTGCCTCCCGTGATCTGGTGGATGACAGACTCATCGCCGACAAGAATCAACTCGTCGTCTGGATTCTCGTCTGCCCACGCGATCCCACCAGGGACAACTTCGGTGGCACCATGGTCGCCGCCCATTGCATCGAGTGCAAGGCGGACGCGGCCTAACGGCGCGGCCATAGGGGTTCTAGGCGTCAGTTGGTTCCGTGTCCGGCGCAGGGCGTCGGATCACTTCGCGGCCCCGATAGGTGCCGCAATCGAGGCAGGCGTGATGTGCTCGCTTGGTTGCACCACACTGCGCGCAGCGGTCCATAGCCGGGAGGCTCAACGCGTGATGCGCGCGGCGATCCCCTTGCCGAGACTTCGATGCCTTTCGCTTCGGTACGCCCATCGCTGATGAACCTCGCTGCTTCGCCCCTTGTGGGGGTGGAACTTGGAGAGTGAAGCCTACCCGATCCGCGCCCCCTCGTCGCGCCTCGGCTACCGCTCGCCTGTGTGCCGCTCGGCTGGGGCTAGCCCTTCACCTCTGGTTGGTCACCGCGTGGCGGCAGAAGACCCTCCAGGACGGCGAGGCGTGGGTCTACCTCTCGCTCTGGACACTCCTCCGACTGGTGTGGCGCACCACAGCGCCCACATCGCTCTGGGCAGAGAGGATCACAATGGAGAACGAGCCGGCGGACAAGATCGAGACCCTCAACGGCGATCCGCCCAACGTCGACCGAGTTGCCACGACCGATCCGCTCGACGTCTCCTTCGGCATGGCCCTCTTCAAGAATCTCTTCGCCGATTCGGGCCTCGAGAAGGGCGCGCGCTGGGTTCAGGCATCGAGCACATGCCCCCTCCTGCACGCCACGAGCGTGTGCGATCAGCCTCACCCCGCGATTCGTGCGATCGACGCGCGCTCGAACGGTGGCATGAATCAACTCTCCCTCCGACATACTCGTCAGAGAAAATTCGGGAACCTCGAAGGTCGCACCCGGGCGCTCGGCGAGCAGCGGAGAACAGTCGATGAGGTAGTGCGCACGCGCATCTCCGTCGGAAACGTTCGACGCTTCGGTGAGGTTGCTCACCCGTTGGCTACGGTGTGACGTCTTGCCGCTGCAGTCAACACAGGGATCACTCCCGCTGGGACAAGTCGGTCGAGCGGGCCACCGTATCTCGCGATCTCGCGAACAAGTCGGCTGGATGTTGACGCGTGCTCCGGCGCGGTCATCAGGAAGAGCGTCTCAATCGTTGGTGCCAGGAGTCGATTTGCGTGAGCCATGCGGAGCTCGGCCTCAAAGTCCGATCCAGCGCGCAGGCCGCGGATGATCACCGTCGCCTTTGCCTCTTCTGCAATACGGACGGTTAGGTTGGATGCGGCAAGGATCTCTACCCGCGCCGCGCTGCTACCAAGTTCTACGGCGATGACTGAGCGAAGCAGCGCTTCGCGCTCCGCGAGGGTGAGGAGCGCCTCCTTCGTTGCGTTCGGCAAGATCGCCACGACGAGCCGATCAACAACTTGAAGGCTCCGTCTGATCAAGTCGATATGGCCAAACGTCACTGGATCAAAGCTGCCTGGATAGAGCCCAATGCGTTCGATCATCTCAATTCCTCCGCCTCATGGTGTGCGTAAAGTTCAATCACTGTCTCACCGTACGTGAGGGTTCGCACCAATCGTAGACCTCTTAGCGCTCGTTGTGGCGTCTCGCCCCTGACCCGCCGTCCTGAGAGGACCAGAAGGCCACCGGTGGCGAGAGGAGTCGGCTGGCGAGCAATCAACTCAAGTATCCCGCCGCGGAGCGGTAACTGATCGTATGGCGGATCAGCGATGACGAGGTCGAAGGTGGCTCCACGTGTGACAAGTGCACGCAGGGAATCGAGTGCGTCAGCTGACTGGATCTCTGTCTGATCCACAAGGCCTAGCGAAGCCACATTGCGGCGAATCACCTCGCTAGCACGTCGAGAGATCTCTACGAAGCTCACGTGTCGCGCGCCGCGACTGAGCGCCTCAAGGCCTGCCGCGCCGCTCCCTGCACAGAGATCAAGTACGCGCGCGTCGGGGAGGCGGGGCTCGAGAATTGCGAAGAGCGCTTGCCGAACTCGGTCCGCTAATGGTCGGGTCCCTTCCTCAGGGACCTCTAGAAGGCGTCCCCCGAGCACTCCCGCGATGATTCGGATCTTCGGTGCCACGCTTCAACCCTCCCGTGAACGCAACACAGCCGTCGGCCAGCCGCGAAGGTAAGCCTCAATCAGTGGTCGTGTGGCTGGGAAGGGTCGACCGGTCGCGTCGAGGAGTTGCTCTGCCTCGCCTCGTGCCAGCAGCGCAAGCGCACGATCTTCAGGGCGCGAGAGTGCGGCTACACGGAGGGGCGGCAGGCCGCTCTGTTCGGTTCCGAGCACGTCTCCCTCTCCACGCAATTCGACGTCGCGCTCAGCAAGAAGGAAGCCATCTCGCGTGCTCTCAATCGCTTCAAGCCGAGCTCGGGCGACTTCGTCCTCGCTATCGCTGACCAAGACGCACCAGCCTTCACTTCCACCGCGACCAACGCGACCACGAAGCTGATGCAGGGTTGCGAGCCCAAATCGATCAGCGCTCATGATCACCATCACGCTCGCGCGCGGAACATCAACACCAACCTCAACGACCGTTGTCCCGACAACGATGTCGATCTCGCCGCGAGTGAATGCATCCATCACGCCGCTGCGCTCCGCTGGTGACTGCCGCCCATGCACCACCCCAACGTTGAGGCCTGGGGCTGCCGCGGCGATCCGCTTCGCCTGCTCAACCACTCCCGCCTCGCCGGCCGCCTCGAGCGCCTCACCGCCAGTCTCAACGTTCGGCTCCTCACCAGGATCGTCGTCACCAATTCGTGGGACCACGACAAAGGTTCCTCGCCCGGCGTCAGCCTCCGCGGTGACAAAGCTCCACAGGCGATCGAGCTCTCCACTGCTCCGAATTGCAGTGCGTATTGGCTGTCGGCCAGCCGGGAGTTGACGTAGTTCCGACGAGGCCACATCTGCGTAGAGGAGTTGTGCGATTGTCCGCGGGATAGGGGTCGCAGTCATCAGCAACAAATGCGGCTCCCCCTCCCCTTTTGCGGTTAGTTGGGCTCGCTCCTCCACCCCAAAGCGATGTTGCTCGTCAACGATGACCAGTCCGAGCGAGGCGAACTGCGTCGCTTCAGAGAAGAGCGCGTGGGTCCCAATAAGAAGGGCGGTGCTCCCGTCTGCAACTGCCGCGCGAACGTTGCGACGCACTGGAGCAGTGATGCTTCCGACAAGTAGATCAACCCGAACTCCGAGTGGTTCGAGCAGCCTCGTCGCGGTAGCGGCGTGCTGTCGTGCCAGAAGTTCCGTCGGCGCAAGCATCGCGGTCTGAAGGCCTGCGCGGGCGGTGGCAGTTGCCGCGACAAGTGCGACTGCCGTCTTCCCGGTACCGACGTCCCCCTGCAAGAGGCGCAGCATCGGCTCCCCAGTCGCGAGGTCCTTCAGGATCGCATCGATCGCTGCTGACTGATCAGGTGTCCAGGACGGTGCCGGTGAATTGTCGCCCTCGCGGCGAAGTCCATGACGGATCGCCTCTTCAATCTCTGCGCGTTTGCGCTGCGAAATCTTGACGGATTGAGCCGCACCTTTCGCTCGACGGCGGCGACGGCGAACGAGCGAGAGCTGCACGGCGAGAAGTTCGTCAAAGGCGAGGCGACGGAGGGCGGCATCGCGCTGTTCAAACTCACTCGGCCAGTGAGCCTCCGTTAGGGCGGAGGCGAGTGGCATGAGGCCGTGTCTGCTGAGAACTCCTGGTGGAAGCGGGTCGGGGAGCTCCGGGCCGAACTGGTCAATGACCTGTCGCACCGCCGCTCGGAGGCTGAGTGCCGTCACTCCCTTTGTCAGCCGATAGATGGGAACGATTCGCCCCGCGTTGACGCTCTCGCCCCCTTCGAGTGTGCTGAACTCTGGGGCCTCTAGCTGGGCCCGCCACCCGATCGCCTTCACACGGCCAGATGCGACGATCTCAGCGCCTGGGTGGAGGCGGCGCTCAATGAAGCGACGGCCGTACCAGATCGCTTCCACCACACCGCTCTCGTCGGCGAGTGTGGCGATCGTTCGTTGAACCCCTCGTCGCCAGGTCTTTTCGACGCGAACGTCAACAACCCGCACGCGAACCGTTGCAGGGCTTCCGCCTACAAGTTCAGCAACTGGCGTGATCGCTCGGCGGTCTTCGTAGCGCCGCGGAAGATAGAGGAGGAGATCTCCCACGCTATGGACCCCTAGTCGCGCGAGTCCCCGTAGCAGGCTCGCCCCGCCGGGCAGGCCGAGCCCCTTGAGCGGCAGGCCGCTCGGGTCTGCGTTCACTCCAAGCTCACGAGCACCCGCTCGATCGCCTGCTCACCGCGTGCGAGCTCTACCTCGACCCCATCAATGGCTCTCCGTACAGCGTCGACCATTCGCTCGCCCGCCGCCGCGTCGACATCAGCTCCAAGGTAGAGAGTGATCAACTCCGCCTTCTCTCCCTGCAGCGCACGGGTGAGCGCCTCAATCTCGTCTTGACCGGTGGCAACGATGCCGTCAACAGGATCAAGCGCCATCACTTCGCCGTTGCGTACGCTGACCCCCTTCACCACCGCGTCGCGCACCGCCTGGACGATACGGAACGTTCTCGCACCGGCTCGCGCTGATTCGAACTGTTTGAGCGCGACATCCAACGGGAGCGAAGGATCCCACGTCAGGAGCGCTGCGATTCCCTCTGCTGCGTTGCGCGTTGGGACAACGCTGACGTTCGCCGCCACCAGGTCTGCAGCCTGCCGCGCTGCGAGCACGATGTTCCCGTTGTTCGGAAACACAATGACGTCGCGCCGTCCCGTCGCGTTGATTGCGGTGGCAATCTCCGCTGCCGATGGGTTCTCTGTCTGGCCACCGTGCACCACTTGCGATGCACCCGCCGATTTCATGATCGCAGCAAGACCGCTCCCCGCAGCGACCGCAACGATCGCCGTGCCAGGCTCAGGACCCTTCTCAGTCGTAACGCTTGCGACACCCACGCGCGTGGAGAGGTCAGTAAAGGCACCATGCCCAGTGGCACGTTCGGCACTTTGCTGGTCAAGATTCTCAATCGTTACGCCACGGACCTCGCCATGGGCAATCCCGTAGGCGAGGATCTGATCTGGCTGCAAGTTGTGCACGTGCACCTTGCAGACCGACGCATCACCGGCAACGAGGACGCTCTCCCCAATGCGTTCAAGGTCAGCACGGATCTTGACGAGGTCGAGAGGAGCCTCTGTGGCGCGGAGGATGAAGACCGTCTCGTAGCCATATTCGCCTGGAGCGCCCTCTCCGCCCGCCGATGGGGCTGGTAGTGCAGGAGACGCTACGTGCGCTCTTCTTGTGGGCTCTGCATCATCCAGCGTTGCCGAGGGAGCCACCGAGGGCATATCTGCGATCCCTTCGAGAATGAGTTGTAACCCGGTGCCTCCCGAATCAACGACTCCCGCCTCTCGGAGCACGGCGAGAAGCGTTGGCGTCTTCTCCACCGAGATGCGAGCGCTCTCGGCAACGCGGAGGAGGAATGGGCGAAGCTCAGTTGATCCTTCCGCATCTGTCAGCGCGCTCGATGCAACTTCGCGCGCAACAGTGAGGATCGTCCCCTCGGTGGGTGTTGCAACTGCGCTATACGCGTGGAGCACGCCGATCGAGAGTGCGTTTGCGATCTCTGCCGCGCGAGCGCGCCTCCGCCCTCTGACCGCTTGAGGTAGTCCGCGCAGGATTTGCGAGAGGAGAACCCCTGAATTCCCTCTGGCGCCCAGGAGTGCGCCGCGAGCAACCGCTTCGCTGACTTCGTCAATGGATGTGACCCCTGTTGCAAGCGTCGCCTCACCTTCGGCGATCGCCGCCTTGAGGGTTGCGAGCATGTTGGTCCCCGTATCGCCGTCTGGGACAGGGAAGACGTTGAGCGCGTTCACCACCGCGACGCGGGCCTCCAGCCGTTCCGCACCAGACCGGAGGGCCGCCATCAGCTCCACGCCGTCCCAACTCTTGCGGCTCATCGAGCGCCCCACTCGTGGGTCTCCGCCACGCGGGAAAGGGGGGCGTGGCGGACGGCGAGAAGTAGACCCGTCTGCGGTGCCCGTTGTCGCTCGCTCGGCATGACTCCCTCCCTCAGCCAATGCTTCCTCTGCCCTACGGCGTTCCTGCTACGATACGGCACGAACGGCGGTGCGTCCCTCTCGGGCGCCCAGCACAGCAAGGAGAAGGTCATGGCACGCTTCTGCGTCCTCTGCGGCAAGGATTCGATCTCTGGGTTCAATCCCCAGTCGGTCGGGATGAACCGCGTACGCGCACACCGACGCTTCCGTGCCAACCTGCAGCCGACCATGGTCCTCGCCAATGGGACGATGAAGCGCGCGCTCGTCTGCACTTCCTGCCGAAGAACGGCAACGAAAGGCGCATAGGTCGCAGCTACGCCCGAGGGCGCAGCCCCTCAACCGCTTCGCGCATCTGCGCCGCCCCGAAAATCGCGGTGCCTGCGACCAGTACGTCTGCTCCTTGTGCCACGGCATCCGCCGCGGTACTGGACCGAATCCCACCATCAACGTGAATGCGTCGATTGGCACCTAAGAGAGCTCGAATCTCTTTGATGCGTGCCGCGGCCTCGGGCTGATATGACTGACCACCGAAGCCAGACTTCACCGTCATCACGAGTGCAAAATCAAGATGCGGGGCATGCGCTGCGAAGGCTCTGGCGGGTGTGCCTGGATCCGCTGCGAGGCCAGCCTCTGCGCCCGCCGCTCGGATGGCATCAAGGGTCCCTTGATGGCGCTCTGGAACCTCGACGTGAATGGCAACGGTCTGACAGCCCGCGGCGGCATATCGCGGCGCCCAGAGCGCAGGGTTCGCGATCATCAAATGCGCATCGAATGGGAGTGACGTCACGCCTCGCAGTGATTCAACGGTTGCGATCCCGAATGTGAGGTTTGGCACGAAATGCCCGTCCATGATGTCTAAGTGAATGCGGTCCACACCAGCTTGCTCCGCCGCCTGAACCGCCTCACGCAGCGCACCAAGATCAGCATTCAAGACGCTCGCCGCGATCTGGACGCCAGGTGTCACAGCTCAATCCCTAGGAGTGGACCAGAGGGGGCGAGCGGAACTGGTGAGCGCTCCCCCTTTAGCGCAGCGGCGCTGGCTAGGACCAGGAGCTCTCTACGGCGGGCCACTGCTGCTGGAGCGGGAGCGCCGGCTCGTTCTGCAGCCAGTTGCCCGCACGCGGCACCCGCCTCACGACCTCGGTTTCTTCGAACCGTTACCGAGAGGCCAGAGACTCGCAGCTGCTCTGCGATCGCTTCAATACGCGCGGCGGGGCTCTCCTGCCATGGTGTGTGTGCGACGCTATTCATTGGAATCAAGTTTACGTGTGCTCCACTGCCGCGGAGCAGATTCGCCAATGCCGTGGCATCTTCTGGGCTGTCGTTAATGCCATCAATCATCGTCACCTCGTACGTAGTTCGTCGCCCTGTCGTGCGTGCGTGTGCTGCTGCTGCCGCGATCACTTCCTCTACAGGCCACTTACGGTTGAGTGGCACGAGCAGGTCGCGCAACGCATTGCGCGCGGCGTGGAGAGAGACGGCGAGGGTCACCTGAGGGCGCAGCTTTGCGAGCCGGGCGATCCCTGGAACCACTCCGCTCGTTGAAACAACAATCCGGCGTTGTCCGATGCCGCCCCGAAGTGGGTCGGTCAGGCCGTCAATTGCCGCGAGCACCGCGTCAAGATTCTGGAGTGGCTCCCCCATCCCCATGAACACGACGTTCGTGAGCTCCCGCCCTTCGCCTCGAAGGATCTGTCGCGCGCGACGCACCTGGTCTTGGATCTCGCCTGCGGTCAGGTTGCGGGTAAAGCCAAGCTCTCCGGTGGCGCAGAAGGGACAGCCGACCGCGCACCCTGCTTGACTTGAGACGCAGATGGTCGCTCGCTCTCCGCGGCCGCGCCGTGGATCTGGTGGATAGCGCATCAGCACCGCCTCTACCTTCGCGCCACCGCTGAGCGTGATCAGGAGCTTGCTCGTTGCCCCGTCCTCAACATCTTCGCGTTCGAGCTGCTCTGCAGCGTAGAAGCGGGCGACAGCAGCGAGCGCCTCCTGAGCTCGTCGGCTCAGCGTCGTGACCTCCGACCAGGTCTTGGCATCAGAGCGCCAGATCGCATCTAGGATCTGCGCCGAGCGGTATCTCTCAAGCCCAAGATCCGCAACGAGTTGCGCGACCGCAGGTGGATCAAGATCGGTGATTGCGGGGAGGGGTGCGGCTGCGGTGCTCATGAGCGGATTCTCGCATGCGGAGCGAGAAGTTCTGCTCGGCCATGAATCAGCGCAGTTCCGCTCATGCGGCGCCCACCCATTGGGGTCACTTCAAGGAGCGGGAGAGCGCCACCTTGCAGTCCGAGCAGGAGGATCTCTTCATGTACCAACAGGCTTCCCAATGGGACGTCGATCCCCGCGAGTGGCTCACCCACCACATCAAGCTTCAGTCGTTCGAGTGCTGGGGCGAGGCTGATCCAGACCCCAGGCCACGGGCGATACGCGCGCCATGCGCGGTGCGCGCGATCTACTGTCCAGGTCGCCAGAATCTCACCGTCCGACCGCCGCAGCCGACGTGTCATTGAAGCGCCCTCTGCGGGCTGAGGGATCGGCGCGATCTCCCCTGCAAGGTATCGATCCAACGTTCCTGTGATGCCGTCCGCTGCCAAACGCGAGAGTTGTGCCTCAAGGCGAGGTGCGTCTTCGTCACCACGCAACTGATGCCGCTGAACGGCAATGAGCGGCCCTGTATCCAGCCCCTCATCCATCAGGATGGTGCTCACTCCAGTCTCTTGATCGCCTGCCAGGATGGCAGCAGGGATCGGTGCGGCGCCGCGATACGCAGGAAGAAGCGAAGGGTGAAGATTCAGAATCCCTCGGTGAACCGAGCGCAACATTTCAGCAGGAACGATCTGCCCAAAGTCTGCCAGCAGGCCCACCGTTGCATCAAGGGAGGCGATCGTCTCCTGCGTGGAGGAGGCGCGGAGTTGCTCAACTTCAAGGAGTGGCAGATCGCGCTCCCGCGCCCACGCTGCCACTGGCGTCGAAACAAGGGCGCCGTCTCGCCCCGACGGCCGCGGTGCGGCAGTGATCACGGCGGCAATGCTCCACTCGTGCTTCTTGTCGAGAGCATCAAATGCTGGCACGCCGAAGCCGCCACTCCCAATCAACAAGAGCCGCAGATCAGTGACTGTGTGCCTCTGCGGCGCGAGCCGCACGCTTCGCGCGCTTCCCTTCCGGACTTTCAGGATCGATCCCGCCATCCTCCTCATCGCCAGTTACGGCGATGAGCTGGTCGAGTGAATCAAGATAGTCGATGTAAAGTTTTCCTTTAAGGTGATCGAGCTCGTGTTGCACGGCGCGCGCGATGTAGCCGTGTTCGCTGAACTTGTAGAGACGTCCATGCCGATCTTGCGCCTCTACCCACACGCGCTCGCGTCGCGTGATGTCGGCGACATAGCCTGGGATCGAAAGGCATCCTTCAAGATCGGTCACATCGCCCTTGTCGCGCATGATGCGTGGGTTCACGAGCTCATACGTTCGTCCTTTCGCCTCAACTACCGCAACGTTTAGCGGTTCGCCAAGCTGGGGGGCGGCCAGTCCAGCGCCTGGTGCCGCACGCATTGTGTGAACGAGGTCGTCAAGAAGGCTGTGCAACAACCTTCCAAAGCTCTCTACAGGCTCACCCGGCATACGGAGACGCGGATCACCGAGGAGCAAGATTGGTTTGACACTCATGGTCTGATTCTACCAATCGGCGGGGACTAGAGGAGAGTCTCTGGATCCAAGTCGATGCCGACGTCGCGTCCAGTGAGCCCCCGAACAAGCGGGAGTGGATCGGCGGCACGCAGTATGACGTTCTCTCGCCAGCGCCCTCCACGTTTTGGTACCCAGGCAGGGATCGGCCCAAGAAGATGCGCCGCAGAACCATCTGGTAGCTGGCCGCGCAGCTTCTCCGCAACAGCAACGGCCCGCGTATGAGTAGCCGTTGCAGTCGCGCCAGAGACGGTGATCTTTGCCGTGCGCAGGTATGGCGCGCCACCAGCCCGTTCACGCAGCAGGAGTTCGCGTCGCCGCCACGCAGTCACATCGCCGCCGCGCGCGAGCTCCACCGCCGCCGCAATCGCAGGATCTTCGGGGCGATAGCTCTGCACCCAAGCGGTTCCACCGCTCCTCCCTCGCCCTAAGCGACCGCTCGCTTGCACGATCAGAGAGACGACCCGCTCCGCAGCGCGCTCGTCGGGGAGCAGTAGCCCGGCATCCGCAGAGACGATCCCAACGAGCGCGAGGCGTGGGAGATCCAGGGCCTTGGCCGCGAGCGCGGTTCCGATCAGGAGTTGTGTCTCACCTTTTCGGAAGGCGTCCAAGATCCGATCGCCTGCGCCGATGGTCGCGATGGTGTCGGCGTCGAGTCGACCAATGCGAAGCGACGGCAAGAGTCGTTTCGCTTCGGCCTCAAGGCGCTCCGTCCCACCGCCGATCGCACGAACCCGTGCGCTATTACACGACGGACAGCGCGTGAGAGGCTCAGCAACGAGTCCGCACCCGTGGCAACGGAGCAGCGATCCAGCACTGTGTAGGACGAGCGGACGCTCACACGAGGGGCATGACTGCGCCGCGCCGCAATCCCTGCAGAGGAGTGCGGATGCGAGACCACGCCGGTTCATGATCAGAAGTGCCTGCTCTCCATCACCCCACTTGAGCGCTTCGAGCGCCGCCAGAAGTGGCCGGCTGATCATTCCCTTCCAACCGTCCTCAAGTTCGCGACGCATGTCGACCACTTCAACGCGAATTGCGGCACTGCGATGCTCAAGCGTGAGATGACGCCAACCCTGAAGCCTGACGCGTCCAAACGTCTCAATGGATGGTGTTGCACTGATGAGTATGACAGGCGCTGCTGCGAACTCCCCGAGCATGATCGCAGCATCGCGCGCATGAAGGCGCGGTGTTCGATCAGACTTGTAGGCCGCCTCATGCTCCTCGTCGACGACGATCAGACCAATCTCGCGACTCAGCGCGCCGAGCGCGACGCGAGTTCCTACCACGAGGTGTGGTCCGACCCCCCGCAACCGAGCATGGGCGTCCAGCCGCTCACCTTGGCTCGCCCCTGAATGCATCAGTTCCGGCTCGACACCAGTGACGCTCCGGAGCACATCCGCAGCAAGCGCGACCTGCGTTGCCTCAGGCACAAGCCAGAGCACGGAGCACCCAGCAGAAAGCGTGCGTGAAGCGATCTCGGCCGCGAGGCGACTCTTCCCTGAGCCTGGCGCGCCATCGATCAGCGTGACGCCGTCAAGGCGCGGCTCATCGAGCAGTGAGCGCTGCGTGGGACTCCAGTCGGAGACGGAGAGGTCGCTCATGACATTGTCGCGGCGATCAGCGTGACGACGTTGACGCTGTCGCATTGCAATCTGCACGAGACCGAGCGCGGCAAGTCGGCGGGCGGCGGGAAGCCCACCAGGGAGATCGGCTGCACGTACCTGCCCATCGCCGCTGGCTTCTGCACGATCAAGCACCGTCAACAGCTCGCGCTGCCGGAGTCCGAGACGAGTACGAGCGTCTGGTAGGTCAGCCGCGCTGGTTCGCGATGCATACGCCTCTTCAACATTGCGCCCCTGAACGGCACTCAGTCGCCAACTTCGTTCAAGCCGACCACTGCGCTCGCCATTGCGAATCAGTGCAAGCAGCGCGCTGCGTCCACTCCCGCGAGCTCCAACCAGTCGCTCAAGTGATGTCCAAGACTGGCTGACTCCCACACGCACTTCATCCTCGCTTGGTGACCCGACCGAGCGAATCGCGACCTCTACCTTGTCGAGGAGGCCAGGCGGAAGGAGCGAACGAATCGTCAGTGCGAGTGGTGCAAGCCAGTGTGTGGATATCGCCTCAGCAAGACGCATACCGAGTGCTCCAATCAGTGGATCGCCGTTTAGCTTCGCTTCCGCACGCTTCAACGTGACACCCGATGGGGGCGGCAACTCTCCTACGCGTGAGGTGACAAGTCCAATAGCCCGCCGCCCCCCAAACGGAACGACAACCGCGTCTCCAATCTCTAACTCAGCGTGCTCCGGGGGAAGGTAGTCGTAGAGTCGTTCCCCCTGAGGGCCCGGGAGATCAACGGCAACTCGAATTGTGTTCGGCGGGTTGCTCGACCGCGCGGATCGGGGCACGTCGCCCCCACTCACACGCTGATCCGACGCTCCGGATGCTTGGCGCGTTCCGCGAGCACGATCTTCTCAACCTGCGCAGCCGCCTCTTCCGGGTATCCCGTCTCGTTCAGCACGAGGTAGTCATACTCTTTCGCACGATCCATCTCCGCGATTGCACTTCGCGCTCGGGCCACAAGATCTTCAGCCGACTCAGTCCCGCGACCAGCGAGTCGGGCAGCGAGCGCTTCGGGCGAAGGCGGTGCAATGAAGATGAGGATCGCCTCCGGAATCTCTGTCCGCACGCTCCGTGCGCCTTGCACATCGATCTTGAGGATTGCATCTTCACCACGCGCCAGGGCTTCTTGTACCTCGCTCCGAGGAGTTCCATACGAGCGCCCATGGACCGTCGCGGACTCGAGCAAGCCGTTCGCCTCGCGCAACGCGCTGAATGTTTGATTCGTGTGGAAGTGATAGTGGACTCCGTTCATTTCGCCCGATCGTGGTTCTCGTGTGGTACAGGTAACCACGTAGTGAAAGGTTTGCCCGATGGGTCGGCGGCGCAATTCGTTGATGATAGTGTCCTTGCCCACGCCGCTCGGGCCCGAGATCACAATCACCTGAGCTCCTGCTGCGCCGTCGCGACGCTGACCTGGCATCAGTCCTCCGATCTCTCTCTGCGCAACCGTAGCGTATCAAGTGGGAGCTGCAGATCGGGTGGAAGCGGCGTTTCGAGACGCATCAACCGCCCGTCACGCGGATGGGTGAACGCGATCCGCCACGCATGCAGGAAGAGCCTCGTCGTCCCTTCAGGTCCACGTCGGCTCGTTCCGTTTCCATACGTTGGGTCGCCCGCGATCGGATGACCGATCTCCGTCAAATGAACGCGGATCTGGTGCGTTCGGCCGGTGATCAGATCGACTTCGAGCATCGTCCAGCCCGCGAATCGCTCACGCACTCGGTAGCCAGTTGTGGCCGGGCGACCGCCTGCGACGACCGCCATCCGCTTTCGCTCCGATGGGTCACGCCCGATTGGCGCTTCAATCCTTCCGACCTCCGCTGCAACGGGACCCTGCACCAGCGTGATATAGGTCTTCTTTACGCGACGCGCCTTCAGCTGCGCCATCAGGCTCGACTGCGCGAGGTCCCCTTTCGCCACCACCAGCAGGCCTGATGTGTCCTTATCAAGTCGATGCACGAGCCCGGGCCGCGCCACTCCTGCAATGCCAGGGAGGTCCTCCACATGGTGAAGGAGTGCGTTCACGAGCGTCCCGTTCGCGTGCCCTGGAGCTGGGTGCACAACAAGCCCCGCAGGTTTGTCCACGACAAGGAGATCTTCATCTTCGTACACCACGCTGATCGGGATCTCCTCCGAAATCAGCTGCGCATCGGCCACTGGCGGGATTGAGAGGTGGAGCGTCCCGCCTGGAACCAGCGTGCTGCTTCCGCGTATCTCCACGCCGTTCATGGTGAGCCGACCTTCGCTGATCAGCCGCTGAACAAATGAGCGAGAGAGGCCAGAACGATCTGCAACGAACCGATCCGCACGCTGTCGCGCCGCTTCAGGTGGGATTAGAAGATCTATCTCACGAGGGTCGCTCATCTGCCCCTCTGGCGACGCCCAACCGGTGAACGTAGTGCCGAGAGAAGCATGATCAGGATCCCAAGGCTGATTCCCATATCAGCCACATTGAACGTCCAGAAGCGCAAGGTTCCTACCCCAAGATCAATGAAATCGAGCACGTAGCCCATTGTGAGGCGATCGAGCAGATTGCCCAGTGCACCACCGATCAAAAGCCCGGTTGCGACGGTCAGGGGAGATGGGCGCCGCTCTCCCTCCCGATCATGCACGACCAAGAGTGCAACCACGACACCGAGACTCAGGAGCGCAAGGATCGGTGCGCTTCCCTGGAAGAGGCCGAAGAGGCCGCCCCGATTCTCGCTGCGAATAAGTTGCAGGGTGCTTCCAATGATCTCCCGTGGAGAGCCCTCACTTAGTAGATCAGGGAGCACCGATTTGCTGAACCGATCAAGCAGAAAGACGAGGCTCGCCACACCCACGACAAGTGCTCGTCTCATTCGGTCGCGCGCCGAACGAATAGCTCCGCGTCGCCTCCAGCGAGCGCGACGCTCGCACGCTCCCACCCAGCGGGGGGAGTCCCCCCGCTCGGCGAAAACTGGCAACGAAGCGCGCCAACCGCGCTCACGATCTCACCCCGATGCCTCTCCAGTTCACTCGGGGCACCTTGAATCTCCAATTCGACGCGATCCTCACGCCGCAGTCCAGCACTCTTGCGCGCCTCTTGTACCGCACGAATCACCTCGCGTGCGTCTCCCTCGAGGATCAGCTCAGGCGTCAGACTCGTGTCAAGCTCCACGACGATGCCGTCGTCCTCTGCAACCTGTTGGCCCTGGCGAGGGACCGCCTGAATCTCAATCTCATCGGCGGCAAGCTCGAAGCCTGCGATACGGACCGCGCCGTTCGGGAGAAACTCAACCTCTCCGTTACGTGCCGCTTGCATCACCACTTGTGTCGATGCACCGAGCCGCTTCGCGACCTTGGGCAGGAGCACTTTGACACGGCGCTCAAAGAGTCCGGAGGCGTCATCAACGCGCTCAACGCGCTTCACGTTGAGTTCGTCGGCGAGGATACTCTCCAGGGCTGCGGCGTCGGCACCGCGCACACCAAGGACAACGCGAGCGCGCGATAGAGGTTGGCGGGTCCGGATCCCTGCTGCGTTGCGCACTGAACGGCCGAGCTCCGCGGCGCGAATGATCCGCTCCATTGCCGACTCCAGTTCGCTGTCGCGCCATCCCGCACTCTCTTCAGTCGGCCAGTGCAGGAGGTGGATGCTGCCAGGTGCGCTCCCTGTGCGAATCGCCCCAGCGAGCGGGCGTGCCGCCCCGCCGACAACCTTGCTGACCCCTGCGCCTGTGGCGCTCCCGTACGTTTGGTCGCTGCCTACCAAATTGCGGTATATCGCATCGGTGAAGAACGGACTGATCGGCGCGGCAACGCGCAGCAGCGTGAGAAGTGCCTGATGCAACGTGTCAAAGGCGGCGTGCCTTTCGCGCTCTGGTGCGTCCGCAGCAAACTGATCACGAGTGCGACGGAGGTACCAGGTAGAGAGTTCGTCAATCCCCTGTTCAAGGCGACGAACCGCAACGTACGCGTCGTAGGCGCGCAACGAGGTTCCGACGCTGGAGGCGAGCTCGGCTGAGCGACTGAGTATCCATCGGTCCATCACGCTTCTCGAGGAGGCTGGCACCTCAACCTCACCCGGGGCCCACTGAGCTGTTCGCGCCTGCCCAACAAGGAACGCGTATACGTTCCATAGAATCAGCAACCGGCGACGAGTCTCATCGGCCGCCTCCCAGCCGAAACGCACGTTCTCCTCTGGTCGAGATCCAGCGAAGAGCCAGCGCATCACGTCCGCCCCCATGCGGTCGGCAGCTTCGTCGAACTCAATGGAGTTCCCCCAGCTCTTGTGCATCGCCCGTCCGTCCGCACCAACCACCAGTCCATAGCCGAAGACGGTCTTTGTCGGTTCGCTCGATGCCATGACTGTAGACATCGCAAGGAGCGAATAGAACCAATTGCGGAACTGTCCTGGGAAGCTCTCGGTGATGAAGTCGGCGGGAAACCACCGCTTCCAGTACTCAGGATCTTCGCGGTACCGGAGCGTTGAGAGAGAGACAATCCCGGCATCGAGCCATGGATTCCCCACGTCAGGAACGCGCGTCACTTTCGCCCCACATCCCCGGCAGTCGATCTGAACCTCGTCGACATACGGGCGATGGGCTGTGTGCCCGTCGAGCGCCGCTGCGCCAGCAGTTGCGCGCTCCTCCAACTCTTTGCGCGAACTGAGCACTTCGACCTTGCCGCATGACGCGCACTCGTAGATCGGTAGCGCGAGACCCCAATAGCGTTTCTTGGAAATCATCCAGTCACTCATGTTGCGCAACCAGTCGATCTCACGCTCATAACCGAAGTCCGGGAGCCAAGTGATCCGGTCAACCACAGCCATGATCTGATAGCGGAGGCTCGAGTCGAACTCTTCCTTTGTGAGTTCGCTGCGTGGCTTGTCGTAGAGCGGCCCCATGCTAATGAACCATTCGTCCACAAGCCGGAACACGAGTGGTGTCGCGCAACGCCAGCAGTGAGGGTATCGGTGCGTGATCTTCTCACGACGAAGAAGACTATTCGCAACGGTTAGATGCGCGAACACGTCTTCGGTCACCGCATGCCACTCGCGTCCGGTGAGGACTCCAAAGCCGTCAAGGTAGACGCCCGATTCATCAATTGGCGCAATCGCAGGGATTCCTTCGGCAACACCGAGCTTATGGTCATCGCTTCCGCATCCAGGTGCTATGTGGACAATGCAGGTCCCCTCTTCGGAGCCAACGTCTTCCCATCCGATCACGCGATGCGCGGCACCATCTGCTCCGAGTGCCTCACGCACGGCCGGCAGTGCGTCAAATGGCGCTCGATACTTCCAGCCGATCAGCTCAGACCCTTTCCGTGTTTCAAGGAGGAGAGCGCGGGGGGCACCGCCGCCAAGGGTGGCCGTGCGACGTGTTGCGCCAATCCAGAGTTTGCGACCATCAAACTCAACGAGTTCGTAATCAAGTGACGGATGCACAGCGGCGGCAACGTTTGCGGCAACGGTCCAGGGTGTTGTCGTCCACACCACTAGCTCCTCACCTGGGCGATCCACAAGCGCCAATCCGAAGTAGAGGGACGGATCCTCTCGATCTGCATACCCTTCAGTCATCTCGTGCTGACTGATCCCAGTTCCGCAGCGGGCGCACCACGGCATGCTGTCGCTCCCCTTGTAGAGCCAGCCACGCGCGTGGCATTTGGCAAGGAAGGTCCAAATGAGGTCATTGTTCTCGTCAGAGAAGGTGAAGTAGGAACCCCCAACCCGTGAGGTGCCGAGCTGTCCAATCAACTGTTCCGCAGGGCCGCTGACGGGACCGTGCACGCCCGCGATCGTGACTGGCGTGGTTGGACCCTGGGCGAGTGCGTCACGTAGTTTCAGCAACTCGGCTGGATCGTTCCAGTCCATCCACATGCCGAGTCGAATCGATTGCTCTGTCTGTCGGGCGGCATAGGTAAGCACACGCTGCTTGCAGAGGCTGATGAACTCCGCGAGCCCCTGCTCTTCGATCTGTCGCTTGCTGGTGTAGCCGAGCTCGCGCTCAACATTCACCTCAACCCAAAGCCCCTGACAATCAAAGCCCTGTTGCCAGCGTAGTTCGTGGCCAAGTGATGCGCGGAAGCGCTGGAAAAGGTCTTTGTACGTGCGACCCCATGCGTGGTGCACGCCCATTGGGTTATTCGCGGTGATTGGCCCGTCAAGGAACGACCAGGTGGGGCCGCCGATCGTCTGTGCACGAAGACGCTCAAAGACGCCCTCCTCCCGCCAGCTACGCAACATCTCGTGCTCGATGCTGACAAGGTCGGGTCGGGCGTCAACAGGACGGAACATCCTATGGAGCGTGCCACGCGCGTCCCTGCATGGCAAACGGAGCGCTGACTCGCTCGCGAGGGAGGCGCTATCGTGCGAGGGTGAGCAACGACGAACGCACCCCAAAGAGCTCCGCGTTTGCAGCAGCCCTCTTCTCCATCCTCCTCCCAGGACTCGGGCAGGCCTACCAGCGACGCTGGCACGCTGCTCTGAGGTTCGCAGCCCCGCTCTTCCTCCTCGTCGCAGGCTTCACTGGCATCTATGTTGCGGACGGGCTCGCAGGCCTTCTCGGGCTCCTCCTGTCGCCGCTAGGGCTGAGCGCAGCGGGGATCCTGAACATTCTCGCAGCCCTCTGGCGCGCGACCGCTGCAACCGAAGCCTGGCGCCAGGGTCTCACCCGTGCCAGTGGCGTGCGCGCAACTCTGCTTTCAACGATTGCCCTTGCGGTCACGCTCGCCGTAGGCCTATCCATCCATCTGCTCATCGGCGGATATGTGAATACCGCCTCCGCTCTCGTCGGTGGAATCTTTAGCGGCACTGAAGAGAGTGGTGGTCAAGGAGGTGCCACGCCACCAAACTGGGACGGCACTGAGCGGCTCAATGTGCTTCTGATTGGCATTGACCAACGGCAGGGTGAGACAAGCTTCAACACGGACACGTTGATCGTTGCAAGCGTCGATCCCATAAAGGGGAGCGTCAGCATGTTCAGCATCCCGCGAGACACCGTTGACTTTCCGGTTCCGGCCAACGCACAGGCCCTGTACGGACCTACCTACAACAACAAGATCAATTCCTACTACAGTTCGGCAAAGGCGAACAGCGACACCTTTCCGAACGGACCTGCAGCCGCCCTTCGCGAAATGCTCAGCGAGTTTTACAACCTCCGCATTGACTACTCCGTGATGGTGAATTTCAGCGGCTTCAAGCAGATCGTAGACACACTCGGCGGTGTCCGTATCATCACGAAGAACCCCATCGTGGATGAAACGTATCCCGCCGGCGTTGGTTACCTACGACGCATTCGTATGCCTGTTGGCGTACGAACAATGGACGGCCAGGAGGCGCTGATCTTCGCGCGTTCGCGCCACAGCAGCTCCGACTTCGGTCGAGCGGAGAGGCAGCAACAAGTGATCGCCGCGATCCGTGCACAGACTGATGTGGAGGCTGTTGCAGCTAATCTCCCAGCGCTCGCATCCACCCTGCAAGATGCAATCAAGAGTGATTTTCCACAGGGCGATCTCCCGCGTCTACTCGAACTGCTCGGCCGAGTCGACGCCGGCAACCTGAAGAGCATCGTCTTCGCGCCACCCGTCTACCAAACGGTTGGAGCGGATGAACGCGGCTACATCATCGTCCCTGAAATTGAGAAGATTCGCCGCGCGATCCTCGCCGCATTTGCCGCCGAGCCAACGCCTGACGAGGTGGAAGAGCAGTCGGTCGAGCGCGAGGCGGCCCGCATCTGGGTGCTAAACGGGACGGGACGGCCAGGTGAAGCGGGCGCGTTCGCAGCGCGGTTGATCCAAGCCGGGCTTGAGGCGACAGCCCCAGGTGGCATCACTCCTCCGGAGATTGGACTCCTGCAGACTCGGCTTACCATCTACAACGGAGCAGCGCTCCGGGTGCCCGTCACGCTGGCGCTCGTTGAGCGTTTGATGGGTATTCGCGCAATTGAGATCGATGACCCATCGGTGACCGTAGACATTCAGATCATTACCGGGGCGGATCTACCGACGTTGAAGGAGTAGCTACGCGCCACCCTTCTTGGTTCCGTAGATCGGCGTCAACCAGTGTGAATACTCAGAAACTCGACCTTGTACCGCGGCAAAGTATCGCTCTTGGATGCCCTTTGTGATTGGACCGATCTCCCCGCTCCCGATCGTGCGGTGGTCTACTTCAATGACCGGTGAAATCTGTGCGCCGGTACCACAGAGGAACAGTTCATCGCCGATGTAAAGCTCGCTTCGATCGATTGCTCGCTGGCTCACCTTGAGACCCATTTCGCGCGCGATTTCCAACACTGCAGCACGTGTGATCCCCTCCAGAATGTCGTCATTGAGGCCAGGGGTGATCAACGTGTCACCTCGCAAGAGGAAGAGGTTCTCCGCGGAGCCTTCAGACACCTTCCCCGCCTCAGTGAGCACGATCGCCTCATCGTGGCCGTTGAGCATCGCCTCAGTCTTGGAGAATGCGCTGTTCACGTAATTCCCCACCACTTTGGCGCGCGCAGGGATTGCAAGATCGGAGGTCCGCCTCGTCGCTACCGTGGCACAGCGGATCCCTGAATCAATGTCAATGTAGTTGCCGAACGGGATAGCGATCACATAGAAGTTGTTCGTTAGCTTGTGGAGGCGCACTCCAATCGCTTCCGTGTTCTTGTACACGCTGGGCCGGATGTAGACGTCCTCCTTGAAGCCATTCCTCTGCAGCAACTCAATGATTATCGAGCGGAGTTCCATGACTTCAGGGAGTGGATCCATCATCAAGATCTTGGATGATGCACGGAGTCGCTCAAGATGCTCGTTCAGCTTGAGCGCATAGAGCTCACCCTGATCTGCATTCCAGTAGGCACGGATCCCTTCAAAGGTAGCCGTCCCGTAGAGGAAGGCGTGCGTCATCACGTTGACCTTCGCATCTGCGAGCGGGCGGAACCCGCCCTCGAAAAATGCGATTGGGGCCTTCGTCTCGCTCGAGGCCATGTGGACTACCCCTGATGCTGCGGGGCGCATGGAAGGAGCGCCATATGACGTGCACGCTTCAAGGCAACGGTCAGTTCATGCTGATGTTGCGTGCAGTTCCCGGTCTTTCGTCGTGGCTCAATCTTGGCGCGATCAGAGATGAATCGGCGCAACCGGTTCACCTCCTTGTAGTCGATGACGCCACGCTTATCGCCACAAAACGAACAGGTCCGACGGCGTCGGGCTGCGCCAAACTTGTCATCACGCTTCTTGAATCGCGTCGGTGCGTCTGCCATGTTGATCTCCTCTAAGCTCTGCAGTGTCGTTTGGTGATCTCGTTAGAAGGGAAGATCGTCAAGATCGCTGGGCGCTGATGCCGTTCCCTGCTCCGAACGTGCCTCAGCGCTCGGTGTTGACGCTCGTGGAGCTCGCGCGCTACTTGAATCGGCATCGGGATTGCGATCAACGATCACCACATCGCTCGCCAAAATGTCGAGCGCTACGCGCTTCTCGCCCTCTTTCGAGTCGTAGAGGTCTACTTGAAGTCGTCCTTCGGCATAAACCTTCCGCCCCTTGCGAAGCCACTCTGCAAGCTTGACGGAGCGCTCCCCGAACATGATCACGCGATACCACGTTGTCTTGTCTTCCCACTCGCCGCCAGTCGACTTGCGACGCTCGTTCGTTGCCACACGCATCTCAAGGCGCGGCTTGCCGTCGGTCGTGTACTTCAACTCTGGATCTGCGCCGAGGTTGCCGATGATGCTGATCTTTGCGAATGACATGAACTACTCCCCGTCGGCTGCAACTGCAGCGGGTGCGGCGTCGCTCTCAGCTTCATCGAGCTGCGCATCCGCAGCGGCGGCCGCGGCGGCGGCGTCAGCCGCCTCCTCTTCAAGCTCGTCGCTGATCGCCGACGCTGGGCGCTCGTCTCGAATCACCAGGTGCCGGAGCACCTCCTCCGTGATTAGGAGTACACGCTCAAGCTCAGCGATGGATGCTGCAGGGGCTTCAAAGAGGTAGATCTGGTAGATGCCGTCGCGGTGTCCCTCCACCTCATACGCCAAACGACGACGCCCCCAGGGGACGTTCTTGAGGATGCTTCCACCCGCTTCGGTAATGGAGCGAACCGTTCGCTCAAGGATCGCCTTGCTGCGCTCCTCTGCAACATCTGGTTGCATGATCATCATGAGCTCGTAGCGGCGCATTGCGCACTCCTTCCTATGGATTCGCCCCGGTGCACCCTACGCAACTTGCGCAGTGGGCCGGAGCCGAAAGGCAGAGGCGGAGTGTAGCACCCCAAGTGCTGGGATCAAAGAGTTGGAGGCGACGGCCGGATTCGAACCGGCGAATAGGGGTTTTGCAGACCCCCCCCTTAGACCGCTTGGGTACGTCGCCCCTGTTCCGTGTTGGCTGCCCCTCGAGGATTCGAACCTCGGTTCACGGATCCAAAGTCCGGTGTCCTACCACTAGACGAAGGGGCATCGACCCCGGATCTCGGAGAGTTTGGAGCGGAAGACGGGACTCGAACCCGCGACCTTCACATTGGCAATGTGATGCTCTACCAACTGAGCCACTTCCGCACCGTTGCACCGATGATGGTGCCGAGAGCCAGATTCGAACTGGCGACACCGCGCTCTTCAGGCGCGTGCTCTACCAACTGAGCTATCTCGGCGCATTGACCGCCAGCCACGACGACCTCAGACACCAACGACGCTGAGGATACCCTCCGCGGCGGGAGGGCGCAATGGACGACCCAACGGGCCCGGCGACCAGCCGCACGGGGGACTGGTGGGCGGTGAGGGGCTCGAACCCCCGACCCCCTCGGTGTAAACGAGGTGCTCTACCAACTGAGCTAACCGCCCGTTGCGCTCGCACCCCGTGCGAGGCCTTAGATGTTATGTGGTGCCCAGACCGGGACTTGAACCCGGATGACTTGCGTCATACGCCCCTCAAACGTACGCGTATACCAATTCCGCCACCTGGGCACAGGTGTTGCGTCCCTGACGCTCTTGCTGGTATCGAGGAAGGGACTTGAACCCATACGTCCTTGCGGACACTGGCTCCTGAAGCCAGCGCGTCTGCCAATTCCGCCACCTCGACCCGGTCGAAGCCCCGAGAGCGATCACGGAGCCGCGAGGCGGAACGATAGCACATCCCGAAGGTGAGTTTCAGGCTCACGCACGAGGAGTGGGACGAGACCAGTGAGGCGCGGGGATACCAGGAGCTCCTCTGCCTTGAAGCGAATCGGGAGCAGGTAGTTGTTCGCTGCGCACCAACGCTGAACTGCAGCGAGCGCCTTCGCTCGCGCAGCTCGCTCGGTCGGTTTGCGTGCTTCATTCAACAGCGCATCAAGCTCCTTAAGTTGGATCCCCACCACATTTCCGCCACTCAGCACGGCAGCAGAGCCCAAGAGCGGATACAGGTCTGGATCAATCCCAACATCCACATTCAAGACAACAAGATCAAACTCACCCGTCGCGAGGCGCGTGGTTAGGGTCTCCGCATCCACCTCAGTCACGATCGTAGGAACACCGAACGCAATCCACGCTGCCGCCGCCTGCCGTGCAACCGCCGCGTCGTCCGGATATGGGCCTGCCGGCAACGTAAGGATCTCAAGGCTCACGGGCTTCTTCTCGGCATCCACCCACACGCCATCTTTGAATCTCCACTTCGCGCCTTCAAACTGCTTCGTTGCGTACTCGATCCCACGGACTGGGAGTGGCACTTCGGCCCATCCCCACGAAAGTGGAGAGACAGGTGCGGATACCTCTCGGCCTCCAAACGCAGCCGTGATCTCGGATGGGTTAAGAAGTGCGCGGAGTCCAAGTCGAAGTTTCGGGTGCCGGAGTATGGCTCGTGGGCGCAAGTTGACGGCGATCCCGTTAAACGTGGTGGAGCCCAACTCGATGGTACGAGCAGCGGTCAGCCATGCGGACACTCTCCCCTCTCGCCCAACTCCAACCAGCGCATCAAGGTCGCCTGCACGCCAGGCGTTGAGCCCCTCTTCTTCCGTCCCGTAGAAGCGTAGGGCTACTGAATCGGCAGCGAGACCGGTCGCCCCGTCTCGAATGAGCGAGCGAGCCTCAAGATCGCTGGCGAGCAGGTCATCACGCACTTCAAGCGCGGCCGCTCCCCCATCCATTTCGATCACGCGAAATGGACCGCTCCCCATTGGCGTTGTGGCAGCCTCAAGCTGAGGGATGTCTCGTGCAGCAGTTCCACTGAAGAGATGCGCGGGAAGAAGTGGCAGCGTACCGAGGAGCGCTGGAAGATTCGCGAGCGCGCGTGGCGCACGGATCACGAGATCGCTGCTGCTCTCACTCACCTCTACGGTGAGTGCCTCCCAGTACCCGCCATCTAACTGCAATTCTCCAGCGAGGCCAATGGTCAGCTGAGCGTCAGCGGCAGTGACCTGTGTGCCGTCTTCCCAACGCGCCACAGGGTCAAGGACGAACGTCCACGCAAGTCCGTCCTCGCTGACACTCCATGAGGTTGCCAGGTCTGCCGTTGGATATCCGCTCGTGTCGAGTCGAGTCAGACCTCGATAGGTGAGCGCAACAATGGCACGATCGGCGCCAGTTGACGCAAAGAGCGGAAGCGGCCGTTCAGGAAGTCCTATCACCCCTTCGCGAAGCGTCGTTGGACCACTCGGCAGTGTGATTCCAATTGAAAGTCCGCCCCCGGGTCGACCTCCACCGAACACTCCGGCCTGAGCCCCAGCGCTCAAGAGCGCAACGGCAAAGAGAAGGAGTGCGGCGACACGTCGCAGCGGACTCATTGCGGCGTACTGCCCTGGGTGCGCATGGGCGATCGGCGCCCTCGATTAGTTGGACTGGATGTAGCCAACTAGTGAGAAGAGCACGAAGAGCAGAGTGAGCAGTACGGTGAATCGCATCAACTGCCGCTCGACCCCGCGGCGTGATCGGTAAACACTTGAGTCGCCACCGAATGCGGAGCTGAGGCCGATGCCTCGTGCCTGCATGAGGATTGCGACAATCAGGAAGATGCTCACGATGATCTGTCCAACTGCAAGGATGGGATTCATGGATACCTCCGATGCATGCGCGGCACCTCCGCGTTGAGTGATTGTACCACCCTCTCGTTACACCCGAACGAGTAGTGATCGGCCCGTCATTGTGGGGGGAAGGGCGAGTCCGGTAAGGGCACAGATCGTGGGCGCAACATCTTCAAGTGCGCCGTCCATGAGCCGATGCCCACGGATTCGATCCCCTGCGATCAGGATGGGAACACGAGCGAGAGTGTGACTGGTCACCGGCTCTCCTTCCGCCGTCACCATCCTCTCTGCGTTCCCGTGATCTGCGGTAACCACGAGCGTTGCACTGGGTCGCGCGAGTACAGCCTCTGCGATCCTGCCCAGGGCGTGATCAACCGCTTCACAAGCGCGGACCGTTGCGCCAAAGTCACCCGTATGCCCAACCATGTCCGCGTTCGCAAGGTTCGCGAGGACGAACGCCTCGCTTCCCTCTGCGAGCGCTGCAACCACTGCGCTCGCAATCTCCGCCGCTCGCATCTCCGGTGCGCGATCGTACGTTGAAACGGGAAGGCTTGCGATCATCATGCGTCGTTCACCGGGGAGAGCCGCTTCTTGGCCACCATTGAAGAAGTACGTCACGTGCGCGTACTTCTCCGTCTCCGCCACATGGAACTGACGTAGTCCGACGTCAGCAATCGCGGATGCGAGCGAGGGAACCTGTGCCGGTCCGAAGATTGCGGGGGTCGCAGTCGCCTCGCCGTAGGAGCTGATCCCCCAAACTGAGACTGGGAGCGTCGAAGGGCGCTCAAAGTGCGTGAAGGTCGGCGCACTTAACGCGGCCACAAGTTGTCGCGCACGATCTGCACGGAAGTTCGCGTGGATGAGCACGTCGCCTGGTCGAAACTCGGACTCTTGGCCGTTGAGGGTCACCGTTGGGGCGACGAACTCATCGCTCTCACCTCGCGCGTATCCCTGCTCGATGGCATCGCGCGCACTCGTGGCCCGTAGTCCATCCGCTGCAGCAATCGCCGCAACGGCACGGGCGGTCCTCTCCCAGCGCTGGTCCCGATCCATTGCAAAGTAGCGCCCAGCAACCGAAGCGATCTTCGCTTGTGGGGCGAAGCGAGCGAGTCGCTCTTCCAGGTCCGCGAGGTAGCCGAGGGCGGAGCGGGGCGGTGTATCTCGGCCATCAAGGAAGAGGTGAAGATAGACGGAGCGCACCCCACTGGCGTCAGCAGCCGTAGCGAGCGCAACAAGGTGATCGTCGTGCGCATGCACGCCACCCGGCCCCAGGAGACTGCAAAGATGGAGGCGGCCACCTTCCGCAGCGCGGAGCGCGCGGTGCAACTCTCGCTGACTAGAGAAGGTTCCGTTCGCGATCGCCGCGTTGATACGTGGCAGTTCCTGGGGGACACGCTGCCCTGATCCAATGTTTAGGTGACCGACCTCACTGTTTCCCATCTGACCTTCTGGGAGACCAACAGCCACACCGCTCGCTTCAAGTTCGGCATGTGGCCAGCGGGCGCGCAAGTCCCGCCATACAGGCATCTTCGCCGCGACGGTCGCATCCCCTTGCGCCCCGGCCCCAATTCCGAAGCCATCGAGAACGAGAAGTACGAGCGGACGATCCGCCGCTAGGTTCACGTCGCAGACCCAAGGGCGGCAGCAATGTCGAGAAGGTGCTCACTCGACAGAGAAGCCCCGCCAACCAGCAGGCCATCTATCTGGGATCGACCTTCTCCGACAAAGAAGTCTGCCGCTTGTGGGGCACGCACACTTCCGCCGTACAAGACCTGCATCTCCTCGCTGCTCCCCTCCCGAATTGCAGTCGCCATTCGCCCGGCAAGTTGCGGGTCGGCGGATTCTCCACTTCCAATCGCCCAGACCGGCTCATACGCGACCACGGTCTCGGCCTGAATGATTGCCCCAAGGTTGCATCCAACCTGCCCCGCACTCACCATCACCCGCTCCCACTGTTCGCGCACCTCGGCGACGCGCTGTTCGATCGTTGCCTCTCGGGCTGTGTCGCCCACACAAATGATCGGCCGCAACCCTGCCGCGATTGCGCGAGCGACCTTTCGCCCAATAAGCTCACCAGTCTCGCCAAGTGCTCGCCGCTCCGAATGGCCAACGATCACCGCTCCCGCAATTCCGAGTAGATGCGTTGCAGGGGTTTCTCCAGTGTGCGCACCTACCTCTCGCGCCGACACATCTTGGGCAACAAGGCCGATCTGCAGGGAGGCATGTACCCGCTGCAGGAGTGACGCGACAGGAACCAACCCAAGCGCGGAGGGGGCAATCATCAGGCTCCCGGGCAAAAGCCCTCTACGCCCAGCATCGTTGGCGATCTTTTCTGCGAGGAGAACCTCTTCGCCTGGGGGAAGGTTCGCCTTCCAGTTCGCAACGAGGAGCGGCGGCATGCGGTTCGTCATTTGGAGATCATGGCAGAGCCTGACGAGGAAGTGTCGCCGCTTGACGCTCCAACGAGTGAAGGCATCGTTGCACGGAGCTGCGCGTCAAGCGAAGCCGCTCCCCAAGCTCTGCGATCGTCGCATCCGGGTGGGCACGTCGTGCCTCAGCAACGCGTCGAAGCTTCCCGCTCACATCAAGGGCCCCGGCATCGTCCAGCCGCTGAATCGCCTCAGCCTGCCGCATGCCCGCCCGAACGGTTCGCTTCAAATTGGCAGTTTCTGCGTTGATACTTCGGTTCAGCTCACCTCGCACCTCGCGCAGCACACCGCGCGCCTCTATCTCTGCAACAGAACTCCCCGCACCGAGTCGTCGCAAAAGATCAAAGATCTCGACACGGCCCTTCCACACGATCACGCCTCGTCCGCGTCGAACGCGCAGGCTCCCTGGGAAACCCACGTGCGAGAATCCCTGCAGGAGCAACTTCGCCTCATCGGGTGCGACCACCACCTCCAAATGGATTCGCCCGGAGGCAAGGGAGAGCGAACCTCGGGCCAAGAGCCTCCCGCGCAGAAAGGCGAGCCGACAGTGTTGAGCGGCACGTGGCACAGCCACCAGTGCGGCACGGCGTAGCGCTCGCTCGGCGAGAGTTCCCCCCTCTGCCGAGTTCGGCACGTCTCCGCTGAGCCGGTGCAACGTGCGAGCGGTCGCCACATCGGTGCGACGACCTGCGTCGCGCAGCCCGTCAAGTTCAGCCGCCCGACAGCAAGTCTGGGACGGATGCACAGCCGCAAGTTCGTGCCGAACATTGGCCACAAGCTCGCGTGCACTCTGACTCACAATCGCGCCACCTTCAGGAATGGCCGCGGACGGAGCAGCGCCTGCGCGAGAAGCACTGGATCATGGAGATGCGGGCGTAGTCTCGAAGCGATCGCGCGCACCTCAATTGGAGGGCGCGAGGCCCCTCTGGCACTCACACTCTTCGTGAAGCGTGGCTGAATCGGCACCCCGACATCGCCACTTCCGCGTTTCGCCACCGACGAAGCGAGCACCAGATCAATCAAATCCGCCGCACCATGCTCCTCAAGCGCGTCAAGATGCGCGTCGAGATCCATTCCCTCAGTCTCACCCTCCTGCTCATCCACGTTTGCAACCCAGATCAGTGGTACGCGCCGATGAGCGAGTGCATCACGAATCTCAGGCACCAGCAGGTGCGGGATAAGGCTCGTATAGAGGCTCCCAGGCCCAAGGACTAGCAGGTCGGCCTCTTCAATCGCATCGAGTGCGCTCGCCGTGGCTCTGATGGATCCTGCGTCGAGGGATACCGATGCGATGCCTCGCGTGCGCGCAATCGCCGCCTGGCCGACCACGCTGACACCACCTCGCGTGCGCCCTCGCAAACGGAGTGCTTCCGATGTTGCGGGGATCACTCGCCCCCGCACATGGAGAATCCGGTGGACGCGCTCAATGCCGCGTTCAAGATCTCCCTCCTCCTCGGCGATCGCCGCCGCAAGGAGGAGGTTTCCAACGGGGTGGCCGCGTGTCGCACCACGTTCTGCTGGAAGTCGATGCTGGAGGAGCGCGCCCGCCGTCGACTCGGCATCCGCGAGCGCGATCAGACAGTTGCGAAGATCACCGACTGGGGGGATGCCGAGCTGTTCGCGAAGGATCCCAGAAGAGCCTCCATCATCCGCGAGGGAGACGATTGCGGTGAGCAGAACGCCCTCACGCTTGAGGCCACTGAGCGCTGTGGCCATCCCTGTCCCGCCGCCGAGCACCACCACACGTCGGCCCTCGCCATGTGTGCGTCGCGCCCGCAACGCGTACCAGAGCCGAGATCGAAGCCCCACGGGCTAGCCCCTCGCGATGTCGCGATGCTCAACCACAATCGGGGTGGAGCCAATGATCGCCGAAAGACGACGCGCAAGCGCCTCAACGAGGGCAACGGATCGATGCCGACCACCAGTACAGCCGATCGCGACACTCAGACGGCCACGACCGTCCGCGAGATAGGCAGGCACGTTTGCAGCAAGGTACGTCTCGACAGATTGCAGCAGGGTGGCTCCGATAGGATCTTCCAAGACGTATCTGCTGATCTCAGGCGCGCGACCATCAAGGGGACGAAGCTCAGGCACCCAGTGCGGATTCGCCGCTGCGCGGACGTCGAACACGAGATCTGCTTCCAGGGGGATGCCATGCTTGTATCCGAAGCTTGTCAGTCGGATCGCAACTCGCTCTTCACTTACGAGCGCTTCGGCAACGAGGCGATCGCGAAGCTCTCGCCCGCTCAGATCACTCGTATCAATTACTGCATCGGCAGATTCGCGCGTCGCACTAAGCAGCATGCGCTCCGCCGCGATCGCTTCTGCCACAGATCTCGGTGCGTCAACCGCTCCTCCCAACGGATGTCGGTGACGTGTCTCACTGAATCGTCGAATCAGCACGTCATCTCGGGCATCCAAGAAGATGATTCGTGCGCTGACACCAATCGCCGCCGCACCAGTACGGACCAGTTCGATCGTCTGGCTCGGATCGCCATCTCGCGCATCCAAAACTAGGCAGACGCGCGCAAACCGTGTGGGGTCGGCCGCAATCTTTTCAACGAGCGCTGGGAGTAGTTCGTACGGCAGATTGTCGATAGTCCGAAAACCTATGTCTTCTAGCGACTTGGTAGCCGTTGTCTTTCCAGCCCCCGAAAGGCCAGTCAAGAGGACCACACGTCTGTCAACGTTCATCGGCCACCCGCGCGCACAAGGATGATGGAGAACTCATACAGCATGAGAAGCGTGATCGCCAGCACGAGCGGGCTCACAAGATCCGTTCCAGGAGTTGCAATCGCGCTGATGATGACAACGCCCACGATCGCGCCCCGACGCCAGGAGCGCAATTTCGCGGAGGTGACCACGCCCACGCGGGAGAGGAAGACGAGGACGATCGGATACTCGGCCGCGACTGCAAAGAGGAGCACGAGACCGCTCACGAATCCAAAATATCGATCGGCGGCGATCATCGGCAGGAGATCTTCGCTCGCAAAACCAAGAAGGAACCCGACTGCGATCGGAAGAATGCTCCATGCAACCACCGCGCCGATGAGGAAGAGTGCGAGCGCGAGCGGTAGCCATGGTCGGGCACTTCGCCGCTCTGCACTCGTGAGTCCGGGACTAATGAAGGCCCATACTTGCCAGAGAAGGATTGGCATGGCGATCACAAGACCACCGATGAGACTCAACTGCATACGGATACCGAATGCGTCTCCAACGCCTGTGAAATAGAGCTTGGTGGGTCCGAGTGGCCCACGCAACAGTTCAATGAGTTGGTCCGAGACAGTAAACGACGCGGCTGAACCAATGACGACGGTGATCGCGCAGATCAGCACGCGTCGGCGGAGCTCGCGAAGGTGATCAACCAACGGCGCAGTACGCGTCAACCCCGAGTCCTCCTGGAGCCCTGAATCGACCGCCATTTAGGCTGCTCCTCGTATGGCGGCCCGGCTCAGCCCTTTCGCTTTGGCCGCCGTGCCGGGCTCTTCCGTGCGATTCGCCCCTCTTCAGGATCTACCGCTTCGGATGTTGCCTTGCGGAACTCTCGGAACGAGCGCCCCACTGCAGCTCCGATCTCTGGAAGTTTGCCTGGGCCGAAGACCACAAGGATCACGGCGAGGATGAGGATGAGTTCGCCAGGTCCGATGTTCGGCACGCTCGGTACTCCTTACGCTGACGCGTCCGAACGGACGCCTTATGGCTTAAGTATAGCGAGGCGACTCGCCCACTCCGCCGAACGGGCGTGAATCGCCTCTTGCGTCACCCCACTATCGGTCAAAGAGCCTGATATTCCCCGCCCCACATTCACCAGGAGTGATCCTCCAACGCGTGCCTGGGGGTTCTCCGTCGTTTCGCCATGTAGCAATACCGCCGCAAGGTCGCCCCCTTGCGCGCCGATGCCCGGAACGAGGAAGGGGATCGCTGGTGCGACCTCGCGAAGCTGCGCCATAGCGTTCGCTGCGGTCGCACCCGCTACGAGGCCAATCCGCCCTTCACGGGCTTCGGAGCGCGCTGCTGCCCGACGAGCGACTCGAAGATAAAGCGCCTCTTCTGGGGCCGATCCATCAGCCACCATCCGTAACTCCTGGAACTCAGGCGCTTCAGGATTTGATGTACGGCAGAGGAGATAGACAAAACGGTCCTCCCTCGCAAGAAGTGGCCCAAGGGCGCCGATCCCAAGATACGGATTCGCCGTGACCGCATCTGCGCGAAGGACGTCATAGAGGGCGCGCGCCTGCGCAGCAACGGTGCTCCCAATGTCCCCGCGTTTGACATCGACTATCAGTGGGGTGTCACTCGGTAGAAGGGCGCGAATGGATTCTGCGACTCGCATGCCCGCAGACCCGTACGCTTCAAAGAAGGCGAGGTTTACCTTGTAGGCGGCCGCGTGAGTGGAAGTTGCACCAATGAGCAGTTCACACCAACGACGAAGCCCCTCCTCACCATGAGTGAACGCAGTTGGGAGGTGAACCGGATCCGGATCGATCCCCACGCAGAGGCGACTCTTGCGTCGCGTGATCGACGCCTCAAGGAGGTCCAGATATCGACTCACGGGGCGCTTCCCCCCTGTCCTGCACCACCGAGCGGGCCCCAGGATGGTCGCACTCCCGCGTCCACGAGGTCACGAAGAAGCTGGACGCTTGCAGTGATTGTCGGAACCCCCGAAGGTGGTGAGCTGATGGTGACCTGCTGAAGCGTCGCCGCGCTCTCACGTGCAGCCAAGAAGATCAGCGCACTGCCATCGGGAGACCACGCGGGCGACCACGACCGACCGGTCCGCGTCACCTCAAGGACGATCTCCCCCGTGGACGCACTCAAGATCACAACATCGCTCCCCTTCTTATCGATCCGCGTTGCTGCGACCCAACGGCCGTCCGGGCTTACCGCTGGCTCAATGAAACCGCGTGCGCCAAATCGAACAATGCGGTCCGCGCTTACGTCAAAATAGATGATCCGTGATGCAGAGATGCCATCCGCTTGACCATTCTGCACATAGTAGAGGCCGCTCCCGTCGGCATTCCATGCCGGATCCTGGTGACCATAAGGTGCCTCATCTGGGAGCGCAGGGGTGAGCACGCTGCCATCTGGTTGAAGGATGCGAATCAGCACATCCCCGCCGAGCTGTGAAGCGTCCTTGTAGTCCGTTGCGAACGCTACTTCACCGTTCACGCCGATCGCTGGATCAAACATGAACGAGGAGAAGTTGAGCTTCGGGTTCTCATCCACCAGCAGCCCGTCCAATACGACTTCCGCCTCTCCTCCCCGAGCGCCGACACGCATGAGCGCAGGTACCGACAATCGATAAGGGGTCACTCCCCCCGCGGCGTTGAGTCGCCCTCCAATCTCGTTCCTTGTGCGTATGAAGTAGAGCCAGGTGCCGTCAGGACTCCACGCAGGCTCACCATCCGTGGTCGAGGTGGAGACCTGCGTGATTGTCGTCCCGCTCAGCGACCAGAGCGATCCGCCACGCCCAAAGATGATGCTCCCGTCAATCTGCACACCTTCAGTGACCGGTGTCCCTTCACCGCCGGGCTCGGCTCTAGAAGAGGAGAGGTTTGCAACCCAAAGTGTTCCGAGCGCACTCGCGGCAAGGACGAGTGCGGCGAACAGAGGTGCAGCCTGAGGTCCAGAGCCGCGCCACCCCGACCTTCGACCCCCCGGTGTCGACGTAGGCGGACGGAGCGCGTGATACGGACGAGACGAACCGGCACGATCACTGCTGAGACGAGCCCGGGGTCGCAGCGAACGGTTCCCACTCACTTGGCCACCTCCGTCGTCTGTAGATCGACCACGTGTAACTCGATCCTCTCCGCTCCTCGGTACGTTCGCCGAACTATTCGTCCAACAACATCAATGGTGCTGCCTTCGTGTCCAAAAGCGTCCGTTCGACTGAACGCGATCGCCTCGGTGTGGCTCCCATCAATCTCGAGCGTCAGCCGCGCATGTCTCCCGTCACCAACCAGGCGCACACTGGTCAGTTTGACGCCCCTAAACAGGAATAATGGATCAGGATTCCCCACACCAGTCGGCGAAAGATAGTCTACGAGCGTCACGAGGGATTGAGGGGACCGGCGACCCGACGCTGGCTCGAGATCCACGGAAAGCACGGGCTCTCGTTGCGCGCTCTGCCCCTCAAATGCGGCTGCGAGATCGGTGATGAGCCCATCCCATTCACCACTCGCTGCCGTGCAGCCCCCGGCACCGTCATGCCCACCATGTCGAATGAGCCGTGCGGATGAGCCCTCCAACGCCTTCGCGACTGAAAATCCGCGGGGCGCACGAATTGAACAGCGCAGGATCGATGCGTCCATCACGGGCTCAGTGAGGCTTGCGACGAGTGCGGGCCGACCAAGCTCTTCCGCAAGTCGACCTGCGACCAGTCCAAGCACGCCTGCCGACCAGGGTCCAGACACGGCGACGAGTGCTGGTTCAATCCGCGCTCGCGAGTCCACGCGTTTCGTCAGCCCATCCGCGCCCAGGGCAGCGCGCGCAGCCTGGAGCGCGTCGCGCGAGATCTCACGACGCTCATGGTTGAGTGCCTCCAGCTGCGCCGAAAGCTCCGTCGCCTCGTTCTGTTCGTCTGTTGTCAGCAGATCAAGCGCCACTCGAGCATCTCCGATTCGACCAGCTGCGTTGATCCGCGGCGCAAGGGTAAAGCCAACCACCTCAACACGGTGTGGACCCTCAGCACCAGCACTCGTGAGTAGCGCCTGAACTCCAGCAGGTATTCTCCCGACCCCATTCAGCACCTTTAGGGCAGAACGCACGATCACCCGAAACTCATCGGCGATCGGCACCATATCTGCCACACCTCCAATCATCGCAAGAACCGAAAGCTCGCCAAGCAGAGCACGTCGCTCTTTATGGTCGGCCAGGATCCCCTGTGCAATCTTGAAGGCGAGTCCGCTCCCCGCAAGGTTCGGAAATGGATAGTTCGCATCTGGCCGATTCGGATTGACAAGCCACGCGGCCTTCGCCGGGTCACTCGGCACTGCGTGGTGGTCAATGATGCCGACCAAGATTCCAAGATCTAACGCCTCGGCAACCCGTGCACGATCTGCCGTCCCACAGTCCACGGCTAGCAGCAGCTCCACGCCGTCCTCTTGCGCGGCAAGGAGCGCTCCCTCCGGGATGCCATGGCCATCGCTTTCGCGGTTTGGAATGTAGCCTTCGGCGACTGCGCCGATTGCGCGCAGCGCACGGATCATGATTGCCGCGCCGGTCAATCCATCCGCATCAAAGTCACCGACGACCAAGACGGGCTCCCCGGCCTCACCAGCAGCCCGCAGACGAGCGATAAGTCCCGCTGCGTCCGGGAGGAGTTCTGGTGCGTGCAACGTTCGATCATGAGGATCAAGAAACCGCTGCACGCTCTCTGGGGCGAGAAGGCCCCTGATCGCAAGGAGTTCGGCTAACGGATCGCGCAGCTCTTCAAGAACTTCGTTCGCGACAAGGGCCTGCCGGAGCGCTTCAACCGCCTCGCGCTCGGCGGTTTCAAGGTGCCATCGACGCTTGGCGATGATTCGATCGCTTGCAGGGGCAGGGCTCACCATGAACCCAACGACACGCTAAGCCGGTCGGCGTGCGCTCGGCGAACTCTTTCGCGCCGCAACGCGCTCTTCCCACCAGACAAGGAGGGGGCTGGCGTTGAAGATCGAGGAGTAGGTTCCAGAGAGGATTCCGACAAAGAGCGCCAGGACAAACGTGCGAATTGAGCCACCGGCGAAGACGAGGAGCGCCAACAGGGTGATGAGCACCGTTGCGGTGGTATTCAACGAGCGTCCCATGGTCTGCACGATTGAATGATTCACGATCTCGGCGAACGGAGCGCCCGCATGTCGAGCAACGTTCTCTCGAACGCGGTCAAACACCACAATCGTATCGTGCACGGAGAAGCCGATGATCGTGAGCATGGCGGTGATGAAGAGCGCATCAACCTCGACATTGAAGAACGTGCCGGCAACGGCAAAGAAGCCAACTGTGACGATCACGTCATGCAAGAGGGCGACGAGTGCTGCCGCTCCGAATCGAACGTTTTGGAATCGGTAGGTCATCCAGAGCACGATCCCGAGAGACCCCAGGAATACGAGGAGGAGCGCCTGTTGTGTCAAATCCTGGCTGATCACTGGACCAACCGTTGAGAGCGAACCCTCCTCTGCAATCGGGCCAGCAGCGTCGACGATTGCCGCTCGTATCGCCGCGAGCTCAGCCCCAGCGGGTTGCGAGGGGTCAAGCGTGCTCCCAGACTGCAAGTCAAGTGGCTTGGTGCGAAGGACGAGGAACCCCCCCTCCCCTTCTGTCACCTGGGCTTCTGGGTGCCCAACCGCGACGACGGCATCTCGAACGGTCGCTGGCTCCGCAGCCTCCTCGAGCTTGAACTCCCATACCGTTCCGCCCGTGAACTCTACCGAGAACCGCAACCCGACATCTCCGCCGGTCAATGGAGTGGCAGCAATAAATGCGATCCCAGGAACGGTAAGGAGGAGCGAGAAGAGGAAGAACCAACGCTTGCGCGCGATGATCTTATCCACGAGCAGTCTCCGTTCCGTCTAGGTCACCCTTCCCAACACCGTACAGGTAGGGAGAGGCGAATCGAGCCCGCGCGATGACCGCGCGTAGGATCACGCGAGTCACGGTGATCGCGGTGAACATGGAACAGAGCACACCGATGATCAGGACAAGCGCGAACCCTTTGATCGTTGACGATCCGAAGTAGAAGAGGATAAACGCGGTAATCAAGCTGGACACGTTTGAATCTAGGATGGAATTCCATGCCCGACTGAACCCCGCTTCAACCGCTGGAACAATCTTCTTGCCGATCCGAAGCTCTTCTTTGGTCCGTTCGAAGATCAGGATGTTCGCGTCCACCGCCATGCCAATGGAGAGGACAAACCCAGCGATCCCTGCAAGTGTCAGGGTGACAGGGACCATGCGGAAGAGCGCGAGCACGATCAACATGTAGAAGATGAGTGCCACTGAGGCAACCGCGCCTGCCAGCCGATAGTGAAAGAGCATGAAGAGGAAGACGAGCAAGATCCCAACCGCCCCTGCAAAGATCGCCTGACCTAGGAAGGCGGCCCCTAAGGTCGCCTTCACATCGGTGACGCCGATCTCGGCAATTGGGAACGGAAGTGAGCCGAACTTGAGAATGGTTACCAGGCTGTTCGCCTCCTCAAAGGCAAAGCCCGCACCGCCGCCGCCGCTGATCTGACCCTCGCCACCCGTGATCGCGCTCTGGATGTACGGCGCCGAGACCACGGTCCCGTCAATCACAATCGCAAAGTACGAGCCGAGGTTCTCGCCCGTGTATGTCGCAAAGAGATCGGCCCCCTCGGGCTTTAGCGTGAATGCAACGACTCGTTGACCAACGTCATCTGTTCCAACACTTGAACTGGCGATCTGATCTCCCGAAAAGAGCGGGGTGAGCGTTGCATCGTCGAGCGGTGCACCTTGCCCAGGTACGGGCTTTGTCCCTGGCGTTGCTTGACCCGTCGCAATGTCGACAGAGCCGTAGACCTCCGGAGGAAGTGGGACAAAGTCGAGCCGGCCCGTTGTTCCGAGAAGGGCCCTGATCGCATCAGGGTCACTGACCCCTGGGAGCTCCACGATGATGCGATCGCTTCCCTGGGTCTGTACGAGCGGTTCGGCAACGCCCGTTGAGTTGACTCGGCGCTCGATGATGTCTCGGATCGTGGCAACGTCCGCTGGCGTCGCGACCACGTCGCCAACCCGCTGCACCTGGTACTCAACACGGAGTCCGCCGCGCAAGTCGAGCCCAAGCTTTGTCTCGATGAGACGCGACCCCTCTGGAGCGCGGCTGTCAGGGAGGCGAAGGTTTGGGAGCAGGTCAATCGCCAAGGCGAGGAGACCGATGGCCAAGATCATATAGGGCGTGTACTTGCGCATTTGAGGAATCCTAGCAGGGGTGCCGTTCAGCGTCGGTCGGCGGCGAGTGCGGCGAAGACCGTCGCGGCGAGGCGCTCGCCCACCCCAGGGACAGCCGCGATCTCTGCTTCGCTCGCGGCGGCAACACCTGCAACCGAGCCGAAGCGCCTCAACAGTGCCTTGCGCCGTGTGGGGCCGAGTCCACGAATGCTGTCCAGTCGGCTGCTGATCGCTGCCCTACTGCGGAGGGTTCGGTGATAGCCAATTGCAAAGCGGTGCGCCTCATCGCGCAACCGCTGCAAGAGGCGCAGCCCTGGGTCGGTAGCGGGAAGAATGAGCGGCGTTCTAGCCTCTGGGAGCCAGATCTCTTCGCGCGCTTTCGCAAGTCCAATGAGCGCGATGTCCAAGCCTGCAGACTCCATGGCCGCCGCAGCTGCCGCAACCTGCCCGCGGCCGCCGTCAATCACCAAGAGGTCAGGGAGTGCCCACGCTCTCGCCTCCGCCTCACCTGCTTTATCGGTGCCGCCAGATGCACTGCGAGCAAACCGACGCGTCAGCGCTTCACGGTGGGCAGCAAAATCGTCCTGCCCCTCGATCCCTTTGATCTTGAACCGGCGGTACTCCTTCGGAGCTAGGCGTCCACTCTCAGCAACGGTGAGCGCAGCGACCGTGAACGATCCCTGAATCGTCGAAACATCGGTGCACTCAATGCGCGCTGGTGGGCTGGGAAGATTAAGTGCTGTCGTTAGCGCGGCAAGGGACGCTTCCGCGCGTTCGCGATCGGCATCATCCTCCGCCTCGCTGCGAATGAGCGCCTCAAGCGCATTCCGTTCGGCGAGGCGCAAGAGGCGAACACGATCGCCGCGCGCCGGCACGCGCAGCTCAACCCGATCCTCGCGACGTGCGGCAAGGAAGGCGGTGGTCTCTGCATCGCTGATCTCAGCGGAGGTGGCAATGGATGGGGGAATCTCGCCCGCTCGCGCGTAGTACTGGCTGACAAACGCAGTGAGCAACTCCTCATCACTCGCCCCTTTTCCGTCTAGGCGGTGGACATCACGGCCAACAAGCGCCGCGTCTCGAACTTGAAAGCACGCGATCGCTGCTCGATCGCCATGTCGCGCAATACCGAGAATGTCTTCGTCAGGTCGGCCCGCGGGTGCAACGCGCTGCGCCTCAAAGCTCTCCTCGAGCGCGCGAATTGCATCACGCAACCGGGCCGCATCCTCAAACGCTTCGCGCTCACTCGCACGCTCCATTTGACGCTTGAGCACGGTGACCGCGCCTCGAGATCGACCACCGAGGAACAGTTCCAGCCCCTTGATCTCTGCCCCGTACTCCGCCACGGTTACGTTTCCAAGACATGGACCCTGACATCGCTTCAGGTGGAAGAGAAGGCAGGGACGTTCGAGTGCGGGCTGCTCTTCGGCGATCGAGATCTCACATGTTCGAAACTGAAAAAGGCGGCGAGCCGCCTCCATCGCCGTACTTACCGCACCGAATCCCGTGTACGGCCCGAAGTATCTGGATCCATCTCGGACGATTCTTCGCGTCCGCTCCACTCGCGGATACGGTCCGGGCGTCACGCGGATATATGGGTATCCACGGTCGTCGCGCAGTCTCACGTTGAAGCGCGGGAGGTGCTTGCGGATCAGTGTTGCCTCAAGGAGGAGCGCCTCCTTCACAGAATCGGTTACCGTCCACTCAAGCGACGCAACCTGATCGATTGCATCTCGAATACGATGTGCTCCTGGCGTGGTGTTCGTGTGCCAGTAACTGCGGACGCGATGGGTCAAGTGCGAAGCCTTCCCCACGTAGATGATCTTCCCGTCCGCATCCGAGAAGAGGTACACCCCCGGAGCATCTGGGAGCACACTGAGCGCGGCGGAGATAGCCTCGGGGATCATTGAGCGCTACGCATCTGCACGACGCTGGAGCCGAGTACGGTGTGCAGCACGCCGATTCATGATCCGCAGCACATCGTCAAGTGCCTCTCGGAGTGCAGTCGCAAGATGTGGCTCAACGTAGTCGGCAAGGCCATCCCCAGGACCGAGCGCAGCACGTGTCGCAACCGCGCTCTTCCGGAGCATCTCGCCACTGGAATCGCGTAGCGCTGCTGAACAGCGAGTCAACGGTGCAAAGCGGATTCGGAGAGGTTCAGTTGGAAGCGCGCAGATCACCTGTTCAAGCAGGCGCGCGGCGAGCAGGCCTGCCTGATCAAGTTGCGCATCTGCATGCCGAGGGAGCTCAGACTCCGTCATGTCTACTCCAGCGACCGGATCGGATCGCCGCGCAGCGCAAGCGCAAGGTATCGACCCGTGTGGCTCGCCTTCACCTTCGCGACCTGCTCGGGCGTCCCCTCTGCAATCAACTCTCCACCTCGATCGCCTCCGTCAGGTCCGAGGTCAATCACCCAATCGGCCGTCTTGATCACATCGAGGTTGTGCTCGATCACGATGACACTGTTCCCGCCGTCGACAAGTCGGTGCAGCACTTCAAGGAGTCGCTCAACATCTGCGAAGTGCAGGCCCGTGGTTGGCTCGTCCAGGATGTAGGCCGTGCGACCGGTTGAGCGACGCGCAAGCTCGGTCGCAAGCTTGATGCGCTGTGCCTCCCCGCCTGAGAGCGTTGTCGCAGGCTGACCCAGTCGCAAGTAGCCAAGGCCAACCTCGCTGAGCGTCTTCAGGCGATTCCGGATCGCAGGGAACGCATCGAACCGATCGAGCGCATCATCGACCTGCAACTCGAGCACATCGGCGATCGTCATCCCCTTCCAGGTGACGTCGAGCGCCTCACGGTTGTACCGCTTCCCACGACACGTCTCACACGGGACGTACACATCAGGGAGAAATTGCATCTCAATCTGCAAGATGCCGTCGCCCGCGCAGGTCTCACAGCGCCCCCCTTTCACGTTGAAGGAGAAGCGTCCAGCAGAGTATCCGCGGAGTCGCGCCTCTTGCGTCGCAGCAAAGAGTTCGCGAATCGATGTGAAGAGGCCTACATACGTCGCTGGGTTGGACCGCGGTGTTCGACCGATCGGACTCTGATCGATCTCAATCGCCTTATCGATCTGTTCAAGTCCGGTCACTCGCTCATGCGCACCCGGACGCTCTTTCGCGCCGTGGAGCTTGCGGGCGATCGCCTTTTGCAAGATGTCGGTCACGAGCGTGCTCTTTCCGCTTCCAGAAACTCCGGTCACGGCAATGAAGCGACCGAGAGGGAACTCCACATTGAGTCCCTTGAGGTTGTGTTCGCGTGCCCCTTTTACGGCGATACTCTTCCCGCTCCCCTTCCGTCGCGTTTTGGGGATCTTCACGGCGCGATCTCCGCGAATGAATGCACCGGTGATTGACTCTTTTGTATCGGCGAGCGCCTTCAGGGTGCCGTTCACCACCACCTTTCCGCCAAGCTCGCCAGCGCCTGGACCGATGTCCACGATCCAGTCGGCGGTTCGAATCGTCTCCTCATCGTGCTCGACGACCAGCACCGTGTTCCCCAGATCGCGGAGGCGGAGGAGCGTTGTGATCAGGCGCGCGTTGTCGCGTTGATGCAATCCAATTGAAGGCTCATCGAGGATGTAGAGAACGCCGACAAGGCGTGAACCGATTTGCGTGGCGAGACGAATGCGCTGCGCTTCGCCGCCTGAGAGTGTGGTGGCAGTGCGATCCACGGTGAGGTAGTCAAGTCCGACATCAACGAGAAAGCCGGCCCGTTCGGCAATCTCTTTGACGATCGCCTTCGCGATGGTCCGCTCACGCTTGCCGAGGAGTGGTGGCAGAGCGTTGATCCACCGCGAAAGCTCACCGATCGGCATCGCCGCAACCTCCGCGATGTTCTTCTCGGCAATACGGACGGCGAGCATCTCTGGCTTCAGGCGGCGCCCTTTGCACTCGGGGCAGGGGCGGCTGACCATGTAGCGCTCGATCTCGAGGCGAGCGATCTCGGAGTCTGTCTCACGATGCCGACGCTGGAGGTTCGCAATGACGCCTTCGAACGCCGCCTTGTACGTGTTCCGATAGGTCGCGTTCTCATACGTGACCGTGAAGCGGTCCTCCCTCTCAGCGTTGAGGAGATACTCCTGCGCGGCGGCGGGGAGCTCGCCGATCGGTGTCTTCGGGTTCCACCGCTTCGCCTTCATCGCCGCGGTCACCACCTTCAGGTACCAGCTCCCCTCGGGAGAGCGTGACCATGGCACGAGTCCCCCTTCGAGGACCGACTTGTCCGGATCGATGACGCGTTCTGGATCTACTTCAAGACGGAAGCCGAGCCCCGTGCACTCGGGGCATGCGCCGTGCGGCGAGTTGAAACTGAAGGAACGCGGCTCCAGATCGTCGATCACGGTTCCGTCATACGGGCAGCCGAGCTTCTCGCTGAAGAGACGCTCCTCGAACGTTGGCTTAGAGCCCTCTGCGGCGGCCGAGGAGATGATCACGAGACCTTCGCCGAGTTTCAGCGCCGTCTCAACAGAGTCGGAGAGCCTGCTGCGATCCTCCGCTGGGAGTGCGTTCCCCTTCTCATCAACGGGTCGGCGAACGACAAAGCGATCGACGACGACCTCAATGCTGTGCCGCTTCTTCTTGTCCAGTTTCGGCGCATCGTCAAGGTCGTAGAGCGTCCCGTCGACACGCACCCGGCTGAATCCGGCCTTTCGTGCGGCATGGAAGAAGGTCTCCCCTTCACCCTTTCGATCGCGAAGCACCGGACCGAGCACGAGAAGTCGTGTCCCATCAGGGAGTTGCAGGATCTCATCAACGATGTGGTCAAGAGAGACTCGACTGATCGGGCGATCACACTTTGGGCAGTGCGGCGTGCCAGCACGCGCATAGAGAAGCCGGAGGTGATCCCAGATTTCGGTGATCGTCCCGACGGTTGAACGCGGATTGCGGGACGAGCCCTTCTGGTCAATGGAGATCGCGGGCGAGAGGCCATCGATGAGATCTACATCTGGCTTCTCCATCTGGCCAAGAAACTGCCGTGCATACGCGGAGAGGCTCTCCACATAGCGACGCTGCCCTTCGGCGTAGATCGTGTCGAAGGCGAGACTCGACTTGCCAGAACCCGAGATTCCCGTCACAACCACAAGTCGGTCGCGGGGAATCTCAAGGTCAATCCCCTTGAGGTTGTGCTCGCGTGCACCACGGATCACGATCTTCTCTTGTGCCACTTCAGCCCCTTCTGCGCGGACGCTCGCCGCGGCGCTTGATCACGTTCGGTGTCACGCTCGGATCCCAGGTGCGCCGCCGAGAGGGTACCGAATCGGTGCCGCGAGGCTGCTCTGGGTCTGATGCAGCATCATCGCTCTCCGCATGCTCATCACGAAGACCAGGGAGCCAATCACCTGCGGTGTCCAGGGCTGGAGCGAGAACGGTGCGTGCCGTTCCACTCGCAACACGGCGCGGCATCAGATCCCTCCCTCGCGGTTCCGCTGCATCATCAGCAGCACGCTCCGCGAGCCGCGCAATCCGGACCGCTGCATCCTCTTCGAGAACACCCTGGCGAAGGCTCCGAAGCTCATCGCGAATCGAGGCGGCACGCTCAAACTCAAGCTCTTTCGCCGCAAGGCGCATCTGCGCCTCGAGTTGCCTGACCATCTTTTCAATCTCGCTTCGGCCGATCTCACTGAGCGCTCCACCCTTTCCGCCAGCGTACGACTCCGCCTTCTCAGCAACGCTGCGCAGACGGTCGTTCAAGTCACGAATCGGCTTACTGATCGTCGTGGCGGTGATGCCGTGAGCGGCGTTCCAGCGCTCCTGGATCCCTCGGCGCCGATCCGTTTCTGAGATTGCAACGCGCATGGACTCAGTCATCTTATCTGCGTAGAAGACAACCTCACCACCAACATTTCGCGCCGCTCGCCCAACTGTCTGAATAAGCGCCCATGCACTACGGAGGAATCCCTCCTTATCGGCATCCAAGATTGCCACCAGCGTTACCTCGGGAAGATCGATTCCCTCGCGAAGGAGATTGATCCCCACGATCACATCAAAGACGCCGAGACGCAGGTCACGCAGGATCTCGACGCGTTCCAGCGTGTCAACTTCGCTGTGCAGGTAACGAACGCGAATGCCAGCCTCCTCCAGATACGAAGCGAGCTCTTCTGCCATGCGCTTGGTGAGCGTCGTGATGATCACGCGCTCACGGCGAGAGATCCTCTCCTGGACACGCTTCATCAAGTCATCAATCTGCCCTGCGGTTGGAACGACGGTGATCGTAGGGTCCACCACGCCCGTCGGTCGGATGAGTTGCTCGACCACGCGCTCCTGTTTCGTCATCTCATAGCTTCCAGGGGTTGCTGAGACGTAGATTGCTTGACGTACGCTTCCCTCGAACTCTTCAAATGTAAGTGGGCGATTGTCAAGCGCGCTTGGGAGACGGAAGCCGAAGTCCACAAGGATCTCCTTGCGTGAACGATCGTTCTTGTACATGCCAACGACCTGCGGGATGCTCATATGGCTCTCATCTACAACCAGAAGCCAATCAGCTGGGAAGTAATCGAGCAGCGTCCATGGGCGCGACCCTGGCTCGCGGCGCGAGAGGTGGCGGGAGTAGTTCTCAATCCCCGAGCAATACCCAACCTCACGCATCATCTCGAGATCAAAGGTGGTTCGCTGTCGGAGTCGCGCCGCCTCGAGCACCTTCCCGGTAGCCTCAAGTTCTTCGCAGCGCGACTCCATCTCCTTCTCAATGTCACGAATCGCTTCGGCGAGTTTCTCCGTGGGGGTCACATAGTGCGTTGCGGGGTAGATCACCATCTCGTTCCGCTCCGCGAGGATTTCACCCGTGAGCGGGTCAACCTCCGCGATACGCTCCACCTCATCACCGAAAAACTCCACGCGGATGATCGTCTCCTCGCCCGCTGGCTGTACTTCGATGGTGTCTCCACGAACGCGAAACTTCGCGCGGCCGAGGGTGGCATCATTCCGTTGATACTGCAAGTCGACCAAGTGACGCAGGATGGCGTCGCGGCGGTACTTCCCCGCCTTCCGCACACGCAAGATCGTTGCCCCATAGTCAACCGGTGCGCCGAGACCGTAGATACAGCTGACGGAGGCCACGATGACCGTATCGCGCCGCTCAAAGAGCGCCTTGGTTGCCGCGTGACGCAACTGGTCAATCTCATCGTTGCGGCTTGAATCCTTCTCAATGTACGTATCGGAGCGCGGCAGATACGCCTCTGGCTGGTAGTAGTCGAAGTAGGAGACAAAATACTCAACAGCGTTCTCTGGGAAGAACTCCTTGATCTCGGAGTAGAGCTGTGCCGCAAGTGTCTTGTTGTGCGCAAGGATCAGCGTCGGCCGCTGCACCTGCTGTATCACGTTCGCGATCGTGAACGTCTTCCCAGTCCCAGTTGCCCCAAGGAGCACCTGATGATGGAGCCCAGCGCGGAGACCCTCAACGAGGCCCTCGATCGCTTTCGGCTGATCTCCGGTTGGCTGAAAGTCTGAGCGCAGCGCAAACACCGCACCAAGTGCGGGGGTGTGATCAGTCGGTTGGATTGGGCTTCCTTTCACGAGTGGAGCATAGAAGGCGGAGTGCATCTGCCGCCGCAGCGGCACCCTCCGCGACGCCGTGCTGAGCGTCGATCGGGAGCGCCCCCGCTTCGCGCAGCCGCGTGCTGAGACCTGACTGGGCCCCCTCACGCCGCGCAAATTCTTCCGCGCTCAGCCCGCGCTCCACGAGTCTCGACTGACGAATATCTCGTGGCGCGTCAATGAGGAGGAGCCCATCCATTGTTTGAGCAAGACCAGAGTCGAGGAGCGCGATCGCTTCAACAAGGAGTAGCGCCGCGCCACTCGCCTCCCCCACTGCACGTGCCTCACTGATCGCCTTTCGAGCGATGGGCCACTGCAACTGCTCAAGCGCCGCGAGAGCCGCTGGTCGCTCGAACGCAGCGGATGAGAGTCGAGCGCTGTCCAGACTCCCGTCTTCACGTTGTGCCTCGGGAACGATTGCACCGATCGCACGCTGCAGGGGGAGTGAAGAGCGCCGGGCCTCTCGTAGCACCGCGTCCGCATCAATGGAGTGCACGGAGCCGCCGAGATCCCGAGCAAGCGCCCGGTCCTCTGTGAGTGCCTTGACGATGGAACTCTTCCCTGCGCCGATCGGACCGCAGACGCCGATCACCTTCACGCCATCACCTCACTCTCCAACGCGAGCCACGCCTCTTCGGCCGCGGTCAGAGCGGCTGAGACGTCCGCGAGTTCGCTCGTCACACGCGCGAGCTCAGTGTAGGAAGCGATCACCTTCGGATCAAGGAGCGACAACTCTAGTTGTGACCTCCGCAGCCCGAGGCGCTCAAGATCCGCATCGAGCGCGGCCCGACGACGGCGCGCCTGCTCCTTGCTGAGCGCTGGCCCCTTTTTCCCTCTCGCTGGTGCTGGTGTGGCGGGACGCGCAAGAGCGCCGCTCGTTGCACGGGATCCAGATGCGCGCTTCGCGGTGTCAGGCGAGCCAGCGTTGGCAACCGTCCATCCTGCAGCGACCGCGCTCCGCCACTCACGCCATCCGCCATCAAATCGCACGACTGCACCATCGCTTACGACCCAGAGTTGCGTGCAGATGCGTTCGAGCAGGCGACGATCGTGACTGACCAAGAGGACCGTTCGCTCCCCGTCAAGGAGGAATCGTTCAAGCGACTCACAGGCGTCCACGTCCAAGTGGTTTGTCGGCTCGTCCAGAAGGAGCAGGTTCGATGGAAGCAATCCGAGAATGGCGAGTTCGAGTCGACTCCGCTCGCCACCCGAGAGTACGGCCACCTCTTTGTCAATCTCATCGCCACGGAAGAGGAACCGAGCGAGATGCCCACGCGCTACCGACGCTTCAACGGGGACCGCGGTGCGAAGCGCCTCGATTACTGTCGTGCCATGCAGGCCGGCCGCGCGCACCTGCGCGAGATAGGCAGGGATGACACCGTGCGCAACCTGAATCTCGCCACTGAGTGGTGGAAGGATTCCAGCGATGCTCTTCAGCAGGGTGGTCTTCCCCGCACCATTCGGACCGACGATGCCAACCCGCTCACCACGCCGGAGTGCAATGCTCTCCGCACGGGCGATGACTCGTCGCGCCGGCTCACGATATCCGACCTCTGCCTCCACCAGGCGCACGGGCTCTGCGGGGCCTCGACCCGCACCTGCGGCAGAGATGGCAAGTGTTGCTCGTCGCTTCGGTGCAACCACTGGCTCAATCGCCGCCAACCGCCGCTCATGTTCGTGCATCTTGCTGTACTTCCGATGGCTTCGATACGTCTGGATCAACTCGCGCTCTCGTGCGATCTCCTTCGTCCGTCGCTCCGCGTCACGCTCTGCGTCTAGCTCCCCAGATTCGCGCTGTTGCGCGTATGCCGAGTAGTTCCCACGGAATCGCCTGACGGTATGGTTGCGAACCTCCCAGACTCGATCCACAACGGCATCAAGAAGCGAACGATCGTGACTCGCCACAACGAGTGCCCCGCCCCGAGCACGTAGCGCCCCTTCAAGCCACTCGATCGCTTCCACATCCAGATGGTTCGTTGGCTCGTCGAGGAGGAGGAGGTCCGGATCAGCAATGACGAGTCGCGCCAGTGCAATGCGAGTCTGTTCTCCTCCAGAGAGCCGCGAGGGGGACTCTCGGTGTCGCGGTGTAGGGAACCCGAGACCTCGAAGTGCTGATGCTACTCGGTCGTCAATCGTGTACCCCTCGAGCGCATCGAATCGTTGGCGTGCGGCGGCATACTCAGGCGTTGCAACGCTCCCCGCCGCCTCTGCCTCCAACAACGCGTTGGCGATCCTTGTGATCTCTTCCGCACCACTTCGGACCGCATCGGTGAGCGTCGCCGCCCCAAGAAGCCGTGGGTCATGGGATGACTCTTGCGCCAACACTTCAATGTTGACGCCGCGCGCACGATCCACGCGACCTCGATCCGGTTCGTCGCGGCCAATCATCATGCGCAGCAGCGTTGTCTTCCCCGCTCCATTCGGTCCCACGAGTCCAATCCTCTCGCCAGCGGCCACACTCACAGTGACGTTCTCAAGAATGGTGACCGCGCCGATCTCGCGTCCAACGTCGCTCAGAGTGAGAATGCTCATCGCGCACCGCCAGCGCGAACTGCCCGACGACGCGCCGCCGCGCGCTCCGTTGCGGTCGCCCCAAGGCTCCCCTCTTCAAGTGACTCACTCCATCGTGGACCTCGACGCAACGTGGAGGACCTCTTCAGGTCTCCCGCCGAACCGGCTGCACGACGCCCCCGTGGCAGCGGCTGGCAGCGGGGACAGTAGTGCGTGCCGCGACCTCCAAGTGTCACGCGCCGAATCGTGGTGCCACACCGCATGCACGGCGCACCGCCGCGCTGGTAGACGGCGAGGCGCTCCTGCATCTCACCGTCGCCATCGGGACCCGTGTAGTCGTCAATTGACGAGCCGCGCGCAGCCACCGCCTCGCGAAGCAGCGAGACGATCGCATCATGGAGCCGCTCCGCCTCTGCCGTGCGGAGCGCTGCAGCCATCGCGAGCGGGTGCAGGCGAGCGCGCCAGAGTGCCTCATCGACATAGATGTTTCCAAGCCCAGCGATGAATCGCTGATCGAGGAGGAGACTTTTCAATCGGCCACGGCGGCTCTTCAAACCGCTCGCAAACCTTGACGCCGTGAAGGTCGCCTCTAGCGGCTCTGGCCCGTGGTCGCCCAGTGCCGCTTCGCCGTTCGGATCAAGCGAACGCGAAGGAGTCCCGTCCTCTCTCCGTGCGACAAGTGCGAGCCTGCCGAACGCGCGAACATCACGGAATCGAATCACTCGCTGATCGCCGAGTTGCAGCTCCGCTCGAACATATGGATCCGGGGCCGATGTAGCCGGGAGCACCACGAGTTGGCCCGTCATGCGCAGGTGGACCATCAAGATCAGACCACCCTCTAGGTCGACAAGCACCCACTTCGCACGACGGCGCACCCCTTCGATCCGCCGACCTGCGATCGCCCGCGTGAAGGTTTCAGGATCAGGCGTGCTGAGATTTGCGGCGCGAAGGATTCGCCCTGTGCGGATCGTTGCGCCGCCCACAAGGCGCGCAAGATCACGTGCAACCGTTTCAACCTCTGGGAGTTCAGGCATGCTCGGTCCACCTCTGCATCTCATCCCAGCGGGGGCCAACCTTCGCCTCCACCGTGAGCGGAACGTCGAGGGCGAGCGCCCCCTCCATCGTCTCAATGAGGAGCGGAACGAGACGATCCACTTCACCGTGCGGTGCCTCAAGGAGGAGTTCGTCATGTACTTGCAGGATGAGTCGCGCCGTAAGCCCAGCGTCGCGGAGGCGAGGGCTGAGGCGAATCATCGCCACCTTGATGATGTCGGCCGCAGTTCCCTGGATCGGATGGTTGATCGCCGCTCGCTCTCCTGCAGCGCGAAGCGCAGGATTCGCGGCACGGAGTTCTGGAATCGGCCGGCGGCGACCGAGCTGCGTCGTCACCGCCCCGTGAGCGCGCGCCTCCTCTTTGATCGTGTCGATATACCGCTTGATGCCAGGGTACCGCTCAAAGTATCCAGAGATAAACGACTTTGCCGCATCACGAGAGATCCCAGCGCGTGTCGCAAGGCCAAAGTCACCCATCCCGTACGCGATTCCAAAGTTGACCATCTTCGCCATCGCACGCTCGTCATCATTGACCTGTTCAAGTGGCTTCTCAAGGACGCGTGACGCCGTAGCGCGATGGATATCCTCACCCGCTGCAAACGCCTTAATCAGATGGGGATCTCGTGTCACGTGGGCCAAGATGCGCAGCTCAATCTGGCTGTAATCGGCGGCGATCAGCAGATGTCCATGCTCAGCCACAAACGCGTGCCGAATCTTTCTACCTAGCTCGGATCGAATCGGGATGTTCTGGAGGTTCGGATCCACACTGCTTAGGCGACCAGTGGCAGCAACTGACTGTTGAAAGGTGGTGTGAATCCTGCCGTCCGCCTCAACGAGTTTTGGGAGCGCCTCGACATAGGTGCTCTGGAGCTTGGAGACGCTGCGCCACTCCAAGGCAATACCAACCAACGGATGCTCCTCCTGGATCTCTTCGAGCACGCTCGCATCTGTTGACCACGCCCCCGTCTTCGTCTTCTTGCCACGCGAGAGTCCGAGCTCGCCGAAGAGCAGTTCGCCAAGTTGCTTCGGTGAACCGAGCGCGACAGCGTGACCAACCGACGACGCCGCTGCCGCCTCGAGGCGCGTGATCTCACGCCTGAACGCATCATCAAGTTGCGCAAGCGCCTGCTGATCCACGGCGATCCCTGCTCCCTCCATGCGCGCCAACACTTCGGTCAGAGGGAGTTCAATCTCTCGATAGAGCCGTGCGCTCCCTATTGCACGCAACTCGCGATCAAGGCCTGGGCGCGAGGCGAGCGCAACCACCGCGCATAGTGAAGCTGTCTGCAACGGCGTACGCCGTTCAGGAATGTCGGCCCCGAGGCGGGCCGCGGCAACCTCAACAAGCCCAGGATTGCGCAACGTCACGTTCCCAATCCAGCTCCCTAGTGCCACGTCATCAACGAGGCGGAGGGGGCGGTCAGCACCGATCGCAAGCAGCGCGCCAAAGATCTCTTTTATGGCGAGCCCGACGAGATCACGGCCGGCGCCGGCCACGAGCGTGAGGAGTCGATGGATCACCGCGGGGTCATCAGCCGTGATCAATCCGCCCTGTTCATCAGCGATCGCAATAGCGATTGGTCCTGATGGACCACGGCGGTCCACCCCCTCCCCGCCAAGTGCCAGCACGCCGTGACGCCGTAGCCCACCGAAGAACTGGACGGCCTCTTCAGGTGACTGAGCGTGGAGCGCACCTGCCGCGGCGAAATCGCCGCATTTGAGTGCCTCGATCTGCGCGCTCAGAACGGGAGAGGCCTCCAGAGGCGGGGTCGCGCCTGGCACTGCGTCTCCATGCTGGCCAGCAGCGCGATTCCCCTCGCTCACCGCATTGAAGTCGAAGCCGAGCTGCAGATCACCGCTCGTCATGCGTGACGGTGCACTAGCGAGTGCTGAAGGACGCTCCTTCACACCGCGGATTGCTGCACTTGCCGTCGCTGCGGCCACCGCCTCAGCCGCGGTCTCCCGATCTTCGCCTCGAAGGGGCGGGAGGCGTCCAATGAGTGCACGGAATTCAAGCTCACGCAAAAGTGCAAGCGTAAGGTCTCGATCGTACTCACCGATGGTGCCCCCCTCGCCAGGTAGTTGCAGAGGTGCATCACGATCAATGGTCATCAACCCTTGTCCGGCGAAGGCGGCGTCCTGATTCTGGCGAAGCAGCTCCCGAATTCGTACGGGTTCAACTTCATCAAGCCGCTGGTACAGCGCCTCAAGGGTGCCGAATGTTGCGATCAGTTTCGCCGCTGTCTTCTCTCCCACTCCAGGGACACCAGGAATGTTGTCTGAGCTGTCCCCTTTCAGCGCCTTGAAGTCGACAATTTGCTCTGGGGTCAATCCGTATCGCTCAAAGATCTTCGGAGGGTCATAGATCACCATCGCATCGGCGCCACCCTTCGCCGTGTGAAGCAGGGAGACGTTCGGTCCAACGAGCTGAAGCATGTCGAGGTCACCGGAGACGATCATCACCTCCCACCCGGCCGCGCGTGCCTGCTCTGCGATCGTGCCAATCACATCGTCCGCCTCATATCCAGGCGCCTCGAGCAGCGGTAGGCCGAGCGCGGCAACAAGGTCTCGCACCAGTGGGACCTGTGATCGGAGCTCATCCGGCATGGAGGGCCGCTGCGCCTTGTATGCAGGGAAGCGCTCATGGCGGTGAGTTGCCCCAGGCGCATCAAAGGCAACGATGGCGCGCGCTGGCTTTGCGTCGGCGATCGCGCGAAGCAGGATGCTTGTAAACCCAAATGCCGCGTTGGTCAGGATCCCGCGACTGTTCGTCAGCGGAGGGATGGCGTGAAAGGCGCGGTAGATCAGGCCATAGGCATCAACGAGAAGGAGTCGCTTCGATTCCACGAACGGAGCGTAGCGCAGCGGGACGCGACCTCGGCGCGCGGCGAAGGCTTACGTGCGTCGGCGGCGGCGCGCACTCTCAGCGGCGAGAAGACTGGCGGCGAGTCCGACTGCGCCTGCAATCAGGAGCCACGGGGTCTCTGTGACCGCCCCGACGGACTCTGCGGCGGCGACGTCATCCGCGGCGCGGCTTTCAAGGGGCTCGGCTCCAGGAAGCTCACTCATGACGGCAGCAGGGTCGCTTCGCAATGCTGACTCTACTGTTGGCTGCAGGGAGGCGAGCGGTACGCCTGTGACAAGGAGGGCCAGCGAGAGTGCCGCACCAGCGAGTGCCGGGCGTGGTGCGCTCCTGAGCCAGCGTGCGAGCCACGCGATCGGTCCGCCGTGATGTCGAGTTGCACGAGCGCCCGCCTCTTCTGCAATGAGTTGCTGGAGCGCCGCCCCGTGGAACGGGTCACGCTGACGGACCGGCTCCTCGCTGCGATAGGCAGCCAGGGCTGCCGCCTCAGCAGACTCCACTGATGCGTCATGCGGCGTAGTTGGGCGGCGCTCGTCACTCATCTCTACCCCCTAACGAGCGCTCGCCGCCTTGGGTTCCCGGCCGCAGATCGGCGAGAAGGCTCCTCAGCTCCTCGCGGCCACGGCTGATTCGACTCTTCACCGTTCCAAGGGAGCTCTCTGTGATCTCGGCAATCTCGGCATAGGTGTATCCGTCCACATCAAAGAGGAGGATGGCGGTTCGCCTCTCCTCCGGGATCTCCCTGAGTGCCGCCCGTAGTTGTGCCGCAAGCTCGCGCCCCTCAACCACCCCTGCAGGATCGCTCGCGCGCCCAGCGGGCAACTCAGCGGCACCCCTTCGCTCGGCTCCGCCCCCCTCTTCCTCGTGCGTCTGAATCTGGATCGTGGGGTGACGCCGCTCCCGACGGCCCGCGTCGCGCGCCGCATTTTGAACGATTCGAACGAACCAGCCGCGCAGGTTACGAGGCTCCACCCGATCGAGAGCTCGGTAGGCGGAGATCAGCCCCTCCTGCAGTGCATCGTCGGCGCTCGCAGGCTCACCCGTGATCCGAAGTGCCATCCTCCAAGCGAGGTCAAGATCGGGGGTGAAGAGGGCACGGAAGGCCTCCGCGTCACCTGCCCGCGCGGCACCAAGGAGGCGAAGTCGCTCCTCCGGCTCGCGCTGCGACCGCCCCTTCAATACACCCATGCCGTAATGATGCCGCACCGCTAGGATTCAGGAGCGCCGAAGTGGCGAAATGGCAGACGCAACCGACTCAAAATCGGTCGACCGCAAGGTCATGTGGGTTCGACTCCCACCTTCGGTACCAAGGCCACGACCCCGCTACAATCATGTAGCCGAAGTGGCGAAATGGCAGACGCATCCGACTTAAAATCGGCCGGTCGATGAGATCATGCGGGTTCGAGTCCCGCCTTCGGCACCAACCAGGGGACGGCACCACCAAAGGGAAGCAATGACGGAGAACAACCGAGCACGAGCTGATCGCGAAACTCTCATGCGTGAGCATGCGCAGGCGCGCGCTGAACGTGCGTCCCTCACGCCTGGGTCGCCCGAGTGGCGAACCGCTGCCGCGCGCGTCGCTGCCATTGAAGTTGAGATCGCGAAGATCACCGCGCTGAGCACTCCCCCTGCGCGCGTTGCGAGGCCCGAGGCGAAGACGAAGTAGAACCGAAGACAGAACTACTGCTCGCTCGGCTAGATGCCGAGGAGCGTACCCAGAATCAGCCCAAAGAAAAGCGCACCCATCGCTGGGCGTCCCGCAAGGAATGCAGCGCCAACATGCCAGAGCGGCCAGAGCGGATATCCGACCGGCGGAGCACTCGGACGTGGCGCGGCAACGATCTTCATTGCAGGAAGTGCTGAGAGCGCACCGAGCCCGGCGAGCGGCGCAACGATCCATGGAAAGATTCCGCGGAGACCGAAGAGCGCAACGCTGATGTAGCCGACACTAAGCAGGAGGAGTGTTCCGGCGCGCGCGCGGCGCTCACCGATTCGCACCACAAACGTGCCAACTCCGCGCGAGCTGTCTGCCTCAATCTTGTCGAGGTGCTTCCCGAAGAGAACTGCGGTTGCAATCGCACCCCATGGAAGTGTTGCGAGCAGCACGGTTCCATCAATCGTCCCCGTTGCTGCAAGGTACGTGCCGCCACCCATGAGCGGCCCCCATACGAGGAGGACGGAGAGCTCACCGAGACCGCGTCGCTTCAGGCGAAGCGGTGGATCGGTGTACCCCCACGAAAGGATCAGCCCAGCAACTGCAAAGACTCCAAGGAGTGGCTCGCTGCGCATCACCATCGCGAAGCCACCGAGAAGGGCGGCGAGGCCAGTGATGATCGCGATCACAAGGAACAGCGTCTTACTGGACATCGCCCCCGATGCGATCGGATGCGGTGAGTAGTCTGCGCGTGGATACCCTGGTCGATCAAGGCCGTCGTGGTAGTCGCGCCAATCGTTTGCCAAATTGTTCGCTGCATGAGCAAGGTTTGCGCCGATGAATGCGGCAAACCCGAGAAGGAGTCCGCTCACTCCTGCGCTCGTGTCACTGATGCTCCCCCTCCACCATGCGTAGAGAAGCCCCTGTCCAGAGCCAACGACCGTGAGCGGAAGAACGGAGGCGCGGGCGAGGAGAAGGGCGCGTGCGAGGCGCGGCATGCTCTTCCAGTCAACGCCAGCGGGTGCCGACTGCCGAAGAAGGACCGAGGCGTATGTCTTCAAAGTCATGCCGCTATTCTGCCGCGTTTACGCAAAGTGCGCCTCAGGCAGCGGGGAGTGACTCGCCGTCAGGCACGATGTCAAAGCGCACGGCGGATGGGCCCACGCGCCCGCGGATCGCAGCAGGGAAGCTCGGATCCCACGCTACCCCGCTGCGGATTTCCATGGGGAGGTGCTGAGCACCACCAGCCTGTGGAATGTAGACAACAACCTTGGTGTTCCCAGGGCGCGAACGGAGTTCAGACTTCACGACCTCCATTGCGCGGACCGTCTCCTCCACCGATTGCCCAGGTTGAAAACGAATGTGTAGTGCTGCCCCAGCTGGCGCTTCGACAGGATCTGCCGGTGCCTCGCTGACCGGTACTACCGGACCCGACATCCTGATCTCTCCTTCGCGCTCCTCGGGGACAAGTCCTCGGGAGAGTGTGCCGGCCGGAGTGCTGTTGCGAGGTGCGAAGCGACGCGTCCCCCCTGTGTTCTTCGCCAAGTCCGCGGCGATTCCCTCGGGCGTGAGCGCTTGCGCCTCTTCCCACGGCAGAACGGATTCGCAGATGATTGACCATGTTTCACCACGAAGTTCAGGGCGGCCGGCAATGAGCAAAGGCTCGCCCTCGACCCATGCATCGCGCGTGGCCTCCCAGGTCTTTGGGAAGGCAACAACCTCAATACTCCCCGTCAAATCTTCTACGGTGAGAATTCCCATTGCCGCCCCCGCCTTCGTCACAAGTGTTCGAACGTTGGTCACAATTGCGCCGATCGTCACTCGATCCTCACTGGTAGGTGACTCATCGGAGAAGTCGCCCACGAAGGCGTTGACATGCGGGGCGAGGAGCGGCGCGAGCGCATTCATCGGGTGGTCGGAGAGGTAGACGCCGAGGAGCTCTCGCTCCCAGCGGAGCCGCTCCCGAGTAGGTGCCTCCACGACGTGTGGGAGGGATGGAGCCATTGAGAGCACGATGCCAGGGGCGGAGTCAAAGAGTGAAACCTGTCCTGCAGCGCGCTCGCGTTGCGCGCTCGACCCTGCGGAGAGGGCTTCGTCGAGGGCCATCAAGATCTGGGCCGGGTGGCCAAACTTCTGCAGGGCTCCGACCTTTGCAAGCGCCTCGAAGACGCGCTTGTTTGCAAGTCGAAGGTCAATACGATCGCACAGATCCTGCAGGCTCTTGAATTCACCATCGTGCGTGCGCGCCGCCACGATGGATTCCGCCGCCCCAGCACCAACATTCTTGATCGCAAGAAGACCGAATCGAATCGCGCCCCCCTCTGGTTCAAAGTCCAGCTGTGATCGTTCAATGTCAGGCGGAAGGATGGCTATGCCCAGCCTTCGGCACTCCGCAATTGCCGTAGCGACCTTGTCTTCCTTGTTGCGGAAGGCATTGAGGACACTCGTCATGTACTCAACCGTGTAATTCGCCTTCAAGTAGGCAGTTTGGTAGGCAATGAGGCCGTAACAGGTAGCGTGCGCCTTGTTGAATCCGTAGTCTGTAAACGGCTCAAACGCCTGGAAAACCTGCTCGATCACGCTTGGGGCCACGCCACGCCCTGCTGCGCTCCGAATGAACTCCTGCTTGAGCCCAGCGAGCACATCCTTCTTCTTCTTGCGCACCGCATAACCCAAGGTGTCAGCCTTTGGCCCGGAGAAGCCACCGAGCGCCGATGCGGCCGCCATGATGTCCTCCTGGTATACGAACACGCCGTATGTTCGCTTGAGGAATGGCTCAAGAAGTGGGTGCAGGTATGTGATCGGCTCTGTTCCGTGCTTGCGACGGATGTACGAGGGGATGTTCGCCATCGGTCCCGGCCGATACAGTGCAACCATGGCGGCCAGATCGAACACGCTCGTTGGGCGCAGTTCCTTGATGTAGCGGCGCATCCCAGCAGATTCGAGTTGAAAGATCCCGCTCGTTTCGCCCGAGGCCAAGAGGGCGAAGGTCTTTGCGTCATCTAGTGGAATCGTGTCAAGGTTGATTGAAACCCCGTACGTTGCCTTGATGCGGTCCACCGCCGTGCGAAGAATCGTGAGGTTCGAGAGGCCTAGGAAATCAAACTTGAGGAGGCCCAGCGCCTCTACGCCGTGCATCTCGATCTGCGTCATGACCCCGTCTGAGTTGGTGGCGCGCTGGAGCGCCATGATCTCTGTGAGCGGTTCGCGACTGATCACCACGCCAGCCGCATGAGTGGACGCGTTGCGCACCACCCCCTCAAGTTGCTCGGCAAGTTCGACGATAGGCGCGTACTCTTGGCTCTCCGCGAGCGCCTTGAAGTCGGAGTCCCTGCGGGCCTGCGCGAGCGTGGTCCCCAGCTTCTCTGGAACCGCCTTCGCAAGCCGGTCAACATCGCTGTAGCTCTTCCCAAGAACACGTCCAACATCGCGTATTGCCGCTCGTGCGGCCATCGTCCCGAACGTGATGATTTGAGCGACTTGGCTTTCGCCATACTTCTGCGCAACGTAACGGATCACCTCCTCTCGTCGTCCATCTTCAAAGTCAATGTCAATGTCCGGCATCGTGACGCGGTCTTCGTTGAGGAAGCGTTCGAATGGAAGGTCATAGTGGAGTGGGTCCACGGGTGTGATCCCAAGTGCATAGGTGACGATCGAGCCGGGAGCACTTCCTCTGCAGGTTGTCGCGATCCCCTGCTCCCGTGCAAATCGAACGAAGTCAGCAACGATCAGGAAGTAGGCGCCATATCCCATCTTCAGGATCACCCCGAGTTCGTATTCCATCCGTTCGCGCGCAGCCGTTGAGGCCGTCCCATAGCGACGGGCGAGCCCTCGCTCCGCCTCCTTTCGAAGCCAGCTGTCAACGCTCTCCCCCTTTGGCACCTCAACGTCGGGCATGCGAAGTTGACCGAGGGCGAGGTTGAAATCAACCGCATCGCTGATCACTCGGGTGTTGCGGAGCAACTCAGGCCGATCAGGGAAAAGCGTGGCCATTTCTGCGGGCGACTTCAAGTAGAAGTCGCCGCTATTGAAGCGCATTCGATTCGGAGTCTCTAGATTCGACGCGGTTCCGATGCATAGAAGCACATCGTGTGCCCCTTGCTGCGTCGCCTTCACGTAGTGGAGGTCGTTCGTCAACACGAGTGGGAGCCCAACCTCAGGGGCGAGCTTAAAGAGTTGCTCGTTCAGTCGTTTCTGTTCGGGGAGGCCATGATCCTGTACCTCCAAATAGAACCGCCCCTTGCCGAAGATGTCACCGTAGCGACCAGCAAGTGACCGAGCGTGTTCCCAGTCATCAACCTCGAGTGCACGCGCGATCTCACCGTTCAGGCAGCCGGAGAGTCCAATCAGTCCGTCCGAATACTTCGCGAGGTGGTCGTGGTCAATGCGAGGCTTGTAATACATACCGTCAAGGTGTGCGTCGGTGACGAGTCGGCAGAGGTTGCGATAGCCAGTTGCACTCGTGGCGAGCAAGACGAGATGGAAAGGCTGCTGGTCTGCCTTCCCCTCCTTGTCTCCCATGCCGCGACGCGCAACGTAGGTCTCCACACCGATGATCGGCTTGATTCCGCGTTTTGTCGCGGCTTGGACAAACTGCACCGTTCCGTAGAGGGCACCGTGATCGGTGATCGCAATCGAGTCCATGCCGAGCGCCTTTGTCTCGTCCATGAGCGCGTCGATCTTGCTCATGCCATCGAGCAGGCTGAACTCGGTGTGGACGTGGAGATGGGTGAAGTCGGGCCTCTTGCTCACGGGGGGAGTCTACCGAGCGAGTAGGATTTGCTCGTGGATGAGCGCGAACGCACGAGGATCAGGGCAGCGATCGACGCTGCCGAAGGGCGAGGCGCGCCCCCTCCCACCGACCATCAGCTTCGAACCCTCCTCGCCGAAAGCCGTACGATCGCGATCGTTGGAGCCTCACCAAGAGTTGATCGCCCATCACACGGTGTCCTGCTCGTCCTGAAGTCAGTAGGCTGGCGCATCCTCCCCGTTAACCCTTCCGCGGAGGCCCTGACCGATGGAGTTGCAGGACTCCCCTGCTTCCCTGACCTTGCCACCGCAGCAGCCTCCCTTCCAAACGGAGAACGCATTGATCTCGTTGATGTCTTTCGACGCTCAGAAGACTGCGTCGCGATCACACGTGACGCAATCGCAGTTGGCGCGGGCGCGGTCTGGCTGCAACTCGGCATCATCAGTCCGGAAGCTGCCGCACTCGCCGCAGATGCGGGAGTCTCATTCGTGCAGGATCGTTGCACGGCAATCGAGGTGCAGCGACTAAGGGTTTCAGGCCCGAGCGCCTAACCAAAGCGTCAGCGGAACGGCGGGAAGAGGGCGAGTGCAATCCCAACAAAGGAGGCGACGCCAACGCCGGCGAGACGCTTCAGTCGCGAAACGATCATCTCCCCCTCAAGGCGGTCGAGAACATCAGGGCCAGCACCAAGTGCACCGCGCCACTCACTGTAGCGCCTCGCACCGCCGACACGCATCTGATGAAGACGATACTGAGTTAGCAGCGGTGGGAGCTGACGTGCGAGATAGATAAGGCCAGCGACCCCAAAGCCCCCAGTAATGAGTCGAACGATGTCCAGCATCTCAACGATTGAGCGCTTCGCGAATCAATTCGCCAAGGAGCGCTGCATCGCCGCG